>Ga0326728_10001121_pt1 | contig 97000 bp, 69 predicted proteins | sample MB3enrmetagenome_FD_207602 | JGI IMG/M metagenome (GOLD analysis project Ga0326728, IMG submission 207602) | Lab enriched peat soil microbial communities from McLean, Ithaca, NY, United States - MB31MN | ecosystem: Environmental > Terrestrial > Soil > Wetlands > Peat | place: USA: New York...
CCTACTCCAGGCCCATCTTGGCACCAAAGCGATAAATCCTGGGGGTCTGGGGGCGAAGCCCCCAGCTCTACCCGCCTCCCCATCCTTCATTGGCTTTCATAAAACTTTTGACACTACCGGCAATCTTCAGATTGCCAAGTTGAGCTTCTCATTGAGCGCCTTGGCTTTCTCTCTTGCCCTTCTCGATGTCTTCCTCCGGCTCCAGCTTGGTTTCCTCCACCTTCGCCGGTATTTCCATTTTGGCTCCCAACCGCCCCACAGCATACACCCTCCGCGGGCTTCCAGTGCCCTATTTGCTCGTTGCCTGGGACCAGCGGCTCGGAACAGGGCCGGGGCTGCCGCAGCGTGAGTCCCTAAACATCTGACCGCGGCCTTGCCGTCCGGTTTCGTCAGACACCCCACTCCCCGGCGGCTCTGAATCGATTTCTCGGCTGCCACAGCCTCGGCTATCCCGCCGGAACGGCCTCTGTTCCAAGCGAAGCAAGCGAAGCGCGGATCGGTTCTGGAGGTCGGCAGTTTTTGAGTCCCAACGGGGCGACTGAGCCCTGGTCAACATTCTCTTGTGAGGCCGAACGGCGTTCGGCCTTACGGATGGGGTCCGATTTGTGCGAACTTTACGATCTTGGCGAGGGTTGGCCTAGCCTCTGGCATCCAGGACCACGACCCACTTGGGAGGCTTGGTGACGGAGTCGGGATTCGCGTCAGGGTCGTACTTGTCGGCCAACTCTCCGGTCTCGACGTCGCGCAATTCGTAGTGGACCCCCATGCCTCCGTGCACGGTTTCCTGCTCGAAAGCCACCTGCTTCCCTCCCGCCCAGAAGCACCACCGGGAGATGGGCAGGCCGTTGCCGGCAAATGCGCGCTTCGACTCCCCCGCCTGAACCACCAGCTTCAGCGCGACGGGATAGGGCGTGCTCCAGTTCGAGTAGAGAGCCAGCCAGCCGACGGCGCGGCCGTCCGGGGCGATTTGCGCGTCGTAGAAGGCGGTTTGGTCCGGCTCCCTTTTGGGCACAATTTCTCGTTTGCGTTTGGTGGTGATGCGCAGTTGTCCGCTGGGGTCGATCACCGTCTCGACGTAAATATCCGTGGCGGCGGCTGCCGACACCAACGCGAGGAAGAGAATCGCGCCCCCCACCCAAGCCTGTCGCATGAAGGATGCCTTATCCATCGCTAGAGAACACCGAGATCCCCACGCCTCGCGGGAAGGAGCACGCCGCGGATGAATATATTTTCGCGTGGCGCAAAGCTTGCATTATAGCTCGGTTCAATCCGCTGACTACACTAGTCGTTGTATTCACAGGTGGCCGGTGGTACCTTGTCGGCCAGCAGAGAAGCGAAAACGGAGATTTGTGGGGAGGCGACCATGAGCACCATGACGAAACTAGATGCCAGTCCCGGAGTATCGACCTCTCCCTCCGCGCGCCCCAAGGAGCGTTTACTTTCCCTCGACGTTTTTCGTGGGCTCACCCTTGCGGCCATGGTCTTCGTGAACGCTCATATTGATGGGCTGGGGTATCGGCCTATCATGCACGCCGGCTGGCACGGGTGGGGTCTTGCCGATCTTTGCTTCCCCTTTTTCCTTTTCATTGTGGGCGTGGCCATTCCCTATGCATTCGCCGGCCGGCTTGAACGCGGGGTAAGCCGGCGAGACCTCTACACCCATATCCTATCCCGGACGGTAATTCTCTTTGCCTGCGGACTTTTTCAGAACTGTATTCCTTTGGACGACCATCCCTGGTTCCACTTTTCTGACCTTCGCATTTTTGGAGTCTTACAGAGAATCGCTTTGTGCTATCTCATCGTCTCGGTGATTTATCTGAACGTAAAAAGCAGAGGACAAGCGATCATTACGGCTTCGCTCCTCGTCTTTTATTTCATCATGTTGAAGTTCGTGCCGGTTCCCGGCCATGGCGCCGGCATTCTCCAGCCCGACGGCAATTGGGTCCAGTATATCGACCTTCATCTCATGCGGGGCCATCTACAAAGCGCAAACTGGGAAGGAAAAGGCCTGTTGAGCACGTTGCCCGCTATTGCCAACACGCTGATTGGTATGATCGTCGGACAGCACCTCAGATCATCTCGACCGGCGCTCGAAAAAGTAGCGCAGTTTTTCTTGACCGGGAACGTGCTGATGTTCCTGGGTCTGGTGTGGAGTATCTGGTTTCCCATCAACCAAAACCTATGGACCAGCTCGCTCGTACTCTTCATGTGTGGAATGGCTATGGTCATCCTGGCGGGCTGCTACTATGTGGCGGACATCCGGAAAATCTCCTGGTGGACGAAGCCCTTTGTCATCCTGGGACTCAATTCTCTGACGGTTTTTATGGGGACTTGGCTCTTTATGTCCGTCCTGGCGAAGATAAAGCTGCATCAAGCGAACGGCGCCGCAATCTCGGTGTGGCATCTGATTTATTACCGTGGTTTCGCTTCCTGGGCGGGACCTGTGCCGGCTTCCGTGCCGTTTGCATTCGCCAACGTTCTCTTATTCCTGGGGATTTTAACCCTGATGTACAGGAAGGGAATATTCCTCAAGGCCTGAGAGATGTCGCGCGAGCCATTCCAGGCCCCTGACACTATCCGGGGAGCTGCGGGAAAGGGGCTACACATGGAGAGAAGAGCTTTCCTAAAGAATACGGTTGCCGGTATGGGCGTGCTGGCAGGCTTGAAAGGCGCCGACGCCGCGGGCGGGAACGCTGTGGAGATTTCGGCTTCCACCCATGATCTGATTATCCCGCCGGACGGATATGAGCCCCCAAGCTGGATGCGCTACATGCGGGCCATCTATTTTGAGGGGTTCACGCCACCCCTTCACCCTCACTTGGACGAGTTTGACGCGGAACGGCTTGTCAAGGTGGCGCAAGAATTGGGCGGCGATACGCTGCGCTTTCAGCCCAACGGCTTCTGGGCCTATTACCCCACCAAGTCGCGGTTCCCGATCCATCCGGAATTGGGCAGCCGGGACCTGCTCGCGGAGACGGTCCGCGCCTGCCGAAAAGCCGGTCTGCACATCTACTGCTATACCAAGTACAACAATCCATTCTTGCAGATGAGCTATGTGGAAGAGCATCCGGAATACCTCGACTGGGTCGTGCGCGGGCCGGATGGCAAGCCTTCCCTGACGTACGATAATCTCGGCTGGATGACGTCGCCCAAGGCTGACGCGACGGGTGATGCGTATCGCGCCGCCATTCAGCAAGTCATCAAAGAGTACTGCACTTACGACATTGATGGCGCCTACTTCGATGCGCCCGGCGGGTTCGAATATACCGGGGTTTGCTACTGCCCTACCTGCCGAAGAAAGTTCAAGGAATACTGCGGAATCGACATGGACCGCCTCCAGAACCCTCGCGACATGGAAGCTCAGATCGCCTGGTATCAGTGGTTCGATGCGATGGAACTGGCGGACCTGCTGGAGTTTCGCAAGACGCTCCATTCCAAGCACAAGTTCATGCTTTGCCACAACGGGGATACGTGGCGCGGGCAGTCGCTGCGCCAGCAATATCGCATCCCGGAGGGTTTCATGGTGGAGCATCAGGTGCAAGTCTATCGCCGTTTGATGGCCGGCATGATGGGCGTGGCGATGGGGCGGCCCACCAAGAAGCTCTCGCAAATGTACATGGGAAGTTATTGCCTGTCGGAGTTCGGCCAGCCGCCGCACGTCCATCCTGACCCGCTTGAGAACACCAGTGAGGAGGACGGCGATGAAGTGTTGATGGAAGGCTTGGCAAGCCTGGCGTGCGGCGCCGTTCCCATCTATGCCACGCTCAATCGCCTGTACTACGGCTTGGGTGGAGGGAGCGCCAGGCCCGCGCAGGAAGTTTACGAAGTCATGCGCCGGCTGGAACCGGTTCTGAAGGACAGCGTTGCGGTTCCCTATGTCACGGTGGTGCCCTCGTGGGAGGCTTTGCAACTCTGGCGCACCCAACGCCGCGGCTTCAATGTGGAGATGAGTGAGGGCTTCACGCTGGCCATGCTGGATGAACGCTTGAGCCTGGATGTTTGCCCCAGCACCGAACTGACGGCGACCTGGCTTGAGACTCAACGCGTCATCGCGCTCTGCGGGGCCTCGGGGTTGACGAGGGAGACAGCGCAACTCCTCGCCGGCTGGGTCGAGCGCGGCGGGGGATTGCTGGCCACATACGACACGGGACTTTACGACGAGAACGCCCAAGTGCGGCAGGGTGGGGCGTTGAAAGAAGTTCTGGGAGTCGATATCAAAGGTGAACCTCTTCCTTCGCAGCCCGAATGTTATTACCGCATCAAGGAAACGCATCCGGCGCTGGGAGAATATCACGCGGGTTCGGTCGTCAAGGGCGACAGCCGTCTGCTGCCGGTCGAGGGGGTGGGAAGCGCCAAAGTTCTGGCGGACTGTTGGAATCTGGGCACCAAGGAATCGCGGGGCCCGGCGATTATCGCCAACACTTACGGCCAAGGGCGGACCGTTTACATCAGCGGCAGTTTGGAAGCGCACTACACCTCCAGCCGTGTTTCCTCGCATCGGCGCATTCTGGCGTCAGCCGTTCGATACCTGGCGGGGGAGGCGCCACCGCCGTTTACCATCACCGCTCCGCGCGGGGTGTATGGAGTGCTGCGGCGCGGTCCGAATCAGGATTTGACGTTATGGCTCCTGGCCAATGTGGGTTTAAAGGACGCGGATATTGGGCGCATGCGGCAGGAATTCGTACCCGTATCGAACGTTGAGGCGAGCGTGCTGGTCCCCCCCGGCCGCAGTGTGAAGGCCGTACATCTGGTGCGTTCACACCGTGAGGCTCCTTTCACGCTCACCGGCGGCTACGCCGTGGTGACGCTTCCCGCGCTGTACGTGGCCGAGATCGTGCATGTGGAGTTGGGGTCATGACACGATGAGCCGCATTACGCAAGCAGGAAGCAAGTCGGTCAAAGCAAAAAGGACAGGCGCTAGGCAGGCTCAAACCGCGCCTGGAAAAAGCGCAGGTATTTGGGCTCGTAGACCATCTTGAGGCCGCGCGCTTGTTCGCGGTGCTCGTAAACTTCCAGGATCGATTCCGCCACCACATCCATGTGAGCTTGCGTGTAGACCCGGCGGGGCAGGGTGACACGCACCAGCTCCAGTTTCGGGAAGTGTTCTTCGCCGGTTTTCGAATCACGTCCGGCGGAGACGGCGCCGCGCTCCATGGTGCGCACGCCTGAGTCGATATAGATATCGCCGGCAAGCGCCTGCGCGGGGTACTGCGACTGCGGGATGTGCGGGTAGAACGCCTTGGCGTCCAGGAAAACCGCGTGTCCGCCGATGGGCTTGACGATGGGAATGTCCCAATCGAGCAGATGATTGCCGAGATATTCCACCTGGCCGACGCGCGTGCGGATGTGATCGTCCTCGACGCTCTCCGCAATGCCGCGCGCCATGGCTTCCATGTCACGCCCGGCCAGGCCGCCGTAAGTGTGCAGGCCTTCGTAAACCACCACCCAATTGCGGGCTTCTTCGAATAAACCCTGGTCGTTGGTGGCGAGCCACCCTCCGATGTTGACGAGCGCGTCTTTCTTGGCGCTCATCGTGCTGGTGTCGGTGTAGGAGCAGTATTCCTTCAAAATCTCGGCCACTTTCTTTGTCTGGTAACCCGGCTCGCGCTGCTGGATGAAGTAGGCGTTCTCGACAGCGCGCGTAGCGTCGAGCACGATGGGAATATGGTGCGGCGTGCAAAGTTCGCGGACGGCGCGCAGGTTTTCCATCGACTGCGGCTGGCCGCCCGCCATGTTCACCGTACCCGCAATCGATACATAAGGAATCTTGCGCGGGCCGGCTTCATCGATGACCCGCCGCAGCTTGGCGAGGTCCACGTTGCCCTTGAAGGGGTGGGGGTTCGCGGGGTCGTGCGCCGCATCGATAATCACGTCCACAAACGTGCCCCCGGCAAGCTCCTGGTGCAGGCGCGTGGTGGTGAAGTACATGTTGCCGGGAATGGTGTCCCCCGGGTGAATCATGATCTTGGAAAGGATGTGTTCCGCGCCGCGCCCTTGATGCGTGGGGACGAGATACTTATATCCATAATACTGAGTTACAGCCTCCCACAAGTTGTAAAAGTTCTTGCTGCCCGCGTAGGCCTCGTCGCCCAACATCAGGCCCGCCCACTGGCGGTCGCTCATGGCGTTGGTGCCACTGTCAGTCAATAGGTCAATATAGACGTCGGCGGAGCGCAGCAGAAAGGTGTTGTAGCCAGCCTCGGCCAGGAAGCGCTCGCGCTCCGGCCGGGTGGTCAGGCGGATGGGCTCAACCATCTTGATTTTCCAGGGCTCCGCCCACGAACGGCGGCTGGGTTTGGGATAGGGCATCGATTCGCTCCTCGCTTACATGTTTTCACATTGCATGGATATCTCCAAGGCCATTCGAAGGACCTGCACGTCGATGTGGACAGCAAGAACGGGGAAAAAGTTCGCATCTTTTGTGAATAACCTGGGCGGCGCGGCGTGGGAGTTACCCGGAAGCGGAACGGAATCGGCAACGTATAAACCCGTCGCGATTGCAATGACTTCACCCCTCACCCGTCCCGCCCCGGATGATGAAAACGCCGGTGGCGGTCCCCCTGGGAAGAACACGAGAAGGTAAAAATCGCCGTGCCGAGTGCGGTCAGTTATAATACTAAACAAGGAGATTACGATGACTCAGGTCCCGATGGACGACGCGAAGCTGAAAGCGCTTTTCAAGACCGCTCTCGTGGAAGTGCTGGAGGAACGCAAAGACCTCCTGCGCGACGCGATCGAGGAGACCCTGGAAGATATCGCCCTCGCCCGCGCCATCGAGGAAGGCCGACGCACGGAAGAGGTAAGTCGCGGCGACGTCTTCTCCCTTCTCGTCCCCAACGGAGAGGGATAGAAATCAAAATCCCAGCCCCGGAGGGGCGGCAGAGAATGGCCCACGGCGTCAGCCGTGGGATCAAAGGCCCACCACGCAATTCCCCAGCCCCGGAGGGGCGGCAGAACCTACTCCCAGATGTACCGGTCGTCGTAGGCAATCCCGTGTCGCTTCAAAAAGGCAAGGAATTCCTCTTGAAACGTAACCCTGCGGTGATGTTGATCCTGGTTACGAATGTATTTCACCACGGCCGGGACATGGGATTGGCTGACGCTGAAGGCCCCGTACCCCGTCTGCCAGGCGAAGGCGGCGTGGCCCCGCGTTTCATGAACCCACACCGACGAGTTGGTTTTGAGGACGCGGAGCGCGTCGGCGACTGCCAGCGCGGGCGGGAGAGACAGGAGACCATGAACGTGGCCGGGCCGGGCATTCGCATCAATCCCCTTACCGCCGAGCTTGCGAATGATTCCACCCATGTAAGCGAGCTTAACGCTCGTCGGAGGGCATGAGTCGCGTGCACGTGGAACAGAAGTCCGCGCGTTTCAGGTCGATACGTTCGACGCCGTAGGAGGCGCTCATCACGCAGGAGTAATCGGGGCAATGGCGCAGCCCGTAGGTGTGGCCCAATTCGTGGAGGGCTTCTTTCAGCAGGCGTTCGTGGAGGAGTTCGCGGTCCGGGGGCATGCCGTAGAACTCCTGGTGCAGACGATGCGCGGAAACCACGGCCCCGCCATTCGCCACGAGCGCTTCCCCGAAGACAAAGGTCAGGACGGGGATGTAGAGGTCCATTTCGGTCACGCCCAGCACCTTCCAACCCTTGCCGGGCGGCTTTTGCAGGATTTTTTTCAGGAGCTCCGTAGAATGGTATTGCCGGCGTTGCGGGTTGTAGGCGAACTCGGCCTCCAAGCCATCCGGTTGAATGGAGCACGCCACTTGCAGTCGCCGCGTCAGACCCTCGGCGAGCGGTTCCAGAAGGGCCGCGTCAACCCTTCCAATCGACATGAGCGAGATGATTCTCATTAGGCAGCCGGCATAGCCTTCCGGAATCCGTATTTCTTGATCTTATTGTAGAGCGTGACGCGATCAATGCCGAGGACCTTGGCGGCGCGCGTCTGGTTCCACTCACAGGTTTCGAGCACGTGCAGGATATGCCCGCGTTCCACGTCCTCGAGCGCCAGGCCACCCTCGGGCGCGGGCGGCGTCGAAATCTGGAGAGGAAAATCCGCGGACTGGATTTCCGGCTCGCGCCCGATCACCATGGCGCGTTCGATGGCGTTCTCCAGTTCCCGAACGTTGCCGGGCCATTGGTAATTCATCAGGACGTCGAGCGCCGGGCGGCTGATCCCGGTGAAACGCTTGTTCATGGCGCGCGAGTACTTGCCCAGGAAATGATCGGCCAGCAGCGGGATGTCCTCCTTGCGCTCGCGCAGGGGCGGGAGGGTGATGCCGAAAACATCCAGGCGGTAATAAAGATCGGCGCGGAAGGTTCCCTCCTTGACGAGCGTGGGCAAATCCTTGTTGGTGGCGGCGATGGCGCGGAAATCCACTTTGATGGCCTGATTGCCGCCCACGCGCGTGATCTCCTTTTCCTGGAGGACGCGCAGCAGGTCGGTTTGGGTCCTCAGGCTGATGTCGGAAATCTCATCGAGAAACACCGTACCCCCCTCGGCCACTTCGAACTTGCCCTTCTTTCGATACTGCGCGCCCGTGAAGGCGCCCTTCTCGTGCCCGAAGAGCTCGCTTTCCAGCAGCGTTTCGGTAAGTGCGCCGCAATGGATGGTGACCATGGGCATGAAGCGGCGCGGACTCAAGTTGTGGATGGCGCGCGCCACCAATTCCTTGCCCGTCCCGCTCTCCCCGTGAATCAGCACCGTGGTATCGGTGGGCGCGACGGTGCGGACGGCCTCCAGCACTTTCTGCATGGCGTGGCCCTGGCCTACCAACTCCACGGCCTGGGCCTCCTCCAGGTTCTCGCGCAGTCGCAGGTTCTCTTCCTTCACCCGGCGATGGTCGAGGGCTTTCGCGACCGTGTGGGCCAGGTCATCCGGGTCGAAAGGCTTCATGATGTAGTCGTAGGCGCCGTCCTTGAGCGCTTGCACGGCCGTCTCGACCGACGCGTAGCCGGTCATGATGATCACAATGATGTTGGGGTCAACCTCGCGAATCTTGCGGTGCAGTTCGAGGCCATCCATGCCGGGCATCTTGATGTCCACCAGGGCCAGGTCCCAACGCTGGCGCGGCAGCTTCAATAGCGCGTCGTGGGCGCTCGAGGCCGTGTCCACGCTGTAGCCCTCTTCCTCAAACCATTTGCCCAGCGAGTCACGGACAACATTTTCGTCGTCGACGATGAGGATGCTGGCTTTGGGATTCATTTTCTCTGCTCCTTCTATTCGGGGCTCGGGATACGGGTCACGGGATACGGGTCACGGGACACGGAGGACGGAATAAGGACTCGCGTGCCGTATTTCGTGTTCCCGGTCCCCTTTCGACATCCCTTTTCCCGTATCCCTTGTCCCTTATCCCGTGTCCCGTGCCCCGGGCTTTTTGCGGGTTCTCAACACTGCAATCAAACGATTAAGCATTCTCTCGATATCTTGAACCGGCTTTGAAACCGAACCAAAATCATCGGAATTTAGAAAGTGCAAATTGCACGCAACAATCAGGTGTGTCTCCAGTTCCATCAATGACCCCCGCGCCACCGTCAGGAACTGAATGTATTCTCCCGTCGACCCTCTTCCCCATCCTTCTGCAATATTAGCGGCGATCGAGGTTGCGGCTCTACGGACCTGTGAAATCAAGCCGTACCGTTCTGTGTCGGGGAAATGAGAAGTCAATTTATAAAGTTCGGTGGTAAGGGCAACAGACACCTTCCAAACATCCAGCTCCTTGTAATTCTGAATCACAAATCCCCCTCGTCCCCAAACCCCGAATCCCGAACCCCGTATCCCGTATCCCGTGTCCCGTATCCCGCCTCTCACGCCGCTGCTCCAATGCCCACCGGTGGCTCCTCCGGCAGAAAAACCGTAAAGGTCGACCCTTTCTGTGCGGTGGATTCCACCTCAATATTTCCTCCGTGCTGCTGGATGATGCCGAGCGCGATGGCCAGGCCCAGGCCCGTTCCTTTCCCCTCTTCCTTGGTCGTGAAAAAGGGCTCGAAGATGTGCGAGAGGACCTCCGGCGCAATGCCCGGACCTTCGTCGCTCACCGCCACGCGGCCCAAGCGCCTTGCCGGGTCGAAGGCGCTCTTCACGCGCAGCCGGCCGCCCTGCGGCATCGCTTCGACCGCGTTCATCAGGATCACCAGCAGCGCTTGTTGCACTTGCCCCGCGTCGCAATAGAGCGCCGGAAGGTCGGCCGCCAGCTCTTTCTCCAGCTCGATGTTCTGCAAAGTCATCTGATGCCCCACCAAAAGCAGGCAGCGTTCAATGATGGCATTCAGATCGTTCTTCTGCGGGTTGATGGGATTCTGGCGCGCGAAAGTAAGCAGGTTCTTGACGATGCCGCCGCAGCGCCGGCTCTCTCCCTCGATGATCTGCAAGTAGCTTTTGGCCGCGCTCAGACGTTGGTCGTTGCTGAAGCCCTTATCGGCCATGCGCGAAATCAGCTTGCTGTAGGTCAGGATGCCGGCCAGGGGATTGTTGATCTCGTGCGCCACCACCGCCGCCAACTTGCCGAGCGACGCCATCTTTTCCGATTGCGTCAGGCTGCGGTAGGCGCGCTCGAGTTCTTCGGTTTTTTGGCGTACGCGGTCCTCCAGCGTCTCGGTCCACTGGAGGTTTTCCGCCCGCGCCTTCTTGAGTTCCTGGGTCATTTGATTGAAGGAAACGGCCAGGCTGCCAATTTCATCCCGGCTGGTTTCCGGCAGCAGATAATCCAGGTTGCCCTGGGCCACGGCGTGCGTGCCCTCCATGAGCCGGCGCACGGGCTTATGAACGGTGAACCAGATCAGCCAGCCCGAGAACAGGCTCACCATGAGGATGGAGGCGAGGGTGAAAACCACCACCTGACGCTGATGCTGGGCCACGGCAAGATCCGCGGCCGCCAGCGAGACGTTGGTGTCCAGCACGCCCAGCACCTGGCTGCTATCGGTGTGGGCGTGACAAGCGGCGTTTGAGCAATCGGGCTCATTTTCGATGGGCCGGATCAATCCGAGTACGCGGGTGCCATCATGCGCTTTGTAGATGCGCATCCGGTCGGGCCGGTCGAGCCGCGCCAGAGGTTGGGCCTGCGCGTGACAGGCATAGCACGCCTCCCCTTTTTTATCCACGAGCTGGCCTACCTCTGGGGCGTCAGTGGAAAAACTGATTTGCCCTTCCTTATTGAAAATGCGGATGCGGCTGATGCCATTTTCGTGCCCGATGGTGTTGATGATGTGAAAAACTTCCTCGCGCTGGTTGCGCAACATCGAGTAGCGAATGCTGCGGCGAATCGTGTCGCTGATACGGTCGGCGGCCTGGAAAATGATCTCCTGCTGCGATTTCCGCCACGTGCGCAGGTTCCAGTACCCGTAAAGGCCGAAAAGGAGCGCCACCCCGCCCACCGCGCAGGCGGTCAGCTTGATGGCGAGACTGTGAGTGATGCGCGTCATTTAACGTCCTCAAGAAACGGGACACGGGGTACGGGATAAGGGATAAGGGATAAGGGGTAAGGGATACGGGATAAGGGACTCGGAAGGTAGGGTACGAATCTAGGAACCCGGGACCAGCAAAACAGAAGGCTTGCGCGGGAACCCGCGGCACCGGATATGGAAAATGCGGTTTCGAAATCAAATCTCGGCCATGGAACAGGGGCACTCGAGCCCATATCACCGACCCCGTTGCGCATATCCCTCATCGCGTTTCCCATACCCCTTATCCCTTATTCCTTACCCCTTATCCCTTATCCCCCCTTACCCCTTATCCCGTGTCCTTGGTCTTTCTCAATACTGCAATCAGACGATTAAGCATTTTCTCGATATCTTTAACGGGTTTTGCAACCGAACCAAACTCATCGGGTTTTAAAAGGTGTAAATTGCAGGCGACAATCAGGTGCGTCTCCAATTCCATTAATGACCCTCGCGCCACCGCCAGGAACTGAATGTATTCTCCCCTTGACCCTCTTCCCCACCCTTCGGCAATGTTGGCGGCAATGGAGGTTGTGGCACGGCGGATTTGCGAAGTCAGTCCATACCTTTCGGTATCGGGGAATCGGGCAGTCATTCTGTAAAGGTCGGTTGTGAGCGCCACCGATTGCTGCCACACAGCGAGCTCCTTGTAATTCTGAATCACGGTCCCCCCTTATGCCCGAATCGCGTGACCCTTACCCCTTATCCCTTACCCCTTATCCCTTACCCCTTATCCCTTACCCCTTACCCCGTCTCCCGTACCTCGTGTCCCGTGCTTGCCTCCATCACATTCAGGTAGCGCACCGCCAGACTGAAAAGCAGGAAGCCCATGCCCACGATCGACAGGGTTACCGCCACCTCCGTCCAGCGTGGGAAGTAATGCACACCGGAAGAAGCCTCCAGGCCGGTAATCGAGACGTTCAAGCGGTTCAGAAGGAAGCCCGTGATCACCAGCACGGCGACGGCAAAAAGGCCATCGCGATCTTCGCGAACCTTCCGGAAAAGCAGCAGCGGCAAAGGAATCAGCAAGCCCAGCGTCATCTCCAAGACGAACAGGACGGTCTCCGTGGAAGGCTCGCGCAGATGAACCAGCGCCCCACGCCCCCAGAGATCCTGAAATTTCAGCAGGCCGTAGAGCGCCAGCACCACGGCCATCGCCCGGCCCAGCACTTCCAGCAAGGGCATCTCAATCTCCCGGCCAAAGGCGCGCGAACTCAAATTGGATTCAAAAATCACCATCGCCAATCCCACACTCACGGCGGAAATAAAAAAGAAGACGGGCAGCAGGGGCGAATACCAATAGGGGTGCAGCTTCGAGGGCACGATCAGGAACAGGCTGCCCAGCGACGATTGGTGCAGAGTCGAGAGCAACACGCCCGCGATTACCAGCGGAATCGTCGCCGCTTTAATGACGCGCAGCGCGGTTTGCAGGTGGAAGCGTTCCAGGACGGCGGGGGAGAATTCCAGCGCCAGTACCGTGAGGTAAAGCATCACACACCAGGCGACCTCAAACATCACGGAGTGCGGGTTCCACATCACCAAGGGGTGCCAAATGTTGTAAGGCTTGCCCAAGTCGTAGAGCAGCGCCACGGCCACCAGCGCATAACCCAGGAACGCGGTGAGGATGGAGGGGCGGAGGATGGGATGGAACCGCTTGATGTGGAAGACATAGACAATCGCCGCCAGCGTGAAACCGCCGGCCGCCAGGCCCACGCCGCAGAGAACGTCGAAACCAATCCAGAGGCCCCACGGGAACTGGTCCGAAAGGTTCGTGACGGCGCCTAACCCTTTCACGAAGCGCAGCACGGTGGAATAGAAACCCGCGGCCAGAATCAAGACCAGCACCACACGCCAGAAAGTGAGTTTAGGAAATTTCGAGAAGGTCATTGATCTACTCCATCTATCGGGTCATTGAGAAATCGGGTCATCGGGCCATCGGGTCATCGGGTCATTGAAACATCGGGTCATTGAAACATCGGGTCATCGGGTCATTGAAACATCGGGTCATCGGGTCATTGAAACATCGGGTCATCGGGCCATTTGTTTGTTAAGCTGCCCTGGGAAGCTCTCCCCTTCGGGCGGTCCAATGCGAGGCGGCAAAAATTGCCAGGATTTCATTAGCTTCCGCGAGCAAGCCTTCGAGCTTGGTCTTGTTAACGATTTCTGTTTCCACCAAGAGTTCGAGCCAGAAAACTGTTTCATCTGCTTCTTCGACCACAATCCCCATTTTGGAAATGAACTCGGCCCTCGATCGCGCACGGTTAACCGCGCGATAATTGGCGGCAACTGACGTGCCGGCCCGTAATACCTGCCTCCCGATAACGCGCGCCTCGTCGGTTTTCGGCAGACACTTGAAGAGCCGTACGATCCGAATAGCAAACTGCTTCGTCCTCGCGCGCAACAATTCAGCCTGAGTCGTCATTAATATCCTTACTCTTTCAATCTATATCCGCAAATGTCCCGATGACCCGATGGCCAAATGACCCGATCATCCAGTGACCCGATGCATCAATGACCCGATTCTTTACTCTCCGCCTCCGCCACCTCTTGGCGGCGGTTGGTAATCCACCAGATCCCGCCCAGAAGCATTCCTCCCAGGGTCACAACGTAGGGGATCTTGGAGAGTACCCGGTAGGTCAACAACGGCAGGGGGTCCCCAGGCAGGTCGGTCGGCAAGCCCAGTTGCTCAAAGGGCACCGCCGAGAGATAAAGCACCGAGGTGCCACCCACCTCTTCTTTGCCGTAAATGTGCTGAAAGTATTTCGAGGGCTCGTCGCGCAGCCGCTTTTCGGCCTGACTCAACAGATCGTTGCGCTCGCCGAAAATGCCGGCCTGTACCGGGCAGACTTCCGTGCAGGCGGGTTGCAGACCTTTTGCCTGTCGTGGCGCACACATCGTGCACTTTTTCACCTTGGGCTGTAGGGCCACTTTCCATTCATAGCGCGGAACGCCGAACGGGCAGGCCATCATGCAATACCGGCATCCCATGCATTTGTCGGCATCGTAAACTACCGGCCCCGCCGCGGTCTTGTGCAGCGCACCCACGGGACAAACTGACGCGCAGGTGGGCTCCTGGCAGTGCATGCAGAATCGTCGCACGAAGATGCTGCCATGCGTCTGGACTACATTCAGCATTTCGGCGGACAATTTGCCGCCCACTTCGCCGTGGCTTTGGGCGAAGGCAACAAGGTCATCCTCGCTCAAAGGCTTTGCTTCCTTGGCAGCACTGGGGTCATCGAGGGGAAGGTTGTTCACAATCTTACAGGCTGTAGCGCAAGCTCCACACCCGATGCATTTTGTGGTGTCGATGAGAATGGATTTACTCATTTTTTAAAGGTCTCCGGCAAGCAATGGGTTGGCCACAGTGTCAGTGAAAAAATCCGACCCGTAAAATCTATAAGCACGCCATGTGCCGAGAAATTCATCAGTTGAGGTTTGCAATGGGCCTTATTGTCCGAAATATGTGCAACTCATTTGCATTCGGTTTCGGCCGTTGTGAAATTACGCAATCGAACAATTTTTGAGGTTGGAAAACCCCGAGTGCGGCGAAAGAAACAGGGATCCGAATGAGAGGCCGAAATGGTGCGGTTTGAGTCGATGGCGTACGGATTCGGTAAGCCACGTAGTGAGGACGAAGCAAACTGTTATCACGCTGTGAGGCAGACAATTTTCCGTTTCCGCTTTCCAGGACCTCAGTATAGGGTGGTGCGTCGGCGCCCCAGATGCGGCAAAATGTCGTTTATCGGCATTGCAGTCTGAAAATATCAATACCCGTCGGTGTGGTCATCGAAGGAGACATCTTGACTTTCCCGCCCTTCCCGACGCAATCAGGCGGATACGCGAGGAGGAGATCGCCATGAGAGCAACACGTATTATTTCCGTCGGCATTGCCGTGATCTTGGTCGCTCTGACGTGCTGGGCTCCCCCCCATGGGCAGGACGATTCGATAGATCCCAACAAGCTGATGGAAAATTTGCAAGACCAACCGTATGATCCCTCCAACTACGACCCGACTAAGGTGATTCATGAGTCCAAGGAGTTAGCCATGCTGAAAGCCGGAGACCCAGGAGCGGTCAATGACAATCCGGGTGGCTTGGGCCTCGCTATCATGTCGATTCCGGCGCTCGCGGGGCTGCCTGGGTTGATCGCAGGTTTGTCAATTCCAGCCACCGCGACAACGGCTGCGGGGGCGGGGACAGGATTGGTAGTTGCGTCAGGAACCGATGCGCTGGGTAATGCCGTGGCTAACAACCTTGCGACTCCTGATCCCAGCTCCCTGATTGCTGATGCAAATGTTAGCGGTGGCGGCGAAGCAGATGGTGGCGGCGGTGATTGAGCGCGCAGGGTCGGTGCGACGATGAGATGGCACGCAAATCTGATCGGCCTCGCGGTGGCCTGCCTCCTGGCCGCCAGCGCAGCAAACGCTAAGACCTTCGATAGCTTTCTGTGCCAATTCACCGTGGAATTTCCCGGCGGACCCCTCCACGGTTACATCTTCCGGGGATGGACAGCGAGGGAGACACCGTACGACGAGTACCAATGGTCAGCCTCGAATAAGGACTGCTACTGGGCCGTGGCCGAGTTCGTTTACGGCACGCCACGCAAGGAGGACTACGACGCCAACATCGCGGGCGCCGTGGCCGGCGCGAAGGGCCGCCTGGTGAGCCAAAAACGCGTCCAGCAGCGCGGCATGACGGGACGCGAGATTGTTATCGACGGCCCGAACTCGGTCGTCATCAGGGAACGCTTGTTGTAGACTGGTGGCCGACTCTACTGGATCGTTTTCAGCAGCACTAAGGCCGGCGCCGCGAGTACTCCGGCCGTCGACAAATTCCTCGATTCTTTCGCCAGCGTGGAAACCCCCTCCCCGTTAGTCGCGACGGACATGAAGGGGATTTACGGCGACGATACCGCCCACTGGTCGCTCTGCATGGGCGGGGGCGGAGCAGCCGAGGCGGTAACGGCATGCAGCGCCCTCATCGACGGGCGAAAGGAGTTGGCCGATAGCCTGCCCTACGCCTATGTTTATCGCGGCAAGGCACATCTGGCGCTCAATGAGGATGACCTCGCCTTCCAGGACTTCACCGCCGCGGTGAAATTCGATCCACCGCTCGCCCATGCCTATTACGGCCTGGGAGAAGTCTACAAGGCGCGGGAAGACTGGGCGCACGCCGCCGAGGATTTTGGCAAAGCGGCCGAGAGGCAGAGCGAAGACACGGATATCGACGCCTTCACCGCCGACGTGGAAGGCACGTTCCGCGCCGACTCGCTCACCGAACACGGCTACGCCGTGTTCAAGACCGGCGACTTGAACGCGCCACTCGCCGATTTCGAGCAGGCCTCGAAGCTCTGCCCGACCTGTAGCGAACCCTGGCGCCATAGGGCGCTGGTGCTGGACGCGCAACAGAAGACCGAGGAAGCGCTGGCCGCCGTCGATCGCGCCATTGCACTCAATCCTCGTTCCGCCGCTGCCTTTTTTGTGCGCGGCCTCATCAAGGCCCCTGGCTTGCCTCCCTCGAATTTCGCGGCGATGGCAGCTTTCGCCAGCAATCCAAGGACACCTCGGAAAGCAGCACGCTGGAAGTGACGTGGGATGGCATCTGGGGCGAGTTGCGCGGCAAATTGTGCATCTACACCAACGTCGGCCTCTGCCTAAGCGCCCATGAATTGGGTGGCCAAATTGCCCTGGTGCGCTCCGATCAGACCGGTAACCGCACCGAACCGGTCGTGGAGTATTGGGGCGCCGCCGGCGGTTTCAGAAACCTCTCCGGCGACGCTGTTTCCGATCGGGTGGCGGAATTTCCGATGGAGGAGGTTTTGATGCCCGCTCCGCCGGGCAGCGCCAAGGGCCCCAAGACGCTCTTCTACTACATCGGCGGATTCGATGGGCGCGCGCCCAACCATTTGCCGCTTCCCCTCTACTTCATCAGCGAGCTTCAGAATTCGCGCGGATGGGACGTGATCACTGCCGATTATCCGCGTTCGGGCGTCACGGAAATCCGGCGCTCGGGTGCAGCCAATATCGGCGCAGCCCTCTACCTGGCGCGAAGGCTGAAGGAGCTCAAGGCGCAGGACTATCAGCGGATTTACGTGGGCGGCCAATCCTGGGGTGGCTGGACCACCCTCGATGTTGCCACCCTGCCCGGGCTGCCGCTCGATGGCGTGGTGCTGGTGGTGCCGGCCTGCGGTGGCTGGCGGTCCACGGGCTCCGACCGCGACGACCCGGGCTACTCCAACAACAAAATCTTATTCGATCAACGGATTACGCGCGTGCGCTATCCCACCGTGGGTGTTTTCTTCCTCGGTGATGATGTCCAGTGCAATCCGTTCCAAGCTCCTCAACTCCGCCGTTTTTGACCTCTTGATTATGGCAGGAGCGAGTTCTGCGGACGCGCAAATCGTCGCCTTTGGCGCGAGCAATGTCTGCGGTTGGAACGTTGCTGCTTCCGAGGCATTTGCCGCGCAGCTCCAGGCTATGTTGCGGGAGAAGGGTTACAAGGTCAGGGTTTTGAATAAGGGAATTTACGGCAACACGACAACGGACATGCGCAACCGAATCGATTCAGACATACCGGAGGGAACGAAGATCGTCATTTTGGATACCAGGGGCGGAATTTATAACGACGGTCTCAAAGGGATCAGCCGGGAACAAGGCGAGGCCGACATGGCAGCAATTGCTGCGAGGCTCAAGGATCGTGGCATCAAGGTATTTCCGGTAAGCGCGGCCGATCTTCCCGCACCATATCACCAGGAGGACGGCATTCATTTAACCCCGGAAGGCCACAAGCTGCTTGCCGCACGGCTGCTTCCCCAAATCACCGAGGCCTTAGGACCTCCGGTTATGACCCCGGAGATGGTGAAGCACGCCTGCTATGCGGACGCCAAGAGATTATGTGCCAACGTGCTGGGCGATGATGAGAAACGCCACGCCTGTATGCAAGAACATCGTTCCGAACTCTCCAAAGATTGTCTCCACGCCATCGCCCAGAGTCGACAACACTGACTCGACCGAGGATCGCGGTCATGGCGCGACTCGCATTCCAAATGTCATCTTTTAGGGAGAGACAGGAGCGGCGGAACTGAGCCCCTGCTCCAACTGGTCGTGCTTTATCAGGCCCGCCTGCTGCCTTACCACGCGGCCACCCAGGAGAATCACAAAATTGGGTATGGCCCGAATATAGAAGCGCGCCGCAAGTTGAGGTTTTTTGTCCGCGTCGACTTTTAGCACGATGGCCTTACCTGCTATGTCGGCAGCGGTGCGGGAGACTTTCGGAGCAGCCAGGCGACATGGACCACACCATTCCCCCCAGAAGTCCACCAGCACAGGGACCGGGACATGTTGAACGACTTCATCATGGCCATAGAGACATTGCAGCACGAAGGTGATGATGGTTCCGTAAGCCGACTGTGGGCGTCCGAAAGAGAAGTAGTTCCCCCAACCTTTCAGGTGTCGATTCAGTTCCGCAATCAGTCGCGGCAAGGGCTTATGACTCCGCGAACAGTTCGTCATCATCCGCAGTTGGTCCCGCTCCCGTGGCAGAGCTTTCTTCGACGGCACCACGTTCAGGTAGAAATGCACTGTCCGTGATGGCTACCAACTACCAACTCGATCACCCTTTAAGTCGACCGCACGGGTGTAAGCACACGATAATTCTTCCCCGTCACTCGCGAGTGGTGTAGACTCTCCCCGAATTTCGTGCCAAAGCATTGTGCTGGTCACACGGAAAGAATTCAGCCATGGCTATCCCCCCTATCTGCGAAGTGAGGGGGAGGAAGCGCCGCGGCAGGAATCGAGGTTCCGACGATGGGGAAGGTGAGTCGACGAGATTTCATGGGAGCCTGGCCGGCGCTCGGTGCGGTTTCCCTAATGGCAGCTCCTTCCGTGGGAAAGCCGACCGAGAATGCGAAGGGGGCGGCGGAACCCTCAGGGGGGCTTCGGGCCGCGGCGTTTTCGTTGGACGTCACGCCTCCGGTGGGGAGTCCGCTGGAAGAATGCAACCCACCCGTGGCGACGAGCGTTGACATTCCCTTGCTCGCAAAAGGCGTGGTCCTATCGGACGGGAAAACGCGTTATGTTCTTTGCGCATTCGATTATTGTGAGCTACGCACCGGCGCCCATGACCTATTTCGCCGGAAGATTGCCGATGCGGCTCGCGTGAATGAACTGCACGTGGCCGTGCATTGTGTTCATCAACATGATGCGCCGTTCTACGATACCGATGCGGAGAAGATCATGGACATGGTGGACTCGCCGCCCCACGTCTGTGACTTGCCGTTCGTGGAGGCGGCTTCGGACCGCGTCGCCGCCGCCGTCAACGACGCCTTCGAAAGAACCGAGGCCCTGACGCATGTGGGCTATGGCAAGGCGAAAGTGGTGAAGTTCGCTTCCAACCGCCGCGTTCCCATGCCGGACGGAACGATTGGCGTGCGCTACACCTCTTGCACCGATCCGGTCCTGATTGCCGCGCCCGAGGGGCTGATCGACCCATGGCTGCGCACGGTGACGCTCTTTAACGGCGATCGTCCCCTGGCGCGGATGCACTACTATGCCTCCCACCCGCAGAGCTACTACGGCAAGGGGCACATGAACCCTGACATGCCCGGCCTCGCGCGTGCGCGTATGGAAAAGGAGGAGGGCATTCCCCAAATCTATTATACCGGGTGTGCGGGCAACGTGGGAGCGGGAAAGTATAACAACGGCTCGCCGCAGGCGCGCGTGGAAATCGCCGGACGCCTCTACACGGGGATGAAAGAATCCGTCGCCTCAACCCAAAGGGCCGAGGTTTCAGAAATCCGCTGGAAAACCAACGAAGTGAAGTTTGCCCTGAAACAAGACCCGGAATTCTCCGAAGCGTATTTCCGCAAGGTCCTGGCCGATACGAGCCTGCCTTACGATCATCGTAGCCGCGCGGTTCTGGCGCTGGCCTGGTACGATCGCGTGAAGGTCCGGCCGGCTATTGACTTGACGTATTATCGCCTCGGCCCGGTCAACATTCTGCACCTGCCCGGCGAATCTTTTGTCCAATATCAACTCTACGCGCAGAGCATCCATCCGGATAATTTCCTCGCCGTGGCCGCTTATGGAGAACTGGGGACGGGTTACATCTGTACGGACCTGGCTCCCAAGGAGGGAGGATACGAACCCACCAATTCCTTTGTCGGGCCGCCCAGCGAGGTCCGCTACAAGGCGGCCATTCGTGAAATATTGACGTAACCTCCGGAGGATTCATGCACGGCCACTGGCATCGCGTCGGAACAACGTTGTGCGTCTTGATTTCAGCCGCCTGGTTCTTGCCCTCGATCGGTTATTCGGCCCCCCAAAATGATCATCCGATTCGCGTGGGCATCATTGGACTCGATACGTCCCACGTTATTGAATTCACCAGGATTTTCAACGATCCTTCCGATCCCGAGCACGTCCCGGGAATTCGTGTGGTGGCGGCGTATAAAGGCGGCAGCCCGGATGTTTACGACAGCTACAGCCGGGTGGACAAGTTCACCGCCGAATTGCGGGACCAGTGGAAGATTGAAATTGTCGATGACATTCCCACGCTTTGTCGAAAGGTCGACGTCATTTTGCTGGAAAGTTTGGATGGCCGCCGGCATCTGGAACAAGTGCGGCCGGTGTTCGCCGCGCACAAGCCGGTTTTCATCGACAAACCCGCGGCGGCCAGCTACGCCGACGTGAAAGAGATCATTCGCCTGGGCAACGAAGCGGGTGTGCCCTGGTTCAGTTCTTCCAGCCTGCGCTATTGGGGTGAAACCACGCGGTTGAAAAATCCTGCCGGGCTAGGGCGCATTTTAAGTTATGAAGTTTACGGCCCGTCTCCGACTGAGCCGCACCACCCGGACCTGATGTTTTACGGCATTCATGCGGTGGAAATGCTGTTCACGCTCATGGGGCCGGGGTGTGAATCGGTGAGCCGGGCGGGGAGCAAGGAGCAGGACGTCATCGTCGGTCGATGGAAAGACGGCCGCGTGGGAGTCATGCGCGGCTTTCACGACGGTGTGGATGACTACGGCATTACGGTGTTTGGCGACAAGCAGGTGGTTCATTCGCAGGCCCTTCCGGTCAGTTACGCACCGCTGCTGGTGGAAATTGTGAAGTTCTTTCACACGCACGTACCGCCGGTTCCGAGCGAAGAAACCCTGGAGATGTTTGCGTTCATGGAAGCCGTCGACGTGAGCAAAGCGCAGGGCGGCGTTGCGGTGCCGCTTAGCCAGATCGAGAAATGAATGCCGGCGCGGACGGGCCGCGCCGTGCCGCGCTTCAACAAAATCCCACCGCCCGACGCCGGGCCGCTCGGCCCGAGGGAGTGAACCAATGTGCTTTCGACGCTCACGATGGCCAGCCGCCGGACTCCACCTCTTCGCCGTTGTTTGTTCGGTCTTGTTCCTGGCCGCAATTTCTGCAGCGCAGCAAGGCCAATCCCTCCAGGAGTATGCCCAGTCGGTGCTGGGCGCACACCAATTCCGCCAGGTCGCCGTTTCGCCGGACGGCGCGCACGTTGCTTGGGTCGAAAGGTTACAGGATGAAAGGGGCGCGCCCTCCAAGTATTCGGCGATTTGGGTGACGAGCCCCGGTTCGTCCACCTCCCTTCGCCGCATCACTGCCTGTGGCATGGGCGTCTCGCCCATGAAAGGGCATGGCCAGGATGGCCATGCCACGCTTGCCCGCGGCGACTGCGCCGAGCATAGCCCCGCCTGGTCGCCGGACAGCCAGGAGATTGCCTTCCTTTCGGACGCAGCCGGGGCGGGCCAGCTTCAACTCTACGTGGCGAACGCCGGTGATGGCAGGCCGCGCGAGCTCACCCACACCAAGGGTTTCCTCGCCGACCCTCATTGGTCGCCGGACGGAAAGACGATTGCGGTTCTGTTGACGGAAAGCTCCACCCACGCTGTAGGGCCCATGGAACCGAAAGCTACGCCGGTGGGCGCGGTCAGTGAGAAGGTCGACGAGCAGAGACTGGCCACCGTCGATGTGAAGTCCGGAGCCCTCAAGCTGCTGTCTCCCGCCGATCTCTACATCTACGAATATGACTGGTCACCCGATGGCAAGCGCCTGGTGGCTACGGCGGCGCACGGATCGGGAGACAATAACTGGTACATCGCGCAACTCTATACGATCGACGCGAGCACGGGTGACGCAACTTCGATTTATCGGCCGGCATTGCAAATTGCCGTGCCGCGCTGGTCTCCGGATGGCAGCAGCATCGCTTTCATCATGGGATTGATGAGTGACGAAGGCGTTACCGGAGGGGATGTTTTTGTGATGGCCGCCACCGGCGGTGAGCCGCACAACCTCACGCCTAATGTCCGGGCATCGGCCGTTTGGCTCGGGTGGATGCCGTCGTCGAAGCAACTCCTGGTCGGCGAAGTCCAGGATGGTTTGAGCGCTCTTACCACCTTGGAAATCGAGAGCGGTAACCGCCAGACGCTGGTGATTGCGCCGGAGGACATTACGAACGGCCTGTGGGGCACCAGCTTTTCGCTGGCCAAGGACGGCCGCAGCATCGGCGTCATCCGGCATTCCTTCCAGGCCCCGCCGGAGGTCTGGGCCGGTCCTATCGGGAATTGGCGGCAAGTGACGCACGCCAATCAAGGGGTAAAACCGCGGTGGGGTGAATCCAAAAGTATCCACTGGGACAGCGAGGGAATGCAGATTCAAGGCTGGCTCATTTATCCGCGCGAGTATGACCCGACGAAGCATTATCCGCTGGCGGTTTGGGCCCACGGAGGCCCCGGCAGGGCGCTGCTCTCACACTGGCCGGCCTGGGACAACGTGACGGCGAACGTGATGGGCCTGCCGGCGCGAGGGTATTTTGTGTTTTTCCCCAATGTGCGCGGCAGCTTTGGGCTGGGTGAGAAGTTCCAGGCCGCAAATGTGAAGGACTTCGGCTACGGCGATTTCCGTGACCTGGTCACGGGAGTGGATGAAGTTGAAAAATCCGTACCCATTGACGACCAGCGCGTGGGGCTGGCAGGGTGGAGCTACGGCGGGTACATGAGCATGTGGGCCGTCACCCAAACCCATCGCTTCCACGCCGTCATGGCGGGAGCGGGCATCGCCAACTGGCAAAGTTATTACGGCGAGAACCAGATCGACGAATGGCTCATCCCCTTCTTCGGCGCGTCGGTCTATGAGGATCCGGCGGTTTACGCCCGCTGTGCGCCGATCAATTTCATTCAGAACGTCAAGACGCCCACCCTGGTCATGGTGGGCGAGCTCGATGGCGAGTGCCCTGTGGCCCAGTCGTTGGAATTTTGGCACGCCCTCAAGACGCTGGGCGTCGTGACTCAGCTTGTAGTCTATCCCGGTGAGGGACACGCCATCGCCCAAACGGACCACCGCATGGATATTATCACCCGCGTGGCCGATTGGTTCGACCGCTACCTGAAGCCCGCGGCCGGGGCGGCACCGTGAGACGGCGTTTTCGAGGCTTGCTGATCGCATGGATACTCTCGGCGGTGGGCGCGTGGGCGGGCCAGCGAATCTACGAGGTCGGCACCGTTTATGTTTACTACTCTTGGACGAGTGATGCGCAGATCGTGCGCGACTTGGAAACCATCGCCGCGACCGGCATCAAGGCGATCAATCCCTATCCGCCCTTTCTCCTGACCCCCGGACACCCGGAGCCGGACTTCTCCAAAGCGGATTTGATCCAAAAAACCGCGCAACGCCTGGGCCTGCGCGTGATGCCCACGCTGTTCCGCACCGCCATGCTTCCGGACTTGGTGGCAGCGAGGCAGGGGGAACGCTTGCCCTCCCCGATGATCGACAACGGGACGCGCGAGTCCAGGCTTTCACTCGCCGACCCGCAGGTCCTGGCGCTGGTCGATGATTATGTGGCAGCCACCGTCCGGCACCTCAAAGACGACCCTTCATTGGTCGCCTGGAATGTCTGGGTGGAAGCGGATTTCGAAACTTCCCTGCACGATCCCCACGCCGACCAGTGGTTCGATGAATGGGGGAAAAAGAAGTATGGGAACGCTGACGCCTGGTACGCGCAGTGGAACGATGTGCATTTCAATTACGAGTACTACAAGATGGACCGCATCCTGTTCCAGTGGGACTCGACCGCCCGCGTCGTCGAACACCTTGCGGAGCTGGTGAAGTCGATCGACCCCTTGCACCCCACCGGCACTCACAACGTGGGCAGCACCGTGGTCAAGTGGGGAGTGAGCTCGAATGATGACTGGACCACGGCGAAAGGCGTCGATGAATACGGGCTGTCCTTCTATCCCGACATTCCCGCGCGCGAATCGGAAGATAATCCCCAGGTCATGGAGAAAGAGAAAGCTCTATGGGACACCCCTTGGACAACCAGTCTGGAGCTGACCGCCGCCCACGATGCCACCGGGGGCAAGCCCTTCGTGCTGATGGAAGTGCAAACCGGTCCACGGACGGGATTCACCCGATACGGATACGAGCCGGGGACCATTTTTAATTATGACCGGATTCATCTCTTGACGTGGCAATCCGTCGCGCATGATTCCAAGGCAATCTATTTCTGGCAGTGGCTCCCCCATCTGGATGACTGGCAGGCCTTCGGCCGCGGGCTCGCCGCTTCCGACGGCAGCGTCACCAGCCGCGCGGTGGCTGCCGGGGACGCTTCCCGGATTTTGAATTCTGACCCCGACCTTTTTCTGGACAGCCGGCCGGTGCCGGCGCAGGTTGCCGTGGTCTACGACGTGCTGGGCGATCTGAAGGCGAAATTGCGCGGGGGCGATTGGGAGTCGTTCACGGCCAGAAATCTGATTGGGATCTACCACCTCTTGTGGAGAGACCAGGTGCGCATCAACGTCCTCGACGCGCGCCAGGTGACGGCCGCGAGCCTCAAGCCTTACAAGCTGGTGATCTTCCCGTTTTACCTCTGCTTGCGCAGCAATGTTGCTGAGGCTATCGAAGACTATGTGGCGAACGGCGGGACGGTGCTGGCGGACGCCCGCTTCGGCATCATCGACGAACGTGACCGGGGTTACCCGGTGAATCCTGGCCTGGGCATGGCGAAACTGTTCGGGGCGCGCCGGCATGACCTGGTCGCGAGCCACCGCCCGTCCCCCATTCGCATCTCGGACGCGGCTGGATTGGCGAAGGGCGTCACCCTGCCGGCCCATTTGCTGGGTGGCGTCTTTCGCGAAGAATTACAGATCGAAAAAGGTAGCGAGGGGAAAGTCGTAGGAGTCTTCGAAGAAACCGGGACGCCGGCCGTCGTCGTTCGCCACGTGGGAAAGGGCGAGACCGTTCTTCTGGGATTCTCACTGGGCATCCCGTTGCTCGAAGACCATGACCCCGGCGCCGCCGGCTTGTTGCGCGCAGTTCTGAAAGCTGCGGGGGTGGAGCCTGCGGTTCGGGTTACGGTGGCGGCCGAGGCTGGGCCGGTCGAAGGCGTGGTCCATTCGCGAGGGCGTGCGGATGAACGGCTCATCTACCTGTTGAATTGGGGGCACCGCCAGACACTGGTCACGGCGGAACTTCCCTGGCCGGGCCGAGCGCTCCTGCGGGGGAAAGATTTCGTGTCGGGCCGCTCGGTTGAGGTGCAGCACCGGGAGAATCGTGCCCAATTCATCTTAACTCTCCCGGCGGATCACGCCGCCGCCGTGGAGATTCGACCCTGAACTCTTGATTTCGGCGTGATACCGTGCCAATGTTCTACTTTCTGATGGGCCATTTGAGTTTTGAGAGGAGAGCTGATCATGAAAAAAGGATTTTTAACTCGACGAGAATTCCTGGAAACGACTTCCGTGGGAGTGGCGGCCAGCGTGGTGCCGAGTGCTCGAGCCGCAGGAGGCAATCCCAATGTTCTGGCTGTGCAGGGTGGCATGCCGGTGCGCAGCAAGCCATTTCCCACCTGGCCCCAAACAAAAGAACTGGATGAAAGCAATATTCTGAAAGCTTTGCGAAGTCACCGCTGGTGTACTTACGATGGTGAATATGTTGCTCAGTTTGAAAAGGCCTGGGCCGAACACCAGAGGGTGGGCGGTTGCGTGATGACGCCTTGCGGCACCCACGCCCTGCACATGGCGCTGGAGGTGCTGGAAATTCAGCCCGGCGATGAGGTGCTGGTGGCTCCCTTCAGCTTCATTGCCGACGTGGCCGCCATCATGTTGTGCTACGCGCTGCCGGTATTCGTCGATACCGACCTGAAGACGTTCATGATGGACCCGGATGACATCGAGCACCGGATCACCGAGCATACGCGCGCCATCATGCCCTGCCATATCACCGGGGCTCCTCCTGACATGGACCGCATCCTGGCGATTGCCCGCAAGCATAATATCCCCGTCGTCGAGGACGCGGCGCAGGCGCACACCACGCAGTATAAAGGCAAGAAGGCCGGCACCATGGGAACCCTGGGGTGCTTCAGCTTTCAGGAGACCAAGGTGCTGCCCGGCGGTGAGGCCGGAGCAATGACCAGCAATAATGCGGACCTCATCGCCAAGGGGTTTTGCTTTCGCGACTGGGGGCGTCCCCCGAAACGCGGCGAGACCTTTGTCACGCGGGGCACCAAGTACCGCATCTCCCAATTCGCCGCCGCCATCCTCATGGCCCAGATTACGCGCTTCGAAGACATCTGTCTGATCCGCGAAAAAAACGCCGCCTATCTCAAGGAAGAGTTGAGCAAGGTTCCGGGGATCATGCCGCAGGAATTCTGCCCGGGGACGGAGCGCTCGTCGCATTACAATTTTGGACTTCGTTTCAGCCCGGAGCAGTTCAGCGGCATCTCCCAGGAGACGCTGATCAAGGCCATGACCGCGGAAGGTATCCCCGTGGAATCTTCAACTCCCCCGCTCAATCGCGAGCCTTACCTGGAACGCCAACTCAAGTCGCGGGGTTACCAGCGAATTTTCTCCAAAGAGCGCTTGGCCCGCTACCGCGAGCAGAATGTGCTTCCCCGTAACGACGAGCTTTGCGCGAATCACCTGGTCATGCCCCATGAAGTGTTAATGGGAACCAAGGCTGATACGGACAACATCGTGGAAGCATTTGCAAAAGTTCAGAAGAATGCCGCCAAGCTGGTGGGGACTGTGTCGTAGCCGCGCCGTAGGTCAGTGTGCACTGAGATTCAATTCCTAAAAATAGTCGCGGGGCACTGCCAGTAGGGGTACGGCTAGCCGTACCCTCTTGGTTCGGTCGCGCGATAAAATGAAGAGGGTACGGCAAGCCGTACCCCTACAACCCAGCCAATCGTGAAGATTAACAAAGGGCTTGACATACGCGCACTATCCTGATATCAATCCGGCATCAATTTGGGGTCGTGTTAAACAGAACTCAGGACGAAGCGAACTGCTGACAGGGTAGACGGTCGAAACTCTGGAATTCACAGAGGGTGAGCGCGCAGTTGCGGTCACGTGCACGGGGAAAGACTATGCCGTCATAGGGGGTGACGACCCATCGTAGAGCTTCAACCCAGTGTGGGTTGTCGGTAAGTTGCTCGGCTTCTTTAGAGCCATGCGGCTCAGGGCTTGATGTTGAGGGGAGCCGAAAGATCCTGAAATAGGAAATTAGCTCGCGGGAATTGAGTTACCTGAATCACTTAGCGACCAGCCTTGGTCGCTTGCACGTCAAGCGTCGGGTCTTCACAATTTAAAGGAGAGTGACTTATGGAGCACGAATCTCAGTGGTCCGAGAGGACGCGTCCGTGTTTGTCTTCGGCAGGCGCCATCGCCAAGGCAGGGTTGCTCATTTTGGCCCTGGTTTTGTCATTACCGGTCCTGGGATGGGCGCAGGATGCGGCGACGCTGGTAGGCGCGGTCACCGATCCCACCGGCGCCGCCGTCCCCAATGCCAAGGTGGAGGTTTCGAATCCCACCAAGGGTTTCGTCCGCGAACTCACGACCAACTCCGCGGGTGAATACACCGCCGCCAAGATTCCCATCGGCGACTACGTCATCACCGCGCAAGCGACGGGCTTTCAAAAGCTAGTGCGCTCGGGAATTACCCTCGACGTGGGCCAAACGCAGCGCCTGGACCTGCAATTGACCCTGGGGGCCACCACGCAGGAGATTTCCGTCAGTGGCAGCGCTCAGAGGGTTGAAACGGAAAACGCGACAGTTTCGGATGTGGTGAGCGGAAGCCAGATCCAGGATCTGACCCTGGTGGGGCGCAACTATCAAACCCTCACCATCCTTACCCCTGGCGGGGCCCCGGAAGATTCCTGGGACCCGACGAAGCTAGGCCACAACTCCCAAGCGGGCATTTCTTTCAATGGCACCCGCGATTACTACAACAACTTCGAAGTTGAGGGAGGCCAGAACAACGATACCACCAGTGGCGGGCCGTCACCCGACACATTCCCCGCCCTTGACTCCATCGCCGAGTTCCGCATTTCCACGTCGGACTACGGGGCTGACGTGGGCATGCGCGCCGGCGCCAACATCCAAGTCATTACCAAGTCGGGGACCAGGGATTTCCACGGTTCCGCCGACGAGTTTGTTCGTAATGACCACATGGACGCGAACGACTGGTTCGCGAACCGGGTATTAGCTCCTCCGGGCGGAAACGCGCCCAAGACGCCCCTGAAGTGGAATATCTTCGGCTACACTTTGGGCGGCCCGATCTACATCCCGAACACTTACAACACCGACAAGTCCAAGACGTTCTTCTTCTGGTCGGAAAGCTGGGCCCGCTACCGGCAGGGGACGATCATCTCCAGTAATACGCCCACGCTGCGCATGCGGCAGGGAGACTTCAGTGAATGCGCCCCGGGCGGCATCCTCGCCGACTCGTGTACTGAGCCGGTGGTGAACGGCGTAGCCACGACGACGGTTCCCATCAATCCCAATGGCCAAGCCTTGTTGAACGCGTTTATCCCGCTGCCTAACAATGGCATCGACGGTTACTTGAAGTCACCCAGTTCGCCTACCAACTGGCGGCAGGAACAAATCCGCGTGGACCAGAATATCAATGACAAGACGACGGCGTTCTTCCGGTGGACGCAGGATACCTGGGACCAAGTCCTGATACCCGCCCTTTGGGCGGGTGGCAATTTCGACACGATCGAGAGCCCTTGGGGGGTCCCGGCCAAGAACGCGGTGTTTCACCTTACGCGCACCTTCAAGCCCAACCTGATGAACGAGTTTATCGCCGCCTATGGGAATGACCCGCACGCGATTAATGTCAAGGCCGGCCCGGGCAATCCCGCGGGTTCGATCCTGAAGCCTTCCACCTGGACCGTGAACCCCATCTTTGAGGCCAACAAGGTCTTGACACCTCAAAATATCCTCCCCGACCTTCAAAATGTGAGCGGTGGGGTACCGTTTAGCATCAGCGAGACCTTCGGTCAGGACAACGGCTATTACAGCACGCTCGAAACCTTTACAATTAAGGACAATGTTGTGTACACCGTGGGCAGGCACACCTTAAAGACGGGCGTCTTTGGTCTGTCCTACTTTGGCCACAGCATCCTCAACTACACCGATCCCCAAGGCGGTTTCTGGTTTACGGGCGGATCGTTTCCCGGTTCGACGAAAAACGGGCTCGCGGACATGTACCTGGGCGCCATCCAGGAGTACACGGAAGGGACGCCTTACAATTACGTCACCGATACGGCCTTGGGTGGCCTGGGACGAGACCGAGAACGCATGAAGCAGTTCGAGGCTTACTTCCAGGATGATTGGAAGGTCGATCGCAAGCTGACCCTGAATCTGGGAATGCGTTACACATGGAACCAAATGTTTCACAACATCAGAAAGCCGACGATCGATGTGGATTTTATTCCCAGCGAGTACAATCCCGCCGACGCCGCGCAGATTGACATTAACGGTAACCTGATTCCCGGCACCGGTCAATTCTACACGTCTGCTGGGAATGGGATTGTGATCTGCGCGCAGGGAGGACTTCCCATCGGCTGCGTTTTCCCGGATCGTTTCACCTGGCAGCCGCGCTTCGGATTTGCCTATGACCCCACGGGCACGGGGAAGACGGCCATCCGCGGGGGTTTCGGTGTCTACCACGACTTGAACGCGATCCAGGAGGTCAGTTCGGAGCAAAACACCGGCGGTCCGCCTGCCGTCCTTTCCCCGGCCGCCTATAACTTTGTCGGGTATAACAGCATTGTGCCGGGCCCCACGCCCGTCACCAGCGCCACGGCCTACGCGACTCACGCCGCTATTCCCATGATCATGCAATACAACGTGACCGTGCAGCATGAGTTCTCAGGCAATAACTTTCTGAGTGTAGCCTGGGTGGGTACCCTGGGGCGCCACCTGGGAACCCAGCGTGACATCAATCAAATTCCCGATGGCATTACCACGAGGAATGCGCCGGCTCTGGCGGGAGGAAGGGGGGGGGCTTATTGCGATGCTTCCGGCAACTGCGACGTGCAGAATACCTTGATCAACGAGGCGGACCCCACTTACTACTTCCGATACTTCCAGGACTTCAACAGCATCCACTACCTCCAGTACTCGGCAATTTCCAACTACAACTCCCTCCAAGTCAATTTCCGCCATACCACCGGGTACGGTCTTACCTTCCAGGGAGCTTACACGTACTCGCACGCCTTGGACACCACCACCGGTTATAACGGGAACTACGGGGTCGACGACCAGAACCTGAACCGGTGGTACTCCACGGGCGACAGCAACCGCACGCACGTGCTGATTATGAATTACGTCTACGCCTTGCCGTTCTTCAAGAACTCCTCCAGCGGGTTCTTGCGGAATGGGTTGGGGGGATGGAAGTTCAGCGGGATCACCAGTTTCTATACTGGAGTTCCGCAGAACCTCTCGTGCGGGGTCAACGGCTACAACAGTGGAATTGGCAGGGGTGTGCAGTGCAATACCTTGGGGCCGGACAAAATCCAGAAGGGTACGGTTGACGATCAGCAGTTTGGCCCCACCCCGACTTGGTTCAACCCGTCCATGATTGCGCAACCGCTCATGTCGCAGCTTTACGCCAACGGAGAACCCGGCATGTTCGGCTACATGGGCCGAAACGTCCTGACGGGCCCTGGGGTGAACAACTTTGACCTGGCTTTACTGAAGGATTGGCAGACCCCCTGGTTTAAGGGTGAACACTCCACCTTGCAATTCCGCTTGGAAACGTTCAACACCTTCAACCACCCGCAGTGGCTCGGCATTAACTATGGCTGCAGCGGTCTGAACACGTTTGGCACCAACTGCGGCGGCAACACTAACTTGTTGAATTCCCCTAATTACCAAGACGGCGAAGTTTCATCGGCGCGGTCTCCACGCCTCGTCCAGTTAGGGATGAAGTTCAGCTTCTAGTCAGGTTGCTTCGAGAAGCCTTTCTTGACACCCCGGGCGCGCTCGCTAGCGCGTCCGGGGTTTGTTTTTTGCGGCACGGGCGTCCCGCCCGTGACCAGACACGGCCAGGATGCCGTGGCACGCTCAGGGTTTAGTGCAGCACGGTTGTTGCGGTCATGTCCGCCCACGCCGTATGATGGTGCACGAACGAACCGTAGGGGTAGGGCTCGCCCTACCCACACCGCGGGAGCGGCCAAACGGAACGTGTGCGCGGTCGCAAGCCGCGACGAGGGGGCGGCAAGCCGTCCCCCTACGTCGCCAAGGAACAATGAAGAAAGCGCTCAATGCCATAACGATCGCGTTAGCGGGGGCACTGCTCATGGCGGCAGCGGGCGCCCCGCAGGAGCGCCCACCCGATCCGAAAACCATCTTTGACGCCGCCCAACGAGCCCTGGTGGCTCACGATTATCCCAAAGCTGAGCAAGGTTTCCGCGAGGTCCTGAAAATCGATCCCCAATCGATGGCTGCTTACTCGAACCTTGGGGTGGTGTATATGCGCCAGGGGAAGTATGACTCCGCCATCGAGGCTTTCAACCAGGCCAAAAAGCTTGCCCCGCGGATGGCCGGACTCGATCTGAACCTGGGTTTGGCGTATTACCGCAAACATGACTTTCGGAAAGCCATCCCGGCGTTCGAACGGGTCCTTCGCTCTGACCCCCAAAGTTCACAGGCGCGTTATCTGCTGGGCCTCAGTTACTTCATGCAGGATGATTTCGAGCACACCGTAACGACCCTCGCGCCCCTGATGGCCAGTGAAAATAACAACTTGGATTATCTCTATGTGATGGCGATAGCTTATGGCAAGTCCCAGCACGAGGAGGAATCACGCCGCACTTTTGCGCAGTTGGTCGAGGCGGGCGGTGAAACGGCGCATATGCATTTGTTGTTGGGCAAGGCATACCTGGACCTCTTCTGGAATGAGAAAGCCGAGGCTGAACTGCGACGCACGATCGCGCTCGACCCCAAGCTGCCCTTTGCTCACTACGACCTGGGCGTAGCTTACCAGCGGGAAGCGAAGTTGGATCAAGCCGCCGCCGAGTTCAAACAGGAAATGGCGGTCCTACCCACAGAGCCCTGGAGTTACGAAGACCTTGGCACAGTGTACCTCGAGCAGAACAAGCCCGACTCTGCCCTGGAGATGTTTCGCAAGGCCCTTGCGATCAACACCCAGCTTCCCGCCTCACTGGACGGAATCGGGAAGGCATATCTGCTAAAAGGGCATCCCGCCGAAGCCATTCCTTACTTCCAGAAGGCCCTCAAGTTCCATCCGGATAATTCCAAGCTCCACTTCCAATTGGGCCAGGCCTATCTGAAATCCGGCGAGCGGGAGAAAGGACAGCAGGAACTTGCGGAGGCGGGACGGCTCAAGGCGCTGGCCCGGAAAAAACAGGAAGATCAGCTTTCTGGGAAATTGCCTGCTTCGGAAGGTCCCGGAGAAAACCCGTAGCCATGAAAATGCCGGTTGGTTGTGCCGAAGCGCCTTGGACCGCGGTAGCAGCAGCTACCGCCATTCTTCCTCCGCCCGTTGCACGTTGGCCGTATGCATCGAAGGCGAAAGGCGGTAGCTGCTGCTACCGCAGTCCAAGGGATCACCGGTAACGCTCCGTTTTGACGATCCCACGCCCCTCCTGAATGGTCAGAAACTGGTTTGCCTCGACGCTCCCCACGCGCTCGACCCCACCGCTCGGCCACTGGACCTCAATCTGCTCGGCCTTATCAGCCGCGCCGAGGCCGAAGTGCTGTCGAAGGTCGCTCTGCGAGATATAACTCGATCCGCTCATAACTTCCCGAATCTGCCGCCGGCCCGCCGCCGTCACCACGATGCGCCCGCAAATCGCCGAGCGGTTGGAGCGCGTGCCCAGGAGTTTTACCGACAGCCAGTGGTTACCGCTGCGATTCTGGTTGCGCAGCAGGGAGGGCGGCTCACCCGAGTTCATGATCAGGACATCGACATTGCCATCGTTATCGAAATCGCCGAAGGCGCAGCCGCGGCTGGCATGAGGTTGCAAGACCGCGGGCCCGCATAAATCGGAGACCTCCTCGAAAGTTCCGTTTCCCAAGTTGCGGTACACGACACGTTGGGCCTTGTACTTGTAAGTGGGGTCAACTTTCTCGACCTCGGGGTAAACGGTTCCATTCACGTGGAAGATGTCGAGCCACCCGTCATTGTCGAGATCCTCGAAACCGACTCCCCAGCTCACGTACGTGGTGTTGACGGCCAATCCTGCCGCGTTGGTCATGTCGTCGAAGAATTCACCCTTCATATTGCGGTACAGGATCGGGGTGTCATCACTGAAGTGCGGAAGGAAGAGATCGAGGTAACCATCTCCGTCGTAATCACCCACCGCCACACCCATGTTGGACTGCTCCTGCCCGTCGCTGTTGACCGCCACGCCGGATTCCATGGCGCACTCGGTAAAGGTTCCGTCGCGATTGTTGCGGAAGAGCAGGTTGGGAGTGGAGTCGCAGGCCACGAAGAGGTCGGGCCAGCCGTCGTTATTGTAGTCAAAGGCCACGGCGGTCAGGCCGTAGCGCGCGCCCGGCTTCAGGATGCCGGCTTTTTCCGTGACTTCGGTGAAGGTGCCGTCACCGTTGTTATGGTAGAGCGCGCAGAATTCCCCCTTCAGTCCCCGCGGACCGCAGTTCACCGGAACTCGTTTATAGAAGCAATTGCGATTGGCGCCGGCCACAGGAGCCGTCGCCAAATCCATGTCGACGTAGTGGGAAATGAATAAATCCAGGCGCCCGTCGCGGTCGTAATCGACGAAGGTGCATCCGGACCCATAGCGGGAAGTTTTCTCGAGCAGCCCTGACTTCTCGGTGACGTCCGTGAAGGTGCCGTCTCCGTTGTTGTGATAGAGAAGGTTCTTGCCAAAGTAGGTCAGGAACAGGTCGTCGTGGCCGTCGTCGTCATAGTCGCCGATCGCCACACCATAGCCCCAGCCGGTGTGGTGGAGTCCGGCCTTTTCGGTCACATCCGTGAACGTTCCATCGCGATTATTATGATAAAGGTGATTAGTGGGCTCCTGGCCGGCGGGGAATCCCTCATGCTTTGTGCCGTTCACGAGGAAGATGTCGAGCCAGCCGTCCTGGTCGTAGTCGTAGAAGGCGATTCCCCCGGCATTGGCTTCCACGATGTATTTCTTCACATACTCTTCGCCGTATACCGCCGGCGCGGTGAGCCCGGCGCGCGGCGCCGCGTCGGTGAAGCTAACCGGAAAGGGCCGGCCGGAGAATTTCGGCCGCGGTGCGGCACGCACGCCACGCGAGGCCATTCCTTGTCCCGCCACGCCGAGCGGACGAAGGACGAGAAGCCCCGCGGCGCTCAGGCTCTCAAGGAATCTTCGACGCGTCCAAGCCATAGATAAGCTTAATCCCCTGCGCAGCACCACCCCGGCGCTCGGCGCGCCACCCCTCCTCATCTGAGGAGGGGAGCTCCTTAAGAACTCCCCTCCTGATTCAGGAGGGGTGGCGCCTTGGGCGCCGGGGTGGTTATTCTCGACTCAGGCGGGGGGGACGACCTGCTGCCCCCTCGTGCATCGCCAGGGAACGAAAAGGGTAGGGCAAGCCCTACCCCTACGTCAATGTGGTTACTCCGGAGGCTCGGCGGTTTGGGGTTGGGCGATGCTGCCCGTGATTCCCTGGCGTATGCCTTGAACGATGCGGTGTTGCTGATCGTGGACCTCGCGATAGAGTGCCAGTTCCTTCTTCGAATCTTCCTCGCGCCCCACGCGCAAATAAGCGAAGGACAACTGATAGTGGGCCACCGCATCCGCCGGATTGAGCTTTACCGCCTGCTCCAAGGGCACCACCGCCTCGGAGGCTCGCCCCGCGGAAACCAATGACTTGCCCAATCCGATGAGCGCGGCGGAGAACTGCGGGTCGATTTTTACCGCACGGCCAAAGTGTTCAATGGCCTCATTCCATTTTCGGACTTCCCGGGCCATCTCTCCCAGTTCGTATTCTGACCCCGCATCATCGGGGTTGATGGCAAGCTCCGCCTCGAATTCCTGGCGCGCCTTTTCCACGGCGGCGGAATCGCGCTCGCCGGCTAGGAGCAGGCGTCCGATGTGGTAGTGGATGCCCGGCAGGTTGGGGGCGACGGCGAGGATGCTGCGGTATTCGGCGAGCGCGTCGGCGTTATTGCCCTGGATCTCCAGCACTTCGGCGTCGATTTGGCGCGCTTGGTAGGAGCCCGGTGCGACCCGCAGTAGACGCTGCGAGGTGGCGGTGGCAAGGTCCGAAAACATCCGCGTGCTCAGGTAAAGCACGTCCGGATCATTGGGGTAATCGCGATTCAACCACTGAAGAAAATTGACGGCTCGAAAAGGCTCACTCATCGACATCGCGCAGCGGGCGCCATCCACCCCCATGAATCGCCGAAGTTGTTTATCACCAAGAGTGGAGTAATCCTTTTCGATTAGAGGGACCGCTTCCTTGCACTCCCCTGCTTCCGCCAAGCTAACCTCCAGAAAGTAGCGCGAGGAGGTGAGAGTGGGTTTTAACTTGAGGGCTTTGCGGCACGGAGCGATGGCATCGCGCGGCCGGCCAGCCGAGTAATCGGCCACGCACAGGTCAGCTTGATACTCCGGGACGTCGGGGGCCAGCCGGGTGAGTTTTTCGAGCGACGGGATGGCTGCCCGGAAGTCACCTCGTTGGAGCGCCTCCATGGCCGCTCGCACGATGTCATTTCTGTCTGATCCCTGAGGCGGGGAAGTGGAGGATGACTTTCCTCCCGCGGGCGCCTGCCCTCCCGCCGCCAACATGGCGAAAAGTGCGGTGATAAGAATGGTTAGGATGATCTTCACTCGCATGGCCCAGAAGCGGTGGTCGCAGTTGGCTTCGCGGAAGCAGGGACCGCCGGACGGCAAGCCTGTCCAGGTTAGCTGGAAGGCGTCCCACTCCATTCGGCTCTGCCGCCCCGCTGTGCGGAAAGGCTCTGCCTTTCCGCACAGCAAGCGGCATAGCCGCAGGTCAGTTGCCACACCGTAATTCGGACAAGCTTACTCCGGACGGCGCCCCAAGAGCGCCGCTACAATTATGTCGCTCTTTGCACTTTCACCAACCTAATCAGCCGAATATCTGGCTTGGGAGCAATTCTGATTCCGCCCAGGTTCGCCTCGGCTTCGTCCAAGAGTCTACACTATCACACCCCGCCGCACGCAAATGGAGTTTACCCTTTGCTTTTCGTAGCTCAGCATAGGGAGTTACCAATTAAAAGGTCTTGACAGCGTTGCTATCGGGAGGGTAGGGTCCGAGCTTAAGCTAGAACCAAATGTGCCGATGAATTTAGTTGGAGGAGCCCATGCATTCCCTTCCATCCTGGGGCACGCCCTGGGCAGGCATGGCAATGACCATCCAACTTTGCCCGGTACGCGCGCGGGCGAGGATGGCAGTGCTTATCGGCGTGATTGTTTTGCTGACCGGCCAAATTCCGCTTTACGCGCAGAGCCGGATGGCAACATCTTCCCTGGTATTGCAGGTGCGTCCGGAGGAACTCCTGCAAGTCCAGAACGACAGCGTCGTGCTCAAGATCCGCCTTGCTCGCGGCACGATGGCTCAGCTCTGGGCGGCGGAATCCTGCACCTCGCCCTCCCCGGAATCGCAGGTCATCATCGCCTCCGGGAAGTACACCATCCCTCTCAACACGTTGACCCCGGTGAGCAGCAATACCACCGCCACCACGGGGCAGGTTTGCCTGGCGTCCTCCGACGGCGTGCTTAATGATTCCCGGCCTGTCGAGATTGTGGGAACCGGAAACGGCGCACCAGTCGAGGGGCGGACACCCCCGCTTGCGCCCGGTGGTGTTTCGGTCGACGTGCCGGACGGATGGACAGTGACTACTCGAGCGGGTACAATGACCTGGTCTAATCCCTAACCATCATTCCCTTGCTGGAAGGATTCCTCGAAGGTCCCGAAACGGCGGCGCCGTTCCAGCTTCTGGGGGTGAGACTAGCTGCCACCCCCGCCTCCACCGCGGCCACCGCCGCCCCCACCCGTGCTTGTGCCGCCACCCCCCGCTCCGGTTCCGACCGCGCCACGGCCAGTGTGACCAGCCTCGCCGCGGCTCCTGCTGGCGGAGCCCCCGCGAGCACCACCCCCTGCGCCACTTTTCGCTTTGCCCTCCTTACCACCGTTTCCGGAACCACTAGGTCCACCCGTCCCGCCTTGCCTGCCAATGTGAATCTCCTGCTGCAAGATCTCCCGCACCGGCTTTACGGCCACGGGCTTGGCTTTAAGCTCGAACTCAACCCGGGGCGGCGCCGTGAAACTCCGGGGTGACACCCGGACGATGGCGGGCGATGCCAGCAGGTAACCGTCGGGAATAGTCTGCGGATCAATCACGACTTCGTAATCGCCCTCGCGCAGGTTGTAGAAGAAGAAGCTCCCGTCATCGTAGGGGGTGGTATAGAGGTTCGTTCCGGTCAGACGGATGATAATGTCCTCTAACTTCGCGCCCTCCGGAGCCACTATCCTTCCTGAGAACATAGCCAAGCGGACCACGTTGAAGTCGGCCCGGGCGACGGATTCCGGATCGACTTTCACGCGCCCTTGAGTGGTCGCGCCCGGCTCGTAATCGGTGGGGAGCTGTTCCATATTGAGGCCCACCTCGTGAATTCCCTCCGAAACCTTTGCAAATTCGTAATGGCCGGCGGCATCCGTGAGGGCGCTGCGGTCATGATCGAGACTGACCGCGACGTTGGGCGCCGGCCGCGTCCCCCCGATCGACTGCTCCAGCACCAGCCCCCGGACGCTTCCTACCAGAGGAGCATGAACCGCCGTATACTGCTCGATCGTTCCTCCCGGGAATGCTTTCCCCCAATGAAATTGCTTGCTGATGCGCACGAAGGCGTTCCACTGATTGTTCGCCGCGATTTGCGAGTTCAGCCCCAAGCCGCTATTGCCGAAAAGGAAAATGTTCTCGGGATTCAGATTAGTAAGAAGGTTGTTGCGGAGGGCCTCAACGTGCAGCGTCCAGCCGCGCACCAGAGGCGTGCTCAACCCGGCCAGGCTGCTGGAATAGGCGTTGGTGCTAAAAACGCTTTTGTTGACCAGGTCGTTGCCTTTCTCCAGGAAACCATAGGCGGAGACGTGCTTGAAGTTGGCCGTGAGCGATCCACGGTAAAAGAACGTATTGGTGTTTTGCGTCGCCTTGGTGTTCTGTTCCCGGATGCCCCCGCCAATCACCAGCCGCTTCCAGACGAAGGTGTCGTCGAGTTCCGTGAATCGCTGCGCCTGCGGCGAGGTGTTGGAATTCAGGTTCATGTCAATGTAGGAGAGCCGTAAGCTGTGGCGCCGAATGGGGCGGGTGACGTTGATGGTCAACTGGCGGTTGTTAGAGATGGACTCGGCTGCGAACAAAGGATTGACCGTCGTGAGGCGGAGCGTGGAAAGCGAGGCATTGGCATCAAACTGCCAGGGCAGCAGAAATGAGGCGCCGGAGGTTTCCCCCGAGCTGTGATAAGTGGGCAGTTGGGGATTGTGCTCGAGGTTGTTCGAGTAGTCGCTGGCAGACCCGTAGAGTTCCACCCGCTTGACCGGCCGGTAATGCCCCTCAACATAGGGCCCCTTGCGATCACCCACGAACGTGCCAAGCATGGGGAGATAGGTGGTGCTTTGCAGGGTGTAATTGGCACGGAAACTGCCCTTGTCCGAATCCCAGGACGGTCCCAGCAGCAGGGAGAGCGGTTCTTGCCGCACCGGTGAGGGGGTGAAGCTGGAAGCCGTGCTGGCGTTGGCTTCCGTGTAGAAATTCCAATGTTTCGTGGCATGGTAAATTGACTGAAAGGTCAGACCATTCCAATGGCGATAATCGTGGCCGGGGAAGAAGTATGTTGGATCGGTCGCCAGGGCGCTGGAACTCGTCCCCAGGTTCATGTAGCGCACCCCAAATTCCCAGCGCTCGCCCACCTTTTGCCACATGGAGGCGCCCATCACAAGCTGCGGCAACACCAGGCGGTAAGGCACGCGGGCCCCCCCGAGCAGCGTTTCTTCTCCCACAAAGAACTGGAAGCTGCGGTTCTTGCGCCTGACCACGATGCGCGCCCCACGCCCCGAGATGTCGGGGGTATAGATGTTCAGGAAGGGATTTTCCACCAGGTTGGAGTGGAACTGAAAGTCGCCACCCACGAAGTCCCATTTCCATCCCCAGAGGGGCGCTTGCTCAAGGCCCACATAGTTCGTCCCCGAGTGGAAGGCGCTGCCACCGTAACCTTCCAAGTTGCCATCGAAAAGGCCGATCCCGGGAATGAATTCCTTGAAGTTTAACGCCATCCCGGAGGTATCGAGCAGCGGCTGCCCGCTTCCACCCATGTAGTAACCCTGGAGGGAAACCTCGGCTTCCCCTGCGGTCTGGGCAAAGGCTTTACGGGCGAGGCACGTTAACATGGAAAGAGATAACAGCAGGGCACAAACGAGAAAGGAGAGGGTAGTGGGCCAGTTGGATCGACTGTAACGGCGGCCGGAGCCTAACCCGACGCAGGAAAGAACCGCCGGGGTTTGATGCAATCGATTCCGGCGGTCGGAGACCGCCGCCACAGCCAACTGACCCACTACCACGCGGGGGGAGGGACTCTGGGATGAAGACTCACAGGCAGGAGTGAAAGGAGAGGATCCGTTTTGGTTCTTGGTCTTCAATTCTGACTTCTCACCCCTGACTCCTGTTCTCAGTGCGTCTCGGGCGCCGACGCCGCCTGATCCACCGTCACGTCCGCAGAGCCTTCCTGGATTTCACCCGTCCCGATATCAACATGCGCGCGAAGCTTATAGTGCCCGGGGTCAAGATGCGCCTTGAGGGGGAAGACGAAGCGCTGGCTGCGTTCAGGCAGGACGGGGACAGAAGCGAAATCCTCCTTCTCCACAGCCTGGCCCTTGTCGTCCACCACCTCGAGTTTGCCCGTCGGCCGGAAGTACATCTTTCCCTGGTTCTCCAGCATCACCACGGCCTGCCACCCGGCTTCCTTGGATTCCTTGGGCGGGGGCGTGGCTTCGAGTTTGAATTCTTTGAGGCCCCCGCGCACCGCTGGCGAACCCACCACGACATAAATCGCCGCAACAATGCGCACCGCCATGCGCATGCCGAACACCGCGCTCGTCTGCTCGGCGACGGGGAGCGTCGTGAACCCCGCGGCGCAGTTGTAGCTGCCTTCCGCGAGGTTGGTGGGCGCCCGCAGGGTGTACCGCGCGATCACGAACCCCCCGTTTTCAAGCTCGAGCTCCATAGGGTTCAAGCTCAGCCATTTCTTGCAGGAGTACGCCGCCTCCTGGGGCAGATCGCGCTCAAACTGTGGCGTGGTCTTGTCGTCGACATCGAAATCCAGAACCTCGCCCCGCACGCGCGTCTTGGCGTTCGATTGATTGCCCAGTTTCAACGATCCCGAATACTCCTGCCCGGGAGTCATGTGGATCTCCACACGCATGGGCGCCATTCCCAAGCCCAACTGCGCCTGCGCCGGGACTGCGGTCCCGAGCGTCAAGAGGGCCAGGAGAATACCTACGGTTGGGTATAGATGTAACTCACGGATAGTGTGCATGATGTACCTACGCTGTAGTTCCAGCCGTCCTGGAACGAATAAGTTATGTAAAAACTTGCCGTCTTATTTCCCGTTCCGCTTGCCACCTCCGTACCATTGCCGGTGTTGCTCATCGCCAACGTACCCGAGACACAGGTGATGTTGGTGGCAGTTCCGCAAGTCATCGTCACGGAGGTCATGGGCGGGGTGTTGCAGCCCGTAAAATTCGCGGCGCCCGCCTTCGCCCAGACACGCCAGGTCGTGGTCCCGGTGAGCGCTGTGGTCTTAAGTTTGACCTCGGTCGTCGCGTTCGTCTGGGCGTTGTCGGGCGTTGACGAGGTAAAGGTGATGGTGGCCGGCGTCACACTATTGGAGCCGACCGTCAAGGGATCCGCATCTCTCTGCTCTCGATCTGAACGCATGACCGGGACGGGCCGGCGTGGGCTTGCCAGCTTTTGCGCCCACGCCAACCCGGAGAGGGAAATGGTCATTCCCGCTAGCACTAACATCATGAATTTGCGCATCCCGGTCTCCTTTCTCTGCCCGGGCAGGGGAGCGCGATGCGCTCCCCTACCCGCAGTGTCACCAGCTACGCAGCGCTGATGGTGTACGTCACAGTCGCCGTATACGGACCGGGGGTCTGGTAGACGGGGTCGTTGGGCAGCGTCCAGACGATCGAGGCGCTGTTTCCTACCTTGGCGGAATGAGCTGCCGCGCCGAAAGTAGCCACGGGTGAAACACTGGTCGTTGAAGCCGTCTGCGAGCCGGTACAAGCCGTCCCCGGGCTGCTAACCGTGCAGGTGTAAGTCAGCGCGTCGCCCGAAGCCGGGGAAGCGACTGAGGGTCCCCCCGTAGGGCTGAAGTCCGACGTAACTTTCAATACGATACTGCCGGTTCCACCGGTTTCACTCGTCCGAATGAAGTAGGTGAAGGTGGTCGTGCCGGTGTAATTGGAGAAGTTCAAGCCCGGCGAGGTTAGGTTCGTGGCGCTGCCGCCGATGGTCAGAGCCGCCTCAGCAACTGGACTGACGGAGAGAGTGTTGGGCACGGTGGATGTGCCCAACTGCGCAAACGCCGTAGACGTGGCGAGCACCAGGGCCGCGGCAAAAATTAGACTTTTTTTCAATGGGGTATCTCCTCATCTTTGGATTTATCAGCTTGCGCTGATTTCGAGCTTTTCAACTTGCACTGATCGTAAATGTCACAACTGCTGAATACGCGCCGGTCTTATACTTAGGGTCGTTGGTCAAGGTCCAGGCGACCGACGCGGTGTTCCCCCCGATGAGGGAACTACTGGCGGCCCCAAAAGTCGCCACACTTGTTTGCGCGGTCGTAGAAGCGGTCGTGGGGCTCGTGCAAGGAGTGGCGGTCCCGCCGTTCCCCGGGTTGGCGACGGTGCAACTATAATTGAGCGCGTCGCCGGTGGAGGGCGGGGTGCCCACCGAGGGGCCGCCCGTGGGGGCGAAGTCGGTGGTGACCTCCAATTTGATGAAGCCACTCCCCCCGGACTGCGTCGTCCGGATGAAGTACGTCAAGCTGGTCGAGCCCGTATAGGCGCTGAAGTTGGTTCCCGTCGACGAGAGGGTCGTGGTGCTGGTGACGCTCAAGGCCGCCTCGGCAACCACCGTAACGTTCACGGTGCTCGTCCCCGTGGTCGTGCCCAACTGCGCTTTGGCCATGGGCGCCGTCAGCAGGAGTACAGCGGCTGCGAGATATAAGGTCTTCTTCATGGTTGGGTCTCCGTTTCAATTACTTCTAAGCTGCACTGATCGTCCACGTTAAAGTTGCCGAATAGGGCCCCCCCGTCTTGTACTTGGGGTCGTCGGTAAGATGGAAACTGACACTGACCGTATTCGTGGCGGCGTTATTGCAGGGGCTGCCCGCGCCCGTGCAGACCCCGGCCGCGATGGTGACAATATTCGTGGCCGCCGTCGTGCTTACCGTCTGAGTACCGGAGCAACCGGTGCCTAATGTCGCCCCGCTGCACGTATAGGTCAGAGCATCGCCCGTCGAGGGCGGGGTAGCAATGCACGGCCCGCCGGAAGAGCATGTGAAATCCGTGGTCGCCTTGACCGTGATTGTTCCGCTCCCCGTGGAAGCGGTAGTCCGTGCCCGGTAATCGAGAGTGACCGAGCCGGTGTAGGAGGCGAACGTCGTCCCCGTGTTAGTGAGAGCTATCGAAGTGGGAATACTGTAAAGAAGTCCAGCAGGTTCGAGATCGAGGGTTAAAGTCTGGCTCCCCAGCGTTGTCTGCGCGTAGGAACACACCGGCGCCAGGAGCATTACCACGCCGTACGCAACAACCCGTTGTATGAATTGCCTAACATTCCGCACCAGGATCATGTGAACTTGAGAACACACTTTCTATTCTTTGTATGCCCGGTCATATTGGTTGAATTCGCTAACTCCATAACGTGTCTCTCCGGGCCTTTCTCCTTGGCGGTAGCTCAATCTCTACATCTCGCCGCCACAGTGATTATGAGGAGTTTCTAATTATTCGCAATAGTACGAGCGTACTATGAAAATTTGACAAAATCCTTATATCTCTTAAAATTACGGCGGTACAGAGGTACTAGGAATTTTTTACAGACGACGAGCGAATCTCCTTGCGCCTTCTGTAGGGGCACCCCTTGGGGCGCCCTTGGGCAGGGCAAGCCCAGCCCCTACAATACGTATTGGCTACCTGTTTTCGCTTCACGAGAGGAGGGCCCATGTGCTCGAAACTCTTGGCAAGAAGATGGCCAACACTTGCCGCAGGCCTTATGACTTTGCTGCCGGCTTGGATAATGCTGGGCCCACCGCAACGCGCTGCCTTTGCGGCTGACCCATCGCACGTCGACCTGGTGATTGATACTTCGCGGACGGTGGGCGACATCGACCTCACCCGATACGCTCTGGGGCAGGGCGGGCTCTCCAGCGACCCAATGTTTGATTCCGAAGTTCCCCAGATTTCCCAGCTTAATCCTCAAACCATTCGTCTCTTCGTACTGGACCATTACGATATATATCCCGCGCACGGAGTGTACCAGTGGGCAAAGCTCGACCGGGCGATCGAGACGATTCTGGCCACCGGCGCCAAGCCCATGATGTGCTTGGCGATCAAGCCGCACGTTCTTTACCCGAAAATCGATCAGGACATTGTGCATCCTTCGAATTATCAGGAATGGGAACAACTGATTTATCAACTGGTCAAACATTGCAATGAAGAGCGTAAGTTTGGAATTGTCTACTGGGAGGTGGGCAATGAAGGGGATATCGGTGAAGATGGCGGCTGCCCCTACCGCTTCCGGCCGGATGACTATGTAACCTACTACGCGCACACGGCCGCCGCCATCCTTCGAGCCGACCCCGCGGCCCGGGTAGGAGGCCCCGCCGCGGCTGACTACCAAACCCCCATCATCGATGCCCTGATCGCGCAAGCAGGGGCAGGGAAGATTCCTCTGCACTTCATCTCCTGGCACATGTATGACAGCCATCCGGCCGATTTTCGTGAAAGTATCCGCACCATCAAAGCCAAGCTCGGGAACTACCCTGGCCTTGGGGGCGTCGAGACGGTGCTGGACGAATGGAACATGTCGCTCGGTAGGCCGGAGATGAACCCCTATTTCCAGCCCGCCTTCATCCTGGAAGTCACTCAGGTATTCAAACACGAAGGTTTGAGCCGGTCGGGCTACTATCACATTCGCGACTGGTATGTGGATTTGGAAACTGGCTGGAAGTCTATGTCGGCGGAAGGCGAGGCCGTGGGGTTGCACTTTTGGAACGTTACACCGCAGTTCCTGGGATTGTACGATAACCAGGGGCGTGTGCGGCCGGCGTATTACGCGTTCCTGTTGCTCCGCTTGATCAAGGGACGTGAACCCGCGATCACCGGGACCAATGCCGACGTCAAAGCCTTCGCGGCGGCCGATGAGCATTGGACGGATGTCGTCTTGTGGAATTTCCCCGGTTCCGACCCTGCGCAGTCTCACGAGGTCGACGTGCGATTCCCGGCAGACCACAAGGGAAGCCTACGCGTGGTGCGGTTGAACCCCGAGGTCCCTGTCAACAACCTCGAAGTTTTAAGGTCAGGCAAGATGGCGGATCTGGATGCGCAGCCGCTCCGCCTGACAGTCCACCCCTACGAAATCTTTTGGGTTGAGATCGGTCGGTAGCATGGGTGGTTGCTTTTCATGGCGGCGTGACGTGGCCGCATGAGGAAAGGAGGCAGTAGGTAGCGCAGACGTACGCGTTCTGGGCGTTCGTCTGCGGCTCTTCGTCGGTCCATGGGGCTTCATGTTTGGATGCTAATATCATGGTTGATGTTCCCATGTTAAGAACCGCAGAGGAAGCCAAAATGCGGCTACCTCTGCGCTACTCACTCGTCACTCGCCACTTGTCACTATTCTTCTGGCGCCCGCAGAATTCAGTTGGTCTCCCAACCCTGCTAAGTTACAATTGATTCACCATGAGCACTCGAAGCAGCACGAAAACGCCTCCTGCCTCGCTTCAGGAACTTCTCCGAAAGCAATTCACACCCGGAGACAAAAACGAACGCGTATCGCGGGCGCTGGCCGCCCTCAACGAAGAAGAGCGCATCAAGCTCTCCCCGGAGCAATGGAAATGGGTTGCCGAAGACGCTGACCTCGAAGACCCAGCCTGACCATGGCGGTTGAATCCCTTCCGAATATTCCCGAGTCAGGTTTTGTCTTTATCGACTCGAATGTGTTCATCTACGCGCTCACTCTTCGAACGAGTACGTGATATTACGGTCTTCAAACCAACTGATCTTCTTTAGCACGTCTCCTGAATCTTGAATCAGGAATCTCCAATCCCGCGCGCCCTGCCCCGTAAATTGAGCCCCAAACCCCCAGACCCCAGCCCCCAATCCCCAACCCCTAGTCCCTGCTCTTGAGACCCCGGACTCCGCACCCCGGACATCGGACCGTCCTTCTTGCCACTCGTCACTTGTCACTGGTCTTGCGACCTCGGACTGCGGACCCCGGACTTCGGACTCTCTTTGGGTCACTCGCCACTTGTCACTGCTCTTCTGCTTTTCTCATGCCTGATTCAATTGACAGGAGGCTCCTCCCCCAAGGAAGAACGCACAGTCAGAACGGCACTGACTGGCTACGTGCTGCCTGCCCCCTGCCTACCAGAGAGGTTGGTTAGAAGTGCTTATGTACACGCCTTTGGGGTATCGCCGTAAGGATCAAGGAGCAGCCATAACCGCACGCCGCGCAACTCAAAAGCAGACGGTGCGCTTGCTGATTGGTGAGCGTGTGCCCTGACACAATGTCTCTTGCGCTTCGGTTTACGGAGGGGTATACACTCTCGCATCATGCCATGGCGAGCAGTATTCGCTTCCCTGGGATTTCTATTCGCCAGTCTGAGCTTTGCGCAGCAGCTACCCTCCCCGCCCCTTCCCACGAAACCGGATTATTCCAAGGAAGCTTCTCTCGTTGAGAGCTACCACGCGGCGGCGACTTTTGAGAATGACGGCACAGGAACGCGCCGCTATGCGGCCCGCGTGCGTATTCAGTCGGATGCCGGTGTTCAGCAATACGGAATTCTCAAGTTTAGTTACAGCAGCGCCACCGAGGAACTCTCGATTGACTACGTGCGGGTGCACAAGTCGGATGGCACGGTCATTGAGACGCCGCCCGACAGTATCCAGGACATGCCGGCGGATATCATGCGCCAAGCTCCCATGTACACCGACTATCATGAGAAGCACGTGGCCGTGAAGGGCTTGGGGGTAGGAGATGTGCTGGAGTATCAGGTGCAATTTCGATTGCAGAAACCGCTCATCCCCGGCCAGTTCTGGTACGCCGACGACTTTTTCCGAACCGGCATCGTGCTCGACGAAGAACTGGAAATCAGTGTGCCCAAGGATCGCGAGGTTAAGATCAAGAGTGTGGACGTGAAGCCGGTGATCCGAGAAGAGGGTACACGCCGAATCTACTTGTGGAAGACAGCAAACTTAGTGCGGAAGCAGGCGGAGGAAACTTCGCTGGGCAATATGGCGCCGCCCGCCGTTCTGCTCAGCAGCTTTCGAAGCTGGGAGGAGCTGGGAAGCTGGTGGAGCGGGCTGGCGCAGCCCCAGGCGGCACCCACGCCGGAAATTCGCGCCAAAGCTGCGGAGCTTACCCAAAATGCCAAATCCGAGTTGGATAAGATCCGCGCCATCTATGATTTCGTCGCCATCCATAACCGTTATATTGCCATCTCGTTGGGCATTGGGGTCTATCAGCCTCATACTGCCGCCGAGGTCTTCAAGAACGAGTACGGAGATTGCAAGGATAAGCACACGCTCCTAGCTTCCATGCTCCAGGCCGCGGGCGTGCCGGCCTATCCCGTGCTCATCAACTCAGCCCGCCGGATCGACCCGGATGTGCCAACGGTCGCCCAGTTCGATCACGTCATCACGGCGGTGCCACAGGGCAGCGGATTGGTTTGGCTCGATACCACTCCGGAAGTTGCGCCCTTCGGTTACCTGCTCTTTAGCCTGCGAGATAAGTTGGCCTTGATCACTCCCCCCGGCAAGCCTGCCTACCTTATGAAGACTCCCGCCGCCCCGCCATTCGCTCCGTTTTTCAATTTGGATGTAAAGGGGAAGCTCTCCGCCGACGGCACGTTGCAGGCCCACATCCAAGTAATCTCCCGGGGAAGTATGGAGATTCTGCTGCGGACGGCGTTCCGTCGCACCCCGCAAGCACAGTGGCAAGAGCTGATCCAAAACATCTCGCAGGCGCAGGGTTACGGCGGCACCGTCAGCAACGCCACCGCAATGGCTCCAGAGTCCACCGCTGAACCCTTCCTTTTTTCCTATGACTACACGCGCAAGGATTATCCGGACTGGGCGAACCATCGGATTACCGCACCGCTTTCCGGGCTCGTATTGCCGCAGGTAAGCGATGACCCCGCTAAAGCCGGGCAGCCGGTCTTCTTGGGGGAGCCCACCGAAACCCACCTCCACTCAGAGATCCAACTTCCGGAGGGATACATTCCCCAATTGCTTTCCTCAATTGGCATGAAAGGCGACCTCGCGGATTTCGCCGCTTCCTACAAATTCACGAACGGGATATGGATCACGGATTACCAATTGAAGGTCAAACAGAGCGAAGTTGCGCCCTCCCAATTGGGTACGTACCGCATGTTCCAGAAAGCCATCGAAAAGGTGCCCCAACTCTACACAGAATTGGTCGCGGGTGCGAACGCCAAGGGCGCCCCGGGATCCGCATCCCGCGCTCGCGCGGTGGACCTCGTCAACAACGCCCGACTTTCCATTCAGCAGCACCAACTTTCCGAAGCTCTGACTTATGCCCGGAATGCCACAGAGGCTGACCCCCAATTCAAGGATGCATGGTTGGTTCTTGCCACGCTACTCGGAGTTCAACATCAAAATAATGAGGCGGTAGCGGCCTTTCACCGGGCCATCGGCCTCGATCCCGATGACCGGCGACCTTACATGGCGCTCGCTTACCTTTTTACCTCCGAGAAGCGTCCGGAGGAGGCCATCGAGGTGTGGCGCGACCTGCTTAAGCGCAATCCACATGATAGCGACGCGCTCAGCAATCTGGGAATGTTGCTGATGTCTTCCCATAGATATCGCGAGGCTATTGTTGAACTGGAAGCAGCCATCGACCCCGACCATTCCGATCCCGACATGCAGGCGCAGTTAGCGCGCGCCTACCTCGGCGCCGGAGAAACCGACAAGGGCGTCGGAATGCTCAAGAAAATTCTGGAGTCAGATTCCAGGCCGGAAATACTAAATAACGTCGCTTACGAACTCGCTGACGGCAATGTGGATCTCGCCGACGCCCAGGCGTATGCGGAAAGGTCCGTCCAGGCGGAAGAGAACGCGAGCGCCCAGGTCACCATTGACGCCGAAGGAACGGGGGGCATCGCCAACACCGAGGCTCTATCGAGATCCTGGGACACACTGGGCTGGGTCTACTTCCGCCGGGGGGATTTCGCCAAGGCGGAGAATTACCTTCACGCTGCCTGGATGCTGGGCCAGGACTCCACGGTCGCAGATCATCTGGGGCAGGTTTACGAAAAACAGGGCAAGAAGGAACTCGCCCTCCAAATGTACGGTGCGGCAGTGGCGGTTAATCGCGAGGCGATCGAAGCGAGGGGTCACCTCGACCGGTTGGCGGGAAATAGTCTTCGGGCGGCGGGCATGATCGGCGGGGCTCAAGACAGGCTTCATCAGATCCGAACCCTCAGCCTGGCGAGCACGGGAACCATTATCGGCAGCGCTGAGGTTATCATTCTATTTTCCAAGGGACCTAAAGTAGAGCAAGTTAGGTTGTTGAGCGGGCCGAGCAGCCTGAAATCCGCTGAGAAAGCCATTGCTGCGGCCAAATTTGATGTTCCCTTTCCTGATGACGGACCCACTCGGCTGGTGCATGCTGGAAACCTCACCTGCGGCAAGTACACCGGCTGCACGTTCGTCCTCATGCCTGCCCATGCTGGCCATTAAGCGGGTAGCACCGCGCGGCGGGGCCGCAACCAAACACGTCTTGTACGGGCTGGGCTTGCCCTGCCCAGGGCACCCCAAGGGGTGCCCCTACAAAAAACCACAAAATTCTTGCTAAAAAAACCGGGTGGCGCATACGACGCGGACTTTGCGAGGTATGCGATGACCGACGAGGCCCTCACCCCTGGACGGCCAGAGCGAGGCCCCCTCTCCCCAGCCGGAGACACAAGGAAGAAATTTGGTAGCGCTCGGCCCTGATTTGCTGGTCCGCGGCTTATTGTGGTCGATGGGGGACGAACCAAAACACGGGAAACGGGATACGGGGAGTGCAAAAGCCGGATTCCGGATTCAAAATCGCAAGGCGCGAGATATGGGAATCGGGATACGTCACACGGGAAACGGGATACGGGGAGTGCAAAAGCCGGATTCCGGATTCAAAATCGCAAGGCGCGAGATATGGGAATCGGGACACGGGGAGTGCAAAAGCCGGATTCCGGATTCAAAATCGCGAGGCGCGAGATATGGGAATCGACAAACGGGACACGGGGCATGGGATAGGGAAGACGGCCGCATATGGCAGGGTTAATTCGGCCTTCGAATTCACGGGAGGTTTGGTAAAATGGTTCGCACGAAGGGTGAGTCCTATGATGTTCCATCGAATCACCGTAAATCCCCATCAGATGGGCGGGGTGCCCTGCGTGCGGGGGTTGAGAATCCCCGTGGCCACGGTGGTGGGAATGGTCGCTGATGGCATGAGTGACGAGGATATTCTGAAAGCCTTTCCCGACCTTACCGGCGACGACATCCGCGAGGCCCTGCGCTACGCTGCCGAAGCGGTTCGTGAGCGCGAAATCCCCTTGGTGACCAAGCCTTGAGGTTTCTGGTCGATAATGCTCTCTCGCCGGCGGTGGCCGAGGGTCTGCGGCAGGCCGGACATGACACGGCTCATGTACGTGACTGCAAGCACATCAAACCGGTCCTCTTCCCTATCCGCCTGGATGACGCGGTGATGGAAACCAACCAAGCCTGGGCCGCCAGCCTCCGCCGCACGCGCCACATCGGCGACTTCCGCGCGTGGAAAGATCACGACCCATACCAGAAGTCGTTCGAAGGCTTATTGCGCGACCTCAAGGCGTAGCGTGGCGCATCCGCAACCAACGGCGTGGCATGGCCATCTTGGCCATGAACATCACGGGCAGGATGCCCGTGCCACATCTCGTAGGGGCCAGCAGCGCTGGCCCTGGGCCGAGCGCCGTTCGGCCCTACTTGTGATCCATGTCGATCTGGGGTCGGCTTGACGTCCCCTGGTTGTGCATTGCCGCTGAAGCAAAAAGGGAGGGCAAGCCCCACCCCTACCTTTCTCGGCACTTCGAGGGAGCGATCGTTACCACTCGCGGCGGTAGAGCGTTACTTCCCGCCATAGCCGAAGGGGGTTCCCACACCCGTGCAGAAATCCCAACCTATCGTCGCGACAAAACCCAAGTAAGGACCGCAGTACCCCTTCTGTATATCCGTAAAATCCGAGGGGTTGTTGCGGTTGGAGTAAATCGCGTCGAGCTCGGTGGCCGAACGGCTGTAAAAGTGGCCCGCCGCGTTCACGATGCCGGCTATCGAGGGCGAACCCACGCTCGTGCCACCAGAAATTTGCCACCCGCCGGGCAGGTACTCGCCGGGCGCGTACTCGTATGGGACGCTGACATATGTCCAGACTCCGGCATACGGGTTGGCGTCAAAGGAGATGTCGGGAACACCGCGGGCTGGCCCCACTAAGAAGCTAATCGGGTTCTGGTAGAAGGGACGGGGTTCATAGGCACTGGGGCCTCCGCCGCCATCCATCCAAGCAACTTGATAAAGAAAGTCACCGGTGGAGAGGCTGCGCGCGGTGCTGGTTCCGCCTACGCAGACCACATGGGGAGAGACGCAGGGATACTCGACCCCCGGCTCGTCACCGGCGACGGCGAAGTAAACCACCCCCGCGTTGTTGAAGAGGTAGTCATAGGACCCCTCCGTGTTGAACTCGTCGCCTCCCCAACTCATGGTGATTTCTCCTTGACCATGTCCGCCACGCGGGCAGATCCTCTCTCCACAAATCACCAAATTGGTGGCGACCCTCACGGCATGGAACAGATCAGTATCGAGATCGGAATCGGCTTCCACCAGGTAGATTTTGGCGTTGGGGGCCATGGCGTGGGCTTGTTCAATGTCCAGGGCCTCTTCCCCTTCCCATCCGCCCGTGGGGTCTACCGGCGGCTCGTGACCGCGGGCGTAGACAATCGAGAAGTTGGCCGTGGGAAGGCCGAACTGCGCCGAGAAGACGCCCAGGTCGGAGGCCGCCGCCGGGTAGTCATAGGCATCGACAATCGCAATGGTGTTGCTCCCGCCGCTGGGGTTCGTAACCGTGTCGTTGGGATTGCAGCCCGGCACGGGGGTGACCAGCCCATAGATGCAGGCGAGTGAGGCCGGGGTCTCATAAAGATAACCGGCGTAGGGAGGCAACTCGTCGGGGGTGATTTGTGCGTCGGGCACAAAGATTCGATAGTTGGTGTGGGCGCGGACACCCGCGTCCGCGGCAGTATGGTTGTTGGAAAGAGGAATCACTACGTGCCCCGCAGCGCCGCGCAACAATCCCTGGCCGCTCTGGGCAGAAGCGGAAACGGGAAATCCAAACGGCAACAGGGCAAACGCCACGACTAAAAAAACCATCGTCCGTCTCATTTGATTTGGAACCTCCTCCTGTCAGATTTGGGACCCTATTCTCCACAACTCCCGCCGCAAGATCTCCCCGGGGGCGACCGCGATTCGGAGCCGTCCAGAATGACGCCGCCTCCGGCCGCCGGCAATTTCACCCCCTCCTGCTGTGCAGCCTGCGCCGGAAAGTGCGATCCGGCGCGCCGCGCGACGACACGAAAAATTCGAACCGGAAGCTCGCGCTCCTCAGGGATTGTGACGGGACGAGCAATATCCTCCCCCCATTACGGGCGAATTACAAGGGGAAAAAGGCATATTGTCCCTGTAAGTCCGCCCCGCCGAGGGTCACGCGCTGGCGGACAATTTGCCTGAGGTCCCGGCGTGTGTGGGACATGGGCAGGGATTAGTGGAATATCCACCTTGTAAGGGTTTGCAAATACTTTTCCGCTCATCAAGTCAAACGAAGATTCTTCAGGTAGTTGAAGCTCATCTTAATGGCTTCGAGCGGTGGCACGTCGCAGCGGTCCTGTTCGACGTAAATATGCTGCGCGCCGGCTTGGCTGGCATGGGCAAAGATCCTGTGCCAATCGATGCTGCCCTGGCCGACGGGGAAAAACGGATTCGGCCCCTGGTCAGAAGGATCCTCCGTGGTGCTTCCCTTATATCCCTTCCTGAGGTCCTTGATGTGGAGCAGCGGGAAGCGGCCGGGATAGCGCTCGAAGTACGACACCGGATCGATGCCCGCATAAACGGCCCAGAATACGTCCATCTCCAATTTCAAAATTTTCGCGTCGCAGTGCGTGAGCATGATGTCATAGCCGCAGGTATTCTCCACGCGCGCGAACTCGCGAAAATGCGCGTGGTAGCAGAACTGCATCCCGGCATCCTGCGCGAGCTTTCCGCATTGGTCATACAGGTCCGCGCGGCGCTTCCAGGCATCGGCGTCGAGCCGGGGGTTATCTCCTACGACCACGTAGCGGAGTCCGTAAGCGCGAGCCTGCTCGATCGTCTTTTTCCAATCCTCAACGGTTTTGGGCGAGTCGAAGTATCCGCTCGGAGCGATGAGGCCGGCGGCGCGGAGGTCCTGATTAAGCTCCGCGGGTTTAACGCCCGGCCCGACTTCCACTTCCTTGTAACCCACGGCTGCCACTTGCTTCAGGGTTCCCGCCGGGTCTTTGGCAAACAATTGCCGGACCGTATAGAGTTCAAGCCCAATAGGTTTTGTCCAGGCAAGCCGATCGGCCGCTCCCAGGTTGGGGCAGGCGGCCAGCGCCGTCGCTCCGCTCAGAGTCTTTAGAAGATTCCGTCTGGTCATCATGAGTGCCTCCGCCAGTGCGCCGCCATTTAAGCGCACTGGACCGGCGATGTCAACGGATCATCGATGCCGGATCATCAGTGCCCTGTGGGGTCGGAGGTGTGAAATCATCATCCCTGCGTCAGAGCCTTCGCGACTGCTCCCATCCGCGACATGAAAACGATACACACTTTCCCCAGCCATGACGCGGTGTTTACGAACCAGGCTATAATGCCGGCATGTTGAACATCCGCAAAGCCACCCCCGACGACATTCCCTTGATTCTCGAGTTCATCCGTGAGCTCGCCGAGTACGAGCGCGTACCCCAGGAGGCGGTGGCGACGCCCGAAGATCTCCGACGCCATGGGTTTTCCGGCGAACCGCGCTTTTACGTGGAGATTGCCGAGTGGGACGGCGCGCCCGCGGGCTTTGCGCTTTGGTTCTTCAACTACTCGACCTGGCAGGGAAAGCCCGGACTCTATCTCGAGGATTTGTTCGTGCGGCCGCCGTTTCGGAAGCAAGGGATTGGCAAGGCGCTGCTCGTGCACCTCGCCCGGGTGGCGGTCGAGAAAGGCTGCGGGCGCTATCAGTGGCAGGTGCTCGACTGGAACACCCCGGCGATCGAGTTCTATCAATCGTTGGGCGCCAAGGTGATGGAAGAGTGGCTTACCATGCGTCTCAGCGGCGAAGGCTTGCGGAATTTAGCAGAGTACGGCGTAAGATAATCGAGTTTTTACAGAACTCCCCTCCTCAGATGAGGAGGGGTGGCGCTCCGAGCGCCGGGGTGGTGCTGACACGAGGATCAAGAGGTGGTGCTGACACGGGGATCAAGAGGTGGTGCTGATAAGGACAGTGCCAACGAGGTTTACTACAGCCTGCAAAGCCCCGCCCTTGCAAACCCGTGGTGAGAAATCCACTTCAACCGTCATCCCGCGCGAGCCGTCCGCACTATTGCCGCGGCGGTGCGGAAGTTGAATCCGCGCCATCGCCGTCAGTGAACCAGTCTGGCGAAATCAGCGGGCTCTCAATTGGGGGGCTTTGTGGCTCCTCCTTGGCTGCTGTGTCTGCAACCCGCCGGGCGAACACGAATCCCAAGTATCGGTAATCACATTCGTCGCAGCGGAGGGGACGCAACAAGACAAGAGGAAGAAGACATTTTTCGACGATTCCCCGGTGGTGGGATCTATGGACCTTATTGCTCTGGCATTGCGGACACCTTCTGACCATCAAGAATGGAAACATCCCATTCCCTCCTCAATGCATTAGAAACTGAACTTGCCCCTCGTTATTATGATAGCCCCAATGCCCGGCCGTCAAGGGATTCGGAAAAGCGGTAGTGACTCATTTTGAAGTGCCACGGCCATCCTGGCCGTGCCCCTTCACGGGCGGGACGCCCGTGGCACCTCAAAATGAGTCACGAACGGAAAAGTGGTCTTTGTACAAGTTGAAATTAGATAGTTAGGCATAAGCCAATCTCCATTATGAACAAAATCAAGTCGCATAGGTCGGGGGCGTAAAGATGCAGGTTCCTAAACCGACCGGGGTACATCTCCGAGAACCGCATCTCGTAGTCCTGCGGCAGAGAAAGAGCGGGAAGATACTCCCCTATTCAGCACCACCCCGTCGCTCAGCGCGCCACCCCTCCTCATCTGAGGAGGGGAGTTCTTTAAAAACCCTGATTCAGAGCCTGCCCTGAGCCTGTCGAAGGGAGGGGTGGCGCCTAGGGCGCCGTGGTGGTTATGTCGGCGGTCACTAGAAGGAACCACGATCTCTACCCGCGCAAGGAGAAGTCCTTATCTCCGTGGTCTCTGCGCGCTCTGTGGTGAATCTTTTTTTCTTGGGGTGTAGGGTTTGACGAGTTCGGCGACGCGCGGCTTTTCGAGCGTGGCAAGCAACTCATCGAGATGCGTCGCGCAGGTGAGGAGCGCGAATTTTCCCTCTACCCAGGCGTTATAGATCGCGGCGGGATTGCCCGCCGGAGCGATGAGGGCGGAGACGAGGATGTTGGTATCGAGCACCACGCGCATCAGGCTTTACCTTCACTCGGGCGCGACGTTCGGCGCGGACCTCTCCGACCGCCTCGTCGACGAGGTGCTGAATCTCAACCGGGTCAGCATCGGCGTTGCGCGCTTTGATGTCCTCAATGGTGCGCTGAAATACGCTCCAGCGGACCGCGTCCTCGGTGAATTTCGACAGGTCGCCCTTTTTCATGCCCCGAGCCCCCAGAAAGGTGCGCAGGGCGAGATCGATCTCCTTCGAGACCTTGATGTTCCAGCGGATGGCTTCTTCTTCCATTGCAACACCTATACATTCAGGCAGATAACCTCTTATACACCGATTGCAGGCCGGAATCCACGCCGGGGCAACGGTTTCCGTATCCCGAAATGCCTCTCCGCCGTTCCCATTACCGGGAGAGCCTCCCAGCGTTGCGGGCTGGCTGTGTTCTTGAATCTCGAATCTGCAATCTTCGATTTCCTGCGAGGCTTGGGACACAGACATCAAACCCCATCTCTGATGCGCCACCCGCGAATTAGGGGTAGGGTTCGCCCTACCCTGCGGGCCAGTGGCCCGGCGAAAAGGGGACGGCAAGCCATCCCCCTACAAAGTATTGGCCAATGTTCCGGCGGAGAATCGTCGGCACAAAGTCCCTGGCTTTCTTGGGACAAATCATTCTGCCCAAGGATACCCCAGAGGCTCCCCGGCATGCCGCAAAGCCTCTCCGTTGGGCAAGCGTTCTTATGCAAGGGGCCGGGGTTGGACGCCCTCGACGCTAAAAATCTCCTCGATCGGTTGTCCGAACAGCGCCGCAATCTTGAACGCGAGCGGAAGACTCGGATCATATCTGCCGGTCTCAATCGCGTTCACCGTAGCTGTCACATCGTTGATGGACACATCCACGTGATGGAGGCTCGCCGCGAGCCCAATCTTTTCCGATTTAAATTCGTCCTTTTCATTCCAACTGCCGATAACGATGCGGGGTAGTGTCGGGGGACCAACGAGGGGGCTGGGGATTGTGACGGCCCGGCATTGAGGCGCAGCCTTCTGCCCATGGCCCGGCAAAAGCAGGTAGCGGAGGTGGGCGTACCTGGCCCTCCTCCGCGGCACTCGACCGGGAAATGACCGCTTGCGGACGCGCGGGCAAGGCCGATCTTTCGGAGTGCGGCGACTCGTCGCCGCTTTTGCTCGCCGCGACTCGTCGCGGCGAACCTCCGCACCGGTGACGAGTCACCGGCGGCAAAAAGCGGGAGCGAGCTCCCGCACTCCGAAAGCGGGTAGCCATGGACAGTGCTCTCCTGTCCGTGGGCTTTTCTCAGGCGCGATATCCCACGGGCAATCGTACGTAATCAATTTGCATGGGGCATGCCGCCACCGTTGCCTTGTCCAACGCAAAATTGTTATAACTCGACCACCGCCAATCCTCGGGCCGCTTCACCCGTCCTTCTTTACTGGATTCAGATTAATCGGGAGTATCGCATCGAGGGAAAAGCCCACGGACAGGAGAGCACTGTCCGTACCTACCAGCACCGCGGCACTCGACCGGGAAATGACCGCTTGCGGACGCGCGGGCAAGGCCGATCTTTCGGAGCGCGGCGACTCGTCGCCGCTTTTGCTCGCCGCGACTCGTCGCGGCGAACCTCCGCACCGGTGACGAGTCACCGGCGGCAAAAAGCGGGAGCGAGCTCCCGCACTCCGAAAGCGACGCCACCGATCAGAGCACCAGCGTTGGATGGCCCTGCGCAAGCCGCTCCGTACCCGGGGCCAGATGACGAGCCGCGGAGGAGGCCGAAGTACGTCCACCTCTGCGCTACCCGCTCTTCGTCAGGCAGTCGCCCGACGGCGGGAGGGGACGAAGACAATCTTCACCTCGCGGCCTAAGGCGGTGGCGATTCGCCGGAGCATAGAAAGTGAATGCCCTTCGTAGTCAGCATCCTCAAGGCGACAAATGACGGAAGCGGTGGTTCCCACCTTGGCGGCGAGTTGGCGTTGGCTTAGACCCGACCGGCTGCGGAGCTTGTAGATCTGGCTGGCGACATCCGCCGCGGAAAGATCTTCCTCGAATGCCGCCCTTAATTCCCGATCCGCGCCAACGTAGCGGTCATACGCAAACTGCAAAGCTGGCGAGTTGAATTGCCGCTTCTTTTTCATCGCGGAGGAAATCCGCCTCGGGACGCCGAAGCTCGTGCCCCAGGTCTTCCAGCCGTTTGAGCCGCACCAGGCATTTAACCCGCGCCTTGGGTGAAAGGGTATCCAGCCACTCCACCAGAGGTGGTATTTTGCCTTGCGCGTCCTGGTAGAAGATAACTTCAACTGCCGGCATTTCCACCCCGAACATGTTCGCATAATTGCGAACGACAATCAACCCATCTTTATCCGCCGCCCTTTTCCGCGGCACACCCCTGGGGAATGACCGCTTGGGGACGCGGGTACAAGGCCTGTCTTTCGGAGTGCGGCGACTCGTCGCCGCTTTTGCTCGCCGCGACTCGTCGCGGCGAACCTCCGCACCGGTGACGAGTCACCGGCGGCAAAAAGCGGGAGCGAGCTCCCGCACTCCGAAAGCGACGCCACCGATCAGAGGGGATGGCCACGGACACCCGACTTAATCCTACCCTCGGGGTGTTTGCGCACATTGTTAAGAGGTTGCCAGAACAGTACCTTTGTACCGCTACCAGCGTGGGATGGATTGCATTCCTATTTGAGGGCAGAATATGTGGGGCAGATCAAAGTTCAAATGATAAAGAAAACCGCGAAGGGTTAAAGACATTATCATCCGAGCAAGACGACGCTCCCTACCTGAAAAGCAGAGGCTTTTGCAAGGTCGCATTCTGGAGGCCTAAAGGAATGGAAACAACTCGGTCACACCCGCCGTGCTCCACCCTCCGTGTCTCGCTTGTCATTCCAATTCAGATTTTCGGCTCCGATGTGAGCGGTCGCGTGTACTGTGAAGAGGCGCAAACGGTGAAAGTGAGCCGCAACGGGGCGTTGATCCTCACCAACCGCAAGCTGACTCCCCAGGAAGAACTCCTGATTCGCATCAAGAGCACCGGCGCGGAATCGCCAGCTCAGATTATCGGGCAAGTGCGGCAGCAGCCGGACGGGCTTGTTTACGGCGTGAAGCTCCTCGACGCCAACGTCAATCTGTGGAGAGATACCTTCGCTCCGTTGAACGAGTCGAAAGGAGCGGGAGGGGACATGTTACTGGAGTGCTCAAAGTGCCTCGTTCGCGAGGTGATTTATTTAGAGGAGTTTGAGACCGAAGTGTATCAAGCCAACCGATACATTTATCACACCTGCCGACGCTGCCGCGAGTCGACGGTTTGGAACGAGACCGCACATGAACGGACGGAGAGAGTGCGGGAGACCTTCCTGCTACGTCCCGCCCCGCCTCCGGAGCCCCGCCCTGAGCCGCGCAACAGAAACGGTCGCCGGCACGATCGCATCCGTTGCAAGCTCCGAGCGTGTATTCGCTACCAGCAACATTATGAGGACGAAGTATTGGAGATCAAGGACGTTTCGCGCGGCGGCGCTTGCTTCACGACTCGCAAATATCTCGCCCCAGGCACCAAGATTGAAATCGCCGTGCCTTACTCACTGGGCATGGCGAACATCTTCGTTCCAGCGGAAATCGTTCGCCTGAATGCGATTCCGGACAAGAACCTTTATGAGTGCGGCGCAGCGTACATCACTCCCCTGGTTTCGGCCAACCAAGTTTCACAGCCATGAGAGAGCCCGATTTGATAGTGGCTACCATCTCCGCGGCACTACTGAGTATTGCAAAATAGAGTGACGAACTGTTTTCGTAGCGCGGGCGTCTCGCCCGCTGTGGCATGGGCATCCTGCCCGCGCGCTGGGCGGGAGCGGGACGCTCCCGAGACAGCGGGCAAGATGCCCGCGCTACGCAGGTAATGGTCACTCTATTTTGCAAATCTCAGTAGATCGGGAAATGACCGCTTGGGGAGGCGGGGGCAAGGCCTATCATGGGCAGCCTGTGACGTCAGGGTACCCGCGTTTAATGGCCAGGCGAAAGCCGTTTCGGACACGGATCCCGATGACGAGCCGCAATCCAAGAAACCCCTCATCCGCTTCGGACCTCAGCACCTTCTCCCCGGGGAGAAGGCGGGAGTTTATACCTCCCTCTCCAAGGGGAGAGGGTGGCGGCCATGCGCCGGGTGAGGGGTTACTTCGCCAACCTATAACCACTGAGTAGCAGCTTCGCCGCGCTGCGCTGCCTCGCTTACCAACACCGAATCAAAATATCCTCCGGGGTCCGTCCTCGATGGGCAGGCTGGGGTTCAAGGCCCGGTTCGAGGGAGGCTACTTCCATTGGATTTTGGGGAAGCGCCTGGGAATAATCCCCACGCCTTCCTTCACGGCGATGATGTGATCGATCGGCACGTTGGCGAGCTTATCCACGGCGCCACTGGGCCAGGTGATTTCCAGAGATTCCACGCTCTTTCTCTGCCCCAGCCCGAAATGGATACGCGGGTCTTGCGCCGACATGTAGCTCATCCCTCCCTGCGCTTGCCGGTATTCCACAAATCCCTCCGAGATGAGTTTCAACGCGGCGCCGCGGCCGTCGCGGTTGGATTTTACCCCCACGAGCATGACTTCCAGCCAATGGTTGGCATTCCCGCCATCGTTCCGCAGCAACTGCGGCAGATCGTTGTTGTTGGAGACGGCAATGTCCAGGTCACCGTCATTATCGAAGTCCGCCACCGCCGCGCCCCGTCCCACGGTGGGCTTCATGAAGTCGGCGCCCAGTTGCTCAGACACCTTCTCGAACTTGCCCGCGCCCAGGTTGCGGAACATCAGCTTGGGTTCCTTCCACGCAACCTGGTTATGATATAGGTTAATATTGTCCAGCATATTGCCATTTGTCTGGAAAATATCGATCCAGCCGTCGTTGTCGTAATCGAACATCCTGGCGCTGACGCCACTCAGGAGGATGGCCTTGTTGCCCAGGCCGGAGCGGAAGGTGACATCGTCAAACGTTTCGTCGTGGTTATTGCGATAGAGGCGGTTCAGTTCAAAATCCAAATGCGCGATGTAAATGTCCAGCCAGCCGTCGCCGTCGATGTCCGCCGCGTCCACACCCATGCCTGCTTCGTATTTCCCGTCTTCGCTGGCCGCCACGCCCGAGGTGAAGGAGACGTCGCGGAAGGTCCCATCGTGGTTATTGAGGAAGAGAAAATTCGGCCAAGTGTCGTTGGCAATCATGATGTCTGGCCAGCCGTCGTTGTTGAAGTCGGCCAGAACCACGCCCATTCCCTTGGCCTCCGGTTTGCCGACACCCGAGGCGTCGCTTACGTCGGTGAACGTGCCGTCGTGGTTGTTGTGGTAGAGCTTTAGGTGCTCTCCGTGATAATTATCGGGATGGCAATAGGCGCGATAGCCAGGTTTATGCTCACCGCACCAAAAGTTGGACTTGGGGGTCCATTGAATGTAGTTGCAGATGAGCAGATCGAGATACCCGTCCTTGTCGTAGTCGAACCATCCCGCGCTGGTGGACCAATTACCCACATCCGCCACCCCGGCTTTGGCCGTCACATCCGTGAACGTCCCGTCGCCGTTATTGTGATAGAGAATCGTGTGGCCGTAACCGGTCACCAGCATGTCCGGGTAGCCATCGTTGTCGTAATCCCCCACCGCTACACCCTGGCCGTAGAGGCCCTCCGCGCCGACGCCCGCCTTTTCCGTGACGTCTGTGAACGTCCCATCGCCGTTGTTGTGATAGAGGGCCGAGCGCAGCGGGCGTGAGGGCTTGTACCACTCCGTGCCGGTCGATTGGACGAAGTAGAGGTCCATCAGCCCGTCCTGGTCGTAATCGATCCAGCCCACACCGTTACCCATGGTCTCGATGTATTGCTTTTCCGGGCTCATGGTGGCGTCGTGCTGAAAGGTGATGCCGGCGGCTTGCCGCACATCGGTGAAGTGCACGGGAACGGCGGCCGCAGGAGGCCGCAGAGGCTGTGCGTGCAGGTTACTCCGCAGGGTCACACCCCCCGCGACGAGGGTAGTGGCCAGAAGGCCCACCGCCAGCGTGGGGAGCATCGAATCCCGCTTAGGGGACGGCTTTCTCAAGTCTCTTTCTCGCTAGAGTTTTCCAATAAACCGGATTTTCCATTATCGATTTCGAGCCCGATCAATAACCTACACCTGACGGCCACTGAATGCAATTGTCCGCCGGGTTTCCAAGGTGAGGTGCTTCCAAATCCCATCAATGATTGTCCTCTGATCGAATGCGTGGCGATCGGAGTGGGCTTAAAAAGCCGCTTCCCGGTAAGGGCGCCCAAAACCAATCGGACATTATCACCCGACTATTAAAAGGGTGGCAAATTTAACTTGACAGCCATCAATTCCTGCGTTTAGGATTACCTCCGAAAATTGTTTCCTGTGACATGGAGGAGGTGCAGCGATGCAAACGGGAATGTTGGCACCTTAGGTCGCAAGGCTTACATGCCAAGGGCCAACATCTACCTCGCATCGCAAAGTCCTCAGATGGTTCAACTCCTCCCTAGTCAATTTGCGTCGGGTCAGCGTCTTTCCGGTTAAGCCAGGGCTACCTCATAACTCGAGTACTCTAAAAGGAGGCTTGATATGGAATCGGAAAGTAGATTTCGGTCTCGTGTTTTCGCGCCAAGACGCCCAGTAGGTTCTTTGGCGCATTTTCAGAAAGTGCTAAGAGGCGCAGGGATGTTGCTCTGTTGCCTCCTGGTTTTTGTAGCCCTGCCCCTCCAAGCGCAGCTTCCTACGGGATCGGTGACCGGGGTGGTGAAGGACCAGTCGCAGGCGGTGATTCCCGGGGCAAACGTCACGCTGACGAACTCAAGCAACGGGTTCGTGTATACTGCGATCACCGATAATACCGGGGCGTATATCGTGCTGAACCTGCCGCCCGCCACCTACGCCCTAAAGGTCGAGGCCAAAGGCTTTAAGACCTCTGTGCAGCAGGGCATCACGCTGCAGGTCAATGAAATCGCTACCCAAAACGTCGTTTTGGAAGTGGGCTCCACAACCCAGACGGTGGAAGTCACCGCCGCCGCGCCCCTTCTCCAAGCTCAGAACGCGGAATTGGGCCAGGTGGTTACGGGCAGCCTGACGCGGGAGCTGCCGCTGGTGGGTCGAGACGCTACCCGGTTGATAGAGCTCTCTCCGGGCGTTGCCCCGGTCACCGGAGGCAGCGCCGCCAACGACAACGGGATGAATATTGAGTCCCAGGGCGGGCGGTATGATATTACGGACGTTACGCTCGATGGCATGACGGAGACAGGTCCAGACTTTGAGATCCGCGATGTGGAGTATATACCCTCCATAGACGCTTTGCAGGAGTTCAAGGTCGAGACCAACAATTTCAGCGCCGACACAGGTTACACCGGAACCACGATTGTGAAAATGGCCTTGCGCTCGGGCACCAACAAATTCCACGGGAGCGCCTACGAGTTTGTGCGCAACAACATGTTCGATGCCAACAACTTTTTCAGCAACGAATCGGGGCAAGCCGTCCCACCGTTGCACTGGAACGATTTTGGCGGCACCTTCGGCGGGCCGATTCAGAAGGACAAGATGTTTTTCTTCTTCGACTACGAAGGAACTCGGGAATCAACCTTGAGCGTGCACGCTGCGGGTCTTCCCAGCGCAGCCGAAGTAGGAGGGAATTTCGGCGAGTTGTGCGGCGGCGACGGGCCCAACGGCCCCGCGCCGGGGGCGACGTTCAACGCCCAGGGCGTATGTTCTAATCCCGCCGGCCAGCTCTGGGATCCTTACAGCGGCGTTTACAATCCGGCGATTAGCGCGGCGGTGCGGAACGTCTTCGTCCCATTTAACAACCTGGCGATCTATCAAAGCCCGGGCAGTCCCGCTCTTGCAGGGACGCCTTTCCAGCTCGCGGCCACCCCCGGCAATATGATTAACCCGGTCGCGGCAAAGGTGATGACCTATTTTCCCTCGCCGAATCTGAACGTGGGGACAGCAGCCTATAACCCCTATAACAATTTCACCAGCACCGGGTCTAATCCGAGCCGGGGCAATGCCATGGATATAAAAATTGACCGCCGGTTTGGTAGCAGTACTACATTTACCGCACGCATGGCGCACACCTGGTCATTCAATAACAGCGCGTCGTGCTGGAAGAATGCCTTGGATCCCTGTAGTGAGGGCCCCACTACCAGTACATCCTGGAACGGCGAAGTACAACTCACCCACAACTTTGGCGCCAACATGGTGCTGAGCCTGACCTACGGTCTTGTCCGCGGCGGTTGGGATGACCCAGGATCAACTCCCGGATATAACTTTAATGCGATTTCAACGCTGGGGCTTCCCTCTTATTTCAACTACGGAGTTACTAACCAAGCTCCCACCTTCAATATCGGGGAATACACTGCAGCCTATGCCCCCAACTCGATCGGCGAGGAGCAATTTATCCTTTCTCACGTCGAACGTCAGAGCCACGATATCCTGCCCAGCCTGAATTGGATTAAGGGCCGCCACGATATCAAATTTGGCGGGGAGCTTCGCATCCTCCAGCAGAATACCGAAGATTTTGGCGAGCCTCTAGGGTATTTTACCTTTAGCCAACTAGGGACATCGCAAAACTCGGCCACGATCGTGGGGGGCGATGCCATGGCTACCTTCCTGACGGGCACGAGCGTCGGGGGGTCGTATGGCAGCTTCGACATCTATCAGAAACCTGCCTGGACGGCGAAAAATATGGGCTTTTACGTCCAGGATAACTTCCGGGCCACGAGCAGGCTGACCTTGAATCTTGGCGTCCGCTACGACGTGCAATACCCAGCCACGGAGCGGTTTAACCGGCTGGAGTGGTTCGATCCCACCGTCGCCTCCCCACTTCAGGTTCCCGGCATGCCCAATCTGGTGGGGGGCGACCACTTTGTCACAGCCTCGAACCGAGGACTCTATCCGAATGTGTTCTATGGAGGGATCCAACCTCGATTGGGCTTTGCTTATCGGCTGAACGATAAGACGGTCGTGCGGGGTGGCTTCGGGGTCTTCTACACGTACTTTCAGTATGGCGCAGCCGTCCAGGATGGCTCCGGCAGCGCTGATGGGTACATGCCCAGTACACCTTGGGTTACCAGCTATCAGAACGCCGGCGCCATCCCCGCTGACACCCTCACCAATCCTTTTCCTGCCGGTCCCAACCTACCCACGGGCAATACGCTGGGCGCGCTGACGTATGTTGGCTTGACACCCACCGGGGGTTACAATGCGAAGGGCTGGGGGACTACCCCCTCGAATCTGGCCTGGAATCTGGGCATTCAGCACACGCTTCCGGGCCAAGTCGTGCTGGACGTCAACTATGTGGGCCAGAAGGGAACTCACCTGCCTTTCGACGGCTTCACGAACCTCAGCAACATGCCACCTTCGGTTGAAACACTTTCTACGACGCAACTGCAATCGCTTGTCTCCTACGTGCCCAACCCGTTTTATGGGATCATCACCAATCCCTCCAGTTGTCTGTCCGGGCCCACGGTTCAGGCTTACGCGCTTCAACTGCCTTTCGCCCAATTCTGCGGTGAGGACATAATTGAGCCGCCTTGGTCCAACTCCAACTACAACGCGTTGCAGGTACGCGTGGAGAAACGTGTTTCCAAGGGCTTGGAATTCTTCGCCAATTACACTTGGTCACATTCGCTGGACGACGCCTCTTGCAGCGGCGACAATGTGTGCTGGATAGGCGGCGAGTCGCGCGTGCTGGATCCGAATAAGCTTGAGCTAGGCTATGGCTCATCGGAATACAATGATCCCAATCTAGTGAATATCGCCTATACCTATAAGCTGCCGTTTGGTCAGGGAATGCATTGGGGCGCGAGCTGGAAGGGCGTCACCAATCAGGTTCTCGGCGGCTGGGAGACCGCGGGCATTTGGGTTTTCGACACCGGTCAGCCCCTCCCCATAAGTTGGAACTCCTGCGGAACGCCGCTTCCGACCTATAGCTGCCAGCAGCCGAACGCGGTGGCACCGTTGCAGAAGAATTCGGGCGTGAACATCACAAACTACTTCGCGAACGGGAATCAGGCGTTTGCTACACCCGCTCCGTGGACACTAGGTACGGCTGCGCCGTATACCCGTATCTACGGGCCAGGCGCGAGGAATTTCGACCTGGCCATGTACAAGAACTTCTCCCTGAAGGGACTCCGGGAAGGTGCGTCCTTGCAGTTGCGGTTGGAAACCTTGAATGCTTTCAACCATCCGCAATTTGGCTATCCCAACACCTCCTGGCAGAATCCTGAATTTGGGATTATCACCAGCCAGTCGAACACGCCCCGGCAGGTCCAACTCGGGGCGAAGCTGTACTTCTGATGAACTCTTGATCTACCCTGCCTGGGCTGGCGTAGGCACCTGGCGCCAGCCCAGGCTCCCGGGTCCGCAGCCTGGATTGCTTGGTCGTCACCACTTACTCGTGACTGTCTTTAACCGGGCTACTCCGGGGACAAGCTAAAAAAGTGTGAAGCCAGAGGAAGTATATTGTCCTCTGGCTTCACTTTTTTTATACCTGAAGATTGGCCGTGACCAGAAGAGCCGCAGGGCCGGACCGCGCGCCATGCTTGGAACCGTTTCCACGATGCGCGGAGATGCCGTCCAAAGGTTGGACGTATCGTCCAAGTCATTATCTACCGCCTTTTCTAGAAAATAGCGGCCCATCTTGATTCTCAGCCTTCGTGGCCACTTATTTTTTATAATTTTACTTGACATGCAGCAAATCCCGTGTTATGCCTCGCCTGTTAAGTGTATTGTTCCTGTGACATCGACGAGGCGGAACGATGCCAACAGGAAGGCTGCCATTTTAACCAGCAAGAATTAGACGTCAACCGCCCACTTGTCCCTCGCATTGCGAAGTAGTCCTTGGGCCCGATTTGTCCACTGTCATTTTGCGTCGCCGTCAAGGTGTCTAAGGGCGAGCCACGCCCATATCAGCTTCGAGATTTCTTAGGAGGCAATCTATGGAATCGGAAAGTAGATTTTGGTGTCGTGTTTTAGCGCCAAGACGCCCAGAAGGCTCGTTGGTGCATTTCATAAACCTGCTGAGAGGCGCAGTGATGTTGTTCTGTTGCCTTTTGGCTCTTGTCGTCCTGCCTCTTCGGGCGCAGAACTTTACGGCCACGGTGACGGGCACAGTAACCGACCCGTCGGGCGCGGTGGTCCCCGGGGCGAAAGTCACTTTGACGAACACGGGCAACGGCTTTTCTTTTTATGCCACAGCGAACGGCGCGGGAATATACGTGGCGCCCAACCTTCGTCCTGACACGTATAATCTGCGGGTTGAGGCTAAGGGATTCGAGGCTTACTCCCAGTCAGGTATCACGCTGGAAGTAAACCAAACTGCTACCGTCAACGCCACCTTGAAAGTGGGGTCGGCGCTGCAGATGGTGCAAGTGACGGCGGCCGCGCCGATTCTAGAAGCTCAGCATGCGCAACTGGGCCAGACCATCACAGGCACGTTGGTTCGCGAGCTGCCGCTCGTCGGGCGAGACGTTCAGGAGTTGATCACCCTCGCTCCCGGAGTCGTCCCGGCTCCCGGCGGAGGATGCACCGTTTGTGGAGGCGGCGGAGCGCTAATTAGTATTTCTTACGGCCTGCGGTACGACCAGATGGACGTAACGGTGGACGGCGTCTCAACGGCCGGTCCCGACTACGAGATTCACGACCAGGAGTATGAGCCTTCGGTGGACGCCGTGCAGGAATTCAAAATCGAGCAGAACAATTTCAGCGCCGACAAAGGGTTCAGCGGGAACACGATCGTGAGCATGGTCATGCGCTCGGGCACCAACCGGTTTCACGGGAGCCTCTACGAGTTTGTGCGCAACAACGTGTTCGACGCCAACAACTTTTTCTCCAATGAAAGCGGCGCGCCCATCCCTCCGCTCCACTGGAATGATTTCGGCGGCACTGTCGGCGGGCCGATCAAGAAGAACAAGGCATTCTTTTTCTTCGACTACGAGGGCACCCGCGAATCGTCGCTGGCGGTGCACAGTGCCGGCGTTCCCGACCCGGCCGAATTAGCCGGTGATTTCAACGAGCTGTGCGGGGAGGCTCATGGCCCGGCGCCCGGAGCTACGTTCAACGCCCAAGGGATGTGCTCGAATCCGGCCGGCCAGCTTTGGGACCCCTATAGCGGGTTTTATGTTCCCGGAGTGGGCGTGGTTCGAAACACCATCATCCCTTTCAACAACATGGCAACCTACCAAAGTCCGGGTGCGGACCTTGCAGGATCGGGCCTTTCGCTTCCCGCCCAGGCGGGCAATGTGATTAACCCCATCAACCAAAAAATCATGAAGTACTATCCGGCGCCCAACGTGGGCGTCCCCGGATCGCCGACTTACAACCCTTACGACAATTTTCTTTCGAGCGGCGCCAGCGTCAGCAATCACAACCAATTTGACATAAAGGTTGATTACATGCTGAACGACACAACGCACCTCACCGGGCACTACAGCAAAGTTTGGTGGAACACCTCGAGTCCATTCTGCTGGGACAATCCCGGCGACCCGTGCAACACCGGGCCGACGGTAAGCCCTCCTTACTCCGGCGAAGTGGAGCTGAGCGTTACCCACAACTTCGGCAGCAATAAGTTGTTCACCCTGACCTACGGCTTTACACGCAACGGCTGGATTGACCCGGGCGATACCACTTCTTACTTCGCCAGTTTCAATGCGGTCACAGCGCTTGGGGAGCCTGCCTATATGAATGATGATAAGGGAATAAAAGGCCTCCCGTCGCTGATCAGCTATAACAGTCCTTATCTAAGCGCCACAGCCAACGGCTACATGGTTGGCCCGCAAGGGTACCAGATCGCCAGGGTGACGCGCGAAAACCACGACCTGCTTGGCAGTTTCGACTGGATTCGCGGCAGCCACGACATCAAGTTTGGCGCCGAAATGCGAATCTTCCGGCAGAACTCCTGGGACCCCGGGATACCGAATGGCGACTTTACTTTTGATCAGTTTGGCTCGACCTCGCAGAATCCCACGACGGGCGGGGACATGATGGCCGGTTTGCTGAGCGGCGTCAGCACCGACGGCGGGGGGGGGTTCGAGGTCGACACCGCTCCTGCCGAATTGGCCAAAAATTTCAGCCTCTATATCCAAGACAACTGGCGAGCCACAAGCAAGCTGACGGTGAATATAGGCGTCCGCTATGACTTGCAATTCCCTCAGACGGAGCGGTTCAACCAGTCCACTTATTTCGATCCCTCCGTGGCTTCGCCGCTCGATGGCAAGGTTCCGGCGATCAGCGCATCGAACTGGACTTACACAAACAGCGCCGGCGCGACCGCTTCCATGACCATTCCGATTCCCAATATGGCCCAAATGTACGGCGCCGATGAATTTGCCGCGGTCGACGGGCACAGCCGGTGGTGGTATCCCAATCCCTATTACACTGCCTGGCAACCCCGGCTGGGGCTCGCTTACCGCCTCGACAGTAAGACAGTCTTGCGCGCGGGTGTCGCGAAATTCTATGACTGGTACCAGTATGGCGCGGCCTTTATCGGAGGCACCGCTGGCGACGGGTTTACGCAATCAACCAGTTGGGTACCTACCTATAACAATAACGGCTACACGCCTTGCTGCTACCTCAGCAATCCTTTCCCGGGGGGTATAATACAGCCTTCTGGCAGCTCGCTGGGGCCGATGACGGAGGTTGGGTTGAGCACGGTCGGACCTTATTACTCGAAGGGTATGCAAGTCGTTCCCTCAACTTGGGACTGGAATATCGGCTTCCAGCGCGATCTTCCCGGCAATATCCTTTTGGAAGCCAACTATGTGGGCATTAAAGGGACTAACCAGCAGTACGGCGGCTACACCAGCCCTAACTACTTAGGCCCATCAGTTGAGCAGGGCAGTCCATCGCAAATTGCGGACCGGGTCGCGCAGCTCACCACGTACGTGCCAAACCCGTACTACGGGGTCATCACCAACCCCGCCAGTTGCCTTTCGTCCCCTACAGTTCAGGCGGTGCAGCTTGAGTTGCCTTTCCCGCAATATTGCGGCATGGACATCGTTGAGCCGCCCTGGGGCAACACCGAATATAACGCGCTGGAGATCCGGGCGGAAAAACGCCTTTCCAAGAACTTTGAATTTATCACTTCCTACGTCTGGTCCAAGTCCATTGATGAGGGATCCAACAACGGCGATAACGTTGCTTGGCTTGGCGGCACCACTCACCTTCGCGACCCAAACAACCTGGAGTTGGAGCGCGGCCTTTCTCAATTCGATACGCCCCAAGTCTTCCAGCTCAGCTACGTTTATCAGCTTCCTTTCGGTCGGGGAATGCAATGGGGCTCAAAGTGGAATGGGGTGGTCAATGGGTTCCTGGGCGGTTGGGAAACCGCGGGCATTTGGAGCATTATGACCGGCCAGCCGGTCTGGCTGAGCTGGAACTCGTGTGGGCATCCCATCCCGACGTACGGTTGCCAGCAACCTAACCTGATCGGAGCGCTGGAGAGGAACACCGGCCCCAACCGGTTGCAGGATTATTTCAGCAATGACTCGCAGGTTTTGCAAGCGCCGGCTCCTTACACGCTGGGGACGGGTCCTTCGGTCCTGCCCAATATCATGGGGCCAGGCACCTTCAACGCCAATCTGGCGGTCTACAAGAATTTTGCCATCAGCAAGCTGCGGGAAGGCATGTCGCTGCAGCTACGGCTCGAAACCATCAATGCGCTCAACCGAGCGCAATTTGGGCTTCCCAACACGTCGTTTGAAAGCGGCCTTTTTGGCTTGATCAGCTCTCAAGTCAACGCGCCGCGGCAGGTTCAGCTTGGCGCAAAACTCATCTTCTGAGTCGCAGGTTCCCGAGGGGGCGGCACAACAAGCGCTGTGTCGCCCCTGAAGGGAGTAGTCACGGCACGCCCTTTGCATCGTGCGCCTCTCAAAGCCCGTCCCTTCGGGAAATGTGGACCGCGCCAAACAGAGGTCCGCGCCAGCCAGGGTAAGAACGAGTGTAAGGGTCAAAGAAAACCCGACCCTCCAAGCTTTTTGGAGAGTAGCAGGAACCCGGGGGTCTGGCGTTTCTGAAGTTTGGTTCGTAGCCTCGGTTGGCCACGGAATCAGCCTCGGCAGGTTCAACTGGGGATGAAGCTGTACTTCTGATGAACTCTTGATCTACCCTGCCTGGGCTGGCGTATGCACCTAGAGCCAGCCCAGGCTCCCGGGTCCGCAGCCCAACCGGTCACTACCGTCACCAATGCCGTAATCCCACCCCGGTTCGTGCACGGCCTCCCTTGATTTCGTTCTTGGCGGAGTTCTTATAGATTTCGATTTCTGTTGCCGCTTTGTCCGGCATCCCCAAACGAGTGTAGGCCCGGGACAAGTTCAAATGAATGATGCCATTCTTGGGGTCGAGTTGGGCTGCCATCTCGAGTTCCCTGGCTGCCTTGCCGGGTTCGTTGTCCTTCAGCTCGAGTCTGCCCAAAAGGTAATGGGACTCTGAAAGGCTGTTATCGATGTGGAGCGCGGTGCCGAGCGCCGCATAGGCACGCGATTCCGCACCCGCGTCCCCCCCTTCTGCCAGGGGAATCAGCAGAGCAGCATACTCCTGAAAGTGCAGAGCATCTCGTGGGAACGTTTTGGTCCCCCGCTCCAGGGTTCGCAGGGCATCCTGCGGGAAGCCGGCCAGGTTTTGAACCAAGGCGAGATTATAGTTCGCTTCCGGCGAATCCGGTTTGAGTGCCACCGCCCGCTCAAATGACTTGACAGCATCGGTCAGGAGCCCGCGGTTGGCTTGCGCGCTTCCTTGCACCATATAGGCGCGATAGGAACGGGGAAACTTTCGTACCATTTCCTGCCCCAGACCCAGGGCGAGATCATATTTGCTGTGTTGGATCAGGACAGTGGCAACCTCCAGGTAGGTGGATTCGTCGGACGGCGCCATAGAGACTGCCTGACTAAACGCCTCTACTGACTCCTTCAACTTGTCTTGCCCGGCGTAACACCACCCCAACAATCTATAATTGTCGCGAGTGGGAGGCGAGACACGATTGACTTGGAGTAAGGTGTCCTGACATTCGCGGAACCTCCCGGCTCGAAAGCGGCTCAGGGCAAGGTAATACCCCACTTTGACAGGATCCGGATAACTTGACTGGATGGAAGCGAATAGATCGCCCGCCATCATGTAATCCTCGGCATCCAGGGCCGCTTGGCCCCCCCGATAAACTACTGCAGGAGGCGCCGGGCCTTCCAGCAGGATGTGCAAGGTCCGGCGGGCATCCTGTTGGTTTTGGGTCCGATAGTAGGAATGCGCCAGGGCGACAATCGCTTCGGGCTGCTGCTTGACCAAGGCCGGTACGGAGCTCAGCAAGCTTATGGCCGAGGCAAAATGTTGCAGGTTTTCCTCGAGCATTCCCAAGAGAAAAATCGCTTCCCCATTTTGGGGGTCTGCCTTGAGAATCCTCTTGAGATTATCCTCGGCTTTCTCGGTTTGGCCCAGACGCCATTGGTTATATGCCAAGTTCTGCCGAATGGAAAGATCGTTAGGATTGAACTGGAGAGCTTTTTGGAAATATTGGTTGGATTCCGCCAGTTTCTGCTCCATTCCAAGAATGATGCCCAACTTGGCGAGGCAGGTGGGATCGCTGGGAGCCAGTTGTACGGCGCGGCGGAGTTCCGATTCCGCCGATGGCAAGTTGCCTGCCTGCATGAGCTGCACACCCCGCTCCGCATGAAGTTGGGCCTCTGACTTCTGCTGGCCAGGAACGCCATAGAAGGAGACGCAGAACGCCCACAGGATCAGAAGACGGGTGGTCAGGGTCATAGTCGCGCGATGATCGAACGGGCCTCGTCAGTCAAAGACATAACTTGTCTTGTTCTCACCGCGGATTGCAGCGGGTTGGCCGCGGTTCGTGCTCGATAGGTAAGTTTGGGTTCAAGGCCCTGTTCCATGGAGGCTACTTCCAGTCAATAACGTACACCGGACGGCCACTGAATGCAATTGTCGGTGCTGTCCTTATTTGACGTAGCGCCGACCTTTAGGTCGGCACATGCCGGGCTAAAGCCCGGCGCTACATCTCGAATTAGTCGCTCATGTCGCTTCGCGACACCCCGAAGTCGGCACATGCCGGGCTAAAGCCCGGCGCTACATCTCGAATTAGGACAGTACCCAAGTGTCCGTCTGGTTTCCACTGTGTGGTGAGCGGAAAGAATGTCGCAGGGATCTGATGCCCCTCCCCTGGTGATGACACGCAAAACCCTTCGCCGGCTCAGCGCATCGAAATATATATACGGAGGTTTTTCTTCCCCATGACACGACCTATCACGGATTACCTGGTGCAGGAGCATCAGGAGTTGTCTCATTTATTGAATGAGCTTCAGGACGAGCTTGGCGCGTTGCGGCTGGCGCGCGAGCCAGGGAGCACGGCCGACCGGTTGAACGGGCTCACCCAAGCGATTGCCCATAACCTCCATGCCCACGTCGTGGAGGAGGAACAGATCCTCTACCCCGCGCTGGAGGGCCACTTGCAGGGCATTGCGGGCACGCTCGAACGGATGCGGGATGAACACCACGCCGGCGAGCAAACTGCGAATACATTTTGCCAATCTCTCGCGCGCCTGATCAAAGGCGAACGCAATCGGCGTGAGGTGATGCAGAACGGCCGTCAGTACATCCAGTGGTTACGTGGCCATCTTTTGAATGAAAACGGACGCTTGTTCCCCATGGTTGAGCGCGGCCTCGACCCGGAAACGCAGCAGGAAGTGCGTCGAGCGATGGAAGAGTTGAGCCACCAGACCAGCGCCCGCATCTCCGCGGGGCCATCAGGGCAAGCGCCCGCCTAATAAACCGGCTATCATTTCTTCGGCCCGTCAGGTCATCAGGTTTGACCCTTGCCTGGTGGGCATTTTTATTTTGGGGGCGTCGTTTGCCCTCGAATGTTGGGTTCCTCTTGAGACGCCATGCTCCAGCTCATAATTCCCGGTAACCGGATTTATCATTCCGCATAGTAGGAGTGTCATTTGGAAGTGGCACGGTCGTCCCGCCCGTGAACGGTCACGGCCAAGATGGCCGTGCCACAGCAAATGACACCACGACCATTCTGCAGGTACCCCTTTCCCTGCTTAAGTATTTCTGGCAGACTGGGCACATCGTCACGAGCCGGGAGACTTCTGGACGCGGTCGATCGTTTTTAAGACATCCGAACCGCCTGAAGGTATTAGGATCATCTTGACCACTTAAAGGAGGGTACCTCATGACCGACGACTCATTGACCCGTCGAGACTTTATGCGAACGACAGCCGGAATGGCAGGCGTGGGGGCCGCGGCGAAAGTCAATTTGCTGACTCCCGGGCTCACGCTCGAGGCTCGGCCGCGCCCGGCGCCCGCCAGCGACCGGGTGCGCTTCGCATCGATCGGCACCGGCGTGGAGGGATGCGCGGTAATGCAGGCGGCGCTCGCCTGCCCCAATACGGAGGTCGTGGCGGCCTCGGACCTTTACGACGGCCGCCTGACCGCCGCCAAGGAGTATGCCAAGAAGGATATTTTCACAACCAAGGACTACCGCGCCATTCTGGATCGCAATGATGTGGATGCCGTGATGGTGGCCACCCCCGACCACTGGCACGCCAAGATTGTTCAGGATGCCTGCGCCGCGGGGAAGGACGTCTATTGCGAAAAGCCCATGTCCCACACCGTGGAGCAGGGCTTCGCGATCGTGGATGCCATGCATAAAACCAACCGCATCGTGCAGGTGGGCAGCCAGTATTGCAGTTCGATCGTCTTTGCCAAGGCCAAACAAATTTTCGAGAGCGGCGCGCTGGGACAAGTGACCGTGGTCGAGGCCTACATCGACCGCAATGACGCCAGCGGCGCCTGGATCTATCCCATCCCGCCCGACGCCAGCGAGACCACCATCGACTGGGGCCAGTTTTTGGGGGATGCGCCCAAGCGGCCCTTCGATCCCATTCGTTTCTTCCGCTGGCGCTGCTTCCGGGATTACGGCGAGGGCTTGCCCGGCGACCTTTACGTTCACATGCTGACCGGAGTCCACCTGATCACGGGAACCAATATACCCCCTCTGCGCGCCGCCAGCACGGGGGGGCTGTTCCGCTGGACCGAAAACCGCGAAGTCCCGGATTTGATTTGGACGCTTTTCGAGTATCCCGGCTTTCGTTTGTCGCTGCGCTGCAACCTCAACAATGATTCGCCCAGCCTGGTCCGCTGCTGTGGTACGAAGGGGACGTTGGAGATCAAGGACGATGTCCTCACCTTCGCGCCACAGAATACGGAGCCGAGCCCGGAGGGCTATTCGATTCTGGGGTGGCCGGACAAGCTGAGGAGAGAGTATTTGGAGCAATGGCGCAAGGATCACCCTGCGGTTCTGCCCGGACTACACACGGTGATTGAATCCGCGGAAACCTTTCAGGCCCCGCGCGGCTACGATGAGCGGATCGATCACGTGAACAATTTCATGGAGTCGGTGCGCTCGCGGCAGCGGCCCGTTGAGGATGCGGTCTTCGGAAACAACACGGCCATCGGCTGCCACATGGCCAACTACTCGTACTTCAACCGGACGTTCGCGACGTGGAATGATGCTGCGCGTAAGATACAGGGAGCATAGATTCCTGCGGGGCGCGGGGGGTCGCGACCGAAGTGCGCGCCTCGGCCCGCAGTGGGGATAAGGGAACCAGCTTCTCCCTGGCTCTTGCCTTTTCCGGGGATTAGGATTGCCCCCCTGAGACATATCGGCATCCCGGTTTTTCTGGAGGTCAAACTTATGACTGATTGGAAATATTCGCGCCGTGATTTCATGCGACGAACGGCCGGCGCCACGCTCGCGGCCAAAACCATCTTCCTGGAATCGGGTGGCTTTTCTTACGCTGGCACTGCGCCTGTGCCGCCCAGCGACACGGTGCGGTTCGGCATCATTGGCATCGGCATGCAGGGTTCAGGACTGCTGCGAAACGCGATTTCCCTGCCTGGGGTCGAGTGCGTTGCGGCTTGCGACCTCTACGACGGCCGGCATGACGTGGCCAAGGAAATTGTCGGCAAGCCCATCCCCACCACCCGCCGGTACCAGGACCTGCTCGATAACAAGGAGATTGATTGCGTCATCAATGCCACGCCGGACCACTGGCACAAGCGGATCGTGGTGGATTGCTGCCATGCCGGCAAGGACGTCTATTGTGAAAAACCCATGACCCACGCTCCCAGCGAAGGCTTTGAGATGATCGCGGCCGCGCAGAAAAACGGCCGTATCGTCCAGGTAGGAAGCCAGCGGGTCAGTTCCGTCGTTTTTGCCAAGGCTAAGGAGCTGATCAGTACCGGGGCGATTGGCGATGTCCACACGGTGGAATCAATGATGGGCCGCAACGAACCGGGTGGCGCCTGGGTATATCCCTATCCCCAAGACCTCTCGCCACAGACATTGGATTGGGATACCTGGCTCGGCACGGCGCCCAAGGTTCCGTTCAACCCGCTGCACTATGTGCGCTGGCGCTGCTGGCAGGCCTACGGGTCGGGCGTAGCGGGCGACCTGATGGTTCACCTTTTGAGCGGCATCCACTTTGCCGGCGAAATCAATCAGCCCCCCCAACGGGCCATGGCCACCGGTGGATTGTTCCGTTTCCGGGATGGCCGTGACGTTCCGGATGTTCACTGCGTGTTGTATGACTACCCGCAGTTCCCCGTGATCATCCGGCTCACTCTGGATTGCGAAACGCCGGAGATCACCCGGTTCCTGGGAACAGGTGGCGCGATGGAAGTGAGGGGCAATGAGCTGACCCTCACCACGCAGGACGGGGCCGATCATTCCCCGGGTTGGAACGTCGGCAGCTTTCCGAAGACCCTGCGGGAGGAGTACGAAAGGAATTGGCACGCCGAGAACGACGCCAAGCTGGCCAAGAGCGGCAGCGAAACCATCATTTATCGCTCCACCTCGGGCTATGATGACACCAAGCCGCACTTACGGAATTTTTTCGATGCGGTGCGGACTCGCAAGCCCGTCGTCGAGGATGCCGTGTTCGGAAACAACACGGCCATCGCCTGCCATATGGGGAACGCCTCGTACTTCAAGAAGCAAATGGCGCTATGGGATGGAGAATCAAAGAGTGTTCGCGTCTAGTTGCCGGGAATTATGCTCTGAGGCGTTTGCAACCTAGCCTATGAGAAATCTCCTTGAGGTTCGAGAGGGCCATCCCCCACCGAAGAAAAGGCCCCCGAAGGTGCGCCTTCGAGGGCCTTGGAGGATGGAAAAGGAGGAATAGCGTCCCGCATCGGCCCGCGTCGTGAAGCCCTGGGGGCAAGGTCAACGCGACGCGGACCCGATGCTCCAGCGGGACGGTGTTGATTATTTCGCCCCGAACTCATGAATGTCCAATCGATTCTGTTTATAGGCGCTATCAAGGAATCGGGCCGTAATTTGTCAACGAGATTTTCACGGCCTGATAAAACCGATACAATCAGCCGGCATGAATGGGACTTGGGCTTTTTACGGGCAGGATGAATACGGTTCCTGGGTGGCGCCCTCAGGGAATGAGCGCAGGGGTTGGAGTCGATGCGCTTCTCACAGGCGCCGCGCTTGGATAGGTGAATGAGCGAAGAACTTTCCGATACAGAGTTGCTGGCTGGCCTAGGGCGGAACGACCCTGCCGCGTTGGGTGAGCTCTATGACCGGTTCGCACCACGAGTATTCGGGCTGCTGACTCGCATCCTGCCCTCGCGGGACGAAGCGGAAGAGATTCTCCGGGAGGTGTTTCAGCGCCTTTGGAGTGAAGGCAGTAGTCTTGGCGATGAGGGCGGCAGCGTGGCAGCGTGGTTGATTGTCATCGCACGCGAGGCGGCGCTGGAACGATCGCGAAGCCAACGCCAGTCGAAGTCGCAACCCGGCGCCATCCGCAAAATGGCGGGCGCAGAAAAGGGGGGTGAGAGGAACTCCCGTAGCGCAAAGACCGCAGCTTCTATATCCGGCTCTTCCAAGGCCGCGAAAACCGGTCTTCCCGCCCCCGCAAGGACCCCGGCGACGATCCAAATCCCTCATGCTTGGCTCCCGCGCCCGCAAGAGATCGCGGTGATTGATGAACGCCTGGACCTTCTTCATAAAGTTGTCAATCAGTTGCCCAAGTCACAGCGGAAGGCCTTGGAATTCGCCGTGTTTGGGGGTCTGGGCGAGGCGGAAATCGCTGCGGAGATGGGTGAGCCGTTGGGCAAGCTACGGACCGGCCTGCGGGGTGCGGTTAGGTTTGTCAAGCATCGCCGTCGGGCTATAACGGGAACATGGGCTGCCAACATCTAGAGGAACTTTACGAGTTATTTTTGCTGGGCGCGCTTTCGGACCAGGGCTCGCTCGAGCTGCGCGAGCACCTGGCGCGTGATTGTCCGCACTGCCTTGTGCGAATTCGCGAAGCAGCGGAAACCGTGTATCTCCTGAGCCTCGCCTGCAAGCCCGCTCGCCCTGCTCCGCGAGTCAAATCGGAGCTGCTTCATGGGCTTCCCAAGGACTAGCCTGCCGCCCGCAGGTCTCGCCATTTCCCCATCACCCATCCAAGCAACCCCATGGTTTGAGGCAGTACTGGTGTCATTGGGAAGTGGCACGCGCGTCCCGCCCGTGAACGGTCACGGCCATGATGGCCTAGCCACAGCAAATGACACCACTACGTATGAGCCGCCGGCCTTGACTTCAACTCCTCAATGTGAAATAAGCGGAGGGCATTCCTCTGGGTGATTAAACAGGTTTTCCGGGCGCCCGGCCCAGGGAGAATACCCACACAAAATTCAGCAGGCGACAATTGTCTGATAGAACGGCCAGTCCGGGTCTGCGGCGGGAATTGGGTCTGATTCAGGCCACAGCCCTCGCCATTACCGACATGGTGGGGATCGGCCCGTACATTACCATCCCGCTTCTCCTTGCCACGATGGGCGGGCCCCAGGCAATGCTCGGCTGGCTGGTGGGTGCGGTGCTGGCCTTCTGCGACGGGTTGGTGTGGGCGGAGCTGGGCGCCGCGCTGCCTAAGGCCGGTGGCAGCTACAACTATCTGCGTGAAGCGTTCGGACCCCACCGTATGGGGCGCTGGCTTTCATTCCTGATGGTATGGCAGATCATCTTTTCCGCTCCACTCTCCATTGCCAGCGGCAGCATTGGCTTTGCAAATTACTTGCATTACCTGCTGCCACAGCTCACCCCCGGGACGGTGCGTCTGGTGGGGGCGGCGTTTCCGTTACTGCTCGTAGGGCTGCTCTACCGGCGCATCGGAGCCATCGGGAATCTTTCGGTGGTGCTGGTCACGGGTGTCCTTGCGGGTTGCCTGTGGATTGCCCTGTCCGGGGTACCGCACCTCAGCGCCTCGCGCCTCTTTGATTTCCCTCCCGGAGCATTTCATCTGAGCTGGATTTTCTGGGCAGGGCTGGGCCATGCCACGCTTTATGCCCTCTACGATTACTTTGGCTACTATAACGTCTGCTACTTAGCGGAGGAGATTCGCAATCCCGGACGGGTCATTCCCCGCGCCATCTTGTTTTCGATCCTGACCGTGGCGGTCCTCTACATCATGATGACCGCTTCGTTCCTCAGCGTCATTCCCTGGCGCGAGGCCATCGAGAGCCGCTTCATTGCATCGGTCTACGTGGAAACCTTGTTTGGACCCGCAGCGGGGAAGGTCATGACCGTGCTGTTGCTCTGGATCGCATTTTCCTCCGTCTTCTCGCTGCTGCTTGGGTACTCGCGAGTTCCTTACGCGGCGGCTGTGGATGGAAATTTCTTTCCCGCCTTCGCGCGGCTGCACCCGAAGGGCGGCTTCCCCTACGTTTCCCTGATTACGCTCGGACTGATCGCCTCCCTCTTCAGCCTCGGCCGCCTGAGCGAAGTCATTGGCAGCCTGATCGCCACGCGGGTCCTGATCCAATACCTTCCTCAGACCATCGGGTTTTTTCTGCTGCGCCTCCGCCGTCCGGATTTGCCACGCCCCTTCCGCATGTGGCTATTTCCGCTTCCTGGAATTGTCTCACTGTGCGGCTGGGTTTACGTCCTGGGAACCAGCGCCAGGAATTCTCTGCTGTTCGCTTTTGGTGTGTTTGCCGTGGGCACGGCCGCCTACATGGCGCGCGCCCGAGTGCGTGGAGAGTGGCCATTTCAAGAACCGTAGGTAGCAGGTGGTAGCTCCACCTACGACCTACCATCTACCTTCTTCCTCAGCAAAAAACTTCCCTCATTGTGAACGATCTGAAGGTCTTCGCCTTGAGGCTGGGCGGAGAAGCCCGCGCGGTCGCCGGCCATGGAATCTTCCAGGAGCTTGCGTGCTTCCTGGTAGCGCTTGGTTCCGGGCTTTTGCCCGGCGCGCAGCATCCACTGGTTGAACGAGCGCGGCCGCCGGCGGAGCGACTGCCGCAACACTTCCAGACCCGCTTCATCGAACAGACGGAGGAAAGTCGTCAATCTGAGCGTGAGCGTGTGAGAAGGGTCGCGAATCTGTTCAATGCGATTATGCAGATCGTACTTCGAATCGCTTTCGGGTGCGAGCGGGTCAATGAGCAACAGCCGGCCCTCAGGTTTCGCCACGCGGATCATCTCCCCCAGCACGAGTTGCGGCTTGGGCATGTGGTGAAACGAGCATTGGCATGAAACCAGGTCAAACGCCCCTTCCGGGAAGGGAAGCTGCTCAGCATCCCCGCGTACGAAGGCGACGTTCGAAATCTGCTTCTCGGCTTGGAAGGCGCGCGCCCTCCGCAGCATTTCGGGTGTCAGGTCTACTCCCCGCACGAAGCATACGCGCGGGGCGAGCGCCAGCGCAAAGGCGCCGGGCCCGCAAGCCACGTCAAGCACCAGGTCGGTGGGCTGGGCTTTTGCGAACTCGACCTTCTCCGCCAGAATTTCGGGTGTATCTCGAATTGCAAATGTCGCAAAGGCTTCCGCGGTTTTAGTGAATTGCTTTTCGACGGCTTCCTTGTGTTTTTTGGACATAGACTTTTAAGAAGTGTAGTCTACTAGATCTTCAGGTCCATGGGCTAGCGATCCCTGTCTTGAAAATAGTTACGGCCGATGCTCCCCTTGCTGTTGGATGCCGGTTCCGTTAGGATGACGCCTCAAGATTTTTATGCCGGGGTGTGGCGGCTGACGCTCCGAACCAGGACTGGCTGAACCTTTGACCTTCGGGAGTCGCCCTATGGTGAGGCGAGCGGTACGAACGCTCATTATTGTTGTCGTCCTTCTCTGCTCGATCTTCGTCTGCCCCGCGGCTGCGGAAAAGTCTTCTCTCGATGCGGTTCTCGATTCTCTCTTCGCCCTAAACGGTTTCCGCAAGGCCGCTATTTCTCCGGACGGCCAACGCATTGCATGGGTCGAGGCCCTGCACGAGGCCGATGGAGCTTCTTCTCCCAATTCCGCCATCTATGTCACCATGTTGTCGGCACCGGGAGCGCCGCCGCGCCGTGTTACCGCCGGGAGCGGCGGTGAAGCGTTGACAGAAGGCGAAATTGCCTGGTCGCCGGATAGCCACGAGCTTGCCTTCCTATCGAACGCAGAAACCCCGGACCAGTCGCAGTTGTATATTGCCAACGTCACCGGCGGCAGGCCCCGAAAGCTCACAAGCTTGAGGGGTTCACTGGACCTGCCGAGCTGGTCGCCCGACGGGAAGACCCTCGCACTCCTATTGACTGAAGATGCCCCGCGTGCACCGGGTCCGCTGGAGCCCATGACTCCCCCCTCCGGTGTCATCGGTGGGAAAGTCTACGAACAGCGCTTGACCACCGTGGACGTAGCCTCTGGACAGGTTCGCCAGATCTCGCCGGCGGACATGTACGTTTATGAATACGACTGGTCACCCGACGCAAGGAAGTTCGTCGCGACAGCGGCGCACGGGGAGGGCGATGCCAACTGGTACGTTGCGGAAATCTATTCCATCGATGCCGTTTCCGGCGAGGCAAAGTCCCTCTTCAAGCCGCCGCAACAAATTGCTGTACCTCGCTGGTCTCCGGACGGTAAATACATTGCCTTCATCGGCGGGCTGATGAGCGACGAAGGCTCGATTGGGGGTGATGTCTTTCTTCTTCCCGCGGCAGGCGGAGATGCCCGCAATCTCACCCCCGGCCTCAAGGCTTCCGCAAGCTGGCTAGCCTGGCGGCCGGGAGGCGATGAAATCCTCATACTCGAGAGCCTTGATGGGGCGAGTGGCATCGCGACGCTGGGCCTTCGAAGTGGCCGGGTTACCCCGCTATGGAGCGGGCCTGAAACCCTCTCCCTCGGCGGGTGGAATTATGCGCTTTCCCTGGCGCGTGACGGCAAGATCAGCGCGGTAGTGCGCGAGTCTTTCAGGTCGCCGCCGGAGGTTTGGGCTGGACCCATCGGCGCGTGGAAAAAAGTTACAAACACCAATCACGCCGCGCTTGCAAGCTGGGGGAAGGCTGAGAATGTTCACTGGTCGAGCGAGGGTTTCAGCATCCAGGGATGGCTCACTTATCCCCGCGACTACGATCCCACACGCCGCTATCCTCTGGTTGTGGAAGTCCACGGGGGGCCGGGCGCGATGGCGCGTCCCACTTGGCCAGGCACCCTTTTCGACTTTACCGTTCTTTCCCCCGAGGGCTACTTCGTGTTGCGCCCGAATCCGCGCGGCAGCTTTGGTCAGGGCGAAGCTTTCACCCGCGCTAATGTCAGGGACTTCGGCCACGGAGATTTGCGCGACATCCTCGCGGGTGTTAACTTTATCGTGAAAAACTTCCCTGTGGATAACGGCCGGGTAGGAATCGGCGGCTGGAGTTATGGCGGATATATGACCATGTGGGCGGTGACGCAGACGCAGCGCTTTCATGCTGCCGCGGCGGGCGCAGGGATTGCGAACTGGCAGAGCTATTATGGTGAGAACGATATCGACCAGTGGCTGATTCCCTTTTTCGGTGCGTCCGTCTATGACGACGGAGGGGTCTATGCGAAAAGTTCCCCCATCAACTACATCAAGAACGTCAAAACGCCCACGCTCATCCTGGTGGGCGACCGTGATGGCGAGTGCCCGGCCCCGCAATCGTTTGAGTTTTGGCATGCCCTCCAGACGCTGGGCGTCGAAAACCGCTTTGTGGTCTACCCCCATGAGGGCCACGCGATCGTTGATCCTGACCACCGCCGTGACATCATGCGGCGCACATTGGAGTGGTACGACCAGCATTTGAAGTAATTTTGCTCCAAGGGGAGGAGGGCCGGAGGCGCGGTTTGGCCAGTTTAATCGACCGCAAACTTTCCAGTTGACGAGCGAGCCATCGGACTATAGATTTAGCGTCTTTTCAGATGGATTTCGACGATTGAAGGACCGCCATGCGGGCTTACGGTTGCCGCATGCATCCGGCCCAAGCAGTCGCGGGAGGGGAGTGAGACTATGAAAGTGGGACTCTTCACAGCTCTGCTGGCCAGGCTGAGCCTGGATGAGGTTATCCAAAAGGTAAAGCCTCTGGGCATCCGAACCGTGGAGTTGGGGACAGGTAATTACCCAGGCGACCCGCATATCAAGCTCGACCTGTTGACCCAACCCACGAAGATCAAGGAATTCAAACGCAAACTCGAGGACCAGGGCATCAACATCAGCGCCTTGAGTTGCCATGGCAACCCTTTGCATCCCAACAAGAAGCTTGCCGAATCTCACGCCGAAACCAGTCGAAGAACTATTCTCCTAGCGGAGAAACTGGGGATTACGCGGGTCATCGATTTCTCGGGCTGTCCCGGAGATTCCGATGATTCCCATTTTCCCAATTGGTCGCCCACGCCCTGGCCTCCCGATTACCCCGAGATTTTGAAATGGCAATGGGAGAAGAAGGTCATCCCCTTCTGGACAAAGCGCGCCAAGTTTGCGGAAGACCATGGCGTGCGCGTCGCAATCGAAATGCATCCGGGTTTCGTCGTTTACAATCCCGAAACCATGCTGCGATTGCGCGAGGCGGCAGGGCCGGCCATTGGGTGCAACTTCGATCCCAGCCACATGTTTTGGCAGGGCATCGATCCCTGTCTGGCAGTGCGCCGATTGGGAGAAGCCGTGTTTCATGTGCACGCGAAAGACACCCGCATGTGCGACGCGAACATCAAGGTCAATGGCGTCCTCGATACCAAGCCCTACAGCGACGAGAAAAACCGCGCTTGGATTTTTCGCACGGTCGGCTACGGGCACGACGCGGATTTTTGGTGTGACTTCGTCTCCACCCTGCAGATGGTGGGTTACGACGATGTGCTCTCCATCGAGCACGAGGACAGCCTGATGTCTGTCGACGAGGGTCTGAGCAAGGCTGCGGCCTTCCTCAACCAAATTGTGATCAAGGAAAGACTCAAAGAAATGTGGTGGGCGTGAAGAGAACGTCCGTCGTCCGTTGTCCGTAGCATTGGTGATTTGCGATTGGTGATTTGTGATTGGTCAGTCTTTCCAGCGATGCGAACAGCCGCAAGGTCACATAGAAAAATCACCCACTGCACATCGCCAATCATTAACCACTGACAACGGACCACGGACCACGGACAAACAAATAATTCATGGGGGATTCGCATATGCCAGAAATTAACGTAGCACTTATCGGTCACCGTTTCATGGGCAAGGCGCATTCGAATGCCTATCGCCAGGTGCGAAGTTTTTTCCCCGGAGGGTTGACGCCGCGAATGAAGGTCCTCTGTGGCAAGGCTTGCAACGAAGAATTAGAGGCGACGGCGCGTCTGTACGGGTGGGAGGAATCCGATTGCGAATGGGAGCGGGTGATCGAACGCAAGGACATCGACATGGTCGATGTTTCGACCCCCGGTTATCTACATCATCCCATGGTTATTGCTGCGGCGGAGACGGGTAAGCATATCTTTTGTGAGAAACCCCTGGCGAACAGCCTGGCCGAAGCAAAGGATATGTTGAAGGCCGTCGAGAAGGCCGGGGTCATGCACATGGTCGATTTCAATTACCGGCGGGTCCCGGCTGTCACTTTCGCCAAGAAATTGATTGACGATGGGCGCATCGGTGACGTCTACCGTTACCACGGCGCTTATTTGCAGGACTGGATTATGGATCCGGAATTCCCCCTCGTGTGGCGTCTCGAAAAGAAATACGCGGGCAGCGGCGCGTTGGGAGATATCGGCGCGCACGCTACGGATCTGGCCGAATACTTGAACAGCGAAATCCAGGCGGTGGCCGGACAGATGACCACCTTCATCAAGGAGCGACCCCTGGCCACGGAGGGCGAAGGCGCCTGGGGAGCCAAGGGTCATAAGGGCAAAGGTAAGGTCACGGTTGATGACGATGCCAATTATTTGGCAAGTTTCAAGAATGGCAGCGTGGGGGTTTTCGAATCAACCCGATTCGCAGGGGGCCGCCGGAACTTCAACACTTTCCAAATTTACGGAAGCAAGGGCAGCATCGCCTACAATCAAGAGCGCATGAACGAATTGGAATTCTACGATCGCACCGAACCCAACGAACTGCAAGGCTTCAAGACCATCCTGGTGACGGAGGCCAATCACCCTTACACCGGCGCCTGGTGGCCGCCCGGGCATATCATCGGTTACGAGCATACCTTCGTTCATGCCATCCACGATTTCCTCGTGGCAATCGAAGAGGACCGTCTGCCGGAACCGAATTTCCGCCAAGGAGTCAGGAATCAAGCCGTGCTCGACGCGGTCGAACGCTCAGCCAAATCGGGCCGATGGGAGAAGCCCCATCGGTAGTGGTCTTGGGTAGCGGGCAATGCTCCAGGAGCGGGATTGAGATTTATCCGCCAGGACCCTTCCATGCCCTACATGATGGGAATCGATGTTGGGACCACGGGCACGCGAGCGGTGATTGTTCGCCCTGATGGTCATGTGGCAGGCGCCGCTACCGGCGACCACCAGCCGATGCGCATGCCCAGGCCCGGCTGGGCCGAGCAGGATCCCGAAGACTGGTGGCAAGCCACGCTGATTGCGATCCGCGCGGCTCTTGACCAAGCGAGCTTGAAAGGGTCCGACATTGCCGCCGTGGGTTTCTCCGGGCAGATGCACGGCGTCGTGCTTCTCGACAGCGCCTTGGCGGTTCTCCGTCCATCGCTGATTTGGTGCGACCAGCGCAGCCAGGCCCAATGCGATTGGATTACCGGCGAGGTGGGGGCGAAGCATCTCATCCAGTATGTCTCCAACCCTGCACTGACGGGGTTCAGTGCCCCCAAAATCCTCTGGGTTCGTGACCACGAACCTAAGACCTTTGAGCGTGCCGCGCATTTTCTGCTGCCCAAGGATTTCGTGCGCTTCCGCTTGACCGGGGAGTTTGCCACCGATGTATCGGACGCTTCCGGAACCCTCCTTTTCGATGTCACCCATCGGCGCTGGTCGTCGGAGATGCTCGGGGCGCTGAAAATCGATCCGCACATCCTGCCTCGAGCCTATGAGTCACCGGAGGTAACGGGTAAGATCACGCCGCAAGCGGCGGTTTTGACGGGTCTCAGCGCGGGAACGCCGGTCGTAGCGGGCGCCGGCGACCAAGCGGCGAGCGCCGTCGGCAATGGCGTCGTTTTGCCGGGACTCACCTCCGCCACCCTGGGTACTTCGGGCGTGATCTTTTCTTATACGGAGGCGCCGACCCTGGACCCCCGCGGGCGCATCCACACGTTCTGCCATGCGGTGCCGGGGAAGTGGCATGTCATGGGCGTTACACAGGGCGCGGGGCTTTCGTTGCGTTGGTTTCGCGATCATTTCGGCGCGGCAGAATCCTGGTACGCCCGGCACACGGAGGTGGACCCCTATGAGCTGATCATCCGCGAGGCCGAAAGAGTGCTCCCGGGAAGCGAGGGCCTTTTGTGGCTGCCTTATCTCATGGGCGAACGGACCCCTCATCTGGACCCGCAGGCGCGCGGCCTGTGGTTCGGCCTGACCGCGTCGCACACCCGCGCCCATCTGATCCGGTCCATCCTGGAAGGCGTGGCCTTCAGCTTGCGGGATTCCTTGGAGATCTTCCAAGAGCTGGGCATTCCCGTCGAGCAGATCCGCGCCTCGGGAGGCGGCTCGCGCAGTTTCTTGTGGCGGCAAATCCAGGCGGACCTCTTCGGCAAAGAACTTGTCACACTTCGTACCTCGGAGGGGTCGGCATTTGGCGCGGCCCTGCTGGCGGGGGTGGGGGCAGGGATTTACACTTCCGTGGAAGAGTCCGCGGATGAGGCCATCCAAGTGAAGGAGCGCATGGCGCCGAAACCGGATAATGCCAAGGTCTACGACCGCTACTATCACGTTTATCGTAACCTCTACCCGGCCGTGAGAGAGTTTTCACACGACCTGGCAAAGTTAGGGGCTGGCGAGTCTTGACGCCCCGGGAGGAAGGGCCCTGCGGGTCATGCGGCTTCATGTGGGAGAGGAAATCACCATGAAAACCCTGGCCGCCGTTGGCGCTTTCGTCACCGTGTTTTTGGCGCTCCCGCCGCAAGGTGCTGCTCTCGAGAATTATTCCGTCTCGGCCAGGGCCGTGGAGGGTCACACGACCTACCACTTGTTGGATGCCCGCCGCAAAATGGATCTGGGGATCATTCCCGATATGGGCAACTTTGCCTACGAGTTCAAGGTGAACGGCAAGGATGTTCTGATCCCTCCGGAGTCACTGAAAGCCTATCTCGAAAAGCACTGGTTTGGTTGGGGCATTCCCTTTCTCGCCCCTTTCGCCAATCGCATCGACCATGATTACTACTATTTCCAGGATAAGAAATACCTGTTGAATGATAGCCTGGGTAATCTACTGCGAACGCCCAACGCCAACCTTGTCTTGCATGGATTGCTGGTCTTTGACCCGCATTGGGAGGTGGTAAAGACCGGGGGCAGCGATGCCACAGGCGCGTTTATCACCTCGCGCTTGGAATTCTATAAATACCCTGACCTGATGGCGCAGTTTCCCTTCGCGCACGTTTATGAGGTGACCTATCAGCTTAAGGACGGGCAATTGGAGTGCGTCACGAAAGTGACGAATGTGAGCAAATCCCTGATGCCCGTTCACTTCGGCTACCATCCTTACTTTCGTCCGGACGGCCCTCGCGAGGAATGGACCCTGGGAATCGGCGCGCAAAGGCACTGGCCCGCCAACGAGGCTCTTATCCCTTCCGGTGATACCGAACCGACGGATCGCTACCTTCCCGGCGCTACCCAAACGTTTACACTTGGCCGGCAGTCTATCGACGCCGGTTTCTCCCAATTCCAGCGCGACGCCCAAGGATTGGGTCACATCTGGACGAAAGGGAAGGCCGAGAGGGTAGAGGTTGTCTACGGGAAAGAATTCGATTATGCCATTGTTTACGCACCGGGCGACAACACCCTGATCTGTATTGAGCCGCAAACCGGCCCAACCAACGCTTTCAACCTGGAACATGAAGGCAAGTTCCAAGGTCTGGTTACACTCGACCCTGGAAAAACATTTCAGGCGACTTATTGGATTATTCCGACCGGTTTTTGAGTGAAGATCGTTCGGCCGAGGTCAAGGCAATGAAACGACCGATGCCTTTGCTCGCCACACTCAGCTTTCTTCTTCTGATGGTGGGCCCGACCCTTCCGCAAGCACATCGCAGTTTGGACAGCGCCGCCGTTTCGCCGTCTTCAATTTCATTCCTCTCCAGGGGGGCAGGTATGGCAACTCCTCGTCAACCCTACTCTGCGACACTCGAGCGAACACAATTCAAGGGATGGGATGTTTATAAGCTGAGCAATGGCCTGGTGACGCTTTTTGTTGCCCCGGATATCGGCGGGCGTGCTATCCAGCTCCGGCTTGCCGAGCACGACTACTTTTTCGTGAACAAGGATCTCGAGGGAAAAGTCCTGCCCGAGTCGGAGAACAACGTGAAGGCCGGTTGGGCGAACTACGGGGGAGATAAGGTTTGGCCGGGTCCTGAGGGGTGGATGAGCGACAATGATTGGCCAAGCATACCCTACTATATCTTGGACGGCAGCCGCTTCAAGTCGGAAGTCGTCGTCGACACGCCCGCGGAGGTTGCGGTTCGTGTGACCAGTCCGGAGGATCCCCGCAGCGGCGTCCAGTTCCTCCGAACTTACCATGTTTTCGCGAGTACGACACGTATCTCGGTCGATCAGGTGATGCGGAACATCAGCCGGCGCCAGATTCGCTGGGGCGTCTGGCATCTGATCCAGAATGACGCCGCTGACGCCCACGATCCTTCCAAGCCCAATCCTGAGCTCTACATGTACCTGCCGCTTAACCCCCAAAGCAAGTATCCTGATGGGTATTACAACCCTTATGGCGAAGCACGGCACCCAAGTTACGAGGTGCTGCGCGGCGGGCAGATGCTGCGTATTCATTACCTTTATCACGTGGGGAAGATTGCGGCGGATTCTAACGCGGGATGGTACGCGGTTGTGAACGGGCAAAAGAACATCGCTTTAGTGGAGAATTTCAAATTCTTCCCGGAGCGGGAATATCCGGATGGCGCCTCGGTGGAATCCTGGAACGATGGGCCGGGAACCTTCTCCCGCGGCCCCTTCGATCAAACTCTTGAGAATGATCCGGCGAAAACCCCCTACTTCCTTGAGTCAGAAGTCCTGAGCCCTTATGCAACATTGGACCCCGGTGAGGAATATGCATTCCCGATTTACTGGTCTCCCACGCGAGTGCCCAATCCTCTTCGCGATGCCCTTTGGGCCGGCGTCGTCAGTGAGCCGCTCTCCGCAAAGCTCCAAGACGGCCGCGTTATCCTGAAGGGCACTTTTGGAGTCTTTGTCCCGGGGATATTGCAGGCAGATTTCTACAGCGTCGTGGGCGAGGAGTTGGGCCACGAAGCATTGCAAGCCGTCGACCCACGCGAAGTGGTAAGGTTAGAGAAGTCCGTTCCGGCGCCCGCCAACGCCTTCCGTGTCAGCGTGAGCGTGCATGACTCTGAGGGAGAGAATCGCGGTTGGCTTGGCAACGTCATCCTGAGACCCCGCCGGTAACGTTTCTGGCGCGGGCTCAATCGGGATCATACCTGATCCCCTACAGTATTTTCCGGGAGAAACAAATCATGGCAAAAACTAAACAGATCACGGCCTGGGTTGAGAACAAGCCCGGCGAAATTGGACGCATTGCAGAAGCGCTGGGCAAAGCGAAGGTTAACATTTCGGCCTTAACCTGCTGGGGAACCGGGGGCGAGAGCCCGATTCACCTTCAGGTCAGCAGTCCCGCCAAGGCGAAGAAGGTTCTTCAAGATCTCGGCCTGCGCATCACGGAGGAAGAGGTCCTGCGCCTGACGTTGCCTGATAAGCCGGGCGTTCTGGGTACAGTAGGAACTCGGCTGGGGGCGGCGAATATCAATGTTGAATACGCTTACGCCAGTGTCGCAACGGGAAGCAAGAAGGCGGACCTCATCTTGGCGGTTTCGGATGTATCCGGCGCCGCCAAGGTGCTGCGCGGCCTCTAGTCGAAGCCCCGCCCGGAAGTGGGGGTAACTATGGGGGACGTCCGCAACCGCGCGCGGATCAAGAAAAAGGATAGCGGTTTAGCTCCAGCGCGCGGTCGGCCAATTGGCGCCTCAAGCCAACAGTATCCGGCGGCGTCCGCTTAAGGAATCGGCGCAAGAGGGAAAGGTGTGTGCGCAGCGTGTCGCCTTCCGCAATGCGTGCGAGCGCCCGCCGTGCTTCGATTTCGGCCTGATCCGCCGCCTGGTGGAGGTAGGCGCGCGCGACGGCAATTTCCAATTCGCCGGTTTCCGGCGAGTTTTTCCCCAATTTCTTTTGGGTACGGAGCAGAACGCTTTCCATGGCGTAGATAGCCATCACCAGGTTACTGATCACGCCGATGACTTCCTGCTCCTGCTCCATCGCCAGCATAAATCGTTGGACGGCGCTTCCCGCCACCAGCAACAGCACCTTCTTCGCTCCTTCCACCAGTTTTGTCTCCTCGGCAAGCGGCCGATCATCAAACGAATCCTCGGAGGGCGCCATCCCCAGAACTTCCTCGGCCAGCTTTCGTGCCTCGGGCAGCAAAGCCAGTTGGCCCTTCATTGAACGCTTCATCAGCATGTCGGTAATCAGCAGTCTGTTGATTTCGTTGGTGCCTTCGAAGATTCGATTCACACGTTGGTCGCGATAAGCGCGCTCGACTTCGTAGTCGCTGGAGAATCCGTAGCCCCCGAAAATCTGCACGGCCTCATCGGCAACGAATTGCAGGGTCTCGGTCCCCATGACTTTCAAAATCGAGCACTCCACCGCGTATTCCTGCAAAACCTCCATGATCTGCTTCGGCGCGGTCGGCGCCCCCTGTTCAATTCCCTTGAGCAGCGCATCAATCAGTCCACTCGTCCGGTAGGAGATACTTTCGATGGCGTAGGTTTGCGTCACCATCTCGCCAAGCTTCTCCTTGATCATTCCGAAGTCCGCGATCTTACGGCCGAACGCTTGCCGCTCCCGGGCCCACTTCAGGGCGTCAACCAGGAGGTACTTGCACCCTCCCACGCACCCGGCGCCCAACTTGAAACGGCCCATGTTCAAAATGTTGAAGGCGACCCAATGCCCCTTGCCGATTTCTCCCAATACGTTCTCCCGGGGCACGGGGACGCCATCGAGATTTAGGGAGGTGGTGGAGGAACCGCGGATTCCCATCTTGTGCTCTTCCGCGCCAAGGGAGAGTCCCGGAAAGGTGCGCTCCACGATGAACGTCGTGAATTTATCTCCATCCACCTTGGCGAAGACCACGTAAATATCCGCGATGCCGCCGTTGGTGACCCACATCTTGGTGCCGTCGAGTGTGTAATACTTTCCGTCCGGACTGAGCGTCGCTCGAGTCTTGCAATTCAGTGCGTCGGACGCCGACGACGCTTCACTCAGGCAATAGGCGCCGACCCACTCCGCGCTTGCCAGTTTGGGGAGGTATTTCGCCTTCTGTTCTTCCGTCCCAAAAAAGGCGATGGGGAGTACACCGATGCCCGATTGTGCGCCGGCGGTTGCCGCCCAGGATCCATTGCGCGCCATTTTCTCGGCGACCAGAATGGAAGAGACCTTGTCGAGCTCCAGCCCGCCGAACTTTTGCGGCACATCCGTAGCGCACAGGCCCACTTCCGCCGCCTTTTTCAAGAGCTCGCGCAGCAGCCCGGGCTTTTTCTCTTCGATGTCCTTCACCCGCGGCGCAATTTCCCTGTCGACGAACTCCTGCGCCGTCTCGGCAATCAGCCGATGCTCATCCGTAATGTCCTCCGGCGTGAAGATTTCCTCCGGCGCCCGGGACTCGATCAGGAAACTGCCGCCTTTAATTCGCTGCGTGGTGGTTCGAGGCGTATCTCCCATGCTTTCCCTCGGCAATTTCTGGCTTTTAATTCCAGGCCCCACCGGCGGCACAACGTGATACGCCAACCCTCAGCTTGCCGCGGGCGGTTGCCAGAGTTCGATGCGATTTCCCTCGGGGTCCATGATCTACGTTAAGTTCTCAAAAATCCCCGCCGCGCCCATGCCACCGCCCACGCACATCGTGACCATGCCGTAGCGCGCTTTTCTTCGCGCCAGTTCGCCCAGCAAGCTCGCGGTCAGTTTCGCGCCCGTGCAGCCGAGCGGATGACCCAGCGCAATAGCTCCGCCGTTCACGTTGGTCTTTTCCAGGTCGAGCTCCGCCAGCTTGACGACGGAAAGCGCTTGTGCCGCGAAGGCCTCGTTGAGTTCAATGACTTCCATTTCCGCGAGTGTCAGTCCCGCAAGCTTCAAGGCCTTGGGCATGGCATAAACGGGACCCACTCCCATCTCTTCCGGCGGACACCCCGCCGTCGCAAAGCTCACGAAACGTGCCAGCGGTTTCAGGCCCAGCGCCTGCGCCTTTTCGCCTGACATCACCACCGCGGCGGCCGCGCCATCGCTCATCTGTGAGGCGTTTCCCGCCGTCACGCTTCCATGCGCGTGATACACGGGTTTGAGTTTATCGAGCGCCTCTCGGGAGGTATCGCGCCGCGGCCCCTCGTCGGTGTCGAAAACCCGCTTGCGCGTCTGCGGTTTGTTCCCTCCGTTCAGGCTCACTTCCACGACTTCCAAGGGCACGATCTCCCGCTGGAATTTGCCCTGCCCGATGGCAGAAATTGCCCGTTGGTGGCTGCGCAGCGCGAACTCGTCCTGTTCTTCCCTGGAGATGTGATACTTCGCGGCCAGGTTTTCTGCCGTCAGCCCCATACTCAGATATGTATCCGGGTAATGCTCCATCAGGTAAGGGTTCGGAGAGAAATGGTATCCCCCCATGGGGATCATGCTCATGGTTTCGGTGCCTCCCGCCACGACCACCTCCGCGAAGCCTGCCAGGATGCGCTCGGAAGCGAGCGCGATGGCTTGCAGTCCCGATGAGCAAAAGCGGTTGATCGTCATCGCCGAGCAGGTCACGGGAAGGCCGGCGCGCAGCAAGGCCACGCGCGCCACGTTGTGGCCCTGCTCCGCCTCCGGCATCGCGCAGCCCAGGATTACGTCCTCGACTTCGTTTGGGGCCAACGCCGGCGCCCGCCGCAGGACTTCCTGGATCACCGCCGCCGCCATGTCATCAGGCCGCGTCGAGCGCAACGTGCCCCGCGGCGCCTTGCCCACGGCCGTCCGTGCAATGGAAACGATCACCGCATCGCGCATGCTTTCCTCCTGCCTTGTTCCCCACGCCCCCCTATCGATAGGATGCGAAGGTGCTCCCCCGCGACGGTGCTCAGGGCATTCCCCCGCGCCCCTGACCCGGCCTTAATTCCTCAGCGGCTTTCCCTTCTTCAGTGTGTACTGAATGCGCTCGACCGTTTTCTTCTGTCCGCAAAGGCTGACGAAGGCTTCACGCTCGAGGTCCAGCAGATATTGCTCCGATACCGGTTGCGGTGACGTGAATTCGCCGCCCCCGGAGAGCACCCTGGCGAGTTGCGTCCCTACGACCACATCGTAGTCGGAGATGTACTCCGCGCGGCGCATCAGGTGAAGCCCCAGCTTCATCTTGGTGAAGGCCGGCTGGCCCAGGGCGCGAACATCCTCGCGGGGCTTGCCGGGACGATATCCCAGGCGAACCAGGTCGAGCGCCAGTTGTTTTGCATCCGCGATCTGCCGGTCACGGTTCATGCTGATGGAATCCTGAGGTGATAGATACCGTAACCGGCGGGCTTCCTCGGCGCTGGTGGAGACCTTGGCCATGCCCAGGGTCAGAAACACCTCTTTCACATAGGTGAAGGGGTCAGCTTCCGGATCCGCGGGCACGGCATCGAGCGCGCGCAGCAGCATCTCCTTGGCGCCACCGCCTGCGGGTATCAGCCCCACTCCGGTTTCGACCAAGCCCATGTACGACTCTGCCGCGGCCCGCACCCGCGTGGCGTGCAGGCACATTTCTGTTGCTCCCCCCAGCGCCATCCCGAAAGGCGCCGCCACCACGGGTTTGGGCGCGTACTTCAAAGCCATGTTGGCATTCTGAAAGGCGCGTACGGCCTGGTGAATCTCATCCCACTCACCTTCCTGAATCGCCATGAGGACAAGCATCAGGTTCGCGCCCACGCTAAAGTTCGACGCTTGATTGCCAATGACCATGGCGTCGAAGCCTTCGTCGAGAGCCTTCAGCCCGGCGTGCACCATTTGCACCGTGTCGGGGCCGAAGGTGTTCATTTTGGAGTGAAACTCCAGGCACAAGACGCCGTCACCCAAATCAATCAGGCTTGCGCCGGCGTTCTTCTTGAGTTCCTTTTTCCGTGCCTTGAGCGCCGGGAGGAGGATGACACCCGGCCTATCCGCAAGAGGGCGATAGCCAGCGGAAGCCAGATCAAAGTAGGTCGTGAACCCCTCCAATTGAGCGTAGAACGATTTTCCCCCTGTATCTCGCAGGCGCTCCACCAGGGGCGGTAGGGGGCGCCCCTGCTTTACCGCATCTTCCACAATTCGCTCGAAACCGATTGCGTCCCACAGTTCAAAGACGCCCATCTCCCATTTGAAACCCCACTTCATCGCGTTGTCGATGGAGACAATGTCATCGGAAATCTCCGGCACCCGCATCGCGGCATAATGAAATGTGTCGGAGAGGATCTGGCGATAGAACTGGCCGGAACGGTCTGCGGCCTGAAAGAGTATTTTCACCCGCTCGCCGAGATCCTCGACATGGCGCGCCAGTTCGAGTGTTGGAAAAACCGGCCGCTTTCTCGCCCGGTACTCGAACGTGCGGAGGTCGAGCGTCAGGATCTCATCCGGGTCTTCGCCCCGGCTCTTAACCTTCTTGTAAAATCCTTGGCCCGTCTTATCGCCCAGCAGGTTGCGGCGCATCATCTGATCAACAATATCGGGGATTTCGAAGAGGTCACGGCGCTCGTCGTGCGGCAAAGACTCACGCAAGTTCCGCACCACGTGCGCCAGCACATCCAGGCCGACAATGTCCAGGGTTCGGAAGGTGGCGGACTTGGGCATGCCCAGGACCGGACCGGTGAGCGTATCAATCTCCTCAATGGTGTAATCATCCTCCTGCATGATGCGCAGGACGTTCAGGGTCGTGAAAGTCCCCAGGCGATTGGCAATGAAGTTGGGCGTGTCCTTGGCGCGGACAATGCCTTTGCCGAGCACCGCGTCGCCAAAGCGCGCGATCGCCTCCACCACTTCCGGAAGCGTGTCTTGGGTGGGAATGATCTCCAGCAGCGGCAGGTAGCGCGGCGGATTGAAGAGGTGTGTGCCCAGGAAGTGCCGGCGAAAGTCCTCGTTGCATCCTGCGCTCAGAGAGGAAATGGAAATTCCCGACGTGTTCGAACTGACGATGGCGCCCGCAGAACGAACGGCTTGGACTTTCTCCAGCAGCGAGCGCTTTACGGTAAGATCCTCCATCACCGCTTCGATGATCCAATCACAATCCTTCAGCCCGGCGAGATCGTCTTCAAGGTTCCCAATAGTGATCAGGCGCGCTGCCTCCGGGACAAAGAAAGCAGCCGGGCGCGACTTGATCGCCGCATCCAAGCCCGCCCGCGCCAGGCGGTTGCGAACTTGCGGCGCATCAAGCCCCAATCCCTTGGCTTGCTCGTCGGGCGTTAACTCTTTAGGAATGATGTCGAGCAGCAGACATGGAACGGAGGCGTTGGCCAGATGGGCCGCAATGCGGGCTCCCATCGTCCCCGCGCCCAGAACGGCCACCTTGCGGATATCGCGCATAAGTTGCCCCCAGCCAGTTGCTGCTTAAAAGAGAGACTCATTATCACGGATGCCCGGAAGGCGGTCAAGCTGTGAGGAAATAGGGTAGTGTCTCAATTTGAATTTTCCCCCTCTTGACTCACCCCGCAAGCCTGCCATAATGAGGTCATGGCGAAGCGTCCCCGTGACCCAAACCAACTTGCAAAGATGATCGTGGATATTGCGACCGGGGAAGTCAAGGATACGGTTAGCGAAGCCAAGCGGCATCCTGAGAGTGTTAGAGGCCGGGCAGGCGGCCTGCAAGGGGGAACTGCGAGGGCACAGCATCTATCTGCCAAAAGACGTGCTGCTATTGCGAAGAAGGCGGCAGATTCCCGCTGGAAGAATCGATAGTTGGTTGAGCCGTAAAGCTTGCGAGCTTCTTCCTTTTTTCAGATTCCTCCGAAAAACTCTTTATAAATGGTTCAAGATATTTACTTTCCATTTTGAACTTGATTTGGTGTTTTTCGTTATCATCTTCGATGGCTCGTGGGCCGAATCTACTAAACAACTTTTCACACACGTCGTATCCTTCATCGCTAAGAGACTGCATAGTTCCATCTGCCGACAAGATATCAATAGAGAGTGCCGATTCGGAAACCCCCGGTACAAGGTCGCTGAGCATCTTGGCTTCATAGAGAACATAGATAGTTCTTAACAGCGAATCATCTGAACTCTGGCCACGTCGGCAGAGAACTCCCAACGCGGAAGCGTAACCAGAACCGATTGCAGCAAAGTCGGTCTGCATCGAGAAGATTTTATCGGTTGGGGCTTCATCATCGACAACTGCAATCACAGAAGACCGCTCATTCTTCTTTTCTAGGTAGTCATAAGTATCAATAAACCCACAAATGATAAGGCTGGCGCCGAGACGGATTTTTTCTACCTGTTCAACATGCTGTCTAAAAAATTCATCGGGGAATGTTGCTTTCCCTTTGGCTAGGAAGTCTCGGTAGGTTATACCAAGCATTTGTTGGGTGAAATCATCTGCTAAGGTCGCTTTTCTCTTGTGCATTGGGGCTTTTAGTTGATCGTAGATGTTATCTTGTTTAAGGTTGGCGCTCTTCAAATCCTGCTGGTACACTGAAACAAGCGCTACTTCGGAAGGACCTTCCCCAGCCAATAAAACCGGCCATCCATCTTTTATGAAAGATAATTTGTCGGCATTTTCATGGCTACCGATTGCCGGAAACTCAGCCCGCCAGTCGGTGCACATCACGATTTTTGGGTCATCTCCATCTGAGCAAGTAGCGGCTATGCAAAGGCTCATGCGTTTCCTCCTCTCGCGTACTGGCCCAAGTTTATAGAATTTCGGATGAGATTTTCGGAAAG
>Ga0326728_10001123_pt1 | contig 96988 bp, 90 predicted proteins | sample MB3enrmetagenome_FD_207602 | JGI IMG/M metagenome (GOLD analysis project Ga0326728, IMG submission 207602) | Lab enriched peat soil microbial communities from McLean, Ithaca, NY, United States - MB31MN | ecosystem: Environmental > Terrestrial > Soil > Wetlands > Peat | place: USA: New York...
ATAGACCCTTCCTGCAAAAGTCGCCCGCCCCGCCGCAGTCAACAGACACATCAGGCGCCCGCCCCTTCGCCCTCCAAGCATATAGTTGAACATTGCAATAAGCATCGGTCCGAACCCGTGACCGACAAAGGGGACCAATGCGTAAAGGTCCCGGTAGGTTGACGCCCCCAGGATCGACCATACTTCGGGCAGCTTGGTGTGGAACCGAGTGGCGCGAAACGGTTGATATCTTTGCGCCGTACTCCAAGGGCGGGGGTCACTATAATATGAAGCGTCCAATCAACTGCGCTTCGCCCTGGACGGAGTCTACCCATGAACATAAAACGCTTTTTGAGCTTTGTTGCCAAGATCGTAGCCGCACAGGTGACCACTTATTTCCTGGCGGGGGCGGTATTTTATCCACTCCTTACCAAGCCATACTACGAAGGCCCCCATCCCATTTTTGCGGTCTTCCTGCGCACGGAAGCCGATCAAGGAGTATGGGCCCACGTAGTGAATTGGTTTTTGCCGGCTGAAATCTTGCGGGGCATCCTCATCGCTGCGGTTCTCTATCCGCTTTACGACTTTCTAAAGACGTGGCCGTTCCCGAAACGGTTCCTTTATGTTGCCAGTCTTTACTTAGTCCTGGGTTTCTGGGCGGCAACCGTCGCCGCTCCCGGAACGCTGGAAGGCATGGTCTACATGCGGCCTTTTATCACGCCGGAGGTGCATCTCCGTGTCCAGCCGGAAATCATCATGCAGGGGCTGGCCTTGGCGATCTTCATCGCAGGAGCCATGATGGAAGGACCGCGTGAGCAAGTGCTGTCTTAACCCCGCGGTCGCGCTACGGATTGGTAGCCACTCTCATCGTCTTTCTGATTGTGCGTTTTTCTCACGCGCGATACCCCAAGACCCATCGCATGTTATCAATCTGGACGGTGCTCGCCGCTACCGTTGCCTTGTCCAATGCAACATTGCCGTAACTCGCCAGGAGGACCGTCAGGACCGGTCGCTGCGGCGACACCATGTGTCTATGTTGGAAATATAATCTATGGTAGGCATGGGTGAACAAAAATTGGCCCTAAGGGCCAATTTTTGACCCATCGAAGCTAGGTTCTGGCGTAACTCACACCTACGAAACACCTCCCTCTGCTGAATCAAAAAGCCCGCGCCTGCGGTAGCAGCTAGGGCCGATGAATTCTCCGAAGCCGAGGCCGCGCAGCATTTGTAATCCCCGCGCCACTGGACGTCTGGGCCATCACCACTGGCGCCGTTCCCATGCCGGCCTCCCGCATCCCGAGTCCCGTGCCCCGTCTCCCGCTCCTTTCCCCTTGCATCTCACGTTAACAAGCTGTTTAATGCCGACATCTTTTCGACAGCCCGGGAACCTTGGGAGGTTATCCGGAGAGGAAAGGATGGAGAGAATGAATATAGCCCTATCGAACAAAAAAGCTGATCTCGCCGGCCCGGGGATTGGTGACTACAATGAATTAGAAAAGATTCTGCCGTCAGACTATCGTTCCCTGCTGACCGAAAAAGAAACTCAGCAAGCAATCTTCCGGGTAAAACGGTACATCGAAGATAACCTCTGTAAAGAGCTCAACCTGATGATGGTCGAGGTGCCGCTGATCGTCGACATCGAGAGCGGTGTCAATGACATGCTGGACCGCGATGGATCGCGCACGCCCATCTCGTTCCATATTTCCAACGATTACGATAAGCACCCCATTGATGCTCAGGTCGTGCAGGCGGCCACTAAGTGGAAGAGAGTCGCGCTGAAACAATTCCACTGCCAAGTGGGCGAGGGCATTTGCACGGATATGCGCGCCGTCCGCAAGGACTACTTCCTGGACCATGACCACAGCGCGTACGTCGACCAGTGGGATTGGGAGCGGGTCATGACCGCCGACCAGCGCAACCTGGCCTTTTTGAAGGAAGCCGTCGGAGGCATCTGGAGGGTGCTGGTGGGCGCGGAACGCTTTGCACAAGAGATGTTCCCTCAATTGCGCGACGCACGATATCCCAATCTGCCGGAGAAGTTGACCTTCCTCCATGCCGAAGAAATCCTTGAAATGTATCCTGATCTGCCGCGCAAGCAGCGGGAGACGAGAGTACTTCAGCAGTATCCGGCGATCTTCATCATCGGGATTGGCTGGCCATTGAAAGATGGTTATCCCCACGAGAATCGCGCCGCGGATTACGACGATTGGGTCACAGATACAAGTCAAGAGACCGGCAAGCCCACGCACGGCTTGAATGGCGACATCCTGGTATGGAACCACGTTACCAAGCGGCGGCATGAACTGACTTCGATGGGTATCCGCGTGACGGCTGAAACCCTGAAAGTGCAGTTGCAAATGGCCTATCAGCTCGATTTCTTGAACCTGCCGTACCACCAGGGGGTCCTGACCAACCAAATTCCTCTGTCGATTGGCGGCGGGATCGGCCAATCACGCACGTTGATGTTATTGCTTAGAAAGGCTCACCTGGGCGAGGTCAGCGTAACGGTCTGGCCCAAAGTCCTGAAGGAGATGTGCGCCAAGAAGAACATTTTCGTGCTGGAGTAGGATGGAGGCAAGCCGGTAGCCAGCGGGAATGGATGTGCTCCTAACCCCGAATCCCGTTTCCCGTCTCCCGTTCTTTCCCTAACGAAGTTGCCCCCGATTTCGAACAGTTAGTCAGATTGCTCCCCCCACGACGCCATTGCCACCCGGATCACGCCATGGGGGGCGCGGGGACATTTGCCTTCACCCAGCGCAGCAATTGACTCATTCTCTCGTGATGCGTGCCCTCCCAGTAAACGCGCTGGCAGCTTGGGCAAACGCGAAAGACGTCCTTGTCTAGCATCCTGGGCGGCAACCGCTCTAATACGGATTCCCGGCTCGCTTCCTCGAGGAGGGTATTGCAGTTCAGGCAGCGGGTAAACGGGCGCATGGAGGCGGCGAGGTCAAACCGCTTGATCACCTCGAGCAACTGCTGTTTCGGCTCGCTGGAGCGGACCCAATAGCCACGATCCACTGCGGTTCGCATCAAGAGATAACGATCCCGGGTCAGCAACACACGTCCCTCGCACGCCACGATGCCGGCCAGCTCAGCATCGGAGGCTTGCTGGCCATAGAGCGCATCGAACCCCGCCATGCGCAGATAGACCGCCAGCCGACCGACGTGCACGTCCAGCAGGAAGCGCAGCGCTCGCAGGGGCGCCGGGCGCACGCGCGAGACCGGCGAGATGTCCAAAGACTCGAAGACGGGATACACGCTCACCCGGTCTCCATCCCGCACCAGATAAGAGAAGTCGATTGGATTGCCGTTGGCGAGCAGGAGGTCTACCTCGGTATGAGGCACTCCGAAACTCTCGACGAAGTCCTTCACTGAACCGCTGACACTAAAATAACGCGTGAGCTCCTTCCCCCGGTGCTCCTCAGGGAGAAAATCGTTCAGTTCGGCATAGAAGCGGAACCGCGCCGCGCTCATCAGGTTATTTGGCGTCCGCATGGGCAATGCCCTGCTCATATCATAACGCGGCCATGGCTCCGCTCATTCAGGCCGCGATGCTTTGTGCGGGCAGATGGTTTTTCAAAACTCGGCCTATCTCCGATACCGTCAGCGGCTCGACCAAATAATCCACAGCCCCCAACTGCATTGCCTCCAGGTAGCAGCCCATGTCAAGGCAACGTGCCACGACCAGGACGGGCAAGTTGCGATTGATCTCTGTGGCGCACTTCAGCACGCAACTCCCTTCGAAGTTGGGAGTCCCTTGACTCACCATAACGAATTGGAAGACTTCGTCCGCCAACAAGCGGACACCCTCCTGATAAGAATCGCATATCCGCACGCGGTATCCGTATCGCTCGAGAATGTCGCGGTAATAACGAAGCTCACCGGGGTCTTCGCCCACTAAAAGCGCGGTTCCTTTGGGACCAGAGAGGGATTGTCTTTTCACTGTTCGGTTTGCTTCTCTTGGCCACATAAGTCACCTCCTAAGGGCCGGTGATCCGTGTTCTGCGTTCGGCGGAAGAATCTTACCTTCGGGCCGTTCCCTGGGGCTTCCGCCCCTGCTACCCATGACACAGCCTTTGCTCACAGAGGACAGTCGATAAGCAACTACACCGAGAGTTGTTTATTCCCTCGTAAAATTGTCTGCACGCCAGAAATTTCGCCAATCGCAGGGGCGGTCGTCGTTCTACCCAGAACGCGGCGATGTGCAAGCACACACGGGATTAATGAGGTTTGGCGTGAGAATATCGTCTGTTGATGGAAGTTTGCGTCGCTGACTCTTGGAAGGTCGCCCTCCCCTAAATCGACGAAGACCAGCAAGGGCACGAAGAGTGTCGTGTTGCCCATTGAAGACCTCCGGATATATAAGAGCTTACTCCCAAAAAGTTCCAAGTCAAGGCGAATACTTTTTGCTTTCCTCTGGCGGCTGTCCCTGCTAACGGAAGCGAGTGAACCTCGTACCGCCCAGTCGCCAGCGGCGCAAAGTCCGGCCCCCAAAACATCGCCGTTTTGTGAACATTTATGGGAGCGAGCCGCACTAGGGTACGGATTTTTCGATGGCGGCAGCCGCCTTTTTGATGCGCTGTACGATCAGGATCAGCTCACGGTCTCGCGCGTTGCTGCAAGGCGCATCGCACGCCTCGAGGTCCTCCAAGCGGAGGCAGTGTCCCCGGCATTGTTCAGTGCCCAGCAGCCTGGCAGACGGGTCGCCCGGTTTCGGTTCGGGCAGGAGGTGGCGCAGCCGCTTGGAAAGGATCGAGATGGAGCTGCCGCAACGGTGCTCGAACACCAGCAGGTTGACATCTGGATTCGTGACCACAGCCTGAAGGCCCAGCAGGCGCACGGCCGGGTCCAAGACAAAGCTCTCCCACGTCGACCACGCGCATCGGCAGGACCCGCAGGTCTGGAAGGGATGGGCCGCACTCTCGACGGTCATAGTGTGGATTATAAGGGGGCCGGCGAGCGATTGCCAGATAAAGCAAAAGGCGCGCACATTAAAGTTTGGACGAGGGAGTGCCGATGAACAACGCGGGAGCGCTTGAGGCGCCGCACCGGCGGGCGTCACGGACGGCCCCGGTTTCAAAACAACTTTTTCATCCGACCTCCTCGAGGAGCGGGAAGGATAGGCGAGCGGTGATTTCCATAAAAAGGTACCTGGACCTGGACTCGAGCGAACTGAACAAGTACCGCCCGTCGAGCCCGGAGGAACTTTTGGCCTCGATCCTGGAGGCATACCGTGGGGCGCTGGGCGCCATGGGAAGTAGTGGGCTTCGGGCCTGTCCTGCACTGGGTCCCGGGCTCCAGCGCGGCCTGATGCTTCAGGCCGAAAGCCTTGCCAAGACGATCACCCCCCCTTTGGTCAAGGAGACGGAAGGGCACGTGGAACACCAGCTCCAGGAATGGGGGGAGCAGGCAGCGGAGTACTTCCAGCAGCGCGCCGGCGATGTGAAGGAAATCCTGATGGTGCTGGCGCGCGCGGCGGAGTCAGTGGCGGAGCGCGATCAGCGTTACGCCGCCCAGTTCAGCGAGTTCACCAAGCGGCTCCAGGCGCTCGCCAAGCTCGAGGATCTGCCCCAAATCCGGGCCGCCATCGTGCGCGGGGCGAAGGAGCTGAAAACCTGCGTGGATAAAATGGAGCAGGACGGCCGCGAATCCGTGGCGGCGCTGCGAACCCAGGTCTCCACTTATCAGGCGAAGCTGGAAGAGGCTGAACAACGCGCTTCCCATGACGCCTTGACGGGACTGGACAATCGCCCGGGGGTCGAAACCAAGATGCAGCGCCGCATCGCCGCCCAACAGCCCTTTTGCGTGGTGATGTTGGACCTCAATGGGTTCAAGCAAGTCAATGACACTTACGGGCATCAAGCGGGCGACGATTTGCTAAAACAATTTGCCACCGAATTGCGTTCGGCCTCGCGCGCCACGGACGTGGTGGGCCGCTGGGGCGGCGATGAATTCATCGTGGTCCTCGCTGGCAACTTGACGGAAGCCCAATCGCACGTCGAGCGCATGCAAAAATGGGTCTTCGGCAGCTATACGCTCCGTCTCGGACCGGACGGGCCGAAAGTCGATATGAACGCCGCCCTGGGTCTGGTCGAGTGGCAAGCCGGGGAAACCATGAAAGAGGTTCTGGGACGCGCCGACGCTCTCATGTACAAACAAAAGGCAGAAATGCACAAGCAATCCGGCGCGGCCCCGACACGTCCTTCTTAAAAAGCTGAAAACGAGACAAGCCTTGGGGTGGGAAAAGATTTGTTCGTTCAGAGAAGGCGGAAGCGAAGGAGCAGGAGCCACAGGCAAAAGACCCCCACGAACGCGCCTCCGTAAATCATGATCACGGATCTTAGTCCCACCATAGCGTTAACTTCCGCGCGGGACCGGTTGGAAATAATGTAGGTGGGTTCGTCTTTCCCCTTGCGAATCATATTGCGGTCGTTCAAGTCCTTGGCTCCGGGATTCTGGGTGCAGGTGCCGCTGATATCGTAGTCATGGTCGGGCAGGATACAGCACTCCATCAAGCGATGCCGGCCGGAAGCGAGGGGGTGGTGAGAGGAGAATGACGGGTCGTCAGTAAGCGGCGGGTCGGTAACCGGCGGATCAGGATATTGGGGTGCCACATCACTACTCGGCGGGCTCGGCTCCGGCAGGGCAACGGTCCCGAACAGACCCAGCTTTCTATTTTGCTCCTGCATTTTCACGATGCGTCTGCTCAATACCCGGTATTTCGGATCCCATGGCTGAAGCTTATCCAGCTCGATCTTCGCGAGCCGGACCTCCTCTGGGCGAGGATCGGACAGTGGCCCTTCGTCTTCCAGCTCTTGTGGCATCTGCGCCCAGCTCTGCGCCAACTGGGGACCAAACATCTCCTGGAGCAGTTGGTCCGAGGTGATTTGGTGCTTCTTATACTTGGATATGGCGAGTTTCGCCCCTCCCATTCCGAGAGTGGGATGTAGCCCCCGTATCATGGGCAAGAGACCCACGCGGGCCACATAGGCGAGCAACTCAGTTTCGGAAACGCCGCCGGCCGCGATGCTGGAAGCCATCGGGTTCCCGACCTCACGCATCCCTGTCATCTCCACCTCATACTCTGCCCCATAAGGGTCCACCAGCACGCGCCCCGTGCTGTCTTCGAGGTAGAACCAGCCGCCGTCAGCCTCCGCCCCATAATGCGACCATGTTCCCCTCTCCTCCTCCTTCCCATAAAAAGTTGTTCTGCTATCCGGGCTTTTCTCCCATTTAAAGATCTCCACCGCATAGTAACAACTGGGGGTGTGAGTGACGGGGCTGGTGACGAGCTGGTCGCTCTTGGCCTTGCCGTGAATGCGCACATAGCCCACGGCAATGCTGCGGATGGGCGTACCGGGCGTGTCCTGGAGAAAGCGAGATTCGCGGTAGATGCGGAAGCCCTTGAAAAAAGTAACGACCCCGCCGAAAGTGCCCACAAGCAGCCCGATATCGAGAATATTGATATTCGTCGCCATGGCATTTTCCTTTTAGGATTAAGCCCAGGGTTGGGTCGAAGGCAAGATCATATTATGAATATCTCGGGGCACATATACAAGGGTTCCCTGTTTTTCCGCAACGTCCCCAGTAGCAGCATCGAGTCCTGGCTTGAGCAACTTCGCCAACACAAGCGAATGACAGTCTCGGACGTTGAGGTTCAGGAACGTGTTCTTGCCTTCCATTTTGGCCCCCCAGACGTCGGGTGCTCCCGGGTGGAGCCGAGGGAATTCCTCCACAAAGAACACATTCAACATTTTGCACGAGGGTCTGAGGCCGAAGCGTGAACTTTTCGGGATCGGGTGGGAAGACATCCATTTCGAACTTCAACCAAGCAGCCAAAGCGCAGAAACCAAGGCCCTGATTGCTGCCCCTCATCCTGCACCGTTCTTGTCACAACCTCATATTTGAGAGTAAGGCGCGGGAGAGAGAATCACGTTAGTAATGCTTGAGACGATCTCGGGATCCGTATAGCCCGGCGTGGAGCTCAGCTTCTTCCACTCGGGATCGGCGCTGAAGGCGGCCCAAGTACGAATCCGCTCCTCCATGTCCGTGAAGGTGAGCATGTAAGTCAGGCTGGGCATGCCAGCGCCCACCATCGTCTCGCCGAAAAAGACGGGCCGCAAACCGGTTCGCCGGAAAATGGCGATTTCGGCGCTATTGAACATCTCGATCTTGGTGCGATTGGCTTTCTTGCTGTGACTCTCGTAAGTACGAAGTTCAAAAATGCGCGGCTTGTTTTCGGCCGAGCCGGGCGGCAATTCCAGTTTCGGCATGCCCGCGAAAGCTGCGAGCAAAAAGCTCTCCACGCGCACGTAGGCAGGTTCGGTCGGGGTGGCATTGATGAAAGCGGCGCCGGCTTTCACATATTCGGGGTCGGCCGCCACCCGATCGTGGATGGTAACCGCGGACTCGAGCGACGAGTGGGGCGCCAGCACATAAATCGAGGGGCTGCCCGGCCCGATGAGGGTATTGAAGACGCCTACCTGCTTGATCCCGAGGCGGTTCAGCGCCGGGATGTTGGCGTCGCGAAAGTAATTGTTGATCGTTTGTTGCTGTGGGCCGCGGCGCAGCGTGTATTTTCGTAATTCGTAGTACTCGCGGCCGGCCGCCGCCGGCCCGGTCCCGGCGGCCGTGGCATCCACCGAGGGCGTCGCACCCGCCAGCGCCGAGGCGGCCAGTGAGGAAACCAAGAATCCGCGTCTCTTCATGTCGTTTCTCCAGAATTCATGGTTGGGATAAGTACAGCAGCATTGTATGCCATGCGGCGCGCAAGACAAACAGGAAGTTGGGCAGCGATTCACGCGGCTTGACCGCGGGGAAAGAGGTCGGGCTTACGCACTGTCCCGACTCCTGCACCTTTCACCTGCAAAATTCGGGTTTGCTTTGTGCGAGGTGAATTCACTAGAATCGTTTGAAGGGCACGACCGAAGCGATTTTGGAGGGAGGGCTGGGGTAACTTGAACGGAAAAAATTATAAGGTTGGGTTGCTCGCGACAATGCTCATTCTGGTGCTGTGCGGAGGAATCTCTTGGGTGGTGACGCGGGCGGCACCGGCCGCACAAGGCTCCGCGGTCAGTGAGGCCACAGGCGACAAAATTGTGACCTACATCCGGGAGCGCTTTGGGGTGCCCATTACCGTAAAGCTTTCCCTGGGCGAGTTCCATACGTCGCCCCTGGCCCCTGACTTCAATGAGGGCGCGGTGATTGTGGACGACGGCAAGAAACAGGGCACGCAACCCGTGTTGGTTTCCAAGGACTCACGTTACCTGATCTTGATCCCGGGCAAAATGATTGAACTCCAGCAGAATTCCACTGCCGAGATGGTACAGCGCCTTCAGGAGCTATTCAAACCCCCTGCCAATGTGAAGCTTTCCGTGGGAGGGTTCAAGCCTTCGCCTTATCCGGATTTTGAGGAAGGGACTCTTACCCTGGATGACGGCAAGGCCAAGTCGGAGAAAACGCTGCTTCTCACCCGGGATGGCAAACACCTGATCGTGAGTGAGATGTACAGCTTGGCCGTCGATCCCCGGCAGCAAGCGCTGCGCACCATTGCTCTCCGCGACGAGCCCTCGCAGGGACCGGCCACCGCCCCGGTTACCATTGTCGAGTACGCCGACCTCGAATGCCCGACGTGTGCTCGCGTCCATGAGTTCCTGGAGACCCAGGTGGTGCCGCGCTACGGCAATAAGCTGCGCGTCGTTTTCAAGGAATTTCCCCTGCCGATGCATGACTGGTCGATGACGGGGGCCATCGCTTGCCAGTGCGCTTATGAAATCAATCCTTCCTCCTACGTGCCCTTGCGGAGCGCCATCTTCCGCAACCAGCAGCTCATCAACATTACCAATCTCCGGGATTCGTTGCTGAGCTATGGCGAACAAGCGGGAGTGGACCGCGTGAAGCTGGCCGGTTGCCTCGACGCCAAATCCACTCTCCCCCGCGTACAACGCGATGTGGCCGAAGCCAAGCGCGTCAACGTGGATCGCACGCCTACTTTATTCGTCAATGGGAGAATGCTGGTCGGGTTGCCCTCCGAGGATGCTTACTTTCAAACCATCGACGAGGCCCTGAAGAGCAGTAAGTAGTCAGCAGCAGGCATAGCCCGGACCCGTGGTGCTGCCATCCTGGCGGTCCTATGCCGGTAGCAAGGTGGCGCTATGAACCAGGCAAGAAAACCCTGGTCTTGCTGCGCTTGGCGCATCTCTTCTATAATGAAAGAGTTTTAGCCAGATCGCCGGAGCAATTATGTTTCTCTTCTTTCGGAAAAACAAGGAGGCTGTAAAGAAATACCTGCTCATCTTTTTTCTGGGCATCGTTTCCTTGAGCATGGTGGTGGTAATGGCGCCCCTCCCGAGCGGCGACACCTCCCGCCCCGAAGGCAATGTGCTGGCCTCGATAGGCGGCAACACCATTACCAGTGCGGACCTGGATCAAACCATCCGCGACCGGTTCAAAAACTCACCCATGGGCTATGACCGGCGCATGGTGCCGATGTTGGCGCCCAACGTTTTGGACCAGATGGTGACCGATCAGATCTTGATACAGCAGGCCAGGAAAATGGGTGTGGAGGTTTCCGATGGCGAAGTGCTGAAGGCGTTCCAGAGCATCCCGTGGTTGTACCCGAATGGAAATTTTGTGGGCGCTGACCAAGCTGCCGAGTTGGTGGCGGAAAACACCGGCAAGACGCTTGCCCAGTTTGAAGGCATGTTACGCGAAAGTCTGCTGGAAGATAAAATCCGCACCATCGTCACGGACGGAGTGCAGGTTACGCCCGCGGAGATCCTCGCGCAGTTCCGCCATCGCAACACCAAAGCCAAGATCGACTCCGTGGTCTTTGATCCCAGCCAGTTCCTCAAGGACGTCAAGGTGACGCCGGAAGCTTTGGACGCGTTCTTCAAGAAAGACCCTGCCCACTATAAGCTTCCCGAGCAACGGCAGGTACGGTACGTGGTGATCGATCCCGACCAAGTGAGGGCGCAAGTGAAGGTGGATGATGCGGAAGTACGCGAGTACTATGCCCAGCACCTCTCCGATTACCGTGTGCCCGACCGCGTCAAGGTGGCCCACATCCTTTTTAAGACGACCGGCAAGACGCCGGCGGAAGTGGCGGCTATTGAAAAGACGGCGGCCGATGTGCTGAACCAGGTCCGGGCAGGCGGCGACTTTGGCGAACTTGCCAAGAAATATTCCGAGGACAGCACGGCCCAGGCGGGCGGCGAACTTGGTTGGCTGGTTCACGGGCAGACCGTGCCGGAATTCGACTCCACGGCTTTTTCCTTGAAGCCTGGTGAAGTGAGCGGCCTGGTTAAGACCGTGTACGGCGTCCATATCATTAAGGTCGAAGACAAGCAGGTTGCGCATTTGCAGTCCTATGACGAGGTCAAGAATTCCATTCGCGCGGATATAGAGAAGGACCGCCTTGCCGACGCGCAGGGGAAATTGGCCAACAGCCTGGAATCGCAGCTCAAAGCGCATCCGGAGCAGTTTGAGGACATCGTCCGCAAAACTGGACTGGAGCCTAAGCAGACGCCGCTGTTCAAATACAATCAGCCGGTTCCCGACCTCGGCAAAACCGACGCCTTTGAGAACCTGGCTTTCCAGCTTCGCCTGAACGAAGTCGGCACGCCCATCTCTGTTCCCAGGGGAGAAGCGATTATCCAATTGGTCGAGATCGCTCCCGAGCACGTGCCCACGCTCGATGAAGTGCGCGCGCAAGTGGAAGAAGACTATCGCCACGAGCAGTCCGTTGCGCTGGCGCGGGACAAAGCCGAGAAACTCGCTAACCTGGCGAAGACGCAGGACTTTGACAAGGCGGCGAAATCTCTTGGGCTGACTCCCAAAGAGAGCAACGACTTTAGTGAGAACGAGTACGTGGAAGGTGTGGGCAGCGGCACCCAACTGAGCGACGCCTTCACGCTGAACCCCGGGCAGGTGAGCGGCGTCATTCCCGTCGGCGCCAACCAAGTGTTGTTCAAAGTGGTCTCGCACACGCCCGCCAATGAAGCGGATTTTGCCGCCCAGCGTGACCAGATCCGCGAGGAGTTGCTGGATCAGAAACGTGACCTGCAATTTGAGATCTATCGCCAGAACCTTAAGGACCAGTATCTCCGCTCCGGCCAATTGAAGATAAACGAAGCTGGCATGAAGCAGTTCCTGGCCTCTTACGAAACGCAGTAGCTTCAACAAGAGGTGTTTACGGCAGAGGCGCAAAGTAGGTGCCAGGTGCCAGGTATCAGGTGCCAGTAAAACCCTAACACCTGACACCTGACACCTCTTCAGCGGAGTCCGCCCCGTGGTTTCGTTGCCCGACCAGCAGAGTCCCCCCCGCCGCAATCAAGTTCTGGATAGATCCATTGAACCCGTCTGCGCGTTGGTTCCCGCCGGGGACTTCCTGATGGGTTGTGAGCAGAGCCGCGATGAGGAGCGTCCGGTGCATGACGTTTGGGTGGATGCTTTTGAGATGGCGATTTACCAGGTGCGCAACCGGGACTTCGCTGCTTTCATGCAAGCCTCCGGGCATCCGGCGCCGCCCGACTGGAAGCAGGCCGGCTTCGACGATCCTGACCATCCGGTGGTCTCCGTCAGTTGGTTCGAGGCGCAGAAATACTGCCAGTGGCTGGAGGGGGTGACCGGCCGCCACTATCGCCTGCCCACCGAGGCGGAATGGGAACGCGCCGCGCGCGGCGGGAACGAGGCTTGGCTTTATCCCTGGGGCGATGACCCGCCGCAGGCACGCGCCGAATATCTCGAGCGCTGGGGCGGGGAAGTGCGCGGACCTTTGCTCGTGGGGCGAGGCGCGCCGAATCCTTACGGAATTTACGATCTCTGTGAAAACGTGCATGAGTGGTGTGCGGATTGGTACAAGGCGGATTACTACGCGCACTCGCCCAAGCATAATCCCTCGGGGCCCGCGGCGGGCGAGCGTCGAGCTTCGCGGGGAGGCTCCTGGCGGCACCACATCAAGGTGAGCCGCGTGGCCGCCCGCTCCAGCATTCCCCCGGCCTTTCAGTATGCGGACTACGGGTTTCGAGTGGTGCGCGGGTGACGTGATGCTGCGGCGTGATTTCCTGGTACGACTTGCTGCGGGCGCCGAGTGGGTGGGACTCGGCCGCACTGGTAGCCCCCTCGCCCATGGCGCGCAGACTCATGCGGCCCTCAGCGCCTCCGCCAAGCTGGAACGAATTGCCATTTCCACCTGGAGTCTCCACAACTACTTTCGCGCGACGCGCGGCAGTGAATTCCACCTTCCCGGTCCGATGTTGGCGCTGCTCGATTTCCCCGAACTGACCGTTGACAAGTACAACGTGCATCACTTTGAATTTTGCACCCCGCACTTTGGCTCCACGGAGCCGGCCTATTTGCGGGAGATCAAGTACGCGCTGGTGCACACCAGTTCGACCATCGTGAACATGCCCGTGGATATCAAGGAGTGTGGGTGCGAGGGAACGTTTTCCGACCCCGACTGGAAAAAGCGCAGGGCGGCCCTCGACGCTGTGAAGCCCTGGGTGGACGTCGCGCACACGCTGGGGGTGAAATCGGTGCGTGTCGGTCCCGGCAAGGTGGACCCCAAGAACCTGGCGCGCACCGCCGAATCTTACCAGGCGCTGGCGACCTACGCGCAAGCCAGGGGTGTTCGCGTGATTGTGGAGAATCACGGCGGCTTTGGCATGGAGCACCCGGAGGAATTGGTAAAACTCTTCAAGCTCGCCGGCCCCGGACGCATCGGCGCCTTGCCGGACTTCGCCAACTTTCCCGATGAACCCACTCGTGAGAAGGGATTAAAGATGCTCTTCCCTTATGCGTCAACAGTGTGTCACGCCAAAGGCCTGGAATTCGACGCGGACGGGACTGAGAAGGGGTACGACTTCCCCAAAGCCCTGGAGATTGCCAAGAAGGCGGGCTTCCGGGGAGTTTACTCGATTGAATTCGACGGCCCCGGCGATCCCTATGCCGGCATCCAGAAAACCTTGGATGAGTTGGTCAAGTATTTATAGGTTGTGGCGACCTTCGTGTCAGCATCCGTGCTCTTATTGCCTCGTGCCGACTCACTACAAACCAACCTGCTGCGGAATTGACCTTCTGCCCATAGGGTTTTGACTTCGGTCCACGTACTCTCTAGAATGGTTCTGACCGGGGCGAGGTTGCCACGCCACCCATGAAAATTGCGATTCTGCACCCATCGTATGAGGGTTCGAACGAGCCCTTTAGCAAACTCGACCCGCCCTGCGATCCATCGGGCTACCTTCCAGACTGGAATTACTCCCACTTCCAAATCCTTAAAGCCAAGGCAGTGCGTCAGGTGATCCAGATCGCCCGCGAGGGTTTCGACGTGGTGATCAACCTCTGCGATGGTGCGTGGGATCAGGATACGGCGGGCATCGAAGTCGTTCAGGCGCTTGAGCGGATAAACATCGCTTTCACCGGTGCGGGCTCGACTTTTTATGATCCCTCGCGTGAAGCCATGAAGATGGCGTCCCACGCCGTGGGCGTAAAGTTCCCGGCTTATGTGATGGCGCGCCACCTTCGCGACGCGGGGCGCGCCGTGCGCGAACTGCGCTTTCCGATGCTGGTAAAACATCCGTATGGATACGGGAGCGCGGGAATTTTCCGGACCTCCCGCGTGACGGGCGCGGAGGCCCTTCAGCGCGAGGCGGAACGGACCATCGCCGAATATGGCGCCGCGCTCATCGAGGAGTTCATCGAAGGACGGGAGTTCACGGTGTTGGTCGCCGAACCGCGCCACGCCGATGAAGAGGCCTGGGTTTTGGAACCCGTGGAGTTTCTTTTTCCGCCCGGGGAATCGTTCAAGCACTTCGACCTGAAGTGGAAGGATTACAAACTGATGGAGGCGCGCAGAGTCACCGATCCTGCCCTGGCGGCGCGTTTGCAGGAGGCTTCAGCCCTGACGTTCGTGGCGCTGGGCGGTTCCGGGTATGGAAGGTGCGACTTCCGCTTGGACGGAGCGGGAACGCTCTACATGCTCGAGATCAACCCCAATTGCGAGGTCTTCTGTCCGCAGGGCGAGTTCGGCAGCGCTGATTTCATTCTCGCCAACGACCCCGCAGGGCATCGCGGATTTCTGGAGCATCTCGTGGCCTGCGCCCTCCGGCGGCGCGACCGCGCGTGCCGGGTCTGGGAATTGCGCTTCACACCCGCGCGCGGTTTTGGCATGTATGCCCGCCGGGCGATTGGCGAGGGCGAAATTGTGGAGCGTTACGAAGAGCGCCCGCAGACTCTGGTCTCGCGCCAGCAGGTGGAGCGGCACTGGCGGGGATTGCGCCGGCAGTGGTTCGACCAGTACGCTTGGCCCGTGACGGCCGACCTGCATGCCCTCTGGAGCGAGAATCCGGACGATTGGCGTCCCATGAATCACGCCTGCGATCCCAACACCTGGCTGGAAGGTTTGAATCTGGTGGCGCGGCGAAACATCGCGGAAGGCGAGGAATTGACGGCCGAATACGCCACCTTCTGCGGACCTTTGATGACGGCGTTCGAGTGTCAGTGCGGGGCGCAGAATTGCCGCGGGATGATACGCGGCACCGACTACCTGCTGCCGGAAATCCGCCGGCGGTACAGCGGCCATGTTTCGGACTTCGTGCGATCGGCCTGGCTCGATACCGCGCCGCTCAAGACCGCACGAGTTCGGCGGCGGCCCTTAACCGTGCCCCGTTGATGGTCATCCATGCTCCGGGCCTGCTTCTCATGTACTTGGTCATATATTTTTGTGTGCAGACGCGCGCCCGTCGTTTCTCAGCCGCGTTTCGAGGCAAGCCGATAGTGCGTAATTAGCAGGAACACGAATACGGAAGGTATGATGACCCAGCCCGGAGTTGTCCCGAGGGCCACCCCCTTATGGCTTTGCCTTGGAGTTAGCGGTCCGGCCCTGGTTGTGGTCCTTGAAAATCGGAGCAACACGGTTTTTGCGCCGGCACGAATTCCATTAGCTCCACGCGGGTGAGGTCCGGATCGTAGAGATTAAGCTGCCATTTACCATCTCTTCCGATCTTCGGCTGGGAAGTTCCCTGCGGCTGCCAGCCATGGGATTCCAGCTTGGCGGCCGTTTGTTGCATGTTCTCGACGCCGAGGGAGACGTGGTTCATCACCCCCATCTGCCGCTGGTTGGGTTGGGCGGGGGCGTTAAGCATGTATTCCAGCCAATCGGTGCCGTCGGGGACTTGCATCGCGCACCAGTCGGTGCGGCCCTCTTGCATCCCGCCATACCAGTAGACATGGAACCCCAGGATGTCTCGAAAGAAGGCGTCTTCAGTTCCCCGGTCCCGAACAATGAATCCGGCGTGGATCAGGCGGCGGGAAACGGCTTCGGCAGCGGGCTTCTCCTCTCCTTTCGCGCGCTCGACGAACTCGATGGTGTGGCCTTCGGGATCCTTCACGCGAAATGTGCGGCTTCCATCCGGCCAGCGCTCCGTGGTCTCGGGCACCGTCACTCCTTTTTTCGCCAGATAGCGCTCCAGCGCCGTGAGGTTGTCCGTCGCAAACGCCACGTGGTCCATCCGGTCGACAGCTTGAGGGTCAGGAGCGCTACTGTACCCCACCCACTGCTTGCCGACGTTGTATCGTAGGGTTTCTCCCGGCTCCAACGGATTCGCGGGGAGAAGACGCAACACAACGCGATAAAGATGGGAGACGCCTTCCGGCGCGGTCGTGTAAAACGCCACGTGATCGATGCCGGTAATCTTCGGCCGGTCCGCCGCTTCCTGCCCGCCGAGGGCCAGGGTGGCGATCCCGCATAGCGCGAACAAAAGTGTGCATCTCATGGAATACTCTCCTCCCTGCATCGCGACAATCGGGTTGCGAGCGGGGCCGCAGCCCCCGCTCAGACTCGCCATTGTACGTCTCTTGGCAAGGGATGTCAGCACGCACCGGGACTTTTCTGCACTCCCCCAGAAAAACATTGACGAGGGCGGAAAGTCTTTGTAGTTTCATCTTTCCCGCGCACACTCCTCGATTGCGCGGATTATCCGGGGCTGAATAGGGGCTGCCATCAATGTTGGAAATCATTCGTACGGGAAAAGTGTATGACGTGTGCATTATCGGCTCGGGGGCGGCGGGCGGGGCTGCCGCCAAGGTGTTGACGGAAGGCGGGCTGAACGTGGTGATGCTCGAAGCGGGACCCATGGTGCACCCCGCGACGGACTACAAGGAGCACGTGTGGCCTTACCAGTTGGCGCATCGCGGGGCGGGGATTGGCGGCGCGGGCTTTCAGGATTTCGGGCGCACAGAGTTCATGGCCCCCAACGGGTCCTGGACCATCGAGGGTGAACCGTACACCCAAGCGCCAGGTTCCCAATTCAGGTGGTTCCGCTCGCGCATTGTGGGCGGACGGACGAATCATTGGGGCCGCATCGCCCTGCGTTTTGCCGAGGCGGATTTCCGCGCGCGCTCCCGCGACGGCCGCGGCGACGATTGGCCCATCACCTATCAGGATCTTGCGCCCTATTACGACAAAGTCGATCGCTACATTGGCGTCTACGGGTCCAAAGAAAACATCCCCAGCGCTCCGGACGGAATTTTCCAGCCGCCGCCCAAGCCTCGCTGCTCCGACCTGGTGGTCAAGCGGGCATGCGACAAGCTGGGAATTCTTTGCGTGCCGGCGCGCGAGGCCATCTTGACTCAGCCGCTGAACGGCCGCCCGCCTTGCCACTACTGTGACCAGTGCGGACGCGGGTGCAAGACGGCATCGAATTTCAGCTCCAGCCAGGTTTTGATTCCGCCGGCGATGGCGACGGGACGGCTGACCCTGGTGACCGACGCCATGGCGCGCGAAATCCTGGTGAATGACGAGGGAAAGGCCACTGGAGTCGCCTACATGGACAAGACCACGCGGCGCGACCAGCAGGTGCGCGCCCAAGCGGTGGTGGTGGCGGGGAGCTCGTGTGAATCTGCGCGCTTGCTGCTCAATTCCCGGTCGCGGCGATTTCCCCAGGGCCTCGCCAATTCCTCCGGCGTCGTGGGGCGCTACCTGATGGATTCGGTCGGCAGCAGCGGCACGGGGTACATCCCGGCGCTGGAAAAGATGCCTCCGCACAATCACGACGGCGCCGGGGGATTGCACCTTTACATCCCCTGGTGGAAATTTGACCGGAACAACGACTTTCTGCGCGGCTATCACATCGAGTTCGGCGGCGGGCGGACCATGCCTGAGGCCGGCCGCTTCCATCCCCTCTGCCACCAATACGAAGGCTACGGACTGGACCTGAAGCGGCGGTGCAAGGAAAAATACGGGGCGTTCATCCATCTGGGAGGCCGCGGCGAGATGATTCCCAACGAAAACTCCTACTGCGATATTGATCCCAATGTCGTCGATGAGTGGGGAATTCCTGTCCTGCGCTTCCATTTCCAATGGGGGGAGAACGAAATCAAGATGGCGCGCGATATGCAGGAGACCTTTCGCGCCATCGTCGAGGCGGCGGGGGGAACGTATCAGACGGAAACTGAAACCACCGGCAAATTTCCTTACGGAATACTGACCGGCGGCGAGGTGATCCACGAAACCGGAACCGTGCGCATGGGGAAGGACTCCAAGACCTCGGCCCTCAATGCCTTCTGCCAGGCCCATGACGTGAAAAACCTGTTCGTAACCGACGGCGCGTGCTTTGTGACCAATCCGGACAAGAATCCGACCCTTTCGATTCTGGCGCTTTCTTGGCGAGCCTCAGAATACTTGTTGGAGGAGGCGAGGAAAGGAAATATTTAAGAAAACTGTCCTTGGTCCGTTGTCAGTTGTCCATTGCCACTGAGTTCGTCCCCCAATGAGAGGAAAAGGCCGCGGACCTACAGAACAGGTCCGCGCTACACTTACTGAAAGGGCGTTCGGCGTGGTCCGCACTGAAAATTCCTGATTGACATGGGACAACTGACAAATGACGAAGGACAATGGACAAGTGATAAAGGACCGAGGACAAATGACGAGGGAAAACGGACAACGGACTACGCTCTCTTCAGGAGGGTTGATGATGCCTGCTAACATATCACGGCGTGATGTATTGAAAAACCTCGCTGTGGGGGTCTCGGCGGAGTCGGTGCTGCGGATAATTCCCCTCGAAGCGGCGGAGCACGTGCACCGCATGGTGAGGGAGGAGCACGCCCAAGCGTCGGGCGGCGCTTACGCCCCCAAGTTTTTCTCCGCGCACTCGTACCAGACGCTGCGGACAGTCTGCCAGACAATTATTCCCCCCGACGAGCAAGCCGGAGGGGCTCTGGAAGCGGGCGCGCCGGAGTTCATTGACTTGCTGACCAGCGAGAACCAGGAATATCAGTTGACCCTCGGCGGCGGCCTCGCTTGGCTGGACTCCACTTGCAACGATCGCTACGGAAAAGTTTTCCTCGAATGCGCCGCAGCGCAGCAGAAAGAGGTGCTCGACCAGATCGCTTACCGTGAAAATGCGCGGAAGGATCCGGCGCTGGGACCGGGCGTCACGTTTTTCTCCCTCCTGCGTGACCTCACCACGGATGGGTTTTTCACCAGCGAAATCGGCATCAAGTACCTGGAATATATCGGCAACACCTACCTGGCGGAATTCCCCGGCTGCCCCCCGCTCCCGGAAAGTTAACACCCGCCCTCCTGGATTACGGAGCGAAGCGGGGCGAGTCCGTCCCGCGGAAAATCTTGGCACGCTGCCGCCATTGCCTTTACAATGCGGCCATGCCGAAAACCCACAGCGTGTTCTTACTCACCTTGCTGCTGGCCTGCTCCGGGGGATTGTTGGCGCAGGAAAATCCGGCGATGCCCACGCCCGCAACGGTCAAGCCGACCGCCAAAGCCAAGACCCAGGCGCAGCCGCACAAGTTTTGGGACACCGAGAACATCTGTCTTTTTACCGGCGTCGGCGGCGCGCGCATGCTCGACTACGCTTCCACCCGGCACCTGCGCGATCAGGGGAATTATGAATGGCTGCTTTCCAACTCCATTGTCGATAACCGGCCGCTATTTGTGGGAATTGAACTTGCCGGGACAGCGGCTTCGATTGGCGTTTCCTACCTCTTCCATCGTACCGGCCATCATAGCCTGGAGCGCTGGACCTCCACTGTCCACATCGGTGTGGCCGTCGGTGGGTCCATCCGCAATTACCTTTTGAAGCCACCGCAACCACCCCTCACCGCGCAACCTGCGATGACGATTCAACAAATTCCCATCAAGTTCTTGCCTGATCTGCCGAAACAGTAGAGGAAGGCTTCATGGGCCGCTTCGGGGGCTTTGCTGATTCCCCCCAGAGCCCTGCGCGGTTTCCGCTTCCGGGAGCAGGCCGACAGCCTACCGGGAGAGGCCCTGAAGCCCATCTGTGGGCGCGCTTCAGCGTGATGATCCTGCCAGGGCGCGCCTGAGCAGAGGAGACTTCTCCCCCATGATCTTTGATAAAGGTTGTTTCCTGTCCCGGTTGGAAGGCGACGAACTATTGGCGAGCGAGATTATCGCAATGTTTCTCCAGGAGTGCCCCAAACTGCTGGCCAACGTGCACCAAGCCGCCGAGCAGCGTAACGCCTCACGCTTGGTGCGGGCCGTGCACAGCCTGAAGGGTTCCGTGGGAGATCTCGCCGCGCCCCAGGCATTCGAGGCCGCGCGTGACTTGGAGCAGATGGCCCGGGAAGAAAGGCTCGAGGACGCCGACGCCGCGCTGAGGAGCCTGGAAGTCGCTCTCCATCGGCTGGTGCAAGAGCTGCGCCAACATGAGAAAATGGCCGCATAAGAAAAGCCTGTGTGAAAACCGTAGCACGGCCGACCTGCCTCGATGCATCGGGGTCTTCGCCGTGATCGACACGGGCAGGCGAAGCTGTCAAAAAGTTCAAAAACATTTCACGCCAAGGCGCAGAGGCGCAAAGGAAACAAAGCAATTGTTCTTTGCGATCTTTGCGCCTTGGTCCGTCAGCTGACGGATGAGTTGTTTTGTTCTTCAGTCAATTTTTTCACGCTTTCAGATGCCCGTGCTACATCTGGCGCGAAATTCAACCTCGCTTCGCATTTCTTCACTCCCCGATTTGATCCACCGCAATAAATCAAGACGCACTATTTGTAATGAAATTTTTGCAATTGATGGCTCTTTGAAAGATGATTTCCCGGCGGTTTCCATATAAAATGAGAGTGTCCTACTTTGCAATTATTTAACATGCCGGGAGAAAACTTTTGCTGGCCATTGGCCGTCAAAGCAAAAGTCACAGCGGCGAATCCTGAGGAAAGGCTAAGGGGGGAGTCCATGAAAAAGATCTTTGCGGTTCTGGTCATGCTGATGATGGGAAGTCTTCCAGCGTGGGCCGCGCTTGGTAGCGACGAGGCGTCGGTGCTTTCCGATGCCCAAGCTCTACGTGGTCAGCATGCCTTAGTGGCCAAAGCGGGCTACAACGTGCACCAAATCACCATGCCGGACGGCGGTGTGGTGAAGGAATTCGTCTCGCCAGCGGGAACGGTCTTCGCAGTTTCCTGGAAGACTCATTTCATGCCCAACCTCCCGCAGTTGTTGGGAACTTACATGACCAACCTGCAACAGGGTCAGCGAACCCGAGTGGTACCGCGTCGCGCGGTAACCATCCAGGGGGACAATTTCATGTTTACAAGTTTCGGCCTGACCGGATCTTTCCATGGGAGCGCTTATGTGCCTAGTCTGGTTCCCGCCAATCTCACCATGCAGGGGGTACAATAATGAGGCCTAAAACTCTTTCCGTAGCCAATCTCAGCCTTCTTCTGGCTGGCTTGGTGGGATTGACGGTTTTGGCGGGTTGCGGTGGTGGCGGCGGCTCGAGCACCAGCGCCCCGGCCCCCGCGGCGGTCACCCTGTCAGCGGCAAGCGTTACCTTTACCACCCCCCAAGCTGTGGGCACTACCAGCGCCGCTCAGTCGGTGACTGTTACCAATTCCGGAGGCTCCACCCTGACCTTCTCCGGCATCACGGTCAGCACCAATTTCGCCGAAACCAATACGTGTACCAGCAGCCTGGCTGCGGGTGGCTCTTGCACGATCAACGTGACGTTCACGGCCCCGGCCACCACCGGCACGGTCACCGGCATCCTGACCATTACCGACAATGCCAGCAACAGCCCGCAAACGGTGAGCTTGACCGGAACGGCCGCTCCTCCAGCGCCTCAGGTTACGACCCCGGCAGGCACCTCAACCATTTCCTTCCCCACTGAAACGCCGGGTAGCACAAGCACCTCTCAGACCGCCACCGTCACTAACACCAGCAGCAGCGTGGCACTGACTATTACCGGCATTGCGGTGAGTGCAAACTTCTCCCAATCCAACAACTGTCCCTTAAGCCCCTCAACCCTCGGCGCCAGCGCGAGTTGCGCGATCAGCGTAGCCTTTACGCCCCCGGCAAATACGGTCGGCACGCTGACCGGCACCCTGACCATCAACGACAATGCTCCCAACAGCCCGCAGCAGATTGCCCTGACAGGAACGAGCACCGGCCCGGTAGTCACCCTTAGCGCCCCCAGCCTCACTTTCAGCGCTCAGACCTTGAATACGCCGAGTACGGCGCAGAGCGTCCTCGTCACCAATTCCGGGAACGCCAACTTGACCATCAGCAGCGTGGTGGTGACGGGCACGAATTCCGGAGACTTTGCTCAAACCAATACTTGCGGCAGTCCAGTGGCGGCGAATGGCACCTGCATGATCAGCGTCACCTTCACGCCGACGGCCGAAGGAACTCGCACCGCCTCGGTGAGCATCACCGACAATGCTACTGCCACCAGCCCGCAGATGGTGAGCCTGACCGGCACCGGCAGCGCTCCCGAAGTGAGTGCTTCGCCCGCCAGCCTGAGCTTCGGCAGCCAAAACATTACCACGACGAGTGCGGCGCAGACCGTTACCCTGACTAATTCCGGGAACGCGAGTTTGACCATTACCAGCATAGTCGTGACAGCCGGTTCAGGCACCAATCCCACCCCCGGCGACTTCGCTCTAACCAACAATACCTGCGGCGCTTCGGTGGCGGCGAGTGGCACTTGCACGTTCGGCGTCACGTTCACGCCAGCGGCCGCCGGAACTGCCACGGCCTCGGTGACCATCACCGACAACAGCAACGACGTGGCGAGCAGTACGCAAACCGTGAGTCTGACCGGCACGGGTACCGGTGCAGCGGTCACCTTCTCACCCCCCAGCCCATACAATTTCGGAAGCCAGACCGTGGGCACGTCCAGCTCCCCCGCGACGATCACCGTGACCAACTCGGGCAATGCCACTTTGACCGTCACGAACTTCACAGCCACCAACAGCAGTAATTTTACTCAGACCAACAACTGCTCCAATACGCTCGCAGCAGGCGCCAGTTGCACGTTCAACGTGACCTTCACGCCCACGGCGGTCGGTCTTCAAACGGCGACAGGCACCTTCACCGATAATGCCCCTGGAAGCCCCCAGTCGTATACCGTGGAGGGCACGGGCGTCTCAGGAATTAGTTTCTCCTCCCCGAGCCTGACCTTCAGCGCCACCAACGTCGGCGCGACGAGTGCGGCGCAGACCACCACCCTGACCAACATCGGGACCACGAGTTTCACCATCAGCAGCATCAGCATCACGGGCCCTCTGGGCTCCAATCCGGGAGACTTTTCGGAGACGAACACCTGCCCCGTCGGCGGCTCTCTGGCAGCGGGGGCCAGTTGCCCGATTTCTGTCTCGTTCACCCCCACCGCCTCGGGATCCCGTACCGCCTCAGTCAGCGTTGTAGACTCTCTTGGCACGCAGACGGTGGCCCTGACCGGGACCGGCAATGGTCCGGCCGTCAGTCTCTCTACAACGAGCATCAACTTTGGAAACCAAGGCGTCGGTCAAGCGAGTGCCGCGCAAACCGTGACCCTTACCAACTCGGGGAACACGAGTTTGACCATTACCAATATAGTCGTGACAAGTGGTACAGGCTCCAATCCCACCCCCGGCGACTTCGCTCTGACCAACAACACCTGCGGCACTCCGGTGGCGGCGAGTGGCACTTGCACGTTCGGCGTCACGTTCACGCCGGCGGCCGCCGGAGCTGTCACGGCCTCGGTGACTATCACCGACAACGCCAACAACGCCGCGGGCACCACGCAAAGCGTGAGTCTGAGCGGCACCGGCGGCGCTGGCGTGGCGAGCGTGTCGCCCAGCAGCCTGACCTTCAGCAGCCAAAGCGTTGACACCACGAGCGCGGCCCAGAACGTTACCCTGACCAACACGGGCAACCTGGCCCTGTCGATCAGCGGCATCAGCTTCACCGGCGCCGACCCGGGCGACTTTGGGGAGACCAGCACGTGCGGCAACTCGGTGGCGGCGAGCGCGAGCTGCACCATCAGCGTCACCTTCGAGCCCACCGCCGCCGGGACCCGCACGGCCTCTTTGACCCTCACGGACAACAGCGGCAACGTCGCGGGCAGTACGCAAAACGTGACTCTGACCGGCACGGGCGTGGCCGCCAGTGTTACTCTCTCCTCCACCACCCTCACCTTTGCAAACACTACCGTGGGGAGTTCAAGCACGTCTCAGGCCGTCACGCTCACCAACGGCAGCGGCGCCACGCTTACTATCTCCAGCATCGCGGCGAGTGCAAACTTCTCGCAAACGAACAATTGTCCCTTAACCCCCTCAACCCTTGCCGCCAGCGGGACTTGCACAATCAACGTGACCTTTGCGCCTACGACCACCGGCTCGCTGACCGGCACCCTGACCATTACCGACAGTGCTCCCAACAGCCCGCAGACGGTTAGTTTGTCGGGAATGGGCAGCGTCAACAACACGGCGCCGCTCACCGTCAACCTTGGGGCAGCCGGCGACGTACCCAATTCAGTTAGCACCACCGTTACGGTATGTGTGCCCAACACCACGACTTGCACGACGATCCCCGACGTCCTGGTGGATACCGGCTCCGCAGGGCTGCGGCTCCTTTCGTCGGGGGCCATAAACGTAACCGGTGCGCAGGTTGGCAGTCTGGGCCTGCCCCAGGTCACGGATCCTGCGACTGGCTTCCCCGTGTGGGAGTGCGTCGTGTACGGCGATTTGTCTTATACCTGGGGGACCCTCAATATGGCCACCGTTCAGGTTAGTGGGGAAACGGGTTCGCAAATTCCCGCCTCGGCGGGCGGAACCGCGAATGCGGGGATTCCCATTCAGGTCATCAGTACGGCAACCCCCCCTGAAGGCATCATCTACGAGGGCGCGGCATACTACAATCCGTGCACGTACTACGAAACCTCCACCGGTGCAGAAGAACCCACCAACGGAGCCAACGACAGTACCGTCGCAACTGCCGGGTGGAACGGCATCCTGGGCGTCGGCCGCTCTCCCCAGGATTGTTCTTTTGGCGACGTCAACTACTGCACATCGTTATCAACCACAAGCGGACAGTACCTGGAATACGACAGCGCCGGCGTCAGCTATGAGGGCTCCACCTTTTATTACGTCGTAGAACCCTCTCCCTTGAATCTACAGGTATGGAATCCGGTTTCGACGCTCCCTGTGGATAATAACGGCGTGGAGCTGGCGTTTCCTTCGTCTACGTCGCCTGTAGGTGCGACCGGGGCAGCTTCGCTCACCGGCACCCTGTATTTCGGGATCGGCACTGAGAGCAATAACGCCATTCCCGCCAGCGCGACGACATATGGGATGAACTGCGAGAGCGACTTGTACGAGGCCACCTTCAATGGCGTCAACTATTTCGATGTCGACAATGAGAGTGATTGTGCGGCCGAAAACACGGTCGTTATCGACAGCGGCTCGAGCATCCTGTTCTTCTTGGACCCCACTGCCTTAACTGCAGCGTTTCCGGGCGTGACGTTTGCGACTTGCGAGTCCGGTTCAGGCTTTTATTGTCCTTCGTCCACGCTCAACCTGACCGGGAACTTGGGCCTTACCCTCTATGGCTACAATCCCGCCGGCGCGGGGGGCCCGGGCACCCCTGGGACCGTCTCACTCAGTATCGCTGACGCCGACACGCTGTTCACCGCTAACCCCAGTTACACGGTGTTCTCCAATCTGGCCGGCCCCAGCATTGCCAGTGGTGAGTCGCCGTTGGATGACTCCATCGATCTTGGCTTGCCCTTCTTCTTTAACCAACCGAATGGCGGCATTTTCGTGGGCATCTCGGGTACGAGCTCGACGTACCCCAACGGCTATTGGGCGTTTTAGTTTCCCCTCCCGGGTAGGGGCGCATCACCGATGGACACCACCATCGGCCCTGCGCCCCTCCTTACCTTCCTGTCTGGCGTGGCGGCGGTTCTGTCCAAATCAACCAATCCCGCTAAGGCATAGGGGCGGTTCGCGAACCGCCCCTATTGTCCCAATTAACCAATTGCAAGCCTAATTAGAAAAAACGGGTTGTGCTCCCCGAGGGGTCGAGCCATTCGACCCTCGATAAGGCGTAGGGGCGGTTCGCGAACCGCCCCTACGTCGACAGTAATGAGCCTAGCCGATTACGAATGGGTAAATAATGATGCGTACAATGGGTGGTAAATTGCTAGACCCTTTAATTAGATGACTGCTTCAGGGTGAAATCGCGCACCCAGGGGCACGAGAAGCGCCGCGGCCAGGGACGGCGGCTAGGGTCAGATGGCAGGATTTAGGATCGAGGATTTAGGATCTAGTAGCGCCGGCTTTAGCGCGGCATGTGGTGCCCTAAAGGGCGGCGGCACGTTTGGTCATCGAGGCCAGAATGTTATTCAAAACAAAGCCTGTTAGACGTGATTTGGGGAAATTCTCCGGCCCCGCTTGTTTTCTCATCGTTTTGAATTTAAAGAGTTTGTTGGGTGTCGCGCCGAGCGGGGAGCGCGCTTCAATATTTTCATACGAACGGAGCCGGAATGTTATTGATAACAAAGGAACCAGGAAAAGAATAACCTCGAATGTCTCTGAAAATAAATGATTTATGACGATATGCTGGAATGTCGTTGAAGATACAGTAGATAAAATGATTCTTAGGCCGCGAAATTGAGAAAAAATGCTCCAAATCCCCCTAGGCCAGAATCTTTCAGAAAACAAATAAGTTATACCATGTGGGGTCAGCGTAGGCCAGTATGTTGATGAGAAGATTGGAGGTAAAGGCCGGAATGGAGCGTCTCTTTACTGCGCCCGCGAACGTATTGGGCTAATCAGTGGAAAGGGCACTAGCCACCACTGATCACTTAATTGTCATAAGGAATTGGAGAATCGAATTGCGGGTCAAGCCCGCTTTGGACTGCGGTAGCAGCAGCTACCGCAGTCCGCCTTCGGTTCATGCCACAAAGGCACAATGCGCGGAGGAAGAAAGGCGGTAGCTGCTGCTACCGCACTCCAAGGCGCTTCGCGCACGTCCATATGAAAACGCGCGATAAGTTAACAGTGCTGGCTCTAGCCGCCGGCGATAGCTCCTACGACCAGAAAGGGCTCGGCTCCGGTGGCGACCGCGTCGGGCAGCGGGGAGTCCGGCGGCTCGTGGGACAGATCCTCTTGGCAGGCGAAAAAGCGCACGAAGGGCCGGCGCTTTTGCGTGACGTGGTCGCGCATGGTCCCGCACAGCACCGGATAGCGGGCCTCGAGCGCGTCGAGTATCGAGCGCTGCGTCACCGGGCCTTCGACCTCGACTTGCACCTCCCCGCCGACCTGCGCAAGGGTGCGAAGATGGAAAGGGAGGACAACGCGGATAGTATTTGAACTCATCTCTTACGCGCTCTCGGGATGCTTGGTAGCACAGGCACTCCTGCCTGTGCTCAAGCCTGATGCATCTCATGCATCCAGCACAGGCAAGAGTGCCTGTGCCACTTTGCTCATTGCAACGTCTGGACCTCCACAGACAGTACGGCGGGAAGGTCCCGGACAATGGGCGCCCAGTGGTCTCCGGCATCAGCCGAGGCGTACACCTGCCCGCCGGTGGTGCCGAAATACACGCCGCAGGAATCGAGTTGGTCGACGGCCATCGCCTCGCGCAGCACGTCGACATAGCAATGGCTCTGCGGCAGACCTTGGGTGAGCGCTTCCCACTCGTTTCCGCCCGTGCGGCTGCGGTACACGCGGAGTTTTCCTTCGAGCGGAAAGTGCTCCGAGTCGCTCTTGATAGGGACAACGTAAATGGTCTCCGGTTCATGCGCATGAACATCAATCACGAACCCGAAGTCGGTGGGCAAGTTGCCGCTGACCTCGTGCCAGGATTCGCCGGCGTCGTCGCTGCGCATCACGTCCCAGTGCTTTTGCATGAACAGCACGTTGGGACGCGACGGGTGCAAGGCCATGCGGTGAATGCAATGGCCGATCTCGGCTTTCGGGTCGGGAATGTATGAGGACCTCAGCCCTTGGTTGATGGGTTTCCACGTCTTGCCAGCGTCGTCGGTGCGAAACGCGCCTGCGGCGGAGATGGCAATGTAAATCCGGTTGGGGTTGCTGGGATCGAGGAGAATGGTGTGCAAGCCCAGCCCACCGCCGCCCGGCTGCCACTTGGGCCCGGTGCCGTGGCCGCGCAGTCCGGCGAGCTCGTGCCACGTCTTCGCGCCGTCAGTGGTGCGGAATATCGCGGCGTCTTCCACGCCGGCATAAACGGTGTCCGGATCGGTAAGCGAGGGTTCGAGATGCCAGACGCGCTTGAATTCCCAGGGATGCTGCGTGCCGTCGTACCACTGGTGGGTGGTGAGGGGTTTGCCGGTTTCGGGAGAGGTGTCGTAGACGAATTTGTTTGCCGGGGGCGGGGGAGGACCGGGCGTTGGCACCTTTTCGCCCCCGGGCGGCTCCCAGGTCTTGCCACCGTCACTCGAGCGCTGGAGAATCTGGCCAAACCAGCCGCTGGTTTGCGAGGCGTAGAGGCGATTCGGGTCGGCGGGCGAGCCCTTCATGTGGTAGATCTCCCAGCCCGCAAAGTAAGGACCACTAACGTCCCACTTTTCGCGCTTGCCGTCCGCTGTCAGAATAAACGCACCTTTGTGAGTACCCACCAGCACTCGTACGCTGCTCATACCTTCCTCCTTTTCACCCGCAGCGCGGACCTGCTTTCGAGGTCCGCGGTTCGTCCTTTATGGGCATTGAAAAGCCACGGACCTAGAAAGCAGGTCCGCGCTACATTAGTGCGCCGAATTCGACTGAATAAAGCTTGCCACGTTGTTTTTAAGCTTGGCCAGATCCTGCTCGCGCAGGTACATCATGTGGCCGGCGTCGTAATACTCCAAATGAATGTGACTCCCGAGATTCTCGGGCACGCGCAGGTGGCGCATGGTGTATTCGGTGCCGAAGAACGGCGTGGCCAGATCATAGAGGCCGTTCTCCACCTGAACCTGGAGGTGCGCGTTGGAAATGAGCGCCTCGGTGAGGTCGCCCTCCACGTTGGGCGCGCCGGGAAATCCATACCTGCGGCCGCCCTCATGCTTCCAATCCCATTGGTCTCCGGCCTTTTCGCTCAGGATTTCGTAAGTTTGGTCCTTGCCGAATTTCAGATCCTCGCGCACGTAGGTGTTGAACGCCGCGGTAAAAGCGCCGCTGATGGCGGTCTCCTGCGGGTCGTATTGGCCGTACTCGGACAGCGGGTCGAAGGTGGGGCCGGAGAAGCGCGCGTCGAGGCGGCCGGTGACCAGGCCGCGCGAACGCTGCAATTCCGCCATGAACTGGGGAAGGTTCACCCGGAGGTCAGCCTTCTTGACGTAGTCTTCGCCGAGTCCGGTAAAGTGGGCCACCTGCTTGGCCACGTCTGCTTTTTCCGCCTCGCCCAGCGACGCGCCCTTGATCAGCGCGTCAGCGTAAGTGGTGGCGGCGAAGTGGCGCGCGTCATTCAGAAAGGCGTTGAGGTCGGCGGGCGGATCTTTGAGCATCTTGTGGTAGAACGCGGTGGCCGCGTAGCTGGGCAGATAGAGGATGTAAGGCAGATCGTCGCCCGGACTGAAGGAGATCGTACCGAGGTCGAGAACGGTCGAGATCATGACGACGCCGTTGAAGTCCATGCCGTCGTGCGACTGGAGATAATTGACCAGGGCGGCGTTGCGGAAGGTGCCGTAGCTTTCCCCGATGAGAAACTTGGGCGAGTTCCAGCGGCTGTTGCGGCTGACGTAAGAGTTGATGAACTGGGCCAGCGATTTCACGTCCTGGTCAATGCCCCAGAAGTCCTTGTCTTTGGCCTTGCCCACCGCCTTGCTGAAGCCCGTGCCCACCGGGTCGATGAAAACCAGGTCGGCAACCTCGATGAGCGAATTGGCGTTGTCGACAAGGCGATAGGGCGGCGGCGGAGTGGGTTCGGCGTCGGCGGTGTCGACCCGGCGCGGGCCGAAAGCGCCCATCTGAATCCACACCGACGAGGAGCCCGGCCCGCCGTTGTAAAGGAAGGCCAGAGGGCGCTGGCTGAGGTCCTTCACGTCGCTGCGTGTATAAGCCATGTAGAACAGGCTGGCGTTGGGTTTGCCCTCGTCGTCCTTCAGCAGGATCGTGCCCGCGGTGGCCTTGTAGGAAATTGTCTCACCGCCCATGCGAATGCTGTGGTCGGTGACGGAGGTCTCCTCTTTGGGCAGAGGCGTGGCCTCTGCGGCGGGCTTCGCCTCCGGCTCTTTTTTGGACTCGGATTCGGGCGCTTGTGCCGCCGCACACAGCACACCGGCGAAAATCAGCATGACGGCCACCGCCATGAGGAACTTCTTCATGCGCTTACCCCCGTAGAAATTAGGATTTTGGTTTTAGCCCGTAAACTAGAAAAGTATATAAACCCGCCGCCCCGTTGGCAATCGCAATTTTGCACTCACGACGCCGGCGCGCCATCGGGACGTCAAGCGTGCGGCTTCCGGATGCGGTCTATCGCGGGATCACTGCCCCTCCCCCAGAATGATCGGTTTAGGCCACCACTCTGGGTGAAGTTGCAGTCGCTCCAAATCGGCGCGAATTTCCGACGCGTGCTGATAGCGCAAGTTGCGATCTTTCTCCAGCGCTTTGGCAATGATCCGATCCAGCTCCGGCGCCAATTCTCGATTTACCTGGGAGGGCGGGGGCGGGGCGTCGCGCAGAATGGCCGTATCGATGGCGGCCTTGCTAGGACCGCTGAAGGCTTGCCGGTCCGTTGTCATCTCGTAGAGCACGGCGCCGAAGCTGAACAGGTCCGTGCGCACATCCAGCTCTTCACCCCGCACCTGCTCAGGGCTCCGATAGGCGAGGGTGCTCGTGGCCGCGTGCGGGCTGGCGAGGTGTTCCGGGTCGGTGGCCCCGTCGATCGCCAATGTACGCCCATCGCCGGTGGACGGCGGGGAAGCCACCGGCATCGCCAGGTTAACCAACCCAATATCCAGAATCTTCGGCGTTCCCTCGGGCGTTACGAAGATATTCGTCGGCTTGAGGGCGCGATGAATGATGCCTTTGGCATGCGCGGTGTCCAATGCTTCGGCGATCCGCATGGTGAACTCCAGGAACGTCCACCGCTTGAGCGACGATGTCCACCTCGTCGAGTCGCGCGCCGCCTCCACCAGCCTTTGCTTCAGCGTCTGGCCTTCCAGCAGCTCCATGGCGATGAACCATCGGCCTTCGGGCCAGCCGAATTCAAAAATGCTGCAGATGTTGGGGCTTTTGAGCGTCATCACGGGGCGGAATTCCCGGCGAAAGCGCTCAATGGCCTGCGGATCAGCCGCGAACGATTCAGGAAGGACCCTCAGGGCGACGCGGCAGCCCAAGTTGATGTCTTCGGCCTTGTAGACGACGCCCACACTACCGCCGCCGAGCTTCTCCAGGATCCGATAATGGGAAATGGTTTCGCCCAGCATCCGCCGCCCTTCGCGTTCGAGGAGTAGAGGAACTCAGATTACACTGACTGGTGGAAATAATGAAGCGGGAGGGTAGAGAGCCGGGGCTGGCAGTCAATAGCCCGCGCTGCTCTCCAGGAAATGGTATTCGCCGTCGAGGACGCCTGAGGTCTTGGCGGCTTCTGCGGCTGCGGGGTTGCTTATAAATGCGCGCGCCTTCGCGGGGTCGGTCACCTCAAACCAAAAAGTCCTCATGGATTCCTTACTTCTCCAATGTCCTGACCTTGGAGCACGTCTGGAAAGTCCGTGCCCGCTTCACTCGGAATGTCGGCAAGCCCAGCTTTTTGCGCGCGGCTGGCAAGTTTTTTCTGGGCGCGGCGTTCGGCTTTCTCGCGTTGCTTTTCCAATCTCTTCATTTCCTTCTGACGCTTCAGGAATGTTGTGGCCATCAGGCCTCCTTCGAATCCGAATATAAGCTGACGAAATCCCCAGCGCGGCGCGTGGGGCTACCAGCGAGGTTCACGCGGCTTGCGCGGGGCTTCGCTGTAATCCTCGTTGGAGAATCCGCCGCGTCCTCGGCCTCCGCCCCCGCTGCTCCGCGGGGCGGCCCGTTCCGTCTTGGGGCGTGCTTCGTTCACCTTAAGTGCGCGGCCCCCGAGTTCTTTACCATTCAGGCCCGCGATCGCCTTGGCCGCTTCTTCATCATTGGGCATTTCCACGAAGGCAAAACCGCGGGCCCGGCCAGTCTCCCGATCCATCGCCACGTGGACGCGCGTAACCTGGCCGAACGCTTTGAACAGATCGGTCAATTCGCCTTCCGTCGTTTGGAAGCTCAGATTGCCAACATAGAGGTTTTTCATTTTTTTCCTCGAGTGCGCTACTTCCCCGGAGGCGCACAGGCTCGTTCACGGGCGCTGCCGCCCGCAGGTTTCTTTTGCCATGAGTTTTGGAGAAAGACCCGGAAATGGCCCGACCGCTTTGGATGGCGGAGTTTCCTCAGCACGATCGCTTCGATCTGGCGGATGCGCTCGCGAGTAACGGCGAAGGTCCGGCCGACTTCCTCGAGAGTACACTCGCTGTCATTGTCCAGGCCAAACCGCATGCGGATAATTGCTTCCTCGCGAGGCGTGAGCGTCTTCAGCATGGAGGCAATCTGTTCCTTCAGGTTGAGGCGGATGACGGCGTCGGACGGCGATACAGAAGTCTTATCCTCGATTAAGTCACCCAGAGCCGACTCTCCGTCCTGCCCGACAGGTGTCCCCAACGATACGGGCAGCTGCGCAACCTTCTTGGTGCTGCGCACCTTTTCGACAGGTACCTCCAAGCGCTGGGCGATCTCTTCGCTGGTGGGCTCGCGGCCTAACTCCTGCACCAGTTGCCGGCTGGTACAGATCTGCTTATTAATCACGCCGGACATGTGTACAGGCACCCGAATTGTGCGGGCTTTATCAGCGATGGCGCGCGAGACTGCCTGGCGAATCCACCAGGTGGCATATGTGGAGAACTTGTACCCTCGACGCCAATCGAATTTGTCAGCTCCCCTCATTAGGCCAATATTCCCTTCCTGGATCAAGTCGAGAAACTCCAGGCCCCGGTTCGCGTACTTTTTGGCGATGGAGACAACGAGGCGAAGATTTGCCGCCGTCAGCTCCTTCTTCGCTCGTTCGGCTTCACCTTCGCCGCGCCGGATCAGAACGAGGGAACGTTTCAGGGCGGTGAGCCCGGCCTCGGTCGCTCCCTCGAGCGCTTTTAGCTGCGAGCGGCGCGAACGCCGAGCCTTGCGTAATGCGGCACCTTTCCCGCGCGCGGCGCCGGCGCGCCGCTCAACCTGGGCGGATTGCCCTCCCAACGAATCCATCTGCTCCACCGTGTGCCGCAACTTGTCGATCAGGCGTTTCCTTTCCAGCGGATGGAACCTGATCGAGCGAACCAGGCGCGACATCTCAACCCGCGTCCGCGCCAACCGGTGACGGGCCCGGAGGTGAGCAACCTGGCGCGATCTCGGAAGGTTTTTTAGCCGAGCCGCCTGCTTAAGTCCCAGAGCGTAGAGCTTCTCAATCTTGTCGATGATCCGCAGCGTGAGGCGGGTCTTCTTCGCGATTTGTTCTGGACTCAACTCTTCTTCGTCGAACTGGACAACCTCTCGGATCGAACGCGTACGGTTGCGCAACTCCTTGCCAACGGCGATGATTTCTTTAAGCACAACCGGAGAACGGGAAATTGTCTTGAGCACCAGCTCGCGGCCGCGCTCCATGCGTTGGGCGATAGCCACTTCGCCTTCTCGCTTTAACAAGGGTACGGTGCCCATCTCGTGGAGATATAGCCGGACCGGATCGCTGGTCTTGTCCACAAGTTGTGCAGTCGCAGCGCTCTCGGCCTCTCCACCGTGGGTGGGATCCTCCTGCACCTCGAATCCCGCGCGTTGAGTATTCGGGGGCACACCGCTTGCAGCCTCCGCCACAGGAGCGTCCTCGTAGAGGGGGACGTTGTGGCGCTCGAATGGGGATAACAGCCTGTCGATCTCCGCCGCCGGGGACGCCTCGGATAGCAGGAGGTCGTTCGCCTCGTTATAAGAGACATAACCGCTTTCCTTGCTCAAGTTGATGAGGTTGCGAATCTGGTCATCCTGTTTCTGAAGCATAAGCGACAAAAATTTCTCCTGGAAAGGGACACATGAAATCATCTGTCCGTTTCCTAAAACCCTACGAAATACTGAGAAGTGGCCGCGGACGCGCCTTTCGGAGGATCATAGCTAGAATTCGGGGACTCAGCGACAGTTGATGATGGGCAACAGTGCTCTTTATGGTCGTAACCCTTGGATTGGCAATGCTCACCGGTTGCACGACACATACTGTCCAAAAACTCCACACATCTATTTTACACTAGATGCTCACATTACGATCGAATATTCTCAAAACTTCGTCCGAACTGATCGAAAGGGGAATTTGCAGACCGGCCAATGTTTGGGCTGGCTGATCAGGCAGACGTTGGAAGGCGGCGTCCTCTGTAAGGTTTAGCAGGTGGCGGACATGGAAACGGTAAACCGTACGGTGGATCGCGTGCACGCCTAGGCGGTGTGAACGGCCGGCGCGCCAGGGCGCCGATTACGACCCGCGGGCCGCACGCTTCTTCAGGATCAAGTCGGAGTACGACTGCGCGACGATGTCCGTTGGGGAAATAGCGAAAAGCTTCTGGAACTTTGCGGCTTGGGCGCGGACTTTGCGAAGGTCACCTGAGCGCGTCATCGCCTCGACTTCCACGAAGGTCCCCAGGCCGCGAACCCGGTCGAGGTGAATCTTGACGTTGCCTACGAAATAGATCTCGCGGCGTTTGTCCACCATGGCTAAAACCCCCAGGGCGCGCGTGAGAATGGCCCGCACGGAGTTCCGGCGCGGCAAAAGCATCACCTCCACCGTGGAGCGCCGCGCGTGGGCGAAGTCGGTGCGCTGGTAAAAGATCAGGGAGTTTTCGATGCGCCCTTCACGAATCTTCAACCGCCCCGAAGGGACGCGGAAGTAAGTGTCAACCTGGCGGTCCGTTCCCAGGAAGCGCGCACGCAGACGCTTGAGGGTGGCTCGGACATGAGCTGCATCGCTGAGATGAGCCTTGAATTCGAAGTTGAGGAGTTTCATGAGTGCGAATCCTCGCATCGATGGAAGCGTGCAAGATTTCCAGATGGCCGCGACCTATCGCGTGGTAAGCCATTCCGCCGGCCCGACCCTGGGCCGCAGGTTGGCAGAAAGGCAAGGTAAGGTTATTCTCTCACTACCGCTGTCTGATGAAAACGAAATTGCGAACCCGCTGGGACGTTACTCCGCGCGAGGCCGTGCGCCTGCAACAGACGTGGCGCGAGCGCGTGGAAACGCAAGACCGCTATGGGCCCCTGCATTATGTGGCCGGAGCCGACTTGGCGTTTGACCCGGAAACCAACCTCGCCTTCGCCGGCGTGATTGTGTACCGGCTTCCCGAACTGGAAGAGGTGGAGCGCCGGATGGCGCGGCGCAAGCTGCGTTTCCCTTACGTGCCGGGGCTGCTTTCCTTTCGCGAAAGCCCGGTTCTCCTCGCTGCTTTCGCGCGGCTGCGGGTCTCCCCGGACGTGATTCTGGTTGATGGGCATGGCAGGGCGCACCCACGGCGCTTTGGGATTGCCTGCCATCTCGGCCTGCTTCTGGACCGGCCCACCATCGGCTGCGCCAAATCCATCCTGGTGGGCCAAGCGCTGGAGCCGGGCGCCCCGGCTGGCTCTGCCACCTCGCTGATCGACCAAGGCGAAAAGGTCGGGGTGGTGCTCCGCACACGTGACCAGGTGAGGCCGATTTATGTCAGCATTGGACACCGCGTCTCACTGGATTCGGCCGTGCGCATCGTGTCCCAGTGCTTGGATGGGTTCCGCCTTCCCAAGCCCACGCGCGAGGCGGACCACTGGGTGAGCGATCTGCGGCGAGCTTACCAGAAGTCCTCAGTCATCAGTTTTCAGTCATCAGTAAAAGCGTTCCCTCGTGTGGCTGTTACTGAAAACTGATGACTGACAACTGACGACCGTTTGATGCAAGCCCGTTTCTATGTCCTCCAACTTTTCGGAAAGTGAGCGCGTCGGCCTGTGCTTCTTTTGCCAGCAGATACGGCTAGTGCGTACTGATCGGGGTTCCGTCTTTTACCAATGCCAACGCTCGGCAACGGACCCGAGATATCCAAAGTACCCGCGCCTTCCCATTCTCCGTTGTCCGGGCTATGAAAGGAAAGAAGAGCCGCCGGAATCTGCCGGGTAGAAGTACGGGCGGTTCGCGAACCGCCCTTACGCCTTATTGGGGATCAAACGGTTCGCCCTCTTATGACCCGATCGGGTACACTATGACCTAAGCAACGGCGGCACATCTACAGCTCGAATGGGCGCTACGAGGAGGAAGGATGAACTTTCCGGTGGGAGCTGAAGACGTCAAGGTTGTTCACGGACGCAGTACAGGACTTCAGGTGGTGTGCAGTTGCGGCTGCATCAATTTCAATTATCTCGATCCGCAGGACACCGTGTGGAGATGCCGGAATTGCGGCCGGGTTCTGAGCTACGACTTCCCTCGTTTGCTGGAGAGCGCCATGGCGCGTGAAAAGCAGGCTGCGGAGGTTGCTCCCCCCGCGAACAGCTAACGTTCTACTTAAGGGTTGGGGGGAGTAGAAGCATCCGGCGTGGTGGCGGGAGCGACATTTGCCCTGCCTCTTGCCTCGGCATAACACTTTTTCACGGCGGCGAAGGCGACGCTATTGCCGGGATCGATCTCCAGCACCTGCTGGTAGTGTGGCAGGGCTTGGGTACATCCACCCTTGCGGTAGTAATAGGCGCCCAGGTTGTTTTGTTCATTGACCTTGTTTTGGTCTTCGGGACTTAGAGTCTTACGCTCCGTCGATCGTTGCGCATTGGGACCAGGGGACGATGGTCCTGTCCCGCGGGTCTCCCCAGCTTTCTGTTCCCCGCGATAGAGTCCGGGGGCCTTAGCGGATCCCGTTGCCGCCGCCCCCGCCGGCTCGCCCGCAGCCTGCTTCACCGAGCCGAAGTACTTCCAACCGGCAAACGCACCTCCCAGTAGAACGGCCACTGCCGCCAGCGTCAAGACCCAGCGCGTGGGGAACTCCTTGGGGGGAGGCCCAATCCGGGCGGACGTTCGATAAATCGTTCTTTCCGAGGCCAGAGGGGCGGACACAGCAGCGATCGAGCTGGTTTGGCGTGCTGGGGCGGCGGCGGAGGTGCGGATCGAGGGCGTGCTGGGCGCACTATGCTCAGCGCCAAACGAAGCTTCGGCGGTGCTCAAGGCCGTCCAATCAATCTTACGTGTGGCCAGGGTGGTGCTACCGCGTGCCTTCCTGATGGCGGCGGCCATATCTGCCCCGCTGGCATAGCGCTTTTCGCGATCCTTTTCCAGCGCCTTCATGATGATCGCGGAAACGCTTTCCGGAATGGCCAATTCCGGTTTCAACTGGTGAGGCGCCTTGGGCGGGGTGTTGAGATGGTGCATAATCATCTCCACCGTAGTTTCCGCCTGGAAAGGTAGTTCACCGGTCAACAAACGATACATGACGACGCCGAGCGAATAGAGATCGGAGCGGCCATCGATTTCATTTCCCCGCTTCCCCATGACCTGCTCCGGCGACATGTACTCCGGGGTGCCAAGCACCATACCCGTCTGTGTCAGCCCCTTGACTCCCGCGGTCTCCTCTCGCAGGCGGGAAATCCCGAAGTCCAGGATTTTGGCGACCGGGGGGCCTTCGCGCTGCGCAATCAGGACAATATTCTCCGGCTTGATGTCCCGGTGGACGAGGCCCAGCCGGTGCGCGGCATCGAGGGCTTCACAGACGTGCATTGAAACATCCAGGACCAGGGAAACGGGCAGAGGGCCGACGCGCTGAACCAGCGTCTTGAGCGTATCGCCGACGACCAATTCCATGGCGATGAAGGGCAGGCCGTCTTCGGCAATGTCCAAGTCATCGACGCGCACGGCATTGGGATGGTTCAGCTTGCGCGCCATGATCGCTTCATTCTTGAAGCGGCTCATGAACTCGGTATCGCGCGCGAGCTCGGGTTTGATGACCTTGAGCGCGCGCAACTCATCGAGGAGTTCGTGGTGGGCCTTGTAGACGAAGGCCATGCCGCCTTCGCCCAAGCGCGCCTGGATGCGATACTTCCCGCGAACGACCGTCCCGATCTGCCACAGGGTCGTTTCGTGCAGAGGCGACCCATCCTTGGGGCAAATGGCGTAATCATCCGGATATGTGGCTTCGCACTCAGGGCAACTTCTCATTGAGGTTCCGGGACCAAGCGATCCCATCTCCACGAATTATATCACGGCACGAAGACGAGTCCGCAATATCCCTTCAAATAGCTCGTAAGGCAAGTGAAAATTGAGTTCGTGGGAGCGAGGCAGTAGGCCGTAAGCAGAAAGCAGAAGGCAGAATGCCGTAGGCAGAAGGCAGTCCGGACGGCTCGCCGCTGGTTTCCGATGACGCCGATAACTGCATCTGGCGGGCGAGCTATGTCAGAAAGTCGGCGGAAGGCAGAAGTAGCTCCGACCTTCAGGTCGGCACATACTGAGTTGATAGGCAGGGCGACGGATACGCAAAGGAAACTCAAAAGGCAGAAGTACGGGTGATGCATACGCTATGGTCACTATACGGAAGCCAAATTTCGGCAGTCGTGTGATCGCTCATGACTCACCGCATAGAAGGCATGCGCCGCCAGCAATCCTGCGATACTTAATCCAACCCCCAGGTAGATGAGATTGTCTCGAGTTTTTGGTTTCACAAACGTCTAGCAAACCGCAGGTGGCAACCCGCACTTTTGCCTTTTGCGTTTTCACTTATGCCTTTTGACTTTCTTTTGCGGCTCCGCGATGCACTGGTACTGCTCGTCACTCATCACTCATAACTCTTTACTTCTTCATTACCACCGTGCCGGACGGTCAGTGACGAGTTCGGGATGCTCGCGGCGGAAAGTTTCCGCAATATGGCACGACCAACATACGGGCTTATAGGTCGCGAAGATTTCCGGCAGCTTCTCCGGTGGCACGTCGCCCCAACTCACGGTCTTGGAATCCGGGCCCAGCAAGGCGGGCATGTGACCGGTCCATTCCGTGACGTTATCCACCGGCTTGTGGCAATAGACGCAGGTCTTGCCTTGGTACCATCCTGCGACGATATTGCGAACCAGGCACCCCTGCCCCAGAGCTTCGATCTCAGTCAGGCAATCCTGGGCGCAGTCTTGCTTTTCCGGCCAGCGCGAACAATCCTCGAGGCAGAAATAATTTCCGCCCCGAAAAGCCTTTAATCCCGCGCCTTTGGCGTCCAACTCCACCGCCGCGGCACAATGCGTCTCGGGGCAGGTCACCAGCCGCTTGCCCCGTGCCCGCAAATAGGCTCGCATCCCCCTGACAGAGGTATAGATCGTTATACCTAAGGCGAGAGCTGAAAGTGACAAAATGCACACAACCATAAACGTACCCATGTGCGCCTCCTTCCACTTTTTTTGTATCGTGAGCAAATCCAGACCCAAAAACGGGAACTAAATCGACATTTTGACGGCAGAAGATGCAACTTGAGACAGGGATCACGGCGATGTTTCTGCGGAAGGCTTCCGGGCGTATAATAGGGGCCGCCGAAGGTCCACCTCGCCCTTCTCGTCCATACGATGACGGCACTGCGTAGTAGTGTGATTGCGGAGCCCGTCGATTACAAGGAGTCAGCCATGAAAGGAAAACCGGAAGTGTTGCAAGTCTTGCAGGGAGCGCTAACCGATGAGTTGGGCGCGGTGCACGGATACATCCTCCACGCCGAGATGTGCGAGAGTTGGGGTTACAAGAAGCTCGGGGGTGATACCACGAAGCGGGCCATCGAAGAAATGAAACACGCCGAGAAATTAATGAGCCGCATCCTCTTTCTGGAGGGCGCGCCCGACGTGCAGTCGCTGCCGAAAATCCACGTTGGCAAAGACGTGGAACAGCAGATGGCCATTGGTCTAAAGGATGAGACAGCCGCTATTGCCAGTTATAACCAAGGAGTCGCCATCTGCACGAAGGCCGGCGACAATGCCTCCGCGGAGCTGCTGCGCGGCAATCTGCAAGACGAGGAGCGGCACGCCGATTATCTGGAAACTCAACTGAGCCTCATCAAGCAACTGGGATTGGCGAATTACCTGGCCCAGAGCCTGACGGAGTGAGCCTCTGGCCTGGGTCTCCGTGCTAACGGGTCGTGATTTGCAAAACGCTGTCGTTGGGGTCCGGGGCCGTGGGGGCCACCTGGATAATTAACTTATCGTTTTCCTGCTGGTACTTTAGTTTCTTCTTGTCACCCAGCAGGGTGATCTGCGCAACGCGCCCCTGGAACCCCGGCACTTCCAATTGCCCTTCCGGGGGCCAATCGAACACGTGCAGGTACACAAGCCTGCCTCGTGCGGTGGTTTTGCCAAACCCCAGGTTTTGCAGCGGACCGTAGGTTGTTCCGTAGATGGAGTCCCCATAGACCTTCAACCATTTTCCCATGGCTTGGAGGCGCTCCACGAATTCCGGCTGAATCGTCCCTTCCGGAGTGGGGCCCACGTCCAGGAGGAAGTTCCCGCCTTTGCTCGCTATGTTGACCAAGTCTTGGATGAGCTCTTTGGTGGATTTGTACGCCGTATCGTTTTTGTTGTAAGCCCAGGTGCCGTTGATCGTCATGCAGGTCTCCCAGAGCTGAAAGTCATCGGGCAAGGGCACGGAGGGTGGCGTTGACTCCGGGGTTTTCGTGACACCTTTTAGCGTATTGGCGGCGCTCTTGGTGGGAATGTGGTCAGGGATGAATTGCTCAGGCGTGGCAAAATCGCCCGGCACGCCAAGCCGATTGTTCACCAGAGTGCTGGGTTGAAGTTGATGGATGAGGTTTAGAGCCTGCTCGCCTTTGTACTTCTCTTGATGATCGAGCCCGTCAAACCAGATCAGGGCAACCGGTCCGTACTCGGTGAGGAGTTCCCGCAGTTGGGCATCCATATAATCGATGTAAGTTGCCCACTCCGGCCGGGTGGGATCACCGTGCCAGGTGTCTTTGACAGGTTTGGTCGTATCGCGAAAGCCCGGATGATGCATATCCGGAGGTGAATAATAGAAACCGAGCGGCATGTTCGCATCGTGAGCGGCTCTGGCCAGCATGGCGGTGACATCCTTGCCGTAGGGAGTCTTGGTGATTTTATAGTCGGTGAGGGCGGAGTCGAACATGCAGAACCCATCATGGTGTTTGGTAGTAAAGACCATGTACCGCATCCCGGCTTCCTGGGCCAAGCTCACCCAAGCCTGGGGATCAAATTGGACAGGATTAAATTGCTTGTAGAGGGAAACGTACTCCGCTTCGGTGATGTTCCAACGGGCCGAAGGTCTCATGATGGGCCAGGAAGCCTCAACGCTGGCCAGTGAATACGGACCCCAGTGGATGAACATGCCGAATTTGGCCTGCCGGAACCAAGCAGTCCGCTGCGCCTCCGATTCTGCGCTCGCGGGCGGCGTGGGGGCTTGCTGGGCCCTGCTCACGGAAGAAATGCCGAACAGAAAGGTGCATGCGGTTAGGCTCAGAAGACAACCGAATCTCCCGCCTTGTTTATTGGCCATGCGTTCGCTCCTTGTGGCACCCGGTCGCTGATGGGCACCCTCACGCCGCCGTAATCTCTTTCCCAAGAAAATAAGAATGAACGACGCGGCAACACAGGGAGTATAAACGCGGTCAGGGCTCGAAGGGGCAGAGATTTTCTTAGTGCATCTGTCCAATCTGATAGGTGACGATGGCTTGCTGAATTTGGAAATCGTACTTGGCGTTGGTGTTTTCGATCTGGGCTTGGGTCAGATTCAGTTGCGCTTCCGACAACTCCACAATGGAGGCTAAGCTGAGCTTGTAGCGGCCCTGGGAGAGGTCGAGTGCCAGGGTGGCCTGTTTTAGCAGTTGAGCTGTGACGTCGAGATTCTGGTACGCGGTTACAGCGTCGGCCCAAGCGACACGCACATCGCGTGAAATCCTATCGGCAAGATCTCGCTGTGCCTGATCAGCCGCCTTGGCGCGCAAGTTCGCTTCCGCGTGGCGGGCGGAGAAGAGAAACCCGTTGAAGATGGGAATGTTCACGTTGATGCCGGCCGCCTCATAATGATCGGCAAGGGGAACCTCGGCCACCGGCATGAGGCCTGCCACGCCGACGGCGTTGATGGTGGGCATCCACAAATCCCGCTCCGCACGCGCGAACTTTACGGCCGAGTCATAGGTGAACTTCGCGCTGGCAAGATCGGGCCTGTTCACCAGGGCGGTTGCGACCAAGTCGGTCGGGTCAGCCGGGGGTGGGGAAGGCAGGGGCTCATCGACCAGCACGAAGGGTTGCGGAGCGGCGAGGCCAAGCGCGTTTGCCAAATCCGCATAGGCTGACTTCTCCCCGTTTTGCGCTTGCACTAACTGCAACTTGGCCTTGGCAAGATCCACTTCGGCGAAGGCAACATCCACGAGGGATTTCAATTGGTTTTTCTCGAGCGTCGTGATCTGATCGGCAAGGATCTGCCGGGCCTTCACCGTTTCCTCGGCGACTTGGAGGAGGGCCTCCGCCCGCAGGACGCCGAAATAGGCGCGATTGACGGAGAGGAGCACGTCCTGCGCTGTCTGTTGCGCGCTTTGGGCGACGGCCTGCGCATCCAGACGTGACGAGGCAACAAGGTTCTGAGTGCGCCCGAAGTCGGTAATCAATTGGTTGACTTGCAGGCCATCTGCTTCGCGGTTCAAAATGCGTGAGGTCTGGAGAAACCCTGCGCCGATACGGCTGTTACCGTTAGGTCCTCCAGCGGCCCCCGTGAGATTTCCTGCCGCGGTTGGATAATAGGCCGACTTTGCCTCGCGGGCCACTTGCTCAGCCGCGGCGGTGTCGAAGGTGGCTTCCTGCACTAAAGGATGGTTTCGCAATGCCATGGCCTCGGCGCCTTTCAACGTAAGCTTTTGCGCCGGGGCTTGCGGCGGTGCAGCAGACAAGTGGAAACAAGGTGACGCAACGCACACAGCGGCGACATAAAGCGCCCAAGCGCGCCGAAGGACAAAATGTCTCATTCACCAACCTCCTTGGGTCCGCTGGCCGGAGTTAGTTTCCTCCGGCCATACACCAGCACATAGGCTGCTGGAACAATAAAAATGGTCAAAATGACTGAAGAGGTCAGCCCTCCGATGATGGCGCGCGCCATGGGTGTGTACTGTTCGGCGCCCGTCCCCAATTTCATCGCCATCGGAATCATGCCAATGATGGTGGCGAGCGAAGTCATGAGGATGGGCCGCAGGCGCACGCGGCACGCCGTAATCACGGCGTCGGCGGGCGCGAGGCCTTGCGTCTCCAGGTTATGGGCGAAATCCACAATCAGGATGCTGTTGGAATCGGCGATGCCGATGAGCATCAGCACTCCCATGAGCGACATCACATTTAGCGTGCTATGAGTGAGCGGCAGGATCATGAGCACCCCCACAAACCCCATGGGAATGGCCAGCATGATCAAGAGGGGATCGGTGAAGGAACGGAACTGCGCGACCAGGATGAGGTACAGCAGCATGAACGAAAGCAGGAAGCCCAGCCCAAAACTCTTAAAAGAGGCTTCCATGCCTTCCACCATGCCGCGCAGCGTGATTCGCACGTTAGACGGATACGTGGCATGGTCCAGGATTTCTCGAATCGAGTGCGTGACCTTACCCAGGTCCTCTCCGGCCGGCGTCACGTAGACGTCGGTGACTCTTTGAATCTGGTAATGGTCCATTTCCGTAGGCGTCTGAATAACCCCTAACTTAACAACGTTACCTAACACCGTAATGGGCCTTGCAGAATGGGCTGGTCGCATCGGCGGAGCCTTGATGACGGGTAATTGCTGTTTGCACGTCCAAACGGTCTTCGGCGGATCCACCCGAGGTCCGGTCCATTGCCACCGGCGATCCGGCAGAACTGGCCCGCAGCCGGTATCCTTCTTCGGGACCGAAGGTCCTCGCAAGGGAATGTTCATGACGTCCATAAAGTTATGGATAGCGGGTGCGCCGTTCTCAAAGTATTGGACGGTCAGAAAATAGTCGTTCCCGGTTTTCCGGTCCACCCAGTAGTTGGGGGCGATCATCAGATTGGAATTCAGGGCCGTGATGACGTTGTCCACCACGTCCTTCTGGCTCAGCCCCAACTCCCCAGCGTGCACCCGGTCCACATCCAGGCGTAAAGCGGGATAGTTCATGTCCTGGGGAATGTAAACTTGTCCCACTCCCCCCAAGCCCCCAATCTTCCGCGCCAGGTCCTGCGCGATCGCGTAGCTCTGCGCCAAATCTCCGCTGCTCACCTGCACGTCAATTGGCGCCGGCATTCCCATGTTCAAGATCGCGTCCACCATCGAGCCGCTGGAGAAGAACGTCCGAATCTCCGGATACTGCTTGCTGATCCCCTCCTGCACCTCCTGCATGTAATCGAAACTGCTGTGCCGGTGCTCATCCTGCAACTGCACCTGCACGGTGGCGGTGTAAGGCCCGGCGTTGGTGGTGTAGAGCGAGGAGAAATCCGGCACCACCCCAATGTTAGACACCACCAGCTTGAAGTCCTTGGGATCAACGGTCTTGCGAATTAGGTTCTCCACCTTGGCCACGTACTCATTGGTCACCTCGATGCGCGTGCCGGTGGACACCTTGAGGTTAATGGTGAACTGCCCGGCGTCGGTGCGCGGGAAAAAGGCCAAGCCTATAAAGGGGTAGATGGCCAGACTGGCCAAAAACACTCCCGCCAAAGCCGCGACGGTCAACCCCGGCCGCTTGAGCGCCCGCCGTACCCAGTATTCGTAATAATCCAGCAGCTTGTTGAACATGCGGTTGAACCCGGCGTTAAACCTGTCCCCCCAGGAACGGCCGGCCGGCGTTGTGGGCTCGACTTCATACTCGCCTTCCTTCTGGCCGGGCTCTTTAGGCCGAGCGCCGCCCGGCCCTACTCCGTGCCCTTCCGCGTGCGGCACCTGCTTGAGGTACCGCGAGCAGAACAGTGGAATCACCGTCATCGCCACCACAAATGACGCCAGCAGAGAGAGGCAGAAAGCCAGGGCCAGGGCGGAGAAAAGGAATTTGCTCACGCCATAGAGAAACACGACCGGGAGAAAGTCCACGACGTCTACCAGGGTCGCAGCGAGGACGGCCAAATTCACTTCCGCCCCTCCCACTTCCGCGGCGATCCGGGGCAAGGTGCCCATCTCCAAATGGCGATAGATGTTCTCGAGCGAGATCACCGAATTATCGATCACGCGCGAAAAAGCCAGCGCCAGTCCTCCCAGAATCATCGTGTTCACCGTGCTGCCCATTAAATACAGCACGACAAATGTGGTGAGGGCGGAAAGCGGAATGGAAAGCAAAACTGCCGAGGTGGCGCGAAAGCTGCCAAGAAAGAGCAAAATCATGATGCTGGTGAGAATGAGGCCGATTAGGCCCTCATGCAGCACGGTGTGGATCGCTTCTTTCACGTACACAGATTGATCGAACACCAAGCTAGCCGTCATCTGCTTGGGGATGTCGAACAAGTGGCCGGGGCGGATCAAGTCCTTCACTCCGTTCACCACCTCAATGGTGTTGGTATCCCCCCCTTGTTTCATAATGGGGATGTAACTCGATTTCTGGCCGTCTACCCGCACGATGTTGTACTGAATTTGATTGGCGTCTTCGGCTTTCCCCACGTCGCCCACCGTGACCCACGAGGCGCCGGCGGTCTTAATCGGAATATCGTTCAGATCCTTCGCCTGGTCCACCAGGCTGTTGGAATAGACATAGTAATCGTAGGGGCCCATCTTCACATCCCCGGCCGGCAGGATCAGATTGGATTGATTCACCGCCTCCACCACATCCATGGGAGTCAACTGGCGCGACAGGAGCTTGTAGGGATCCACGTACACCATGGCCTGCCGGTACTTCCCGCCAAACGGCGGCGGGATCTCCGCCCCCTTGACCACCATAATCTGGTTGCGGATGGCAAACTGCGCGTAATCATGAAGCTGCGTTTCGGTGAGCCCTTCTCCTTTTACCGTCACCAGGCAAACCGGCAGGCTGGAGGCATCAAACTTCAGCACCACGGGCGGCAGGGTCCCGGGCGGCAAACGCTTCAGGTCGGCGAGGGAGAGGTTGGACAGTTCCGTCACATCCGCATCGCCGCTGGTTCCCGGCTGGAAATAAGCCTTGATAATGCTGACTCCCAACATGGAACGCGACTCGGTATGATCGATACCGCTGGCCAGGGTGAAGAAGCGTTCGAGCGGGTTGGTGATGTCGATTTCGATATCCTGGGGAGGCATTCCGGAATAAAACGTGGCCACTACCACTTCCGGTATGTTGATCGGTGGAAACAGGTCCACCGGCATGCGCGCCAGACTGGTCACCCCGATCACCAACAGTACCAGACAGACCACGATGATGAAGTACGGATTGCGAATTGAAAATCTAGGCACAGGTTCCCCACATCCACATTTCGACGGATCGTTCTCAGTCCTCAGTCATCAGTTCTCAAGAGTCACTGACGGCTGTTCTCATGAAAGCGGCCACGAGGGCCGCCTCTACGCAACGACCACACGGGCGGGACGCCCATGCACGACTGCCTACCGCCTACTGCTTAGTGCCCACTGCCTACTGCCGTTTGCCGTCCCCCGAACACCAGCAGGTAAGCGGCGGGAACAATGAAAACCGTCAGGACCACGGAGGCAAACAATCCGCCAATAATGGCGCGAGCCAGGGGGGCATACTGCTCACTTCCCGTGCCCATCTTGAAGGCCATGGGTACCATGCCGATAATCGTCGCCAGCGAAGTCATCAAGATGGGGCGCAAGCGCACCCGGCAGGAGGTAATCACGGCATCCTCAACGGACTTTCCCTGTTCCTCCAGGCGGTGGGCGAACTCCACAATAAGGATGCTGTTGGACGCGGCAATGCCCACCAGCATCAGGACGCCCATCAGCGACATCACATTGAGGGTGGTGGCCGTCAGGGGAAGAACCACCAGCACGCCGACAAAGCCCATGGGAATGGCGAGCATGATGAGCAAGGGGTCTTTAAAAGACCGGAATTGCGCCACCAAAATGAGATACAGAAGGACCACCGACAGCGAAAGCCCCATGGCGAAACTATGGAACGATGCGGTCATGCCTTGCACCATTCCCTGCAGATTGACCCGCACGTTGGGCGGCAGAGTCGTCTTATCTAAAATGCGGCGAATGGCATCCGTGACCTTCCCCAAGTCCTCTCCCGCCGGGGTCACGTAAACATCGGTAATTCTCTGTATCTGGTAATGATCGATCTCCGTGGGAGTCTGGATTTGGTCCAGTTTTACGACACTGCCAAGGGTGGTGGGCTCGGTCAGGTTGGGTGCTCGCAAGGGGATATTCTCAAGGTCCGCAAAGTTATGGATGGCGGGGGAGCCGTTCTCAAAGTATTGGACGGTCAGGAAGTAATCGTTGCCGGTTTTCCGGTCCACCCAGTAGTTGGGGGCGATCATCAGATTGGAATTCAGAGCGGTGATGACGTTGTCCACCACGTCCTTCTGGCTCAGCCCCAACTCCCCGGCATGCACCCGGTCCACGTCCAAGCGTAAGGCGGGATAATTCATGTCCTGGGGAATGTACACGGCACCCACTCCCCCCAAGGCCCGAATCTGCCGTGCCAAGCCCTCTGCCATCCCGTAGCTCTGCTTCAGGTCCGAACTGCTCACTTGCACGTCAATCGGCGCCGGCATCCCCATGTTCAAGATCGCGTCCACCATCGAGCCGCTGGAGAAGAACGTCCGAATCTCCGGATACTGCTTGCTGATCTCCTTCTGCACCTCCTGCATGTAATCGAAACTGCTGCGCCGGTGCTCATCCTGCAACTGCACCTGCACGGTGGCGGTGTAAGGCCCGGCGTTGGTGGTGTAGAGCGAGGAGAAATCCGGCACCACCCCAATGTTAGACACCACCAGCTTGAAGTCTTTGGGATCAACGGTCTTGCGAATCAGGTTCTCCACCTTGGCCACGTACTCATTGGTCACCTCGATGCGCGTGCCGGTGGGCACCTTGAGGTTAATGGTGAACTGCCCGGCGTCGGTGCGCGGGAAAAAGGCCAAGCCTATAAAGGGGTAGATGGCCAGACTGGCCAAAAACACCCCCGCCAAAACCCCGACCGTGCGCCCCGGCCGCACCAACGCCCGCCGCACCCAGTATTCGTAATAGTCGAGGAACTTGCCAAACATCCGGTTGAACCCGGCGTTGAACTTTTCCCCCCAGGAGCGGCCTAGCTTGGCCGGAATCGCCGCCCCGGTGTCCGCGTGCCCTACGGCTTCCGGAGCCTGCTTCAAGAACCGCGAGCAGAAAAGCGGTATCACGGTCATGGCGACGAAATACGAGGCGAAGAGAGAGATGACCACGGCCAAGGCCAGCGCTGTAAACAGGAATTTACTGACGCCGTATAGGAAGGTGACGGGGAAAAAGACGACCACCGTGGTCAAGGTGGCAGCCAAAACAGCCAAGCTGACCTCATTGCCTCCCGCCTCCGCGGCAGCTTGCGGCAAAGCGCCCATCTCCAGGTGGCGATAGATGTTTTCGAGCGAGATCACCGAGTTATCGATGATCCGCGAAAAGGCTAGCGCCAAGCCTCCCAGGATCATCGTGTTCACCGTGCTACCCATCAGGTACAGCGCCACGAAAGTCGCGAGTGCCGAAAGGGGAATGGAAAGAAAGACCGCAGATGTTGCCCTCAGGCTGCCGAGAAAGAGCAAAATCATGATGCTGGTAAGAATCAGTCCTATAAGGCCTTCGTGAAGGAGAGTCTTAATGGCCTCCTTAACGTAGCTGGATTGATCGAACACCAAGCTAGCCGTCATCTGCTTGGGAATGTCAAACAGGTGGCCGATCAAGTCCCGAATCCCGTTGACCACCTCAATGGTGTTGGTATCCCCCCCTTGTTTCATAATGGGGATGTAACTCGATTTCTGGCCGTCCACCCGCACGATGTTGTACTGAATCTGATTGGCATCCTCAGCCTTCCCCACGTCTTTCACGGTGACCCACGAGGTGCCGGCGGTCTTAATCGGAATATCGTTCAGATCCTTCGCCTGGTCCACCAGGCTATTGGAATAGACGTAGTAATCGTAGGGGCCCATCTTCACATCCCCGGCCGGTAGGATCAGATTCGATTGGTTCACTGCCTCCACCACGTCCATGGGCGTCATCTGCCGCGAAAAGAGTTTGTAAGGATCCACGTACACCATGGCCTGCCGGTACTTCCCGCCAAACGGCGGCGGGATCTCCGCCCCCTTGACCACCATAATCTGGTTGCGGATGGCAAACTGCGCGTAATCATGAAGCTGCGTTTCGGTGAGCCCCTCTCCTTTCACCGTCACTAGGCACACCGGCAGGCTGGAGGCATCAAACTTCAGCACCACGGGCGGCAAGGTGCCGGGCGGGAGGCGTTTCAAGTCGGCGAGAGAGAGGTTGGAGAGTTCCGTCACATCGGCGTCGGCGTTGGTCCCGGGCTGGAAATAGGCCTTGATAATGCTGACTCCCAACATGGAACGCGACTCGGTATGGTCGATCCCGCTGGCCAGGGTGAAGAAGCGTTCGAGCGGGTTGGTGATATCGATTTCAATGTCCTGGGGAGGCATCCCGGAGTAGAACGTCGCCACCACGACTTCTGGGATGTTGATGGGCGGAAACAGATCCACCGGCATGCGCGCCAGACTGGTTACGCCAAGGACCAGCAATGCCAGGCAACAAACGATAATGAAATACGGGTTTCGGATTGAAAATCGCGGCATATGCCTCCTCTTCCGATCAATGGCCGATGTGGGGGGGCGGCTTGCCGTCCCCTTTATGTCCATTCCCGCTGAACGACAGGGTGGGGCAAGCCCTACCCCTACTGGCCCGCTCCGTGGAATTGCAACATCTGGACGGCTTGCGGACGAACTTCGTCGCCCGGCTTGAGCCCACTGCGGTCGCTAACGATTACTGGTTCGCCTTCCGCGAGGCCCGAGACAACTTCCGCCTCTGTAGAGGTTTGCAGGCCCATCGTAATCCCCCGCTCCTCGACCTTGCCGGTGGGACTCACGACATAAACCATGGTTTGATTGCCCTCATGGTTCACCGCCTCCAAAGGCACCGCCAGGACGTCATCTTTAGCTTCCAAGGTAAGCGTGGTCTCCGCGTACATCCCCGGAATCAAAAGCCGGTCGTGGTTGGGAACATCGACTTCGGTGTGCATGGTGCGCGTGTCCTGCTGCACATCTACGGAAAAGCGTGCCACTTTGCCTGGAAAAGACCGATTTAGAGCCGGCACATGGACATCGACGGGATCGCCCACCCGGATATAGCGCACCGAGGACTCCGGAACCGGGATCACCAAACGAAACAAGTCATCCTGTGACAACCTGACGAGAGGCATGGACTGGGTGCTGGAACTTGTGCCCGCTTGCATCAAGGTTCCCAGGTTGGCGTATCGCTGCGTGATCACGCCGGCGAACGGCGCGGTGATGCGCGCGTAGGCGAACAGCGCTTGGTCGTGAATAAGCCTGGACTTATCCACCAGGAGTTCGCTCTGCGCGGCCTGGAGCGATGACTCGGCCGCGTCCACCTCCGACGCTGCCGCCAGGTCTTTGCCCTGGGCATCATCAACTTCCTGCTGGGCCACCAAGCCCGGCTGGCTTTGGAAGACGCCATTCAGGCGGGTATATTCGAGGTGGAGAGCCGTGTACATGGCCTGATAACGTTTCAGTTGGTGCTGGGCGCGGGAAACTTCGTCCGTCGCATTCTTGATGGCGGCTTGATCCACTTGTAACTGTGCCTCGAGCTCCGGAATTTCCAGGACGGCCATCAATTGACCCGTTTGCACGCGGCTGCCATAGTCGACGTACAGGTTTTTGACAAAACCCGATTCTTTCGCGTAGACGTCGATTTCCTGAAAGGGCACGAGCTCCGAGGAAAGGGTAATTTGCCGTTGCAGCGTTTTCCGGGTTACTTTCGTCACCCCCACGGTCACGGTCGCCTCGGAGTCGCTCTTGGCTCGAACCTTCCCGCAGGAAGAAAGCAAAAGGAGCGAGATGACCAGCAGGCTGAATGCTGTCCAGCGGCTACCGCCCCACTCGCGATCTCCGTGTCCACCGTGTTTCTCAAGCTTTAACACAGAGGACACAGAGACTCTCCGTGACCTCCGTGTTAAGTCTTTTCCAGACACTGAGGCCACGGAGAAAAATCTTCTTAGGAACCTCGCCATAATTGTGGGTGTACGCTTGTTCATCGTTTCCACTGTTTTGCTCCATCACGAAGGGAATTCGGGTCAAAGTCTCGTATGTCCTTAAGCCCCCGGCGGAATTCCTCATGGGTGGTTCCGGGTTTCCGGGATAACTCGATCAACTGCTGTTTCTTTTCCCAAATCGCGCGCGCTGCGGCGGGCAGTTCGAGCGCCAGTTTTTGCGGAACGGTCAGAACGCCGTGCCGGTCCCCGTGGATTAAATCGCCGGGCTGGATCGTGAGCCCACCGACTTCCACCGGTCCGCCATATTCCACCACGTGGATATAGGCTCGCGAAATGGCGAGACGTCCCGCAAAGACCTGGAAGCCGCTGGCTTCGATTCCGGATAACTCGCGCGCGGCCCCGTTGGTTATCGCTCCCACGCAACCCATGGCCATAAAGATGTTGACGTGAACCTTCCCGAAGAAGGCTCCCGTGCCGGGCGGATCATCAATGTCTTGCATCACCACCACACGCGGAGGCGGAATGCTTCCGATGTCCTTCCACCAATCGGTGCGTTCCTCGTACCGGCTGCCCACGATAGGGGGATCTGCCGAGCGAACTTTACACGTGGCCGCGTAGCCCACCAGCGGAGGGAAGCGCTTGAAAAGACAGCGGAAACCTGCGGTGGCAAATCCTTCATTGCGCAATCGGACGCCGAAACTTTCGATGGCATCGGCAATCAGACACGTCTCGAAGGTTTTGAGCTGCTCGATCTGCTCGGCGGTCAATGGAGTTTGCAAGGCTTCACCTCAAAGGATGCTTTCATGTGCCCATTCCCCAACAGCTTGGGAGCATGAAATGTAGGAGCGGTTCGCGAACCGCCCCTACGCCTTATCAGGGGTTGAACACGCGCGCAACCAGCAGAACCGGGCGAGCGCGAGAATTAAAGAAGGACGGTGTTAGCCGAGGGCCGGCGGAGATCGGAAATGACGGATTTGAACGACGATGGAATTAGCGGGAGGATTTGTTTCTTCGTGCGGGAGATAGATCGATGGGGCTGAGGCGAGTGGTTCCTCCCGAGAAACTTGCGGGGTTTGGGCCATAGCAATTACGCGCAGCTTGCAAATTTCCAGACCCTCTGACTTGGTCATGTGACCAGCTTTCCAGAGGTGCCAGGGCCCGGAGCACCCCTGGAGGCACGGCCTTCGCGTGGCCGTGGAAAGAACAACCACCCCAGCCAGCAATAGCAGAATTCCGATCGCCATAAGCCGTCGAGAGTGCAGGAGGATTCGCGTCATGCTTGTGAGGAGAAGTCCCAAGGGTACCCTGATAAATTCCAACATCTATGATGCCATTGAACTTGTTGTACCGCAATAGCGTTCGGGATGAAACGGCAAATGCCCTTACCTTCGACCTTTAAGAGAACGTTCCCTGGCCGGTCTCAATGGCGTACATTAAGATTAGAAACCCCCTGAGCCCCAAAAAGATGTCCGCAAGAGAAATTTAGCTTACCTTTTCACGATCTCCAGCGGCGCGGATTTTGCGATCGTAATATTCACTGCGGCTTTGTAAGGGTTTTTCCAATAAGGACTCCTGTCAGTTGAGGCGGGAAATAGCTCGTTTAGCAAGCGAGGAGGGAATAATGGCGGGCGATTCGAAACCTGCGCAATCCCTCGCCTCGGGCGGCGACCACTCGCCGTGCGAGGTCCCAACGCGTCGCGGCCTATCCCGTCACGCCGGGAGGCGTGGCGGCTTCTCGATATGAGAACTTTTTCTCTATCCCTTCGAAGGGCTTCCCGTCCACTTCCACGTAAGGGTATATGAAATAGTTCAGGGGCCCGCCATCCTGTTTCGGCTGGAGCATCAAGTCGCGGCCGACCGAGAACTGAACACGGTGGGCGTCCAAAGTGCCAAAAAAGTAGTCGTGCTTCTTGGGATCTTTCCACGCCTCGGAAATATCCACGGGTACCCAGCCCACACCGTTCACGAAAAACTCGGCCCAGCAGTGGTAGCCGGGAATGATTCCTTCCGTTCCGTCAGGCACGGGGAAGCCAATTTCGAAACGCGCGGGGATTCCCTCCGCCCGCGCCAGCGAGATGAAGAGCGAGTGGAAATCCGTGCAGTTGCCATGCTTGGAATCGCACACCCAGCGCGAATCGCCGCGTCCCCAACCCGTCCCCGACTTGTCATAGCGGACTGTTTGGAAGACATAATCATACAGCCCGTGCGCTTTTTCCACCGTGTTGAGCTTGCCGCGTGTGTTCTCGTCCGCCAACTCCTTTATCCTTCCATCGATGGGAACCAGGCGGTCAGGCTCCAGGAATCGCGCCAGATACTTGGGCGCGGCCTCGGGCCCGCGGCTGGCCTTCACCAGATTTTCATAATTTCCCTTGGAGTATTCCTGGCGCGTCACCTGGTACTCGATTGTGAATTCCGCGGGGCCGGAGGGGGGATGCAGGATTTCACCGTAAAGGATGTGGTTGCCGAACGGGGCTTCCTGCGTTTGGCGAAGATGAACCGGCCCGTTCACTTTCTTTAAAACCACGGTCTGATTCGTATCCGTGACTGCGCAAGGAATCCATAAGCGCACGCGCTGGGCGCCGGCCGGAAGATTCTTGAGGGTTACCTGATAGGTAAACAGAAAAGTTCTCGAGGGCGGGGAAAATTCCCCCGGCGCCCGTCCCGCCAGGCGCAGCGCCAGCAAGGCAGAAATACAAAACAGCATCAGCGTGAGTTTGGGCCTCATAGTTTCCTCCGAATCAGAATTGGAATGGGGGGTGCGAGCAATCGGCACGCGATCGGAGGCGTCACGTTCAGGTGAAGCCGGTGCGGAAGGCGGCAAGGTCGAACTCAGATTTGGTCATTTTTCAGCCCGGTGCCGGGAAAAGACAATTCCATTGTTCTCTTAATCTCTTGGCGGTGTCAAGACCGAGACCCCTGCCCCCCCTACCGCCGTGTTGGCGCTGCGGACGAGCAAAAATCGGAGTAGAATGCTGCGGGCGAATTCTGAGCGGTAATTCCAAATCGAAGAAAAGGAGACGCAGCATGGCAGGAACCTACAAAATTATTGAGTTGGTGGGGACATCCCCGACGAGCTTTGCGGAGGGGGTGCGCGCCGCAGTCGACGAGGCGGCCAAGACGGTGCGCAACATGGCGTGGTTCGAAGTGGTCGAGGAGCGCGGGCGCATTGCCGACGGCAAGGTGGCGGAATTTCAGGTGACCGTTAAGGTGGGGTTCAAGCTGGAGCGATAGCTCGGGCAATTCGGGGTAGGCGGTAGGCGGAAGGTGGGAAGCCCCGCGAGCCGGTGACACGCCCAGGAACCGGGAGTTCTCACTTCACCGCATCCGGCAGGTGAGCCTTGTGCTTTGACGGGCGACTCTATCCTCGCCCCTCCGCCACCCTCGCTTGCTACCTACCACCCTTATGGAGAGCTGAATGGCCTGTTGTGACCTTCTTGAGAATGCCATCGAGCGCGGGGCGTTTTATTTTGGGGCCAAGCATCGTATTGATGACGGGCGAATCGTCAACGACTTGAACACAGAGTATTTTATCCGGGCCGCGTCGCCGCATGGCTACGATTATTGGGGAGTCAATTATTGCCCGTTTTGCGGCCGCGCTCTCTCGCTCGGCCTGTGGCAGGCGGAAAAGAAGAAGTAGGAGCGGTTCGGGAATCACCCCTGCGAATTTTGGGTCTTTCCACCGTTGCCCGCCCTATTCGAACGAAATCATTTTCAGTTGGTAAAGCGGGACGGAAAAATCAAAGACCAGTTCACTGGCCGGGTCATACTTTTCGGTAATGCCCAGGACGCGGACCTCGGCGGGCTGAGTAGTGGGCATCAGGAATTTCCCCGCAACGGTCTTTCCTTCGCGTAGCGTGACGCCGAGATGGTCTCCCTGAATGTCCACGCGATCAATGTCTTCGAATTTGATTTCCTGAGCTCCCCCATTGTCGATTTGCAGGGTGAAGCTGGTGGCGGGGGCAACCGACTCGAGCAGGGATCCGCGTCCTCCGGGCGGATAAAAATCGAGGTAGAGATCAAAGACGTGAGAGATCTTGCCGGCCTGATCGGTGATGGTCGCCTTGTACCCGTAGTGTTTCCAGCCCTCCACAATTTGCGCGCGCATGCTGGCATTGACCTGGACGCGAATGGGTAAGCTGCCCCGGTTCAGCCGCACCACCGTGACGCGGCGCTCCTTGAGGTCGAAGTGCTTGTACACGACAAAAGAAGAATCTTGCTGGATGACAATGGCGTCACGTTGCAAGACAATTTCCTTGCCCTGCGAATTGGTCTGGTAAATGGTGTCGCCGAGGAGCGGTGCCGCCATGAGCGCCAAGCATGAACAGATCAGCCAGGATGCTTTCATCAGGATTCCTTATCCACGGAAAAGCCCCGCAGCGGGGTTGCGGAAGGAGCTGCGGGGCCAAGGTCCTGAGAACGAATTATTTCTTCTTCTGGGATTTGTACTCCAAGTTTTCCTTGCCCGAGAGGGCGTCAATGCTGGCTTGCGCCGTGGCAGCATAGGGTCCGTTGGGCTGGAGCTTCAGGTACGTCTGGAGGGCTTCGACCGTGCCGGGCGCGGGGGCCATTGTCCCATCGGGCCTGACTTGCGCCTTGGGCAACAGAGCCATACCGTACTGGTACCAGGCATTGGCGTTCGTCGGGTCGGCATCGGTGGCCTTTTTGAACGCGACCGCAGCCTCATCCAGATGGTTCTGGTTCACCATGATGGCGCCCAAGTTATAGTAGTAACTCGTGGCGTGAGTGGGGTCCAAGTCCGCCGCCTTCTTGAATTCCGCTGTGGCATCATCCGGCTTACCCATCTCGGCATACAGACTGCCCAAGTTGTTGTGGAGGCTGGCATTATTGGGATCGACTTGCAGGACCTTTTGATAATAATCCAACGATTTGGCTTGATCCTGCTTCCGCGTGTCGAGGTTCGTTTCGACGCTGGCGGCCTTGGCCCACGCGTCAGCCAATTGGCCTAAGACGACCGGAATATTCTTATCTTTGGCGAGAGGCAGAGCCTTCTCGAACACAGCGGCCGCGTCAGCATATTGCTTCTGCATATAGAGTGCGCGTCCCTGGTCGAACAATTGCTTCAAGCTGGCACTCTGCTTTTGTTCAGCTATCTGCTTCTGGTACTCGGGATTGGCCGCCGCCTCTTTCTGTTGTTCCTGCATGACCTGCGTCATGTCAAAGTTGACTTCCGTGGGGTCGCCGAATCCCACCTGTTTGGTGACGTAAAACATGGGTTTGCCGTCAGGCCCCAGGAGCGTGATTTTGTACTGCCCGGGAGTCAATCCGATATAAGTGTACTCCCCTTTCTTATTGGTCTTGACCTTTGAACTCCATTTGATATCGACGCGGTCAATGAGGAGCGTATAGCCCGCCAGCACCGCACCTCCTTGCCCCGTACACTTTCCTGTCAGACCTCCGGTCTGTGCGAAAGCCGGAAGGCAAATCGAAAAAGTCGCAAAAACGATCGCAACCCCTATCACTTTCTTCTTCCAAGAACTAACCATAAGTGCCTCCTCCTTTTTTAAGTCGTCCACATTCTATCTTTTTGAAGCCTGGGACTCAACAGGTACGCAGAATTTCTTAGTGGCCTCCGGATTCCTGCTTCCGTAAGTAATGGGGGCGCTGGGAATAGGGAAGCGGATCGTCCACGCCCGCCTCCTCGAAGGCCCGCAGGCGCAGGGCGCAGCTATCGCACACGCCGCACGCCACCTCCTGCGCCTGGTAGCACGACCACGTGAGCTCGAAGGGCGCGCCGAGTTCGCGGCCGCGGCGAACAATCTCGCTCTTGCGCATGTGAATTACCGGTGTCACGATCTCCAGTTGCGTCTCCGGTTTGGTTCCGGCAACAATCACGCGATTGAACGCCGCATAGTATTCGGGGCGGCAATCGGGATAACCGGAGCTGTCTTCGGCCACGGCCCCAACGAAAATCTTGCGCGCCCCCAAGACCTCGCCCCAGGAAACCGCAATGGAAATGAAATGGGCGTTGCGGAAGGGAACATAGCTCGAGGGGATATCCTGCCTCTCCAGATTGGCGAAGGCAACCGGCATCTTGGCATCGATCAAGCTCGATCCGCCGATTTGTGTCAGGTGATCTAGCCGGCATACCAGGCGACGCTCTGCTCGGTAGAAATCCGCCAGGGCGTTGAAAGCGCGGAGTTCGCGCGCCTCCGTCCGCTGGCCGTACCCTACATGGAGCATGGCGAGACGATAATCAATATTCGCAATCGCGGTCGTCACGCAACTATCCATGCCGCCGCTGGCGAGGATGATGGCAAGAGGCTTGTCCTTTGTCCGTGGTCCGTGGTTCTTGGTCCGTTGATTGATTTCAGTCATCCATTTTTAGTCATCATGACTTAACATTTACTGCCTTCTGCGTACTGCCTACTGCCTGCTGCCTACTGCCTACTGCCTTTTAAACCCCCCTGGTTTCCGGGTCCCAAATGAACTTGTGAATCTGTAGGCCTAGGCGGACATCCAACCCGTCGCGCAGAATCCACTCGGCGAGTTGGCGAGGGTGCAACTGCCCGAAGACCGGCGAAAGGATCACCTCGTCAACCCGGCCGCGCAGGTCGTGCTGGAGCATGAAATCGCGGGCGTAGCGGTAATCATCCTCGTCGGCTACCACGAATTTGATCTGGTCTTTCTTTTCCAGAGCGCCCAGGTTATCAGCGCAAAAGGTTCCGCCTTCGCCGCTACCAGGGCACTTGACATCGAGCACTTTAATGACCGCCCGCGGCAAACGGCCGATATTGCGCTCCCCGCTGGTCTCCACTAGCACTCGAAACCCTTCACCTAGCAGTTGTTCTGTCAGCGGGTAGACATCGTCTTGAAGTAGCGGCTCACCGCCGGTTAGCTCCACCAGTTTGCCCCCTAACTGGTGAATCCGCGCCATGACTTCATCCACCGTCATCTTCTGACCGCCATAAAACGCGTAAGCCGTGTCGCACCAGTGGCATCGCAGGTTGCAGCCGGTCAGGCGAACAAAAATGCAGGGCAATCCCGCGAAATTAGACTCGCCTTGAATCGACTTGAAAATTTCCGTGATGACCATTCGTCGAGGGATCTGCTGGCGTCCGCAAACTCCTCCCAGCATTCTACCCTATTTTCTCCCGGCCTATAGACAAAGGTAGTGAGGAACCGCGAAAATCGCGAATTCATGTCCCGAAATGGGCCAACTTACGTTCAAAACGTCATTGTCGCATCGACAATCTCCTGTGCGTCAGTTTTCATTAGGCGCTAATTACCTGAATCTAAGGAAGTTTCTCTTTCAGCCGATATTAAATAAGCGAGGAGCAAATGATGGCCCACAAGTTGCTCTCGAATGGGCGAGAGGACCGGCTTATGCTGAGCCACGACGAACTCCATAAAATTCGGGAAGAACATGAAGTCTTGGAAACTTGGCGGAGTTACTCCCGGCACGTGGTTGCTGACATGCTAGAGGCCTGCGCCATCTGTGGGACCGTCCGCGAAAAGGTCCAATTGGCCCGCTGCCGTTGGTGCGAAGACATCTACATCTGCAAGGAAGGGGTCTGCGCCCAACAGCACCAAGCGGAATTTCATCCGGCGGTGGCATTCTGGACCTGGTAGCATGGCAGCCCTCATTTTGGACGATATGTGGCTGAGGTTGTATCGGTCTCCCAAATCGTTACGCCCTGAACTTGCAGGCCTCGATTCCGGACGTGCGGTTCCAGCTCATCACAGAAATACTTGGCGATGTTTTCCGCCGAGGGATTCAGCTTATCGAAAGGCGCCAAGTCATTCAGGAAGCGGTGGTCCAGGCGCTCCACCAGTTCTTTGAGGGTTTTCCGCACCTCCACGAAATCCATCAACAACCCCGTGGAATCAAGCTGCTCGCCCTCCACGACCAATTGCACTTTGTAATTGTGCCCGTGAACGTTTTCGCACTTACCTTTGTACCCGCGCAGGGCGTGTCCGGCCGCGAACGTGTACTCTACGGAAACTTCAAACATGTAAACCTCAAGAAGGTATCAGGTGTCAGGGGCTAGGTGTAAGGAGTTAGAAGCTGGAAGTTAGAAAGAGTCGCTCAACCAGTGCATCATAATCTCGAATCCTGGTTCCTAACTCCTGACTTCTATCTTCTAACTTCTAGCTTATGACACCTGATACCTGACACCTGACTCTCTCATTCTCGCATGAAGGCCTTCACGTCTTCCAGCCGATTCGTTTTGCGGTAAGGGGGGAGGCTTTCCAGGAAGACACGCCCGTAGGGCATGCGCATCAGGCGGTGGTCCAGCATGACCAGGATGCCTTGGTCCGTTTCACTGCGGATGAGCCGGCCGAAACCTTGTTTAAGGGTGATGACCGCTTGCGGCACCTGGTACTCGGTAAAAGCGTTGCCGCCCTCTTCATTAATTTGCCGGATGCGGGCCGCCGTAATGGGGTCGGTGGGGACGGCGAAGGGCAGGCGATCGATCAGCACCGCGCTCAGTTGCTCACCCTGCACGTCCACGCCTTGCCAGAACGAACTGGTGCCGAAGAGCACGGCATGGGGGGTGGAGCGGAAACGGTCCAGCAATTCCGTGCGCGGCATCGAGCCTTGAATCAGCAGGGGATATCGTAAGTGGGGGCGAGCGCGCTCGTAAACGTCGCGCATTTGCCCGTGAGAAGTGAAAAGCACAAAGGCGCGCCCGCGGGTGGCCTTCAACAAATGCACGATTTCCTCCGCCGCCAAGCGCCCAAAATCCGGCTGGCGCGGGTCGGGTAAATGCAAGGGGGTATAGAGCAGAGCCTGGCGGGCGTAATCGAAGTGAGAATCGAGAATGCGCTCTTTAGCGTTTTGGACACCCAGCCGGCGCTTGAGGAAATCAAAAGTTCCGCCCACCGCCAGCGTCGCCGAAGTCAGGATAATGGTTTCCACCTGCGTAAACAGCCGCTCGCGCAGCAGCGCGGAAACGTCGATGGGCGTGGCCTGCATAAAGACGCCGCGTCCGCGCCGCTCCCACCAATAGACCATATTGCGTTCGTGACTTTCCAGCACCAGTTCCAAAGTGGCGCGCAGTTCCAAGGCGCGCTTCATCAGATTATTGATTTCCTCCGGGCGATTGGGCACGCGGCTGAGTTCCGTCTGAAGCAGCATCAGCGCGTTCGTCAAGCCTGAATAGGCGCCGCGATGGACTTCCAGGAAACTCTCGCGGTTATCAAAATTGGCGCGTCCTTCCGTGCGCGGGAAAAGCTCAAAGAACAAATCGGCGCGGCGCCGCAGTTCCCCCACGCTGGCTAGAACTTCATGGCTTTTAATGCCCTTCAATTTCAAAGTCGCTTCCGTGTCGCGCGCCAATTCCTCCACGCGATAGTTGCTCACCTCCATGCCGAAGTACTGCGTGGCCACGTCTTCCATCTCATGAGCTTCATCGAACACCAGCGCCGCGTAATCGGGCAGGAGCGAGGCATACTCCCTTTGCCGCAGGGCGAGGTCGGCGAAGAACAAGTGGTGGTTCACGATGAGCAAGTCTGACTCCGCCGCGCGCTGATGCATCCGGGTGATGAAGCAACGCTCGAACTCGCGGCACTTTTGACCCGTGCAGGCCTCGCTGCGGGCATCCACCTTTTTCCATAGTTCGCTCGCGTCGGGCAGCCAGCGCAATTCCGCGCGGTCGCCGGTTTCAGTGCGTTCCTCCCACTGGCGCAGTTTCGGGTACTGCTCCACCTCCTCCATGCCGTCGAGGACGGGTTGTTTCTCGATATCGTAAAGTTTCTGCCGGCAGAGATAGTTTTGGCGCCCCTTCATCAGCGTGACGCGCATCTGCGGAAACATTTTCTTGAGAAAAGGAAGGTCTTTGTAAAAGAGCTGCTCCTGAAGGTTTTTGGTTCCCGTGGAGATGACCGCTCGCAAGCCGCTGCGCAAGAGCGGCACAAGGTACGCCAGCGTCTTGCCAGTCCCGGTGCCCGCTTCCACAATCAGGTGCTGGCGATTCTCCAGCGCTGCCTCTACGCTCTCCGCCATCTCGAGCTGCCCCGGCCGGAATTCGTAATTCGGATGGTGGCGCGCCAGCCACCCCCCGGGAGCAAAAACTTTATCAAGGGGGGGCTTGTCCGTCGTCTTCTGGTTCGTAGAAGCCATAAAATGCCATCAGCAGTTAGCTATCATAGTGACGCAATGGAAAAGTTTAAAGTGTAAAGGGTAAAGTGTAAAACCGCAGCGGCGGTTTTGCGCCTCAATTCTAGCGATCGGGTGTAACTGGAACATTGCGGGCCGAAACGCCGCAGTCGCTGGATACGATTATTTAGGGTTGGCCCTCGATCAGGCGGTCCAAAATCTCCTGTGCAATGTGGAAATTAGTATGGCGCAGTCGATCGACGGCGATCCTCAGGTCCAGCAGCCCATTCTCAGCGGCTGCGGATAGCACGCCAAGCGTCCCGGTAAAGGGAAGTTGTCGGCGCTGCGCCTCCCGCCGCCCGCGAATTTCGTCGATAATGAGCTGATCCGCCCCTAATTCTTGCGCCAGCAGAATGGCGTCGCGCTCGCCCGCGTCGAGGTGGGCGAGTTGCGCATCGGGGGATTGGCTCGGTGCACGGACCTCGAGCCACTGAGGCGGCTCGGCCATCCAAGTTCCCACCCGTTCCGAAGCACGCGCTCGTTGGAGTTCGTTGCACACGCTGGGAGGAACCAAGACTCTCCCGTAGAGCGCGGGCAACACATTGATTTCGTCGATTATAAGATAATTGATGGGACTGGTATCGGCAATGACAATCATCGGGCTCACTGGCCGCTGGTAGGTTGCTGCTCGCGTTCGGTCCGGGCAAGCCGCGCGACTTGGCGGGCTACGGCGCGATCATGTTCCAGGTCTTCCAGCGTATACGGCAGGAACGCTCCGTGCTCCTTCAAAAAACCATGTACCTCCATGCGCGTTTCGAATTCGAGCAGTTGGCGAATATCGGCTTCCGTCAACCGATCACTCCGGTAGCCTTCAAGCGCAAGGGCCTCCAAGGCGGCCCGCCCAAGGTCCTGCCCGGAAGAGGTAAGGACGGCAGCCAAATCGTCTGGAATCTCGATCGTAATATTCATCGGAGCTTCCTCACTCTTAGTATGACCGTTTCCCGGCCGGTGCATACGTCCAAGTCATGTGCGCCAGCCATCCCCTGGAGGCGAAAACTTTGTCGAGTTTCTGACATCACGAATAGCCGCCCCTCGGCTCATTCCCTTTTCGGCTGGCGCGGATTGGGTTTATTCTATTCTGTCTCCACCGGAGGTTCCTGTGAATCGTTGCCGCCGTTTCATTCTTAGTGTTCTTGCCTTGTGTGCGATCGCGACTTGGGCGGGTGCGCAGCAGTACTCACCGACGCTCTACCAGGAGATGCGCTGGCGCATGATCGGTCCGTTCCGCGGCGGGAGGACGCGCGCCGTCGCCGGCGTGCCCGGCCAACCCAACGTCTTTTACATGGCGCAGGTCAACGGTGGGGTTTGGAAGACGGACGACTACGGCCGCACCTGGACCCCGATATTCGACGATCAGCCGACGCAGTCGGTCGGAGCCATCGCCGTTGCTCCTTCCGATCCTAACATCATCTATGTGGCGAGTGGAGAGGGCTTGCAACGGCCGGATCTCTCCGTAGGTGACGGAATCTACAAGTCCACTGACGGCGGCAAGACGTGGGTCCACCTCGGCCTGCGCGACGGACAGCAAATTCCTGCGCTCGCCGTTGATCCCCGCGACCCCAACCGATTGTTTGCGGCCGTACTCGGCCATCCTTATGGCCCCAACGAAGAGCGCGGCCTTTATCGCTCCACCGACGGCGGCGCGACGTGGCAGAAGGCTCTCTATAAGGATGAAAACACCGGCGCGTCGGACATCGAGATGGACCCTTCGAATCCCGATGTGCTCTATGCCTGCCTGTGGCGCGCGCGCCAGGGGCCTTGGGAGGATCGGAATGAGTATGGCGGCGCGGGTGGCGGAATCTTCAAGTCCACGGACGGCGGCAACACGTGGAATAAACTCGCCGGCGGCTTGCCCGAGGACTTGATGCAGGCTTATGTGGCCATCGCGCCGAGCGACCCGCGCCGGCTTTACTCGAGCCTGGCCACCACCCACGAGACGCACATCTACCGTTCCGATGACGCCGGTGAGCATTGGACCAAAATCACTTCTGACACACGTCCCGCCGTCCGCATCGGCGGCGGCGATTTGGCGGTGCCGAAGGTTGATCCGAAGAATCCCGACGTGGTTTACACGACCAGCATCGTCACTTGGCGTTCGACGGACGGCGGCAAGACCTGGACCGGCATTCGCGGCGCGCCGGGAGGGGATGACTACCAGAACATCTGGATCAACCCCGACAACCCCAACACCATTCTGTTGGTGAGCGATCAGGGCGCCATCGTCACCGTGAATGGCGGCAAAACGTGGAGTTCCTGGTACAACCAACCGACGGCGCAGCTTTACCACGTCATCACCGACAATGAGTTTCCCTATCGCGTTTACGGCGGCCAGCAGGAGAGCGGCTCCGTGGGGATCTCGAGCCGCGGGAACGACGGCGAAATCACTTTCCGCGAGTGGCACCCGGTGGGCGTCATCGAATATGGTTACGTCGCGCCTGACCCGCTCCATCCCCGCATCGTTTACGGGGCCGGCCGCAGCGAGGTGTCGAAGTTCGACTGGATCACGGGACAGATGCAAAACGTAACGCCCATCGTACTTCGCAGCGCCAAATACCGTACCGACCGCACCGAGCCGATCATGTTTTCGCCCCTCGACCCGCACATCCTCTATTGCGCGGCCAACGCACTCTTCCAGACCAACAATGGTGGTGTGTCGTGGCAGATTATCAGCCCGGACCTCACCCGCCCTCAGCCCGGTATTCCGGCGAGCCTGGGCGATTTGGCGGCAACAGATAAAAACGCGGCCAAAGAACGCGGTGTCATTTACGCGTTGGCCGCATCGTTCAAAGATATCAACACGCTGTGGGCCGGGACCGACGACGGACTCATTTGGATCACGCGCGATGGGGGCAAAAAATGGACCAATATCACTCCCCCGGGGTTGACTCCATGGAGCAAGGTGACGCAGATCTCCGCCTCGCACTTTGATAACGATACTGCATTCGCCTCAGTCAGCCGATTCCGGATTGACGATCTGCACCCTTACATCTACCGCACGCGCGACGGCGGCAAGTCCTGGCAGAAAACGGTCTCGGGCCTGCCGGACGCGGGCCCGGTGGACACGGTGCGCGAGGATCCTGCCGCGAAGGGCCTGCTGTTCGCCGGTACGGAGAATGGGGTGTGGGTGTCGTTCGACGACGGCGACCATTGGCAGTCTCTGCAATTGAACCTTCCCCACACCTCCATGCGCGATTTGTGGATTCACAACGACGATCTTCTGGTGGGCACGCACGGCCGCTCGTTCTGGGTGCTCGACGACATCACGCCCCTTCGTCAGTTGGCTGCGGCGGCGAATGCTGCCGTGTACCTGTTCAAACCTTCCTCCGCGTACCGCGTCCGGCGCGACACCTACACCGACACGCCCCTGCCTCCCGACGAGCCTGCCGCCCAGAACCCTCCTGACGGCGCGGTGATCGATTACGTTCTCGGGGAGGGCGCAGCGGGTCCCGTCACCCTCGAGATCCTGGACGCAGGGGGCAAGCGCATCCGCCGCTTCTCCAGCCAAGACAAACCGGCGTTTACACTCGAGTCGCTGGGGAAAACCCTGACCATACCGACCTATTGGGTCCGCATGCCGCGCACCCTCTCCAGCGCGCCGGGGATGCACCGCTGGATTTGGGATCTGCGCGAGACTCCGCCGAAATCGTCGGCGTACAACTATCCAATCTCCGCGGTTCCGCACGACACCCCGCGCGAGCCGGGGGGACCGAGCGTCCTGCCGGGGGAATACACCATCCGGCTCACCGCAGGCGGCAAGACTCTGACTGCCCCGCTCACTGTCATGATGGACCCGCGCGTTACGACGCCGATCGCGGGCCTGCGGCAGCAGCATGAAATGGCAATCCGTCTGGCGGCGATGATGAATGAGAGTTTCGATGCGCAGGCCGAGCTACGCGGGCTTGACCAGCAGCTTGAGACGCTGTCGAAGCAGGCAAGCGGGTCGGTGGCGGACCCGGTGGGCGCGCTTCGCAAGAAGGTATCTGCACTGGCGGGAAGCCGCGGAGGATTCTTCGCCCCACCCTCTCCCGAGGTTACGCTTTCCCGCGTGGCCGGTGAAATGGGCCAGCTTTACGGCCAGGTGGGCAGCTCCGATGCTGCCCCGACGGCGGCGCAGACCGCCGCGCTCGCTGCCATCGAGAAAGACGATGCGGTAGTGATGGCGCGCTGGAAGGCTATCGAGTCAACGGATCTTCCGGCGCTCAACCGCCAATTGAGCGGAGCCGGGCTGGCGGTGATCAAGCTCAGGGCTGAACCGGAGCCCTCGTCCGAGTCGGAAGATGAGGAGTAGAGCCCAGCGGCGCTGAATGTGTAAGAAACTGAATAGCTAGTCTGAATCAGCCGGAGAAAAAATGTTTCGAACCGCCAGGATTGTCTCTATCGTTTTTCTCTTGAGCGCCGGACTTATGCGCGGGCAGACGCCGGATACGGCAACCATCGACGGGCATATTACGGACCGGAGCAACGCTGCCATTCCTGGCGTGCAGGTGACCGCGACGAATTCGATCACCGGGTTCAAGCGCAGCGCAGAAACGGACGCGTCCGGTGGATTCTCTCTTGGCGGTCTATCCGTTGCGGGCACCTATCGCCTGACGGCGCAAAAGGAGGGCTTCGCGGAGCGAACGCTCAGCGATATCACTCTGGCGGCGGGCACGACGGCCGACGTGAACCTCGAGCTGGCCGTCGCCGGCAGCCAAACGAAAGTGACAGTGACGGGCGAGGCGGGGGGAGTGCGCGCGGACGAGCCTCAGTTAGGAGTCACCCTGAGCGCGGGGCAAATCGAAACGACGCCCTTGATTAACCGGCGGATGACTTATCTACCCCTGCTGAGTTCGGCCAACCGTCCGGCCATCAACCAGGGTGACGTGTTCATGAACCAGGACCTCTTCACCACCAACGGCACCGGGCGGCGCCAGGCTTGGTTCGAGGTGGACGGGGCAAACGCCGATGATGCCTGGGGCCGCCAAACGATCTTTACCAATTTCGGCGTCGATACCGTGCAGGAAATGGACGTGCTTACCAGCGCGTTTTCGGCCCAATATGGCTATACCGCTGGAAGTGTCATCAATATCGTAACGCGAAGCGGGGGAAATGAATTTCACGGCAGCGTGCTGGCATTAGGACGGCCTTCCAGCACCGAGGCGAGGCTCTCAGGATTCACTTCGACCACCGCGACCAGCGGCAATCAAATCACCAATGATACGCTGGGCCAGGGAGCGGCGGGAATTTCCGGGCCCCTTGGCCGTGGTGGCCGCACGCAATTTTTCGCACAGAGCGAATATAGCTGGCAGAGCCGGACATCGCCCGTCACCTCGCCCATCGAGCCGGGGAATTTCGTCGGCCACTATCAAGACTGGCTCGGCCTGTTTCGGGTGGACCATCAGCTTAATGAGGGCAATAACCTGTTTTTCCGTGGAAACCTCGACAGGTTTTACGACACCAACCCCAATGGCACGGTCGGCGGCAACAGCTTGCCCAGCGTTGACCGCATTTTCCGCAAGCGCACTTACGATGCGGTATTGGGTGAAACCGCGGTTTTAAGCCCAACCCTGATCAACAACGTTCGCCTACAATTTCAACTCGCTTCGCCTATCACGGAGTTCAATCCGGTGATTTACGGCACGCAATTTGTAGTCCCCATCTCCACCGGCGGCACGTTTACCTCCGGCACTTCTCAATCCGCACTGCTCCTGAATCATCAATACGAGGTGAATGATGTGGTTTCCGCGACGCGCTCGCGCCAGGCCATCACATTCGGCGGCGATGTCATCGAGACTCATAATGGTGGAAACAGTAAGGAGTTTGGCGGCCCGATGTGCTTGGGCCAGTTCACTTACAACACCTGCACGCTGGCCTTGACAGTATGCGAGGGTTCGTCGTACCTGGGTAATATCAATAACGTCGCATCGTATACACAGAGCTACGGAAACGCGCAATATACGGTGGATGACACGCTCTTCTCGATGTTCGTGCAGGATGATTACAAACTCCGGCGTGACCTGACGGTGAATCTCGGCCTGCGCTACGAGCGGCAGACCTTTACGGATTTCGATAAAGGTTTTGCGCCACGCTTTGGTTTCGCGTACAACGTGAAGGGCGACGGCAAGACCGTGATGCGTGGCGGTTTCGGCATCTACTACTCCCAGATTGTGGACAACAACGCCGCGAATTACGCCCTTTCGGGTCCCACGGGGGTTTTCAACTATACGGCGGGGCCGGGGCAAGTGGGATTTCCTTCCAGCATATCGGCAGCGCCGCTCCCCGCGTTTCCGCCCGGAGCCGTAGCCCCGGTGCTCAGCCTTTATGTGCGGCCCGGCAATAGCAACTATCTCGATCAGTTTTTTCCCACCTCGACGTTGCTCGGATATCAGAACGCGCTCCTAAGTCCTTACACGGAGCAATGGACGATCGGCGTCGAGCGCCAACTGAAACCGGGCTGGGTGTTGAATGTGGATTATGTTGGATCGCACACCCTCCGCATCAACCGGCCATTGGACGTCGATCCGCCAGCTTCGTTTGTGCGCACGGCACAGGGCCAGACGCGGAGCGCGCAAGCGGCCAACTGCACGCGGCCATATTGGATTTATTGGTACGCCCAGGCCGGAACCACGTGCAATGCGGCCAAAGCCACGAATCCGCAGCCTCCCTACAGTGTGATCCAGAGCGATGTCAACGATGGGTTTGCAAAGTATGATGCCCTGGACGTGAGCCTCAGCCGGCGCTTCAACCACGGAATCTCCATGCTGGCGAGCTATACGTGGTCACATGCCATCGACAACGTCGATCCGGATATTCCCAGCCAGAATCCGGATGATCCGAGAGTGACCGGCGCAGCCGAGGTGGGCAACGCCATTTTCGATCAAAGACAGCGATTCGTGTTGAGCGGCCTTTACACCGCGCCTTTCTCAATTCGGCTGGGTGGTGTGGGCACCATGGCTTCGGGATTGCCTTACAACATCGTCACGGGGACCACCAACGGCGGTGACACCGGCGCGGAGACAGACCGCCCCGTAATCAACGGCGCGGTCATCGGGCGCAACGCCGGGCATGGCCGGCCGATTTATGACTTCGCGCCTTTCGTGGAGCGGCCAGTCAGTTTCGGCAAGGAAAATCTGAAACTAAACCTGCGGGCGGAAGCTTTCAATCTTTTCAACCACGCCAACTTCGTTGGCTATAGCGCCACGTATGGCAACGGGACAAGCCCGGGTGTGGGTTTCGGTCAGCCCCTCTCCGGCATCACGAACCAACTTGTCGCCCGCGAGCTTCAGTTCTCCGTCGAGCTGTTGTTTTAAATCGGGGTGCCCGCATGGCCCCCGCCTTATGGAGACCAACCTCGCCGCTCTTCCCACACCCGAGAAGGACTTTAGCTTGACACACGCCGACTCGGACGCCTAAGTTGGTTCTTCGCTTCGCAACGATGGCATATCAGTGAGCACTGGCGACAGGAAACCATAGCGTTCTGGGTTGGAAGCGTCGAGCGAGGGTGCGCAATGTCTCGGAGCCGAAAAAAAATCAAAAGGCAAAAGTCAAAAGACGCATATTACGGATTTGCAGCCCTCTCCCCCAAGGGGGCGAGGGCTGAATTCCATGATTTTGTCTGATTTCTCAACGGCTGACAGCCGATAGCAGTTTTACACTTTAACCATTAACCTTTAAACCTCCGACTTCCTCATGCCCCACCTTCCTCGCATCGTGATTCTCGGCCGGCCGAACGTGGGCAAGTCCACGTTATTCAACCGCATTTGCGGACAGCGCCGGGCTCTGGTGGGCGACGAACCCGGCATGACTCGTGACCGCCTCTACGCTCCCGCCGAGTGGATGGGCAAACCTTTCGAAGTCATCGACACCGGGGGAATTATCCCTGCGGACAAAGAGCTGATCCCCATCGAGATTTATCGCCAGGCACAAAAGGCCATCGAGGAAGCCGCGCACCTGGTTCTCGTGGTAGACGGCCGCGAAGGCGTGGTGCCGATGGATGAAGAGTTGGCGCAACTTCTGCGCCGCACCGGAAAACCCCTGGCCGTGGCCGTGAACAAGGTTGACGCGGAGCAGCACTCGCCGCTGGCAGGGGAATTCCATCGTTTGGGAATCAAGCACATCTTCCCGATCTCCGCCGAGCACGGCCGGGGGGTGGATGATTTGCTGGACCATGTGACGGCGGGTTTCACCCATGATGCCCTCGTAGGGGAGGAACTTCCCGAGCTGGAGGGAACTGCTCACCCGATCACCCGATCACCGGATCACCCGATCATAGGATCACCCGATCACCCGATTCGCGTCGCCATTATCGGCCGGCCCAACGTAGGAAAGTCCACTCTGCTCAATCGGCTTCTGAACGAAGAGCGCTCGATTGTGTCGTCTGTGCCGGGAACGACGCGCGACGCCGTGGACGCGGAACTGGTGCGCGACGGCCTGCACTTTCGCTTCGTGGATACGGCGGGTATCCGCCGCAAGGGCAAAACCAAATTATTGGCGGAAAAGCTCAGCGTCATCCAGGCGCGCAAGCACTTGGAGCGCGCGGACGTGGCGCTGCTGATCCTGGACGCTCAGGAAGGCGTCACCGCGTTGGACACCCATATCGGCGGTTACGCCCATGAAAGCCGGCGCTCCGTCATCATCGTGGTGAACAAGTGGGACGCCATTAAAAAGGGACCCACCACCACGCAGGAGTTCACGAGTGAAATTCGGGATCGCATGAAGTACCTGGATTACGCACCCATCGTTTTTGTCTCCGCGCTGCACGGGCAGCGGTTGGGAAACTTGTTGCAGGTTATCGCGCAAGTCGCCGAAGCCCGCCAGCTTCGCATCAGCACGGCGGAGATGAACCGGTTTCTGGCGGAAGTGGATTTCGAACGCGCTTCATCCCCGTCGGGCAAGCCCACCCGGCTTTATTATTTGACCCAAGCGGGGGTGGCGCCGCCCATCTTCATCGCCTTCACCAATCGCTCCGGTAAGCTGCATTTTTCCTTCGAGCGCTTTCTCGAAAATCGCATCCGAGAGAAATTCGGTTTCCTGGGCACACCGATTGTGATCAAGTCTAAAGCCCGTCGATGATCCCTCCGGAGTTTCTATGAAAGTGTTCCTTCACGCCAGGAATGCAATGTATTCCGTCGATCTGAAGCTTTGGAGTGCGGCAGCTTGCTGCCGCTTTCCTCCCCGCGAGCTTGCTCGCGGGGATTTCAGCTAAGAGGACAACTCCCAGCCAGCAAGCTGGCTGGCACCAAAGCGGCAGCAAGCTGCCGCACTCCAAAGGCGGGTCGCGCATCGCTGCCTGTCTGGCCGCGGTCGTGGCGACACAAATCTTCGGGAAAGGTCGACCGCGCCTACAGTTCGAGGTTTTCACACCGTCCCCTCCCCGGCTGTGCCGCGGGGTCAGTTTATTTCTGAAGGAAATGGTTATCATTCAGTAAGCACCCGATTTCTTAACTTGACTTTCACCCCGCCCAAGGGGATGGTATACTCCGTTTGTTATACTGTGATCGAATTGGGGGCGAGCAGAATCATGTCGGGACTATTAAATGGGTTCCAGAAGGAGGTCAGGCCTCATGTCGTGGGAAATGGGAGCAATCCGCGTCATTTTCGTCATCATTATTACCTTAGCCGCTGTACATCTTCATCCTTTTGGCTTGTCCGAGTTCAAATCTGCGATTTTAGGGTTAGCCCTCGGGATTTTCTTCATTTTATTTGAAATGCGGCTGGAGAAAGCAAGCCTGAAGCGCCTGATGGGTGCGGCTTTCGGTTCCATTCTGGGCATTCTCGGCGCGCTCATGATCAGCCATCTGCTGAGTCTGACGGCGATTGATAGAGCGGCGAACTCATTCTTTCAGGTAACCTTACTGCTCTTGATGGCTTACGTGGGATTAGTTCTGGGCGCCAATAAAGGTGACCTGCTCAATCTCGGCGCACTGGGCGGGCTTTTTGCAACGGAAAAGACGCCTCGCAAGAATTACAAAGTGCTGGACACGAGCGTCATTATCGACGGCCGCATCGCCGACGTTTGCGAAACGAGTTTCATTGATGGGACACTGATCGTCCCTCAGTTTGTGCTGCGCGAATTACAGTTGGTGGCTGACTCTTCCGATCCCTTGAAGCGCAATCGCGGGCGAAGGGGGTTGGACATCCTCCAGCGCATGCAGAAAATGAGCAACATCACAGTACAGATTGTAGAGGAAGATTTTCCCCAACTCCGCGAGGTCGATTTGAAGCTCATCGAGTTAGCGCGTGCTTACGAAGGGAAAATCGTCACCAACGACTTTAACCTCAACAAAGTTTCCCAGCTCCAAGGCGTTCCGGTGCTCAATATCAACGAACTGGCCAACGCTCTGAAGCCCGTCGTCCTGCCCGGCGAGATTATGCGGGTGTTTATTCTGAAGGAAGGCAAGGAATACAATCAGGGTGTCGCCTACCTGGATGACGGCACCATGGTGGTGGTGGACAACGCTAAGAAAATGATTTCCAAGACCATCGACATTTCCGTGACGAGCGTTTTGCAAACCACGGCGGGAAAGATGATTTTTGGCAAGTATGATGAACGGAGAGCACTGGTCGAGGTGGTTCATCAATAAGTGTCAATCGTAAGTAGTCTATTGTCAGTTGCATTCCGGTGAATATGTTAGATGAGGCGGCGGAGAGCAGGTGCGCTCCGTCGCCCTTTTTTTCCTGAGATAGCCGTGTGACAACCGGATCGATACGCGAGAATCATTGGTGCACGAGCCGCCAACGAATTCTTGCGACGGACAACTGACCACTGACAACTGACAACCGACTACTTCCCATGAGCGTTTTAGCCATTATTCCCGCGGCAGGTACGGGTTTAAGGATGGGGGGAGGCACGCCCAAACAATTTCTCTCCCTCGAGGGCGTACCCATTTTTGTTCACACCCTCAGGAAGTTCGCTGCTTCCGAAGCCATCGATGAGATTTTCCTGGGAGTGCGGCCGGAAGAGATGGATCGGGCGGCAAAAGAAATTGCCAATGAGCATTTTGCCAAAGCCGTGCGGGTGCTGGCAGGCGGGGCGTCGCGGCAAGAGACTGTGGCCCGGTGTCTGGATCAGGCCGCGCCGGAAACGGACGTGGTGGTGGTCCACGATGCGGTGCGCCCCTTCATTGAACTTGCCATGATTCGCCAAGTCGTCGATGCCGCCCGCAAAGAGGGCGCGGCGATTCTGGGCATTCCCAGCGTGGATACGGTGAAAAAAGTGGAACGGCAGACCATTCTGGGGACCATTCCGCGCGAGCGCATTGTACTAGCGCAGACACCACAAGCCTTTCGTTACACCCTTCTGCGCCATGCTTTTGATCGCGCCCTGGCGGAAGGCTATTACGGCACCGACGAGTCCAGCTTGGTGGAACACGAAGGCCACGACGTCAAGGTCCTGATGGGGTCGGACCGGAACATCAAAATTACCAAACCCTCGGATCTGCCCTTGGCCCGCCTTTACATTGCGCAGGAGCGCGAACACATCCGGGGCGAAGCCTGAATTGGGGAAGATGAATCCTTCACGCCGCACACGAAAACCCAGTAGCAAGGGCATTCTGTTCAGGCCCGCGGCCGGGATCGACGTGACGCCGCACGTTGTCCCACCCCTGCCCTCGGGATTGCGAGTGGGAATCGGCAACGACCTCCATCGGCTGGCGGATGGACGCAAACTGATTTTGGGCGGGGTGCGCATTCCCTTTGAAAAAGGACCGGTCGGCCATTCCGACGGCGACGTGCTGGCCCACGCCATCTGCGATGCTTTGCTGGGCGCGGCGCGCCTTGGTGATATCGGACGCCACTTCCCCAACACGTCTCCCCAGTGGAAAAACGCTTCCAGCTTGCTCTTCCTGCGCCACGTGCGCCAATTGCTCGCCTCCGCCGGGTATAGGATCATCAACATCGACGCAACCGTGGGTTTGGAGCGCCCCAAGCTGGCCCCACACATTCCCGCCATGGAAAAGAACGTGGCCGCGGCTCTGGCCCTCAAGCCTGGCCAAGTGAGCGTCAAAGCCAAATCCGCTGAAGGCCTGGACGCCGTCGGGCGCGGGGAGGCTATCCGGGCTGATGCCGTGGCGCTGATTCAAACCTGCTTCTGACGCGCCTTCTCCAGGGCTTGAACCCACATGCTTTTAATGGGATACTGTAGGTCTTCAGAAAGTTAAAATGTATTTACACTTAAACCCATTCGCCGAATTTAGCATCATAACAGTAGGCTTGTCAGGCGGTTCCGGTGAACTCGCCCACTGCACTTGGAAACAGAGGAGAAGGTATGGCAGACAAAGTTCCTAGCCCCGGCCACTCGATGTTTGGCCTGAACGATGCGCCCACGCGGCGCGTAACCGCCCCAGAGGAGGCGCCGGCGTCGCCTCAACCCCAACCCCAGCCCGCAGCCCCTCAGTATGTTTTGGTTCAGCAACCCCCGCAAGCGGTTCCGGTTCCCGCCACGGGAGGTGGGAAAGCACTGCCCTGGTTGGTGGCGGCCCTGGCCGTCCTGGGCATTGCGAACCTGATGATGGTGCTCATGGCTCGCTCCCAGTTTAACGACTACGCAACGAAGCAGGCTGACGCGTTGAATCTGATTACCCGGCGGATAGACTCGAGCGACGAGCGCTACGCGCAATTGCGCGGGCAATTTCAGGTCACCGAGGAGAAGCTTGGTCTGACACAACAGGAACTGGCCCGCGCGCACGCCCTGGCCGCGGAAGTTCAAAAACAACAGCAGACCGCGGTCGCCCAATTGAACCAAGCTATCGCCCAGAAAGCCAGCAACGATGAAGTGAACAAGCTGCAGGCTGACTCGAACGCCAAGATCGGCGGCCTGAGCACCGATTTGGCGGGAACCAAGCAGGACCTGGCCAGCACCAAATCCGAGTTTGCCAACGCCCTTACCGGCACCAAGGGTGAGTTGAATGGCGCCATCGCCCGCACTCACGACGAACTGGTCGCACTGGCGCATAAAGGGGATCGCGACTATTTTGAGTTTACTTTGCCCCGCAGGAAGGCTCAGCAGAAGATCGGAACGGTAACTGTGGAATTGGAAAAGACCGATCCGAAGAAAAATGTCTTCAGCGTTTTTCTCTCTTTTGATGACAAGAGAACTGAGCGCAGCAACAGGGCCATGAATGAGCCCCTGTGGTTCTACGTGAAGGGGGCGTCGAGCGCCCTGGAGTTGGTGGTCAACAAATTGGGCAAGGATAGCGTGTCCGGTTATATGAGCACGCCAAAAGGGTTCTTTCCCAGTACCACGAACGTGCTAGGTCAACGGCCGGGGGCTTAGACACCAATGCGGCGCCGGCACACGGCCGCCTGAGGTGAGAATTCAGGGCGCCCATCTATTGAGGGGCGCCCTTGCTTTTTGTGGAGGCGCCTGTTCTTCCCTCCCGGGTCAGGAGGGGCAGGGGCATGAGGGTCGAGGTTACTTGCTGCCGTTGCTGCTCGCGTAACGGCTGAGCACCTGCGCCAATTCCTGCTCCGACCGCAACCCTACCAACTTCTCCACCACGTTGCCGTTCTGCAACAAAACGAGAGTGGGAATGGAGCGGACCGCAAACTTGTTGGCGATGTCAGGCAGCTCGTCTACATTGACCTTCGCGAAAGTGACTTGTTCGCCGTACTTCTCGGCCAAGCGATCGAACGTCGGCGCGAGCATCTTGCAGGGACCGCACCAGTCAGCCCAGAAGTCCAGAAATACGGGCTTGGCGCTCGTCTCGATCCCCTGCCAATCGGCATATTGAACGTGTAGAACCTTTTCCATAGTCTTTTCGTTTTACCTCCCGCAACTATAGATGCAATTCAGCGCAAATCGATACAGGGGACCATGGCTTTTGGGAGACCTTCCACGCGATGAGACCCTGTGCAGAGCTTGGGAATTTCCCGTACAATGACTCAGGTCAATTCGGGCAGATCAGCATGAATCGGAGGGACGCTCAGAAAGGCCATGTAACGGCGGGTCTCCCGACAAGCCGGGCCGGGGGCCGCGGAATATTCCGACAATGCCTCACGGAAATTATTAGACCCCATGCGAACCACAGGAAAGAATCCTCCCATGCTCAAAGCGGTGCGTGAACTAGCCCAACTCCAGCGGCAGGTGATCGCCTGCACTCGCTGTGCGAACCTCATCGCGTATTGCCGCCAGGTGGCCAAAGAAAAGCGCCGCATGTATCGCGATTGGGAATACTGGGGAAAGCCGGTGCCGAGCTTCGGCGATCCTCGCGCTGAGCTCCTGATCCTCGGTTTGGCGCCTGGAGCTCATGGCGCCAATCGCACGGGGCGGATGTTTACGGGTGATCGCTCGGGCGATTTCCTCTATCGCGGCCTCTATGAGGCGGGATTCGCGAATCAGCCCACCTCGCGCGATCGGAGCGACGGCCTGAAGCTTCGCAACTGTTACATCACCGCAGCGCTCCGTTGCGCACCGCCCGCGAATAAGCCACGCCCGGAAGAATTGCGCAATTGCCAGACGTACCTGGAAACGGAATTGGAGATCTTGACGCACGTGCGCGCCGTCCTGGTGCTGGGGCGCATCGCCTTTGATTCTTACCTGCGCGTGGCCGGTAAGCGCCAGGGCTTTCCGCGCCGGTCGACGTTCGTCTTTTCCCATGGGGCAAGTTTCACGCTGCCCGCAGGCCTGCCCCGGCTGTTCTGCTCCTACCACCCCAGCCAGCAGAATACTCAGACCGGCCGCCTGACACCGGAAATGTTTCAGCAGGTGTTGCGCGACATATGTCATTTTCTGGGTTCATGAATCCCCGTGGCCCGGCTGTGATGGCATTCCTCTCTGGCGGGGAGCCGCTGATGGCGCTCGAGATCGTGCGCGCCGCCGTTGCGAAGCCCCTGGCGAATTGTTAGGATACCGCTGCCGCCGTCAGCGGGGCTTGGCTCCGGGTTGCCCGCGGTAAACCTCAGAACAAGGATTTCACGATGAACCCATTCAAAATCTTCTCTGGCGCCTTACTCTTCCTTACCCTTTCGTTGGGTCTTGCCACGCCAGTGAGCGATGAGACCATTCACGGCATCAACCCGGCGTATATGAATACGAATGTCTCCGCTTGTGTGGACTTCAATCAATTCGCCAATGGCGGGTGGATGGCCTCCCACCCGATCCCTGCGGAATTCCCGACCTATGGAACGTTCCGCGAGTTGGCGGATCGAAGCGACGACACCCTTCGCCAGATTCTGGAGACCGCCGCCAGCCGGACGGATGCTCCCCTAGGAAGCGACGAGCAGAAGATCGGCGATTTCTACGCCAGTTGTATGGATACAACTCAAATCGAAAGTGAAGGAGCCAAACCTCTTCAGCCGGAGTTTGACCGCATTGCTCAAATCCACGACTTGTCCAGCCTCCGGGGGGAGGTTTCCCGACTGCACGGATATGAAGCCGGCGTTCTCTTTCGCTTCAGCGGCCAGCAAGACCAAAAAGACAGCACGCAGGTGATCGCCAGCGTTTTCCAGGGCGGAATGGGTCTGCCGGAGCGCGGCTACTACTTTAGGGATGATGAAAAATCCCAAAAGATTCGTGACGCTTACGTGAAACATATCGCCAGCATGTTGGCTCTGTTGGGCGACGATGCCGCCAAAACCGCGGCCGAATCCCAAACCGTCATGGCACTGGAAACCAAGCTCGCGCAGTCCGCGATGAGTCGTATTGAAATGCGCGATCCGGACGCCACCTATCACAAGATGCCCTTGGAACAACTGCAAAGCCTGACGTCCAACTTTTCCTGGGAGGGATTCCTCAGCGACCTGGGTTACACGCAGATCAAACAAATCAATGTGGGTCAACCTAAATTCTTTACAAACCTGAATGATCTGCTGACGTCTGTGCCGCTTGATGACTGGAAGACTTACCTGCGCTGGCATCTGATTTCCGCGGCAGCCCCGGCGCTCTCCGATAACTTTGTCCAGGAGGACTTCAACTTCCACAGCCACATCTTGCAGGGAACCGAGAAAATGCAGCCCCGCTGGAAGCGCTGCGTCGAGGCGACCAACCGCCGGCTGGGCTTTGCCCTGGGCAAGCAGTATGTCCAGAAAACGTTTCCGCCCGAGGCCAAGGCCCGCGCTGACAAGATGGTACACTACCTCATCGAGGCCCTCCGCGAAGATATTCAGACCCTCCCCTGGATGGGCCCCGAAACCAAGAAAGCCGCGCTCGCCAAGTTGGACGCTTTTACTCCCAAGATTGGCTATCCGGAAAAATGGCGCGATTATTCCGCTTACAAAGTGGACCGTGGGCCGTTTGTGGAAAATGTTCTGCGCGGCGACCTGTATGAATTTCATCGTTCCCTGAACAAGATTGGCAAACCGGTCGATCGCACGGAGTGGGGGATGACTCCGCCCACTCTCAACGCCTATTACAACCCCTCGATGAACGAAATTGTGTTTCCAGCGGGAATTTTGCAGCCGCCGTTTTTCGACCCGGAGGCCGACGACGCCTCGAACTACGGGGGGATCGGCGCTGTCATCGGCCATGAAATGACCCACGGGTTCGACGACGAAGGCCGCAAGTTCGATGCGCACGGCAACCGCTCGGACTGGTGGACCGCCGAGGATTTGAAGAACTTCCAGGAACGGGCCGCTTGCGTGGAAAAGCAGTTTGATGCCTACGTGGCCATCGACGATATTCACGAAAAGGGTAAATTGGTGCTGGGCGAAAGTATCGCGGACCTGGGAGGGTTGACAATTGCTTACAAGGCCTACCAGAAGAGCCTGCAAGGAAAACCTCACCCGCCGAAGATCGACGGTCTCACAGCCGACCAGCGCTTCTTCCTTTCCTTCGCGCAAATCTGGGCGGGCAACGACCGGCCGGAGTACATTCGGCTTCAAGTAAACACCAACCCGCACCCCCTGCATAACTTTCGGGCCATCGGCGCGCCCTCCAATATGCCGGCGTTCCAACAGGCCTTCGGCTGCAAGGCAGGTGACCCCATGGTGCGTGATGAACGCTGTGTGATTTGGTAGAAGCGAAGTCGGGATCAGCGTTCCTGACATGCCTTGCGCCAATGCGCAGAGAAGGGCTGGATGAACCCACAGACCGTTGCAGGGGTCATCGGTGTCGATGCCGGGACCAGTGGGGTTCGAGCCCTGGTTGCTACGGCTGAGGGCGAGGTCCTCGCGAATGCTCACACTGCACTTTCCGACCTTCCCGCTGTCGGCACGGCCCACGAGCAAGACGCCAACGGTTGGTGGCGGGCCGTCTGTCGGACTCTTCAAGACTTGCTGAAAAGCCTCAAAGCTGAACATGAGACGCCCCAAATTGTGGGGATGGCCGTAACCTCAACTTCAGGTTCATTGGTCTTGGCAGATGCGCGGGGTCACCCAATTCGGCCAGCTATGCTTTACGATGATGGGCGCGCCGCAGTTGTCGCTAACGAACTCAATCGGCGGGTCCCCACCGTGCAAGCGCATATCAATGCGTCGTTCTCTCTCGCCAAGGCTCTTTGGGTTCGGCAGGAGGAACCTTCCCTCTGGGAACACGCGTCTTACATCTTGCACCCCGCCGATTGGCTGACGGCAAAGCTTACGGGGCGATGGGGAGTCTGTGATTACTCCAACGCGCTCAAGCTCGGCTACGACCAGGAAAAAAGCGAATGGACAGCGGTCGTCGGCCTTGCGGAAATTCCCCCCTCCATGCTGCCCCAGGTTGTTGCTCCCGGAGAACAGGTCGGAACGATTGCGCTCCAAGCCAGTTATGAAACCGGATTGGCCGCCGGTATACCTGTTTTCGCCGGGGCTTCCGACGGCCTTGCGAGTCTGATCGCTTCCGGGGCGAGCAAAGCGGGCGACGCCAACACGACTCTGGGTACGACGCTCGTTTGGAAGGTCCTGACCCAGACCAAGCCGCAACTGGGACCGGGAATGTACTGCCACCACCACCCGAGCAATTTGTGGGCTCCTGGTGCGGCAAGCAACACCGGACCCGGCACGCTTCGGCTTGATTTCCCAACATTGGACGCTGCTGAGATGGATCGGCGCGCCTCCCCGTATCTGCCGGCTTCCACCCCCTGCTACCTCCTGGGGACACGGGGTGAACGCTTCCCTTTCCTTAGTCCCCAAGCTAAGTCGTTTGTCGAGGGCCAAGCTCCGAACCCGCATGAATGGTACGCTGCGCAATTGCAATCGCTGGCTTGCGTTGAGCGCTGGGGGTATGAACGATTGGAGGCCTGTGGAGTGCGAGTGGGCGACGAGGTATTCTCTGCCGGAAGCGCTGCGGCAAGCCCTGTACTGTCGCAGCTCCGTGCCAATCTTCTTAACCGTACCGTGGTGCTTTGCGTGAATCCGACTGCCTCGTACGGCGCAGCGATCCTTGCCGCGGGAGCAGCCCTCTATTCCGGCGATGTCAGCGCGGCAATTCGCAGCATGACCCGTGTCTTACAGTCGCATCCGCCTCAGTCTGAAATGGTCGGAAGGTTCGAGGAGGCCTACCGGGTCTTCCGCGCCGCGTGCGCCAGGCGAGGCTATGAATGAATCGAGATAGTTTCTCCTAAGGTAAGGTTTTCAACTTAATGTTGCGAAATTCGATATGATAGCCTTCCGCTTCCAGGCCCCAATAGCCTTTGAGAACTTCCGGAACATCGGCTTCACCGGCCAAATCGCCATTGACCCAGAGGGTAATTTTCGGGCCATCGCAACGAATTTCGTAGGTGTTCCATTCACCGATGGCGTGAAGCGGATTTACTGCCGGTGAAGGAATTCTAAACCTGGACAGCTCCCCATGAACCAGGGTTTGACCGAAAAGGTACGCGCTGGCTCCCACCTGGGCCTGGTGCCAGACTTTTCCATCCAAGCTGTTCCGAACGAAGACTCCGCTGTTATACCCTTTTCGCCCCTCACTATCCGTTTCAAAGCGCCATTCCACGTGGAGAAGAAAATTGGTGAGTTCGTGATCGTAGCGGAGCCACTCGTGCCCGTGGTTGCCCTCGCAGACGATGGTTCCATGTTCTTTGTCGAAGCTCCACTGGTTGATGGGATCCAAGGCTTTATCAGGTGGGATGGCCACGCGTGTCCAACCGTCAAGGGATTCATGCGGCATGATATCAACCCATCCCGAGGGATCGGAGGCCAGGAAATCACTCACCCTTGCAGCCCTTGTGGATTTGACCGCCCCCAAGTGGTCGGGAATTAGTAAGAACGTGTTGTAAGGCGCCGGGGTTTGCCCATAACTCCATGACACCGGCCAGACTGCCAGAAATGCGATCAAGAAAAATGTAAACTTGCGATGACGCTGCCACGTTTTCATTTCTGATTCCTCCTTGTTGCCGGTCAGAGCCAATCGACCTGCGAACCGTGCAGACAAGTACTATCGCGGCTGGGGAAAAAAGGGAAGCGATTTTCGAAGTCGACAAATTGAAAGGACGGGCCCGCGCTGCGCTCGTTATTCCGTCAGGTGTGAGGTAAGCCCACGGATCATAGCGATATCTGCGCTAGGTGTTTATTCCGAGCATTTGACCAACAACCTCCCGCGTCTCTTCACTGAAGCGCAAGAATTCATCTTCCGTCAGCAAACCCAGCTCCTTGATGGAGGCGAGTCGATTCCACGCGGTTGATCGCCGAATGTCATCGAAGGATCGAGCCATCTCTTTATCTCGTCGTTTGAGGACCCTCCATATATCCAAGTATTTTTCGTGAAAACCCTTGGTGCGGTCAGAATTGACCCGTTCGACCTCCGACAGGATTTGCTTACAGAAGCGCTCAAGCGCCTCCGAATGTACCTGTCGGAAAAGTTTCCAATCAGACTCTTTGATTTGACGCATCAGTTTTCCCCCCGATCCCTAACATTCCTGCTCCGAGATCGGACGCCCTCAAGACATGGGGCTCTGCGGCTTTTTTCCCCTCTCCAACTCCTCAAGGTTTGATTTGAGCGTTTTGACGGTTGCCGAGGGACCTTTCAGTTCCATCAAACTCAGGGTTTTGCGCAACCATTTCTTCGCTTCCTCGATCTAGACTCCGGCCATTCTGCCTTGTGGCTTCCAGGACGTCAACCATTTCCTAAAGTGCGAGCGGCGAAGCTGTTAGCCTAAAAGGCGTAGGAATTCGGAGGGCCCAAACGCTGCGTGGGTTCTTTGTCTACGGTTTTGCGGCGCTCCGCCACCGCGCGGGAGAATTACTCCCGCGATTCCTGCGAGAAAATAATTTCGGGCTGATTTCTCGGGGCTTGAAACAATAAATCGGCGTACTGGGGCAGGGAGAGGATGCGCGCCCATACGAAGCCGTCAAACCCGCTGATTCTAATGTTCGTAGCAGCCTGCCTTTTGGCATGATCCAAAATCCTGCGCGCTATCTCCCCGGGGTCAGAGATGTCATTCACTAGAACTTCCATCGGGCGAGGCCAGCTGCGCAACTCCTTGAGCGCTTGGAGCACCTGAGACTGCAAGGCCAAGCAGGGTTCGGTGTGACACTCCAGCATCTTCTCGACGGCATAAAGCGCCGAGTAGTTGACGCGGTCGACGAAGGCCATGTAGAGGTGATGGCTGCCGGGAAGGTAGTGTACTGGGACCATTTCCGCCACTTCCAGGAGGGGAAAAGGCACCAAATGGGCGCACTCCAGAAACCGCCGGCTTTGATTGAGGGGAAAGACCGGTATGGACCACTGCAAACCGAGGATTTGGGTCACTTGCGCTTCGTTGACGGCCCCGATGTGGCGTAGCCATTCCCCCACGCGCCCGCTGCCTGAATCTTTCTGCGCTTTCAAAGCTCTTTTGAGTTGCTCATTATCTACCATGCCGCGAGATAACATCAGCAATCCCAGGGGAACACGGTGAGCCTTGACAGGCGGTTGGCTTGTCCCAGGAAGGAGCTGCCCGATCGCGAAAGCGAGGGCTTGTTCAAAGCACCCGGGACCGCAATACCAATGACCATCCAGGGAGTAACCGCGCCGACGTTCAAGCCAAGCCCGCCACAGCCCGCGGCGATGGGAGCAAGCTGGGGATTCACATTGTTGTAGGAAGCCTTCAACCTTCATCATTGCCATGCTCACGTTCTTAACGACTCAATTCGTTCCATCGGGCTAATGATTTCCATCACCCGCAGTCCGTAGTTCCCATCCACCACCACGACTTCCCCGCGGGCGATCCCCTTCTTTCCCACCAGAAGTTCCACCGGATCCTGGACATATTGATTGAGTTCCACCACCGACCCGGCACTCAAGTCCAGGATGTCGCGCAACGCCATTTGGCGTTCACCGAAGCGCAGGGTTACATCTAGTTCAACATCCATCAAGAGTTCGAGTTTGGGATCACGCGTCTGCGCCAAAGGGGCCGGCGGCGGGGCTGGAGTTGGCAGTTCGAAAGCCGGGACCGGCGGCGGGGTGACGGGGTCGAGCGCCGTCGCCAGCGCTGAGCCGAGCTCGAAGATCAAATTGAGAGGGGTGAGGCCGGGGCTGGTCCATTGCATGCCGGCCCGTAGGGCGGGCTCGCCCGGAAATGGATCTAACCCCACCCACTTAAAACTCACCTCTCCGCCTGCCAATCCTTTAAGGGCCGAGGCGGCCGCGCCCGCAAATTGGCGGAACAGCTCACCGAGGGCATCGCGATGGTCATCGACCATCACCGAGCTGCCGTCCTCCGGCTCCGCTAGTAGTAACTGTGCCAGCCGCACAGCATCCTTCTTCGACAATATGAATCCCTGGTTTCCCGACAGGTGCTGCGCCGCCTCGAATTGGACGGCGATGCTGTTCTCCTTCAGCGATGCAAGCAGTGACTGCGTCGCCTCGGGGGAAAGTTCCTGCCCCGTGTGAGGTGCGCCCACCACCTCCTGAAGGACGCGGCCAATGCTCGCACCCCAGGCTTGCAGGTACTCATGCAATTTCGGGTTTTGCGGGGCGGGTTTTTCGGTGCTCATGCGTTCTCCTTCTGAACCGCGTCCAAAGATCGCACGCGCCCATCCACCTGCGCGGCGCGACGGCCTCGCGTGCGAACCGGGTGCGCGTTGAACAACGCCTTGCCGCTCACCAACAGATGGGCGGCCTCCCCAAGGGAATAATCCAGTTTCAGTACGTCACCTTGTTCTAATGAGAGAATCTGGGAGACGCGGACGCCCCGCCCGGGCAGAACCAACTGGAGAGGGAACAAACAATGGTCAAGGCGTTTGCGTATTTGCGTGGCGCTGTCCGCGGTGCCCCGCTGCTTTCGGTAGGAAGCTTGTTGCGTAAGCTTTCGCAATAGGGCGTTAGCGACGGCGGCGGGCAGGGCAACATTCAACATCCCGCGTGCTTCGGGCATACGGATTTCGAAGCTGAGGGAGAGGATTTTCTCATTGGGGGGCATGAGGCGGGAAATATCGGCTTGCCGTAGCCGCTGGTCAAAAGTGAACTGCGCTTCCAGCACCGGATGCCAAGTGCTTTCCAACTCTCTCCCGATGATTCTCACCACACTTTCCAGGATCTGCTCCTCGATTTCGGTGATCTCGCGCACGGCAGCTTCCGCGCGGCCCGAGCCTCCCAGCAATACATCAATGACCGGAAACGCCAGGGGCAGATCGATTTCGATTGCCGCTGAAACACCAAAGGGGCGAAGCGTCATGGATACCAGGTAAGTTACTTCGGGAATGCGTTGCAGGAACTCGCCATAGTTGAGTTGCTCCGCCGATACCAGATTGACCTCGAAAGCCAGACGTAAGTAGGCGCCGAGCGAATGGGTAAGATTCCGCGCGAAAACCTCGTGCAACTGACTCACCGAGCGGAGTTGCTCCTTGGAGATTCGGGACGACTGGCGAAAATTGCAAGCCGTCACGGTCCGCTCCTCGGCGGGTGGCTTCGGCTTCTCGGCAACTCGCCCTTGCGCCGCTCGGAAAAGGGCGTCAATTTCCTCTTGGCTTAGAATCTTCTCCATGACGTCTCCATCGCGCCGGTCTGGGTGGGAGGCGGACTATCCATTTGAGGGGGAGAGGGTTCGAGCAGACTCCTCATTCTTGCTCGCAAGCGAACGAGGGCCGCGGAGTGGATTTGCGAAACCCGCGCTTCCCCTACCCCCAACACCGCCCCCACTTCCTTCATGGTAAGTTCTTCGAAGTAATAAAGTGAGAGGACCTGCCGCTCGCGAGGCTGGAGTTCACCCACGGCTCGGGACAGGAGTTCGCGGAGTTCTCCTTCCAGGCATCGCGTGTAGGGCTCCTGTTGCAGCGCCTGCGTGGACACGGCCAAAATGTCCCGTTCGTGGCCCGACTCCGTGAATTCATCATGCAAACTCCCCAGGTCAAGCCCCCGCAAATCGCCCAGCAAGTGCTGTAATTCCTTTAACTCCAGTCCCAATTCCATCGCCAATTCGGTTTCCGTCGCCGGACGGCCAAACCGGGCGCGAAGCCGCTGGTGCGCCTGCTCAAGTTGCCGGGCCTTCTTTCGCAAGGGACGCGGGCTCCAGTCGAGGTCGCGCAAGCTGTCGAGTATCGCCCCCTGAATCCGGTGCTTCGCGTAGGTTTTGAGCTCCACATTCTTGCTGGGATCGAACTTGTGAAGCGCTTCCATGAGACCCAGAATGCCCGCCTGGACCAAGTCGTCAAAGGAGATGTGCGAGGGTAGGCGGTCGTGAATTCTGCGGGCGATATATCGCACCTGGGGGAGTTGTTCCAAAAGCAGGCGCTCTTGATCCCCGGCTTCGAGGTGCGAAACGGACTCATAGGCTTTTTTGGCGTCGTTCATAATGTTCTTCCTTTCGTCGAACGATCTCTACCTCAACTCTCGGTACCATCGGTCCGCCACTCGACCTCGGACCTCTTCTCCTGTTCATTGCACGACCCCCAGCGACTGAATGGATACCGCCGCGGGAATTTCCGCGGGCGACAGGACCACCACTCGGGGAAGGAATGGCTCCATCAGGCGTCGCAGGTGGAAACGCGTCGGACTGTTGCAAAGCACGATGGGTGACGGGACCGACAACGGCTCGCCCAAAAGCCGTTTCATGCCCTCCAGCACCCGGCGAATCAGCGAAGGCTGCAAAGCGTTCGGTGAACGGTTGGCTGTTTGCGGGTCCAAGACCTGCGCGAGTTGTTCTTCCACCGCGCTGTCAAGCTGGATGACGGTGAGCTTCCCGTCGTCCCCGAGCAAGGGCTGGACGAGGGCGCGACCCAAGGCCTGCCGCGCGGTTTCCACCAACAAAACGGGGTTTTTATTCAAGCTCGCGGTGTCAAGGAGCGTTTCCAGAATCGTGACTAGATCGCGAATCGAAACCTGCTCGCGCAGCAATTGTTGGAGCACCTTCTGAACTTCGCCCAAGCTCAGCATTTTGGGAACGAGCTCTTCCACCAATTTAGGTTGTGTTTCCGCCAGGGCGTCGAGCAGCCGTTTAGTTTCCTGCCGGGTCAGCAGCGCGTGAGCATGTTGCTTGATGACTTCCGCCAGGTGGGTGGCCAGAACCGAGGTTTGATCCACCACCGCATAGCCGGCGGCCAAAGCCCGGTCGCGAAGGTTGGGCGCGATCCATTTGGCGGGCACCCCAAAAGCTGGCTCGCGGGTCTCCCGCCCTTCCAGGGGCTGCGCCGTTGCCTCCGAACTGATGGCCAGCAGGCTCTCCTGGGCCATTTCCCAGCGGGCGATTTCCACCCCCCGGAGGCGGATAACATACTCGCGGGGGTTCAGTTGCACGTTGTCCGTTATGTGCACAGGAGGGATGATGAAGCCCAGTTGCAGGGCGAGGTGCCGGCGCAGGGCGCGAATGCGCGCGAGCAACTGGCCACCCTGCGCCTGATCGACCAACGCCACCAGTCCGTAGCCCACCTCCAGACTCAAATCATCCAGCCGTAGGAGGGTCTCCAATTGCTCCTGCGCCTTTTCCGGCGGGAGCGGAGTGGCGGGACTTACCGCGTCCGCAGCTTTGCCCGTACTCGCCCGTTGGGCGCGGCGGGCCACCCAGGCGAGAAGCCCGGACATGAGGAAGAAGGGAATCTTGGGCAAGCCAGGAATCAGGCCCAGCGTGCCCATCACGCCGGAGACGATCCACAACGGATGGCTGCGCGGAAGGAGTTGCCGAGTAAGGTCAACTCCCAAGCTCGATTCGGAAGAGGCCCGCGTGGCCACCATCGCCCCGGCGACTGAAACCAGAAGCGAGGGGATCATGGTGACCAACCCGTCCCCGACGGTGAGGATGGTGTAGGTTTTCAGGGCTTCGCTGAGCTGGACGCCATGGTAGAAGACCCCGATCAAAAAGCCGGCGATGATGTTGATGGCGGTAATGAGCACGGTGGCCAAAGCGTCGCGTTGGCTGAAGCGCGCCGCACCATCCATGGCGCCATAGAACTCCGCCTCGCGGCCCACCAATTCGCGGCGTGCTCGCGCCTGGGCTTCGTCAATCAGCCCTGCGCCGAGGTCAGCGTCAATGGCCATCTGCTTTCCGGGTAAAGCATCCAAGGTAAAGCGCGCCGTTACTTCCGCGATGCGCACTGCCCCGTGGTTGATCACCAGGTACTGAATCGCAATCAAAGCCACAAACAGGACGAAACCGACGATGTAATTTCCCCCCACGACAAACTGTCCGAAGTCTCCAATCACATGCCCGGCGGCGGCGGTGCCCTCATTGCCGTGCAGAAGAATGCGTCGGCTGCTCGCCAGCCCCAGCGACAGGCGGAACAAGGTCAGGAGGAGGAGGAGGGAAGGGAACACGGAGAACTGCACCGGGCGCGTGATGTACATCGCCACCAACAACACCAGGACCGAGGCCGTGAGGCTGGCCGACAGCAGAAGGTCCAGGGCAAAGGGCGGCAAGGGAACCAACATCACAAACACCAGCGCCACGGCGATTAAGGGAACCGCCCAGTCCAGGGAACTGCCCTTGGTGGGGGGAGCCGGCTTGGGGGGCGCAGGTTTCATGACTTAACCAGCCGCTGCGTGCGGTATATGAAGGCCAGGATTTCCGCGACCGCGGTGTACAGTTTCGCCGGAATCGTCTGGCCGACATCCGTGGCGCGATAGAGGGCCTGAGCCAAAGGCGGGTTTTCCACTAAGGGGATTCCGTGCCAGCGCGCCTCGCGTTTGATTCTTTGGGCGAGTAGGTTGCGGCCCTTCGCCACCACCATGGGAGCGGCCATGGTTTCCGGTTTGTACTCGAGGGCCACGGCATATTCGTTGGGGTTGGTCACTACCACCGTGGCGCGCGCCACATCGCGCAACATGCGCCGTCGCCGCATCTCCCTTTGCAGCCGCCGAATGCGCCCGCGGACGGCCGGGTGGCCTTCCATTTCCTTGAAGTCCTCGCGCACTTCTTGGCGAGTCATGCGGTGTTGGCGCTCATAGTTGAGGCGTGAGATCAGCACATCAAATCCTGACCAGAGGGCGAAAACCAAGCCGCCCTTCCAGGAAATTTCAAGGATGCGCGTCAGCATCCACCCCAGCGATGACCGGGGCCCCACCCGGCTCATTTGCAGAAGCTGTCCCCAGTCCCGCATCATGATGGCCAGGGTGATGTAGAGCACGAAAGCCGAGGGAATCAACGACTTCAAAAGTCCTTGTAGCCCTCCGAGCGAAAACAACTTTTGCAGATTGGAGGCGGGATTGAGCCGCTGCGGTTTGGGGGTGAGCGCCGCCGGGGCCACGACAAATCCTCCCAAGGCGAAGCTGCTGGCGAGGGCTACCAGCCAGGCCATGGCCAAGCAGGGCGCCGCCCAAACACAAACTCTCCACGCCACCCAATTCAGCACCGGCGTTCCCCCCGCCATATCGCTGTGGGCGGCGAGGGTGAAACACCGTTCCAAGAGATCGCGCCAGTCGCCCCTCCAGTTCCGCGGGTACCAAAAGAGAAACAGCACCGCGGTCAGCAGCGCGAGGGCGGCAGGGAACTCGCGGCTGCGCGGAACGTCACCCTCGCGGCGGGCTCGTTGCCGCCGCCGGGGAGTTGCTTGTTCAGTGCGACTTTCGTCCGCCACGCCTTTTGCTCCCTATCGTGCCAAATGCATCAGGCGCTCGCTCGTCGCGAGCGCTTCGCCGAAATACCTCTCGATCAACCCGGGCCAAAACCGCAATGTCCCCATGATCACCAGAAACGCCACCACGCTCTTGACGGAAATCCCCACCAACAACACGGGAAGCTGGGGTGAAGCCCTCCCCACCAGGCCCAGGGAGATATCGATGAGCATCGTCGCCAGAAGGGTGGGGATGGCAATCTGCACCGCCATGACCAGCATGCCGCCGGCGGCGCGCAGGAGCTGCTCGGTCAGGACCGAAGTCGCCACCACCGTTCCCGGTGGACAGTACTCGAAGCTTTTGGCCAGACCACGCAGCACCCAGTGATGCACGTCCAACTGAAGAAAGATCAGCAGCGCGACCATTTGGTAGAAATTGGCGAGGATCGGCGTGTCAACATCGGACAAAGGGTTGATCAGGTTCGCCAGCGAATGCCCAACCTGGAAACCCGCGACCTGCCCTGCCAATTCCAATCCCTCAAAGACGAACTGGAGCGTGATCCCCATGATCAGACCCACGACGAACTCACCGCCGACCACTTGCCACCCTCGCGCGCCCGAAAGGGAAGGCAAGTCCGCCGCCACGACAGGGTAGAGGAGGGCCGTCAGCGCTACGGTGAGGCCCGCTTTGATGCGAGGGGCAATCGTCGCACTCGCCAAAAAGGGCGCAAACACCATCAGCGCGCTCACCCGCGCCCCCACGATCAAGATGCGGCTAACCACCGTTTCCAGTCCCGAACCCACGTTTCACTCCTTGCGCCTTACCCCAGGCAGTGGTGAAAGTCCGCAAACAATTGCACCGTGAAGTCCATCAATTTGCGCAACATCCACGGCAACAGGACGATGGCGGTGATGGCCACAACCGCAATCCTCGGAACGGTGGCCACCGTATGCTCCTGAATGGAGGTCATCACCTGGACAATGTTGATCAGCAGGCTGACCACGGTAGCGACCGCCAGAATGGGCATGGCCAATAACAGAGCAATGTAGAGAGTTTCGCGAGATAACTGCACAACGACGTCCAGGGTCATAAGAAATCTCCGAGTGGCTAGTGGTTAGTGGCTAGCCGCGCCTCAATCTTTCCACGCAACGAGGCAAGCATCCTCTGTAACTCTCTGACCAGCGCGATACTTCGATAGTCGTTGGGGTCTCGGGGATAACCAAGTTCGATGGCAAGCGCCAACTGTGTGTCCAATTCTGCCAGTGAGCCTTCGGCGTGAGACAGGAACTGAACGAATTCCTTCTTCCCGTGGCGCGCTTGACCCTCTGCAATATTCGACGGGACCGACACGGCAGCTCGCCGCATCTGGGCAATTAACCCAAACCTCTCATCTTCGAGGAAGGAACGAGTCAAAGAGTAAACCTGTTTCGCCAGAGCCATGCCTTTCTGCCATACCAGAAGATCCCGGTAGCTGTTGATCTTGCGTTGTTCAATCATTTGGTTCCTCCGTTTATCATGCGCTGCTAGCAAGTAACCACTAGCCACTAACCACTGCCTTAATAAAAACTTTTCATCAACGAACCCACCACTAAGTTCCAGCCGTCCACCATGACGAAAAGCAAAATCTTCAGCGGGGTGGAAATCACCACGGGAGGCAGTTGCATCATTCCCACCGAGGTGGTAATGGACGCCACCACCAAGTCGATTACCAAGAAGGGGAAGAACAAGATCGTGCCGATTTGAAATCCCGCCTTCAATTCTGAAAGGATGTAGGCGGGAATAACCACCCGCATGGAAAGGTCTTCCGGACGGCGCGGGCGAGGTTCCTTGGTTAACTCCACAAACAGCGCCAAATCCTTCTGCCGCGTGTATTTCAACATAAACCGCCGCACCGGCGCTGCTCCCCGGTCCAATGCTTCCATGGCGGTGATCTGATTGTTTTGGAGAGGAACGATGGCGGCCTGATAGACATCCGCCCCCACGGGCTGCATGATGAAGTAAGTCAAAAACAGCGCCAGCCCGATGAGGGTTTGATTCGTCGGGGTATTTTGTGTTCCCAGCGCCTGGCGCAGGAAGTGGAAGACGACCAGCAATCTAACGAATGGCGTCATAGCCAGGAGCAGGGCGGGCAGCAGGGTCAGGATAGTAAGCAGGACGACAATATTCCAGGGCAAAGAGGAATTGCCCGGCGCGAGGCCCGGAATCACCAAACCGTTCGGCGCGGCCGGCGGCGCGGCATGAACCGCCGCAGGAAACGCCCCGGCGGCGATTCCCATCGCCAACCCCTTCGCCCATCGTAGAAGCCAGGATTGCTTCATAAAGAATTCAGTGATCCTCAAAGAACCCGAGATTCCCGCGGCGGGGAAGGTTCGGCTATCACCACGCCATCGTGGAGCCGTGCCAGGAGGGCAAGAGAGTTTCCGCTACCTCCCACCAGGAATTCCTGTCGATCGAATTCAATTACCGCCACAAAACGCCGCTCGCCGAGCGATAACGTCTCGCACACACGCAGGCGGCGGGCCTTGCGGGACTTGACGACGCGCTGGACCCAGCCCCATAGGTTTTCAAGGGTGACTGCCCAGACCGCCCCCGGCGAGGATGGAGCTGGACTTGCCGTTTGGGCTTCCATAGTTTTTGTTCCTTCCCCCAGGTCTACCGACTTGGGTCAAAGCATTTCCGTCATCCGGATGGCTAAACGGCCATCAATCACATCAAATTCCGCCCACCCCACCATGACCCCGTTCACCAGCACCGGCACATGCGCGCCTTCCCGGCGCTCGGTATCCACCAGCGAGTTGATACGAAGCGAAAGAAGGTCCCGAATGGTGAAATGAGGAACTCCTAAGGCGACGTATAGTTGGCAAGGAAGTTCCAGCGCCTCCGGCCAAATTTCCCGGGGCGAGGGAACCGATTCCACCACGCGGGTTGGAGCCTCATTTCCCATAAGTCAACGCTGCACAAGGAAATCCGTGAAATAGACTTCTCTCACGCCCAATTCGGGCACACGCGCCCGAAGCGCGCGGACGAGCTCATCTTTGAGTTTCTGCTTGCCGTCGGGAGCCAGCAGAGCGTCAGAATGCCAATTTGACAGCACCGCCAGAGTGCAATCTCGGATGCGCGCGGTGGGGAGCTCCCCTTCTCCGGCCTTACCCTCCTGGGCGGTGAGCGGGTTTTCTAATCCCAAATCAATTCCCACCCGAAGGAACCCGTTTTCTTCGGGATCCGCCAGGTTCACCACAAAAGGTTCCAGATGCATGACGGCCTTGACCTGCGGAGCATGTGAGCCTTTGCCATGGTCATTGGGAACTTGGGCAGAGCTCTTGCACCCCGGACTGCCCAGGGCGATAAGCACTGCCAGTCCCCACAGCAAGAACACCCTACGCCGTGACCATGCCTCGCTTCCTTTCCATCCTGCTTGGTTAAGCTTGGCCATATGCGCAAGTACAGAAAAAGCAAGTCGCCGTCCACAAGGAAAAGAATCACCCCAGAAACCTCTGGGGATCAGGGAAGGGAAGAGAAGCCTTTATTTTTGCTGGGGTTCCGGGATGTTAAAGGATGCTGCTCAACCTTCCCGCCGGCGGCGCAGCGGGCCGCGAGTGCTCCAAATTGGGAAAGACTCATGAGTGTGTTCCAAGGTGGAATGGGCGGTGCATACCTGACTACTTAGTCAGGGTAGTTGGCGTGCGAAGCAGGATGCGGTAGGATACGGCGTTCAGTTTCAAACGACTCAGAGGATGAAAAAACAGTGATTCGCAGCTTAGGCGGATTACACTCAGGCCCCTGGTAAGTATTCTGGGTAATCTATGTAATCTGCGGATCGAAGGGGAGGTTGGAATGATCCTGAAAGGACAAGTAGCTTTGATTACCGGAGCGTCAAGCGGCATCGGGCGGGCGACGGCCGAAGCCATGGCGCGCGAAGGAGCACGTGTGGGTGTGAACTTTCTCAAGAATCAAAAAGGCGCGGAGGAGGCGGTGGAAGCCATCCGCAAAGCGGGTGGCGAAGCCTTGGCGGTTCGCGCCGACGTTACGCGCCAGCAGGAGGTGCAAGCCCTCGTGGCGGCGGTGCGCCAACAGTGGGGGCGCATTGACATCCTGGTGAATAACGCTGGCGACCTGATTGCGCGACGCACGCTCGGGGACATGACCGAGGAGTATTGGGATCAGATCATGGACTTAAACCTTAAAAGCGCTTTTCTGTGTACGCAAGCTGTGTGGAAGGAGATGGCGGCGCACAACAGTGGATGCATCATCAACGTCTCATCCATCGCCGGGCGGAATGGCGGTGGCTTGGGCGCCGCAACCTATGCGGCGGCCAAGGGCGGCTTATTGACTTATACCAAAGGGTTGGCCAGGGAACTTGCTCCGTATGGAATTCGCGTCAACGGGATTAATCCGGGAGTGATCTTGACTCCCTTCCACGAACGCTACAGCCCGCCAGAGCTCATGGCGAAATTTGTCGCGACTATTCCCCTGGGCCGCGCCGGGACGCCGGAGGAAGTCGCCGATGTCATCTTGTTCCTGGTGTCCCCCGCCGCGCGCTACATCCTGGGCGAGACCGTGGAAGTGAACGGCGGCATGTTGATGGACTGAATTTATTGGCAAATCTATGGCCGAGTTGCCGAAGGATTCCCCCACACCTCTCGTCGACGCGCGTTGGCTGAGAATTACCCGTCTCGCGGCGCTGGCTCCCATCGCGCTGGCGCTCGCCTATAGCCTGTGGCCGAGCAAGTTCGGGCCACGGACCGGGTGTTCCGAGGACTTTAGCCTGATCTCAAACATCCTCTGGCTAGCGACTCCACCTTACGTCATCAGCTTGGTTCACCTTCTGGGGAGGTCGGCGCAAAGGCTTAAGAAAGGCTTGGCGTGGGCGGTGGTCGCCGGCTCCATCTGGGGAGCGATTAGTCTGTTCATCGTGCTGGCGGAGGTTTTCGGCGGGTCCGCCCGGTACGCAGCGATACCTCTCATTTCGACGGCAATCCAGATTACCTTGGTGACCAGCGCCATTAAGACTTACTACTCGGGGCACCGCGAGAAGGGCGACGAGGGCGTATTGTCCAAGCGCGTGCCGCTGTTTATGTCCTATCTCCTCTTTTTTGGGGCGATTTTCTTCGCGATGCCGGATTTCTACGCGACGAAGCGAGGGGGCCGGGCGGCTTCGGCCGTGGCCGCTCTGCGGAAGATCAACTCGGCCCAGGCATCCTATGCCCGCGCGTACCCCCAAGGATTCAGCCCGACGCTGGCGGCGCTGGGACCGCCACCAGGCGGATCTGCTCCCAGCGCTTCCGCAGCCGGGCTGATTGACCGCGATCTCGCCAGTGGAGCCAGAAACGAATATATTTTTCGGTATATCCCTGGAGCGCGCGACGCCGCCGGCAAAACCACTACTTATACCCTTACCGCTACGCCCCAGGAGCCGGAGTGCACTCTCTGGAGACAATTCCTCACAGATCAAACCGGGACGATTCACGCGTCCGAAAATCGTCCCGCCACGGTCGACGATCCGGAATACTAGCCACGATTCCGGTTGTAGAATGCTCTCAAGCATCTAAACTAAGAACGCTCGTGAAGGCGGCATGGGGGGCTTGGTGGGGAGCAGAATGAGCGGCTCGGTTCGGTTCACCATTCTCTCAGTCTTTTTCCTCGACGTGCTTCTCGGGGCCATGTCTGCCCAGGACCCGCAAAAGGCCGAGCCGCCGCCTCCTCCCGCAGGACCAGCGCGGGGAGCGATGGTCCACTACGCTTTGGACCGGACTTTGAAAAGCCCTGTACAGCCCATTCGCGGGCTGACGTTTGGCGGTGACCCTCCCGCTTTGACAGCGCTGGGAGGAGACGGCTCGGTGCGCGTGTGGAACGCGGTTACCGGTGAGCTCCTCAAAACCATATCGCTCGCCGGCCGTCCCAAGCCGGTTCCTTGCATTGCTTTCAGCCCTGACGGCAAATGGATTGTCGTGGGCGAGGACTTTACCAAGGCTGGAGTCTTCACCAGCAAGGTGGAACTGCTTGACGTGGTCGCGGGCCAGGAGGTTCGCGCGCTCGCGACGCACCATTGGGAAGTGGAGAGCCTCGCGTTCAGCCGGGACGGCAAGCTGCTGGTCTCCAGCAATTGGGACCGCAAGGTTCGGGTATTTGAATTTCCCTCGGGAAATCAGATAGGCGATTTCGAGAGCCCGTCTAAGCCCGTCTGCGTGGCCATCAGTCCCGACTCGAAGGTCATCGCTGCCGGGGATTTGAGCCCCGCAGTGACGCTCTGGGATCGCGAGGGAGGGAAGAAGCTCCAACGCCTCACGGGACATTCCAGCCGTATATGGAGCGTGGCCTTCAGCCCGGATGGCCAGCGCCTGGCTTCCGCCAGCGCCGACGGCTCCACGCGCCTTTGGAATGTTTCGACGGGCCAATCCCTCTACACCCTCTCGGGACACGTGGGCACGGTGATGGCCGCGGTCTTTAGCCCGGACGGAAAATTTGTGGTCTCGGGCGGCGCGGATCACACGGTGCGCTTTTGGGACGCCGCCACCGGCCAGAACCTTGAAACCTTTGGCGCCCACTCAGGGGTGTGGCAAGTGGCATTCAGCTCCGACGGCCAATACCTTGCCGCTGGCTACGCCGACGGGACCATCAATATTTGGAAGAAACAAGACTAAGGCCGGCTAATTACTGCGGTGCCCTGCGCAACTCGCCTCCATCTATCTCCAGGCTTCTTCACATAATTTGCCAGAACATAGGGCCAAGGAATAACGATAGGACATAATACGATTCCCATGAGGCAGGCATTGACCGTCGCTATTGTGTCCGGGGCCAATTGATGCGCGGACCAAAGCGGGAGCGCCACTGCCACTAGCCATATCGTCTTCCAGAGCAGTTCGAAGAGAAGCATCGGCAACATTTCTAGAGGATATCGAATTCCCAAACCCATCATCGCCGACAATGCCGCCAGCAGGCTGCAGGCAACACCATGCATGAGGTCCCATGGTTTTGCGTGGTGGATTATGGCTGGCCAGATTTCGGATCCGAGCCCCAAGAATATCAGCACGTACATGGCCCTCATGAGATACAGGCGGAACGTCGATACCTCAGTCATCGCACGACCCCCTCTCTCCAATTAAGCGGAATTTCCGGTTTCAATAGGTTACTCAAAACCCGCTTCCCAACGCAATAGCCAGTGGACGAACCTGGGAGTTCGCTTCTAGGTGGGGCTGGGTGTAAACTAAGGCGGTGCCAGAACTGCTTCGGATTCGCGGCTATAGATTCTTCTTCTTCAGCCTGGAGGATCGCGAGCCGCCACATATTCACGTTGCTCACGCGGGGCGTTACGCAAAATTCTGGCTTGAACCTGTTTCGTTGGCATCGAACCGTGGCTTTCGTAGCCACGAATTGACGGTGATTCGAGAACTCGTGCTCGAACACGGAAATCTGTTCTTGGAGAGGTGGAATGCCTACTTTAGTGGACAGCAGTGAAGCCCTGGCGGTTGGGGTCTCTTGTTCGAATGATGCTCTGGCGGTCGTCTTGGACGATGGCCGCACAGTGTCCGTTCCCATTGTATGGTTTCCGAGGTTATTGAATGCCACTCCGAAAGAGAGAAGAGATTGGGAGTTCATCGGCGGCGGCATCGGTATTCATTGGGAGGCGGTCGACGAGGATATTTCCATCGCCAGTTTGCTGCGTCCGGACAGGTTCATGCGACTTCCTTGCCCGGCGGGCCAGCCAGCGCGCCCACCGCGCTCGAATCAAGCCGCGCCCCCCTCGGGTCGCAAAAAACGCTCTTCGCGGCTCGTTGACAAGCAGGTTCGTTGACATCGATGGCCAAGATACAAGCGCAGACGTATCCGTTAACCGACGGATTCGTCTGCGCCTTTTTCGTGTTTTCCATTAATGAGGATGTGGATGCACGTCGTATTAAGAGCCGCAGCGGAATCCGTCGGCTGACGGATACCGCTGCGCTACCCGCTGTTTTCGACCGGCAGCCTCAACACCGCGCGCCAGGATCACACGGCGACGCTGCTGAACCGCGGCAGGGTGCAGATCGCGTGAGGGTATGCTCCAGCGGTTACTTACTACGCGGTTCCAGAGGTTCGCGTACGTATTCAGGGGGACACATCCTCTGCCGGCACCTTTGCGGCGGCGCTGCGGTAGTTCCCGAGCGCCCAGTCATTCGGCCGGAACTTCCCAAGAACTGGGCTTGGAACCTATGTGGCACATCCGCGGGTCGCGGGTTATCCGGCCGCGCGGTCGTCGCGCGGCGCGCGTTCCGGTAGCCCCATTCGTCGGTATCTGACGGATCTCAGGCCCCGGTTCGCTTCGTCGACCACACGCGCGAGTGATACCCACTTCGATCTAACTTCAGCAGATTGTGAGGATTGCAGACGCGTGCACAAATTGGACCGGCTATGTCAGAGATAACGGGCCAACTTGCCAGTTTTCAATTACTTAGAGGCGCGGCTTGGGTTAGCCGGTTAATTCTAACTACGCATCCAGGCGGTTTGTGAGATGAGGCACAACACACCGCGATTATAGACCCGCGTTTTTCAGGTTTGTTTCAAGGGCGTTGAATCGGCACAAATCAGAAAGAATCAGCATTAGGCGAGCTGCCAGTGCGCTATACATCCGCGCATAAATAAAGGGACATGATTAACAAAAAGGCAGGAGACGGGGTCGGATCAGCTCAGGGTAGGATTGCATATCCTCGAAGACGCGGGTCAAAGTGGCAACCAGTTCGTCTTGG
>Ga0326728_10001124_pt1 | contig 96981 bp, 104 predicted proteins | sample MB3enrmetagenome_FD_207602 | JGI IMG/M metagenome (GOLD analysis project Ga0326728, IMG submission 207602) | Lab enriched peat soil microbial communities from McLean, Ithaca, NY, United States - MB31MN | ecosystem: Environmental > Terrestrial > Soil > Wetlands > Peat | place: USA: New York...
GCCGCGGCTCGCACCGTAGAGGCTCTGTGGAACGCCATCGCCAAGGCTCTCGACGCCTTCTCCCCAGAAGAATGCGGCGCCTATCTCAAAAACTCAGGCTATTCTAACTAAACGGGTAATGCTCTAGCCCTTTTCCATCCTGATCAAACAGAACCTCACGCTAATTATGGGTACAGACCCTAGGGTTAAAAAGCCTTAAGTTAACTAATATATAACCAAGATTTCAGAGACTAAAGGAACGGGATAACTTACAATAGTCGTCCTTGAATTTTTAAGGACAGCGTTGGCCTATGCCTAAGATACTAGATAAGCACGCAATCAACCAACGCCTGCTGCTGCGCGACGTGCGGCCGGCGTCTGTGCGCGTGGCTGAGTTTCTTGTTAGGCCCGATGTTTTTGCGACGGTCGCCTATGCCCTGGCTGCCACTTTCGTCTTCCTTGCAGATTTTGCCGCCTATGCCGACGTTGGCGTGTTTTTCATAGTTCTTTATCATTGTTGGGTTGCCAGACGGCCCTTTTCCCTGACATTCAAGCTTCCGCGCTATGCGAATCTTCCCGATCCGCATAACCCGCCGCCAGGCAAACCGGGCGCCGGCAAATCGGATGGTATTCTCTATTTGGGGAATGTCATGGATCGCGACGATGCCGATCTGGGAAAGGAGCTCTGGCTGACAAACAACGATGCGCGAACGCACATCGTGTACCTGGGGACGACAGGTTCGGGCAAGACGGAAGGGCTGAAGGCAATCGTCACAAATTCTTTGGCGTGGGGATCGGGGTTCGTTTACGTCGATGGCAAGGCGGACACAGATTTGTGGGTTTCGTTGTATTCCCTTGCGCGGCGTTTCGGGCGTGATGACGATCTTTTGGTCTTGAATTACATGACGGCGAACTCGGACGAGGGCTCCACGTCAAATTCGATGAACCCGTTTTCGAACGGCTCGGCCTCGTATCTGTCGAACATGATCGTCCAGTTGATGCCGGATGCGGGCGGTGACAACGCGATGTGGAAAGAGCGCGCTGTCGCTTTGATGTTCGCGTTGATGCCGGCCTTGACATGGAAACGCGACAATCAAGGCCTGCTTCTTGACGTGGGCGTCTTGCGCGAATACATCGAACTCCCGGCGATCATTCGGCTATCGCGCGACCCCAATCTACCGGAGCGGATTTTGCGTAGCTTGAAAGGCTACCTGAACACGCTACCGGGCTATGTTGATGCGGCGTTTGACGATGAGGGCAACGAGCGCCCGCCATCACCCGATCAGCCGATGTACGATCTGCAGGTTGCGCGCCAGCAGCACGGTTATTTGTCGATGCAATTCACGCGGGCTTTGCAATCGCTGGCGGACGAATACGGCTATATCTTCAAGGTTCAGCTGGCGGACGTCGACATGCTCGATGTGGTTTTGAACAGGCGCATTCTTGTGGTTTTGATCCCGTCGTTGGAGAAGTCGGCCGACGAGGCAGCGAATCTGGGCAAAATTGTTGCGGCCAGCATGAAGGGCATGATGGGCGCCACGCTCGGCAACACGGTGGAAGGCACATGGGAAGACGCTATTGGCAGCAAGCAGTCCTTTTCGTCTTCCTCCTTCATGACAGTGTTCGACGAGGTCGGCTACTACACGGCGCGGGGCATGGCGGTGATGGCGGCGCAAGCACGATCGCTGGGCTTTTCGCTGATCTTTGCGGCGCAGGATTTGCCCGCGATGGAAAAGCGAGTCAAGCAGGAGGCGCAGTCCATTATGGGCAACTGCAGCCTCAAGATATTCGGCAAACTCGAAGACCCGACCGCGAGCAAAAAATTTCTTGATGATCATGCACAGGATATGTGGATCGTCGAATCGAACGGCATGACGGCGCCGACGGATACGATATCCAGCCTGGCCATGGGCATGCCGTTTTACGACAACCGCGCTTCCGGTTCGCTTACTCTCCGCAAGCAAGTCACCTTTACGCATCTGAAGGATCAGCGCGAAGGTGAAGCGCACATGATGTTTCTCGATTATACAGCCGTGGCGCGGCTGTTTTACGCCGCGCCCCAACAGGTCGCGGAGTTGCGCGTGCACCGGTTTCTGCCGGTGCCAAGCAGCACGACGTCGACGGCGGCCCGCGAACGGGCGATGACCGAGCTGGCCTCGCGGATGAAGGATCCCGAATGGACGGCAGCGTCGGGTGCGCCCACGAAAGCCATTCCGGAAATCACGGCACTGGCCGCCAACTGGGCCGCCGCGATGAAAGCTGGCCACACGCCACTTGAGGCCGGCGTCATTGCCGTTGCGGGCCTGTCGGCTGTGGCGCCAAGCGTGAAACCGGCCGATAAAGCGGCCACGCCCTCCGTACCAATCAAGGCCGCGCCGGGATCGCGCGCGCCGGCTGACAGGGCGGGCGCATTTGCGTCGGGCGTCAACCAACCCTTGGCGCAGGAAGGCGACGAATACGCCTTTATGGAGCTGGAAAAGGCGCCGAAACAGCAACCGCCGCCGCAAGAGAGCGCCGGTTTCGTGCCGCAGGGGATGGATCTGGACGTCGTGACGAGGCCCGGCGTTGATACAACGGTCGAAGAAATCGACATCATGAGCGTGAAACTACCCGATGACATGGCCGCCATGCTCAAGCAGCTGGCCCACAGATTGAACGAGGGATTAGGCGGGGATGTGAGGAATTAGATGTGCGGAATTTTGTCTCCACGCTGCCATTGAGGGACAGCAGGTAATGCCAAGAGTACTAGCAAAACACGCAACCAACCAACGTCAAATGCTACGCGACGTGCGGCCGGCGTCTGTGCGTGTGTCCGCGTTTTTCGGCGGGACGGATGTTTTTGCGACGATCTCTTTTGCTTTGGCTGCCGGCATCGCCCTCTTTCCTGATTTTGCGGTCTACGCTGATGCTTGCATGTTATTTCTCTACCTTTATAGCCGTTGGTTTCTTAGACGGTCTTTCGCTCTGCCGCTCAAATTTCCGCGCTATGCAAATCTTCCCGATCCGCATAATCCGGCGCCAGGCAAAGGGGGCGCCGGCAAATCGGACGGTATTCTTTATTTGGGGAATGTCACGGACCCCGATGACCCCGATATGGGAAGGGAGCTCTGGCTGACAAATAACGATGCGCGAACGCATATCGTGTACCTGGGGACGACAGGTTCGGGCAAGACGGAAGGGCTGAAGGCGATCGTCACAAATTCTTTGGCGTGGGGGTCGGGGTTCGTTTACGTCGATGGCAAGGCGGACACGGACTTATGGGCATCACTGTACTCCCTTGCGCGGCGTTTCGGGCGTGATGACGATCTTCTGGTCTTGAATTACATGACGGCGAACTCGGACAGAGGCTCCACGTCAAATTCAATGAACCCGTTTTCGAACGGCTCGGCCTCGTATCTGTCGAACATGATCGTCCAGTTGATGCCGGATGCGGGCGGCGACAACGCGATGTGGAAAGAACGCGCGGTGTCGCTGATGTTCGCGCTGATGCCGGCCCTGACATGGAAGCGCGAAAAGCAAGGGCTTTTGCTGGACGTGGGCGTCTTGCGCGAATACCTCGAACTCCCGGCGATCATTCGGCTGTCGCGGGATACCAACATGCCGGAACGCATCATCCGCAGCCTGAATGGTTACTTGAATACGCTGCCGGGTTTTGTCGCCGCCGCCTTTGACGATGAGGGCAACGAGCGCCCGCCGTCACCCGATCAACCGATGTACGATCTGCAGGTTGCGCGCCAGCAGCACGGTTATTTGTCGATGCAATTCACGCGGGCTTTGCAATCGCTGGCGGACGAATACGGCTATATCTTCAAGGTTCAGCTGGCGGACGTCGACGTGCTCGATGTGGTTTTGAACAGGCGCATTCTTGTGGTTTTGATCCCGGCGTTGGAAAAATCCGACGACGAAGCAGCCAACCTCGGTAAGATCATTGCAGCCTGTTTGAAGGGCATGATGGGCGCCACGCTAGGCAACTCGGTCGAGGGCAACGCGCAGAAAGCGATTGGCAACAAGCAAACGCGTTCCTCCTCCTCCTTTATGACGGTGTTCGACGAGGTCGGCTACTACACGGCGCAAGGCATGGCGGTGATGGCGGCGCAAGCGCGATCGCTGGGCTTTTCGCTGATCTTTGCGGCGCAGGATCTTCCATCGATGCAAAAACGCATCAAGCAGGAGGCGCAGTCCATTCTGGGCAACTGCAGCCTCAAGATATTCGGCAAACTTGAAGACCCGACCGAAACGAAGAACTTTCTTCTTGAGTATAGACCCGTGCGGTGGACGCTCGAAGTCGGCGGCATGTCGGCGCCGACGAGTACGGTATCCAGCCTAGCCCTGGGCATGCCGTTTTACGACAACCGCAGCACCTCTGCCGCGCCGCAGCAGCGCTTTGGGGTTACGTATGACAATTTACGCAGCCAGCGTGAGGGTGAAGCGCATTTGCTTTTCATGAATTATGTTATTTGGGCGCGCATGTTTTACACGGCGCCGGGAAAGGTTAAGGCGTTGCGCGTGCACCGGTTTCTGCCGGTGCCAAGCAGCACGACGTCGACGGCAGCCCGCGAACGGGCGATGACCGAGCTGGCCTCGCGGATGAAGGATCCCGAATGGACGGCAGCGTCGGGTGCGCCCACGAAAGCCATTCCGGAAATCACGGCACTGGCCGCCAACTGGGCCGCCGCGATGAAAGCTGGCCACACGCCACTTGAGGCCGGCGTCATTGCCGTTGCGGGCCTGTCGGCTGTGGCGCCAAGCGTGAAACCGGCCGATAAAGCGGCCACGCCCTCCGTCCCAATCAAGGCCGCGCCGGGATCGCGCGCGCCGGCTGACAGGGCGGGCGCATTTGCGTCGGGCGTCAACCAACCCTTGGCGCAGGAAGGCGACGAATACGCCTTTATGGAGCTGGAAAAAGCGCCGAAACAGGAACCGCCACCGCAAGAGAGCGCCGGTTTCGTGCCGCAGGGGATGGATCTGGATGTTGTCACGAGGCCTGGCGTTGATACAACGGTCGAAGAAATCGACATCATGAGCGTGAAACTACCCGATGACATGGCCGCCATGCTCAAGCAGCTGGCCGGTAGGCTTAATGAAGGGCTCGGCGGCGAGGCCAGGAAGTAGCATTTGGCATTTGGCATTTAGCATTTGGCATTTGTAGTGATTGTTGCCATGTTGTCTCAATAAATCCTGCGTTTGGGGTGCTCTCGCAATCGTTCCGTGTGCTCCCAAATGCCAAATGCCAAATGCCAAATGCGAATTCTTCACATCATGGCTGGCCGCGGTCTTGGCGGCGCCGAAACTTACGCGACCGATATCATGCTCAGCCTACATGCGTCTGGCATGGATCAATGCGTCGTTATGGCCGAGGATGCGCCGCGTTACGGCGAGATTGTTGCGGCTGGAATTCGTACGGTGCCGGAAGTGCTGAGATCTCATTTCCGGCCATTGCAGCGCTTTCGCCTTCGCCGTCTTCTGGCGCGGGAAAAACCCGATCTTGTACATTGCTGGATGCGCCGCGCGGCTTCTCTCATGCCACATTGGCGGAAGGGGCCCATCATCGGCTGGTTTGGCGGTTACTACGAACCAAAGCATTTTAAATTATGTACGCACTTTGTCGGCGTGACGCAGGACATCGTCGCGCATATGGTCAAAAACAAAGTTCCTGCCGGGCGCGCGCATTACGTGCCGACATTTCCCGACGTCAAAGCGGAGCCACCGGTCAATCGCGCCTCGCTTGAGACGCCTCAGGATGCTTGGGTTCTTCTGGCGCTCTCGCGGCTTCATCAGAAGAAGGGCCTGGATACGTTGTTGCAAGCCGCGAAGAAGCTGCAAAATACGGTCGTCTGGCTGGCAGGCGAGGGGCCACTTCGAGCCGAGCTGGAAAAACTGGCGGCAAAACTGGGCATTGCCGACCGGGTTCGTTTTCTCGGCTGGCGGACGGATCGCGGCGCTTTGCTGCGTGCGGCGGACGTGTGCGTTCTGCCTTCGCGCTATGAGCCGTTCGGCACAGTTATTCTTGAAGCCTGGGCGGCCGGTACGCCTCTCGTGGCTTGCCGGAGCGCTGGCCCCGCCGCGCATGTCGCCGACGGCGTCAACGGAATGCTGGCGCCTATCGACGATTTCTACGCGCTGGCGGAGGCCATTAGTCGTGTGTTAAGCGATGCCGCCCTTCGCAGCCGCCTAATCGCCGAAGGAACCGCAACCTACATCCACAGCTATACGCGCGAGGCCGTGACGCAACGGATGATAGGGCTTTATCAAACGTTGATCGCCGAGCATGCCGTCCCATGAGTCCGATGCGTGTCATTCTCGGTCTTGATCCCGGTCTCAGGCATACGGGCTGGGGCGTGATCGGGCAGAAGGACAACCGGCTCAGTTTTATCGCAGCCGGGCGAATCACGCCTGATTCCGACTTGCCTATGGCAGAGCGGCTAAAGGCGCTGGCGGAAGGCCTTGCGGCTATCATTGCCGCCCATAGCCCCCAAGAAGCCGCAATTGAGGAAACTTTCGTTAACCGCAATGCGGCTTCGGCCTTAAAGCTAGGGCAGGCGCGCGGCGTGGTCATGTTGACGGCGGCACAGGCGGGGCTGGATGTTACGGAATATGCCGCAAATCGCGTTAAGCAAGCCGTGACGGGCTACGGCCACGCCGACAAGAACCAGATTCAAGCCATGATGAACGTTCTCTTGCCGGGTTCCGGCAAATTGACCCCGGACGCCGCCGACGCTCTTGCGGTCGCCGTCTGCCACGCGCATCATAGCAGAGGCTAGAGGCTAGAGATTAGAGGCTAGGGAGATCCCTGCATCTAACTTGAGTCCTTAGCCTCTAGCCTCTAGCCTCTAGCCTCTAATGATCGGAAAACTCACCGGCAGAATCGACAGCATCGCAAAAAACCAGCTCGTGATCGACGTGCAGGGCGTGGGTTATGTCGTCGCGGCCTCGGCCCGGACATTGCAACAGATAGGCGCTATAGGCGCAGCGGCTTCCTTGCTGATCGAGACGCAGGTACGCGAGGACGCGATCAATCTTTATGGCTTCGCGGATGCCGCCGAGCGCGACTGGTTTCGCCTCCTGACAACCGTGCAGGGCGTGGGCGCAAAAGTGGCGCTAGCCATTCTCGGCCTGCTGCCGCCTGAACGCCTCGCGCAAGCCATTGCCGCGCAGGATAAGGCGGCGCTGACGCAAGCCGAAGGCGTCGGCCCGAAACTGGGCTTGCGGATCGTGACAGAATTGAAAGACAAGGTTGCCGCATTTGGCGTTTCATCCGGATTGCCGCAAGGCGTTTTTGGCAAAGGGCCGCTTGAGAGAGGCTCGACTAGCGATGCCGTTTCCGCGCTCATCAACCTTGGCTACCGTCGCATGGAAGCCTTCGCCGCCGTGGCTTCCGCGGCGCAAAAACTAGGTGAAGGCGCGAAACTCGATGCGCTGATACGCGCGGGGCTTGGGGAGTTGAGCAGAGGTGATAACGTCGCGTAATTCATCGCGGGAAAAAATAATGGGCGACACGAAACACCTGGTCGTTTTCGAAGACCGCAAAATTCGCCGCAAGCGGCATAACGACGCGTGGTGGTTTTCGATCATTGACGTGGTCGGCATTCTTACGGAGAGCCCGGCCGCGCGGCGTTACTGGTCTGACTTGAAGAGAAAAATCGAGCAAGAACAAGGGGTTAGTGAGTTGTACGATAAAATCGTACAACTGAAATTACCTTCCGCAGACGGAAAAGCATACTCAACGGATTGCGCCAACACTGAAACGATGCTGCGCATTATCCAATCCATCCCGTCGCCCAAGGCCGAACCGTTCAAGCTATGGTTGGCGCGGGTTGGATATGAACGCGTTCAAGAAATGGGAAATCCTGAATTGGCCACGCGGCGCACCCGCGCGCTTTACAAAGCCAAAGGCTATCCGGATGCGTGGATCGAAAAGCGGATGCGCGGCATCGCCGTTCGGGAAGAATTGACAGGCGAATGGAGCAATCGCGGGGTAAAGGGCGATGAATATGCGATTTTGACGGCGGAAATCTCGCAGGCAGCTTTTGGCCTGAACCCGGGCCAGCATAAGCAGCTCAAAGGACTGAAACGCGAAAACCTTCCCGATCACATGACCGATCTTGAACTGATTTTTTCCATGCTGGGCGAGGCCTCGACGGCTGAAATCGTCCGCACCAAGGACGCGCAAGGCTTTTCCGCCAACCAGAAAGCGGCGCGAATCGGCGGAAAGATTGCCGGTGAGGCGCGTGATAAGCTAGAACAACAAACAGGGCGCCGGATCGTGAGCCGTGAAAATTATCTGCCTGTAACCAAACGCTTAAAGAGCAAAGAATAAACCCCATGAAAGCCGAAGCCCCCTCACGCCTCGTAACCCCCGTGCCGTTGGCCGAAGAAGGCCCGGATGTGGCTTTGCGTCCGCAGCGGCTTGTCGATTTTGTGGGGCAGGCGACCGTGCGCGCGAACCTGAAAGTGTTTATTCAGGCGGCGCAGCAACGCAAACAGGCGCTCGATCACGTGTTGCTGTCGGGGCCGCCGGGGCTCGGCAAGACAACGCTGGCGCAGATCATTGCGCGCGAACTTGGCGTCGGTTTTCGCGCTACCTCCGGCCCCGTGATCGCGCGGGCGGGCGATTTGGCGGCGCTGCTCACCAATCTGCAGCCGCATGACGTTCTTTTCATCGACGAAATCCATCGCCTTAGCCCGGCAGTGGAGGAAATCCTTTATCCCGCGATGGAGGATTTCCAACTCGATCTCCTCATCGGCGAAGGGCCTGCGGCGCGCTCGGTGCGTATCGATCTGCCGCCCTTCACGCTCATCGGCGCGACGACGCGCAGCGGTCTTATCACGCGGCCTTTGCGCGAACGCTTCGGGATTCCGTTGCGTTTACTGTTCTATACGCCGGACGAATTGCAGGAAATCATCAGCCGCGTCGCGGCTAAGCTGGCGATGCCGTTGACGCCTGACGGCGCGGCTGAAATTGCTCGCCGCGCCCGTGGAACGCCGCGCGTTGCGGGGCGGTTGCTCAGGCGCGTGCGCGATTTTGCCGCCGTGGACGGGCACAAAAGCATTAATGCGAAAGACGCCGATGCGGCGTTGACAAAACTGGAAGTGGATCGGCTCGGCTTCGATGCAATGGACCGCCGGTATCTGGCGCTGATCGCGGAAAACTACGGCGGCGGCCCTGTGGGCGTTGAAACGCTCGGCGCGGCGCTCAGCGAACAGCGCGACGTGCTGGAGGAAGTGATCGAACCTTATCTCATTCAGCAAGGGCTGCTCCAGCGCACACCGCGTGGCCGGATGCTGACGGATGGCGGGTATCGTCACATCGGTCTTCCAGCGCCCAAAGGACGGCAGATGGAGTTGTTGGAGGAGAGAATTGTTACGGAAGACAATGATGACGAATAAAAGCGAACCTCACATCCACAAAGTCCGCGTCTATTACGAAGACACCGACGCAGGCGGGGTTGTCTATCATGCCCGTTATCTGGGATTCCTGGAGCGGGCGCGGACGGAGTGGTTACGGACGCTGGGCGCGAATCACCGCCAATTATTGGCGGAACATAATCTTTTGTTTACGGTGCGCCGCCTCAGTATCGAATACTATGCCCCAGCAAAACTTGACGATTTGCTTGAAATTTCAACGGAAATTACGGCCTGTGGCGCGGCTACACTAGACATGCGCCAGATCATTCGCCATGAAGGGGCGTGCCGTGGCGACCATAAAAAAGACAAAACTCTGGTCGAAATGACCGTGACGCTGGTTGCCATCACGCCCGGCGGTAAGGTTTTGCGCCTGCCACCAGAGCTTAGAGGCTAGAGGTCAGGAGGCTAGAGGCTAGGGAAAGAAGAACCATTAGCTGTTCTTTCTGATTCCCTACCCCTAACCTCTAATCCCTAGCCTCTGACCTCTAGTCTCTAGCCTCTGACTAAGGAACACCAATGGATCCCCAAACGATTGATCAAATGCAACTAGCTGGCACAACAGCGCCGGTTGATCTGTCTGTCTTCGGTTTGTTCGGCCACTCCGATATGATCGGCAAACTCGTGATGCTCGGCCTTCTTGTGATCTCGGTATTCACATGGGCGCTGATTTTCGACAAAATTTCCAAGCTTTCGCGCCTCAAGGGCCGCGCCGGATTTTTCGAAGAACGCTTCTGGTCGAGCGGCTCGCTCGACATGCTTTACGACAAGATCAAGCGTCCCGCTGATCCGATGCAGGCGGTCTTCGTCGCAGGGATGAAGGAATGGCGCAGCGCCAGCGACAAAGGATTGCTAGCCACACCGCAGGGCCGCTCTACGGTTCAGGCGCGCATCGATCGCGTTTTGCAGGTGACGATCGGACGTGAAATGGCGCTGATCGAAACGTGGATGACGTTCCTCGCCTCCGTCAGCTCGGTGGCGCCATTCATCGGCCTCTTCGGCACGGTCTGGGGCATCATGCGCGCCTTCATTGGCATCGCGCAGGCGCAGAACACGAGTCTTTCCGTCGTGGCGCCGGGCATCGCCGAAGCGCTGTTGTCCACCGCCATCGGCCTCGTTGCGGCTATCCCGGCCACAGCGGCCTACAACAAGTTTTCGACCGAGATCGGGCGTTACGGCGCGCGGCTCGAAAATTTCGCCAACGACTTCATTGCAACATTATCGCGCAATATGGAGGACCGCTGAGATGGCTGGCGCCGTCATGAGCGGCGGCGGGGGGCGGCGGGGACGCCGGGGCGCTTATCGTCCCATGGCGGACATCAACGTCACGCCGCTTGTCGACGTTATGCTGGTGCTTCTCATCGTGTTCATGGTGACGGCGCCGTTGCTGACGGTCTCGGTGCCAGTCGATCTGCCCAAGGCGCAGGCGCACGCGATCCGGCAGGACAAGGAGCCGCTGGTCATCAGCATTGACGTCAGGGGCAACGTTTATCTTCAGGAAAGCAACACGGAACTCGATGATCTGGTCGCCAAGCTGAAGGCCGTGACGGGAGCCAATCCCGATACGCGCATTTTCGTGCGCGGCGACAAAGGCGTCGCCTATGGCAGGATCATGGAAGTCATGGGAACGATCAACGCCGCCGGGTTCAGCAAGGTTGCTCTGGTGGCGGAGCTGCCGCGCCCCGAACCCGTTCCCCCCGGCAGGGTGCGCCCCAGGCGATGAGGGCCGCGACAATGAGCGACGATGAGGGCCTGCGTAACAGTCTGGTCATCTCGACATGCCTGCATGTCGCGGCGTTGCTGTTTTTGTATTTCGGTCTGCCGACGCTGTTCAAGCCGTTACCGTCCGTTCAGCGCTTCATTCCGATCGACATCGTTGAAATCGGCGATATCACCAATACCAACATAGGCAAGGCCCCCGAAGAGGCCGCCAAGCCCGCGCCTGCGCCGCCGCAACCCAAGCCCGTGCCGCAGCCCAAAGAAGAAGTCAAACCGCCAGAACCGCCGAAGCCTGCTGCCAGTGCGGAAACCAAACCGGTCGAGACTCCCGACGAGGTGGCGTTGCCATCCAAGAAACCCAAGCCGCCGCCGGAGCCGCCTAAATCGAAGCCCCAGATTCAACAGGATCAGCTTGCAAGCGTGCTGAAAAACGTCGCGAAGCTAAAACCGGCAGCGCCGAAAAACGAGAACACGGACGCTGCGAACGCGAAGCCTGAAGGGACGGGCAAAACCGGCGCCGAATCGAACGGCCAAGGCCCGGTTCTTTCCGATCGCTTGACCATCAGCGCGGAGGATGCGCTACGCCGCCAGATCAGCCAGTGCTGGAATATCCCTGCCGGTGCGCGCAATGCGGAAAGCCTTATCGTTGAGGTCTTGATTGAAGTGAATCCAGATCGTACTGTGAAAGAAGCGCATGTTGTGGAGCAGATGCGCATGGCCACAGATCCCTATTTCCGCGCGGCGGCCGAGTCCGCTTTGCGCGCGCTCAGGAATCCGAAATGCAGCCCACTTGAGCTGCCCGCCGATAAATACGAGCAATGGAAAAATATCGACTTCACTTTTGATCCGAGGGACATGCTATGAGCAAGAAGCGAGAGGCTAGAGGCCAGAGGCTAGAGGTTAGGGTGAACACGGCAGTCCTGCGTCTTTTCTTGCTCTTTCTTTTTCCCCTAGCCTCTAGCCTCTGGCCCCTGGCCTCTGCTCGCGCCGAAGTCAAAATCGACATCACGCGCGGCGTAGTTGAGCCCATTCCAATTGCGATTCCGGCTTTCTACGGCACGGGCGGCAATGAGGCCCAGTTCGGGCGCGATATCGCGCAAGTGGTGAGCCACGATCTCGTGCGGTCGGGCCTGTTTTCCGCCGTCGATCCGCACTCTTTCATACAAGACATGGATTCGCTTCAGGTGGCGCCGCGTTTCGCGGACTGGCGCGTTTTGAACGCGCAGGGGCTCGTTGTGGGCCGCATCGAGACGCAACCTGATGGCCGCCTGAAAGTCGAGTTTCGTTTGTGGGATGTCTTCGGCGAACAGCAGATGACGGGCCTTGCCTATTTCACCGTGCCGAACAACTGGCGGCGTGTGGCGCACATCGTCGCCGACGCGATCTACAAGCGCATCACGGGCGAAGACGGCTATTTCGATACGCGCATCGTCTATGTCGCTGAATCGGGCCCGGCCAACGCGCGCGTCAAGCGTCTCGCCATCATGGATCAGGACGGCGAAAACAATCGCCTGCTTTCGGATGGCAGGGCGCTGGTGCTGACGCCGCGCTTCTCGCCGACGCTGCAAGAAATCACCTACATGGCTTATTACAACAACAAGCCGCGTGTCTATTTGTTCAACATCGATACGGGACGGCAGGAGGTGTTGGGCGATTTCGCCAACATGACATTCGCGCCGCGTTTTTCGCCCGACGGCAACAAGGTCGTTTTCTCTCTGTCGGAGAACGGCAATTCCGATATCTACACGATGGATTTGCGTACGCGCCGGACGCAACAACTGACCAATCATCCTTCCATCAACACGGCGCCCAGCTATGCGCCGGACGGCCAGAGGATCGTATTCGAATCGGATCGCGGCGGCGCGCAACAGCTTTACACGATGGATTCGAATGGCAGCAATGTGCAGCGAATCAGCTTCGGCGATGGCCGTTACGCCACGCCCGTCTGGTCGCCGCGCGGCGATTTGATCGCTTTCACCAAGCAGCATTCGGGCCGTTTTTACATCGGCGTCATGCGTCCGGATGGCTCAGGCGAGCGCCTGCTGACGGAGGCTTTCCACGTGGAAGGGCCGACATGGGCGCCGAATGGCCGTGTTTTGATGTATTTCAAGGATTTGCCGGCAGGTGCGGGGGGGCGCGAACGCTCGGCCCATATTTACTCTATCGACCTTACCGGCTTTAACGAACGCGAGGTTTCAACCCCCACAGACGCCTCCGATCCGGCTTGGTCGCCGCTGATTCCATAGGGTTGGGTCGGAGTTGTTGCCCTCAAGCCACGCCTGAGCAAACGATTCCGATGTCTTAAAGAATCTTGGAAGAATCTGGACTTGGGGCTTGATTCGAAGAGGCGTGCGGTCTATTTTGACAACGGATCGCATCTTGCTCCGATGTGACAGGTTCGTTTTTCTCCGAATTTGTCATGACGGGGCAGGCGGCTTTTCAAGGTGTCGCGTCCGGGTCTTTTTGTTTTTAAGTCCTTGAAAACAAAAAGGTTGCGAGCGGCAGTCATTCCGCAATCACACATCTCGGCAATAGCTGGGGGCAGCATTTAAGTACTGGTCCGGCTGGATCCGCCAGAGGTTCACGAAGGGGGTAACGATGTTCAAGAAATTTTTGTGCCTTATGGCGGCGCTTGTCCTGGTAGCCGCTTGCGACACGACGGGTACTAATGAAGGCGCGGCTGGGGCCGGTGGCGCTGGTGGCGCTGGCAAGATGGGCGCAGCGCGTCCGGGAACGCAAGAAGATCTGGTTGTCAATGTTGGCGATCGCGTGTTTTTCGGCTTCGACAAGTCGGATCTGACGCCGGAAGCCCGTGCGACGCTGGACCGTCAAGCTGCTTGGCTGAAGAAATATGCCAGCATCAAGGTGACTGTTGAAGGTCATGCTGATGAACGCGGCACACGTGAGTACAACCTCGCGCTCGGCGAGCGTCGTGCCTCGGCTGCGAAGAACTACCTGGTGGCAGCCGGCATTACTGCCGACCGCATCAAGACCGTCAGCTATGGCAAGGAACGCCCGGCTGTGCTCGGCAGCAATGAAACTGCCTGGGCCCAGAACCGTCGCGCCGTTACGGTCGTTACGCAGTAAGCAAGGACTTAAGGCTTAATAAGATCGGGCCGTAGCCTCAGGGTTACGGCCTTTTCTTTTGTCTTTTTGCGAATACCTCTTGCCGCCGTTTTGTCTCAATGCTGAATTAGGGTGTAATCCGATCTCCGTGCCCCAGACAGAGCCCATTGCCATGCAAAAAACTGTTCTAATCGCCGCCGTTTTGTTTTTATTTGCCGCCAACCCGGCAGGGGCGCAGGAACCGACTTACGCACCCTCAGCGCTGCCTGGCGCGGGCGTGAATTATGAAACCCGCCTCAGCAATATCGAAGACCAGATGCGCGCCTTGACCGGAAAGGTCGAACAACTGGATTACGCCGTGCGCCGTCTGGATCAGGCATTGCAGCGCATGCAGGCGGATTATGAACAGCGCCTCGCCAAACTCGAAACGGCGCCGCCGCAGGTCGCGGTTGCACCTCCGGCAACGAAAACGCCGACACCTGCCGCTGCGACGAACGCTCCGAGTTCTCCATCCGCAACAGCCGCTGCCGAAGCAAGCGGCGAACCGGCCAATCCGGAAGAGTCCGTCACCGGCACATTGGGAGGGCTTAAGGTCAGGGGCGAAAAAGTCACAGGCGCTGTCGCCAACCCCAAAGCGCCGCCACTGCCGGAAACGCCCCCCGATTACGGCTTGACCCCGCAGGAGCAGTATGATCGCGCCTTCGGGCTTTTGCGCCAGGCGAATTACGAGGAAGCCGAAAGGGCGTTCAAAACATTCATCGACAAAAATCCGCAAGACAAACTGCTCGGCAACGCCAAATACTGGTATGCGGAGACCTTTTATGTGCGCGCCAAATTCAGCGATGCCGCCGTAGCCTTTGCTGACGCGTGGCAGCAGGAGCCGAAAGGCACAAAAGCGCCCGACAGCCTGTTGAAACTGGCGATGGCGTTAGGCGCGCTCGACAAAACGGACGACGCATGCAGCACGCTGGCGAGCCTTAAGGCCAAATACCCGACTGCGCCTGAATCCGTGCGTGCCCGCGCGGAGCAGGAACGCATGCGAATGAAGTGCGGGAAGAAGCAATCTTAATCTGCCTTTCTTTCCCCAAAAATCGCCGTCCCCACGCGTACTTCGGTAGCACCCGCGCGAATAGCGGCCTCGTAATCTGCGCTCATGCCCATGCTGATATTTTTCAGGCCAGTGCGATCGACTAACTGTTTCAGCAATTTAAAATGCGGAACGGGATCATCCGTCAACGGCGGAATGCACATCAGGCCTGAAACGCTCAATCCGTAATCCGTCCGGCACAAACGCAGAAAACTGTCCAAACCTTCCGGCAGCACACCCGCTTTTTGAGGCTCGTTTCCGGTGTTCACCTCCACGTAAAGGCGTGGGGTCCGCCCGGTTTTCCGCATGGCAAGGGCTAGTGCGGAGGCAAGCTTGGGCCGGTCGAGCGTTTGGATCGCGTCGAATAACTTCACGGCCTCTTCGGCCTTATTGGTCTGCAAAGGCCCGATCAGGTGTAATTCAAGCCCAACGTGTTTTTGTTTCAGATCCGCGAACTTGGCCTTGGCTTCCTGCATATAATTTTCGCCGAAAACTGTCTGCCCGGTGGCCAAAGCCTCCTGCACGGCCTCAAGCGGCTTTGTCTTGCTGACAGCGATGAGTTTGATCGAGGATGGATCGCGTCCGGCGGAATTGGCCGCAGCGGCGATGTTCTGGCGCAGGGAGCTGAGATTGGCGGCAATACTGTTCATGGGAGAAGATTTGACAACGAGGGCCGAAGACGGCCAGATTGGGGTGCCTTTATTTCACGGATCGGGTGTAGCACATGTCGCTTATTCAAGGCCAGACGGGCGAATGGGAAATGGTGATCGGGCTTGAGGTCCACGCCCAGGTGACCTCCAACGCCAAGCTTTTCTCCGGCGCTTCGACGGCGTTCGGCGCGGCACCCAACGCGCAGGTGAGCCTCGTTGATGCCGCGTTTCCGGGTATGCTGCCCGTCATCAATAAAAAATGCGTCGAGCAAGCTGTGCGCACGGGGCTGGGCCTAAAGGCGCAGATCAATCTCGTTTCCGTCTTTGACCGCAAGAATTATTTCTACGCCGATTTGCCTGCCGGCTATCAGATCAGCCAGTATCTGCAGCCCATCGTCGGCAAGGGCGAAATCCGGCTCGATCTGGCTGACGGTTCCACGCGCACGATCGGCATCACGCGTCTTCATCTTGAAATGGACGCGGGCAAAAGCCTGCATGACCAAAGCCCCAACGAAACATATGTCGACCTCAATCGTTCAGGCATTGCGTTGATGGAAATCGTCTCCGAGCCGGATATGCGCTCGCCGGAAGAAGCGGCGGCTTATCTCAAGAAACTACGCGCGATCATGCGTTATCTCGGCACCTGCGACGGCAACATGGAGGAAGGCTCCATGCGCTGCGATGTGAATTGTTCCGTGCGACGCAAAGGCGATGCGTCGTTCGGCACGCGCACCGAAACCAAGAACGTCAATTCCATCCGTTTTGTGCAGCAGGCACTCGATTTCGAAGCGCGCCGCCAGGTAGAAGTTCTGGAATCCGGCGGCACGATCAAGCAGGAAACGCGGCTGTGGGATACCAACAAGGGCGAAACGCGCTCCATGCGCTCGAAGGAAGAGGCGCACGACTACCGCTATTTTCCCGATCCCGATTTGCTGCCCTTAAAGCTGGACGCCGCGTGGGTGGAAGGCATCAAGAAAACGCTGCCGGAATTGCCTGATGAAAAAAAAGCGCGGTTTGTATCCGAATACGGCCTGAAGCCTTATGATGCCGCCGTACTTGTGGCCGAAAAAGCCAGCGCCGATTTCTTTGAAGCCGTCGCCAAAGGCCGCGATGGCAAACTCGCCGCCAACTGGGTGACGGGGGAATTTTTCGGCGCGTTGAACAAGCTTGGCAAGAGCATCGAAGAAAGCCCGGTTTCGGCGTCTGCGCTTGGCGGCTTGATCGATCTCATCAGCAACAACACGATTTCAGGCCGCATCGCGAAGGACGTGTTCGAGGCGATGCTGGAGACCGGCAAGGAAGCAGCCGTCATTGTCGAGGAAAAAGGCCTGCGTCAGGTAACGGATACGGGCGCCATCGAAGCCGCTATCGATAAAATCCTGGCCGCCAACGCCGACAAAGTTGCCGAGTACAAAGGCGGCAAGGACAAGCTGTTCGGCTTTTTCGTGGGCCAAGTCATGAAAGCAACGGGCGGCAAAGCTAACCCGGCGATGCTGAATGAGTTATTGGGGAAGAAGTTGAAGGGTTAAGCCCTCTGCTGTTCCCGTTCGAGCTCTTCGATCATATCGGCGACTTTGCGATGTCTTCCGCGCCGCGGGATTTCGTTGAAGCTTTCAAGTGCGCTCGACTCGAGTCCCTGCAGTTCGGACAGGCAACGCTGCAGCGTGACCATATCGCGCAAATCGTCGCGATTTCCGATATGCATGACGGCGAGCTTATTTTCGATCAGGTCGACTAAAACATCGACAGTGTTTTTCGATAACATCATGAAAAGCTCCCTTTAAAAACCTTTTTAAAAAAACTCGTCGCTAATGTGTCTATTATTCGCCAAAAAACTTAAAATAATGTGAAATAAATCCGACCTTTATTGGTAAATTATTTACACTTTCTCTTTCGGCCCTTCATGAGTCGTTGACCATAACCGCCGTTTCAAGACACGTAAGGTTAATAGGCGTTATCCATAAAATTTTTCAGCATTTCCCGCAGGGCTTCAGGCAAGGCGACCGGCTTGCGCGTGGAGCGCCTGATGAGGACGGACACGTTCTCGCAATAGGCCAAGCCGTTTTCCTCATGAAAAAGGGCGTTTGCCACCTTCATGGAGGTCCGACCGATCTCGGTTATGCAGGAACCGATACGCAAATGAGCGGGCAAGTGCAGCTCGTGCCGGAAGTCGATGCTCGATTGCGCCAGAACGAAAATCTCGTCGCACCACGGCCAGCCCGGCGTAATGATGGAAAATAGGGCGGCGCGGGCGTTTTCGAAATATTCGCCGATAGCGTTGTTGTTGACATGCCCCAACGCATCGAGATCGCTGAAGCGGACGTTTTCTTCAACCCAATGCCTATAACGCAACTTGTTGAAACGATGCTGATCGTCTTTGAGAATTTCCTGATTCATGACTGTCCTTCATAATTGTGTGAGTCGTGCGCGTCATCTTGCGCCGAGCTTACGGGAAATTTAATGATTGGGAAACTAATCGTGCGTTATCGGCCAGGTGCCGTGATGTTCTTCCATCACCTCGCGGGTATGGTTGGCGATGTTGGCTTCCTCGTTGGTTGGGATCACCCAAACCTCAACGGGGCTTTGCGGCGTCGAGATCAACACTTCCTTGTTGCCATCGACGGCGGCATTCTTGTGATCGTCGAGCGCAAGGCCAAGCCAGCTTAAAGAAGCGCAGATTTGCTCGCGGACAGGCACCGCATGCTCGCCGATGCCGCCGGCGAAAACCAACGCATCGATCCCGTTCAGAACGCCGATGAAAGCGCCGATCTCGCGGATGGCGCGAAGGCAGAACAAATCGACAGCCTCACGCGCCGATTGTTCCTGGCTTGCCAAAAGCTCGGCCATGTTCGAGCTAATGCCGGAAACGCCCAAAAGGCCGCAATCATGATACAGCATACGCTCGATCTGGGATTCATTCAGCTTGGCTTCCCGCATGAAATAAAGCAGCACGCCGGCGTCGAGATTTCCGGGCCGCGTCCCCATGACAAGGCCTTCAAGCACGGTCAGGCCCATCGTGGTATCGACACTTTTCCCGCCTTCGAGGGCGCACAAACTCGACCCGTTGCCAAGATGCGCGATCACGGTGCGGCCCTTGTACGCGCGCGGCGAAACCTCTTTCAACTTTCCAGCGATATATTCGTACGAAAGCCCGTGAAAACCATAGCGGAGCACGCCTTTTTCCTCCCACATGCGCGGGATGGCGTAGCGGCGATGCGACATCGGAATGGTGGTGTGGAAAGCGGTATCGAAGCAGGCCACCTGCGGTACATCCGGCATCATGGCGAAAATTTTGTCGATGACCTCGATATTGAAGGGCTGGTGCAAGGGCGCCAGCGGAATCAGCGATTTCAAGTAAGCCAGCAAATGCGGCCTGATCAGTTGGGATGTTTTAATATCGCGCCCATTCAGCACGCGGTGGCCGACGGCCCTCAGCGAATCCTTGGGCAGAAACGACGTCAACCATTCCAGCAGCGTTTGCGCGGCGCCGCCCGGCGATGCACACAGGTTGACGTCGGGTAGCGCGGGCGATTTTTCGTCGAATAATTTGCCTTTGCAGGAAAACTTGGCCTTCTTCCCGATCTCGGTGATTGAGCCGCGCCCGACGCAGTCATTGTCGTCGCCCTTGAACATGGCGAATTTCAGGCTCGAAGATCCGCCGTTCATCACGAGAATGTAGCTGTCATTGCCCATGGGTTATGCCTTTCCCGCAGCTGCGGCTCGTGCTTTTGTTCCCGCTGCCGAAAGAACGGCCAGTGCCGCCGAGGCCCGGCGCGCGTGAGGATAATCGGCGCGGCTTGTCAGGATGATCGGCACGCGCGCGCCCAGCACGATGCCAGCCGATTCCGCCGCGGCGAGATAATCCAGCTGCTTGGCGAGCATGTTGCCAGCCTCAATGTTCGGCACCATCAGAATATCGGCCTCGCCAGCCACGGCAGAGGTGATGTGCTTGATGCGCGTGGCCTCGGCGCTGATGGCGTTGTCGAACGCCAAGGGCCCGTCGAGGATGGCGCCCTTGATTTGGCCTCTGTCGGCCATTTTGCAAAGCGCTGCGGCATCCAGCGTCGCTTGCATCTGTATGCTGATGGTCTCGGTGGCGGCCAGAAGGGCGACTTTGGGCTTGGCTAGGCCCAAATCGTGCGCGAGATAAATGGCGCTTTGGCAGATGTCGCGTTTGGTCAAAAGATCCGGCGCGATATTCAGCGCGGCGTCCGTGATCAAGAGCGGCCATTTGTAAGTCGGCACGTCCATGACGAACACATGGCTCATGCGGCTTTCAGTGCGCAGGCCGAGTTCGCGGTGGAGGGTCGCGGACATTAACTCGTCGGTGTGAAGGCTGCCTTTCATCAGGGCGCCGACCTTGCCATCGCGCGCCATCGATACGGCCTGTATGGCAGCGGCGTGACTGTGCTGCACGTCGACGATTTCATAATCCTTCAACGAAACCTGCGCTGATTCCGCAGCGGCGCGGATTTTCGATTCCGGACCGACGAGGACGGGAATGATCAGGCCTTCGTCGGCGGCATTGACCGCGCCTATCAGGGACACGTCGTCGCAGGGATGCACAACAGCGGTGCGCAGGGGAGGCAGGCTCTTGGCCTGCTCGATCAGCAGGCGCAGGCGGTTGTGATGCAGAACCTCAACTTCCGGCAGTTCGATGACGGCGCGGCGGATTTTCTCCGTCGGCGCGATCACGCGCGCGGTGCCCTTGATGACCTCCTTGCCGTCCTGATTGATGCCGACGCAATCGAACACGACAATTTTCTGGTCATCATCCTTGCTGATGGCCGTAACGCCGACGGCAATCGTGTCTTCGGGGCGCACCGGCAGCATGAAATTCAGTTCTTGCTCCAGATAAACAGTTCCGGGACCCGGCAACTTGGTGCCCAGAACGGCCGAAATCAGAGCGCCTCCCAGAAGGCCATGCGCGATCAGGCCGTGGTAGCGGCTGTCTTTGGCGTATATTTCGTCGATATAGGCCGGGTTGGTATCGCCGGAAACGACAGCAAACAACTCGATATCGCGTTGCGTTAAGCGCCTGACGATATGGGCGCTGTCGCCAAGCGCGATCTCGTCGTAGGTTTTATTTTCTAGCCAAGTCTCAGCCATGACCCATGAGCCCTATGGTTAACGGTGTGATTCTTATCTTGATTTGTAACCTAAAACCCTTGTCCTTGTAAGATGAATTTTAACCATATTTGGGTATGCACCGGAGCCAATATCCCTTCTTTTGGGCCCCTTTTGAGTGGCATATCCCGGCTTTTCTAATATTTAACCAGTCTCCCGCCATACTTTTCCCCCAATGCAAGGAGACCCCCATGAACGAACAAATCGTCGAAATCCTTGACCGGATTCGGGAGCTTGAGGGCCGTCTTGAGCAGGAGTTCGAGAAAAGCCGCGCCGCTTATACCTGCCGTCTCAGAGGCAAAATCGCCGAATTCCGCCAGGACGTGATCGAGCAGCATCGCCGCTTGCGTCAAAGCCTGCCGCAATATTTCCGCACGGCAAGCTTCGTCAATATCCTTGCCGGGCCGGTGATTTATTCCATGATCGTGCCGTTGGCGCTGCTCGATGCCTGGGCCACGCTTTATCAGCACATCTGCTTTCGCGCCTATGGCATTCCGCGCGTCGCGCGAAAGACGTTTATCGTCGTCGATCGCCAGCATTTGGCCTATCTCAATTTCATCGAGAAGCTGAACTGCATCTATTGCGGTTATGGCAACGGCGTCATTGCCTATGCGCGCGAGATAGCTTCCCGCACCGAGCAATACTGGTGTCCTGTCAAGCATGCGCTGCGTATCCGCGATCCGCATCAGCGCTATCTCAAATTTCTGGAATACGGTGATGCCGAGGGCTATCGCGTGAAACTCGAAGACTACCGTGAAGAGCTTCAGAAGCCAGAGTAAAAGCCTTCGGAAATAAGTTTTTCAGCGCGTGGCTTCTAAGGCAGCAAACTGCTATACTTAGGGTCTGTACTCATAATTAGCGTGAGGTTCTGTTTGATCAGGATGAAAAAGGCCCCGGATTTAATCCGGGGGAAGTTGACACCGCCATTTTTCATCCTGATCAAACCCGAAGGGCGCGGCGAAAAAGCCGCCCGGCTGCCTCAAAAAGCTTGACCGTAGCACCGCTACGCTCTTCGCTTTTTTCGTAGCCGGATCAACTTTTTCGCTCGCGCAGAACCCACGTTAATTGTGAGTGCAGACCCTACGCAGCAACGCTTGCCCATAGGAGACGTCCATGCCTTTCGAACTTCCCCCGCTCCCCTACGCGAAAGAAGCATTAGAGCCGCACATATCCGCGCGCACGCTGGAGTTTCATTACGGCAAACACCACCAGGCGTATGTAACGAATTTGAACAATCTTGTGAAAGATACGCCGCTGGCCAGCCAGTCTCTGGAAGACATTATTCACGCGACGGCGAAGGATGAGGCCAAAATAGGCATCTTCAACAACGCCGCGCAGGCGTGGAACCACACGTTTTTCTGGAACAGCATGAAACCCGGCGGCGGCCAGCCTAAAGGGAAACTGGCCGAGCGCATCGAAAAGGATTTTGGTAGCCTCGACAAATTCAAGGAACAATTCAAGCAAGCCGGCGTCACGCAATTCGGCAGCGGCTGGGCGTGGCTGGTCTTGGATGGGGATGCGCTTAAAATCACCAAGACCCCCAACGCGGTGAACCCGCTGGCGCTGGGCCAGACGGCGCTGCTTACTTGCGATGTTTGGGAGCACGCCTACTATCTCGATTACCAGAACCGCCGCCCCGATTTCATCCAGGCGTTCCTCGACCATCTGGTGAATTGGGATTTTGTTGAGAAGAATTTGGGGTAGGGCGGCGCTACCGTTTTTTCAACCCCAACGCCCGCTGATACACATCGCTTTTTTTGGTGCCGGTGGCCTCCGTTACAGCCAAAACGGCATCGCGCAAACTCATCGTCCGCAAAGCATCGCGCAACAGCGCGTCGATATCTGTTGTTGAAGTCGTTTCCTCAACTGGTGGCCCGACGAGGATCACAAGCTCGCCCTTCGGCGCGGGTCGTCCCCGATAAGAAGAAACGGGCAAAACGTCTTCGAATAATTTTGTCAATTCCCGCGCCACGACGGCGGTCGCCATGCGCGCCGAGCCCAAAACATTTTCCATATCGTCGAGCACCGCAGCCAAGCGCGACGGCGCTTCGTAAAACACGAGCGTTGCGGGAACCGAACGCAATTCCGCAAGCGCCTTTTGCCGCGCCGCGCTTTTGGGCGGCAGGAATCCGGCGAACAGAAACTTGTCCGTCGGCAATCCGGCGCTGACCAGAGCCGTTAAAAGCGCGCTGGCTCCCGGCACAGCCGTCACGCAGATGCCCTCGGCGCGGCAGGTTTGCACCAGCCTGAATCCGGGGTCGGAGAGCAAAGGCGTTCCCGCGTCGCTGACAAGCGCGACGGATTCACCCGCCCTAAGCCGCGCCATAATCTCTGGCAAACGCTCATCGGCGTTGTGATCGTGATAGGACAACAGGGGCTTTTTGATGCCGTAGCGATGAAGCAACGTCCCCGTCACGCGCGTGTCTTCGCAGACAACGGCATCGGCTTGCGAAAGCGTTGCCAAAGCGCGCAACGAAATATCCCCCAGATTGCCGATAGGCGATGCTGTGACGTAAAGCCCTGGTAAGAGTGGGCGTTTACTTAGCGCGTCTTCCCCGCTAGCCTGCAGCATACGACGAGCCCATGCGGAGTAATCCGGCGATGATCCCTGTTTTTTCTTGTTTGCCTTCACGTGCGGTGCGGTTGCGGGTGGTTTTGCCATGCCTAGTTCTCGCGTTGCTTTTGGGCGGCTGCGCTGCTTGGAACAATCTAACGCAGGACACACCCGCGGCCCAGCCGCAAAATCGCACCCAAAGGCCTCTCTCTTCGATCCCGCCTAAGGCGGCTCCGGCCGCGGACCGCTTGCAAAGCCAGCCGTGGCCGCCCGGCATGGGGCAGCCCTATCAGCCGGGCGCAGCGGCCAGTGCGGCTGCTTACGCGCCCGTGCCCGTGCCTGTGCCTACGCCGCAGTCGCAGTCGCTCCAGCAACAAGCCCATAGCGGCAGGATTCAGGTGGCGCTGCTTGTGCCGTTGTCGGGCAAAAATGCCGGACTGGGGCAGGCGATGCTAAACGCGGCGCAATTGGCCGTGTTCGACGTTGCACCGGTGAATTTTGAATTGATGCCGCGCGATACCGGCACAACGACGGATAGCGCCGTTCTTGCGGCGCGCGACGCCATCGCCAGCGGCGCGCAGTTGCTGATCGGCCCGCTGTTCGCGGTCGATGTCGCCGCCGTAAAGCCCGTCGTGCAGACCTCGAATGTGAACATGCTGGCGCTTTCGACGGACGTATCGCTGGCCGAGCCGGGCGCCTACGTCATGGGCTTCGCGCCCGCGCCGCAGGTCGAGCGTGTCGTCGCCTATGCCGCAAGGCACGGCGCGCGCCGGTTCGCGGCGCTTATCCCGAACGGCGCTTATGGCGCTTTGGTGCAGGAGGCCTTCGAGGGAGCGGTGCGGCGGCAAGGCGGCACCGTCGTGGCGTCGGAGAGCGTGTCACATGCGAAGGAAGTGGCCGCCAAAGGCGATCAGATCGACGCCCTGTTTTTGCCGCTGGGCGGCAACGAGCTGCGTCAGGTGGCCGGACAGCTTGCCGCAGGCGGCCTCGATCGCACCAAAACGCATTTGCTCGGAACGGGTTTGTGGGATGAGCCGGGATTAGGGCGCGGGACGGACATTCTTGTAGGCGGCTGGTATGCCGCCGCGGAGCCCGACGCGCGCGAAAGCTTTATCGCCTCCTACAAAAAAACCTATGGGCAAGAGCCACCACGGCTCGCGACATTGGCCTACGACGCGACGGCGCTTGCCGCCGTGCTGGCGGGGCAGGGGAAGCATTTTGACCGTGTGGCGCTCAGCAATCCGAACGGATTCGCGGGCCTCGACGGTCTCTTCCGCCTGACGCCGCAAGGCTTGGCCGAGCGCGGCTTGGCCCTCAACGAAATCACGCCGGAAGGAAGCCGGGTGATCGATCCCTCACCGGCGACGTTTGTCGGGCGGAGCGGTGGCGGGATTTAAAAGCAAGCCTTCCTCTCCCCTTGCGGGAGAGGATAGAAAACCTTAGTTTGCCTCCTTCGGCAAACTTAGGTTTTCTTGGTGAGGGGTCTCTTTTCGGTCCAGCCAATGACCCCTCACCAAGAAATCGTAAGCCCTCTGTCACTTGCTGACTGAAACGCCTGCCTTAAATTTAAAGACGGTAATGTCAGCAAGTGACAGATCGCTAACGATTTCTATCCTCTCCCGCAAGGGGAGAGGAAGGCTTGCATCTAACCTGCCCTTCAATTTTTTGGACATTCTCTCATGCCTCACACCCCTAAAATCGCCCGCGCCCTGATTTCCGTTTCCGACAAGAACGGCCTTGTCGATCTGGCCCAGCAATTGGCGGCCATGGGCGTCGAAATCCTTTCCACCGGCGGCTCGGCGGAGCGGTTGCGGCAAGCGGGGATCAAGGTCACTGAGGTGGGGGACTACACCGGTTTCCCGGAGATGATGGACGGCCGCGTCAAGACGCTGCACCCCAAAATCCACGGCGGCCTTCTCCAGCGGCGCGACAACGAAGAGCATCAAAAAGCGGCCAAGCTGCACAACATCCCGCCGATCGATCTTGTGATCGTGAATCTTTATCCTTTCCGCGCCACCGTCGCGCGCGGCGCTGATTTTGCAACTTGTATCGAGAATATCGACATCGGTGGCCCGACGATGGTCCGCGCGGCGGCGAAAAATCACGACTTCGTCGCGGTCGTCACCGATCCCGCGCAGTACGACGATCTTCTGGCGGAGATGAAGGCGCAGGGCGGCGGCACGACGCTCGAATTCCGCAAGCGCCTCGCGGCGGCGGCCTACGCCCATACCGCAAGCTACGATGCGGCCGTCAGCGGCTGGTTCGCGGGCCAGTTGGGCGAGGAATATCCCGCCTCGCTTACCGTCGCGGCGACGCTGCGGCAGAAATTGCGTTATGGAGAAAACCCGCACCAAACCGCGGCTTTCTACGTCACCGACACGCCGCGCGCAGGCGTCGCCAACGCCATCCAGATTCAGGGCAAGGAGCTCAGCTACAATAACATCAACGATACCGACGCGGCGTTCGATCTCGTGAGCGAGTTTACGGATCAGCCTGCCATCGCCATCATTAAGCACGCCAATCCGTGCGGCGTCGCGCTTGGCCCCGATCTTCTGACGGCATACAAGCGCGCGCTGGCTTGCGATTCCGTAAGCGCGTTTGGCGGCATCATCGCCTGCAACAGGCCTCTCGATGAGAAAACAGCGGCGGCTATTTCGGAAATCTTTTCCGAAGTCATCATCGCGCCGGATATCGACGACGCGGCGCGCGGCATTCTGGCGGCGAAGAAAAACCTGCGCGTTCTGCTAACGCGCACGATGCCTGATCCGCATGTGCCGGATCATTTCTTCAAGACGGTAACAGGCGGCATCCTCATGCAGTCGCGCGACAACATCGTGTTGAACAAGCCCGATCTGAAATGCGTGACGAAGCGTCAGCCGACCGAAGCCGAAATGCGCGATCTGCTTTTTGCGTTTACGGTTGGCAAGCATGTGAAGTCCAACACAATCGTCTATGCGAAGGACGGTGCGACCGTCGGCATCGGCGCGGGGCAAATGAGCCGCGTCGACTCGGCGCGCATCGCGGCCCGCAAAGCCGAAGACGCCGCCAAAACGATGGGATTGAAAGAGCCGCTAACGCGCGGCTCGGTTGCAGCGTCGGACGCCTTCTTCCCGTTTGCGGATGGCCTGCTGGTTACCGCCGAGGCGGGCGTCACGGCCATCATCCAGCCGGGAGGCTCCGTGCGCGATGACGAGGTCATCAAGGCAGCGGACGAAGCCGGCCTGGCCATGGTCTTCACCGGGATTCGCCATTTTTATCACTAAGTTTATTATGGTTAACGCAAGGTTAAGGCGCTTTGCGGCCCTATTCTGAGCTATGTCCGCCGCTTTTTTAGCGCCTATCGCGATAATTGATTCAGAATGCTTTACGATCATTTTCGGTCGTATCGAGCCTTAAAACGCCCGTTCGCGTACTTATTTTTTCCGTTCAAGGGCAATCCCACTTACAATCATGGTTATTTATTGTCATAAAAAGGCTTTATTAACCTTTTATATGTCGAAAACAGACAAAAAAGGGCAAAAAACAGCCTGTTGGAACCCTAATTACGCAAATTTCATGCACGATGGCTTTTGTTTTCACCCTTCTTTTAGCGGGGCCTTGTTGTCTAAGTATCTGAAAAATATGTACGAAAGCGTAACAATCGTGCTAGGATCTGGCCCCAGCCGACATGAGGCGCACCACAAAAGGTCTGGCAGCGCAGAAAAGGCTTGAGGCAAAAAATGGCTGTTTCAGCAAAAAAGAAATCCCCAAAGAACCGCAAACCCGTCGCGCGCAAGGCGGCGCCCAAAAAGAAACCCGCCGCCAAAACGGCGAAGGCGTCCACGCGCAAGGCATCGCACCGCAACATTTCGTTGCTGAAGCAATTGCCGCGCACAAGCTTGATGTCGCAGCTTGCGGGAAGCGTTTCAGGCGGGCAACGCTTGCCGTTGCGCTTGCAGGCCGTTGTCGACAAAAGCGAAATCAAGGAAGTGCTTTACCGTTTTGCGCGCGGCCTTGATCGTCTCGATGAAACCGTGCTGCGTTCGGTCTGTCATCCCGACGCGACGGTCGATCTCGGCCCCGGCATTTTTCAGGGCACGGCGAACGATTATGTGCATTGGGTGCTTGGCGTTTTGCATCAGGTGCGTTCCTCGCATCATCTGATCGGCAATGTGCACGCGCAGCTTGAGGGCGATGTGGCGCTGGTTGAATCTTACGTCCACACGCATTTCCGTCTCGATAAGCCAACGGGCCGCGAGGACGTGTTCATGGGCAGCCGTTATCTCGACCGGATGGAGCGCCGTCCCGCAGGCCCCGCAGGTGTCTGGAAAATCGTTCACCGCAAGCAAATCATCGATTGGGTGCGAACGGAGGCCGTCTCGGACATCTTCTATCACCAGAACCCTGACGCGCTCTGGAGCTACCGCACCAAAACCGATCCGTCCTATCAGATGGCCCAATTCCCCGGCAGCCAGTCGCGCAGCAAACTCCCGGCTTTCCTTGGCCGGCGCTATGAGAGCAAGAGTATTAGGTTTTGATCACTTCAGCAGTCGTTTCTAGGACAACATGCGCGAATTCCTCTTTCTCCGACATGGGCAGACGGATTGGAATCTTGCGCATCGTATTCAAGGGCAAATCAAGGACGTTCCTTTAAATCAAACCGGGATAAAGCAGTCAGAGGACGCAGCTGCATTATTGCTCCGTTATCCGCTTGATCTGATCGTATCCAGCACGCTTGACCGAGCTGCCATGACTGCGCGGATCATTGCGGTGCAAACAGGATCGCCGCTTATTTTTGATGCTCGTTTGATCGAACGCAACTGGGGCGTGGCTGAGGGTATGGCTGTTGCGGAATTTGCCAACATTGATCCGGAAACTTTTTTCACAAGCGATGGCCGTCAAGACTGGGTGGACGAAACCCGGCAACCCAAGGGAGCCGAAACGCGGGAAGAATTGGCTGAACGCGCTTCTATAGCTCTTTTTGACCTTTTGTCGCGACATGAAGACAAGCGTTTGTTGCTTGTAACGCACGGCGCATGGCTTCGTGCGCTCGTGTACCGACTTACGGGAGAGGATCGCGATTCAGCCAATGCCATTCCTTATAGAGCCTATGAAAACCCGGAAGGCTGGCACGTTGAACCGTTGATGTCTTAAGGCTTCGTCCACCAACTCTCCAAAATCGGCCCGTAAAGCGGCGTTACGTCGGGATGTGCGACGCGCGTTGTCCAATACGCAATCTGATCCGCGCCGAGGTGATAAAACGGCACAACGTAATGCCCGGCCAGCAAAACGCGATCAAGCGCTTTTGTGGTAGCCACCAAATCCTCGCGCGTCGCCGCTGCCGGAATCGCCGAAGCCAGCGCGTCCACAACGGGATCGTGAATGCCTGGATAATTGCGGCTGCCCGGCTGATTGGCGGCGGCCGAGCCCCAGAAGAAAATCTGTTCATTGCCCGGTGAAAGCGTATTGAACCAACGTCCCGTCGTCACGTCGAAATCGAATCCCGTCAGCCGCGCCTGATACTGCGCGCTGTCAACTGTGCGAACGGAAGCAATGATGCCAAGACGCTGCAGCGTGCGCGCCCACGCAAGCGCCACCTTTTCTTCGGCGGGATCGCTGAGCAAAACCTCAAATGAAACCGCCGCGCCGCTGGGAGCATAGAGTTTATCTTCGCGCAAAATATAGCCCGCATTTTTCAGCAATTCCGACGCTTTCAATAAATTGACGCGCAGCGATTCCTCGCTGCCATCTGTCGCAGGCGGCGTCACGGGCGTTGTAAAAAGGGAAGGCGGCAACTGCGCGCGGTATTTCGCCAGCACATCCAGTTCCTTGCCCTGCGGCAGGCCCACAGCCGCCAGTTCCGAGTTCGGAAAGAAGCTTTCCGTGCGCCTGTAAAGGTCGTGGAACAGTGAGCGGTTGATCCAACCGAAATCGAACGCGTATTCCATCGCTTCGCGCAGCGCCGGGTCTTGCAATAACGGGCGGCGGGTGTTGAAAATAAATCCCGTAATCGCTTCGGGCCGGTGATGCTCGAACCGCATCAGCTTCACGCGTCCGTCCGTTACGGCAGGCGCTTCGTAACCCGTCGCCCATTTGTTGGGATCGAGCTCGCGCCGCAGATCGAATTGCCCCGCCTTAAAGGCCTGTAACGCAATGCTGTCATCGCGGTAAAAATCGAAACGCACGGAAGCGAAATTATACATCCCGCGCTGCGCCGGAACGTTGCGACCCCAATAATCGGGATCGCGCGTGTACGTGACGGAACGCCCCGGATCGACTTTCGTGATTTTATAAGGCCCGCTGCCGATGGGAAGGCGCAGCGAGGTTTGATTGAACGGCCTGTCCTGCCAGTCATGCTGCGGCAAAAGCGGCATCAATCCCATGATGAGCGGCATCTCGCGATCGACCGTGCCGTCCGGGTTGCGTTTAAAGACAAAACGCACGCGGCGCTCGCCGAGCTTTTCGGCCTGCTCGACTTTTTTGTAATACGTGCGGTGATTGGGACGTCCTTGATCGCGCAATGTCTGATACGAAAACAGAACATCGTCCGCGGTGATGGGCTTTCCATCCTGCCAGTGCGCCTCGGGCCGCAGGGTGAACGTAATGCTTGAACGGTCATCCGGCACTTCGACGCTTTGCGCGACAAGACCATAAAGCGAAAAGGGTTCATCCCAGCTTCGCGCCATCAGGCTTTCATAAACGGCGCCGTTCATCCCGAACCCCGGCGCTTGCGGCGTTGTCCCGCGCACGATGAAGGGATTCAAGCTGTCGAATGTTCCCACGACGCCAATACGAAGAATGCCGCCCTGCGGCGCACCGGGATTCACATAATCGAAATGCGTGAAGCCTTCGCCGTATTTAGGCGCGCCGTGCATGGCGATGCCAGTTGTTTGATCTGCCCTTGCGGGAAGCGCTAACAGCAGCAAAAGCGGCAGCAAAAGGGGAAAAGGACGGACCATCGCAGGGCGGAGGTATGGGGAACACAATAAAAAATGCGCCAGAACCGGTTTTTCTCAAAGAACAAAATCGTTTAAAGCGCATTTTTATTGTGTCCCCTTTGCCCTAAGTGTTATCCAAACCCCATGCCCCATCCCGTTATCATCCTCGTTCATCCGCAGCTGGTGGAAAACATCGGCATGACGGCGCGCGCGATGGCGAATTGCGCGCTGCCGGAGCTGCGCCTCGTCAAGCCGCGCGACCCGTGGCCTCTGGGCGAAGTCCACCGGCAACGCATGGCAGCGGCGTCTTCGGGCGCGGATTACATTCTGGAAGCGGCAAAGCTTTATGGTACCGTCGAGGAATCCATTGCCGACCTGAATTACGTTTACGCCACCACCGCGCGCGAGCACGACATGGTGAACAAAATCATGACGCCCCGCGCCGCGATCCCCGACATGACCGCGCGCCTGTCAGCCGGCGAGAAAATCGGCGTCCTGTTCGGGCCGGAGCGCACGGGCCTCACCAGCGATTATGTCGCGCTCGCGAACGCGAGGGTCACCATTCCTCTCAATCCCGATTTCACGTCGCTCAATCTGGCGCAGACGGTGCTGCTGATCGGCTATGAATGGTATCAGGCGCAGGACGAAACGATGCCACTGCAGACTCGCCTCGGCAAAAGCCGCCTTGCTTCGCGCGAGGAATACCTGAACTTCTATAAGCGGCTTGAATCGGAACTTGACGCCGCTGGGTTCTTTGTGGCCGAGGAAATGCGCCCTTCCATGGAACGCAGCCTGCAAAATATGCTGCAACGCGCCGAAATGACGGAGCAGGAAATCCGCACCTGGCACGGCGTCATCTCGGCGCTCGTCACAGGGCCCAAGCGCAAGGCGGGTACCGCATGACGGAAAAGGATATCGAGCGGATTTTTATTCGCAACTGCGCCGTGGACTTGAGCGTCGGCATTTTCGATTTCGAAAAAGCGCGGCCCCAGCGCATCATCGTGAGCGTCGAGCTTGAAGCGGCGTTGACACAGCATTTCCGCGACCCGGCTGACGCCGATCTCACGAAAGTCGTCGATTACGGGCGCGTTCGCAATTTCATCTGCAAGGACTTGCCGCGGCAAGGCCACATTCATTTGCTGGAAACGGTGGCGGAGATGATCCTCGATTTTTGTTTTACCGATCCTCGCGTCCTTAAGGCGCAGGTGCAGCTTGAAAAGCCGCGCCTTTTTCCCGAAACCGAAAGTGTTGGTATTACGTTATGCCGTCACAGGACTCCACAAGCATGAAATCGTCAAAAGGCTTTGTCCTCATCACAGGCGCGGCAAAACGCCTTGGCCGCGACATCGCGCTGGAACTGGCGGCGGCAGGATGGGACATCGCTTTGCATTTCCATTCCTCACGTGCGGCAGCGGAAAGCGCAGCTGATGCCATTCGCGCCTTGGGACGGAGCGCGCATTTGGCGCAAGCCGATCTGGCCGACAGCGCTGCCGTTCAGGCGTTGATCCCCTCCCTCAACGCGGAGATCGGCCCGCTTGCCGCGCTCGTCAACAACGCCAGTATTTTCGAACGCGATGAAAGCGATCCCGGCGGATTGCTTCATCGCGCGATTAATCTGGAAGCGCCGCTTGAGCTTTGCGAACAGTTTTATCGCCAGCGGCAGCCGGATCGCGTGAGCGTTATCGTCAATATGCTGGAAAGCACGGTAATTCCTGCGCGCTTCAGCGCTTACGAGGCCAGCAAGAAGGCGCTGCGCGCGGCCACGCTGGCAATGGCGAACCGCATGGCGCCGTTCGTGCGCGTCAATGGCATCGCGCCGGGGCCGACGCTGATCAGCGCGCGCGAAACGCCCGCTCATTTCGCGCGTCAGATCGCAGCGACGCCTTTGCAAACAAGCATTCCCGCGAAAGCTATTACGTCCGGCGTCCTGTTTCTTATCGAAAACGAGGCAATGACCGGCGCCGTCATTCCCATTGACGGCGGGATGCATTTGCGTGGCGAGGCACGCTGATTTCTTATTTTCAGGCCTTATCCGCGGCCCAGCGCCTCTGGCGTTTGTTCACAGCAGGCCGCTAAAAGCCGAAAGCCGCAGGTTTCCTGCCGAATTTTCAGGATCACGCCACGTTCATGACATAAAATCGGTCTTGTTTTTCAATGAATTGCCGGATTCTGCCTCTTTTTTGTGCAACGCGGTTCAAAACCAGCTTTTCGGCGGGGTCATCAGGTAAATCCGACCCCTTTTCAACACGCTTATCCACAGTTTCAGGGGATAAAGTTTAATTAAAGGTAAACGGGGTTTTTTAGCTTAAGGAAGTTGAGCCACGTCATTTTGTTGAAGGGGCTTCAGTGGAAAACTTTCACAAGTTGTTTGCTATTTTTGAAAGCCGTTTGATTTGCTCGGCGGGACTTTCCGGATGATAGGGGGGGATCTTGCGAGAAGCTTTTTTCTTTTTGTCTTCTTTCTCGGCATTGGAAGCAACCTGAACAATGCCCTTTCGTTTCAGTGCTTCCGTTCTTTCTTCAATAGCATTTGATTTGCCGGAAGCGGTTACCTTTTTTGCGCCGCGCCGCGCAAGATTTTCTAATTCGCCGGGCTCAGTCGGCAAACGAGGAACAACGAGGTTGCCCTGTTTAGGGAGCGGGTATCTTTTCTCTGTCGGTGACGAGGAAGGAGGCGCATTTTTCGTGGGCGGCGCAGACACAGGGGGCGGTGGTGCCGATGGAGTCACATCATTGCGCGCGACCACCATAGGGTTAGGCGGCGGTGGCGGGACCCACAGAGGATGATCTGCTGGAAAGAGCCTGTTCTGCTGGTTTTTCCAAGCGGCGTGAAGTTCATGGAAATTCATTTCCAGAAAAGAACTCTCGTCAACCATTTTTTGTACGAGTTTGTCTGCGGTTAGTTTGGTTAGATAAGGATTAGCGACGCACAAGGACTCAGAAAAAACCCCAGCACATGCAGGCGTCTTGGGCGGTGCGCGCAGTAGTTTTCGAGCATCAGTTAGTCCAAACTTATAAAGGGTGAATTTGATGGCATTTGTGGGAATCTTCCTTGCGGAGTGCTTTTTCCCCCACCTCTCCAGTTTCTTTCCTTCATCGCTGATGATGCATGCGGCTAATAATGTAGAAAGAGCCGTTTTCCGCAGCCCCAGAAGCTTTTCTTCTAACGGTTTGTACGGACGCTTCTTTTCCCTGCACCACGCCTCATAGCGTGCGTTATGAAACCGCACTCTTCGTGCCGTTTTGCCAGGGGAAATAAATGGCAAAATCTCCTCCAAGATTTTTGCCGCATTAGGGTTGCAAGTTGCAAGCGGTGCGAGGCAACGAGGCCCATGAATACGGGCCGCACAAGCAAACTCATGTTTGAGAAATTGGTAGGGACCCAATCCGCTTGACGTGTCTGATTTTGCATCAGAATCCCCCACCCCCTCACTGGCGCTAAGGGCTCCCAGAAAATCCACAGACTCTTTTGTTAAGGCGCTGGCTACTTCTAACGATGAGATGAGGTCGTTGCGTATCAGCTGTTTGAGCGTTTTTTCCGCCTTCGCGCGATATTTTTTGTTTGCGGCAAAGGCGTCATGAACGTGGCCGCAAACAAGAGCGACCACAAGAGCAAAAGACACCCCCCATTTGCTTGTCAATTTATTCATATGATCGCTTTTAAAATTACTCACTTAAATATCGGCGACCATAATATAGCATAACCCTTGATAATTAATTTACTTTCACGTTTCCGCGTGCAGGGGAAAATGTAAACGCTCCTCTTTTTTCAAGCGGTTATAGAGTTAATAATTTTCGGCATTCTTTTCCGAAAACGGGCTCAGGCCCTTACAGCCACCCCGTCTGCAGCATTGTGGCTTGCAGCGTGTTTCGCATCAGGCAGGCGATGGTCATGGGGCCGACGCCGCCCGGCACGGGCGTGATAACCGACGCGCGCAGGGCGGCCTCGTCAAAGGCCACGTCGCCGACCAACTGGCTCTTGCTTCCCGTGCCGCCGTTTCCGTTCGTCTCGATCCGGTTGACGCCGACGTCCAAAACGACGGCGCCGGGCTTGATCCAGTCGCCGCGAATGAATCTTGGTTTGCCGATGGCGGCGACAAGAATATCCGCCTCGCGGCACAAGGCGGGCAGATCGCGCGTTTTCGAATGCGCGATGGTCACGGTGCAATCGGCTTGCAATAGCATGATGGCCATCGGCTTGCCGACGATGTTGGAACGCCCCACCATCACCGCCTTTAGGCCGCGCATATCGGGCAGAACCTCGCCCAGCATGAGCATGCAACCGCGCGGCGTGCAGGGCGCAAGGCACATCAGGCCCGCCATCAAGCGTCCCGTATTCACCGGGTGAAAGCCGTCCACGTCCTTGAGCGGATCGATGGCATTGATAATGGACAAGGGGTTGATGTGCGGCGGCAACGGCAGTTGCACCAGAATGCCGTGCACCTGCGGATTGGCATTCAGATCGGCGATAAGCGCCAGCAACTCTTCCTGCGTTGTCAAGGACGGCAGATTCTGGCTGTAGGAACGAAACCCGACTTCCTCGCAAACGCGCGCCTTGCTGCGAACATAACTCTGGCTTGCCGGATTGTCGCCCACCAAAAGCACGGCCAACCCCGGCACGATGTTGTGGAATTTCTTCATGTCGGCCGCATGGGCGGCAACTTCTTGACGTATATTCTTCGCGAGTTCTTTGCCGTCGAGAATCCTGGCTGTCATCGTCACATCACCATCAGATGACGGATGAAGGATTGCAAAAACATGATCGCGAAGATCAAAATAAGCGGCGACAAATCCAGCCCGCCAATCGGCGGGAGAAAACGGCGAATGGGACGCAGCAGCGGCTCCGTCAAGCGATAGACAATATCGCCGACGACCTGCACGAAACGGTTGCGCGTATTGATGACATCGAAAGCCACAAGCCAACTAAGGACGGCGCCGATGATCAGGACCCAGATGTAAAGGCTCAGCAAAACGCCAAGTAAATCCAACGCAGCTGCGAAAAGGGAATAAATGACGTTCATGCGGCACCTTTCGGGAAAGGAAAGGCCAAGTTAAAGCGCGCAGCGACGGCTGGCAAGGCCTCGCTTGACAGGCCAGCACACGCCTCCCATAAAGAGAGCCCCAAGCCGTTTTATAAGGGCCTGTAGCTCAGCTGGGAGAGCGCCTCGTTCGCAATGAGGAGGTCGTCGGTTCGATCCCGATCAGGTCCACCATTTACACTTCTGAGGACGTCCAAGAACGTCTAAGAAAACAGCCAAAATCCCAAGAAAACGCCTAAAATAGCGTCTATTACGGTCTGCTAAAATCCGGTAGCAGCCAGAAATAATTTGGGGTAAGGTTGTGGGGTAATAGGTGGATACATACTTGGAGCTACCCCAAAATGTCCCTTACCGATACAATTGTCCGCAACGCAAAGCCGCGACTCAAGCCCTATAAAATCTATGATGCTGACGGGCTTTTCCTCCTGATAACCGCCACCGGAAACAAGTGGTGGCGGATGAAATTTCGTTATGGGGGTAAGGAAAAGCTCTTATCTTTGGGCGTTTATCCCGAAGTTACCTTGAAAGAGGCCCGCGAAAGACGCGATCAAGAACACAAGAATATAGCCTTCAATATCGACCCCTCCTTGAACCGGAGGGCCGCAAAACAGGCTCAAGCCGATAACCAAAGCAACACTTTTGAGGTTGTGGCAAGGGAATGGTTCGAGAAACGCTCGTCGATTTGGGCCGATACGCATTCCACTAAAATTATTCGGCGGCTGGAAGTTGATGTTTTCCCTTGGATTGGCAAACGCCCCATTGCGGAGATCAAAGCGCCGGAACTTCTGGCAGTATTGCGCCGCATAGAAGGGCGCGGCGCTATCGACACAGCGCACAGGGCTTTACAGAACTGCGGTCAGATACTTCGCTATGCAATTGCAACAGGCCGCGCCGAACGCGATTGCAGCGCCGATTTGCGCGGCGCTCTATCTCCAATCAAAGAGGGGCACTTTGCCGCTATAACCGATCCGAAAGCCATTGGTGGGTTGTTACGCGCTCTGCATGCCTACAACGGCAATTTGGTAACGTGTTGTGCCCTGCGTCTTGCCCCCCTTGTTTTTGTCAGGCCCGGTGAATTACGAAAGGCGGAATGGAAAGAAATCGACTTTAAAAAAGCCGAATGGAACATCCCGGCTGAACGCATGAAAATGCGCGAACCGCATCTCGTTCCATTGTCGCGCCAAGCGATAAAGATTCTGGAAGAATTGCAGCCACTGACGGGCAGAAGTCCCTATGTCTTTCCAAGCGCTATATCAAACCAACGTCCGATGAGTGACAATGCAATACTCGGCGCGATGCGACGCATGGGAATTGGCAAAGACGAGATGAGCGGTCATGGTTTTCGTGCAATGGCGCGTACTGTTCTCGATGAAGTCCTGCACGTCAGGCCGGATTTCATTGACCACCAGCTAGCCCATGCTGTCCGCGACCCAAACGGCAGGGCATACAATCGTACCGCCCACCTGCCCGAACGCCGAAAGATGATGCAGAAGTGGGCGGATTATCTGGATAGGCTGCGAAAACAGACGAATACATGAGTATGGTTTAAATCCCTTAACCATACAATAACATTGTTTATTTCCCACATTTAGGTTAAATTAGGCCCCATATTCGAAAAACATATGGAGAAATCGCATGTGCAAGGGCCGACCGAAAAAAGACAGCGTTTCATTGCCGGAGTGGTTCGATATTCAGAAATACAAGTCTGCCCGCGATCTGGATGCTATGGGCTGGTGCGATCAGCTTGTCTTTCGCGGCAATCTTTTGATTGGCATTGAAGATTGTCGGCGCGAGGGCGATACCGAGTTCAAGCGGCTCGAAACAGCCTTAAAGCTGCTTTACGACGATCCCCTCATCACAGAAGAACGGGTTAAGCAAACAATAAGCCTTGTCGTCGATGACGAAACGGAAAAGGACGGAAACACCGTGGTTTCCGGGCACCTTGCCGTTGACCCGGTTGTCGGGTTCACCCTTAGGGCCCCAAATGGGACTGGCCTCAAGATTCTGACGGCAGTCCATCGCAAGGACATAGAGCCGCCTGAGAATGAGGAAGGAATAATCGCAGAATCCGAGTTTTCTGTAGATGAGCCTTTTGAGTTTACAAGCCCTCCGTTGCGCTGGAAGGAACGGCCTGTCATAGCGCTCGATCTATCCCTGACCGATGAGGTTCTCGTACAGGACATGCGCGGCCTGTTGCGGAATTTACGCAAGACGGAAAAAGCGCCGCACCATGAATTCACGAAGAATTCGGAGTTCCTGAAATGGTACAACAGCGGCGCTTTGCCTTATCTGGATTTGGTGCTCTGGGAAGAAATGGGCCATGAGTTCAAGGGAGCCGCCTTTATCAACGAGCTGAGCCTTATTCTGGACGCCCCCATCAGCAGCGAAGGGGCGGCGCTTAAATCGGCTTCGATCTATGCCAGAAAGCTCCTGAACGGGCATACGATCCGAACGTTGGCGGCGCAAGTGGCCCGTGAAGGCTCAGACGGTTCCAAAAAATCCGGCAAATTGCTCATGGCATAAAATCCGGATTTTTTCCTGCCCCGTAATATTCCGGATTTTTCCCACAATGTAATATTCCGGAATATTATAATTTCCCTGCATGTCTGTTTGTTGACCCTGCGCAGCCGTATAATCCGACCATTAGAGATTTCTCTTTTCGAGGAGAAGCATAATGGCGGATACAGATTTTCAGACCCATAACAGCCAGCCCAACCCGGCCACACCGCTGTTTGCCATGCAGCAGCAAGAGACGGCCTGCGCCACAAACGCTGCGGACGCACCGCCCGCCTCTTGTGAGCACCATAATCCCATCAGAATTTTACGCCTACCGGAAGTCATATCCCGCGTCGGCCTGCGCCGCGCGTCGATTTACCAGCGCATGATGCGCAGCGACTTTCCCAAACAAATCACACTCGGCCCCCGCGCCGTCGGCTGGCTCGAAAGCGAGATCGACGCATGGCTCGCGGCGCGAGTTTCAGAGCGAAGGAAAGGAGGCGATTTAACCTCTTGTTAAGAGAAGGTGCAGACGCACCCTCTTTGAAGAATTCAGGCCCGACATTTTAACACAAAAACTTTTAACGCATCGGAGGATTTTATGAAGAACGACAACACAAACAAAACGAACACGCACACCACCCGCGAAGGATGGCTGAGGGCGGCAACAAACGCGCTACGCCCTATCTTTGCCAAGCACAGCCCCAAGTACATTCTGCCGGAAAAGATGCGTTTCTCCATCGGCTTCACCTCCGGCGGCAAGCGAGGCATGGAAGGCGAAAGCTGGCACCCGGAATACTCGGCGGACGGACACTTTGAGGTCTTGATCCGCGCGGACAGGGACGATCCGGTTGAGATTCTGGGCATCCTTGTTCATGAGCTTGTTAGCACGCTTCTGCCGCGCGAAGCCAAGCATGGCAAGGCGTACCGGGACATAGCCCTACGGATAGGGCTTATCGGCAAAATGACTCACGCTAGCCCCGGCCCGGTGTTGCTGGAGCAGCTGAAGGCCATCGCCGCAGACCTTGGGCCGTTGCCGCACGCTAGGTTGGATGTTGCCGCAGGTTCGAACAGACCCAAAAAGCGGGGCGCCAAATACCTGAAAGTCGAATGCGGCGCGACGTGTGGCTATACCCATCGCGTCATCCCAAAGTGGGCAAAAGTCGGATTGCCTGTTTGTCCGGTTGATCCGGCACACGGACGGTTACACTGCGCTCTGTTGGACGATGAAACCGACGAAATGGCGCAGCAGTCCGGCGACGAGCCCGCCCATCCCGATGCAAGCGTTTAGCGGGAGCGAACGTTGATGGGCGCGACGCCAACACGTTCCAACCACATTCGCACGCGGTTTCTTGCCGCGCGCGGTGCGGCTCGTCGTGTGCGCGTCGCGCTTCCTTCCGATAAAAAAGCGCTGGTTTCAAAATTCCTGATCGCGGCATTTATTGTCACTCAACCTATCGTGGTGCACTTGCCACAAACGGTAGTGGCATCACCCGATGTCGCACAGAAATCAATTTCGGCCAAAAGCGCTGCGCAAGTTGAGAGTTTGGTATTACCACATGTGGTAATACCAAACTCATGCGAGCTAAAGCTCAAAGGGACAAAAGCCACATCCGACAAAAGACCGAGTCCGCTTTCGATACGCGTATCGGAAAGCCAGAAAGAGATTATTCGGCGGAAAGCGCAAGCCGCAGGCATTCCCGTGGGGCGTTATATCGTCGCCGTAGCTCTCGGCCCTGATTACACACCGCCAGCAGACCCGGAACTTGTCCGCGCTCTGCTTGCCTTGAACAGGGAACTGACTGCGCAGGGCAACAACGTCAACCAGATCGCCAAGCATTTGAACGGAGGCAAAGCATCCCTCACCGAAGGGGAAGGCATGGTCGGCATGATCGGGCGGTCGATCCTGCGGACGCTCAAGGCGGTTCGTGCAGCCTTGGCGCACGGCAAGGAGCCAGCGCCATGATCGTGAAATCTCATATCAGGGGAGGCTATCGTGCTGCGGCGCAATATCTGAAAGAGTTCGGCAAGAACGAAGAAATCCGCCTTGTCGAAATAAGCGATCCTGACGCCCAGAATCTGGACGAGGCTTTCCACAATATGTGGACGGTGGCGTGCAACAGCAGGGTTAAGAAACCCTTGCATCATATCAGCATCAACCCGTTCAAGGACGAGCGTCTGACGGATGAGCAGGTGCAAAAAATCGTCGAACGCTGCGAAGAAAAATACAGCTACAACCACGGCGACCATCAGCGCGTCATCGTCGAACACATACGCGACGGGCGGCAACACTTCCACGTCATGTGGAATCGCGTGAGCCTTGCCACGGGCCGTCCCATCTGGCCCGGCCTGCATTGGAACAAGTCCAAACAGGCCGCGCGGGAGATGGAGATAGAGCTTGGCCTCAAGCGCCCGGTGCCAAGGCGGGTGAAGCGGATGCAAGCCGTTATTGCCCCCAACAGCAGGGGAATTTTAGGCCACTATGGTTCAATGAACGACATCAGGCGCACGAGCCTGTTGAACCCTATCAGGCAAACGGAAAGTACTCCCGTGCGAAAGGAGCAGTCCTTTGTCCCCGTCATGCCTACGCCCAACACCAAAGGCTGGCCGGAGGCCGCCATCATAGATTGGGAAGTGTGGGGCCACGAATTTCCGGCCCATTTTTTTACGAAATGGCCGACGCTAGCAGCCCCCGGATTCATACCGATGGGCGAGCCGCCTTTGTAAGCTGTTGCCCGAAGCGCAAGGTCTCCCCTAACAGGTCACGTTGATCATTCTGGGTAGCTGCGATTATGGTTAGTGAGCGAGGCATTACTGTCAACCCCCTAAGAAGGCAGCAAGGCAAACTATTGCGCCTGAGGTAGCTACGTTTTAGAAGCCTTCAGTTGTCATGCGTGCGGTAGTGATAGCTGTAAATCTCTTGAAGGTTAAATTTCTGGTACAACGCTAATGCGGGCACGTTATCTGCCAATACCTGTATGCATAATCCTTTAATTCTGGACTGCAATTGAGCAAGTAGTGCCAAAATAATCCGACTTGCAAACCCTTTGCCACGCAAAGCTTCGTCTGTCACAACGGTTTCGATACATAGAAGATCGTTATGAATGGCTCCATAACAGGAAGCCGCAATGCGTCCTTCATGATTGAGGGAAGCGAACAAACAAGGGACCGTCACCTTTTCAATAATTTGACGATATGTAATGCGCCTAACATTATCTTGCCTTTGCAGACGGCATAAGGCTTCAAGCCATTCTTCAGTCAGCTGTGATGTTAATGCGACTTGTTCGTCTTGTGCCGAAGGGATTGATGTAACGTCACCATAAAGCGTTAGCGTCGGTGCTTCTTCGATGTAACCATTTTGTTTCAAAAGACTATCAAATGAAGGATCAAGAAAAGATAGCACGCGAAAGCGTGGCGGTTGATTTTTGCTACGGTAGAATTCCTCACATACACCGACTATTTGGTTCAAATCGCAGTCTGGACCCAAAGGGTTTGCTGAATTCACGCGACGACCAGTGCCGTTGGAATAACGCAGAATCCACCCCAACATATTCTTTTCTTCAATCGAAGGCCATGCACGATGGCAAAGTGCCTCAATTTGCCAAAGAAGATTATTGTTGTAGTTATTCTTCATATGGGTTGATCCGCAACAAGCAAGAAAAGTGTCAACGAGAGCAATATAACGAGAGCACGACTGTAGCAGCAAGCGAAAAGAAACATGTACGAAATCGCGCTTCCTTCAAATGGTTCTCCGCCGTTGCAAACGGGATTCAGCCCGGAGTGTTAGATGGCCCTGACTGTGATTGCCCCACCTTTTTCGGCTGCTTGGGATAAATAACCGAATCGTAGCTATACTTTTTGAATTTAAAATGGAGCTTAGTGAGAACCGAAAACAAAAGGTCGCTGTCGGAAAATCTCAGAATGAGCGGCAAAACGCCTCGTAGAGCCGGGATGCGGACGACGATCGGAAAAAGTTTGTGCAGGTGTTCGACTTTGTGCTTGTCCACCAAGCGAAGAGGGGTTCGCACATGGTAGGTTGGTGGAAGCGAATTGACCGCCCCGTCGAATTCACCGCAGTCCTGCGCAAATCTCCCGAGATCCGTTTGGGGATACGGGGCACACAACGAAACCCAAGCGTAGTCCGGCTTGCACATAATGTTTAAATCGAGCGTTTCGAGATCGTCCTGAATGGACGTACCTGGCACGCCAACCATGTTATGCAACAGCAGTCTCATCCCTGCCTTCTTAATGATCCGGCAGGCCTCGACAATCTGAGCGTTTGACATCTTGCGCTTCAATATATGCTCTCTAATCATCTCGTTGCCGTGCTCCAGGCCAGCCGAAACTGAATAACCCCCGGCACTGGTGAGCAAGTTGACGGTCCAGTTATCGACCAGATCCAGCCTAACATTGCATTGAAACTGGATTCCAATCTTTTCCTTATACTGCTGGGAAAACTCTTTCAGCCATTTACGATTCACAATAAATGTATCATCCAAGAATCTGACAAGCTTCAAATTGAACGAAGCCTTGGCTAACTGCAATTCTCTGATGATGCTTCCGACAGACCGGAAGCGAACATAGCCTTTGTCATTCTTGTACAGTTTACGGTACGCGTGGTTGAAGCAGTATGAGCAGGAGAATGGACAGCCTCTTACCCCCATAAAGTGCAGCATAGTTGGCTTGCGGCCTTGGTCATATTTGCGAAGAAGTTCGCGATCCGGGAAAGGCAGGCTATCCAGATCATCGATGAGCGGTCTTACCGCGTTGCGGTGCACAATGCCCGTGTCCTTGCTTTTGATAAACCAGCTCTGCAACTCGTTAATGCTCTGTCCTTTTTCGAGCCGATCAAGCAACTCTGCGAATGCGAGTTCTCCCTCACCGATGCAAACCCCGTCCACGCCCTCTTCGTTCACGGTTTCTGGATAGAACGTGCTGTGAGGGCCGCCAAACACGGAGAGTGCGTTAGGTACGAGGGGCCGGACGCTTCTGTTTAGTGCCAGCATATCATTTTGAAAACCCGTAATGACGCTGTACGCAAGAATGTCGGGCTGCATCCGGCGAACCAGTTCATGAATGTCTTCTTTATCCTCGATCCCGATATCAACCGTATGTCCGTGAGCCTTGAGGAAGGCTGAAAGGTAAAGCACTCCTATTGGCTCGTCGTCGGGACCAAGGCTTCCACGTGAAAATAAGAAAAGTACTTTCATCTATGGCCCCAGAAAATTGACACGGAAAGCCCGGTATTCATTGTTCTGCTAACCAGTGCAGGAGCGCCTTTTACCTTCCTCATTTCTGATGGGGATAGGTCTTCTACTGAGTTGACGGTGATTTTGTTGAAAGCCATCTTTTTATCCGAACCACGGCACGGAGACGGCCTTAACGTTTGTATAGAAGCGCATAGCTTCAACCAGACCTTCTTTATGGCCAAGGCCCGATCCCTTGATGCCACCAAAGGGCGTCATCTCCGTTCTGTAACTTGGGATTTCTCCGATATTGATAGAGCCAACCTTCAGTCGCCGTATAAATTGTAACGCAGATGGCCAATGATTTGTGCAAACACCGGCACTAAGACCAAATTCAGTTCCGTTCACAATTTGAACGGCCTCGTCAATCTCTTTGAAGCGGATAATCGGCGCGACAGGGCCGAACGTTTCTTGAGCAACAAGAGTGCTTTCAGGAGATACTTTATCGAGAACTGTTGGATAATACAAAGCGCCTTGACGTTGATGACCCAAGAGGAGTCTTGCTCCATCATTTATGGCATCCGTCACTCGTTGTTCAATTATGCGTGCTGAATTCTCGTCGATGACCGTACCTACGTCCGTTTCTTCTCGGTTAGGATCACCGCAAACCAGCTTTGCAGCTCGCTCCACAACCTTGCTGGCAAACTCATCCGCTTTTTCGTCAGCTATAAGAATCCGTTTGATAGCTGTACAGCGTTGGCCTGAGTTTCCGAAAGCCCCACGAACAGCAAGATCGGCAGCGTCGTCAAGATTTGCGTCAGGCAGAACGATCAGCGCATCATTACCGCCAAGCTCAAGCAGGAGCCTTTTATAGGTGGCATTCTGAGCGAGGATTCTTCCGACAGCCGTGCTTCCAGTAAAAGCGAGAACCTCAATTTTCTCGCTATGTACAAGTTCATCAGCCATTTCGACGGCGGGGCCGGTTACAACAGACAGCATCTCAGGAGGTAAGCCAGACTCAAACAGAATTTCAGCAAAATCATAGGCGGAAATTGGCGTCTTCTCTGACGGTTTAAGAACGATACAGTTATTCGTGGCAATTCCCGGTGCTACCTTATGGGCGACTTGGCACAAAGGATGGTTAAAGGGCGTGATAACACCTATTGCGGTCACTGGTTCCCGGAACGTCAGCGTTTTTCTGGCTTTTCCGGCGCTTGTAACGTCTCCAGCATAAACATCAGCATCTTCTTGCAGGCATAGGGAACTTGCTAACGCCAAGACATCTTGTGTCCGGCATACCTCATTCCTTGCATCTTTTAAGCACAAACCTGTTTCAGCGACGACCTGTTGTGCAAGGCTCTTAGCTCTTTCGCCGATCATATGTGCAGCCTTAAGCAATATCTGACTGCGTTCATGACGCGTTAAATGCGCTTCATAACCGGAAGCTGTTGCAATTGCTTGTTGCATATGCTGGCGAGTTGCCGAAGCGACTGCCCCTGCAGGTTTCCCGGTGTAAGGATTGATAACGGCAATCTGCTCAACTGTTTGAATACTATCTCCGCCAATACGAAGCGGCTTGAAAATGGCATTGATCATAAAAGCCTCTAATGAGATTGTAAATTACCAGCAAACAAAAGTTTGGCTCAGCGGTGGATTTCAAGCGCTTCCCTGTCTTTAATCACTTTTGCATGACGATCGTGGAACTGCTTCAAAATCGACAATTACAAATCACCTTGAAAGTTGAGCGGAAGGCGATTTCTGGTGTCCTAAAAATTGCATCAGAGCCTTTTGCACGTGTTTGCGGTTTTCAGCTTGATCGAACACTATCGATCGAGGGCTTCTAAGTACTTCAGGTGTAACTTCCTGTCCGGGATGAGCGGGCAAGCAGTGCATAAACAAGGCGCGGGATGGAGCTGAGTTGATCAGCTGCTCATTGACTTGATAATGTTTAAATGCCGCTAGGCGCTCCTTTGTCTCGGCTTCCTCACCCATTGAGACCCATGTATCGGTGTATATCACGTCAGCATCGCGGACTGCCTCAGTTGGGTTTGCCACCCTTACAACCAGCCCATTTCCGGAGGCGACAGTTTCTTCGTCCAGCGCATATAGTTCGGGCGAACATAGGTTAACTTTCGCCCCGACCTTGATGGCTGCATGGACGAGAGACCGGCACACGTTGTTGCCGTCTCCGATATATGTGATGCGCAGCCCTTCTAGGGCGCTGCCAAAATGTTCGTTCATTGTCATAACATCGGCCAAAGCCTGACAAGGATGCCCCTTGTCACATAGGCCATTGATCACTGGCGACTCTGAATGCTTCGCCATTGTTACCAAAGTTTCATGCTTGTTAACGCGGGCGACGATCATGTCATAAAATCGAGATAAGACGATTACTTCGTCCTGCAAGTCAGCCAGCACAAAATTCGATGTCTTCCAGTCGATGTAGCTAGGAAACGCACCTAATTCGGCGGCTGCGTTTTCAAAAGAGCAACGTGTGCGGGTCGACGTTTTCTGGAATAAGAGCGCGACTGACTGATTTTGCATATCTGTGGAGGAATCATTTGGATCCTTCTTCATTTCTATGCCGCGGCGGAGAATGTTTTTTGTTTCCGCAGAAGTTAGGTCTTCTACAGAAAGAAAAGATCGTGGGTGACGGGTCATGCGTTCTTCAAATCTTTGTTGGGCAAGCTCAAGGGCTTTTGTTTTGTTTATTGCGTCAATCATTGTGTGTCTCCCCTGCTTTGGTTTAGTTAATCACTGTATCAATGTGATGAGAGTCTGCGGCGTCAAGATCCGTTCATAAGAATTAGCATAACACAGCCTTCTTTTTCTTCCAATGGGCAGGTCTGGTTTGTTGACGTCAACGACGCCAGCTACTGCGCCGCTATCGAGCAAAGAGTCAATTCGCCGCATAAACCCTTGTGGGTTAACCAAAGGCATATTTGCGATAATACGGGGCTTTACGTTGCCTATACGTTCAGTGAGTTCAGATAAAGCTCCACGGAACGAAACGGCGCTTTCGGAACAAATGACGATGGCCCGCACATCGTTCATCAATTCCTTATTTTCCAGATAAGGAGGTATATTCGCTTCGATCAGATCGCCCCCATGCTCAATGAATACCATATCGGGTGATTTTAAACTTTTTCCGCGAAGCTCTGGCGGCAGCAAGTGTGCGGGGATCTTTTCTATGGAACTCGCCATATCAAGAACACGAGAAATCCTTGAAAGATAAAGCGCCTCAGGCAAATTGTAAGTTGTTGGCAAACCGACGGCAGTATAGCTGAGCCCCAACTGTGCGCCGCCATCCACATGTATCTGACTGTCTTCATACCAACCAGTACCAGAGGCTTTTACGGCGTTACAAACGAAGCGACTGCTAAACGCCCCAAGCAGCGCTCCCATAACCGTGGTTTTCCCAACATCCGTAGCGGTGCCGACGCACAGAACGTGCGGGATTCTTCGTTCTATAGTTTCGTTGCCGTATAATTTTGTATGCTCAATGATGTTCAGCGAGACTTCGGGATTTTGATGGTGTCCAATAACGCCCAATATCTTTACGTCTGCCGGAATACCTGTGCCGTTTTCTCTCTCCAACGCAGGCGAAAAACCAGTGGCCCATCCTATGCCCCCAGCCTGGGCAATGAATTGCAAATCCAAGTCCTTGCCAAGCCGAGGAGGCTTATCAAATTCGGCGTTGATCAGTTTTGAAGATAAACGTTCACAAAGAACGCCGAGATAGTTTCTGCCAGGAACCAATGCGACGCGGCTACCCCATGCTGTTTCCATGTCGGGATAGGCCCCGCGTTCGGGGCCTAAACGAAAGAGAACCACATCGCCGATAGCCAGTTCTTTTCCTGGCTCATTTATAACGGGAATATCACGGAACAGGCTTGGATTTAGATTTTCCGGGTTGTTAAACACTTCTTTTTCCAGCTTTTCCGGCTGTGCACTGAGCAACGAAAGATCACGAACCATAGACGATATGCCGCTAACGGGGAAATTGCGTAATGATTTGGCAGTGTTCATAGGTATCTCCTCAAAATATGCATGTTCTCGTTATGCTGGTTGACTTGTTGTCTGCGCTCTGAATCTCGCCGCCATGTCCCGAAGATCAATATTTGGGCGCGGCGCTTTGAGTTCGGATGACGGAGAAATCACGATGTGTGCAAATGTCGGGCCGTCTGTTGGATCGACATTGCGGCTGAATTTTTCTATGGCGTCGCTTCCTGTGCATTGCCAAATCTGGCGGTAACTGGATGCGCTCGCAATTTTTGAAAAATCGACTGAGCCGGAGTTGCTGCTTTGACCGCCTGTTGACTCAAACAGGCCGTTATCAAGAACAATATGGATAAGATTTTTTGGTGCCTGTCGTCCGATAGTGGCGCAGACGCCCATTTTCATCAGCAAAGCTCCGTCGCCGTCGAGAACAACTGTTGGGCGTGTTGTGCTGAGAGATACGCCAAGTCCGATAGCAGCGGCATGTCCCATTGAACCAGCCATGTAAAAATAATTGGGGCGGTCGCCAGTTGCCCATAATTCTCGACTGGCGTAACCGGTCGTTGCGATGGTCGCGTATTGCTTGAACGCTTCCATCAATATGTCTATGGCAACGCGGCGCGAGACGATTGCCCCTTGAGATTCCTGACGTATGGGAACGGGGAGCCACTGCGATGTCTGCATGTGGGGCGGTCTAACTGTTTTCGGATTATTGATAACTTTTGGATTGATCAGGAAGGCACAACTTTTCCGGTTTAGAGCTTCCGCGCTGGCTTGGGTGAGCGCTACATTAAGCTCCTTGATGTTATCAGTGAGCATCGCGGTATTTACGGACAGAAGCTTCAGCAACTCTCCCGTTTTGCTCCCCATGATTTCATGTTGGGCTTCATCGGGAAAACCGAGCGCACCGCGCATCGACACGAACAAGGTGGTCGGTATGCCATAGGGAGCATTCAGTGATGCCAGCGGGTTGACCATATTCCCGACGCCGGAATTTTGGCATATCACTGCGGCCTTTTTTCCTGCCAACCAGCTACCGGCAGCTATGCCGACGGCTTCTCCCTCAGTCGTGGCGGGGACGTATAACAATTGCTCTGTATTCTCTAGCGCATGAAAGACAGTGCTGATATTAGAGCATGGAACGCCGCTCAGAACGTCATAACCGTTGCTTGCAAGCGCATCGATAAATTCAGATGGCTCAATCATGGCGCAAGGCTCCCCTGACGGTCATCCTTCTATATTTCAGTTCCTCTTTTGGAAGTTGATCCAAACCAACCAGAGAAAAAATATCTTTCACGCTAGCCATAGGCCCAAGCGCATCAGGATTCTGGCTGTTGTTAAGCTCCCTAGCCGTCATTTCCAGCGCGGTAACTTGAGCGCGTAGCATTTGATTGGCCCATATGATGCCTCCAACCTTCAAGCCGCGAAGGTGAGGAGCGAGAGATGTATGGTAAGTTGTCGGTATTAAAATTATCGGCTGGGGTTTATTCCACGACTTTACAAAGGTGACGACGTCAGTAGCGTCGGGAGATTTTGCATGAATGATCACCGCATCTGCCCCGGCTTCGGCATAGGAATGGGCGCGGCCAAGGGCAACATCGACATTTTCTCCAACGATTAATGCTTCAATTCGGGCTACCAAAGTGAAGTCTGATCCTACAGAATCTTTGATTGCGGCTATTTTTCCGCAGAAGGATTCTATATCTTCCAATTCTTGATCGGCACACATAAGGGAATTTCTTTTTGGAAAAACCTGATCTTCAATTGCTATTCCTGATGCTCCCGCCTTATTCAGTTTTTTGGCAAACAGGCGCGCGATATTAAAATCGCCATGACCGTTATCGCCATCGACCAATAGCGGTATGTTGGTCGCCTCTGTGATGTTGCCAACCAAACTGACAATTTCTGACCACGAAAGCTCTCCTGCATCGCGACGTCCTTGTGCTGTGCTCAAACCGAGACTAGAAGCCCACAGCGCTTGAAACCCAGCTTTCTCAGCAATGATGGCGGACAGAGCATCATGACATCCCAATATTGGTAACTTGCTGTTTGTCGAGAGCAACCCTTGAAATGTAGGCTTTTTGCTATCCATCATAATTTCCTCAGAAGAAAATGATTTTTGAATTTTATCGGAATTAACATGTTGTGACATTTGATTACCTCTTTTTCAATTGGGTTTATACAAAAATTGTCAACCAGCCGTTTTGTTTGTTGTTAACCATGTTTCTTGTTTGCTTTCGTTAACCAACGCAAACTCCGCCATCTCAATAAGCACGCGCATGTCATCGGGATTGCCGAAGCGATAGCGCTTGAGGAATATTTCTTTTTTGAACAAGCCGCGTTTGCGAACGCGTTCCGGGGGAAAGTCTTCCATGCCCTGTATCACGCCCGTCATAACCAAGGTGTATGTCGGGCGGCGTCTGTTTTCATTTTGTCCCTTGAGAACTTCCTCAATCACGGCGGCGAGTGTGATCGGCCCCAAAACCGCCCCGGCTTGCTCGTAAATCTCGCGCCTTGCAGCGTCTTCAAAGTTATCGTCGTCCCATTCTTGCTGTCCGCTTACGATGTCGAACGTACGGCCCCTCTTGACGCCGAGGACGCGGCCCATATTGTCGAAAGCGATAATCTTGATCTCCCTCACCATTTCCGCATCGAACGGAAAGAGCGGCTCATGGTAGGTGAGTTCAATTTCACGGGGTTCGGAAATGTGCGTCGTTTGGTATGAGTTTGTCATGTTAGGAGTCCATCCAGTTGAGTTCGACTTTCGCGAGGGCGTAGGCCATTGCCCAATGCCGCTTGATGTCATCCGGCGCGAAGCCCTTGGCTTCGAGGTCTTTGGGCGAGCATTCGCCTCTGACGCGCAGAATTTCGACGACGGCCGTCGCCATGTCCTCGTGACGGGAGAACGCGGGTTCGGCATTCGGATGTTCGCAAAGATCGACAATGCGCATGGCCCCTCCGGCTTCGTGTTGGATTTCTTCATCAAGCAGGTGCAGCGCCTCATCCGCGATAAGGTCATGCGTGGCGTAGGCGGTATGGCGCTCTTGAAGCCGGAGATAAAGCCGGTGTAAAAGGTCGTAATCTTCAGGCAGATCGGCTGACTGCTTGGCCTGAAGATTGGCCTTGAGTTCCTCAATCGCGGCGTCGGGGGCCGCGCCCTTTGGTTGGCCGCCGTCCTTCGCGTAACGTTGGCAGAATTCTTCAATAGTCCGGGCGAAGGCTTCGGCGCGGGCGGCCCGGTCTTTTTTAAGCAAGCCACCCTTGATGGCAACGGCGGTAAAGCCGAGGGCTGCACATAAAACGCGGAGATCTTTTGCAAACATTTTTCGTTCCAATCGCTTCAAAAATGAAAACGGGCTAAAATTCCTTGTCGGTAAGTTCTTCCTTATTCTTCGTCGGTTCTTCCCTGTTGTCCGGCTGCTTTGTTTCGGGCGTTTTGGCAAAAGCCCCATTGAACAACACGCCGCGATAGGGGTCGAAGGCGAGGAAAATGACACCGTGCTGGGCGAAGGTGCTCACAAGCTTTTCGACGGACGCGGCGTTCGGTAAAAAACGGTACTTTTCGATATTTCTGATGGTTTCAGCCGAAACACCGGCGATCTTTCCGCATTGCGTGCGGCCCCAGCCAAGGAAGGCTCTGGCTGCTCGCAGTTGTTCGGGATCAAGCGATGGCGTTTGGGTCATCATTAGTTGATAACCTTTTTGAAATTGAGATTGAGCAGATAGCGTATGGCGTCGTCGTGACGTTCAGGCGAAATGTCTTCAACGCGGCTGGCGTTGAAAGCAGTGGTCAAAATCTCAATGATGGTTTGCTCGGCGGCACCGATGTCGTAGGCGCAGAACGCAATGACGTAGGACAGAGAGCGAAGTTCTTTTTTATCGAGGCATGCATCGAGAACGGCATCAAGGCGGTCTTCTCGTGAGTCATTGTCAAAGACGCCAACGCGTCGGGAATATGCGCTAGACATGAATGCCTCCGGCGCTTAAATCGTCTTTGAAAAATTCTTGATTTTCGCTTATATCGACGAGGTACCGGATCACGGCTTCGTAATTGTCTTCTTCAATCTCCGTGATGTCGCCTTTCCCAAAAGCGCATTCGACCACCCGGCGCACTTCGTCCTCGCTGACAGATTGCAGGTGCGCCGCGTAGGCGATCATGGCCTTGACGGACATGATCTCGTTTCCATTGAGGTTGCCGTCCCTGACTTGGGTTTCAGCGCCGGGGCCGGTGGGGTGGAAAAAGTGAATATCGCTCATTGCAAAAATCCTTTTTGAGCTTAGCGACTGCACCGCCAGCGAAACAAAATATTCTTTTCTCTTATAGCCTTTTTTCTGATAATCGACTGAAACAGCCTATGTTGACTTCTATATATTCGATATAAGCATATCTGTCAACGAAAAAACGCTTATTAGTTTCATTTTTTATGTGATATGATAATTAGGTTATGATTTTGGTTAATATGAAGGAGACGATATGAAGAATCGCATTAAGGAACTGAGGGAGAAAAAAGGCTTGTCTCAAACCCAGCTTGCTCAACTGGTGGACAGCACACAGACGATTGTTTCAAAGATTGAAAACGGCAAACAGTCTTTAACGACCGAGCAACTGGCGCGTTTCGCCGCCGTGCTGGAGGTTCATCCCTCGGAATTGGTCGATGACCCGCAATGGAATCGAACGCCTCTGTCTCAACTCAACGAGCCGTTGCTGCGCGTCATTAGCCAAGCCGTTGTGAAAGCGGCGCGTAAGCAGCCGCAGCTTACGGACACGGACGCGGCGGCAGTGATCGCGTCCCTCTATCGGCAGTATGCGCCGAAGCAAGGCGCTCATGTTGCACAGGCCGAGCATATTGAGGCCGACGCCGAATTGCTGGTCGCGCATGAATTGGCGAAGCGGGTTTAACCCGTAGTGTTTCTGGTATAATGAGGCTCCGTTCTTTATCATTATGGAGCCGGTGCATAGGAATGGCTTCTCCGCATGAAGGGGGCGCTGCCCATGCTGTGCCAATCAATATTCTTCCCGTTCGTGGATCGCGCATGGCCGCAAAGCCTGTCCGCCAAAACGCGACACTCTTTAGTAACGTCGCCCGTTTTATCTTGATGGCTGTCCATGATGGCACCCAACGACATTAGTTCAGTTCGTTGATCTGAAGATCGACCAGAAACTGCACGGCGCGTTCGTAGTGCATGCGCTGGATGTCGGCGACGTTCGTCACGGCGAATTCCGCCTCGACAATTGCCTGAACGGTTTCTTGCGCTATGTTCTGGTTATCGGCAGACCAAGCAAGGAGAGCGGAAATCGACATCAGCTCGTTCTTGCTGAGCGGTTCCAGACCCATCAAGGACACCATGCTGCTTATGGGGCTTGTGGCGCGAATGGCATTGCCATTGACCGTGCGTTGCGCTCTATTACTGGCTTCGTACTCCTGCGCTCGTCGCAGCAGGGTATCGATCACATCGTCGGCCACTTTCTCAATTTGCAGCGAAAGCGCCGATTCATCGATTTCAATCTTTCTGGTCATATTAATCTCCTACTTAAAATGGTTAGGTCTTGGCAAAAGCGCCTCTATACAAGCATTTTTAGATGCATTATCTTAACAACGCGTTAAAATCCACAAGAAAGACGACTTATTGTAGAAATAATTTATACTTGAAACTAATTAAAGTTGTTGAATTTTCTACTTTTTACATTTATAGGTAGTTTCTTGCCAAATAGGGGTAGCTGGATGAACCTTACGGGTAAACAAATTTCTGCCGCTCGTGCGCTTGCAGGACTGACTGCCGCCGAGTTAGCGGAACGCGCGGGGCTTTCTCGCGACGCCATAATGAAGATTGAAGCGGGAACAGTGAAGCCGCGCGATGGAACAATAGCCGACATTACAGCCGCTTTTGCCGCATTGGGGATTGAATTCACAGAGCACAACGGGGTTCGCCAAAAACCGGAGGGGATGGATCTTCTGGCGGGAAAAGAGGGCCTAATTCAATTTTTGGATCTTGTATATCAGTACCTATCACAAAAAGGCGGTGAAGTTTGCGTTACGGGGATTGATGAGAATCAATGGATTGATGTGCATGACGAAGGATCAGCACCTCATATAGACCGCATGAATAAACTTGTGGCTGAAAGAAAAGACGTCGAATTTCTCTGCTTATGTAAGGAAGGAACTTCACAACCGGTGACGGACTCTTATACAAAATATAGGTGGCAAGCACGAGAAAACTTCAATTCAGTCCCTTTTTATCTGTTTGGGGATTATCTGGCGATCATAGTTTTCGAGAGTGACCCGTCACCAACAATTTTCCTAATCCGTTCAGCAGTTGCCGCCAACGCATATCGCCAGCAATTTAAGCAGATGTGGGATGCCGCCAAAACACCACCGAGGAAAACCAATGCAAAAGCCGATTGATCTTCAATTTCTTCGTGATGCTCAAGACCTGTTCTCTGGACGACGAGAGGGACACATGGGGGCGTATCTTTATAAAGACCCCAGACTTTGGAGCGCCCTAGCCGAAAATGACCGTGACTACTATATTTCGAGACATGACAATCGGCTTTTGAATAGAAGCCTTAAAGGGTTGGCAAGGGCAATCCCCGCACATCTTGGATTTAGAGACAATGGCCCCGGTGCCGGAAAATCCGTAGAAGAAAAAACCGTCCGCCTACTTAAGGCACTGCAATCAAATGAGTACATTGCCGTAGATGTTTCAGAAGCTTTTGCCACGGCAGCATGTGAGGCGGTTAACAGGTATTTACCCGACATTAAGACAACGGCTGAAGTTCTGGACTTTTTCCGCAAAGCAAAAGCCGAGCGTTCTCCTGCTGTTGTTTATTTTGGCGGCTCTACGATTGGCAATATCACCCATCCTCTTGATGAAGAATTTCCCACTATCAAATTAGCAACGGCCCTAGACGGGCTTGCCTCACAGGCGGGGGATTACCTTATTGTTTCTTTTGATAGCAACAGAGATGAATCGTCCCTTATGAAGGCATACACGACCGAAAAAAATTCGGTGTTTGTTACTGGCCTTGTTCGTCGTATAGCTGTTGAGCTTCCCAACCAAGGATTTAATCCTGCCGTTTTCTCCCATGATCCCACATGGAATGCGCCGGGTAGACAAATGGCCCATTTTTTAGGTGTGGAAAAAGACTGCGAGTTTCAACTGGGCAAAGAAAATTTCAGCGTAAAGGCTGGCGAGCGTTTTCTGGGGCTTAACTCTTATAAGCCTGCCGAAGATAATTTAATTGATGCCTCGGATATAATCGGTTTGCAGCCGGTCGAGTTTTTCCAAGATGACAGTACGTTACGTATCGCCGTTCTTCAGCGTCCGCAAAATGCTAACTATCAAATGACATCTTCGCGAGTGAATGAACGACTCGCACATGCAGCCATCGGGGCAAGGTAGCGGCCTAAAACAACGGGAAAGGGATAACCATGTTTGATGCCTCAGACCTTGTAGGTCTAGCAGGAGTTACGCTTTCGACGTATTGCTATGTGCGAGTTCAGTGGCAGCGTGACTATGCCAAGAAAATGAGCTATTCGCTCTTAAACCTAGTCGGGGCAATTTTGATGATCGCTTCGTTGTTGCACAACTGGAATCTTCCGGGCTTTGTAAGCTGCTCTATCTGGTCTTTCATGAGCGCCTATGGTGTTTACCGTTGTACGAAATATATAAGGCGCTCGAAAAAGGAAGTCCTTATAAGAAGCGGCAAAACACCCCGGCGACATGCCGCCTGAGACCTGAGACCTGAGATATGAAGGTGTTTGGCGATAATAAAGGGATTGTCGCCGCAATTGAGCGGTGTTATATTTTTCAGTACCTTAGCCCTTCAGTTCAATCCTCACTGACCATCGAATTCGAAGCCTTTGGGTCTGTGGGGTAATATATTGGGGTAATAAGGAAAAGCCATCCGCAATTTACTTTTGTTTACAATGGGTAATCGGAAGAGATAAATTGCGATCAGGTCCACCATTAAATTTTCTTGGCGCGCAAAGCGCGCCTTAGAAAATCTTATGTCCGCCGAAGCTTTAGCGTAGGCGGACTTAAGTCGCAAAATCATTGTTTTATATTACCCAACCTAATAACAAGCTATCATTCCCGCGAAAGCGGGAATCCAGCGGCCCGCGTCTGCGGGCCGTATGACCTCAAAACTTCATTGCGGCGATAACGTTAAGATTGTTGACTTATACGCTCCCCCGGATCAAGTCCGGGGTCGCGCTGGATTCCCGCTTTCGCGGGAATGACGCGTTGAGTTGAAATCATAAGTTGGCAATTATATCTCGCCTGACTCTACTTCCCACCCACCCTAACCGGCCTCTCCGCAAAGCTCCCCAAACTAATCATCCGGTCATAAATCACCAACGCCCCCGCCACGCCAACGTTGACGCAGAATTTCATCGGGATTTTCACGATGTGGTCGCAACGCGCCACCAACGCAGAGGACAGGCTGCCTTTTTCCGGCCCTAGCACATACGCTGCGCGCAACGGATGCCGGAAGCTGGGCAAATCCACGGCGTCTTCCAGCAACTCTACGCCGACCAACGCGCAATCTTTCGGCAACGTGAAGTCCGCCACGTTTTTGTAAGTGTAAAACGGCATGTGAATGTCGGCGTGCGACGTGTCCGAAGCCTTGATGTCGGCGTAATTCACCGCGGCGTCGATAGTGAAGAAAAAACGCGCGCCGAACGCGTGCGACGTTCGCACCAGATTGCCGAGATTGAATCCCTTGCTGATCCCCTCGACGCCGACAGCAAAATAACCGCGCATTTTCTTGTCCCCTAATCCACCTGAACCAGCAGCCCCTTCAGATACGCGCTTTCCGGCAAATGGGGATGCACGGGATGATCGGGCGCTGCGAAAACAGTGTTCAAAATACGCCCTTCACGCCGCGCTTCACTCAGGCCGCGCGCGACCTCCGCCGTGAACGCTTCCAGTTCCATATTATGACTGCAGGACGCGATAAACAAAAGGCCGTTTGCCGCCGTCACCTGCGCCGAAAGCCGTGCCAGCTTGCGATAACCGCGCGCGCCGGAAGCGATATCCTTGCGGCTTTTCACGAACGGCGGCGGATCGGCGATGACGATTCCAAATTTCTCCTTGGACGCCGCGCGTTTTTCCAAATCTTCGAAAACATCAGCGCGAACCCACGTGCATCGCGCGGCGAGCTTGTTGTATTCCGCTGCTTTTAAAGCCAAATCCAATGCCGGCTGCGAGGAATCTACGCCAATAACCTCATCCGCGCCGGTTTTTGCCGCCAGCAAACCGAACCCGCCAGCGTGGCAATACAAATCGAGCACGCGCGCGCCTTTGGCAAAGCGCGTCACAAGCGCGTGATTGTCGCGTTGATCGAAATACCATCCCGTTTTCTGTCCGCCAAGCAAATCAGCAAAATACGTCAGGCCGTTTTCATGAACTTCAACGGGGCCTTTAATTGCGCCGCGTGCCAGAGTCACGGATTTCTCAAGCCCTTCCAGCATTCGCGCCGCGCTATCGTTATGCAAGACGATGGATTCGGGCTGCAGTAAATCGACAAGAACTTTTTCAAGCTGCGGCCACAGTTTTTGCATGCCCGCCGTATTAAGCTGAACGCTCAAATGCGGCCCGAAACGATCGACGATAAGGCCGGGCAACCCGTCGGCTTCGGCATGCACAAGACGATAATAAAATTCCGTCATAAGCCTTTTCCGCAATGCCAGCGCGTTTTGCAATCGTGCCCGCAGCCATTCATCGTCAATTTTCGCCAACGGCGCACGCGTGAAAATGCGCCCTGCAATCAGCGTATGTGGATTGAACGTACCCGTGCCGATGAAAGCCCCGTCATGCGCGCGAAAGGCGGCAAGCGTTCCCGGCTCCAACACTTTGGCCGCATCGTCCATGACGATTTCATTGGAATAAATCCACGGATGCCCGCTCAAAACGCGCTTGTCGCGCCGATGATGCAGCCGCACGGAAGGTAATTTCACGAAGGTATCCTTGAAATAATTTGGAAACAGGTGCGCGCGGACGCCAATTTCACATCTTGAACTCGTCGCCCAGATAGACGCGCCGCACGTCGGCGTGCGTGACGATTTCCTGCGGCTTGCCTTCCATCAACACCTTGCCGTCGTGGATGATGTAGGCGCGATCCACGATCTCCAGCGTTGCGCGGACGTTGTGATCCGTAATCAAAACGCCAAGGCCGCGATCGCGCAAATGCGTGACGAGATCGCGAATATCGCCAAGCGCGATCGGATCGATGCCCGCGAACGGCTCGTCCAGAAGAAGAAAATGCGGCTGCGTGGCTAGTGCGCGCGCGATTTCAACGCGCCGCCGTTCGCCGCCTGACAACGCAATGGCCGGGGCGCGGCGCAGATGGGCGATGCCGAATTCGACAAGAAGCTCATCGAGCATGGCTTCGCGCGTGTCGCGGTCGGGTTCGATCGCTTCGAGAACGGCGCGGATATTGTCTTCAACGTTCAATCCGCGGAAGATCGAAGCTTCCTGCGGCAAATAACTGAGCCCCAGCCTCGCGCGGCGATACATCGGCAACGGCGTGACATCCATGCCGTCCAGCATGATCGCGCCTGTGTCGGGCGTGACAAGGCCTGTCAAAAGATAAAAACACGTCGTCTTTCCCGCGCCGTTCGGTCCCAGAAGACCTACGACTTCACCGCGTTGCAAGGAGATTCCCACATCGTACACGACAGGACGGCGCTGATAATACTTGTACAAGTGTGCGGCTTCCAACCCTTGCCCCGTCGCAGGCGCAGGCACGCGCCCGCCGACAGACGTTTCGATGGAGGGATTGAAGGGAATAACCTTGCCGGTGGCGTTCATGGCGAGTCCACTTTCAGGGCAGCTTTCTGGTCGTCTTTCTTGTCCTTGTCAACCTTCGCTGCGCCGGGTTTGGGCGCACCGTTTTTTGGTAACAGCAACGCGCGCACGCGTCCATGGCCCTCATTCAACAAGCGGCTTTGGCCGCTGGTGAAGTCTACTTCGGCTTTATCGCCTGTAAGTTGCGTGTCTTGACGCGTCACGCGCACATGGCCGGTCAGCACGGCCGTGTTTTGTTTCACGTCATAAACGGCATGGTCGCCCCGCGAGACATCGGTAGCCGTGATAACCGTTACATGGCCTTCGGCGGTCATATGCGACATTTCCTGCTGCCCTTGCGGGTTCTTCGTGAAATACGCGGTCAGCACGTCGCCTTCGACGTGGCGTTGCTCGTGGACAGCCACGGCTTTGCCTCTGGCTATGGCCATGCTTTCGTTCTCATAATATTCCAGCGAATCCCGCGCCGTGACCACGTCTTTCGCCGTGAGATATTTCAGATTGGAACCCGTCACCTTTGCGACCTTGAGATCGAGGTCGTAGACGCCATGATCGCCGAAAACTTGTTCGCGGGGGTCGGTAATGTGTACATGGCCTTCCGCTGTCAGCTTGTCGATATTGCCGCCCGTCGCGCTGCTGCCAGCTGCTGTCGTTGCGGCTCCGTTTGCGTCTGGTTTGGCTTTCTCTTCTGGAACCTTATCTTTCTGCTGTTGCGCTTGCGCCGCTTTGTCCCGTTCATGGGCGGTGAGAATGTCGGCTTCGACCGTCATCGTTCCGCGCACGGCCTTCGCGTTGCCTCTGGCGACGTAAATTCGCTGATCCTGATACCATTCGAGGCTTTCGTCGGCCGTAACCTCGATTTGCCCGCTGACGACGGGGGAAGGGGCTGCTGTCGGCGCAGCTTTTTCCTTCGCCAAAGCGGGCGTTGTTAGAATCAAGCAGCAGCAAAGGAGAAGGAAAAAACGCATTCGAACAGCCATAACTTATCGTGACGTGGAATGATTAACCGGTGGTTTATCAACCGGAGGTTTAGGAGAAGAGGAGGCTTCTGCCTCCAAATTAAGCAGAGCCTGGGCATGGCCTTTAACGATCATGACCGTACCGCGCTTCAGCAGCCGGAATCCCTGGCCGCGGATTTCGCCAAAAGAGCCTTGTATTAGAACGGGTTGGTCGCCCCATGCCGCATCGTGAGACATATCGAGCTGGGCTTCGCTGGTCGTGAATTGATAGCCTTGATCGTGGAAAATCTGCACGTTCCCGCCGAGCCAGAGCCGCTTGCCCGGTTGGTCGAAACGCCCGTATTGAGCCTTGCCCGCCACCCACGCGCCGTTGTTGAGCGTGATCTCGCCCTGCGGCTTTTCCAGATCGATGAAATTTTTGGTCTTTCCGGCCTGCAAAGCGCGCTCCGCGGTCAACGAATAGGGCTGATCGCTGTCATCCAGCCCGGTCAGGTGAAGATTTTCGACCACAAGATTGGGGACGGACTCCGTTATGATCGTGTGCAGCTTGTTTGTTTGCACCATCGGCCAGATCAACACCGCAGCCAGCAGCACCAGAACCAGTCCCGCCAGCGCCCAACGCAACAGGCCGACGACACGGCTGTAACCGCCGCTCTGCGCGATGGCGCGGCGCGTGTCGCGTGGCCGGATAAAGCCGCGCGCGTGGGGCGCGCCATGCGCTTCTGTTTCGTTTTCGGCAGTCATGCCGCGATCATTCTCTGCAAAAAGCCCTGTTGCAACGACTAAAATTGACTATGATTCGAATGCGTTAACCCTGCCTGACTTGAGGCTTATGGGCAAAAATATCGACGTTTTCCCATCCGGACAAGTCGAGCTCGGCCCGCGTGGGCAGAAAATCGAACACGGCCTTCGCCAACGCCGTGCGCCCTTCGCGCGCCAGCATCGCGTCCAGCTTGTCCTTGATTCTGTGAAGATAAAGCACGTCGGAGGCGGCGTATTTGAGTTGCTCCGGCGTGAGGTCTGCGGCGCCCCAGTCGGAGGTCTGCTGCTCCTTGGCGAGATCCGTGCCGATCAGCTCCTTGGCGAGGTCTTTCAGGCCGTGCCTGTCGGAAAACGTGCGCGTCAGAACCGAGGCGATCTTGGTGCAGTAAACGGGCTTTGGCATCACGCCGAGATGATGCGCGAGCATTCCCAGATCGGCGCGCGCGAAATGAAACAGTTTGGTGACAGCCGGATCGGCCAGCAGTTTTTTGAGGTTCGGGGCCGCGTAATCGCCCTTCGAGAATTGCACCAGATGCGCCGTCCCGTCGCCCGCCGAAAGCTGCACAAGGCACAGGCGGTCGCGCGCCCACGACAGGCCCAGCGATTCCGTATCCACGGCCACGATGGGGCCGAATGACAGGCCGGCGGGTATGTCGCCGCGGTGGAGGGTGATGGTTGGGGTGGACATGGCAGAATCCATAAAATAGAGGGACAAATATTGCTTTACCAGTCCCCCTTCGCCAAGGCTACGGGGGACACTCCTTCGCCTAAGATCGCCTTCGTTTGGCTTACTGGCGTAAGCCACCCGAAGCCGAAGGCGAAGGGTGGTGCCCAGGAGAAGACTCGAACTTCCACGACATCGCTGCCACAGGTACCTGAAACCTGCGCGTCTACCAATTCCGCCACCTGGGCCTTTTACAACCGGCAAAAAACCAAGCCGGAGACTGGGTTGGTAAGGGTTGGGGGCCGGAAAGTCAAGGCATGTGGTAGGCAAGAGGCGCAATGCGGGCATACACGGCACACGTGCATAAAGGCGCGCGGCAGCGGGTGCCGAAACCGATCAACTGGCGCTTGTTGTTTTGGGCAGCGAAGGGCGCTTTCAGCCGGACAGTTTTGACAAGCTGCGGCTTGTTAAATGACCACAAAAACAGGCATTTTTCGACCATGAAAACGCGATTTTGTGATGGTTTTCGCATACATAGGGCGTGTGGTGGATGGGGGAAAGGGCGGGGGAAAACATGTTTAACATATTGATATAGTAAGATAAATGGCGTTTTTCGGTGCGAAAAGGGAGGCGGAAAATTTGTATTATTGGGTGAGGGTGGTTAGTTTTTGGGGTGTGTGGTGGGGAAAAGTAGCTTTCAGAAAACGCCACGGTGATATTGCTTTCATCTTTTTAATGTACCATAAAAACAAAACGGCGGATGGATTTCTCCACCCGCCGTTGGTTACGCTCTTATGGTAAGAGCAAGGGCATGAAGCGTGACGTCGCCGCACGCCCCAGAGGATACGTTAGCATCCTCGTAACTGCCTAACATCGGGGACATCTCCCCCGACTGAGCCGATCTTCATCGGAGTTGATAGGGCCTCCACCGTGGAGGTCCCACGTAAAAGAAGCGTGCAGTGCAACCTGCACGCTCTTTTTTGCAGGTAAAAACCCTGCAAGGAGGAAGGTGTATCAAAGAATTTTTAACAATCAACAGAAAAAAAATCCCTAACCATCGTAAACGGCATTTAGTCGAACTACTTATGGTTAACAGTAAGAGCTAAAAAGCGCAGCTATCCTCAAAAAAACGAAAATCAATATTAACAAGAATCACCCAAAAATATTTTTGCAGCTTTATGTTTTTTTCGACAAGCCATCCCTCAGCGTCATTCCGGGGCCTGGCACTCACTGAAGGGATTGATCCATCGTTATAGGATAACGGTTCAGTCAGTGAGTGACAGGAACCCGGAATCCAGTCCGACAATTCATAAGATTATCCTTGCGGATAAGGGAACTGGATCCCGGATCAATTTTCTTTCGCTCCGCCTTCGCCCTGCGGGCTTCGGCGCGATCGAAAAGAAAATTGTCCGGGATGACGCGTGTGGGTGGCTTGGGAGTTACGAATTGTTCGGGATGACGTCTCTTTTTATTTTGTTTGGCGCAAGTGACAGGTGTCCGGGATGACGCTGAATGGTGGGGAACGGATAAATTTTCTTGTAACCCCAAGCTTTCTCAAAAGCATGTGTCATTCCCGCGAAAGCGGGAATCCAGCGGCCCGCGTCTGCGGGCCGTATGAATCTAAAACGACAAAATTGTGTTTGCTGTAAGTTTTTAACTCATATGCTCGCTATCGCTCGCGCTGGATTCCCGCTTTCGCGGGAATGACGCGCGGAGAGACGCGCTAAAATTTTCACGTTCGGTTTTCTGCTTCGATTTTCTATTTACTTCCCGCTCTTCTTCCCCGCCGCGGGGATGCCGCGGTAGGCGTCGAGAAAGCCGCGGAACATATCGACTTCGGTGATCTTCGATTGCGCGGCGGCGATGTCGCGCATCTGCCCCGCCTTGTCGGGGCGCGTCAGAACGCGGAACGTGTCGTTCTGCGGCGTGGCCGCCATCGCCGCGCCATAGTCGATGGCCAACCGGTCGAGCCGCGGCATGTCGTTGCTCAGCGACAACGCGATGGCGCAATTCACCAGCCATTGCGCTTGATCGGGTGATACGACCTCGCCCGGTTTGGGCGGCGGGCCGATCAAATCAAACAGCGCCTTGGCCGCGTCGCCCCAGCGTTGCGCGCGCATTGTAATGTCGGCGCGCAGGATTTTCGCCGACTGGCTGTCGTTCTTTTGCAAAAGCGCCAGCGCGTCGTCGTATTTTTTTTGCTCCGACATCGCGCGCGCGCGCAGCAAAAGCCGCTCGCTCTGCAGCGCTTCGGGCATGCCGTCGGTTTGGCTCGACTCCAGCGCGGTCAACGCCTGATCCGGCCTGTGATCCAGCAGGCGTATGGCCGCAAGCCGCGTGCCGACCTTCGTTTTTTCCTCGCCCTTGAGGCTGCCTTTAACCTGATCCTCAAGAAGTTTAGAGGCCTGATCCAGAAGATCGATCGCCACCAGCCGTTCAGCCAGATTGCGCCCCACCGCGTTGCCGTCGTCGCCCGTCGGCATGAGGTCGCTGTAATCCTGATAGAGAGTCAGCGCCTCAAGCGGCGACAAGTTGGCTCCCAGCTTGCCCAGAAAAATATCGCGGAACGTCCGGTTCATCTCGGCGCGGATGGACGGCGTCAACGGGCTGTTGGGATACAGATGCACCGCTTGTTCCAGCGTGGCGAAGCCGGATCTGAAATTGCCGGACTCGGTGTAAAAGCCGCCAAGGCGATGGAGAATATCAAGCTCAAGATCGTCGCCGCGCCACGCATAGCGCAAGCCCTCCAGCCGCTCGATGGCCTGCGCGGGCGTCAGCGAATGCGTGGCGACGCCCAGATCGATCAGCGCCAGCTCCGCGCGGATTTTATAAAGCCTGTCGTTGCCATGCGAGACCGTGCGCCACAGGGAGTCCGCCGCGCTCGCTTTGCCCGTCTTGCTGCGCAGCACGCCGCGCAGATACTTAAACGCCGGATCGGCGGCCGCAAGATGCGGCTGGTTTTCCATGCGATCCAACCATGCGGCCGCTTCGTCGTTTTTATCCTGCGCGATAGCGGCTTCGATCGCCAGAACCGAAAAGCGGGAATAGAAGGGTTCGGGATAACTGGTCAGGATGTCTTCCGCGAGCGCGAACCTTTCCTCCGCCGTTTGCCAATCGCGCATATTGGCCGCGCCGACCGCCATCCACAGATGGATTTCCGGCTGCAGGGCGAGATCGGGATGGCTCAAATCCTGCAGGCCCTCCTGCGGATGTCCCGCAAGGATGCGCGCCGCGCCGCGCAAGGCCACGAACTCGGCGTGACTCGTCATATCCGGCTCCAGCTTCGCCAGGATCGACAGAAGCGCCAGCGTCTCTGCCCCCATGCCGTGGGAGAAATAGAAATGCGCCAGCTCCAGCCGCGCCAGATTGCGCGCTTGCTCCGGCACGTCGACGATGGTCTGCATGAGCTTCTGGCGTGTGTCGGTGAATGTCTCGTTCGGCTTGCCCTGCCAGACGGCAAAGTCGAACAAGGACTTGCCCGCCGCCGCGGCGCGCGCCTTCTTCGCGTTTTGCAGCGCCGCGCCCGTGTCGCTGGCCGGCGACAGGCTCAACCCGCCTTCGGAGGTGATCTCGACGCCGTCCGAAACGGCGCGGATCACGACCTTTTCATGCAAGGGCTTCACAACCAAACCCTGCGCGGACGGAATAACGGCTAAATCGGCCATCCGCCGCGGCACGCTGAAGGCTTCCGTCTCGCGCAACGGCACGACGATGAGATCATCGCCGACGACGGGATCGGTAAACCGCACAGGCTCCGGCGCTTGCGTCGTGGGCAGCAAAAGACGCGCCCCCAAGGCGAATTCGGGCTGCGCCACAAGGCCGGTGGTGACCTCGTTTTCATCGCGCTGTTTAACAAGATAGATTTGCCACGCCGTGCCGGTGCGGGTCGCCCGGATCTCCGCATTCTCTGGCATCGTGAAGCGAAAGCCGCTGTTGTGCGGCATGTCGAGCGGTTCCAGGCGAATGCGCGGCGAAGGGCTGCCGGACAGCGCCGCCTGGCCGAGCGTCAATTTGTGATCGAAAAGAATTGTCCCAAAACCGGCGCGCGCGAAAATCGCCGCGCCTGTCACGATTTTCGGGTCGAGTGTCACCACTAGTTCCGGCGTCGCGCTCAAATCCAGCACCGGAAGCGGCTGCGATGGGGCGGGCTCCGGCGTGGGCGCTTGTACCGAGGCCGGCGCGGGAACCGCCGCTGTCGCTTCGGGCGTTGTTTCTTTGGGAGCCTCCGGTTGCGGCGCGGCTTGGGGCGTTTCCGTTTTGGCCGCCTCGGTTTTTTCAGGCGCAGGCTTGGCAGGTTCCGGCGCGGGCGGCGGCGGAGCTGGAGTCGTCACAGTTTTGATTGCAGGCGCGGAGGGGACGGGGGGACCGGAAATATCGATGACGATCGACGAGCCGCTCACGAAATCCTTGACGAGCGCCTGGGGTGCTACGGTGAAACTGACCGCAAGCTTGTCGCCACCGCCCGCCGCGAAATCGCGCGCGCGCGTCAGTCGCGCGGCTGGCTTGATGTCGATGGATGCGGCTACCGCGAATTGCACGGTGATCCGCGCGCCGTTGCGGTGAACCTCGTAAGTGAGGCCGCGCGGTCCGTCGAACACGAGGCGGTCGAAATCAGCGTGCGCTGCGGCGCGCAACGCAAGGCCGGGCGATGTTGGCGCCGTTTTCTCCGCCGCCACGGCGCCGCTCGCGCCGAGCGCTAAAAGCCCGACGAACAAAAAAAGCCGACGTAAGGGAGGAAGGGCGGGGCGGGGAATCATGGTTAACAGCATGAAACAACCCTTGCGGGAGGACAAGGGGCATTACTCGGGATTCGGGACTCGGGGTTCGGGAAGAACAAACTTATCCTTTTGAACCCCGAACCCCGAATCCAGAGCCCCGTTATTCCCCCGACAGCAATTTATCGATGGCGGCCTGGTCGACGGCGTTTTTCGGCAGTTGAGGGCCATGGAGCAAGGCGTCGGAATCGTCGTTCACGATGGCTCTTGCCTCGCCGTTGCGGTTGATTTCCTCGCCGAGCGCCTTGAGCAACGCTTCGACCTTCTTGTCAATCCGCTTGAGCGTCGTCACCACTTTTGTGATGCGTTGGCCGGTGATGTCCTGGAAATTGCAGGCCTCGAAGATTCGCGTGGTGCAGGCGACCAGCTTTTCATTGACTTCCGGCTTGCAGGCGATGGCGATGTCCTGAATCATATCGCAGACATCCATGATTTTGTTGGCCGCTTCTTCAGTGGCTTCTACGACGGCATCCAGCTCGTCGGTCGCTAACGGGATGTGGCTGACGGTGATATCTTTCGGCTGAATCTCCGCGATTTCTTTTCTGGCGTTGCGGATGAAAGAGGCGAGTTCTTGAAGCCCGACGTAGAATTTCAGGTCTCCGGCCGTTACGTCGCCGGTAAGTGTGGAAACGGTCTGCTGCACGATAGTCGAGATTTCCTCGGCGGTCGGCGGCAACCTCGTGGCGGCGTGCGCGGTCTTGATTTTCTGGGGGAGACTAGCCTCCAGAGTAGCGAGACATTCGGGTTCAGTCATGAGATAAGACCTCCCAACGTATCAGAAAGCCCCAAGAACGGCGGAAAGTTTCTGCTTCAGCGTTTCGGCGTTGAACGGTTTGACGATATAGTTGTTGACTCCGGCTTCCTTGGCGGCGGCCACGTTTTCGACCTTGCTTTCCGCCGTGACCATGATAAACGGCACCGTATTCAGCTTGCGGTCGGCGCGCACTTCTTTCAAAAGCTGCAGCCCCGTCATCGGCTCCATGTTCCAATCCGAGATGATCAGGCCGAACGCACCATCGCGCAGCATTTTAAGCGCCATCGAACCGTCGGTCGCCTGGTAGACGTTAGTAAACCCAAGCTGTTTCAGCAGGTTTTCAACAATCCTGAGCATCGTCTTGTAATCATCGACGATAAGAATATTCAGGCCCATATCGACAGCCATTTGGCAGGCTCCTTGTTAACAACGTTCGAACAATAAATGTGCCCGAATAGTCTGAAAGAATGGTTACCAAATTAGAGGCTAGAGGTCAGAGGCTAGGGGTTAAAAAAGCGTTTGTTTTGGCCACAGCCCAAAACTTAGCCTCTAGCCGCTAGCCTCTGCCCCCTACTTCACCTGCGGTAATTGGTCCTGTTTTGTCAGGGCCACCGTGATTTCCTTGGCTTTTTCGGGGGCCATTTCGGCCATGACGGCGGCTGTCCGTTGCGGCTTCATCCTTTGCACGACCCCCAGAAGAACAGGCATTTCCAGCGCTTCGAAGATGCGTGCGGCCTCCTTGGGTTTCATGGTTTCATAGATTTTTACCAGGTTGTCGAGCTGCGCTTGCTGGGTTCCCGCGATCTGGTTGACCATCGCCTGCAGCTGGGTTCGCAGCGTTTCCATTTCCTTAATCTTTTGGTCAACGCGCTGTTCCGCCACATGGATTAAATCCTCGCGCGCGTCGAGGGACCGCGCGCGCGCATCGAGCTGATTACGGCGGTCGGAAAGCTGTTTCACAAGCTCCATTTCAGTGCCGGAAGTTTCGTCGTGCGGTTTTTCCGTTGAAAGAGACGGTGTGGCGCTATCGGGCGCCTTGTTTTCCTTGGCTGCCGCAGGCGCGGCGTCTTTGGAGGGCGGCGCCTGGTTTCCTGAGGCTGCATATGCGGATGTGACAGCCTGGAAAAGACGCCCGCTGACAAGAGAATCCCACGCCTCATTAAGATGCGTAAAAAGCGCTAGCGCGCCAAGACACACCATGAGAGGCAAAAAAAACTTCGGTTTGATGATTGGAGAACGCATAGCGGCCCTCATCCCCTGTTCTTAAGCGCTTGCATCAGTTCGCGCTCAGCCGTGGTCGTTGCCGCCATGCCTGGGGTTGGGTTCGAAGGCGTTTGTTTTGCCGAAACGGACGCCGGCGTCGCGGGCGTTTGCGGCCCCGTTACGGCGGAAGAAGCCGTAGCGCTGAGCCTGTTGGCGATCTTGTCCGCGCTTTCGATCAGAAAGTGCAGTTCGTCGCGCATAGCTTGGGCTTTTTCGATTTGCTTTTCCAGAAGATCGCCGTCGTTGCGCGCCGCCTGTTTCAGACCGCGAACGCCTGCCTCGGCCCGTTGCACCGTGGCGCTGAAGTTGGCGACGAAGCTTTCCATCTCGCTGTGGCTGGCGCGCAAGGCCGCCAGTTGCCGGGAAAGGCGCAAGGCGCAGGCGATGCCCGTTGCCAAAAGGCCGATCAGGATGACGTTGAGAACAAAAGAGACAAGAACGCTCATCGCTTACCCCTGCTGTTTGCCGTTGTGCAGGGAAATTTCCTCGACCCGCACGGCAATGTGGTTGTTCAGCGATCCCATGCGGCCCTGGAACAAGGTAACGTCGCCCGCCCTCAGCGCAATAAGGTCGTCCGGCTTGACGTTCAGCGGCAAGCGCGATCCCACTTTCCAGTTGATGACCTCGCCGAGCGACATGGTGACTTCGTCCAGCACGGCGTTCATGTGCATGTTGGTTTGTAGAAGCTCGTTGCCCAAGTGCGTTTCCCAAATCGAATCACGGCCGAATTTTTCGCCCATGAACATTTGAAGGAGCAATTCGCGGATCGGCTCCAGCGTCGCATAGGGGATTAAAATCTCAATGCGTCCGCCACGGTCTTCCATGTCGATACGCAATTTGGCCAGCACGGCGGCGTTGGCCGGGCGGGCGATTGTGGCGAAGCGCGGATTGATTTCCAGCCGGTCGAAACGGAAGGTGACAGGCGACAGCGGATCGAATGCGCCCGATACGTCCGCCAGCACGACGCGCACCAGCCGTTCGACCAGATTGCGTTCGATGGTTGTATAGGGCCGTCCTTCGATGCGCATCGCGATCGAGCCGCGCCGCCCGCCCAGCAGCACGTCCACGATCGAATAGATCATAGCGGAATCGATGGTCATGAGGGCCGAGTTGTCCCATTCTTCGGCCTTGAACACCGCCAGCATGGCGGGCAGGGGAATCGAGTTTAAATAGTCGCCGAAACGCACGGATGTAATCTGGTCGAGGCTCACTTCGACGTTGTCGCCCGTGAAATTGCGCAGGTTCGTGGACATCATGCGAACCAGCCGGTCGAAAACGACTTCCAGCAGCGGCAGGCGTTCGTAATTGACAAGCGCGCTGTTGATCAGCGCCATAATGCCGGAGCTGCCCGACTGTTTTCCGCCGTCGCCGCTGAAGCCAAGTAGGCTGTCGATTTCGTCCTGGCTGAGAACTCGCGCCGAACTGCCGCCTCCCGCATCCTCCTCGGCAGGAACGGCATCGCCGTCGCCGGACATGGCGGCCCATTCGGCGGCCATGCGCTCCTCTTCGGACTGTGTGGGTTTTGGTGTTTCGTCGGCCATTGGGGTTAGGGGTTAGGGGTTAGGGGTTAGGGGTTAGGGGTTAGGGGTTAGGGGTTAGGTTGTGGAATCAGGGCAAAGATTATCATACTTTTCTTTCTTCCCTGATCCCTAATCCCTAGCCCCTAACCTCTACTGCACAAGCATCTCCTGAAACAGAACATCCCGCACGCGTATCGGCTGAGCGGCTTCCGTCACGCGGAGCAATAGCTCTTCGCGCAACCGGTAAAGCCCGGCTGAGCCGCGCAAATCCTCGATGCGTAACTCGCGCAGGTAAACCTGGAAATTGTCGATGATGCGCGGCTTGATCGCTTCCATCATGGGGACGTCTTTTTCGTCCGCCAGCTCAAGACTGACTTTGATTTTCAGGAAGTTGGGGTGTTTGCCCTCGCCGCTCAGGTTGACCAGAATGTCGCCCAGCGAGAAGAAAACAGCCGTGCCTTTTCCCGTGTCCTTCGCCGCTGTTTGTTCGGCTGCTGCGTCTTTTTTGCCGAGGACGCCGGTGAAATAGAGCGTAGCGCCGATGCCGCCGCCCAGAACAAGCAAGCCCACCACCGCGCCGATAATGATGAACATTTTTTTGTTGGGCTTATTCTTGCCGTTTTCCGCGGCTTCGCCGCCGCCTTCCTCGCTGCCTTCTTCGCCTTCGGCATTTTTTTTCTCTTTCTCGTCGTCTTTTTCGTCTTTTTTCGCCACGATTGGGACTCCTTATGCGCCGTCGGCTTTGAGGCAAGCGCCAACATCCTGTTGTAAGGCAGGAATCAGACCCTTTCCCGTCTTAGCTACGATATGGTTAACAAGAGGTTAGGGGGGATACAAGGGGGTTATGGGGGGTGTGAGGTGAGAGGTGCGGGGTGCGAAAGGTTAAATCCCCATGTCTCGCGCCTCGCGCCACACACCTCGCCCCTTCTTACGTATGGTAATCCGCGTTGATTTTCACGTAATCGTAGCTGAAATCGCAGGTCCAGACGGTGGCTGATTCGCCGCCCTTCTGGTGGAAATCGACAACGATTTGCAGTTCCTTGGCCTTCATTTTTTCCGAGACCTTGGCCGGATCGAAAGCCGTCGGCGTCCCATTTGCATAGACGGTTGTTCCTGCCAGCTCGACTTCCGCCTTGGCCGGATCGAATGCAATGCCGCTCCTGCCCGCCGCCGCCAGTATCCGGCCCCAGTTCGGGTCGTTGCCGAAAAGCGCGGTCTTCACCAACGGCGAATTGGCGATGGTTTTGGCGACCTTCATTGGCGCGGCGATATTCTTGACCACGATTTCGACGAGCTTCGTTGCGCCTTCGCCGTCTCTAGCGACTTCCTTTGCCAGATGAAGGCAAACGGCATGCAAGGCCGCTTCGAATTGCTGGGCTTCCTTGCTTTCGGGATCGGCGATGAGCGCGTTTTTCGCCAAGCCGTTTGCCAGAATGAGGCACATGTCGTTCGTGCTGGTGTCGCCGTCAACGGTGATCGCGTTGAATGTCGTTGCCATAACGCGCTTTAACAACGTCTGCAAAACGGGCTGTTCGATGGCGGCATCGGTCGTCAGGAACGACAGCATCGTCGCCATGTTGGGCTCGATCATGCCGGAGCCTTTGGCCATGCCTCCCAAGCGCACCGAAACGCCGCCGATCTCGAACTGCACGGCCATTTCTTTCGGAAAAGTATCCGTGGTCATGATTGCTTGCGTCGCGTCGCTGGCGTCGCCGCCGTGTAGTTTCGATAGGACTTCTTTGAGGCCCGCTTCGATTTTATCCATCGGCAGCGCGTGGCCGATGACGCCCGTGCTGGCGCTCAAGACGCGGCGTTCGGATACGCCTTGCGAGGCCGCAATGATTTGCGTGATGCGCTTCGCGTCAGTCATGCCGCGCTCGCCGTTGCAGGCGTTCGCGTTGCCAGAATTCGCCACGATGGCGCGCGCCTTGCCGTCGCGGATATGGTCTTGATTAAGCAGGACGCAATGCGCTTTCACGGCGTTGGTCGTGAAAACCCCGGCAGCCACGGCGTCAACTTCGGACACGATAAGCGCCAAATCGTTCTTGCTCTTGGCTTGCTTGATGCCGCAGCAAACGCCCGATGCCTTGAAGCCTTTGGCCGCGACAACGCCGCCGGGGATGATTGTGAATGGGGATTGCATAGTGTGCTCCGCTTTTTCCGCCTGTTGTTTGGCTACTTTAAACACGCTGGCGGCAAAAGCTACACCTTTGGCCGAATTCAAGGCCGTGAGCCTCAAGGAGGGCGGTGTCGCTCAGTAAATTTTCCATCGGCCCGTCGGATGCTATTTTGCCGTCGTCGAGAATGACCAAGCGTTCGCAAACGGCAGCTGCGTGATAGAGGTCCTGGCTGACGACCAAAAGCGTACCCGCGAAGGCCTGAAGAATGCCCGTTACGGCCTTCACGGCCCGCGCATCGAGATTTGCCCAAGGCTCGTCGAGCGCCAAAATGCCGGGCGCGCAGGCCAGAACGGAGGCTATGGCGGCGCGCTTTTTCTCGCCGCCCGACAGATGATGCGCGCTGCGCGCCTCGAAGCCGGAAAGGCCGACGGCGGCCAGCGATTCCTTGACGCGCGACGCGATCATTTCTTCAGGCAACTTTTGATTGCGCGGCCCGAACGCGACGTCCTCGCCGACCGTGGGGCAAAACAACTGATCTTCCGCGTCCTGAAAGACGAGGCCAAGCGGCGCGTTCTCGCCGAGGCGCACGACGCCTTCGCCTTTCAGCAAGCCTGCAAGACACAGTAGAAGCGTGCTTTTGCCTGCGCCATTGGGGCCAGCCAGACACACTTTTTCGCCCGCCGCGATCGACAAGGAAAGATCGCGCAGCGCCGGTGTGCCGTCGTGATAATGAAAACGAAGATTTTCGATTTCGATGGCGTTCGTCATGCGGCGATGATCCTTATGGATACCAGGGCCAGAATAATGACTGCCAATAACAGGGATTCTGACAGCGAAAAAGGCCGCGTTTGGGCGGCCGGGATTTGGCCGTCGTAGCCGCGCAGGCGCATGGCGTTGTAGATTCTTTCAGCGCGGCGGTAACTGCGCACGAAAAGATTGCCAATCAAACGGCCAATGACAACCGCTTGCGGCAGCCAGCGCGGCGCATAGCCTCGCGCGCGCGCGGCGCGGCGTAGGCGCTGGGATTCATCGACAAGGATGAAAAGATAACGATAAGTCAGCGCAAGAAGGTCGATGAAAAGAGCCGGCGCCTTCAGGCGGCGCAGGCCGTCGAGCAACAAGCCAAACGGCGTCGTGGAAACGAGAAGCACGATTGCCACCGCGCCCAGAAAAGACTTCATGATGGCGCCCGCGAGAATCCAGAGGCCGTTGACGGCCAAAGGAATCCCGAAAAACACGACCTTCTCGCCGCCGCCGATGAATGGAAGCCCCAACGCGACCAGCGCCGAAAATGGCAAAACCAGCGCCGCGCGTGACGCCACGAAACGCAAAGGGACTCGTGAAAGCGCCGTGATCCACGATATCAGCCCGGCATAGATGACGAATGCTTGAAGATGCCACGGCGGTGTCGATACGACGACGGCGAGAAAGCCCAGCGCTGCGAGAATCCGCGTCCGCGTATCGAGGCGGTGGATGCAGGATTCCAGAGAGCTGTAGCGATCAATGAAACCGTGTTCCATAATGCGTTACGTTTGTTGCCGGGAAGAGCGCACCGTCAAACGGATCGCCGCGAAGCCGAAGCCGAAAGCGATAATCGTCCCGATAAGACCGGCAAGGCTTGTCGAAACATCTTCGGATTCGATGCTTTTGATTTTGTAGTCAGGGAAAAGGGCGTTCGTCCATACGACCTTGTCTTCCGACGCGGCTTGTATGAAGCCTTTTTCTTCAGCCACTTTATCGAGCCCATCCGGCGCTTTGGAAGCGAACGGGCTGCCGAACAAAGCCAGCGCTAAGGCCAAGGCCAAACCGGCTCCCGTTAAGCCCCATATGCTTTTGCTCATTTTGTTTGTCTGCGGCGTTTTTTCAAGACGCGCCCATGCGGGAATGATATCCGGGCGCGCTGTGGCTACGGCGGCGAGGACGGCTACCGCGATCATGGCTTCGCCGATGCCGATGATCGCGTGCGTTCCAACCATAGCGGGGAAGGCGATTTCAATCGGGCTTGTGCCCGACAAGGCCAATTCCATGGCGCAGGCGGCTGAGGCCAGAACGACGCCGATCCAGCTTGCGACAGCGGCGGATATGAAATAGCCATTGCGCCCCGTGGGCAGCAGAGCGCGAAAGCCGCGCATGATCGGATACGCGACAACACCCGCGATGATGCCCATGTTCAGGATATTGCTGCCCAGCGCTGTGATGCCGCCGTCGCCGAAGAGCAAGCCCTGAATCACCAACACCACCGACAAAACGATGCAGGCGCTCCACGGTCCCAACAGCGCTGCGACAGTGAGGGCGCCCAGAAAGTGGCCGCTCGTGCCGCCGCCGATGGGAAAATTCAGCATTTGCGCCGCGAAGACGAAAGCCGCCAGCGTGGCCAAAAGAGGCACAGCGAATCCCTTGTCGCGCAATTCCTGTTTCACGCGCGCGATGCTGAAAGCCAGAACGGCGGTCGAGAGCACTGCTGTCGCGCCGTTGATCGGGCCGGATACGAAACCGTCGGGGATGTGCATCTTTCTTCTCCTTTTTTCAAAAAGCCGTTTTGGCGGCGATGTAAAGGGACGTCATGCGATCCGCGTTTCTGCCCCACAGGCCTTGCTGGACGCCTGTGTCGATCCGCAGCCGTTCGTCAATCGGCATCACCAAACCTATTGTTGTGGCCACGACATCCTGGTCGCCTGCGCCGGCCATAAATGTGTGGGCGTAGTTCAATTCCAGTTCCGGCTGGAGCCAGGACAAAACTTGATAACCTCCGGCCAGATCGGCGTTGGCGATTCCGCGCGTTCCCTCCAAATGTTCGCCGAAGGGCAGCGAAAAACCGACATCGGCGTTGGCCGTCCAAGCGCCCCAATCCTTGGTGGCGACGAGAGTTTGATCCCAGCTCCAGAAGTCCTGATCGATTCCGCTTGCATTGAAATCCAAATGATTGCCGGCGGGAGCCGTAAAGCCGCCGATATACGCCGCTTCCAGATTGAGTTCCTTGTCCTCAAGAAATCTGTAGCGGCCATTGAAGCTCGCGTCGCCGATTCCGCTGCCGTTTTCCAAACCGCCGTTTTCCTTGTCTTTAAGCCATCCGGTGCGGCCGAAGACGCTGAAATCCAGATTTTCAAGCGCGCCCGCCGTGATCAAAAGGCCCGCTTGATCCGTTTGCGCCGCGCCGTGGCTGAAGACGTTTCCGTTGCCGTTCCAGGAATGCTTGGCGTTGGCGTAAAGGTAAGAAGCTTCAATTTCGAAATGTCCCGGATCGACGACGGATGGATCGGGCGTGTTGATCTTGCCGTGTTCCGGGCCTTCTTCTTCGGCGGCGGTTGCGGCGAAGGGTTCCGTTGAGGCGTCGCTGGCCGGAGGAGTCTCTTCGGCGCGGCACACCGCAACCGGGCACAACAGGCTCAACAAGAGGGCAACGGCGAAACCGTTGATGGAGATTGATATAAAACCGTTGGAGAGGCGCATGGCATTTGGACTGCTGGAAGAGGGCAGCGATAGTACTATTCAAAATATCGTAATAACGCAACGGAAATTTACGGCCCCTCTTTCTGTCATAAATTATAACTGAACGAATGCTGTCGCCCTGTTTTAGGACGATACAAAGTTGCTTCGTTATCCCGCGTAGGCGGACGAATGATTTGACTGACGGTCGAATCGACCCTGAGACGCCAGTAAGGCCATGAGGAAAACCAGGTTGTATTGAAAAACGGCGGCATTGCCGGGGTGTGGCGATCAAAATAGATATAAAGGAGTTGGGTCATCTGGCTTGATAGGGGTTTATCGAGAAGGCTGCCGACGCCAACGGCGCCTCGAACAGCGATAGTGTTACCCCCGCGGCTCATGCCGATTTGGCACACGACGCTTTCCTTATCCTGCACGAGTCCCGCGATAAAGATGATGGGATGGATACAGTAGTCAATCTGATCGCCCCTTTTGTGCCTATAGGCTATGCCTTTGCTCAGGCCGCATTTGTCAATGAACGCTTTTCCCAGCGTTGCAGCGTCCTTGTCGCAGTCGATGCATGTTACGGGCAGCCCCGTTTTCAGGTGGATCATAACGGCGCTGAGGGGCAATGGCCCGGCTCCGATGAAAGCGATGCTCTCGAAGTCCCTTAAAGCCACTTGTTTTTGTGGAAAACCAAGCTGTTTCAGCTCAGCATCGATGAGTCCGTTATAACTTTCGAAATTGATAAACTCACGCACGCTGTCGCCGTCAAGTTGCGCGCTATAATGACGTTCCAGCGCCGACTCTGCCAAGGACAACCAACGCCACACATGGTCTCTACGCGATTTGACTTCTGGGTGCGTGACCAGCCATGTGGTTTCGGCCTTGGAAAAATCATAAGACAGGGCACGAACGATATCCGAATGATCGCGGGAAATGTCGGGGTTGCACAGGGAAAGAACATTTGCATTGTGCAGGGACGGGTCGTTGGCGAGTTTTATGGCTTGCTTTTTAAGCGTGTCGTACAAACGGCAATAACCATCGAGAACACACCTGACCTTGTCGGTGTCGAAATCCTCGTCGGCGCGGCCCTGTAAGGCCGATACAGCCGTCGTGCCGCTCATTTTTTGATACACTTGAAAAGAAGTTTGTGCTCGGTGTTGTAAGACAGAGCATCGGCCACGCGCGGGAAGTAAGGATCGTCCGGTTTAAGGCGGATAAAATCGTCGATCATGAATTTCTGGACACGAACCTCGAATCCAGCTTTGAAAAAGGCGGAGGCATAATCATCCGGCGCATAGTCGAACGTTTCAGCGTGGCTGCTTTCGATAATGGTCCTTTTCCAATCACTCCAGAGAGGGTTGCCCGTATGGCATCCGACAGCCGCGAAGTAGGCGCAGCCCTTTTTCAGAACGCCATAAATCTGCCGCGCATGTTCCCTGAGATCGGGGAGCAGATAGAGAACCTCTTGGCTAAAGACATAATCATAAGATTGCCCCCAAGGTTCATTGGCGTCGGGGGGATAGAACCGGATCGGTTCGGTTGTGACTTTTTGTCGCGCGATCTTAAGGGAAGCCGTGGCTTTATCGATGCCGACGCCAAGCGCAAAGGGTCTTTGCTGATAGAGCAGACGAAGAAATCCGCCTTGGTTGCAGCCGAAATCCATCACCGAAGCCTGGCTTAGATCGGCATCGCCAAGCTTTTCGATCATCCGCTGCCACAGATGGATGTGGTCGGATTCCATTTCAGGTTCGTTCTCAGGCGAGCGAAACCACGTCTGGGCGGATATGGGGGCGGTCATGAGGAACCCGAAGCCGTGATGCTTACGGGTACTACTATTATGAGAATCGTAATACCCTTGGTGATATTACTAATTTAAGAATCGTAATAACGCAAGGCCAAAAAAAAGAGAGGAATAACCAGGGCTTATTCGACCCCTTTTCCCGTCGTGGCCATCATGAACGCGCTATGCTTGATGCCCTTCACGGATTTCAGGCGCACAAGAAGCTTACGAATCTCCGGGGCGCGGCCCCGCACGACGATGATTTCCATGCAGTTGTGGTGGTCGAGGTGGACGTGCTGCGTGCAGACGATCAAAGGACCGAAATCGTGCTGAACGGCGACCAGCTTGTCCATCGTGCCGCGCTTGTGATGATCGTAAACGACGCTGATCGCTCCTGCGACGTCCGTGCCCTTCTGCCATTCCTGTTCGACAAGCGCCTGGCGCATGAGGCCTTTGATGGCTTCGGAGCGCGTGGGATAGCCGTTGTCGGAAAGATAGCTCTCGAATTGCGCGAGCAGAGGCTCTTCGACGGAAAAGGAAACACGGGCGACTTTAGGCATGGGATTTTCCTGCTAAAGCTTTTTGAAAATCGCGGCGACGAGGAGCCCCAAAGATCCAAAAAAAGTCTGGCGATAGACGCCCGAACGTTTGATGCCGATTAGTCTTTTAAAAAGCGGCTGAGAACGCGCTTCGTCGAAAAGATCAAGAGTCCTTTTGTTCTCCTGCGTAAGCTTGTCGCCTAAAAGGCGGAGCGCCTTGATGTTCCGGTCGTTCCATTTTTTGTGGCAGCCCGCGAAAATCATGAAAATGCGCCGGATGCGGGACCGGAATCCCATGTTGTCGCCGATCAGGTTGGACGTGTGCTGGCGGTAACTCAGTGACGGCTGCGGATCGTAAAAAACTCTTCCGCCGCAGCCCGTAACGGCCATGTAGGCCCACCAGTCATGGATCACGACACCCGTATCTTCACCCAATGCAATTATCCGGCACGCGGCGTCGTTAAACACCATCGTGTTGCCGCCGCCTATGTTCTGGATGAGGGCGTTGGCGAAATGGGGCGGCTTGCTGAAGAGCGGGGAAAGGCCAATGCTGCGATTATGCTCGTCGATCAGGCGCGTGCGGGAGCAATACAGGGCAGGCGTATCTTTGGGAACGCTTTTGAGCCACGTCACAGCGCGAAGCAATTTGTCGTCGTCCCAGACATCGTCTTGATCGGAATAGGCATAATAATCGGCCAGACCGACGGCCTTGCTGGCCAGGGACAGGAAATTGGCGACGAACCCTTTCTGGGGCCCGGCGATCGTTGAAATCTTGTTGGCGCCCCATTTGTTTTTATACGATTCCAAAAGGGCCCATGTCGCATCCTGATTGTCGTCATTGGAGGTCAGGACCAACCAGTTCTTGTAGCGTTGATCGGCAATGGAATCGAGTTGCTGGGGGAGATAGGTCTGGCCGCAATACGTGCACAAAAGGACCGCAACTTTGGGCTCGCGCGCGGCGCTCGCTGCGGAAGATGAAGGAAAGGGCACGGCAGAACCAGGGACGTTTTTGTTGAGCGCCGTTATCTTGTCCGGCACGTCCCGCGAATGGACCAAAGCTATGGGCATAGGTCTAAGCCTTTATGAACAGACGTGCACACAAGAACCGCAGCAGCAGGGAGCCGTTTAACATTCTTTACAAACAAGTTCAACCTTGCCTCTGCAGTGTCTTAGGGGTGCTGCAAAGGACGCCTAGCATACAGCCTTTTTGTCACGTTATCAAAACAACCTTGCCATCACGCGCGGTTCACCGGAAATCCAGTGGGATGACGAGGTTAATGCCCGGTGATGGCGGCGGCGGGGCATAGACGACAGGCGGCGGCGCATAGACGACCCCTGGGGAATACGCATATCCGTAGTCGTAGGGGCTGCGATGGCCTTGATGCCAGTCGCGCGCGCGGCGCGCATGGTCATCCCAGCCGCGGTCGTCACGAGCCGATGCCGACACCGCAGCGCCCAGCGCTGTCAAGACGAGCAGAGCTGAGAGGACCGCGAGGACGCTTTGCCTTAGCCGCGATGTATTTTTGTTTGTCGCATTCATATGGGCCTCCTTACAAAAGCAAGAAAGGTTACTTTGTTTTGCCTGCCTTGGGCATTTCATGGCTGTGCCCCTCGTAAGTTCCGAAAACGGTGTCGGCGTTTTTCTTTTGCGCGTCGGGCATCGCGTCATAGAGCGGCTGGAAAGCCTGCGCAAACTTGCTCAAGGCGTCGGCGTGGGCGGCAGCGATTTTCTGGTACGATTCGAGATCTTCAAGAGCCGTCCGGTTTCCGGTATTTTCATGACGCTCCACGATAAGAGCGTGCATATTCATTTCATTTTCTTTCATCGTATTCGCGACGTTCTCCCAAAGCTGCGCCTGTTCAGGCGTTATTTTCAGTTTGGCGTGGAGTTCCCTGATGCGATGTTCAACGCGCTCCTCCGGCGACATGGCCTTATGATTTTTTTGCGCGGTCGCAGGTGCGTCCGTTGCGGAAGAGGACGACGCGGCATAGACAGCTGGGCTTAAGGCAAGGCCCCCAACAAGCGCGACGATGGCGAGGCTGCGGGCGAAAAAGGCTGCGGGTCTGGACATGGCAAGACTCCTTCTAAGGTGGGTTAGCTATATGTGGCTGGCAATTGAGGCGGAATTCGGGTTTGTTTTATTAGAATAAACATAAGAGGAGGCAGGAAAAAAGCTTATTGAAATGGGTTTATTTATGGGGACAGACCCTAACTATAAGAAGCCTTGTTCTTATCCCACCAATCCAGAAGGTCTTGCGATTTCCAAAAAACGAAAGATTGGTTTGTCAGGCGGTCGAAGCGATACACGGCGAGAGAAAGTACGCTGATGCTGTTGTCGGATTTGATAATTTCAATCAGCGTCGGAAGGATGGTCTTGTCATTTTCCGGATAATTTTCCAAAGCTGTCGCGCGGTTTAATGGGTTGTTATCAAGCATCATTTTCTTCAAGGTCTCAGGCGTTTGCTGTTCCTTGAGACCGGCCTTTTCGCGGAGGGCCGACAGTTTTTCGGAAATAATTGTGTTGACGGTGGAGTCGGCCAGAGTCCGAAGATCGGAATTTTGGGAGTCGGATTTATCGTCGAGGGCGAACTTAACCAGATAATCGAAAGCGCGCCGGTTGTCATTTCGCGCCAGAATGACGAAATTCCCCATCTTGATCAGGTCGCCGTATGCTTTCATTTGCGATTGGATGGGATCGACCACTTCTTTAATTTGCGTTTGCGTTGAATTGTTAACCGCATTTTTAATCGCAGGCTCGATGGTTTTAATCGCATCTTTGGTTTGATCTTCAACGGCCTTTTGAAGGATGGGGGTTTGCGTTTCGACGGCTTTGGTTATTTCCGAATGAATTCTCCCCTCAATCTCTTCGCTGGTATGTTCTTTGGCGGCTTCTTTAGCGGTGTTTGATATGAGGTTGGCGATGTTGTCGTTATTGAATTCTTTATCGAGCCTGTCTTGAACTTGCGCGTGAACGTTGTCTAACTCCTGTTTTACCGCGGCCCTTGCTCCTGCCCGCAAATCCCTTTGCATTTCGTTGACCGATGCGTAAAGAAAACCGCCGATCACAACGACCAACACAAACAAAAAGCCCACGGCGATCTTATAAAGGTATTTGAAATATTCTCTGTCATCCTTCATTTGCGATTGAGCAAGCTCAAAATATTTATTGCTTCGGTCCAGCTCTTCCCGAACCAATCTGTTGAGGAAAGCGGCGTCGACGGTCGGAGAGTCGTGCGTATCGTTGGAGTTGTGTGTTTTTGGTTTTGGCATGGTTTTTTAAGTGGCTGGAGAATTTGAAAGTTTCGAAAACGAATTCTTATTATGACTCCATTTTCGGATTCTTTCTATAATGTTCGATGTGAATTAAGGCAGAATTCGGGTTTGTTATTTCGAAAAAGACTTGTTTTAAATGTGGGAATAGGAGCTGGGCCGTTTTGTCTGAAATAAAAAAGACATTTTACAATTGGGATTATTGAAAAGAAATCGCCAAGCTTTTTATAATGTGGTCATATGTTGCTGCGCCTGTTTTCCGGGCCGCTAGGAATACGCCGAGGTTTAAGCGTGATTGGAAGGTTGGCGCTGTTTCCAGAGCGTCATAAACGATCCGTCCGCTCCATGCCCTGCTTTATTATGGCCTTCCTCAGTAGCGGCGACGCGAAAATAGGTCATGACAAAAACACGGATCGCAGCTGTCAGCGAGGTGTTGGCCTGTTTGTGCATGGCAACGGCCGTGCCGATGTCGTGCAAAGAAAGATTTTCACGGCCGCTAATTTCATGCAAGCCATCCCACATATCGGGCTCAAGGCAAATGCTGGTGCGGTGACCGGCAATGATGAGGTTGCGATTCACAAGAGTGCTGCGTTTTTCAGAACACGTCGTCCTGACAGCACACAAGGACACCAAAGCAGTATTACAAGCGTGATGCATGGTTTTCATTTTTAGGCGGTGCGAATCTTTGTAATAAAAGCGTCCACGACGTTATGCAGCATCTCCGACTCTTTCGCGAGCTGCGAGGCGGCGTCCAGAACCTGAGACGAGGCCGTACCCGTTTCCTGAGCCGCTCTGGATACGCCGCTGATGTTCCGCGCGACTTCATCCGTGCCTTCCGTGGCTTGCTGAACGTTGCGCGCGATTTCCTTTGTCGCCGCGCCTTGCTCCTCGACCGCCGAGGCGATCGTCGTCGATATTTCGTTGACCCTTTTGATCGTGTTGGTGATGCCTTCGATCGCATTGACCGCCGCTTTCGCCTGGTTCTGGACTTCGGAGATTTCCTTGGTGATGCCCTGTGCGGCGTTGGTGGTCTGATTGGCCAGATTCTTGACTTCCGTGGCGACGACGGCGAAGCCTCGGCCTGCTTCGCCCGCGCGCGCCGCTTCGATCGTGGCGTTAAGCGCCAGCAAATTGACCTGGCTGGCGATGTCCTCGATCAACTTGACGACGCTGCCGATGTTCTCGGCCGCCTTGTCGAGCGATTGCATGACGGCGCCCGTGTTTTCGGCTTCCTTGACGCAGGCCGCAGCAACGTGGACCGAATCGCCGATTTGACGGTTGATTTCGCCGATTGACGCGTTCAGCTCTTCGGCTGCCGACGCCACTGTGTGGACATTCGATGAAGCCTGTTCCGTTGCGGCTGCCGCCGCCGTCGATTGACGGCTTGTCTCTTCCGATATGGCCGCCATGGACGCGGCGTTGGATTGCATTTCCGTGGCCGCCGAGGACACCGTCGCGACGACGCCTTTGACGCTTTTCTCGAAATCGTCCGCGGTTTTCATCATTAGCGTGCGCTGTTCTTCCGCAGCGCGTTTCTTTTGGGCTTCGTTTTCCCCCTGAAGACGCTTCATTTCGATGGCGTTGGATTTGAAAGTCTCTAACGCTTTCGCCATGTTGCCGATTTCGTCGCGCCGCGTCTCCATGCCGATGTTGACGGAAAGATCGCCGTCAGCAAGACGCTCCATGACTCTTGTCAGGAAACGCACCGGGTTTGAGATCGTATTGCCTATATAGGTTGCCATGAGGGCGACGATGATCAGAAGAATAAAGGCAGCCATGCCCAGTTTCTTCTCAACCTGCCAAACGGCTTCGGATATATCGTCGGCGAAAACGCCGCTGCCGATAACCCACTGCCAATCAGCCATTCCTTTTACGTAGGAGATTTTGGGCTTTGTTGCCCCGCTGGCATCAGGCCAGTAATAGGAATAAACGCCGCCGCCCTTGTTTTTGGCGATGTTGATGAAGTCGACGTAAATTTTGCTGCCCTTGGCGTCGGTTTTTTCCAAAAGGGTTTGGCCGACAAGTTCGGGATGAGTTCCGTGCGCGAGCATCTTGCCATCCCAGTCATTGACCCAGAAATATTGATCGCCGTCGTAACGGAGCGCTGAAAGCGCTACGAGGGCCCTTTTCTTAGCGTCCTCCATCGAAAATTCGCCGGCTTTGCCGCGCGCCTCGACGCTTGAAGCTAAAGAGTGAGCCGTTTCCACAAGCCGCCGCGTTTGGTCATTGCGGTCGTTTGTCAGCGAATCTTCAATTGAGTTCGCGCTAATCAAGATAACGCCAATGATGCCAAGCGCTGCTATGCCGATCAGCAGATAAATGCGAACGGCGATGTTGAGTCTTTCCAGCAATGCGCCCATGACGCGATCCCTTTCTGTTTTTCGTGTGTCCAGAGAAGAGGCAGGATTTTTCAGAAGCTCTGGAGATTCTGAAGGCGTTATGCATGCGGATTAATAACAAGGCGTTAAAAAAGGAAGCCGAAAAAACGGCAAACAAACTCGTTGCGCTCGCCTTGAATTTATTATTCACTCAGACGTAATCGCATGCCTGCGGGGCTCGGGGGAATCAGCAAAGACCATGGTGTGATTGTGGCAAAGCCCAAGTTCAAAATTTCAACTGACGACAGCAGTAGCGAAGAAGCTTTGTCTTTTTGGGAAAGGCATTTGCGTGAAATCGGTTTGGGCGGGACGATTATTCCCCAAGCCAATGAGGGTTTTTTCGCAAGCGCAGTCGCCTACGAGTTTGGAAAGAGCACGCTCTACTTTCATAAAAGGGCCTCTTCCAAGTACGAAAGAAACAATATTCGGTGCGTCCATGATTCAAGCGATGTGTTCTTCCTGACTTACGTTAAAAAAGGCGAAGCTTTCTACGAACAAGGAGGAAGAGACACCACCGTTCAATCCGAAGACTGCTTTTTAATGTATACTGGCGAACCTTTCCGCTGTTTCCGTTTTAACCCCTCCGAAGCGACAACGCTCATATTTCCGCGATCCTTTATTCAAGGCTGGGTCCCAAATCCCTGCGATATCACTGCCGTGCCGTTTTTAAGACATTCGAGATGGGGCAAAGCCTTGTCGGCAACGCTGGCCGCGCTGACGCCTGATTTGGATGCTTTGGCCGTAACGCCAGATGCCATTGTGGATCAAATCAATTGCTTGCTGGCGCTGGCGGCCGGGCCGTCCACATTCGTTCTTCCCAGCACTTACAAGCGCGGATTGCTTCGCAGATTCCGGCAAGCGTTGCAGTCTCATTATAATGACCCTGATTTTAGTCCGGTTATGCTGGCTAAAGAACAAGGAATTTCAACGCGGACACTTTACTCGACATTCGCCAGCGCCAACACGAGCTTCAGGAAAGAACTTCTTTCTTTTCGCATTAAAAAGGCTCGTTGGTATCTTGACGATCCACGATTTGATAAAAAGGAAATTGCCGAAATAGCGGCTTTTGTCGGGTATGCTCACGCCAGCCACTTCATAACACATTTCCATCAAGCGCATGGCGTTACCCCGGCGGCTTACCGGAAAATGCGGAAGACTTGATTGCGGCAATACAGCGAGTAATCCGAAAATTTGTTCGCTTTGTACGGAAGGAATGCCCTGGTGTTGAGAAAGCCCGATACTTTTATTTCAGGGGAAGACGTTCCGCCTGAGAAAGCGCAACGGTTTTGGAGTGAAGCTCTCAATAAGGCCGGAGTCCCCGGACAAGCGAAAATTTTCAATTCCAATCCTTTCTCTGGGTCAATTACACAGTATGAACTTGGGCAGACAAAGTTAAACTTCTTGAAGGCCTCGGCAGCAGGGCGCTTTATCAGAACGCGTCAAGATTGCGCTCAGCTTTACGCCCTAGTCTTCGCTACGAAAGGCCCTTTCAAGTTCGAGCAAGGAGGAAAAGAAGTTCTGGTTAATGAAGGAAATTGCACACTTTCAAATCTGGCAGAGCCGAAATCTTTTTATGTACCAGAAGACGCCAATGGGACTGTCTCCCTCATTATCCCCTCTCAATATATAAAAAACTGGATTCCGCACCCCCAAGATGCGACAGCGATTCTGTTGTCAAAGCACTCAAAATGGGGGAATGCGTTAGCAGCGTCTATGTCCGCCCTGGATCCATCTTCTCTGGATAAACTAGCTGTTACACCACAGGCTGTGGCCGAGCACATTTGTTGTATGTTGGCCTTGGCCCTTGGCCCATCAGGACAAAGAATACATAACCACAAGGCCTCGACGCTTCATCGCTTGCGTCAACAGCTTCGTAAGCATTCTTGCGATCCCGACTTTTCTCCGAATGTCCTTGCTTTTGAACAGGGCATATCGAGGCAAGCACTTGATTTTACTTTTGCTTCTGCCGGAACAAGCTTTAGATCCGAGCTCATGGCTTTGCGGATGGAACAAGCATGCCAATTTCTTGAAGATTCCAGCTTTGATAAAAAAAGCATTGTCGAAATCGCGCGCCTTGTTGGCTTTGTTAATGCCAGCCATTTCGCAGCGAGATTTAAAAAGCTTTTCGGCGTCCCGCCATCGCTGTATCGGTCAATTCGCCGATCGTGATTTAGAATTTCATAAGCCTGCAAAGCGATAATCTAAAATTCAAAATCTGACGGCTAATGGATGCCGACCAGGGTTTGAACTCATAAATAACATGGGTTCAGACCCTAAGTTTATGGACGAATCGGCAGAACCTATGAGAAAATGCTAAACTGGCTTGAGGTGTCGCTATGGCAAAACCTAAATTCAAAGTTTCAACGGCCGATCGCGGCGCCGAAGAAGCTTTGTCTTTTTGGGAAAGTCATTTACATGAAATTGGTCTGGGCGGGACGATTTCTTCCCACGCCGAGAGTGGTTTTTTCGCAAGTTCGGACGGCTATGAATTTGGGAAGAGCACGCTGCACTTTCATAAAAGATCCCCATCCAGACACGAGAGGACGCAAATTCAATGTGCGCGTAATCCAAGCGATGTTTTTTTCCTTACTTATATTAGAAAAGGCGAAGCCATCTGCAAACAAGGTGAAAGAAATGCCATCATTCAGCCGGAAGACTGTTTTTTGGCTTACTCTGGAGAGCCTTTATGCTGCACTCGTGTTAATGCCTATGAAGCGAGCACGCTATCATTTCCGCGGTCCGTTATTCAAGGCTGGATGCCCAATCCCTTCGATATAACTGCCGTGCCTTTCTTAAAGCATTCCAAATGGGGCAAAGCCTTGTGCGCGACGATGGCCGCGCTGACGCCTGATTTGTTGGATTCTTTGGTCGTCTCGCCGGATGACATTGTGGATCAAGTTAATTGCTTGTTAGCTTTGACAGGAGGGCAGTCCACATCCTATCGCAAAACTCACGGGCCAGCATTGCTTTGCAGGCTTCGGCAAGCGGTGCGATCCCATTTTAACGATCCTGACTTTAGTCCGGCCAAGCTGGCCGAAGAACAGGGGATTTCAACGCGCACGCTTTACGCGACGTTTGCCAATGACAACACCAGTTTCAGGAAAGAGCTTCTCTCTTTTCGCATCGAAAAAGCGCGCCGGTATCTTGACGATCCCAGGTTTGATAAAAAAGAAATTGCCGAGATAGCGGCTCTCGTCGGGTATGTTCACGCCAGCCACTTCATAACGCATTTTCGTCAAGCTCATGGCGTTTCTCCGGCGGCTTACCGGAAAAAACAGAGGGGGTGATCCTATCATCGGGGCCTGAGCGGATGGACAAAGACAAGCGATTTTACTTAAAGTTGGCTTGTGTGGTCGGTCCGCCTTCGCCAAGGCTTCGGCGGACACCAGCTTTTCTAAACTCCCCCGGATCAAGTCCGGGGTCGTTAAGAAAAGCTAGGTGGTGCTGCCGGAGAGAATTGAACTCTCGACCCCGTCCTTACCAAGGACGTGCTCTACCCCTGAGCTACGGCAGCGCGCAAGGCGCGAGAACTTCTGCCATAGCCCTGCCGTGGGCGCAAGTCGCGGCCCCGTTAACATTGTTATCCTAAGGCGCGAGGAGCGAATCGGAACGCCGTTCTTTTTTCTTTTTAGTTTCAGGATTCGTTGGTAATGTCCCCACACGATTGTGGTCATTAATTTGCAAGGGAGAAAACAATGGGAGACCCTAGAGATAAATATAAAATAGGCAAAAAGCCTGGCTCGAACGGGGGCAACGGAAGTGGCGTTGTCTATGACCTTAAGAAACTCACAACGCAACTTTGCCGAACGGCCGACGAAGCTAAGCTTGAACTAGGTAAGAAAGGTATTGAGTTAACTATTAAGGGGATAATCAGGGAAGCAGAAAAAGACATGGCCACGGTGTGTCTTACGAAAGGCACCAGACCTCATAGCACCGTGGTTTTGGATATTACAGACATGATAATAGCCTGCGAGCAGCTCAAAGAGAAGCTCGGAGAGGATTTGAACCGTTCTTCTGTGATAGGCCGCAAAGAGAAGCGGGATCAACGTTACGGCAAGCATTAATTGAGTTAAGAAAAACCCATTCAACAAAAGAATCGTTTTCTACCAACGCTTGCCTATTCTCTACTCCCGCAACACCGCGCCGGACGTCTTTCAGACTCGGATTAAACTGCCGCTGGAAGCGGTTTTCCTTGTTAACTTTAGTTGTACGTAGAATCGCGACAAGCGAATCGGAACGCCGTCCTTTTTTTCTTTTTAGTTTCAGGATTCGTTGGTAATGTCCGCCCTTCGAATGTGGTCATTTATTCTTATGAGAGGAACAAAAATATGGCTATCAATAAGTATCTAATTCTCACCCAACGAATGTTCGAGCATCCCATCGTCGGACCTGCTGCTAAGATTGTCTTCGATAACGGCGGAGTTGTGCGAAGGGTCATCTCGAAAGAACCCAAAAAGGGCGACGAATACACCCCTACGCAGAGTGATGAATGCCGCGTCATAATTAGTCCAACGGATGACTTGAGTGTTATGAGTGGAATCCCCGTAACAAGAGGAGCTCCCGTAAAAGAAGGACAAATTAGGCGAATACTTAATGGCCGTCTTCCTCAAGCGGGCAACAACAACTAACACCATTCACGTCCGGAAACTTTCTTGCCAAGCCTACCCCCGCAACACCGCGCCGGTTGCTTTTGCAGCCGCGGCGGTGATGCGGGAGGCTGTGGCTTCGATTTCCTCGTCCGTTAGCGTGTGATCCGTCGGCTGGAGCGTGACGTTCAGCGCCACGGATTTTTTGCCGGTCTCGACGCCTTTGCCTTCGTAAACGTCGAACACGTTCACGTCGCGGATCAGATTTTTATCCGCGCTTTTGATCGCCTTGATGAGTTTGTCCGCCGTGACGCTTGCATCCACGACAAACGCGAAATCGCGCGCCACAGATTGAAGCGCTTCCAGCTTCAAAAGCGGTTTCGCCGTGTTGCTGTTGCGCGGGGCTGGAACGGCCGCGAGAAAGATTTCGCATCCGGCCATTGGGCCGTCCGCTTCGCACGTCTTCAAAAGCGCTGGATGCAATTCGCCGAAAGTCGCCAGCACCGCCGGGCCCAATCGCAAACTTCCCGAACGGCCCGGATGATACCACGCGGGCGCGTCTGCCGTGACTTGCAATGAGCCAATGGGCGCTCCGGCGGCGGCCAGCGCCGCCAATGCGTCGGCCTTAGCGTCGAAGGCATCGACAGGGCGCGTAGGCGCGGCCCAATGGCGCGGCGTAGCTCCGGCGCGCAACGCGCAGGCGACGAGATCCTGTCCTTCCGGCGTTGCATCCCGATACGCGGGACCGACTTCGAACAAGCCAACATCGGCGAATCCGCGGTCTGCATTGCGCTTCGCCGCCATGACGAGATTGCCCATGATCGACGGGCGCATAACATCGAGATCGGCGCTGATGGGATTGAGAAGGCGCAAGGCGGGATCGTTTTGACCGAACGCTGCGGCAACCGCGCTTGGCATGAACGACCACGTCACGGCTTCCATAAGGCCTTGCGCGGCCAGCGCGCGGCGCGCGCGCGCGGCGCGTTGAGCGAGCTTGTCGAGCGCAGTTTGCGTGGTGGCGTGATCGCGCGGCAACGAGATGGCCGGAATAGCATCGAATCCCTTGATGCGGATGACTTCTTCCGCGATGTCGGCGGCGCCTTCGACATCAGGACGCCACGAAGGCACAGTTGCGTTCAGGATTTTTCCTTTGCGCTCGATTTTGAATCCAAGCGCCGTGAGAATTTTAATTTGCTCGTCCGCCGGAACATCGACGCCGATGAGGCTTTGGCATTTGCTGGGGTCGTAAGCGATTGTGCGCTTTGCGTCGGGAACGGCGCCTGCAATGAAAAGTTCGCTGACAATCGTTTCTTTCATGCCGCAGAAGTCGAGCACCATTTGCGCCGCAAGCTCCGCGCCGGGGATGACGAAAGCGGGATCGACGCCGCGCTCGAAGCGATAACGCGCATCGGACGCAATTTGCAGCGTGCGGCCCGTCTGCGCCGTGCGCGCGGGATCGAAATAAGCGGATTCGATGAAGACGGATGTGGTTGTTTCATCGCAACTTGAAGAAATGCCGCCAATGATGCCCGCGAGGCTGAGCGTGCCCGTATCGTCGCCGATCGCCGTCATGCCGGATTCGAGCGTGTATGTTTTTCCGTTCAACGCTTCGAGCGACTCGCCGCCTTTGGCAGGGCGCACCCAAAGGTTGCCTTTGACTTTCGCTGCATCGAACACATGCAAGGGACGCGCGGCGTCAAGCGTGAGATAATTGGTAATGTCCACCAACGCCGAAATCGGGCGAAGGCCGACGGCTTGCAGGCGTTGCTGCAGCCACTGCGGGCTTGGGCCGTTTTTGATGTTGCGAATGACGCGGCCTACAAAAAGCGGACAGGCTTTTTTCTGCGCGGCGGGAAAATCCAGCTTGACCTGAATACGGCTTGGTTCAATGCTTTTGACGGGCTTGATGCTTTGCGGTTTCAACTTGCCGATGCCAGCGGCAGCCAGATCGCGCGCGACCCCGAACACGCCCGCGCAATCCGCGCGGTTGGGCGTGAGATTAATCTCGATAATGGGATCGTTGAGTTTGGCGTAACGCGCGTAGTTTTCGCCGACGGGCGCGTCGGCAGGGAGCTCGATGATGCCTGTGTGCTCGTCGCCAATTTTCAATTCGTCGGTTGCGCACAGCATGCCTTGCGATTCCACGCCGCGTATTTTGCTGAGCTTCAGCGCTTCGCCTGTTTCCGGGATTACGTCGCCGGGGCGCGCGAGAACGCCCTTAAGACCTGCGCGCGCGTTGGGCGCGCCGCAGACGACCTCGATTTTTTCTTTGCCGGTATCAACCATGCACACTTGCAGTTTGTCGGCGTTGGGGTGTTTTTTCGCCGTGATGATTTGCGCGATCGTAAAGGGTGCTAACGATTTGCTGCGATCCTCAACGCTCTCAACCTCAAGGCCGATGGCGGTGAGCTTTTCGCAAAGCGCCTCAAGCGACGCATTTGTTTCAAGATGCTCTTTGAGCCAGGAGAGGGTGAATTTCATTTTAGGCAGGCCTTTCAAAGAAGGGCGCGGGTATCGATAAAAGGAACTTTGTCAGCGATAGAAATTTGTTGAGCCACCAGACAAGAGCCTGAATCATTTGACCCGGCGCCTCCGGACGAAACAGAAAAGCAAAAACAACATACGGCAGCATGATGCTTAGATAAACAAAGAGCATGAAAAGCATTGTCAGGATTGTTGAAACCCACAAACAAAACAACAAAGCCGTTAACGTAACGCCGGAAAAAACACGAAGGATGTAGACAGTGTCTGGCATTTTAGACGCCATTCCCCAGCGCCGGGTTCGGGATATCGAGCGGCATGAAACCGTAATGCTTTAGCCAGCGGACATCGGCTTCGAAGAACGTGCGTAAGTCGGGGATGCCGTATTTCAGCATCGCCATGCGGTCGATGCCCATGCCGAACGCGAAGCCCTGATAGCGTTCCGGGTCGATCTTGCAGGCGCGCAGGACGTTCGGGTGCACCATGCCGCAACCGCCGATCTCCAGCCAGTCGCCGTAATCGCCGAGCTTCAATTCGCCGCCTTTCTTCGAGCAGCCGATGTCGACTTCCGCGCCGGGCTCGACAAACGGGAAATAGGACGGACGAAAACGCACCGGCAAATCCTCGATGCCGAAAAACGAGCGGAAGAAGTCCAGCAAGCAGCCTTTCAAATGCGCCATCGTCGTTGTCTCGTCGATCACGAGCCCTTCGACCTGATGAAACATCGGCGTGTGGGTCATATCGGAATCGCAGCGGTACGTGCGGCCGCAGGCTATGATGCGGATGGGCGGCTTTTGCTCGAGCATCGTGCGAACCTGCACGGGCGAGGTATGCGTGCGTAGGACCATCTGCTGTTCGCCCAGCGGCGGCATGTAGAACGTGTCCTGCATTTGCCGCGCCGGATGATCAGGCGGCATGTTGAGCGCAGTGAAATTGTTCCAGTCCGTTTCGATGTCGGGGCCCTTCGCGACCTTGAAGCCCATGGCGGCCAGGATCGTGATGATTTCTTCCGTCGTCTGCGTGGTGGGATGAATGCGGCCTTCTGGCTGCGGGCGGGGCGGAAGTGTTATGTCGATGCGTTCTTTTTCAAGTTTTGCCTGCAAGGCGGCGCCAGCGAGCTTCTGTTGCCGTTCTTCGATCGCTTGCGTGACTTCGTTTTTGAGAACATTCAAGGCCGCGCCGCGCGCCGCGCGTTCGTCGGGCGGCAGGCTGCCGAGTGTTTTCATCAATTCGGTGAGTTTGCCCTTTTTGCCGAGCGCGGCAACGCGCACGTCGTCGAGGGATGCAAGATCAGGTGCCGAAGCAATAGCTACGAGCAGCTCACGCTTCAATATATCTGTATTATCATTTTGCACAGGTTGTTGCCTTTTCCGGTTTTTCATTCTTACCGTTTTGTTCAAGTTGTTTTGCCCATTTGGGGGCGTTAGCGCGGAGCAAAAGTGTTTTCTCGTCACTATAAACTTCTGAAATCGTGTGCCCTGTTTTGACGTCGTAAAGCTTATAATCAATCGTTTCCGCAAAATGTACTGTTCCCCATACAACAGCAACGCGCTTTCCTTTATCTACAAACATCCAGTTCCAAACCATTGGGGGGCCGTCTATGTGTCGGATGATTTTTCCCGATTTATAAATAACAAGCCCTAAGGGAACGGAATAAGATGTACAACAATTTTCAGAATTAACCGTCCAGCCAAGCGTTTGCTTGTCGTCGGCCAATTTTGGGTCCGTGATGCCGACATCGTTGCGAACGATTTCTTCAGGTGTGCTTTTTTCTAGGGGCGGCAGGGATTCGGTGAACTGGGTTCCGTCACTGTAAGTAATTTTGATCGGCCCTGTTTCGTAACCTGCTTTCTTGGCTGCCTCATCTATACAGTAGCTGACGATCACGGCATCCTTTGCCGGTTTTGCCGGTTGCGCCATAACAGGAAAAACGAAGAGCATAGTCACGAAGGCTATCGCCAAGGCGAAACCCGTTCCCCGTTTCAAAAGTGTGCGAACAAAAGACATGTGCGTTTTTGTCTCATGCGTCATCCCCGCGAAGGCAGGGATCCAGAGGGTTTTGACGTTAGCGCATACAATGAAAGTTAGCCACTGCCGGAAAGGTCGCCTGGATTCCCGCTGGAGCCTGCCCCCGCGTAGGCGGGGGCGGGAATGACTCCGGTTGGTAAGTAGATGCTTAACCTTAAGCAGCGGCCTTCAGCACCACTTTAACCTGATCGACCAATGCCTTGAAGGCGGCGGGCTCAGTGGCCGCGAGCTCGCTGAGCTGCTTGCGATCCAGCTCGATGCCCGCGCGCTTGAGCCCGTTGATAAATCGGGCGTAGGTCAGGCCCTGCTCGCGCACACCCGCGTTGATGCGGACGATCCACAAGGCGCGCATGTCGCGCTTCTTAGCCTTGCGGTCGCGGTAGGCGTAACGCAGCGCCTTTTCGACCTTCTCGATCGCGATGCGGAAATTGGTGCTGGAACGGCCTCTGTAGCCTTTGCCCAGCTTGACGATTTCTTTGTGACGGGCGTGGGTCGTGACGCCCCGTTTGACGCGTGCCATGGTTTGTTCCCCCTCTTACTGGCGCAGGAAATGTTTGCGAATGTTCTCGCCGTCGGCCTTGAACAGGATCTTGCCGGCTCGGGCTTCGCGTTTCATCTTTTGGGGGCGTTTGCGCATGCCGTGGCGCATACCGGCGGCGCCCGCCTTGACCTTGCCTGAGCCGGTCACGCGGAAGCGCTTTTTGGACCCGCTGTGGGTCTTCATTTTAGACATTTCGTTCTCCATTTTATTGTTGTTTAGCTTGCCCGGCGTAGCCTCCTTGCGGAGACGGGACGGGCATGTCTAGGGCGCCGTCTCACCGAAGCGGGGTTTCTAGCGGGTTAAAGCAGGGAAAGCAAGGGCCGGGTTGTTAACCTTAAGGCAGGACTACGAGAAAGTATTGCAGTTTTTTAAAGCAAAAAGTAGGTTCGCTTTTCCAAAACCGCCATTTTCACGATAAAGAAAAATATAAGCAATATGTTCCAACCAGAAATTTCAGATATCTTCCGGCCAAGAATCCCTGATTACCAACGGCTTTATGCCATCGGCGATATCCATGGCCGCGCCGATTTGTTGCGCCTCTTGTTGAAAGAAATTTTAGCGGATGCCAAGGCGCATGAGGCCGAACAGTATCTATTGGTTTTTCTCGGCGACTATATCAATAAAGGGCCGGCAACGAAGGAAGTTCTTGATATCCTGCATTATGGCTTGCCGGAATTGCTTCGTGGGTTGCCGGGGGCACTGGTCCCGTTTTTTCTTCGCGGAAATCACGAAGAATATTTTTTGCATTATATGGATGGCGGCAGCGTTAAGGCCGATTGGCTGAAAAGTTGTATCGAGACGACCATCGCCAGTTATGATGAAGATAAGGCAAAAGAGTTGATCGAAGGCGAACGCCTTGATCAGAACGCCATTCGCAAAAAACTCAAGAAGCTTCTGCCGCCAGAGCATGCAGAGCATGTAAAATTCATGAAAAGAATGAAATATTTCCTTGATCGCGGGGATTACTTTTTATCCCATGGCGGAATCCGCCCTGGAATAGCGTTTGATAGGCAAATGAATAAAGACTTACTCATAACCTGCCCTGAATTCCTAAACGAAATAAACCTTGATAAAGTTGTTAAGATCGCCGTGCATGGCCACAGGCGAAATATCGAGAGTCCGGAAGAACCTGATATTCGTCGCCATCGCATCGGAATCGACACGCTTGTACCCGGAGGAAATTGTCTAACCGCGTTGGTGTTGCAGGGCTCTGAGCGGTCGTTCTTGAACACAAAGCAGATAAAAGAACCGCGGCTTTCTTCTGGTGATGCGCTACTTGCCCCCCGGCAGCCGCTTGGGCAGTCGGGGAATGCCCCTCATTACGGCAACAGTCAGATATGGCCGGTTCTTGCTGCAGAACGTTAACCTTTTGCCTCGCCAATCGGCTTTTTACAGTGAAAATTCGTTAACAAACCCTTGAAACCGTCTACGGAAGCGCCTAGATGGTTAGCCCTCACAGGGGATGTGTGCTATGCACCGTCCCGGTGCAGGTTTCGGCCTGATATACCCCTCTTAAAACGGCTGTCAGGCCAGCATCGTTTAACATGCGGAACGAAAACGTCCGCCAGAACCTATAGGAGCAAGACTTATGAAATTCCGTCCCTTGCATGATCGCGTGGTCGTGCGCCGCATTGAAAGCGATGAACGCACGCCCGGCGGCATCATCATTCCCGACACCGCCAAGGAAAAGCCGCAGGAAGGCGAAATCGTCGCCGTTGGCCCCGGCGCGCGCGACGAGACGGGCAAAATCGTACCGCTCGATCTCAAGAAGGGCGATCGCGTCCTGTTCGGCAAGTGGTCGGGCACGGAAGTGAAGATCGACGGCAAGGAACTTCTCATCATGAAGGAGTCCGACATTATGGGCGTGATCGAGGGGAAGAAGTAAGGGGCTTCGAGGTGCGAGGCGCAGGGTTCGCTTTTTCGCACTTCACGCCTCACACCAATATTTCCCCGCCGATATTTAACAGATGAACTCGAAAGGAACCACCAATGGCTGCTAAAGAAATCCTCTTCGCGCGTGACGCGCAAGACCGCATGTTGCGCGGCGTGAACAAACTGGCCGATGCCGTCGCCTGCACGCTGGGCCCCAAGGGACGCAACGTCGTCATTCAAAAGAGCTTCGGTGCTCCCCGCATCACAAAGGACGGCGTGACCGTCGCGAAGGAAATCGAACTCGCCGACAATTTCGAAAACATGGGTGCACAGATGGTGCGCGAAGTCGCCTCAAAGACGGTGGACAAAGCCGGCGACGGCACCACCACCGCGACCGTTCTGGCGCGCGCTATCGCCGTCGAGGGCGTGAAGGCCGTCGCTGCAGGGATGAACCCGATGGACTTGAAGCGCGGCATCGAATCCGCCGTCGAGAAGGTCGTGGAAGATTTGAAGGCGCGTTCCCGCAAGGTCGCCAGCAACGCGGAAATCGCGCAGGTCGGCACCATCGCCGCCAACGGCGAAAGCGAAATCGGCCAGAAAATCGCCGATGCCATGGCGAAGGTCGGGCATGAATCGCCCATCACCGTCGAGGAAAACAAGAGCCTTGAGACGGAACTGGACGTCGTCGAAGGCATGCAATTCGATCGCGGCTATCTCTCGCCGTACTTCGTCACCAACGCCGAGAAGATGCTGGTCGAGCTGGAAAATCCTTACATCCTCTATCACGAAAAGAAGCTGGCAGGCTTACAGCAGTTGCTGCCGGTGCTCGAAGCCGTTGTGCAATCGGGAAAGCCTCTGCTCATCGTCGCTGAGGAAGTCGAGGGCGAGGCGCTGGCCACGCTCGTTGTGAACAAGCTGCGCGGCGGCCTCAAGGTCGCGGCCGTGAAGGCGCCCGGCTTCGGCGACCGCCGCAAGGCGATGCTCGAAGACATGGCGATCCTGACGGGCGGTCAGGTTATTTCGGAAGACCTTGGCATCAAGCTTGAGAATGTTACGCTTGCGATGCTCGGTCAGGCCAAGAAGGTTCGCATCGACAAGGACAACACAACCATCATTGATGGCGCGGGCAAGAAAAAGGATATCGAAGCCCGCTGCAATCAGATCCGCGCGCAGATCGAGGAAACGACCTCGGACTACGACCGCGAGAAGCTGCAGGAACGTCTGGCGAAGCTGGCGGGCGGCGTAGCCGTCATCCGCGTCGGCGGTGCGACGGAAGTCGAAGTGAAGGAGCGCAAGGATCGCGTTGACGATGCGATGCACGCGACCCGCGCTGCTGTCGAGGAAGGCATCGTTGCCGGTGGCGGCGCGGCTCTGTTGTACGCCATCCGCGCGATCGAGAAGGTCCGCGTTGCGAACGACGATCAGCGCCGCGGCGTTGATATCGTCCGGCGCGCGCTGGAATCCCCCATCCGCCAGATCGTCGATAACGCAGGGCTTGATGGCTCGGTTGTCGTCGGCCGCCTGTTGGATCAAAAAGATACCAACTTCGGCTTCGACGCGCAGAAAGGCGAATATGTCGACATGCTGAAAGCCGGTATCGTCGATCCGACGAAGGTTGTTCGCATCGCGCTGGAAAGCGCCGCGTCTGTCGCGGGCCTTCTGGTCACCACCGAAGCCATGATCGCCGATAAGCCGGAAAAGAAAGCGCCTACGGGCGGCGGCCACGGCGGCGGCATGGGCGGCATGGGCGATATGGATTTTTAAGCGGCTTTCTTAACGAGGCCTGCTTCGGCAGACCGAGCTTAGAAAACGCTTATCCCCCGAAGCCTCTTGTCCCCCGTAGCTTTAGCGAAGGGGGATTGATGCCAATAGAAACACTTCAAAATTTAGGCCGCGAGGACAACCTCGCGGCCTTTTTTGATGAGAACGGGCAGGGGAAGCATCTGGCGGAAAACCGTTTCTTGTGATAATAAACATCTATGGCAATGGCTGACCCAACATTGACAAAATTCCGCGCAGCACTTGGCGATTTGTACGGCGATCGGCTTGAGCGTGTCGTGTTGTATGGTTCGCGGGCGCGCGGCGATGCGCGGCCCGATTCCGATTATGACATAGCCGTGTTTCTGAAAAATCTTTCGGATCGCTGGGCGGAAATGGATCGGATGGCCGAAATTGGCGTTGGTATTCTTTATGAAACAGGTGGCGTCATTCATGCTATGGCCTACGGGGCCGGTTCGTACAAGGAACACACGCCCCTGATGCATGAATTGCGGCAGGAGGGCGTCGATCTGTGACAGAAGAAACAGACCGTTTTCTCGAAAAAGCTCGCCAGTGTCTGGCAAATGCTCACGCTAATCTCAGCATCAATCTCAATAACGATGCGGGGCGCAATGCCTATCTGGCTGTTTTTCATGCAGCCCAAGCTTTTATTTTCAAGCACCGCAAGAAATCTGCGAAGACGCACGAGGGCGTGCAGAGAGAATTTTCACGTCTGGCAATGAATGATCAGAGAATCGACAAGTCTTTCCCCATCTTTATTTCCCAGGCCTATAATCTGAAAGCTGTGGCTGATTACGAACTGGGACCTGGTTCTTTTATACCAACAGAAAAGGTTAAAGCCGCCATTGAAACAGCCACGCGTTTTGTCGAATGTATCGCCGCACTTCTTGAGAATGACGCTGCGCTTAATCCCTGATTGCCGATGACCGAAATCCGTTTTTATCATCTCACGCGCAAGACGCTGGAACAGGCGTTGCCGGAATTGCTTGAGAAGACGCTTGAACGCGGATGGCGGGCGGTCGTCATGGCGGGGTCTCCGGAGCGCGTCGAGGCGCTGACGCATCATCTCTGGACATACCGGCCCGACAGCTTCTTGCCGCACGGCAGCGCCAAGGACGGCAATGCCGAAGATCAGCCTGTCTGGCTGACGGTGGCCGATGAGCGGCCCAATGGCGCGGAAGTTTTGTTTCTAGTCGACGGCGCGCAAACAGCGCAGCCCGGCGCGTACGCGCGGGTCTGCGAAATCTTCGATGGCAACGATGAGACGGCTGTTGCTGCGGCGCGGGCGCGATGGAAAGCCTACAAGGCCGGAAACCACGATCTTAGAGCATTACCCGTTTAGTTAGAATAGCCTGAGTTTTTGAGATAGGCGCCGCATTCTTCTGGGGAGAAGGCGTCGAGAGCCTTGGCGATGGCGTTCCACAGAGCCTCTACGGTGCGAGCCGCGGCC
>Ga0326728_10001127_pt1 | contig 96759 bp, 60 predicted proteins | sample MB3enrmetagenome_FD_207602 | JGI IMG/M metagenome (GOLD analysis project Ga0326728, IMG submission 207602) | Lab enriched peat soil microbial communities from McLean, Ithaca, NY, United States - MB31MN | ecosystem: Environmental > Terrestrial > Soil > Wetlands > Peat | place: USA: New York...
TTCGGGGAGTAATCCGGGGGAGAACCTGTAACATGCAGAATATAGAGTATTTGATTTGATCATTGGCCGGTTGCCGTACAGACGGTTAGAATCTGGTGACAAGCAATTTTGGGGACTTATCACGCATTTATAAGGGAATAGCATTTCCCTGGTGCGGCCTACCGGGTCTTTAGACGAGCGGAAGATATTTGGATGGCCAATCTCCCTTTTGAACCAGCCAATTGGAGGCTTGAATGCGCATCGGTCGCCTGTCTCTCTTCGCTCTGTTTTTTTCTGTTGTCTGCCTGCCGATTTCAAATCGGGCACAAAACCGCAACGACGCGCCACGCCTCGAAAGGCACGGCGACGCCACGCAATTGGTCGTCGACGGGAAGCCCTTCCTGATTCTCTCCGGGGAGCTGACCAACAACGCAGCTACCGCTCTTGAACCCATGGAGACCATCTGGCCCAAGCTCGTGGCCAGCAATCTGAACACTGTGCTCGTAGGAGTCTCGTGGGCGCAGTTCGAGCCGGAGGAAGGTAAATTCAATTACTCACTGGTGGATGGCGTCATTGCCAAGGCCAGGGAGAACCATCTGCACATCGTCTTTCTGTGGTTTGGCTGCTGGAAGAATGGGACCTCAAGTTATCCGCCCTACTGGGTCAAGAAGGACTATCTCCGCTTTCCCCGCATCCAAGTCGAGGAAGGCAAGACGGTCTCAGTCTCCGGTCCAGTTGAGTTGCTCAGCACCTTGAGCGACGCCACGCGCGATGCCGATGCCCGGGCCTTCACCGCTCTCATGCGCCACATCAAAGAGGTGGATGGGACACAACACACCGTGGTGATGATGCAGGTGGAGAATGAAGTCGGAGTCCTGCGCGATACTCGTGACCGTTCTCCAGTTGCCAACCGCGCATTCGCAGGGCAGGTTCCCGCGGAACTGATGAACTATCTTCAAACCCACAAGGATACCCTGATCCCCGAGTTTCGTGAGGTTTGGGCAGCAAACGGTTATAAAAAGACGGGAACATGGGAAGAGGTATTCGGCCCCGGCAAACCGGCTACCCTGGAGATCCCCATTCAGACCACCGTTTCGCTGCTGGGTCCCCTCGAACATGAAAACAGTTGGCAGCATCTGCACTGGGCATCAGATGAAATCTTCATGGCCTGGAACTATGCACGCTTTTTGGAAAAGGTTGTGCAGGCCGGCAAGGCCGCGTATGACATCCCGATGTACGTGAACGCCTGGCTGCTGGGATTCGCCGGGTAAAGGGTGCAAAACGGCTGGGAGTGCCTGTTGGCAATTGGCTTTCTGCGGAGCAGGGAAAGCGTCTTCTGCGGACCGTAGATGTTGGCAGTCTTCGCGGCAAGCGAGACTACGCAACATTGGCGATTCTTCTGGGTTGCGGGCTACGCCGGGCGGAATTGACCGCGTTGCGCGTCGGAGACATTCAGCAGAGAGAGGAGCACTGGGTCATAGCCGATCTTGTCGGCAAGGGCGGCCACATACGAACCATCCCGGTCCCGGATTGGCTGAAAGCCGGAATTAACGCCTGGACGACAACCGCCGGGATTTCAACCGGAACGCTGTTTCGTTCGATCAACAAGGCTGGCAGGATTTGGGGCTCCGGATTCAGCCCCAAGGTTATTTGGGGTGTGGTCAAAGAGAAAACAAAGGACTGCCAGATTCCTTCACTCGCACCGCACGACCTGCGGCGGACCTGCGCTCGGCTTTGCCATCAGGCTGGCGGTGAACTGGAGCAGATTCAGTTCCTTCTGGGACATGTCTCTGTGCAAACGACGGAGCGGTACCTGGGCTGCAAACAGCGATTTCGCAACGCGGTGAATGATCGGATTGGGCTGGAACCGGACCCGCAGGGATCTCCGTAGATCCCAGATCGCTGGCCGACATTCCGTTACTTATCGCGGCCATGAATATTCAAAGGAAGGTAAGCCAATTCCCGCGGCGTCGCTTGGTGATGATCGCGCCCGATTCCAATTCCGCGTGGGATTCCGACTACTTTTGTGCACCTTAGAGGGCACAGAAGTGTTATTCCCCTTCATGCTGCGGGGGTTCAACTTGATCTCAGGCCAATATTATGCGCAGCCGACGGTCACCAGCCGGCAAATTGTCTGGCAACCCACCAAAGACACCATCGGTGTGTTCAGCAGCAGCGCACTTACCTGCCCTCATTGAAAGCACAAGGGACCTGATCTGGTCAGTCGACACCGACTATCGCCTGGTTGCATTCAATCAAGCGGTTGCCAATGGCTTAAGGCACAACTTTGGCGTGGACCCCCAGGCCGGAATGCGCCTCTCGGACTATTTGCCCCCGGAAAGGGCATCCTTTTGGCCCCCATTGTTCGAGCAAGCCCTTACGCACGGATCTTTCGAGTCCGAATATCAGCTCGCGGACGGCCGTCTCCTGGAGCTTTCGTTCAATCCGATCATCGAGGAAGGTATCAAAACAGGCGTCTCCGTTTTCGGAAGGGATATTACCGATCGCAAGCGTGCTGAGGAAGCGCTCGCGGCTGCAAAAGAAAGTCTGCGAACAAGCGAACTCCGCTACCGCACGGTTTTTGAAACCAGCACAGACTCGATCTGCCTGATTCGGTTGAGTGACTTGACATATGTCGAAGTCAATAGGGCCTTTACTGAAATCAGCGGGTACGGCCGCGATGAGGTGATAGGCCGAACCCTGGACGAGGTCGGAATCTTCGTCAACCCGGATGATGCCGCCGTGGCAGTTGCCATTCTGGAGCGCGACAGCAGGATTACGAATATTGAATTCGAATGCCGAAGAAAGAACGGGTTCAGAATCTGGGGTCTGACCTCCGCGTCAATTATCGAGGTTGAAAATGTCCCTCTCGTTCTTGCAGTTACGCGGGATATCACCGCTGCCAAGGCAGCTGAGGAAGAGATTCGGAATCTGGCTTTCTATGATACGTTGACCGGGCTGCCCAATCGCCGCCTTCTCCTTGAGCGATTGCAGAGCAGTATTGCGGCGAGCACTCGAACTACCGGCATGAAGGCAGTGCTCTTTGCGGACCTCGATCGCTTCAGGAGTGTAAACGACAGTCTTGGCCACGAAGCCGGAGACCTGTTGCTTCGGGAAGTCGCAGCTCGGCTCAGCTCATGTGTGCGCCAATCTGACACAGTGGCGCGATTGGGTGGCGATGAATTTGTCATGATCATCGAAAACCTCAGTGCTAATCCGGAACAGGCTGCGACCGAGGCAGAGTCAATCTCTCGCAAAATCCTGGCAGCGGTCGACCAGACCTACACGATTGAGGGACACGACTGCACCAGTACCTCGAGCATAGGTGTGGCGATGTATGGCGACCAATGGACGACGGCAGATGAGGTCATACGTCAAGCCGAGATTGCGATGTATCACGCAAAGACGGCCGGCCGCAACACGACGAAGTTCTTTTCACCGGTTCTGCAAAATGCGGTGCAAGGCCGGATTGCGATGGAGGAGGATCTCCGTCGCGCAATCGAAGCGAATCAGTTTGTTGTCTACTACCAGCCTCTCTTCAATGGCACCACTATAAGCGGTGTTGAAGCTCTATTGCGGTGGAATCATCCAAAGCGCGGGCTGCTTGGACCAGGGGAATTTATCTCGTTGGCCGAAGAAACTGGCCTGATCCTACCTCTTGGCGAGTGGGTGTTGGAAACGTTGTGTGAGCAGCTCGTGAAATGGGCTTGCCGCGAGGAAACCGCTGCCCTGGTGGTCGCTATGAACGTCAGTGCGCACCAGTTGCACCACCCTCAGTTTGTGAAGACATTTCGGCAGAAGCTTCGCGCGACAGGTGCAAATCCACAGAATCTGGTTCTGGAGCTTACTGAAAGCGTGCTCGTCGAAAACATCGACAGCACGGTTGAGAAGATGGAAGCTCTAAAGCTCACAGGACTCCAATTCTCACTCGACGACTTCGGCACGGGCTATTCATCTCTTTCCTATTTGAAACGCCTTCCGCTGGACTCGCTGAAGATTGACCGGGCTTTTGTCCGCGACATAGAGAGCGACCGCAACAGCGCAGCTATCGCCCAGGCCATCGTCTCTTTGAGTCGTGCAATGGGACTGCAAGTGATAGCGGAAGGCGTAGAGACTCAAGAGCAGTGGTCCTTTCTGCGGCGTATCGGGTGCCTGCGGTTCCAGGGATTCATGGTAAGCCCTCCTCTGCCTATCGAAGAGTTTGAGCGACTATTGCTGGCAGACAAGCTCCGCATTCCCCCGCATATTGAGCGTAGAGAAAAAAGGATCGAATCAAATCTATTCGAAGATGACTTTGGCGAGCTCAGAGGCTTCGAGAATTGGGGGCCAAATTGAAGCGATCGATTGCGATTCCTGTTCTCGCGTTTTGGCTTGCGCTTTCTGGAGCGACAAGTGCTCAGCAATACGCTTTTCGCGCGCTCAGACAAGCGGATGGCCTAAGCAACCTCTCAATCAACGACCTCGCCATGGATCGCGAAGGATTCCTTTGGGTTGGAACGGAGAATGGTGTCTATCGATTCCTTGGGTCAGGATTCGAAAGGTACGGACTCGAAAACGGGCTTGGGGATGTCGACGTACGAGACGTTGTTGCCGACCCTGAGGGCACAGTCTGGGTCGGCACGGAAAAGGACCTCTACCGTTGGGACGGCCAGCGATTCGTTCCCGCCGGGCAACATCCGATTCAGATCGTCGGGGCTCGCCAAATTGCACTCGAAGACGCGCGTCATCTTTTGATCGTTGATAAAGGAAAGCTCTACCGCCTCGAGCATGGTTCCGATGGGCAGATGATCTCGTATTCGCCGGTCGTCCCAGAGAGCCTCTTCGCAACCCATCCCGATCTTCAGCGGATCGTGAGCGTGAGTATCTTGCCAACCCTATTCCGGGACGGAGAAATCTGGATCGGAAGCGTAGACAGGCTCTATTCGCTTTCCAGGAATCTGATCGAAGGCCGCATTCCGGCCGGACGCGGCGGACTCGCGGAGTGGGGCAAGTCCAAAGGTATTCCCCAAGAAGAATGGGAGAGTGTCGTTCTCGATAGGCAAGGCACACTCTGGGCTGCGGGCCTGAAGCACATTGCTATCTTGCGTCCAGGTACCGAGCATTTCGCCGACCGGAGCATTCCCGGCTCGGATCATGGAAGCACCTTTGGCCACGCTCCGATTCTCGAAGATCCGCAGGGTCGAATGTTAGCTTCTGCCGGCGAGGGGGTCGCACGCTGGGATGGGAAGAAGTGGCAATTCATCGGCAGAGAAAATGGACTGACGAGAATCAATTCGATCTCGGGCCTGATATTCGACAATTCTGGCGATCTGTTTCTCGCCGGACGCGGCGACGGTGTGTACGAATGGCTTGGTTATGCAGATTGGCAGGCATGGGGAAGCGAACAGAGCCTACCATCCACCTCCATTTGGTCGATACTTCTCTCGCGGTCGAATCGGGTTTTCCTCGGAACTGAAAACGGACCTGCCTGGATCGATGTGAACAATGGACAATCGGCTCCCTTGCCGTTGCACGGCAAATGGACATGGGGTCGTGTGGCCGCTCTTGGTGATAATGGCGATGGTACATTGTGGGCGGCCGTTTATCCGGGCGCATTCCTCCGTATCGATTTGAAGAGCGGAAACGTGACTCAGATTGCCAAGCTTCCGGGTCGCGTATTAACTGGATTCCAGAGCCCCAGCGGACAGGTCTTCATTTTCACGCGCCAGGGTGTGTATACCCGCCAGGCCTGGAATGCAAGAGCGATTCCGCAACGATTAGCGAGCGCGGAAAAGGCTCTTGGCGAACCCTCGGCTATCCAGTCGGTTCAATCGGGTTGCGGCACACCAGATGGTTCGGTCTGGCTGGTCGGCAATAACCGGATCGTTCGGTCCAAAAACGGGGAATGGACAGCTCCGCCGATATCTGGTCTGCCATCAATCACGGGGACGCTGCTTGGCCTGGCGTGCACCAGGGATGGCTCCGTTTGGATAACCGGCGATGAAACCGGTACCTGGCACCTTCGACCGCAAGGTAATGGCCTGCAGGCTTCGCAACTCGTGCTTCCCCCAGAATTCAGTGCTTTGTCAGGATTGACCATTCACGAAGATCGGCGCGGCTGGATTTGGATCGGGACCGATGTAGGGTTTGTTGCCTGGAACGGTAAGAACTGGCGTCATATCACTGAAGAGTCGGGTCTGATCTGGAACGACACAAACCAAGGCGTGCTCCAGGAAGCGCCGGATGGAAGCCTCTGGATGGGAACCAGCGCTGGTGTCTCCCATCTGCTCAATCCGGAGCATGTATTCGACCCTGTTCCAATCTCTGCCTATGTCTCTGGGATGAAACGCGGGACAGATGACCTTCTGGGAGCCACTCAGGTCACATTGAAAGAGAATGGCCAGCCGCTGCGTCTGCAGGTTTCCTCCCCAACCATGCGCAATCGCAGTGAACTTATATTTAAGCTCAGGCTCATTGGCTTGCGCCCGGTGTGGGAAGAAACAAAGGAAGGAAAAGCAATCTTCACCACCCTGCGCGCCGGATCGTATTCCTTCTCTGCCATGGCATGCAATCCAGGCCTGAATGCCTGCTCGGCTCCGATTTCGATAGACATCAAGGTCCTGCCCCCCTGGTATAGAAGCTTCTGGTTCCTAACTCTGTGTTTTCTGGTCGTCGCTATCCTGGGTTGGTTTGTGATTCAGTTTTATGCGCGCCACTTGCGCAGGCGAAGCGAGGTTCTTGAGAGCCTGGTGACCGAACGAACACGCGAACTGGAGACCAGCCGTGAACTGCTGAAGATTCAAGCCACGCACGATGGCCTTACCGGCATCCTGAATCGGAACGCTGTGTTAAGCGCTCTTGCCGATGAGATGGAGAGAGCACGTCGCGATGGAATCAGTCTTGTTCTGGCCCTGGTAGACCTGGATCATTTTAAGAGAGTGAATGATGAGCGAGGTCATCTGGTGGGCGACGAGGCATTACGAAGATTCGCCGCTGCGATCAACACTTCCATTCGCCCGTACGATCGATGCGGACGTTACGGAGGTGAGGAATTCCTGATCGTGCTCGCGGATGTGCCTCCCGAATTGGCGGAACATCGGTTAAAGAGCCTCCACACCGCAATCACGAATTTGAATGTCGACGACGGTGACAGCGACTTCAAGATCACATGCAGCATCGGCGCGGTGGTCGCACCTCCCTCTCCCACAGCAATGATCGCGGAACAATTGCTTGCGATTGCTGACAGGGCTCTCTACGAAGCCAAGTCCGCGGGGCGGAACCGGGTGAAGCTTAGAGTCTTTAATGAGAATCATCTAGCGATCGGTAAGCGCGCGACTATTGAGGTTTAATGCCGCCAACATTGCGGGGCCGATAATCCCGTAAAGAGCCTTGCTTTACAAAACGCTCCTCAAGACATTGCAAAACAAGCCAGGCTACGTGGGCGAGCAATAAAGAAGAATCCAATGGCCGGCTCCGGAATGCGAAGTGACCCTGTTGCGCCGGTGTCGCGCTGGCGAATCTGCCGGACAGCCTGAACCAGTCTCACAGATGCCTCAACATGATTAACATACAACCAAGTTGGACCATGCCGAGGAAGTTATTGGCGTGGCGCTCCCAGCGGCAGCAAATGCGCCGGAAGTTCTTCAGCCAGGCAAATAGCCGCTCGATCTTCCAGCGGTGTCAATAGCGGCGCAGCGGTCTTCCATCCTGGGTTTTGTGGCGCTTGCGCCGGTCGAGCGTGGGCTCGACCAGCGTGGATTCATCCGGCGAAGCGCTCGCAACCCCGACGGCGACAGGAACACCGCCGCCGTCTGCGATTGCCATGATCTTGCTCCTTTTGCCGCAGCGTGTTGGACCAATGCGATCGCCCCCTTTTTGCCCCGCTGAACGAGGCGTCGACCAACCTCTGGCTCAGATCCAACTTCCCGCGCCATCAGGTCCTCGCACAGAGCCCACAAGATGGCGTCCAGCACCCCTGCGCGCTGCCACTGCTGAAAACGGCGATGGCAGGTTTGATAGGCGCCGTAACGGCGCGGAAGGTCCTTCCAAGGCGCGCCCGTGCGCAGAATCCAAAGAACCCCGTTCAAAGTCTTTCGGGCATCGGCCCAGCGTCCCCCGCGGCCGTCCAGCCGCTGTCGTTCCTGTCGATCCCACTCCACGAAATCGCGAACCCATCCCTATTGAGAATCGCTCAAATCTGCCATACCTCTGGTTTGCTGCAGCTACCGCCAGAATGCAAGCGTTTATTCCTCAGGTACATTAGCGAGACTGGTTCTAGAGTCTGTTATTGACTTTCCGCTGATTCCGCAACCAACCAGCTGACCCTGTAACAACTTCTATCGCTTACCCGGAATCCGACAGTAGAATGGTGCCAATGCCCGCTGCCGCGCTCAGCTATATCGACTCCAACGGCCGCCACACCCTGGTTCTCCGCGGCGACTCCACCACTCTCGGCCGTTTGCCCGGCCAGGACCTGGTGTTGAGCGATCCGCTGGTCTCGCGGCGTCATGCCGTCATCGTGCATGAGAACGGCGCCTATGCCGTCATCGACCAGAACAGCACGCATGGAACCTTTCTCAATGGGGTCCGCGTGGAGCGGGCCGAGCTTCTTCCCGGCGACGAACTGCGCCTGGGTTCGCTTAAAGGCGTGCCGCTTCATTTTCACGAGCAAAGCGACGAGGAAGATACCGCCGGCCCATTCCGATCGTCGCATGGAGAACTGCTCGCCTCGCTCCGCCGGCTTCGCGAGAAACACGGTGACAAGGCGGCACCAGCGCCGAGCGACCTGGAGCGGCTCAAGTTCCTTCTCGATGCGGCCCGCAAGCTCAACGAAGGCAGCGCCGTTGATGAGATCCTGGGCGCGCTGCTGCAACTGACCCTCGAACTCACCGGCGTCGAACGCGGATTTGTCTTTCTTCGCGACGGCGACTCGATGCGCATGGCGCAGGGCCTGGAGGCGGATGGCACACCGCTTCAAGAAGACTCCACCATCTCGCGCAGCGCCATCCAGAAGGCCATCGAAAGCAACCAGAAATTCTCCATTAGCGACACGCTTGCAGATGCGCGCGCCTCCGAGTGGTCGAGCGTAATGGCCCATCGCATCCGCAGCATCTATTGCATTCCGCTGCGCAAGCGGGTCTCAACCTCCGGTCCGGCTCAACTCTTCGGTTTGCTCTATCTCGACAGCCAGATCAAGCCCGGCTCGCTCTCCGAGCTCGACCATCAGCTTCTCGACGCCATCGCCAACGAAGCGGCTGCACTGGCCGAAAACGTCCTGCTGGCGCAGGCCGAGTTCGAAGGGCGGCAGGCGCGCGAGGAGCTGGCCATCGCCGCCCGCATCCACAGCGGCCTTATGTCTGTGTCGTTGCCCACGGCGCCATATGCAACGCTCGCGGCCCGCAGCATTCCCTGCCACGAGATCGGCGGCGATTTCTACGACGTGGTTCTTCTCGACGATTATGTCTGCGCCGCCATTGTCGATGTCTCGGGCAAGGGAATCACCGCTGCCATCGTGGCCGCAACGTTGCAGGGGATTCTTCACGCGCAGTTGCTTGCGCGCCAGGGTCTCCCGCAGATCGCATTGCTGATCAACGAATTCCTGTGCACCCGCAACGTGGGCAAATACGCCACCATGGTGGTGGTTCGCCTCTTCGCCGACGGCCGAATCGAGTACCTCAACTGCGGCCACATCCCTCCAGTTGTCATATTGGGCGGCGAGGTGCGCCAACTCGAGGAAGGCAGCCTGATCGTCGGCCTCATTCCGGGAGCCACGTACGCATCGGCGTACGATGTGCTGCGTCCCGGCGAGCGGCTTCTGCTGGTAACTGACGGAGTGACTGAAACCGAAAATACGAAAGGGGATCTTTTCGGAATCGCCGAATTGTGCAAGGCTGCGCTCGATCAGGGCATCGACGGAATCCTCGACGCCGTGGTGCGGTTTCGCTCCCCCGCTGAAGCCCTCGACGACTGCACGCTGCTCGACATACGCTACACGGGCCGGCCTTAAAACGTCCTTCGGTACTCCACGCGAAACAGGTTTCTGTACCAGATGTCCGACGTAATCCCCAGGCCGTATCCGGCATAAATCGAGCTGCCGTCGGCAAAGTTCAGGCGCCCGCCCAACTTGGCGTTGAACACGTTGATTCCGGCCGCCGACTGCACCACGTTGTTCGCGCCCGTCTGCAGGCCTCCAAAAACATGCCACGCCACCAGTTCCAGTACCGGCGCAAAGCTGTTCTTGTCGCGCTCGATCAGCCGGTAACTCGGCCCCAGCCCGTCTCGGCCAGATTCTTGGGATTGACGCCCTCTTTCGGCGCGTAGTTGGCCTCGGTGTCGCGCTGGAAGCGCCGCTTCAGTTCGTCGAGATGCGCCTTGTCATCCGGCTGCCGGGGAGCAATGCCGAGCGCGGCTTGGGCGAGCGACGCCGCGGGCATTGGCTCCAGGTCGTACCGGCCAGTGGCGCCATTGATGCCGTTAAAATACAGCAGCGCAGCGGAACCGCTCATGGCTGTCCCTCAGTTGTTCGCAAACAGAAAGAGACCGGGGCGGAAATCGGCAGTAATCTTCGCAGTGGGGAAGGCCTCGGTGACTCTGTATCAATAAACTTAGAGGCGAATTACGACTTCCGCAAGGTAAACGGAAAGAGAAACTGGGATGGGGTGTCGAGAGAGTCGCCGGCTGCACGTTTGGTACAGCCAAACCGGGGTGCAGGGCGGAACTTGCATGAGTTGCCGCCCTGCGTCCGTATCGTTTTCTTTCGATCCCGTGAGGTTTTCGGTGGATTGCCGGCTAGGCCCAACAGAGCAAGGCGTAACAACGGAGCGCACGAGCACTGTTCTGCTCAATCTTGCGTTTCCCTAGTTCTTACTTGACGGAGGATTTCCAGCCACGCTGAACGCAATTCCCCCCAAACCGGGCTTGATGACCAGTAGAGGAGGAGTCTGGGGCGCGCCAAAATCGAAGAAGCTTGGAGCCTGGTACTGCGGTGGTTGTGTGAAGACGCCGTAGGCAACCAAGCCCACGGAAGAGACCGTGTAGGTAACGCTCTGTCCGGGGGAAAGGACAACTGAGGCGCCTGGTGCGGGTGAGAGAATCGCGGCGGTAGCGGGGGAAAAATACAGAACCGCATTCACTCCCTGTGCTGCCGTGAACGTCACCTGCGCGCCCACTGCAAGCGGGACGCTCTCAACGCTCGGAACGCACAGGCCCATGCTGTCGTAGCTCAGGATGATCGGGGAAGTGCTCATACCGCAGAACTTATCCCTTTTTGCTGGGCCTGTCCAGTAAATGTTTTTGTTTTGCTTGAGCTAGAGCCTTTTCGAAAGCGGGATCCTGTCGCAATCCGGCTAGCTCGGGCTCATGTTCGAACTGGACAGAGTGGTAACCAAGAGCCAGCGCCTTGGCGATCAGCGGTATCGCCTGGTCGCGCTTGTGCAGCAGCTCATATCCGTCGCCCGCGATGTACAGGATGTCAGCCGAATCCGGATCGAGCGCCACGGCCTGGCGCAATAGCGGCAGCGCATGCACCGCGTCACCGAGGGTCGCATGATAGCCACCTAACAATCCCAGCAGCATTGAGTCCTGCGGCGACTCCCTGCGTGCCGCCTCGGCCAGATCGATGGCCTTCAGGTAATTCTTGACTGCCTCATTCCGGCCATCCGGCGCGCGCAAATATGCCGATCCAAGGTTTCCCCACGCCATGTAATACGTTGGGGCGAGGTCGAGCGCCCTCTTACTCGCCTCAATTGCTCTCTGGTAGTTCCCCTCTGACTTGTAAATCTCCGCAAGATCTGAATATCCCTCAAAAGCGGGCTGCAGCTCGACCGATCTCTCCAGACTCTTCTCCGCGTCCGGCAATCGGTCCAGTTGCATATCAACCAAACCTATGTCCTGCAAGGCAATTGCATTGTCGGGCGAGATCTTTATCGCGTTCTGGTATTGCGTTGATGCATCAGTGAGCCTTCCGTCGTTGTAGTAGTACACCCCCAGCAGCACCGGCCAGCGCCAGTCTTCGGGCGCCAGGTCGATCGCCTTCTCGACTGCAGCAATCGCATCGCTGGCGCGCCCTTCGGCACTGTAAACTTCGGCTTCAGCGCCATAGGCCTCGGCGCTGCGCGGATCGAGCTGCATCGCCTTTTGCGCCTGTGTGGTGGCCAGCGCCGTGTTGCCGGTCATCGCGCTCATCCGCGCCAGCGTTACATAAGGCGGAGCCAGGCTCGCGTCAAGCGCAATCGCCCGGTTGCATGCCGTCTGCGCCTGATTCAGTAAGCCGGGTTGTCGAGTCACCCGGTACTGTTGAAACCCAGCCCGGCAAAGACCCGACTGCGCCAGCGCAAAGTTCGGATCTGCAGCAATCACCTTGTTCAGCAGCTCGATGGCGTCAGTCACATTCCTTTTCTTGTCGTATCGCTTCAGAAGCGCATCGGCCTTTAAATACTCGCTGTTCACATCGGCCGGGGCGCCGGTCGCCGAGGGCCCGGCGGTTTTGCGGTGAAAAATCTCCGTGCGCCAGAAAATCACCACCAGGGCAGCTGCAACCAGCACCAGAACCGCAACCGTACTCCAAACACTCGCGTTCTTTGCCTCGTCTTCCGTAGGGCTGATCTTCTCCGCCGGAAGTCCCAGCGTCTCGCTCAACGCGCTCGACAATGCCCCCGCGCTTCGAAATCGCTTCGCCGGGTCGGCGTCGATGGCCTTTTCAATTACCCTCGCGAACGATTCCGGCAGATCGGGCCGGTAATCGAGCAGCGAGAGGCCCGCCGCGCCATTGGCTGCTCGCGGATGGTTCTTTCCGGAGGCCAGGACCGCCGATGCAGCGGAGGTCGGCTCGTCCCCCGTCGTCTGGGATTTCGCCAACGAAGGCGCGCCGCCTTGGGGGAAATGCCCCGTAACCAGGAAGAAAAGAAGCACGCCGACGGCGTAAATGTCGGTGGCAACCGAGGCCTCAGCGCCGCGGAACAGCTCCGGCGCCATGTACCGCGGCGTGCCGGCCAGTTCCTGCTCGCGCGTGGTGAGCGAGGTCAGTCCAAAGTCCATCAGCAGAATCCGCCCGCCCTCTTCGCGCATTACGTTTTCTGCCTTGATGTCGCGATGCACCAGCTCCGCCCGGTGCACGGCGCTCAGCGCCTTGGTCACGTCCACGCCAATCAGCGCAGCCTCGCGGTAGCCAAATGGACCCTGCTCTCGCACCAGCGCCGCCAGCGTCTTGCCCTGCACAAAGTCGGTCCAGAAGCCGACCCGCCCGCCATGCCGGTCCACACCGTAAATGGGGAGGATATTGGTGTGCCGCACCGCGGCCAGCGCCCGCGCCTCGCGCAGCAGCTCCTCATACTGCGCATCCTCATACCCCTCGCGCGGCAGCAGAATCTTGAGGCCCACTTCGCGATGCAGGCTCGGATCCCAGGCGCGGTACACCTCGCCGAAGCTGCCCCGGCCTACCCGCTCTACCAGATCGAACTGGCCCCACTTCTTTTCGGCCGCGCCATCGGCAGGGCTATCGCTGGGCGCGAAGGGCGATTCGGACATAAATCCCTTCAACCGGTCGTTCTCTTCGAGCAGGGCTTCGGCCATCTTGCGCAAGGCCGGTTGTCCCTGGCACTTGCGATCAAGAAACGCGGACCGCTGCTCCGGCGGCAGATCGAGAGCTTCTCCGAATAACTGCTCCGCTGCCTGGTTTTGGTTTTTCGACGGGCTCGTCATGAAGCTGATTTCGATGAGGCCCTTATGAGGGTTTCAGAGTACCATGACCGAAGAGTCCGTCATTGACTTTCCGCAGGCGGCGCTACGAGCGAAAATCCGGTCAGAACCGGGGTCCCCACGGACAGGTCTTCGTCCGTGGGGTGGAGACGAGTCCGAGCCCGAATGCTTCAGCGGCTCCAAGGTCGAGCGCGAGAACAACGTATGACCGGATTTGCGCCGAGGCGGATCGTTCGTCGCTGACAGACACCAGATATCCACTCCATGAACATGGTTCATGGGGCTCCGGTGTATGCGCCGCTCCTCTCTCCTGGAACGCGAAAAACCCGGCTCCCGTCGCCGCCATCCCAGTAGTGCGAACAGGCCCAAATAGTTTGTAGCTCCACAACGTCGGCTGCTGGCCACCGGCTGCTGGCATTCAGTCCCTTAGTCCCTCAGCCCCTCAGTCCCTTAGTCACTGCCTTTCGGCAAGAACGCAATCCTCATCTCCGCAACTTCAATCTTGTTCAATCCCGACATCACGCTGGGGTCGGCGTCACCCAGTGCCTGAGCCTCGTCCTCTGTCTCCGCGTGAACAGCAAGCACCCCGTACACGCCGCGCTTATCGAGCACAGGTCCGCCGAGAACGCACACGCCTTTCTCAAAGAGCGCCTTCCAGTAGAGAAAGTGCTGATTCATCAGATCGAGTTCCGCGGGGCTCGCGTCCTTATCGAATGTCGGTCGCGGGGGAATGATGCGGATGAACCAGCTTTTCATCGGAGCCTCCGGTTTGGGTGACGGATTAACGGCGGGAGCCTGTCCAACAAACCTCGCCGCACTCGCGCTCGCCTGCCTGCTATTCGGCCAGCTTTCCAATCTGATTGCGCCAGTCCAGCGACTCCACAAACGCCTTCGATTCGCGCCATCCCGGTTCCACAATCACGTGCAGTTCGAGATACACCCGCGTGCCGAGCAGCGACTCGATCTTGCGCCGCGCTCCCGTGCCTATTTCTTTTAACTTCGACCCGCCTTTGCCAATCAGGATTGCCTTCTGCCCCGCGCGCTCGCAGTAGATCGCAGCCATGATCCTGGTCAGCGGGTTTTTCGCCCCCGGCTCCGGCTCAATGAATTCCTCCACCACCACCGCGGCGGCGTACGGAACCTCTTCGCCGGTCTCAATCAAAATGCTCTCGCGAATCAGCTCGGCCACCATGAACCGAACCGGCTGATCGGTGTACTGATCCTTGGGGAAGTACCGCTGCCCCTGGGGCAGCGCCTCGACAATCTTGCGAACCAGCACATCAAGGCCGTCCCGCTTGCGCGCGCTCACCGGAATCACCTGCGCAAATTTGTACTGCTTTGTGAGCGAATCAATCAGCGGCAGCAGCTCATCCTTGCGAATCAAATCAATCTTGGTCAGCACCAGGAAGACCGGACAATCCACCTTCTGCACCAGCGAGAACAGAAACTCATCCTCATTCGACGCGCGTGCCCCAGAGCCTGCCCTGAGCTTGCCGAATGGTCCCGACTTTGAGACTTGGATGGGACTTGCCCCCTTCTCCGAATTGGGTGCCCCATGTCCCTCGCTTTTGGGGACATGGGAGGGATTTTCCCCTATCTGAAGCCTCCGCGTTACGTCCACCAGCACCAGCACCAGGTCCCGCGACTCCAGCGCGTCGTGAACCTCCTGCAGCATTCGGCGGTCGAGCTGCGTTCCGGGCTTGTGCACCCCGGGCGTGTCCACAAACACGATCTGTGCCGCAGGGTTTGTGCCTTTGCGCGCCGGAGTCTCAAGCACGCCCAGAATGCGGTTGCGCGTAGTCTGCGGCTTGGCCGTAACAATGGCCACCTTCTCGCCCGTCAGGGCGTTGAGCAGTGTGCTTTTGCCCACGTTCGGGCGACCGATAATGGCTACAAATCCTGACTTCACGCGCGCCTCAGCTCCTGACTGAGTGTACGGCATCATGTAGGTTTGCGACTGGTATCCGGTTGTCGAGAGACTGATTCTCGCCCCACGCATTTCCCATCCCCGCTTCATTGGTATATAAATTCAACCGGTGATTCGGCAGGTACTCGAGGAGTTCATCACGTCATGCACATCAGATCTTCTGCAGTTGCCGGCGGTTCGTTCGCGCATCGCCTCGTCATAATGTTTGCCGCCGTTTGGCTTGTGGGCGTTCACGCGGGTTTCGCCGCCTCGGCGCCCAACGCGCAGCCCCTCGCTCTCGCCCCGCCCATGGGCTGGAACGACTGGGCTCACTATCAATGCGGATTCAACGCGCAGACTATCCTGGACAACGCCGCCGCGCTGGTGAAGACGGGCCTTGCGGCGCACGGATACAACACCGTCACCATCGACGACTGCTGGATGCTGAAGACCCGCGATGCCCAAGGCAACCTGCAGCCGGATCCCGAGAGGTTTCCCCAAGGCATGAAGCCCGTGGCCGATGCCATCCATCGCCTCGGCCTCAAATTCGGCATTTACGAGGATGCCGGTTTCAACACCTGCGGAGAATTTGCCGGCAGCGGCTGGCCCAAAGGCGCCGGATCCAATGAGAATAGCGATCACTTCCTGCAGGATGCGCGTCTCTTCGTCTCCTGGGGCGTGGATTATCTGAAGCTCGACGGCTGCAACTTGTACGTGAAAGACCCGCACGACGCGAAGGAAAACCTCGCGGCTTACCGCAAGGCCTACGCCGCGGAACAAGCCGCGCTCAAAAGCGTCGGCCGGCCCATTGTCTTTTCCGAGTCGGCTCCGGCCTACTTCGAGTTCAGCCCCCAGTGGTACGACGTGCTGACCTGGGTTCGCGACTACGGCCAGCTTTGGCGCGAAGGCGACGACATGGCCAACTACAGCGCGAAGACCCCCGATCAGCCGCGCTTCAAGAGCGTGCTGTTCAACTATGCCTACAACCTGCCGCTGGGCCGCTTCCAGAAACCCGGCAACTGGAACGATCCTGACTTTATCATCGCCGGCGACAGCGGATTGAGCCTGGCCGAGTCCCGCAGTCAGATGGCTTTATGGTCCATGATGTCGGCCCCGCTCATTCTCAGTTCCGTTGTCGGCAAGCTCAGCCCCGATGCACTGGAGATTCTGGAGAATCAAAGAGTGATTGCGATCGATCAGGATCCTCTGGGCCGGACGGCGACGCTTATTCGGCGCACTCCGAAGATGGATCTACTGTTGAAGCCGCTCAAAGGGGGCGATTACGCAGTCGCCCTGCTCAATCGCGGCGATGCGACCTTGCAAATTCAAATCCATCCCGCCGAGCTGGGCTTTGCGGCAGCCTCCGGCTGCAGTCTCGATGCCGAGAATCTCTGGAGCGGCAAGCGTGAACCGTCGATTTCTGCTTTAGAGGCTAGTGTCGCATCGCACGATACAACGATCTGGCGCGTTCATCCGCATGCTGGCTGCGGCGCGCCAACGCGCACCGGCGCCATAGTAATGACCACCGACAAACCGCATGAAACCATCGACGGCTACGCGCACTGCCTGGCCGCTTCGGGCACAGTGGAGGATTGTTCGGGCACGCCGGCTGAGACATGGACGTTCACGGCACACGGCGAGCTGAAATCTGCAGAAAGTTGCCTTGCGGTTGCGGACGGCAAGCCCGCGCTCGAACCATGTAACGGCAGCAATGCGCAGCATTGGAATTACACGCTTGCCGGCAACCTGGTGAATGCCGGCAACAAGATATGCCTGACCAATGAGTCGGCCGGGGCAACCGGGCAAACCGTGAGCCTACAGGCTTGCGGGCACAATGAGCTCAATCAGATCTGGTCGCTGCCGAACTGAGCCTGTTTTCTATTCCGTGCTCTTTTATCCCTCCCTTTGCGCGCAATTTCCTGTTTCTGCGCTACATTGAAAACCGAGACATTGAACCACTTGGATCATCGCACCAAAATCGCTGCAAATCGCAGCCGTAACTCCTTTGTTATCTAATCTTCGTCCTCTAACTCTTTTGTTTTCAACGGGTTACGGGAGGGTCTGGAGATATATAAGTAGTTGAAAACAAACCACTTAACCCCTCTTCATAGGGGGGAGGGGGATACCCGGGAAAATGAACTCTGAACTGCACTTCCCACACGATGCCGAAGAATCCTGGCGCTGCTAACACCCTTCCTTTTCCGGGGTATCATCTCCGCATGACGCCCACGGGCCAGACCGCGCGCCTCATCCTCAAGCCACTCACGCTCGAGGACGTGCCGCAGATTCAGGCCGTGTTTCCCCAAGGGGAGATCGTGCGCTACCTCAAGAACATCGTTCCCTGGCCCTATCCGCCCGACGGCGCGCTGACCTACATCCGCGACATGGCGCTGCCGGCCATCGAACGCGGCGAGGAGTGGATCTGGACCCTTCGCCTCAAATCCGCGCCGGACAAAATCATCGGCAGCATCACTCTCGCCGACCGCGAAGCCGACCACCGCGGCTTCTGGCTCGATCCCGCCTTTCAGGGCCAAGGCCTGATGACCGAGGCATGTGTATGGGTCAACGACTTCTGGTTCGAGACGCTCTCGAAGCCCGTCCTGCGCGTGTCAAAGGCCGTGCCCAACTATGCCTCGATCCGCCTGTCAGAAAAAATGGGCATGCGCCTCGTGGGCCACGGCGAAAAAGACTACGTCTCGGGACATTTCCCGAGCGAGAAATGGGAGATTACGGCCGAAGAGTGGAGGGAGTGGAAGGCGGAGGGCAGCCTTTAGCTCTTAGCTTTCAGCTTTCAGCCAAGTGCATCACCTCACTCCGTCCCGTCCTCATCCTTCACCGGCGGAAACACCCTCAACCGCTCCACCTTGTGCGTGGTCGATGCCACGACCTCCGCGCGCACGCCCATCGGCTCAAGCATGACCACCTCGCCGGCCAGCGGTATGCGCCCCGCGATCTCGCTCACGAGGCCGCCGAGCGTCGCCGCTTCGTGCTCCCCGCCCAGCTCAACCGATTCGCCAAATAAATCGCCCAACTGGTCGACCGGGAAGTTGCCCGGCAAGACCCACGCGCCCGAGGGCTCGCGCTGCGGCTCTTCAATTTGCGTACCGGTTTCGTGCTCGTCGCGGATGTTGCCTACAATCTGCTCCAGCAAATCCTCAATCGTCACCAAGCCCGCCACGCCGCCGTACTCATCCACCACAACGCGCATGTGCTGCTGCTCGCGCTGCATCTCGCGCAACAGTTCGTAGCCGCGCTTGGTCTCAGGCACAAACTCCACTGGCCGCTTGATCGAGGCCACCGTGCGCGTCTGCATCTCTTCGTCGGTAATCTGCAGCAGGTCGTGGGCAAACGCAATGCCGTTGATGGTGTCGAGCGAGGAGGAATACACCGGCACGCGCGAGAAATTATGCTGCTTCAGCAGTTCCAGGAACCGCTCGAGGGTAATCGCTTCGGGCACCGCAAAAACCTCAGGCCGCGGCGTCATCACCTCGCGCACCAGCTTGTCGCCGAACTCCACCGCCGACCGCACCAGGTCGCTGTCGCTCTGCTCCAGGATGCCCTCTTCCTCGCCGGCCTCGATCAGCGCCTCAACGTCGGGCGCCGGCTCCTCAGCCGGGTCGACCGGATGCTCGGCCAGCGAAGCCACCGAGAAGAAGAAGCGGATAAAAACGGTAATGGGCGTGATGAGCCAAAGCAACAGGCGGATGGGCCACACCAGCCGCGCGGCCCACAGCCCCTTGGTGCGATTGAACAGGAGCGACGGGATGAGCTGGTTGCAAAAGACCACCACCAGGATGACGCCGAGGACGGCCTGCGCAATCTCAGCCGCGTTGGGGGGCCCCAAGTGCGGCGCGCGATCGAAGAGCACCGCGCCCACCCCCAGCGCGATAATCCCCAGCGCCAGTTGCTGCAGCACCGCGGCCGAGAGCGCCGCATGTTCGCGGCTCAGCCCGATCTGCGGCTCCACGCGCTCTTCCCACGCGTCAAGATTTTCCTGCATCTCGCGGGTGAGGATCTTGCCGAACTCGGAATAGATGCGGCTGATATAGGAGGCCAGCGTGGCGATGGCCGCGAGGAGAAGAACCAGAATTGCGCCGCCGAGGCTCATGGCTTGGGCCTCCGCGCCGTCTTCCTGACTCCGCTTTCCTCCGCCCTCTCAATCAACCCCAGCGGCAAACCAAATCTGGCGCGCAGCAGTCCCTCGCGGTCGGCCATTTTGCCGTCATCGGTCTCGTGGTCGTATCCGGCCAGGTGCAGCAGCCCGTGCAGCATCAAGATCTTCAGTTCGCAGGTGAGCGCGTGGCCCTGTTCGGCAGCCTGCCTGCGCGCGGTATCAACGCTGATGGCAAGGTCGCCGGCCAGCCCGCCCGCCGCCGGCCCTTCCGCCGGAAACGAAAGCACGTCGGTAGCCTTGTTCTTCCCGCGAAATTCGCGGTTGAGCTTGCGGATCGCCTTATCCGTCGTGAGCAGCACGCTCACCTCGCCGCGCAGACGCACCGCCTCCTGCGCTTCGCGCAAAAACCGGTTGAGCGTGGCTGGGGTGGGCAGCCGCTCTGCCCAGGGCAGCGCAGCCCGGCGCCATTTGCCGCTGGGAGCAGCCGCACTGGAACGCGGCACGCGGCCGGAGCCCCCGCGGACGGGCAGCTCCTTGAGCGGGCTTCCGTGGGGTATTGGGCCGGGGTCCAATTCTGGATCGAGGAGGATCATCTTGCGCGGGGCCGGCTGGTCTTAAAAAGCGCAGCTCCGGGTCTGATTTGATGATACGCGAACGGGAAAAGGCGGGCGCTCGCATCCTTCGCGCGAGGTCAAAGCACGGTGGCCAGTTTGGCCAGGACCAGGTCGCCGTATTCAACGTCCTTTTCGGCAAACTCAGCTTTATTAGTAATGGTGCTGAAGTCGAGAAACACCTCGCCCTCGTCGTCGCCTTTGTCCGAATTGATAAATATCTTCATCGCGGTCCAGGTACCGGGAGGGTTACTGCGAAAACCTCCGTCCGGATCTCGTGTCCGATTCTGGCCCAAAATCACGTAATCGAATGGAAGACGACTCGCTCGCTTGAAATTCTTCGGAGCATATTTGGCTTCAAGCGCCTTCTTGAGATCGGCAACCAAAACGCTGGCATCCGAGCCGGGCTCGGCAATAATCGCTCCCTCCCCAGTCACAAACTTGAAATTTTGGGGCGTCTCGGAGCCGAATTCCTTGCCCGGGCCGATTTCGAACCTGAACCTTGCGATTTTTCCCTGAGATTTGTAGGCGGCAAGAAACGCCCTTGATCCATCCGAGCTTTGGACCGGCTCAATATCGAAGAGAACCGAATGCGAGTCCTGGAGCCCCGGCTCCGAAACTGTACCTTTTGACGCCGGCTGCTTCAGACCTGTTGACGAAGCTTGCTTCGGCTTGCACGCCGAGGCGCACAGCACGATCGCACAGGCGCACATTGTAGCGAGGAGGGATTTCATACAAGCCAACGTAGCATAAATGCGCGGGCCGCAGTCCTTCATCGACTGCGGCCCGCATCCTACTCCCTGTTGCCTACTCCCTATTCCCTGTTCTACTGCGGCTTGGCCGGATGGGCCGGCTGCGTCTGCGGGCGTTCTTCGCGGGCGGGGGCGTCCACCTCGATCGAGCCGGTGAGCGGCAGCTCCTGCTGCTGCGGCTTTGAGGACTCGTAGGCGCGCACAATGCGCTGCACCAGGGCGTGGCGCACCACGTCGGAGTCGACAAAGTGGCAGAAGACGATGCCCTCAACGCCGTCGAGCACGTTGATCGCGTCCAAAAGGCCCGATTTGCGCGGGTTGGGCAGATCGATCTGGGTAATGTCGCCGGTGATGACGGCCTTGGAGTTGTTGCCCATGCGGGTGAGGAACATCTTCATCTGTTCGATAGTGGTGTTCTGGGCCTCGTCCATGATGATGAACGCGTCGTTGAGGGTGCGGCCGCGCATAAACGCCAGCGGCGCAACCTCGATGACGTTTTTCTCCAGCATCTTCTCCACGCGCTCCGGCTCCAGCAGGTCGTAGAGCGCGTCGTAGAGCGGGCGCAGGTAGGGATCGACCTTCTCCTGCAGAGTACCGGGCAAAAAGCCCAGCCGCTCGCCGGCCTCAACCGCGGGCCGCACCAGCACAATGCGGCCGATCTTCTTGGCGTTCATGGCGGCCACGGCCATGGCCACGGCCAGATAGGTCTTGCCGGTGCCGGCCGGGCCTACGCCGAAGACCATGTCGTTCTGCTCGATGGCTTCAACGTAGCGCCGCTGGTTGAGCGAGCGCGGCTGCACAATGCGCTTGATGCCCGCCGAGCGCTGCTTGCCCGCCTCGGCCACCGAACGCAGCGTGGTCGCCGGGTCGGCCACCACCAGGCGCAACATGCCGTTGAGTTCTCCATTGTGGGGGTTGATGCCCTGCCGCCGCAGGGATTCAAAGTCCTGGAAGATGCGCTGCACTCGCGCCACTCCCTCGTCGGCTCCCTCTACGTGTACGGCGTCGGAGCGCAGATCGATGCGGACGCCGAGCGAGTCTTCCATCAGCCTGAGATTTTCGTCGCGGGTGCCGAACAGCGGCTCCAGGTTGGGGGTGATCTCCAGTTCTATCTTCAAAGGGATTTATAGCCTCCAGAGACGGGTTGAGGGTGATGAAAGAAACCGGCCGCTACCCCGAGGGCGACGGCCGGCAAGGACAAGTGGACTTGTGCGGCAAACCTTGCAGAGGCGAGCAAGGAAGCTGAGGGAACCAAGGGAGCTGGCTGCTGGCTTAACGGGAACCGGGGAACAGCAGGCAGGACGGAGCGCTTGCTCTGGGCTGCCTGGAAGGACCGCGGGATGGTATTGGCGACCAAATCCGGTATCTGGCCTTGAGAGTAGCGCGACCGGTGCGGCGCGTCAATTCCGCCTCTCGTTAAATTTGATTGAGCAAGTGCCTAGGCGGATACCTGCGCTGAGTGCGATTGCGAAGTTGCAGATGAGAGACCGCGGACGCGCGAAGCGACTGGTATGGCGCCTGCGGAGGATAAAATTGAGCTATGCCCTCCAAAACTAAAGAATTTCGCCGCCGCATGAAGAGCGTCCTCCTGGGGCCGGACTGGGCTTACCGGCTTTCATTGCGGCTCAGGTTCGGCGCGGGGGGGGGGGGCGGAAAACGGTATAAACCGGGCGTTCACGGCGACGCCGCTGCCTAATGGGACCTTGCGGAGCACCGCGGAGTGGAAGCAGGCGCTGGAGCAGGGCAGGCGGCTGCGGGTCCCGCTGCATCGCAGTGACGAGAAGAACTGGGACCACCTGGCTGCGGTATTCGCCATCCTGGCTGAGACTACACCCTCGGCGCACGTCTTGGATGGTGGCGCGGAGCTCTACAGCAACCTGCTGCCGGCGCTTTTTGTCTGTGGCTATCGGGAGCTGATCGGGATCAACCTGGACTTCAAGGCTCCGGCGCGGCGGGGGCCTATTCGTTATGAGCATGGCGACATCACGCAGACCAAGTTTGCCGAGTGCTCCTTCGACGCCGCCTGCTGCATGAGCGTGATCGAGCACGGAGTGCCGCTCGAAGGCTATTTCCGCGAGATGCACCGGATTCTGAAGCCCGGCGGCCTACTGATCACGTCGGCCGATTACTACCCTACCCCGATCGATACCAGCGGCCTATGTGCTCACGGCGCGCCGGTGAAGATCTTCACGCGAGCTGAGATCGAAGCAGCCCTGCGGCTGGCTGAGGAGACCGGGTTCGAGCTGACGGGCGATGTGAATCTGGATTGCGATGAAAAGCCGGTGCGCTGGGACCAGTACAACCTGGATTACACGTTTGTGATCTTTACCTTGCGGAAGAGGTGATCGACGCCCGGTAGTGGGTCAGTTTGAAAAAACGATCCCTCAGGGGCTAAAGCCCGAGATTATTTTTCTCGATTTATGTACGGGCTGAAGCCCGTACCCTTCAAACTGAGCCACTACCGGGCGCCCCCCGCCATTGACCCCCCATCCCCTTTCCCGTAAACTGGATAATTGCGAGGGATGCGGATTGAGCTGCATTCCGGTTCCGCATCATTTTCCCTGAACATCTGGGGCCCTCACCGGGTCTGCCGGCAGCAGGGCTGAAATCAAGAAGGAATATCCATGGCAAATCATGTTTCAGCGCTCAAGCGCGCCCGCCAGACAGAGACGCGCACCGAGGTCAACCGCGCCAACCGCAGCCAGGTGCGCACCAGCCTTCGCGCCGTCCGCGAGGCCATCACCAAGGGCGACGCCAAGGCCGCCCAGGCCCAGTACCGCGAGACGGTTGCGACCCTCGACAAGAGCGTCCAGAAGGGCGTTCTGCACGAGAACACCGCCTCCCGCTACAAGGCGCGGCTGAACGCCCGCCTGAAGGCCGTGGCAACAGCCAAAGCGTAGTTGGGCGCAGCCGGAAGGCTGCCAAAGATCTCGCAACGACGAACAGCCGGGAGCGACCCCGGCTGTTCGTGTTTCTGTCGGCCTTTGAGCACGCCAATGTCCGCCCGCCAGGCTATTTCTTCCCCGCCGGCCGAATCGACGCCACCATCGCATTCAGTTGGGCCTGGGTCAGAGCCGACGCGTCATCCGCATCACTTGAAACCTGGATGCGAATTTGCCTGTCATTCGAGTCAAATAGCTTAAACATAATGCGAGATCGGGGCTTTGCGGGATCGCCGAACTGAAAGCCCCGCAACTCTCCTGCTTCAATCTTATGCACGCTCTTGAAGTTGATCATCTGGAGTTCCTTGAACGACAGAAGCATAAAAAGCTGCACGTTCTTCCTCGGGGTCCACCACTTTGCTTCATTGGGATTGGCGGCTAACTCGTCGGCTGTAAGTTGGTAGAAGGAGCCTCGATCTCGATCGCTGAACAGTTTCTTGGCGTCGGGATCCGAAGCCATCTTTACAGGAAGATTCTCTGAAGTGTCCTCGCCCGGATCAAAAAGCATCATCCCGGCTTTGTTTTGGCTGAACGTAACTAATGTTATTGACTTGTGCGGTTTCGACTTTGGCTGCTCGTTCCAGGGCGTCTGAATTGAATACCCATAAGCTTCCACGCGCGTTCCCACCAGCGGAGCCTGGCTGCGGTCCGGCAGCGGCGTAGGAAACACCCAGACCGCCGGCTCCTGGCTCTGGTATTGGATCAATTGCAAAGGAGCATAGAAGCCGTAAACGAACCGGCCGGCGGTGTAAAGCATCCAGGACACCATCATCAAAACCGCGAGCCATTGGCCGCCTTTGATCAGGCGCCTGCCCCATAGCCCCCACCGGACATGCCACCACTTGAGCTCTGGATTCGCCATGCGCAGAATCGTACCACCGAGCCCGCAAATAACGGGCGCCCGAGGTCCCTCGCGCTTGGGGGCCTGGGATGGGAAGCTGCCTCGCCGACTCGCTGACTCGCTAGATTCCCGGCCGCTCAAAAATCCCGCGGCGCCCATTCCGCCGCCGGGGCTACTTCTTCCCCGCCGGCCGGATCGACGCCACCATCGCATTCACCTCGGCCTGCGTCAACGGGTTGCCCTCGCCTCCGAGAGCACCAATGTCGATCCTGATGTGCCGATCTGCATCATCGTAGAGATGAAGTTGCACGCGGTAGGGCGGCTTTGCCGGGTCGCCCAGCTGAAACCCCCGAACGCCGGCCCCGGCGACCCTCCACACATTCCCCCATTCGTAAAGATGCGTGGTCTTCGCCACCACCAGCATCAGCAAGCCGGTATTCTCACGCGGCATCTTCCACCACTTCGCCTGGTCCGGCGTCGCCGTCAACTCGGCATTCATAAGATCGTAGTTGGATCGCAGCGCCTGCTTACTCACGATCGGACCAGCCTCGGGGCTCGATTTTATGATTGCCCACGGGTCCCACTTGTCTGCCGGGTTAAACAGCAGCATGGCCACGTTGTCTTTGCGGAAACTCACCCTGGTAACCGAGTCCTGCAAGCCCTCGGAGATGGCCGGATCGTTCCACGGCGTCTGAATCGAGTACCCGTACGCCTCGATTCTCGCCCCCGAAAGCTGCGCCACGCTCTGGTCAGGCAGCGTCTTGGGAACCACCCAAGCCGACGGTTCCCTGCTCAGATTCCTCATCGCCAGCCAAGGTCCGATGAATCCTTCCACGCAGGACACGACAACGATCAGCGTCAAGCCTGACGCCAGCAGGATCGCCATCCACAGCCCGGCCCTTTTAAGCCCCCGGCCGAACAGCCCCCACCGGACATGCCACCATTTGAGATCTGGATTTGTCATGCGCAGATCGTACCACCGGCCAGGAATCACCCCAGCAGCTCGAAAACCCCCGCCGCGCTCATTCCGCCGGCCGCGCCGAAGTTAATAAGAGGATAGAGTATCTAATTGCATCAATGGGCGAATGGTGTTTCGTGCAATGCACTAAGGCCCGCAGCATTGAGCTTACGCCTGAAGAGCAGGCTGATTTGGATTTGGTAGCGCGTCGCACAACCAGTGCGGCGCGGGACGTAATTCCTGCCGGCGTGATTTTTGCGCGCGGCGGCCGGGGCCAGCAATGAGCAAATCGCAGCGGCTATGCAGACGCGGCCAGCCACGGCTAGCAAGTGGCGTGGCCGGTTTCTGCGCGACCGGATGATCGGGTTGCAGGATGCACCGCGGCCGGGCAAACTCGCAACTTACGAACTGGAGACCGAAAGGCGTATCCAGACGCGACTGGATCAATCGCCGCCCCAAGGCTATGCACTCTTGAATGGAGTCTTGCTGGCTGCGGCGCTGAAAGACATTTCCGACGACCAGATTTGGCGTGTTCTGCGCAAGCATGGGATCTCGCTGGAACGGCGTCACAGTTGGTGCGTCTCGACTGATCCCTGTTTTGCTGAAAGGGCTTTCGATTCTCCACGGCATCAAGAGAGAGGAACAGCGCCAATCTTTCCGTAAGGCTCAGGATCACTCCGGCCTAGTGTGGGAACGACCTCGCCGCCAAAGCGTGACACCATCCTCACGCCTCATCCCGCGACATACAAGGGTGGAAAAGCAAAAAGACCGGGTACATCTACCCTGGAATCGGCTCAAGAGGCAGTCATCGAGAAATGTGGCCCTTTCTTGAGGAAAGAGCCACTGGGCCGCATTGATCCTTTGAAGACTTCAACCGAATACGCTGTATCGCCGAAAAAACTCAGCAACAGACGCCGGGATGTCGCGAGAATTCGAGATTTGTCATCGCGTTGCGGGGGCCGGAATGCGTAGCGTGACGCGAGTTCCCCGGCCGAGCTGACTGCCGATCTCCGCGCTGCCGCCGTGAAGCGTCAGGATGCTCTGCACGATAGCCAGGCCAAGCCCTGTGCCACCGGATGTCTTGGAGCGCGATGGATCGACGCGGAAGAAGCGATCGAATACTCTGGGCAGGGCTTCGGCGGGAATGCCGACGCCGGTGTCGGAGACTTCGATGCGAATCGCGGCGCCGTCGTCCGTGGCCGCCAGCGTCACGGTTCCTCCCGGCGGCGTATGTGCAATGGCGTTCGAGACCAGGTTGCTCACCGCCCGCAGCATCAGTGAGCGATCTAGTTCCTCGTCCAGCGATTCAGCCCCATCGTTCATGATGAGGGATACTCCTGCACCGGTCGCAGAAGCTTCGTAGTAGTCGCGAACCGTGGTCAGCAACTCGCCGATGTTCACGTTCTCGCGATGCAACTCGGTTAAGGGGCTCTCCGCGCGGGCCAGAAACAGGAGATTGCCGATCAGTTCGGAAAGCCTGACTGCTTCTTCGAGTGAAGACTCCAGCACGTCGCGGTATTCGTCGACCGTCCGCGCGCGGGTGAGGGCCACTTCGGCTTCTCCGCGGATATTGTTGACCGGCGTGCGCAGATCGTGCGCGATGTCGGCCGTGAATCTCGAGATGCGCTCGAAGGATTCTTCGAGCCGCTCCAGCATTTCATTGAATGTCCCGGCCAGCGAGGCAAGTTCCGACGGATAGCCTTCCGACCCGATCCGTTCGCGCAGATTCGTCGACGTGATTCTCCGTGCGGTCGCCGCGATCTCTTCGACCGGCCGAATGCCGTGCCGCGCAATCCGGTATCCCACCAGCGGGAAGAGAACCGAAGTCGCCAGCAGAATGCCCCAGAACCACAACCGATAGCGCGCCAGCAGCTCCTCTTCCTGCGAGACGTCGATGGCGATTTGAACCGTGTCGCTGTGAGTGGGCGGCGTGCCGACGGCAACCGTAGCGCTGGTGACCCGGAATGGATGCCCATGTCTACCCGCCATCGCAATCGAACGCTCGAAGCGGCCGCGGGTTCGGCTCGCGAGCTCCGCAAGATCCAACTGTTCGGCCATGCCGGGCGTCGTCATGATCGGCACGCCATGTTCGTCGAGAAGCCGAATGTAGAACTGCTGATACCGGCGCGCGGCAGACTCCAGTTCAATCTCTTCACGCAGCGCATCTTCATCGTCCGGGCGTTCGCGCAGCATGGAGCGAAGCACGTGCAGCTTGTCGGCAAGGAACAGCTCTGTGCTTCGGTCCAGCTCGGTCCGCAGGACGATGTAGAGACTCGCCGTGGCGAGAATTACCAGTATTAGGCCCGCCGACGAGTAGGCCGCCGACAGCCGGAACGCCAGAGTCCGGCGCAGGCGCGGCATGGCCGCTGCGCTACGATTCGGCTTCGAAGACATAGCCGGCGCCGCGAACCGTGTGAATCAGCTTTACTGAGAAGGGGTCGTCCACCTTGCTGCGCAACCTGCGCACATTCACATCCACGACGTTCGTATCACTGTCGAAGTTCATATCCCAGACGGACTCGGCGATCTGTGTGCGCGACAACACTTCGCCGGCGCGCCGCGCCAGCAGGGTCAGCAACAGGAACTCCTTCGAAGTGAGGTCGAGCCTTTGGCCGGCACGCGTCGCGCGATGGCGCAGCAGATCGATCTCCAGGTCGGCCCAGCGCAGGGTCTCCTGCGGTCGCGGCGTTAAGCGGCGCAACAGCGAGCGCACCCGGGCCAGGAGTTCGGAGAATGCGAACGGCTTTACCAGGTAGTCATCGGCTCCCAACTCGAACCCGCGCACGCGTTCGTGCACGGCGTCGCGCGCCGTTAGCATAAGGACCAACGCCTTCTGTTTGGTCTCGCGCAGGCGCGCCAGCACCTGCCATCCCTCCAGACCGGGAAGCATGACATCCAGAACGATTAGGTCGAAATCGACTTCCACGGCCAGATGAAGACCTTCCAGGCCGTCTGCAGCGACGTCGACCACGTAGCCGGCTTCGCTCAGTCCCTTTTTCAGGAACTTGGCGGTTTTCACTTCGTCTTCGATAACCAGTATTCTCATGGCCAATTCCGTTTTACTGTCCCTGCGGCTTTTGACGTTCGCCAAACACTCAGTCGCCCTGGTTCACGATTCCATCCCCGCAGATCTGTAGGCAAGCATCAGAAATCCAACCGCAGCGCGAACTGCATCTCGCGCGGCGTTCCCGACCCTACCGGAGTTACCGGCGATACCGTGTTCACCGTATTGATGATGCTGCCGAACCCCGTCGGACAGCCCGCAGGAGCTGAAGTTGAAACGTTACACGTAGCTTGCGGCTGACCCAACTGCGGATGATTGAAGATGTTGTAAAACTCCGCGCGGAGCTCAAGTTGTCCCTTCTCCGGCAACGAAACCACCTTGCCAACGCCCATATCGATCTGCCAAGTTCCCGGCCCGCGAACCAGGTCGCGCGGCGCAGTGCCGAATTCTCCGGCCGGAAGCGCAAAGGCCGCCGGATTGATCCACTTCGCAACGCTTTTGCCCCCGGGAGGGGCGAGAGAAACGCCCGGAATCAGGTCGGGACGCTCGGTGCCGGAGGCCCCATCCGGCGCGGTGTAACTGCTGGGCAGCAGCACATTCACCGGGAATCCGGCGCGAGCGAGCGCCGTCGTGGTCAGTTCCCAGTTGCCCGCAATGGCGCTGGTAATCCCGCGCCGGTTCAGCATTGGCTTGCCGGGGCCGAAGGGGAGCTGATAGACCGCATTGCCATTGACCACATGGCGGGCGTCCCAGGCGCCGCTCGCGGTATCGCAGGCCATGCACGACGGATTCTGCGGATTCACCTCGTCGCCATCGCCGCTGCCGTTGGAGCCGTTGTCGATCTCGTGCGACAGCATGTAATTGGCCGCCACCAGGAGGCCGCGGGAGAACGAACGCCGCATTGCGACGGAGAGGCCGTTGTATGAGCTCATGCCGATTGAGCCGCGCCAGCCTATGGCGGGAGCAAAGGCCGGATACTGCGCAGTTCCCGTGGCCGGATCGATCACGTTCACGACGTTTGTCTCCAGCAGATGTACGCCGTGACTACCCAGGTAGGAGACGGTGCCCATGAAGTTCGCCGGCAGCTCCCGCTGCGCCGAGAAGCTCCACTGCTCAACGTACGTGTCCTTGCGGTCCCGTTGTTCGGCATTCGGCGAGATGGTTCCGGCGCCGAATGTGACTGGATAGGAGAGGGGTGACTTCGAACTGCCTGTCGCCGAATAGGATGGGACTTCATTCTTGGCGGGCAGATTCTGATCGTCCAACTGTCCGTCTTCGTGGTAGATGCCGAATCCGCCCCGAATCACAGTGTGGCTCTTCTCATTCGGCGTCCACGCAAACGCAACCCGGGGATCGACATCGCCATAGTTCTGCTGGCCGAAGCTGGCGCCCAACCCGCAGAATCCCTGCGCCCCGCAGGTGTCGAAGTCGAAGGGGCTGGCCTTCCCGTTCTTCTCGTCGAACAGATCGAAGATGGTGTAGCGCAGGCCCAGGTTGAGGGTGAGATTGGTCCGCCACTTGAACTCGTCCTGTGCGTAGACGAAGTAATCGTTCTTGCGCAATCCGTTGACCGGCAACGCGCCTGTCAGGCTGGCCTTTTTCACAACATCGTTGGCGAGATTCCCCACCGAGGAAAACGTGACCTTTCCGTGCTGCCCGTATTCCTGGTTCATTTGAATGTAGCGGAACTCTACGCCGGCTTTGAAGGTTTGCCGGCCACGAACCCAGACCAGGTCGTCGGCCCCCGAAAACGAGTTGCCCACATAGATGCTGGTGAAATCGTAGTTCTCTGTGACAAATCCCGGCCCCGGCCCCCCCGAAACCGCAACCTGATAAATGATCCCGGAGTCACTGAAGTTGTATTGATTGTCGGTGGAGCGATTGAAGCCTGCCTTGGCTTCGTTCACCAGGTGAGGATTGAGAATATGCAGCAACTCAAGGGCCCCATTGACCGGCGCCGAGACCTTCTGCTGCAAGTCCGTTGCTGATGCCGAAAGTGGCTGCGTATTGACCGACCGGTCGTAGTTGAGTCGCATAAAGGCCGTGGTCTTTGCTGTGAAATGCTGGTCGATCCGCACCATCGCCGAGGCCTCGTTGACCACCTGCTCGCATGCGCAGGTCAGCAGGTCGTAGTCCATATAGTGCGGGTCCCCCGGGTCGTTGGATGTCGTCCAGGGCGTCAGAATTGTTTTTGAACCTGCTCCGGGGAAGGAGTTGATGATTCCGTAGATCGGCGAGGTGCTCGGAACTGTTGCTATGAGCGACTGGCTCGGCACGTCGCCGCTCACCGGGTAGCCCCAGTTCTGCCGGTAGGCTTCAGAAGCGAGGTAGAAAAACGTCTTGTCGCGCACGATGGGGCCGCCCAGCGATCCGCCGAACTGATTCAGGCGAAGCGGCTGCTGCGATTCGCCGTTGGAGGCCCATTCAGGCAGCGGTGCGTCAAAGAAATCGTTGCGCAAATACTCGAAAAGGCGTCCGTGGAAGCGGTTGGTGCCCGAAGGCGAGGTCACATTCAATTGGGCGCCCCCGGTCGCGCCTTCCTCGGCAGTTGCCATCAGCGTATTGGCGCGGAACTCCTGGATCGCGTCCAGCGGAATGGCGAGCCGCACCCAGGCGCGCTGCGTCTGATTCACGATGTTGGTGGCGTCGACGCCGTCGTAGGTAAAGTTGCTGTCGTCGAGGCCCCGTCCGGCGAACCGGACCGACCGCTGGTTGCCGCCGCCGGTGTCGATGGCGCCGGGGACGAAGGCCGTCAGCACTGACCAGTCGCGGCCATTGAGCGGCAGCTCGTCCGCCTGCGTTCTTTCGATCAGGCCGGTCAACGCAGGGGTGTTACGGTCCATTAGCCCCGAGGCGGACGAGACGTTGACGCGCTCCTCGCCACCCGCGATCTGCAAGCTCGTATTAAGAGTGCGCGTCCTGCCGATGACCTGCTCCACATCGACAAACTCGAGCTTTTGAAAGCCCCGGTGCTCGAAGGTGACGGTATAAATGCCCACCGGCAATTGAAGAATGTTGTAGTTGCCGGTGGCGTCCGTATCGGTCTCGCGGCGCAGACCGGTCGCGCTTTCGACCACCGTGACATGCGTCTGCGTCAGCAGACTCCCGGAGGAATCGGTGATGGTGCCAGTCAATGCGCTGCGGTCAACCTGCGCAAAGCAGATACTGGTTAGAAAAAACAACGCGCTGAATCCAATCGAAATGCGAAAACTTTGAAGCACAGAAGAATTCCTGGCCGACTGGCCCTGCTTCTTCTCGCAATGCATGTCTCCTCCGAAGAAAAAACGAATTCTCGAGCGAATATGAAGATTCCGCGTCTTGCCGCCGCTCGTTGCGCGCATCGGAATCGCAGTCCGGAGCTTCAAGTTGTGGCAGTTGGAGACACGTATCCTCGCACCCGGCTGCAGGCGGAGAACCGCATCGGCTTCCCCCGCAGCGGGCTTTCAATCGTTATCGTGTGTGTGAAGTTCGATCGTGCTCAATGACGTCCATGCGTGAGCACGATCCCAAAGGGGCCCGACTAGCTTGAATGACTAATTTGTAATCTGGATTTGTTATATCCAAATCATGCATTAGTTAAGGTTTCATCAAATTTCTATCTCTGTGGGAACAGCTATTTGTCGAGTGCGAGGATCGTCCAGAACCGCCGATGTTGCGGTCTGCCAAAAAGATACGAAGCCCGGTCCCGGGAGCGGGTGTTACAAAGCGCACCCAAGCACTTGCAATGGATTACAAAACTGTCATTTTGGCGTCATGCTGGCGTCCTTTTCGCGGTCCTAGACTTGGGCGTTGGTGTTACTCCCCCGGTGCGCCACTCCTGCAATCGAAGAGAATGCAACCGCCTGTTTCAAGTCTCTCGTGTTGCGCAGCCGATTCCGGGTTGCGTGAGGAAAGAAACCCAAGCAACTAAGGAGAAGGACAGATGTCTCGAATTAATTCTCGGATCAATCTTCTGCTCGCCGGTCTGGTGGCAGCGGGACTGAGCATTCCAGCGCTCGCTCAGTCTTTAGAGTTCCCGACCTACCAGGTCGGCCCGCAGACGAACGGCACGTTCGTCGCCAGCGACGGCACAATCCTCAACCCCGCCGGCACCCAGGTCAACCTGGGAATCCGGGTCCGCGCCAAGGCCGTCGCTGTGAACCCCACCGGCAATCACACCGCCGCCGTCCTCGTAATGGGTACGTACAGTAGAGCCGTCGTGGTATTCAACACCCAAACCGGCGCCGTCCTGCAGAACTACGTACCGGCCGGGGGCAACGATGCAGACGGTAGCAACCTCGGCATCACTTATACGCCGGATGGCAAGTACCTGCTGTTGAGCCAGGACGGCAATACCTACTATGACAGCTTCTCGCAGGGCGGCTTCGTGGCAATCGCCAGCGTCAATCCCACGACGGGCTTGCTTACGGACTACGTCCACGTCAGCGTTCCGATGGACATTAACGCCGACTACTCTCTGAAAAATGTCACTTGCTTCTCTAACAGCCCTAGCGGCACCACGGGCAGCTTTAATATCCCCTGCGGCCAGACCGTCTCGCTTATCTCAAACGGTGTATTGACGTCCTATCCCACCGGCATCGCAGTTTCGTCCGATGCCAAGACCGCTTACGTCGTGCTCGATAACAACGATACGCTGACCAAGATCGACCTGACCGCGTCGACACCGGTCGAGGGCACTGAAGTCCGCGTGGGTAACGTCCCGCACAGCGTCGTGATTTCGCCGGATGGCAAGACCGCCTACGTCTCCAACGAGGCCGGCCGGATTGCCACCGCAAACGACTTCCAGGAATACTCCAACGGCACCCCGGTGGTCGCCGAATATCCGACCGGCAGCTTGGCCCCCGGCACCGTTTCCGTGGTCGACCTGGCCTCGTTTACGGTCACCGGCAGCATCAACGTGGGCCACCATCCGACCGGCATGGCGTTCTACGGAAAGTACCTGCTGGTCGCCAATACCTATGACGACACCATCTCGGTGATCGATCCGAAGTGGAACCAGGTGGTATGGACGATTAACCTTGGGCTGCCGATCGGTGTGCCCGGAAACTCGACATCGGCCTACGGCGCCGGTCCCAACTCGATCGCCGTCGATGCCCAGAACAGAATCGCCTACGTCGCGCTCTACAACGCCAACGCCATCGCCGTGGTCGACCTCGACGCCTTCTCGTGGAGTCCCGTCAAGGGCATGATCCCGGTCGGCTATGCGCCGGCCTCGGTTGTGCTGGACACAGTGGACAACGCGCTGCTGGTTGCCAACGACAAAGGCTGGGGAACCACGGGCAATCCCACCCCGGCCAACGCCTTTTTCAACGGAATCTCGGTGCCCGGTGCGCCGACCACAGCTGCCTCGACCACAAGCGAATTCAGCGTGAACGCACTGGAGACTCACCAGGACCTTGGCACCGTCAGCATTATTCCCGTGCCGAACTACTCGACCCTATGGTCGATGACGCAGCAGGTCTTCCAGAACAACCACTGGGATCTGTGGCAGAACATTTTCTCGGCCGCAGGCGGCAACCGGTTTGCCAAGCCGCGGGCGATTCCGCAGAGGATCGGCGATCCGTCGAAGATCAAGCACGTGTTCGTGATCATTCGTGAAAACCGCACCTACGATCAGATCCTGGGCGACGTGGCGGGCGGCAATGGCGACCCAGCGCTGGCGGTCTTCGGCGACAGCTCAACCTACCAGGAGTACCCCGTCGTAACGCCCAACGCGCACGCGATCGTGCAGCGCTTCCCGCTCTTCGACAACTTCTACGACCCCAGCCGCCAGTCGGCTGACGGTCACAACTGGATCGTTCAAGCGATGGCGCCCTACTCCGACGACATCCAGTCGCCGGACTGGCTCCGTGACTACCCCTCCAACGGCGGCGATGCGATTGCCTATCAGGAGAAGGGCCACCTGTGGGACGCTGCGGCCGCAGCCGGCGTCAAAACGAAGAACTACGGCGAGTACGTCGAGTACAACACGTTCACCGTGCCGGGTTGCACTCTGTCTAACATTCCAGCAGGTTATACGACTCCAGCACCGTATATTGTTTCGGACAGCTGCGAGCCGACCTGGACCCAGTTCTACAACGACACGCTGGAATATGAGAATGGCCTGGAGGGACAGCTCCAGTACTACAACGATATCGGCTCAGTCACCCCGCTCCCAAGCCTGAACAAGATCACGGTTCAAAATTATCCGCAATTCGATCTGGGCATCCCCGATCAGTACCGCTTCGACGTTTGGAATCAGGATTTCCAGAACGACGTCAACAACGGTACGGTGCCCCAGTTGGAATTCATGTGGATCAGCTCCGACCACACCGGCGGACCGCCGAAAGCCACAGCCATGCAGGCCGATAACGACCTGGCCCTTGGCCGCTTTGTAGACGCCATCAGCCACAGCTCCATCTGGTCCTCTTCGGCGATCTTCGTCGAGGAAGACGACGCGCAGACCGGCGTAGACCATGTCGACGGTCATCGCAGCCCCGGCTACATCATCAGCCCCTACGTCAAGCAGCAGGTAAACAACGATGGCACCGGCGCAGGTGTCACCGAAGACAGCACCTTCTATACGCAGGTCAACATGACCCGCACCATCGAGCAGATTCTCGGTATCACACCGATGAACCAGAACGACCTGAAGGCCTCGCCGATGAGCGAAGTCTTCATCGACAATCCGCCCGCGGTAAACTTCAAGCCCTGGTCGCACGTGGCGAACGGGACCCCGCTGTGCTATGGCGTTTCCGGGTATTCAGCCCCGAATAACATCACCCCCAACCCCCTCACAACTTGCAGCTCCTCAGCCGCGGCCGTGCAGGATAGCCCCGCAGTCAAAGCTCTGCGGGCTGGCTGGCTCAAAAAGAAGGCGGAGATCTTCGCCGGCAAGTATCACATTCCCGACTCCGAAGACCCTGACACCGTCCGTCACTACGACTGGTACGAGGCGACCGGGTTCAAGGTCCCCTTCCCCGGCGAGAAGACGGTTCGCCCGGCGAGCGACTTCAAGACCAAGACGTCCGCCAAGGCTGACCTGGACGACTAAAACACGCTCCGGCTGACCGGCATGGGAGAGCGGGCGACCGCTCTCCCTGCCACACCACCGGACAGCCATTACAACCTGGGAGCCTGAAGATCTTCGCAAAGGATCGCCTGATGCTCGCGTCTCTCCCCGGTTGCATGGGCGTGGAGCAGAGCGCGCCCGGCGTGAACGGGTGGCCGCATTCGCGAACTGACCACTAACCGCCGATCACTGACCACCGACCATTGACCGCTAAGATACCCCCCCATATATATACCTTTTGGGCCTTAAGTGGCTTATTTTCAGCTATTTATACCTTTTACTTTTTCGCGTAACCCGATGAAAACAAAGGGGTTAAAATGCAAAGTCCTCATAATAAAAGGGTTATGGGGTGGTTTTTAGGACTCCCGAGGGCCGCAGGACGTTGAGGCGTTCCTTCTCCGGTTTCAATGTAGCGCGATCGGGGGAAATTATCTGCAAAGGAAGCTGAGAAAGCGGGCCTGGCGTTGACCAGGCCCGCTTCCCGGGGGGCACGATGCAGGTAGAGCGTATCCAATGCAGAATTAGGACAGCCCCTGCATCCTGCACGCGCACTTCTGTTGTTGGCGGTGAGCTGTTGGCCGGTTCTGTCCGCGGCTGAGCTACTCAATTCCCCTGGCGCTGCGGCTTTGCGGCCTTCTGCTCGCCTATGAGCGATCAGGCGTTCGAGTGCTTGCAGAAGATTGGACACTACGGTTGAAGTGTCCCGTCCTCACGAGGGGCAGGCGGCTCCGGCAGTCGTATGAAGCCATGAGTGACGTTGTTCGCGTCGATGTACTCCCCCGAAATTATGCCTGCATCATTGATGTTTTCAGGGGTCGTGCCCTGAACTGCGCCCGGGGCATCAAATTTCGTGATCCTTCCATCCGGGGTACGCACGAAACCGTGGCTTACATTATTGTTGGTGTCCCACCACCATCCTGTAACGACGCTTGATTCGTTCACGGACCAGCCCCAGGTGGGCGCCCCCCCGGGAACGCTGTACTCAGTCAGGCGGCCTTCCGGGTCACGCAGGTAGCTGCGCGTTACCGTGTTGTTGTCAAGGGAGTAGACCCCTGCGACCTCTCCGCGATTGTTAATCCAATAGCCTGGTCCAGGTTCAAGCTCCGTGATTGTGCCGTCGGCGGCACGCACGAAGCCGGTCGCTGCGCCGTTTGACGTGACGGAGTATCCTGTGATCGCGCCCTTAGAATTGATTGAGAGGGGCCAGGTACCACAACTAAAGTTGAAGGCGCCTGAGCATCCCGTTTCCAAGTCCGGAGGGTCAAACTCTGTAAAGTTGCCATCCCGATAACGGACGAATCCGTGGCCTAAGCCGTTCGCGTCCCAACCGGTGCCCGTAACCACCCCGGCATCATTAAAGGCCTGAGCGAATGTTCCCTGCGGCGAGTTCGGGAAATCAAACTCAGTGATTGCTCCGCGAGGAGAGCGTATGAAACCGTGCATTATGAATGCGGAGTCGTAGTAGATCCCCTCAATTTCGCCCGCATTATTTGGGAATACTCCCAAAGTGCCGCCGATTGCATCCGGGGCATCGAACGACGCAAACCTGCCGTCTGGATACCTTATGTATCCGTGGGTTGAGCCGGTGGATTCGGTATACCACCCCGTAACCAACCCCCAGTCGTTAACGTTTGCAGCAAAAGTCCCCTGGCCTGGAGCAGTGCCCGCGCCGGGGACGTCGTAGGTGATGATCTTCTGCGCGGAAGCTTGAACCGTGAACGCCAGTAAGGTGAAGACAACCGTGACGATCAGCAGCGGTGAACTCCCAAGTCTTGAAAACAGTCTTGAATTGGTGTGCATATTGTCCCCCTTAATTTGTGTTGAATTGTCGTGGAAATCCGCATTCCAATTGACCTGCCACTGCGCGGTTGACTAATTCGGCAATCGTATGAGCCCATGCGCAGCGAGGTTGCTGTCGTTCCAAAAGCCTGCCACTACCCCTGCGGCATTGATGGCGTAGCCGCCCGAGCCATAGTAGGAACCTGGAACGGCAGCCTGGCCAGGGTATCCAAACACAGTGATTTTGCCGTCGGCCTCGCGCAGAAAGGCATAAGATTCAGCTTCATCGTTGTAGAAGTATCCCGTTGTAGCCCCAAAAATGTTCTCTGCGTTCGTCCACGTGCCATCATACGGATAGGTAGTCGTTGTGCCCGATCCCGATGGTTTAAAGGTCTTCAATTTGCCGTCGGGCGTGCGCTCATAGCCGGTGAAATCGTATGGTTCAGAGGAGCTATATACCTGCGAGAACGAGCCTGCAATGACCCCAAAGTCGTTGATGTATGCAGTGTTGTAAAAGGTGGCGGACGGGAATTCAAAATCTGGGTAACGCCCGTTCGGCGTGCGCAGAAGGCCGTGGCTGGTGCCGTCCGGGTAGGTCGTCGCTCCCACGATCACCCCGAAATCGTTCATGCCGTAAGACCAGGTGCCCTGGCGAGCACCATTGCCTGCAGCTGGGTCGTCGAAGGTAGTCATCTTGCCATCGGCGGCACGCAAAAATCCGTGCGCAGTGAAATTTGCGTCGTAGTAAACCCCAACCACAGCCCCAAGGTTGTTGATGCTATTTGCACTAATTACAAAGGTGCCAGAGCCCGCGGCCATGTACGCGCCCGGAGCGTCGAAAACCGTTATCGTGCCGTCAGGAGTGCGCACAAACCCGTGGGAGATGTTGTTGCTGTCAACAGAGACTCCCGTAATCACACCGAAGTCGTTAATGGCATACGCGCACGTGCAACCAACAATAGGATCGGCGCCAGGAGCGTCGAAATCAGTGAACCCGCCCTTGAGCGTGCCTACGAATCCGTGTGTCCCGTAACTGCTGTCGGTTACATAGCCGGTAATCGTGCCCTCCAGGTTAATGCCTCGCGCGACTGTGCCCTGGTATTGGCTCGCACCCGCATTCGGAGCGTCGAAACTGATAAGTTGTTGTGCCTGTTCCTGCGCCGCCAACCTACCTGGCGCAGCAAGCGCAACGAGAGCAGCAACTGCGATGAGCATCGCTAAGCTGCTGAATCTCGAGCGAGAATCTGAATGATTGTGCATATTGTCCCCCTTGATTCGCATTCAATTTCGTGAGCAGAGGTTTGAACCCCGCTCGCGATGCATGGCAATCTGCGCGGTTACCGCAGTTTTTTCAATCAATTGGGAGTCACTTGGAAGTCAATTGACGGTCATCTTCTATGTCGTTTATGTGTTACAAGTTAGCAGCAGGCGCGCTCGTTGAGGTCAACGGTAGCGAGGTGGAGCCGGGCCGTGCTAGACTCCCCGCAACAAGTCCTTCGAGTGTGAAATTGTGGCCACGCCGGTCAGCACCGATCAAACCTGGCGTTTCGGCGCCTTTGAAGTCGACACGCGAAAAGTGGAGCTGCGCCGCGACGGCAAGCCGGTCAAGATTCGCGAACAATCGTTCCTCATCCTGGTTTATCTGCTCGAGCATGCCGGTGAGATCGTCACTCGCGAAGAGCTGTGCCGCGCCCTATGGCCTTCAGATACGTTCGTAGACTTCGACCATAGCCTCAACATGGCGGTGATGAAGCTGCGCGAGACCCTGGGGGAATCAAGCGATACGCCCCTGTATTTCGAGACCATCCCCCGGCGGGGCTATCGCTTCATCGCGCCGGTATCTCAGGCAGGGGATGTGCCAATTGGGACTACGAACGGACGCGGCGAATCTGCCTGGTTTGAGATGAAGGGAGCCGATGGGACGCACCAGGTTGCGGCGGCGCCCGGGCGCAGGACGCGGCTTTGGCCGCTGGTCGCGGCCGCCCTCATAGTTGGATTCCTTGCCTCAGCAATCTGGTATTTGAATCGTCCGCCACTCCCGCCTAGAGTTACATACAACCAAATCACCCATGACGGACGGAATAAGTGGCTCGTTGGTACCGACGGCGCCAGGCTCTATTTCGTTCGTTGGCTGGAACCGCAGCGGGTCGGGCAGGTCTCCATAAGCGGGGGGGACGTCGTACCAGTTGCGGTGCCATTGCCATACCCGACTCCAAAGGCTGTTTCCCCGGATGGGTCTACCCTTCTTATTGGCTCAGCTTTGGTCCCCGGTTCGCAAGGCAGTCTCTGGAGTTTTGGGGTCCTGGGAGGCTCGCTTCGCCACCTCGCAGACGGTCAGATTGGAAGCGCAACGTGGTCCCCGGATGGGAAGTTGATTATCTACTCCACGTTGAATGGCGACATCGATGTCATGCGAAGTGATGGATCCGAATCTCACAGAATTCCTGCAGCAGAAGACCACACGCTGAACTCGATTGTCGGTCAAATCAGTTGGTCGCCAGATGGGAGCAAGATCAGGTTTTCCAGGAACGGCATATTATTTGAGATGTTGCCGGATGGATCGGGACTTCATCCATTGCTTCCGGGTTGGCACCCCTCATCTTCGCAATGCTGCCCCGCCGGCAGTTGGAGCCCGGATGGGAGATTCTTCTCATTTTCGGCACAGAACGAAATCTGGGTTCTCGAAGAGCGTGGCAGGCCCTTCCGGCGAGGACCCACCAACCCGGTTCAGTTGACTTCGGGCCCTATTTTGTGGGGCGGATTTGTCTTCTTCGGGAAGGACAGCAAGACGCTCTTTGCAACAGGATCCATCCTGCGTGGTGAAGTTAACCGCTTCGACAGCCAGTCCCACTTGCTCCGGCCCTGGCTCGGGGGTATCTCCGCCGAATTTTTCACTTTTTCTCCGGACGGCAAGTCTCTGGCATATGTCACTTTCCCGGAGGGCATTCTCTTCAGGGCCAACCTGGACGGCAGCAACCCCGTGCAGTTGACCGACCCTTCCTGGCACCCCACCTTACTACGGTGGTCGCCGGACGGCACCCAGATTCTGTTTTCCGACCAAGATGCGGCGGGCCACTCGAAAAGCTACGTCATTCCCTCCGGCGGTGGTACCCCACGCCCGCTTCTCCCCGAAGACAAGGAAGCGCAGAGTGATCCAAACTGGTCTCCCGACGGGAGCAAGGTAGTCTTCTCTTCGTCGCTGGGAGGGTATTACAGTTCACACCCCGTGGAAAAGATCCTCGACCTCGCCAGCCACAAGGTCTCAACGCTGCCAGGATCGGAAGGTACAAGGTCGCCGCGCTGGTCGCCCGATGGCCGTTTCATCAGCGTGCTTTATGGAGATGACAGCCTGAAGATCTTCAACCTTAGCACGCAAAGATGGTCGGTGTTGCGTGAGAACGAGACTGGCTTCGAAACCTGGTCGAGAGATAGCCAGTTCATTTACTTCGTGACTCGACAGCATGACCCGGGCGTCTATCGAATGCGCATCTCGAGTGGAGACACTGAGCGTCTTGTTGACCTTAACGGTTTCCGTCACACCGGGTGGTACACCTTGTGGTTCGGTCTCGATTCGAAAGACACACCAATGTTGCTCCGCGACGTTGGAACGCAAGACATTTATGCCCTGCGCCTGGAGCAGAGGTGAACGTGGCTCGCAGTGCTGCCTCAACTTCAAACGCCAGACCTGCTGCGGCCTTGCCTGCAACGCGCTGCACATCGTGAACCTGAAGACGCGCGTGGTCACGGTGGTCCCCGGCTCAAACGATCTTTTCTCGCCGCGATGGTCGCCGGATGGGCGCTATCTGGTCGCGATTCCGCTCGACAAGTCGCGGCTGAAGCTCTACGACATGAACCTGCACACCTGGCAGGATCTGACCGGGGACCTCAGGGTGCATTATCCTGCGTGGACGCCGGACAGCAAGTGCGTCGTCTTCGGTTCCTCCGAACTCAAAGGCACGACCGTATGGGAAGACCGCGTCTGCCTCGCGGACCGAAAAGTCCAGCAGATCACCAACATGGCCGCCAGCGGAAATCTGGTGTTAGATTTCGGATCTTATTGGTGGACGGGCCTTGCGCCCGACGGCTCCATCCTCGCGCTACGCGACATCAGTACGCAGGAGATCTACGCGCTCGACGTGAAGTGGCCGTAGATTTACTACTTGGAGGTTGATTGGCGGCGGGCGGCCCACCCCAACGACGCGCACCAATCACGAACAGGGGTGGGCGGATTCAAGCTCTGCCGGGGTGGGACGAAACGCCGCCAACTCGCTTACCCCGCTAGTGTGGTGAATCCGAAGTTCGTTGAATAGCAACCGCAGGTCCTTCGACTTGTTCGGCCCGCAATCGGCGACGATTGTGGGCCGAGCTACGCTCAGGATGACCGGCTTTTGTATGTAGCCATTTGGGAGACTCCACACTAGTGTGGTGCGTCATGCAGATTGCAGATTATCGTCTGCACTGCCCCGGGGGAATCGCTTCTGCCTCTTTCGCCCGCTCAAGCGGGCTGGGCCTACCAAAGTCAACCGCTCTCCCCAGGCTCACGCCTGGGGCTACCGTCTGGCGCCCGCTTCGCGGGCTCTATGCCGGGCCTGGCATGACCTCCGAAGTCTGTGACGCACTATGCTAGTGCTGCGCTTCAGCGGTTGGCGTGACGCTCATTGCAGCCACGTTCCAGCCCGCGATTTGGATGACCGGCGAGGCGGGTGCGTCTTCGGGCAGCAACGCCGTGAGCGATTCGGATTCTCCGGGTGCGAGCTCGATCCAGTTGTCGGACCAGAAGACCGGAGCGACCAGATCGCCATTCGCGGTTCTTACCGCCGCATTGACCTGGAACGCGAGTCCTGCCGCGGTGTTCTCGAGATGCAGGGTGATTCTGCGGCCGTTGGGCGTGTTGCCGATCTCAGCATGGGCAGAGACGGTGGCCGCGGGAAGGCTGGTCAGCGCCGATAGATCCTCGTATCGCTCGGCAGGCGTGTGGGTGTAGTCGGTTCTGTCCCAATCAAACGTGGTGAGCGTGCCGGGCACCCAATAGAAGTTCCTGCTCAGCAGGCGCCCCGACGAATCCTTCAGAGTGAGGTCGATAAAGAAGATCCTCTCGGCATCGGCGAAGAGGCTGTCTGGTAATTCGAATGCGCGCTGGGCGCTGTCGGCTTGCGCGACGATGGCGCTCTGGGACCGGAACAGCTCATTCCATTTGAGGCCGCGCACCACGACGCCGGCAACGAGACCGGTCGCAGGCTTGTAGGTGCTGTTCACCACCACGATGGAGCGGTCGTCGTAAGAGTATTGAATGTGCAGCGGCTCGCACGCCTTTTTAGCTCCGAAGTATCCGCCACCGGCGTCGAGGTTGTAGTCGTAGAGATGCCAGATCATCGAAGGCCACGCGTTGTTCAGCATCCACTGGATGACGCCCGTGGAAGAGTACTTGTTTTTCGAATAGGCCTCAAACATGGCGCGCTCCGAGTCGTACTCCATGGTCTGCGCCAGGCGCTCAAAATCGGCAGCCGAGTTCGGTTTGGCATAGATAGCCTCCATGGCCGCACCAAAGACCTTGAGGTTGGTGAACTCGCCGCCGCCATTGTGGTAGGTCCAGTTTGCCGAGGGCGGCCACTCCTCGGGATCGGGAAGGAACTTCTTCCGGCTCGCCAGCGAGACAATGGCCGGCCCGGGGCTGGTCTCGGTGTTGAATCCAACTGCGCCGCCAAACCTGGTTGCTGTGTACCAGTAGCCCGGCTCAACGTAGTCATACGGACCCGTCATTTTGACGCCGCTCGGGCCGGTCACCGTGGTAGGCGTTGCCGATGCCGACGACAAGATTGGATTCGGCCAATGAGTGTCGCTCTCAACCTGCAAATAGGCTTTCTCGACATTTGCGGGAGGCGGATTGTCGCTGCCGTTCAGCCATACCAGCAGGCTCGCGTGCTGGCGCAGGCGCAGCATCTGCGAGCGCAGCGATGCCTTGGCGATCTCCAGATCCCCGGGGGTCCAGTCGCGCCAGTGCTCCCAATGGTCGCAGCAGCACCAGCCCAGCAACACCAGCACGCCCTGCTCGTCGGCCTGGTGAAAGAACTCTTCGGTGTCGAGCTTGCCCTCGAGCCGGATGGTGTTCAGCCCCAGGTCGCGCACCAGGCGGAACTGATCGCGCAGCCGCTTGTCATCGGAACGGAGAAGCATGTCCTGCGACCACCCGCCGCCGCGAATCAGAATCGGCTTGCCATTGACGCGAAACAGGCGGCTTCCGTTCACGGTCAGCTCAGACGTAATCTCCCTGATGCCGAAGTCCGCGCTGCGCTCATCGGAAATCAGTCCCTCCGCTGAAAAGCGCACTGTGAGCCGCTCAAGATGCGGGTCGCCCATTTGCCATGGCCACCAGGCCTTTGGATCGCGCACGCGCAGTTGCGGAAACTGCTCAGGCGCGAATGCCACGGTGCGAGTTTCATCGGCCGCCAGCTCGACCGGCTGTTCAAACTTGACTCCCGCGGCAGAACCTGAAACCACGCCCTTCACGGCGCGCCCGCTTGCATTGTGCAGTTCGGCGTAAACCGTGAGATCGGCCACATTGAGCGAGTCGTCTTCAAAATGCGTCGCCACCATCGGCGAACGCACCGTTACAGGGCCGGTGGTCTCCAGATCGACCGGGCCCCACAGCCCCATGTCCTTGTCAGGCGGCGCAGGGTTCCAATCCACCCAGTTAATGCCGAGATCCTTTTCGGTTGGCGCGAAGGTCTCCACAGCCAGAACGTTTTGGTCGCTGCGACTCACGTAGCCGGTCACATCGAAGTCGTAGGTGCGATAGGCTCCGGCTACAGCGGTCTTGTCCGCGATCTGGTGGCCGTTTAGCCAGATGTCGGCTCGATAGTTGATGCCGCCAAAGTGCAGCCAGGCTCTTCCATCCTTCTCTGCCGTTGCGGGCGTCTTGAACTCGGTGCGATACCACCAGCCGCAGCGATAAGGACTATCGCTGGCCATGGGCAGATTCGCAAAGAGCTGACCGATGGGATAACTCGTTCCCGGTATCTGGCGAAGGTTCTGGCCGAAGTAGGGATCGGGGAAAACGCCGGCAGCGACCTGAGCGGCCAGCACCGTACTTGGAACCGACGCCTTCAGCCAGCCGTCGACGGGGAAACCCGGCGTGGAGATCTTCGCGCCGTCTGCGTTCGTCTTGCACGCCGACTCGAGGCGCCAGCCGTAATTGAGATGGGTCACGGTAGCGGCGTTCGCGCTGACCGGAAGCGCCATCAGTATGAAGAGTCGAAAGAGTGTCCTGGTGTTCATGATGATTGCGGTCTTCTCCACGTTGTGCATATTGTGAACTGCACGGTTCAATCGTTTGAATAAAGGAACTATCTGCTCTGGCTGCGCGCTTTGTCAAGGCGCTGCGCCGTCCCGCCGGCGGTCTTTGCGCTTGCGCTGCGGGGGAGCAGAGGTCGAGTCGCGGACTACCAGCTCAGGCTGAGCCTTGTAGAGCCGCGGCGCTTCATCCATACCGCGTCCCTTTTTAGCGATCGCCTGCATCACCCACTCGGCCGCCTGCATTCCCATCTCTTTGAGCGGCTGACGTATGGTGGTGATGGCCGGTGTCGCCACTTCGGCAGGAAGAACGTCGTCAAAGCCCACCACCGAGCAATCCTGGGGCACGCGCACGCCGGCGCTGGTGAGGCCACGCACCACACCCAACGCAGTAAGGTCGTCGAATGCAACCACGGCGGTAAATGCCCGGCCCGAAGCAAGCAGCTCCCGGGCGAGCCGAATGCCGCCCTCGAAGCCCGACGCCGGATCCACCAGCCCAGGCAATTGAAATACCTGTTTGGAATTCAGCTTGATGCCGGCAGCATCAGCCGCGCGCTCGATTCCAGCCCAGCGCGGTTCGCTGTCGAACATCTCCTCCGGCCCACGGATCACAGCGACCTTCCGGTGCCCAAGCTCGGTGAGGTGCCGCATCGCCAGCACGCCGCCGGCCTCGTTATCCACAAATATTGAGTTGATTCCACGCCCGGAGAGATCGCGCCCGATGATCACAATCGGCACGTGATTCTTTTTCAGATCCGCGAGCAGATTCGTTTCCTCAAACACCCAGCTGGCGATGACGATCAGGCTTTCGGCCCGGCGTTCGAGAATCATCTTGACGTAGCTGTCAAAAAGCCGGCGCTGGGTCTGCGCATCGATGAGCAGCGGCAGGTAACTCGCGGGATAAAGTCCAGCCTGGATGCCGCGCACCACCGGAATGCAGAATGGGTCTGAGAGATCGAATGCCAGAACGCCAATGGTCTGGCTGCTGCGGCTGCGCAGCGAGCGCGCGAAGGCGTCGGGATGATAACCCAGCTTGCGGGCCATGGTGCGGATCTGCTCGCGGGTTTTGGCGGCCACGTTTTGCGAGAGGGGTGCTTCGCTCAAGACAATCGACACCGTGGATACAGAGAATCCGCAGGCGCGGGCAACATCAAGCAGGGTTACGTGTCCTGACTTTCGTTGAGCCAATTCTGCGCCTCCACGCCGGCCTTTTTGAGGGCCGGTTCCGCCCGCGCCGCCGATCCCCCGGGGCCATTTTCCGCTTGACAGCCGATCAGGGTGAACCTACTATAGCATAACTATTCAAACGTTTGAATATCGACGTTTGCTTTGAGGAATGGCCATGACCCACAGAATTGCAGGCGCAGCCTCTGCGCTCAGGTGTCTTTCTACCGTTATGATCCTTGTCTGCACCGCCGCTGCCGCGCTGGCCCAGGCCGGCAGGGGTGGCATCAGCGGATTAGTGACCGACCAGAGCGGCGCCATCATACCCGGCGCGACGGTCACGGCCCAGGACCTCGCCAACGGAATCAAACTATCCACGGTCTCATCCGCGGCCGGCCTCTACTCGTTCGTCTCCCTCTCGCCGGGCAAATACCAGATCACTATAGCGGCCCCGGGATTCGAGAGCGTCCAACTCAAGAACGTTCCGGTCACAGTGGACCAGGAGACCACTGCGAATGCCTCGCTCAAAGTGGGCAGCACCACTGAGGTGGTCACGGTGACTGAGACCACGTCGCTCGTCGATACCAGCAACTCCACCGTCGGCCAGCTCATATCCGCCGAAACCATCGATCGAGTTCCTCTGGTTTCGCGCAATGTCTATGACCTGGTACAACTAAGCGCCGGCGTCACCCCGGCCAATGGCTCGCCAAACTCGGGCGACTCGGCACAGCTCAACAACATCGCCAGCGGCCGTCCGGGGGTCGATGTCTCGTCCTACAGCATCAACGGCGCGATCCTCGGGTCTGTCTATTACATGCTCGACGGCAGTCCGCTGGGAATTGCGGAAAACAATATCGCCGCCATCATCCCCATGTCGGAGATTCCCGAAGACGGGGTGGACGAATACCGCGTCGAGACCCAGAACACGCCGGCCTCTTACCAGAGCGGCGGCGCGGGGGTCATCAGCTTGGTCAGCAAGTCCGGCGGAGACAGCTTCCATGGCGACGCCTTTGGAGTCTTCCGGCCGGACATTCTCGCCGCCAACGATTACTTCAACAAGCAAAGCCAGTTGGCGAACGGCACCGCCAACAAGCCGCCCAGCTTTCATCGCTATCAGGAAGGCGGTTCCATAGGCGGGCCCATCCTGCATAAGAAGCTGTTCTTCTTTGGCGATTACGAAGCCACGCAGCAGGCTCAATTTGACGGTTCAAACTACTTCTCCGTTCCCACTACCGCCGAGCGGGCGGGCGATTTTTCCGCGGACAGCTATACCATCTATGACCCGACACAGCCCGATGTAGCCACCGGCCCCCTGGCCGGAACGCGCCAGCCGCTGGCCGGCAACAAGATTGCCAACCCCAATCCCATCGCGCTGAAATACCTCTCCATGTTTCCCAAGTGCAACTACCCTGATCCCAACACCTGCGAAGCGACCACGGCGGCGTCCCCTTACGGCGCCATCAATAACCTCTATCTTCCCGGCACTGACCCCACCCATGCGCAAAAATTCGATGTTCGCATGGACTACTTCAAGAGCGAGAAGCAGCGCATCTTCGGCCGTTTCTCCTTTTCCCGGACCACCAATGCAACCTTCAACGCTTTTGGCAATATGTGGGATCCGGACTATGCCCAGAATGTGACCAATGCGCGCAACGTGATCGTCGCGGACGACCTCACCTTGAGCTCAACCACCGTTTTGCAGTTGCGCTACTCCTTCACGCGCCACTATGAAAACCAGGGGGGCGACCCGGCGCAAAATGGATTCGACATCACCTCGCTGGGATTTCCATCCTCCCTGGCCGCGCAGCAAGTCTACAAGAACCTGCCCCTGATGAATTTCAACGACGTGGGCGGCGCCATCGGCGGAACCTGTTGCTACAACACCTTTCAGTACGCCAGCGAAAACAGCGACGTCATCGCCAGCCTGACCAAGGTCAAAGGCAAGCACGAGATCAGTACCGGCTTCGAGTATATGGAGCGCTTCATGAATGTGGGTCAGCCTCCTTTCCCATCCGGCAACTACTACTTCGACATGTCTGCCACCGATCAGACCACAGGAGCAGCCTCGCCCGTGGGAGGCAACGACTTTGCTTCCTTTCTACTCGGCATGGGAACGGCGCCTGGGAGCGAATCGACCAACTTCACCAAGGATCTCTTCGTCGCCGAAGCCAGCCCGTACTACGCGGCTTTCATTCAGGACACGTACCATCTCACTCCAACTCTCACCGTCACCGCGGGGCTGCGCTGGGATATCTTCGGCGGCAAGACCGAGCGCCACAACCGCCTGGAATACTTCGATCCCGAGGCTCAGGGCACGAGCAATGGCGTATCGTTCACCGGCGGCGAGGTCTTCTCAACCTCCAGCCACCGCTCTCCTTTCGCAATCAACAAGAAGGACTTCGGTCCCCGGCTTGGCTTTGCCTGGCAGCCTTCGAAGGACATCGTCTTCCACGGCGGCGCCGGCTTCTACTATGGCCCGAGCGCGCAGATGGTCAGCGGCGCCGGAGAAGATAGCGACGGCTTTTCTTCTTCCACCAATTGGAATGCCACGGACTGGAACGCCGATCCCAACACCATCGCGTTCGACGGCGGCGGCAATGGCAACTCGGTGCTCTATGGCAGCAGCCTGGATCCAAACTTCTCCGGCGGCCCGGCGCCCGGCGCTACGGCGCCTTACTCGCTCAGCAACCCGTTCCCCACCGGCGTTACTCCGATTATCGGCTCGTCGCAGGGATTGGCTACTTACATTGGCTCCCCGCTCAGCACCATGCTCCACTCGCAGCGCACGCAACTCACCTACAACTTCAACTTCGGTTGGGAGATCGATCTCTCCCATGGTTTCCGCCTGGCCGCCGGTTACGTGGGCAGCAGGGGCCTGTTCCTCCCGCTCGGTTCGGCGGACCTGAACCAGCTCGATCTGGGCACAATCGCGAGTAACCAAACGGCACTCATCAACACCATGGTGCCCAATCAGTGGGCGGGAATTCAGCCCAGCACAAACGCAAATTATGGCCAGGCCACCGTGCCGTTGTGGGTGTCTCTCCAGGAGTTTCCGCAATTCGGCAGCGGCGGAGGTTGCTGCGGCAGCGGCGTCGCCATCCATGGCTATCGCGGCGGCGACTCCGAATACAGCTCCCTGCAAACCAAGCTCGAGAAGCGCCTCTCCAGTCACTTCACCACGCTGACCTCCTTTACCTGGGCCAAGCTGATGACCGACGACGGCAATCCTCCGCTGGGCTTTGTCGGTTCCCACAACGGAGCGCCCCAGGACTGGAGGAACATGAACTTCGAACACTCCGTCAGCCCGCAGGAGGTCAAATTCCAATTCACCTGGCAGGCATCCTACGATTTGCCCATCGGCAAAGGCCGCCTGCTTGACCTCAGCGGGCCCGCCGACGCAGTTCTGGGGAAATGGACAGTGAATGGAATTGCTTATCTGAGCGACGGCGTTCCCATCAACTCCCCCGTTGTAGGGGCAGGCTTTGCCTACTTCAATCAGCGCACCGATATGACGTGCGATCCGAGCAAGGGCGCGCCCCACACGGCCGCGCAGTGGTTCGTCCCGACCTGCTTCACCGTGCCTTCCAGTCCTTTCGTAGCGGGAACATCGCCGGCCTATCTTGACAATGTCCGCACAATGGGAGCCCAGGATCTAGACCTCTCTCTGTTCAAGAGTCTCACCCTCGGAAAAGAGAAGGACCTTCGCTTCGAGATCTCCGCCTACAACGTCACCAACAAGGCGCAGTTCTCGGGGCCGACTGTGAGCTCGCCATCCTCTGGCTATGTGAACTTCGGCCAGATTCTCAGCGACTCGAACACCCCTCGCCAGTTCCAGTTCGGTTCGCGTTTCACGTTCTGAATCCCACCTGAGCCGGCTCTTTGCTCCTGCTGAATACGCGAAAGCAAAAGGGCCGGCCTCAAATCGTACAATTTCATCTGCACGGCAAGGATACTAATGTCCTTCAATCAGGAAAGCGGTGTTCAGCAGCCCGTCGGTCTCAGGCGCTCGCTCCGCTTCTGGGATCTCATCCTCTACGGAATCATTCTCATTCAGCCCACGGCCCCCATGCCGAGTTACGGCGTTATCTCTACTGTGGCGCGCGGCCATGTGGTTACGGCCATCCTGCTGGCGATGGTCGCCATGCTGTTCACCTCCATCAGCTATGGGCGCATGGCACGCGTCTATCCGCACGGGGGTTCGGCGTTTCTTTACGTCGGCAAGCAGATCCATCCCAGTCTCGGGTATCTCACCGGCTGGTGCATGGTGATGGACTACGTTCTCAACCCGCTTATCTGCACCATCTGGTGCAGCCGCGCAGCGCTCAACTTTGTGCCGGAGATTCCTTACATCGTCTATGTCGTGGCCTTTGCCGTTCTCTTCACAACGCTCAACTGCAACGGCGTTGAGACTTCGGCGAAGATCAACGCAGCCATGGCTGCAGCTCTCGGCGTAGTTATTTTGCTGGTGATTGTGGCGGCCATTCGCTACGTCATGGGCCTGCACTCGTACCCAACAGGCTTTTTCACGCTGCCGTTCTACGACCGCAGCACATTTACCTCTTCAGGACTGCTACGCGGCACATCGATCGCAGTGCTTACTTACATTGGCTTCGACGGCATCTCGACCCTCACCGACGAGGCGAAGAGCCCGAAGCGCGACGTTCCCCGCGCCATCGTGGGCACGTGCCTTGTTACCGGCGTTCTGGCCAGCATTGAGGTCTACCTGGCGCAGCTTGCCTGGCCGCATGGCGGCGCGTTCCCCGATGTCGATACGGCCTACGTGTTCATCTCCGGCCGCATCGGCGGTCCTGCTCTTTTCGCCATTGTCAACGGGGCATTGCTGCTGGCGACCATCGGTTCCGGAATGGCCTCGCAACTGGGCGCCGCGCGGCTGATGCTGGCCATGGGGCAGGATGGCGCGCTGCCCCCGCGTTTCTTCGGCGTTGTCCACCCCAAGAACCAGATTCCCCGCAACAACGTCCTCCTCGTCGGCGGCATCAGCCTGGTTGGAGCCCTATGCATGAGCTACCAGCTCGGCACTGAGCTGCTCAACTTCGGCGCGCTGCTTGCGTTTATGGGCGTGAATGCAGCGGCGCTGCTGCAATCGTGGCAGGAAGGCAAGTTGCGACTCTGGCATGCTCAGTTGTTTGCCCTTGGCGGGTTCGTAACCTGCGCCCTTCTGTGGTGGAATCTCGGCCCGCTTGCCAAGCTTGTCGGCACCATCTGGGCGTCTTTCGGTATCGCGCTATGGGTCATCCGCAGGCGTCAGACGCATCTGCCTGACAGCGAGGCGTAAGCCCGATCGGCCAGTTGCGCTCTTTCAAAACAGTCTCTTTGATCGATTTCCCCGTTCCTCAACAGGCCGGCCAGTTCCACTATTGAAAAAACTTCCAGGTGCCTTGAGAACCTTGCTTCCGGGTTGTAGGATTCTGTGGTGCACCTCGACGCCCTGGCAGAAGAACCGAACGCCATGATGCGCGTAAGCGTCTCTGCCTGGAGATGAAGAGATGACGTGAAGCGGGGCTATCCAATGAAAGGTTCGATCGACCGTACGTTCTGCAATTCTTCGAAATCCGTCATCACAATCCTTCTGCTGGCAGTTGTCGCGCTGCTGGCATCCACGCTCGCAGCCCAGGCGCAAGGTACGCCGCCGGTTGTCACCGGCGACGCGCGCGTCGACCAGTTGTTGAGCCGCATGACGCTCGACGAGAAGATTCAGCTTTTGCACGGGACCGGCGAAGATGCGCTTACCGGCCCGGGCCAGGCCGGCTATTTGCAGGGCATTCCGCGCCTCGGAATTCCTTCATTGCGCCTGGCCGATGGCCCCCCGGGTGTGCTCACCCGGATTCCTGCCGAAGCGCCCACGGCTACCATGGGCCTGGCAGCGACTTTCAGCCTCGAGGACGCCCGCGCCAACGGCAAAGTGGTGGCCGATGAAGCCCGCGATCGCGGAATCGACGTTGTCCTTCAGCCCTTTATCAATATGGACCGCGATTTTCGCTGGGGCCGCGGTTACAACACCTACGGAGAGGACCCGCTGTTGACCGGCCTCATCGGCGCCGAGTTCATCAGGGGCGTGCAGAAGCAGGGCATTATGTCGCAGGCCAAGCACTACGTTGCCTACGATACCGACGCGCCGTTTGTGAAGGCCGATCTCCAGGCCATTCACGAGATCTACGTGGCGCCATTTGCCGATGCGGTCAAAGCAGGCGTCTCGTCCATCATGTGCTCGTACAACAAGATCAACGAGAAATACGCCTGCGGCAATCCTGACACGCTCAACGGCATTCTCAAGGGCGAGCTGGGATTCAAGGGATTCGTGACTTCAGACTGGGGCGCGACGCACGGCACTGACTTTATCAATGCGGGGCTGGACCTGGAGATGCCCGGTCCGCTGCCTGTTCCCTGGACCACTCCTTCTTTCTTTGTGACCAATCCTCCGCGCCAGGCCGAGCCGGACGGCGGTGGAGGCGGTCACGCGCTGACTGACGGCGGTTTGCCCGAAGAGCCTCAAGGCGGGCCGTGGCACGGAGTCGATGAGCCCAAGGTCACAACCGATTTGAAGCATCTTGTCGACCAGGGCGTTGTTTCGCAAAGCACAATCGATCATGCGGTTGGCCGCGTGCTCTACGAGATGGACAAGTTCGGACTGCTCGACGGCAAGAAGCCGGGAAAAACCACTCCTGCCGAAATCGCTGAAGACCAGGCGGCGATTCGCAGGACGGCGACGGACGCAGCCGTTCTTCTCAAAAACGATTCCATCCTACCTCTCAAGGCCGAACTGCTCAGCAATCTTGCCTTGATCGGCCCCGGCGCGGGACAGCTTGTAGCCGTCGGCCTGACAGGTGAAAAGGCAGTGGGCCTGCCGCAGCGGGAAGTGTCACCGCTGGCCGCACTCAAACAGCTTGCGGGAACTAATGCGCATCTGACCTACGCCGCGGCCGACGATATGGACGGCACGCCGGTGCCGGCTCAGTATTTCTCGCACTTCGGCCAGCCGGGGCTCGAGCGGCGCACCTTCAGGGAGTTCATGGTTCACATCGATCCATCGATCGACTTTACCGACAAGGCGCATTCCGCATTGCCCGCGCGTGAGAGCATCGTTTGGACCGGAACGCTGATCGCGCCCGAGACCGGCGACTACCGGCTGCATCTTCAGTTGCTCGGCTGCAACGGCAGGCTCAGAATCGACGACCAGGTGGTTGCGTCGGTTGGTTACAACTGGATTCACGGCGAGATCACGCAGGCCGGCCAGGACAACATCTTTCCCACCACCGACGGTCTCGACAACCTGCGCGCGAAGATGCACCTAACCGCGGGCCCGCATCGCTTTCATCTCGAGATTGGCCCCGACAGCTCAAACAATCCTGAGCAGGTGCGCTTCAACTGGGTTACGCCCGGGCAGCAAAAACAGAACTACCAGACTGCAATCGACACTGCGCGCAAGGCCAAGATTGCAATCGTGTTTGGCTGGAGCCGTCTGCGGCCCGACTTCGAACTGCCCGGAGATCAGGACAAGTTGATCGCCGACATCGCGGCGGTGAACCCGAACACGATCGTCGTTCTCAATCTGAGCCAGCCGGTTGAAATGCCCTGGCTCGGCAAAGTGAAGGCCGTGCTGCAGATGTGGTGGCCCGGCGATGAAGGCGGATGGGCAACAGCGGATTTGCTGCTCGGCCGCGCCAACCCTGCGGGCCGGTTGCCCTTCACCTGGCCTCACCGGGCGCAGGATATGCCGGCCAGCGATCCGGCTCATCCCGAACGCGGTGACGAGGGCATCAACAACACAACGACTTACACTGAAGGAATCTTCGTCGGTTATCGCTGGTTCGATAAGCAGGGCATCGATCCGCTGTACCCATTTGGCTACGGGCTTTCCTATACGCACTTTACGTACTCCGGCCTGAAGGTTCAGCCTTCGAAAGACGGCGGCGCCGACGTGAGTTTTGCGGTAAAAAATGCCGGCGCAGTTGCAGGCGACGAAGTGCCGCAAGTGTATCTCAGCGCGCCTGCCGGCCCGCCTTCCGGTGCGCAGTTCGCTGTTCGCGCACTGGCAGGCTTTACGCGCATTCACCTCGCCCCCGGGGCGTCGCAGACGGTCAGCATTCATCTCGACCGGCACAGATTCCAATACTGGTCGACTAAAGACAATTCGTGGCAGGATGCGCTCGGGGCTCGCACCGTATCTGTCGGCGCGTCGGCACGCGACTTGCGCCTGAACGCACAGCTATCGCTGCCGAAGTGAGTTCCTGACGGCGGCGATAGACAATCGTACCGCCTGAACAACCGGCGTTTTGAAAGGGCACGACTTCAGTCGTGCCACAAGGAGCGCCAAGTAACTTTCGGGGCTTTAGCCCCTGAGAGATGTTTTCAGTCCAGGAGTTGATCATGCGCTCTACTTTGTATCTTGCTTCGATTGCATTGGCCCTGACCCCATGTCTCGCTGCGAACGCGCAACAGGGCACCGCGCAAAAGACAGCCCCGGTCGCAGTGGTTGCTCCATCGGCGCAGACCATCCCGCCAGCCGATAACCCTGTCGCCGATCCGAGAGCCGTTGTCACCGTGGGCAACGCACGCTTCACAGTGCTTACTCCGCAGCTCATCCGCATGGAGTGGTCGGCCGACGGCAAGTTCGAGGATCATGCGTCGTTTGTGTTTTTGAATCGGCGGTTGCCGGTGCCGAAGTACGAAACACACATTGTCGATCCCGGAGGATATGTGACTATCGTGACTGATGCTCTTACGCTCACATATCACCCGATTGACGGCCCCTTCAAGCCCGATGTCCTCCACATCACCCTCACCGTCGATGGCAAGAAAGTCGTCTGGCATCCGGGCGACACCGATCCAAATAATCTCGAGGGCACGACTCGTACGCTCGATGGCGCGCGCGGTGACAAGACCGAAGAGCCCATCGGGCAGGGGCTTGTTTCGCGCACGGGATGGGCGCTGGTGGATGACTCCACCCGCCCGCTCTTCGACTCCAGCGACTTTCGTTTTCTAGAAGGCGAAAAGAGCCCGTGGCCATGGGTGATGCTGCGCCCCGACAATGAAAAGCCCGGCTCCTATGTCGACTGGTACTTCTTCGGCTACGGTCACGACTACGCGAAAGCTCTCGGCGATTACGTTCGCGTCGCAGGCCGCATTCCGCTGCCGCCGCGTTTTGCCTTCGGCGCGTGGTGGTCGCGCTACTGGGCGTACAGCGATCAGGAACTCGACGAGCTCATCAAAGGCTTCCGCGAAAACGATACGCCCCTCGATGTGCTCGTGATCGACATGGACTGGCACATGAATCATGAGCAGCTTGCGGCATTCGGTGAGCACGATCAATCAGGCGAATGGACCGGTTGGAGCGGCTACACATGGAACAAAATGCTGTTTCCCGATCCCGATGATTTCCTGAAGAAGATTCATGAGCAGGGGCTGAAGGCCACGCTGAATCTGCACCCGGCCTCGGGAGTCCAGCCATTTGAGGCCGCGTATCCCGCCATGGCGCGCGCCATGGGCGTCGATCCGGCTACGAAGAAATACATCCCGTTCGACATCACCGACAAGAAATTCGCCACCAATTACTTGAATCTGCTTCACCACCCGCTCGAAAAACAGGGCATCGACTTCTGGTGGCTCGACTGGCAGCAGTGGCAGCACACCAACCTGCCCGGCGTGATGCCCACCTGGTGGCTTAACTACGTTCACTTTACCGATCAGCAGCGCGAGGGCAAGCGGCCGCTGCTGTTCCACCGCTGGGGCGGCCTCGGCAATCATCGTTACCAGATCGGTTTTTCGGGCGATACCGTTTCAGTGTGGGATTCGCTCGCTTTCCAGCCATGGTTCACTGCAACCGCCGCCAACGTTGGCTACGCATTCTGGAGCCACGATATCGGCGGCCACATGCCGGGCTCGGTCGATCCCGAGCTGTTTACGCGCTGGGTGCAGTTTGGCGCATTCAGTCCAATCCTGCGTACCCACACCACCAAGAATCCTGACTCGGAGCGGCGCATCTGGGCCTATCCCGAGCCGTATTCCGGCGTCCTCCGCACGGCATTCCAACTGCGCTACGCGATGCAGCCCTACCTCTACACCGAGGCGCGGCGTACTTACGACACGGGCGTCGCATTCTTCCGCCCGCTCTACTACGACTGGCCCGAGGAAGACGCCGCGTACACCAGCAGGGGCGAGTACATCTTCGGCAGCCAGATGGTCGCGGCTCCGGTGGTTGCGCCGGTGGACAAAGTCAGCGGTCTGGCCACGGAGCGAGTCTGGATCCCCGATGGCGAGTGGATTGAGCGGCCGACCGGCAAGCACTTCACGGGTCCGGCGCAGGTCGAGCGCAGCTTCTCCATCGAACAGGTTCCCATCTATTTGCGCGCCGGCGCCATCGTGCCCATGCAGCCGCCCATGCTCTACACCGGCCAAAAGCCGGTTGACCCGCTTATTGTGAATGTGTGGCCGCTCGCGCCGGGAAAAAGCTCCAATTACTCGGTCTACGAGGATTCCGGCGTCTCGGTCGAGTATCAGCGCGGCATCTTTACGCGGTTGCCCATCAAGGCGACGCAGGCCGCGGATACGTTGCGAGTTGAAGTTGGCCCTGTTGAAGGCAGTTTCCCGGGAATGCTGAAGAACCGGAGCTATGAGCTGCGCTTGCCCGCGGACTGGCCGCCAACTTCGGTTACAGTGAATGGCAAGCCCGTGCCGCAGGGCGGGGTGGGCCAACCGGGTTGGACATTTGTCGGCAACACGCTCACCACGGTCATCCCCACACCGAGTTTCAGCACTTCAACCAGGGTGGTCGTCGAAATTCGCCGCGCCCCCGGCCTGACGGCGCGACGTGCGGAACTCGACGGCTTTGCCGGCGCCATGACGCGCCTGCGCGCGGCCTACGATGCCTTGCAAAACACATCGCCAATCTCGATGCCGCCCGACCCGCTTGTCGACGCGATGCAAACCGGCGACCGGCTCAGTTATCACCCCGAGAACGCTATGGCCGAGATTGCCCATTTTCACGAGGTCCTGCCCAAGGCCCAGGCAGCCGTCCACGCCATTGAGCCCACCTTTCAGCAAGGAGTCGACAACTACGTGCACCATGAAGCAACCGACCCGCTCAAACCTGCCGATCTGGATGTACGCGTGCAAAAACGCATTGACCTGATGCACCGCGCCCTGGCAACCGTCGACGCGGCGGCGAAGTAACTCCAGATAGGAGTTATTGCCTGGCGGAGGGCATCGATAAGAACCTCAGCCGATCAGAACGCAGCGAACTTGACTTCAACATTTCTTCGCACTGCCACGGGCTTCCCTTTGCTTGTGGCGGGGAGAAATCTGTAGTGCCAAACGGCGTCCGCGGCCTTTTTATCAAGGCCGAACCCCAAGCCGCGCACAACTCGAACCTCTTTCGGCTTCCCGTCTACGCCGACCAGGACCGTCACCAGCGCCACCTGCACATAAGGATGCCGCACAAATGGATCGTTGAAGTCCGCATCGACTGTGTGAATGGGGATTGGTTCAGCGTAGGAAAGCGGGTTGTGGTGCTTATCCTCCAGCCGGGATAAGTCGGGGAGTGGCAAATCCCTCTCAGTGATCAGGACTTCTGGATAGACAAGGCCTCGATTGGACCGGAACACGAATCTGCAGTCAATCCAGACGGGCACCGGCTTGCCATTCAGCACGCTTGCCGAGAACTTTGCACTCTTCAGCGAGGCGAGCGCCGAACGGTCATACGCATCTCCGTTCGAGTGAAGGAGTTCGATGTGCTGAGGGATGCCCCGGGCATCAATCACCAGTGCAAAGACTGACATCCCCTCATTCACCTTCCCAGACGGGTACGGCGCCGGCGCCGCAGAGAGCAATCCCGGAGCTGAAACCTCCGGCCCCGCGTAATAGATTCCTTGGTCATCCGGTTTTTGATGGTATTGCTGCGTCATTTCGATGACATTCTGTGCCCAGGCGCACGAGGTAAAGAACAGGCACCAGATAAAAAGCGACTTGCGCATGCGACACCCCATGGGGAGACTGTGAATCAGGCAACAGATAACCGGTTAATCGATGCCACCGATGTAGCTGATGTTAGCCATCACGATACAAGGAATTCATGATCTTGCTTGTTGGCCGTAAATTGTGCGGCCCAGGAGCATGAAGATAAGCGGCCTACAGATATCGTTTCATTACAACACTGCCTGGCTAAGATCAATCATCATGACTTCCTTATGCAATGTTCACTTATACTTTATGATTTTCTAAATAATCTACATATGGTTTTTATCGCCGCGGCCTTAACGTCAGGGTCAACTGATTAACTCTTCGCTTGCGAAAGAGCAAGCCGCTTCAGTCCAAGCCGGTCAGTTGCACATTGAGACGGCAGCAGTGACCTTGAGGCGTACAAAACCGAGATCCTACTACCTTTTTCTCTCCGGGGCATCGGATGGTTGGGCAGAGGTGACCGGTAAGCGTGGCGTCAGGTGGTCCAATGGTCGCTGCGTTCTCTTGATTGAATTGATTGCTGCACAAATACTCCTGAGAGGTGAGACGCTGAATGAGACTCCACTATTGGAAGGCCTTCCCTGTCGTAGCTATTGCGTGCTCCGGACTTGTCTTGCAGGCCGGAAATGCTCAACAGAACACTCCGACATCTCCGCCCGTACAGACTGCCATGCTTGAGCCGCCGGCCTCCGGGGCGCCGGCGCCCGCAAAGTCAAGCGCCGCTCCGGCTGCAGGGACCGCAGTGCCGTCCGCGGCATCGCCGGCGACAGCAGCCCCCTCAACTCCTCCTGCAGCCGCTGAACCCGGCGCCGGCGCAGCCGGAACCATCGATCTCTCCGATCCGGCCACGCGCAGGGCGGTCATCAGCGAAATGATACAAATGAAAGCCCGAATGGCTCAGTTGGAGGCTGCCCTCAAGGCAACCGATGAGGCGAGCGAGGAAAAATCAGCAGAACACGACGCCGATGCTCTCCGCGGAGCGGCATCCGGTGGTTCATCGGATAAGGCTCTTCCTGTGCTTCAGGCGGCTACTCCGGCGCCGGCCGCAGCAACGCCGCCGCCTGAGATCTCAGCTGAAACCACCACCAAGTCCGCACCCATGCCGGGGGACTGGACCTGGCTCAACAGCGGCGGTCACAACGTTGACAGCCCGATGAGCACCAAGTACTTCACGCCCGAAATACGCTTCGACACAAACTACATCCTCGACTACAATCACCCTTCTGACGACTCGATGGGCGGCTCTACGGAGATGTTCCGCTCGCAAGAGGTTCAACTCGAACAGGTCAGCGTCGGCGGCGATTTCCGCATCCAGAACGTGCGCGGCCGCATTTTGACGATGGATGGTATGTTTGCAACGACTACCATCCGCAACGATGGCAGTTACAGCCGCGGTCAATGGCAGCTCAATAACGCCTATAGGTACTTCTCCGAAGCGTGGGGCGGATATCACTGGGATGTAAGCCACGGTCTCAACGTCGATGCAGGTATCTTTGTCTCTTACATTGGCCTCTTTAGTTACTACAACTTCGATAACTGGGCCTACCAGCCATCGTATGTATCGTCGAATACGCCGTGGTTCTTTAACGGACTGCGCATCCAGTGGTGGCCGACTGAGAAGCTGAAGATCGAGCCGTGGATCATTAACGGTTGGCAATCGTACGCTCGCTACAACGGCAAACCGGGACTTGGCGGCCAGATTCTCTATCGGCCCAAACCGTGGCTCGATTTAGTGTGGAACGACTACGGTCTGGGCGAAGACGATGCAGGTTATCCCGGCAGGTCCCGCATCCACGCCGACTACAGCGCGCAGGTCAAATTCTACGACAAGCCGACCCAGACTCTGGACAAGATGGCCTTCACAATTACTGGCGACCTTGGTTGCGAATACGGCGGCGGCCCAGCTTCATTCGCAATGACCGGCGGCACAATCAATCAGAAAGGACTATCGCCTGAGATGGGCAACGGTGTCTCCACTTACAACGGCGGCGTAAACTGTCACAACTCTAAGAATGGAAAACCCAAGCAGGAATTCTCAGGCTGGATGAGCTATCTGCGCTTCTGGTTCAAGAAAGACATCTATGCCGTGACGCTGGGCGGCGGCCAGATGAGCAATCCCGGCCGTTATCTCACGCTGTTACCGCCGATTAATGGCGCAACCGCGACCACCGGCTCGCCGTACTTCACCGAGAACGCCGGCGATCGCGCGCAGATGCACGACGGCACGATTACCTTCGATTACATGCCGGCGCAGTTCATCACCTTCCGGCTTGAAGAGAGCTACCGATACTCCGACGTGCCGTACTGGTCTGGCCGCGGCGGCATCACTCCGTACGCTCCCGGCTCGGGCAACATCCGCCAAAACATCGGCAATCCAGCGGATTATATTTGCTCCGGATCCAGTCCCGCCGGGCTCGTTGACTCCGGTGTAGGCTACGTCAGTGCCTCTGGCGGACCCGGCCTGCAGGCGGCAATCGCGTCTTGCGCAGGTCCAGGCGCAGTCTCGTTCACGAGCTCTGGAAGTCTCTCGCCTAGTAGCTTGAGCAACATCTGGTGGCCCGACCTGCGGACCAACCAAACCGCCACGATCCTGGCTGTTATGGTCCGGTTCTAACTTCACCAACGGGCATCGGGCTAACTCCTGGTGCCCATTCACTTGGCTACGATCGGCACGCAGCGCCGGAGCTATTCATAACTGCGGCGCGGCGCATCTAAGCGCACAACTGGTAAGACGCAGCCGCGTATAACTGCTCCGAGTTATACATACGCGGCAGCATAACAATTCATTTGGAGTGCGTGCGCCGAGCATTAACCCGGAAGACTGTGCGCCCACGCCCGAAAACGCGCCCGCAGGGCAGTCTCCAGAGACAAGCAGGGGCCAGGCAGCAGCGAGGACACAAGCCTTGACTCTCGCTGAAGATCTGATTCGGCGCTTTTGAGAGCTTCAGCTCCCGTGGAGCGTAAATGTCATATCAATCCTGCAGGGGATCTTTATGAATGCCTTATGCCAGGCTGAAAGAACTGAGCAAAGTCTGAGTCAAACGACTATGGGACTGCGAACGCGAAACTGGCTCCCACCAGGGTCGCGGGCCAGTTATGCAGACTTTAATTCAAACATACTTGGCCTAGCAGGCTCGGCGGGTTTTGCTCTGAAGGGGTGAATGTTTCCTCATGCCACATTTATGCTTTCCTGATTCCGGGTGGCTATGCTTTGACTAAGGCGAGGCCCAAGTCGATTGTTCAGTTGGTCGGCCAGATGTAAGGCGGAGCCGTTTAAGGGGCCGGGGTCTGACCATCCAGCGTGCGGCGAGTTAGTGAAAACGTGAACGCAGTTGTCGCCCTTGTCATAGTGAATAGGTCTATCTTTCTCTTCCTTCAAACAAAAAGGGGAGCAAGCGATGATGGAATCACTGGTTTCAGGTACAGGAACCGTTTTGATTGTCGACGATGACAGCTCGGCGCGGCGCGCGTTGCGAGTTACCCTCGCCGGTATGGGTTTCACAGTTGTTGAAGCAGCTCGTGGCGAAGAGGGCTTGTCACTGGTGCGGGCAACCTGGTTCGATGCAGTCCTGCTGGACATCGATATGCCTGGCATGGGCGGCATCGAAGCATGCCGGGCAATTCGTCATGCAGTACCGCGACTGCCGATCCTGATGTGGACCGTGCTTGACAGCGAAGAAGACAAAGTAATGGCCTTCGACGCTGGGGCTGACGACTACATCACCAAGCCGTTCCATGTTCGCGAGCTAACTGCGCGCCTGCGTTCCGCCGTGCGCAGAAGGAGCGCTCAGGACACCAACAACGACACGCCGCTTCGCTATGGTAGCCTTGAGCTCGATCCTGTGAAGTACATGGTGATGAAGCACGGCCGGCCGATTCACCTGACACCTAAGGAATTCGACGTTCTTCATTACCTCATGACACACGCAGGGCAGCCTATTCCCCACGCGCGTCTTCTGAAGTCGGTGTGGGGGCCTCATTATGGGAATGAGCTCGAGTATTTGCGCACTTTCGTAAGACAGCTGCGCAAGAAGATTGAAGACGATCCGCGTCATCCGAAGTATCTGCTTACTCATGCTTATATTGGCTACCGCTTCAATGGCCAGGAGCACGGCTCCGCGCACGCGCAAACTTCTGAGATGTCTGCAGCCTAGCTATTGTATTGGTTGCTCTAACTCGGAGGAGCGGGACAGCGCAATTTGTAATGTAAGGCGCGGCGAAGAATAACAGCTTCAGGCGAGGCAGTATCTCATGGCCCCAGTCGCGACGGTCGCGTCCAGGGCGCCTCGGCGATGCGCCGCGGTCCGAGCCAGTCGGAAGAATGTTTTTCAATTGCAATCCGCACCAGCTGGCTTCGAGTCCTGACGCCGGCTTTCTGGAAGAGCTCCTGGATAACTGCTTTCACAGAAGTCTCAGACGACTTGAGGTTGAACGCGATCTCTTTGTTGGTCAGGCCGTCGAGAATGCCCCGCATCACCTCGCTTTGCCGGGCCGTCAACGGCCTCGCGGTCTCAGAACCGCTGGGAATGCCGTACCTCGACGTCAGAAGCGCCCGTACCGCGCCGTCTCCCAACCAGCGCTCGCCGGCAGCCACGGTTCGAATTGCAGCGATCAATTGATCCAGGCTGCTGTGCTTGAGCAGGATTCCCATTACACCCTCATCGAGCCCGCGGATCGCCTCCTCGCTGGGCATGCCCGCAGTCACAATCAAAACGGAGGTGTGTACCTGTCGCTTCCTGAGGTCGGCGAGCAACGACGTTCCTTGTTCGTTGCCCAAGTCGTAGTCGAGGAGAATGACATCTGCCTCAACCGATGAGAGTGCCGCAATAGCCTCAGCCAGACTTCTGCACTCGCCAACCACGCTAAAGTCAGGCTCTGCCTGGAGCATCCTGCCCAGACTCTCCCTGAATAGGCTGTGATCATCCACGATTAGAATGCGGATGTTCATTTGATAAGCTCCAAGAACGCCGTTCGCCTCTACCGTCCATCATGATACCAGTTGACGGAGACTCGCCATTCTGGCCCGGAAAAACCGAGGCTATCTAAGCGGATCATATTGATGAAATATAAAACACGTAGTCGATTCGTTAACTTTCCATAAAGCCAAGTGGTGATTGACCAAAAGATAGCCTAGGATAGCAAATAGATCGGTCGTAGATATCACCGTCGCAGTTATTCTGGAAGAAACCTATCTTTGTTGACTGCCATCGAAACGCAATGCTTCTAGGCAAGCGTTAACTCGTATCGGTAACCGGAGAACGCTCAAGTGGAAACTCCAAGACTTCTGAGCAGATTTGTCATTGCGGCGTGGGCCGCCGGACTACTCTGCCCGTTCGGAATTCATGCCCAGGCCCAGCAGGCATTGACGTGGGGCGAGGTGCGGACGCGGTTTATCGCGGGCAATCCGGCGTTGAAGGCGGATGCGGACAACGTGGACGAGATGAAGGCCGAGGAGATCACGGCGTATCTGCGGCCAAACCCGCAGTTCACGGCGACCTGGGACGGCACCTCGATTGCGCCCAGCAACGGTGTGTGGCAGCCGTTAAAAGGCGCCTTTGTGTCGCCCAACTTCAGCTACCTGCACGAGCGGGAGCACAAGAGGGAGCTGCGCCTCGAGAGTGCGCGCGAAGGCACGCAGATCACTCAGTCGCAGCATGAAGACCTCGAGCGGAATATGGTCTTCACGCTGCGCGCGGCCTTTGTGTCGACGCTCGAGGCCAAGTTCATCCTCGGCCTGGCCAAGGCCGATCTGGAGTACTACGACCATATCATCGAGATCAGCAGCGCCCGGCTGAAGGCCGGCGATATTGCGCAGATCGACTTCGACCGCATCGAGTTGCAGCGGGTGCAATACGAATCGGAGATCGAGACGGCGATCGTGAACCTGCGCACTGCCAAGATCCAGTTGCTGCAGCTGTTGAACGACCGCACGCCGGTGGATCAGTTCGACGTGACCGGCGTATTCGACTTCAACCAGTCGCTCGATGCGCTGGACAGCTACCAGCAGGCGGCGCTGGCGGCGCGCCCGGACCTTGCGGCGGCGCTTGAGACTTTGCAGCAGTCGAACACCAACCACAAACTGGCCGTCTCGAACGGCTCGACCGACCCGACCTTCGGGACTTGGTACACGTGGAACTCGTCGAACAACAACCCGGACGGGTTGAACACGCTGGGAGTGAGCGTGAGCATTCCGCTGCGCGTGTTTGACCGCAACCAGGGCGAAAAGAAGCGGACGCAGATCGACATCGACCGGGCGCAGCAGGCCAGCGACGCGGCCAAGGCGCAAGTGTTCAGCGATGTGGACTCGGCCTATGAGGTGGTGCGCAGTAACATCGCGCTGCTGAAGCCCTACAAGGCCAAGTACAACGACGAGGCGCTCAGGGTGCGGGACGAAGTGAGCTACGCGTACATGCACGGGGGAGCGTCGCTGATGGACTTTTTGAATGCGCAGAGCGACTACCGGCAGGTGCAGCTGGCCTATGCGCAACTGATCGGCGCCTACATGACGGCGGCCGCGCAACTGAATCTTGCTGTGGGACGCGAGGTGATCCAATGACCGGATATCGAACGAGCAATCATTTCTTCCTGAATCGTGCAGCAGCGCCAGTGCTGCTGGCCGCGTGTTTGATGCTGTCTGGCTGCAAGGGCAAGGAGGGCGGCGATACGGGTCCGATGCAGGTGCCGGTGGTGCAGGCCGGCGACATGAGCTTGGTGAGCGTGGACAAGCCGGATCAGTTTCCACTGGTGGCAGCCGAGGCCTACGACGCGCCATCGCAGTTGGACGTAACCGGGTCGGTGTTTCCCGACATCGCACGGGAGATCCCGGTGATCTCGCTGGCCAGCGGCCGCGTGGTGGACATCAAGGCGCGGCTGGACGACTACGTGAAGAAGGGCCAGCTGCTGTTGAAGATCCAGAGCCCGGACAGCTCGAATGCATTCGATACCTACCTGAAGGCGCGCAACGACGAGATCATGAATAACAAGGCGTATGTGCGCGCCAAGGACCTGTATGCGCACGGAGCCGTCTCGCAGAGCATGCTGGAGCAGGCCGAGGATGCGGAGAACGATTCGCTGGCCGATCTGAAGTCGGCCGAGGAGCAGCTGGTCACGCTAGGCATCGACAAGGACCATCCTTCGCCGGTGGTCGATGTCCATTCGCCGATCTCGGGCGTGATTGTGCAACAGAACGTAACGCAGGCCGCGGCCGCCGGCGTGACGTTCTCAGGCTCGGCGACGGCGTTCACGGTGGCCGATCTTTCGAGCGTGTGGATCATCTGCGATGTGTATGAAAAAGACATACCGAAGCTGCAGCTGGGCCAGGAGGCGAAGATCGCGGTTACGGCCTATCCTGACCGGCCGCTGACAGGCCGCATCTCAGACATCGGTCCGGTGCTCGACCCGAGTATCCGCACGGCCAAGGTGCGCATCGAGGTGCCGAACCCGGGATTCCTGAAGCTGGGCATGTTCGTAACAGCTTCTTTCCAGAGCCTGAAGAAGGAGCACTTTGCGCTGGTGCCCGCGCCGGCGGTGCTGCATCTGCACGACCGCGACTGGGTCTTCGTGCCGGCCGGCGACAACAAGTTCCGCAGAGTCGAGGTGAAGGCCGGCGCGATGGTCGGCGACAAACAGGAAATCCTGGAGGGCGTTAAAGAGGGACAGCAGGTTGTCTCCAACGTGCTGCAGCTTGAAGCCACGCTGGAGGCGCAATGATTCGAGCACTGGTCGATGCCGCGCTTAAAAACCGGCTGATGGTTGTTGGCATCGCCGGGTTTCTCATACTGTGGGGCGCGATATCGTTTAAGAATCTGCCCATCGACGCATATCCCGACGTAGCCAATAACTACGTCAACATCATCACGCAATGGCCCGGCCACTCGGCTGAAGACATCGAGAAGCAGGTCACGGTTCCGACCGAGATCCAGATGGCCGGCCTGCCGCATCTCGATAATCTGCGCTCATTCACGCTGGCCGGCATCTCCAGCCTGATGATCAATTTCGACGATTCCTCTGACGATAACTGGAATCGCGAGCGCGTCCTCGAGCGCTTGAGCATGGTCACGCTGCCTGCCGGGCTGGTGCCGCAACTGCAGACCGACTGGAGCCCCGCTGGACAGATCTACTGGTACACGCTCGAGAGCAAGAACCCGTCGATCGACGTGATGGAGCTCAAGTCTATCGCCGACTGGACGCTGACCAAGCAGTACAAGAGCGTGCCCCATGTCGTCGATCAGGCTACTTTCGGTGGACTGACAAAGGAGTACCAGGTACGCCTCGATCCCGAAAAACTCATCGAATACAACCTAAGCATCTCACAGATCGAGCAGCAGCTGGCCAACAACAACGCCAATGCCGGCGGCAGCTTCATCCAGGCCGGACCGCAGCAGATCAACGTGCAAGCGCAAGGCCTGTTCCGTACCGTCCAGGACATCGAGAATACGGTCGTCGCCCAGACCAACGGCACGCCCGTCCGCATCAAAGACATCGCCGTTGTCGAGCAGGGGCCCAAGATCCGCCTCGGCCAAATCAGCAAGGCCTGGTACGACGACAGGACTCACCGCATCGTCGATGAGCCCGATGTAGTTGAAGGCACGCTTTTGCTGCAAAAAGGCGACGATGCCGATCCGGCGCTCAAGGGGATCGAAGCGAAAACGATCGAGTTAAATGGCGCCGATGCCCAGCTGGCTCAACCGGGTAGCCTCTTTCATCGGGCCAAGCCTGCGGAGAGCGCCACGCCAGGGATACTTCCGCCTGGCGTCAAAGTCAAGCCGTTCCTCGACCGCTCCGACCTCGTCCATTTCACAACGCATACCGTGCTGCATAACCTCACCGAAGGCATCCTGCTTGTCGTCATCATCCTGTTCATCTTCCTCGGCAACGTTCGCGGCGCATTCATCGTCGCCTGTACGATTCCGTTCTCGCTTCTGTTCGCGGCTACCTGCCTCAGCCTGAATCACATCCCGGCAAACCTGCTCTCGCTGGGCGCGCTCGACTTCGGCATGGTGGTCGACGGCGCGGTGGTGATGATCGAAAACATCATCCGCCATCTCGGACACAAGGAAGATACGCGAACTGCCTTCGAGAAGATCGTCGGCGCTGTGCATGAGGTGCAGCGGCCCGTCTTTTTCGCAATCACTATCATCATCACCGCCTACATGCCGATTTACACGCTGCAGGCGGTCGAGGGGCGATTGTTCCGGCCGATGGCGTGGACGGTATGTTTCGCGCTGGCTGGCGCGCTCGTGTTCTCCGTCATCATTGCGCCGGTGCTTGCCAGCATGCTGTTCCGCAAAGGAGCCAGGGAATGGCGCAACCCGTTCATGGTCTGGCTCACAAATCGCTATCGTCCCGCAGTCAGCTGGGCTATCGATCATCGCGGAGCGACGATAGGTCTCGCTCTCTGCGCCCTGGGCCTTACCATTTTCATGGGATTCAGCGGCGTCATTGGTTCTGAGTTCCTGCCGCATCTGGATGAGGGCGCTATCTGGGCGCGAGGATCACTTGCGCCCTCAACCGGCCCTGACGAGAGCCGCAGAATTGCCGAACATGCGCGGCTAACCCTTGCCGCGTTTCCTGAAGTGACTGAAGTAGTCGATCAGATCGGCCGCCCCGACGACGGTACTGACTGGACCGGCTTCTTCAACACCGAGTACTACATCGGGTTGAAACCGAAAGAAGAATGGCGTCCGGCCTTCCATCAGAACAAGGAAGAAGTGATCGCAGCCATGGATAAGGAGCTGGAGAAGACACCCGGCGTGATCTGGGGATTCTCGCAGCCCATCGAAGACAACATGGAGGAGGCCGTCTCAGGCGTCAAGGGCGAGCTCTCGGTAAAGATCTATGGCGACGATCTGCGCACACTCGAGGCCAAGGGCAACGAGGTTGTTTCAGTCATGAGCCAGATTCCGGGCGTCGCCGATCTCGGTTTGTTCCGCGTAATCGGCCAGCCCAACCTGACCTTCGTAGTCGACCGCGCCGCATGTGGGCGCTACGGCATCAACGTGACCGACGTGCAGGATGCTCTGCAAACCGCCGTCGGCGGCAATGCCGTTACCGAGCTGCTGCAAGGCGAGGCGCAATACGACGTGGTGCTGCGCTATCAGCAGGGATACCGCGATACGCGTGAGGCCATCGAGAAGGTGCGCCTGCTTGCGCCCACCGGAGAGCGCGTTTCGCTGGCGCAGCTCACAAAAGAAAACACTGATGACGGCGCCGAAGAGATCTATCGCGAAGGCGAGTCGCGCTACATCGCCATCAAATACAGCGTGCGCGGCCGCGATCTGGGTTCCACCGTCGAAGAAGCGATCAAAAGAGTGAAGGAAAACGTGAAGCTCCCGGTGGGATATCACACGGAGTGGGCCGGCGAATACAAGAGCAAACAGCGCGCCGACGCGCGTCTCGCGGTCATCACGCCCATCACGATTATTCTCATCTTCATGATCCTTTACATCATGTTCCGCTCCTTTAAGTGGGCGCTGCTCATCATGCTCAATGAGCTGCTCGCGCCGCTCGGCGGGCTTATTGCGCTCTTTATTACGCGCACCAACTTCAGTGTGTCGGCGGCCATCGGCATGCTGGCGCTGTTCGGCGTGTCGGTGCAGACCGGCGTCATCATGCTGGAATACATCAACCAGTTGCGCGTTCACGGTTTCACCATCAAGAACGCCGCAGTCGAGGGAGCAGTCCTGCGCTTGCGGCCGATCATGATCACCAGTCTGGTGGCGACGCTGGGCCTCATCCCTGCGGCGCTGTCGCACGCCATCGGTTCTGACTCGCAGCGTCCGTTCGCGATTGTGATTGTGGGAGGCCTGATTGCTGCGCTCATGATGAGCGTCTTCCTGTTGCCCACGCTCTACGTTTGGGTGGCCGGAGAAAGCGATGTTCTGCCGCCTCCCGAGCCAGGCTGGGCGAGTGAATAAACACGCGGCGGGGCGCTTCTTCAATGCACGGCCCCGCTGTTCGACGGGATTGGCCGGGCGTTTCCATCCCGGCCTTTCCTTGACGAGGAGTGGGGTTATCGGCCATCATGCTCCCCTGAATCACTTATTAATTTGATCCGGAGGCTTAATGAACAGGCAAGCGGTCTGCGAACAGATCACCCAGATTGGCATCATTCCCTGCGCGCGTGTGAAGGCCCCCGAGCACGCCCAGTTTGCGGCTGAGACGCTGTACGCCGCCGGTATCCCCAATGTCGAGATTCCCCTCACGCTGCCTGAGGCGCCCGAGGTCATCCGCGACCTGGCCGCGCATTACCCCAACATGGTCGTCGGCGCGGGCACCGTGCTCGATGCCAAGGAGGCGCAGCGCGTGATCGAGGCGGGATCGCGCTTTATCACCAGCCCGGGATTCATTCCGGAGGTTGTTGGCTGCGCCATGGAGGCCGACATAACCGTTTTCCCAGGTGCATGCACTCCCACCGAGGTCATTGCCGCCTGGAAGGCGGGCTCCGATTTTGTGAAGATCTTTCCGGCGGCGACCCTTGGAGGAACCCACTACATTCGCGCGCTCAAGGTGCCGCTGTCCCAGATTCCGCTCATTGTCACCGGCGGCGTCAATCAGCTCACTGCCTTCGACTACATCCTTGCCGGCGCCAGCGCCATCGGCGTGGGAGGCGAACTGGTTCCAAACGAATCTCTGGTGCACCGGCAGGCTGACCGTATCCATGAACTCGCCCGCCGATTCCTGCAAATGGTGAAGGAAGCGCGCGCCCAACTTGAAGCCGAATGATGGCGAGGAGTACCGGCCGGAATGGTTTTGGCGATCCACCCCTCATATTTCTTCCGTCGAGTCCTCGGCAGCGTGGTCTGGGTCTATACCAAAATGTGGATTATTGCCACTTTCTCCGGTTTCATGGAGTTTTTGAATAGTTTTTCGGTACCACCAGGCTGCCGCGACCCCGCCCAGGAGAGCTGAGGCAACGGCTACGGCTCCCAGCTTAAGCAGTCCACCGCGTGACCTGCCCGAGGCGGATGATTTATCGAAAACAATTGATTCTGAATCGCTTGTCATATATTTTGAGTGCCTATTCCCGTTAGCTAACCCATTCTTCTCGGCTTCAGAGCGTGCCCTTTTCCCCAATTTTACTTGCCAGTTAGATGCCAGGCAGACGGAAAGGACTGTCTTTGGGACGCTAAAAATAAATTCTGAAATTTGTACTTGAATTTTTCCGAATCTATGCTATCGTGTATATATTCCGGTTGAGGAGGTGGTAGTGCCTACCCTCCAACCCGGAAGTAGTTTGCGTCACTGGCCTCCCGGCACGGACAGTTTACCGTTCGTGCCGTTTTTTTGTCTCCAGATCCCGGCCCCTCGGCACAATTCCTCTACGATTCATAAGAACCACCCAGTTTGACTGAACCTCGCCTGATTCACCCTCGGGTAGAATGGCATTTGAAGAGGCGCCATGAAGAGTCGTTCCCACGCCCGCTGGATATTTGGATTTGCTGCCTGCGTTATGACTGCGGCCAGCTACGCGCAATGGTCGAATCCTGCCGACGATGTGCCGGCTTACCACCCTTCCGCCCCGCTATCAGTCTCCTCCCTGCCGCCCATCCTTTCGGGTAAGCAGCTTAGCGGGCCTCAGTTCCAATATCCGTGGCAGAAGCACGTCTATCTAAAGGTTGCCAAAGTGAGCAGCGTGATTTACCAGCTCCCCTGCAACTGCCGCTGCGACCGCGCCCTGGGGCACACCAGCCTGCGCAGTTGCTTTGAGGGATTGCATGGAACAGAGTGCGCGACCTGCGCCAAAGAAGGGTTCTATGCCTACCAGCAAACGAAGCTCGGAAAAACCGCGGCCGAGATACGGGCGGGCATAGCGCGCCATGAGTACGAGGCAATCGACCTCGATCAGCAATAGCCAGATTGCGCGGATTGGCTGGCGCCCGGGCGTGAAGGCTGGACCTTGGGTAGGGTTGGACTTGTCACGCCAGCTTGTTTACGCCGGATGCCAGATCGAAGTCCTTCTCGGTCAATCCGCCCGCATCGTGCGTAACCAGCGATAGCCGTACACGGTTGTATCGAATATCGATATCCGGATGATGACCGGCCGATTCCGCCGCCTCTCCCACGCGGTTCACAAACGCGAGAGCCTGGCGAAAATCCTTGAAGCTGAAGGTCTTCACCAACTCACCGGCATCAATCTTCCATCCTGGCAGACCGGCTAGCCGCCGCTCCGCATTCTCCGCTGAAATCGGGGTCATCTTGTCGGCTCCTCGAATAGATTCTCCTGGATTGGATGCAGTGCGGAAAGAAAGGGTCAGGGAGTATATGCCGATGCGCCCTACAGCTCCGAGGCGGGCTGGGTCATTTGGAAGTTCGAAAACCGCTTATTTTGTCCGCTGATCTCCGAGCGCAACTCCTGCCACAGCTCGTTGGGAATTTTCAGGAAAATCTCAACCACCGTAGGATCGAATTGCGTTCCGGAACAGCGCAGAATCTCCTCGCGGGCGGCGTCAAAGCTGCGGGCCTTGCGGTAGGGCCGATCGCTGGTGATCGCATCCAGCGTGTCGGCTACGGCAAAAACCCGCGCTCCCACGGGTATCTCGTGGCCGCGTATGCCGCTGGGATAGCCGCTTCCGTCAAAATGCTCCTGGTGGCAGAAGACAATCTCCGCGGCCCCCGCCAGGAACGGAATCTTGCGCAGCATGTGATAACCCCGCGTACAGTGCTCGCGCATGATTGTTTGTTCATCCATTGTGAGTGTGCCCGGCTTGCGCAGGATCTCATCGGGAATCGCCATCTTGCCCACGTCGTGCAAAAAAGCGCCGCGGGCAATCACCTTGATATCGGCCGGAGGAATACCCATCGCCCGCGCCAGCGCAATTGTGTAAGCGGTTACCCGTTTCGAGTGGCCTTCGGTCTCTGAGTCCTTCAAGTCCAACGCGTCGCCCAGCGCTTCAAGCGTCACGTCGTAGGAGTGCTCCAGGTCTTCCATCGCATGCCGCAGCATTTCGGTGCGCGCCCGCACCATCTGCTCAAGGCTCTGCTGGTAGTTGTGGCTCTCATCAAGAACCTGCTTGTGATCCAGCGCGCGATTCACCGTGCTCATCAGATGATCGCGCTCAAACGGCTTCAGCAAATAGTCGTAGGCTCCCCGCCGCATCGAGTCGATGGCCACGCTGATGTCGTGAATCGCGGTCACCATCACCACGGGGAGATTTGGCAATTGAGCATGAACGCGTTCGAGAAGCGCGATCCCGTTCACGTCCTGCATCACGATGTCTGTGAGTACGAGATCGAAGGAATTCAGCGAAATCGCCTCGAGCGCTTCACGGCCGTTCGACGCCAGATGCACTTCGTATCCGTGCCGCTCCAGCGTTGAACCAATCATCGTTCTGACGTGAGTTTCGTCGTCGACCACCAGAATGCGCGCGATTTTGTGCGGGGCGATGCTCGCCCGCGTCTCTCCCTCCGCGCCCTGCTTCCCTGCGCGATTCGGCGCTCCCGGTTCTGCCAGGTCCAAAGCCAAGCAGAGTCCTCCCCTATCTGTGCTGCTCTCGATTGGAAACGTAACCTTTTGCTTCGGCAGCTCTACCAATCACCCGAATTGAACGAGCCAATTACTGAGATCCCGGCACCAAACAATGTTAGCCTCTACGGCTCGATGAGCGACAGGGTTTCAGCCGGCCTTCTGGCACAAAATCGCTGAAAAACAATTCAAATCAGCAGGTAACCTTCAGGTCGGCAATCGCCGATCTAGAGACTCCATCCTCTTCGGGAAGTAAAGAATCGAGATCGTAAGGAAACCCTACACTGTATTCCCGCGCCGGAGCAACAGCTTTCACAGGACCCCGCTCGTTGCATGCGCCAAAAGAATCATCCGGACGGTTAAGTACAATGATTTGTGGATAGAACGGCGGGTGTCCGGCGATTTGCCAGCTCCAGGTAATTCTCAATTGGATTCACTTCACAGAAAAACTTCTCCTCTTTGCTTTCCTATCAATAAAGCACCTCGCCGGTTTTCGCGGATAAACTTTTCTTTCTGCAAGTTATTTCTAAACCGCAATTGAGTCCTTCAGCCCCGGCGCCCCAGTTACTACTCATGCACCTTGCCGGCCTCCAGCCTTCCGCGCCGGGCCGCGGCCCAGTTCTCCTTGATCATTTGCCGGCCCCGGCCAACAGCCAGCGCATCCGCAGGCACATCCTTCGTTATGCAGGACCCCGCACCGATATATGCGCCATCCCCAACGCTTACCGGCGCCACCAGCGTTGAATCGCTGCCCACAAATGCGTTTTTGCCAATGCGTGTGCGGTGCTTGGTCGCGCCATCGTAGTTGCAGGTAATGGTGCCCGCGCCGATGTTCGTCCCTTCGCCGATTTCGGCATCGCCAAGATAGGTGAGATGGCTTGCCTTCGCGCCTTTGCCCAGGCGGGCTTTCTTGGTTTCAACAAAGTTGCCCACATGCGCGCTCTCTCCAATCTCGCTTCCGGGACGCAGATGGGCAAACGGTCCAATGCGCGCGCCATTCTCCACTCTGCTCTCGCTCAGCACGCATCCCTGCCGCACCAGCACATCGTCGCCGATGGTGCAGTTTTCAATCACCGTGTACGAACGGATTGTCGAGTCGGCCCCGATCTGCGTCTTCCCAAGCAACTGCACAAACGGCTCAATCACCGTGTCTGGTGCAACCTCAACGTCCGCATCGATCACGCATGTCTCAGGCTTGAAGATGGTCACCCCGGAGTCCATTAACCGGCATGCCGTTCGAGCACGCAATGCCGCGTCCAGCGCGGCCAGTTCCGCAATCGTGTTCACGCCCAACAGTTCCTCAAACTCCGAGCTCTTGAAGGCCACCACCCGCTCGCCGGCCGACTCAAGCAGCCCGGCCATGTCGGTCAGGTAATACTCGCCATGCGGATTCTCTGTCGTCAGTTTGCCCAGATGCGCGAGCAGAGGCGCGGTTCTGAACGCATAAATGCCCATGTTGATCTCGCGCAGCGAAAGCTGCTCCGGCTTCAGGCACTTCTGCTCCACGATCGCCGCAACCTCGGCTGAGCCAGGCGACTTGCGAATCACGCGGCCGTAGTTCCTGGGGTCGGGCAGGTCGGCGCTCAGCAGCGTCATGGCCGCGCGCTCTTTTTGATGGAATTCCCACACCGCCTCAATGGTCCGGGGCCGGATCAACGGCACGTCGCCGGAGAGCACAAGAAAGCTCTCGTACCCACCAATTGATTCGGACGCGCATTGGATTGCATGTCCGGTGCCGCGCTGCTCGGTCTGTTCTACAAAGCGCACGCCGGTTTGTTCAGCGGCCGCGCGAACCTGGTCAGCCTGGTGGCCGATCACGACGAAGATGTCGTGCGGGGCAACCACCTTGCTGGCCGCCTCGATCACATGCATCAACAGCGGCTTGCCGCCGATTTGATGCAGAACCTTGGGCCGTTTCGATTTGAGCCGCGTGCCTTTGCCCGCGGCCATAATCACAATGGCCGGGGTGGACTTTGAATTATCCTGCCTGCTATCGATATCCATGCTCACTCTTGGCTTACTCTTGCTTTCCCGGGCTGCCTGCTGCGCCCGGCGGCATTGGCGTTTGCGGGATGGCGATGTCGATCGGCTTTACCGGGCCCATGCTCAACTTATCCAACCCCGGCTTGATCTCCGATTCGTTGCCCACCACCAGCACCGCCAGTTTCTCGGGATGAATATACCGCTTTGCGGCCGCCGTCACATCGGCGACGGTCACCTTTTCGATGGCCGACTTGTAGGTCTCGAGATAATCGGCGGGATACGAGTAGAACTCGAGCTTCTCGCGCTCGGCCAGCACCTTGTCTTTGGTGTCGTACCGGAAGAGGAAAGAACTCAGAATGCTGTCCTTGGCGCGCTTCAACTCCTCGTCAGTGAAAGGCGTGGTATTAAGGCCGGCAATCACTTCCATGGCCGCCTTTGTCGCATCCACAGTCGAAACACTTTTGGTAAGCACCTCGGCCCTGAAGCCGCCAACATGGTCGAAGGGCAACGAGACTCCCCCACCCACCGCGTAGGCGAGTCCCAGCTTGGTGCGGACAGTCTGGAAGAGGCGGCTGCCGAATCCTCCACCGAGAATCTCGTCGAGCACCGTAATGGTGGGCGCGTCAGGATTGTGGCGGTCTGTCCCCACTCCGACAATCTCCACGTTCGATTGGTCGACGTCGGGCTTGTTGATGAAATACACCCCCGGTGCGGGGCCGGGAGTGACGTCGTGGCGCGGCGGCGCCGGGGTTACCTCGGGCAGCGGCTCGAAGGCCGCGCGCACCTTCGCCTCCATCGCGGCCGCATCGAAGTCTCCGCTGATGCCGACGATGAGTTTGCCTTTGAGCGACCGATCGTGCCAGGCCTCGAGGTCGGCAACGGTCACTGAGCCGATGGTGGCGAACTCCGGCTGCCGCGTGTATGGACTGTCGGCCCCATAGATCAGCTTGGCCGCTTCGCGTTCGGCAATGCCGCCTTCGTCGTCGTTGCGGCGGATGATCGCGGTCGCTTCCTGCCGCTTGGCCAGCGCCAGCTTTTCCTGGCTGAACCTGGGGTGGAAGAGCAGGGCCATTGCCAGATCGAAGACCTGGTCTGCATCGCCCTTCAGCGAGTCCCACTGGAGCGCGGTGGAATCGTCATCGCCGGCAGTCTCAATGTGCGCGGCGCGCGCCTCAAGGAAGTCGTCCATGGCGTCGCCGCTCATCTTTTCTGAGCCGCTGGTGCGCCATGCTTCGCCGTAGAGATCGATCAGGCCGGCTTTCTTCTGATCGACCTCGCGCGAACCGCCCGGAATGAGCACGGAGCCCGAGACAAAAGGCAGCTCGTGGTCTTCCTGCAAAAAAACCACGATGCCGTTTTTGAGTTCGATGCGTTTGGGCTGCTGGGGATGGAACTCGTGCAGCGGTGGAACGGGAATCTTCTCCCACGGCTTGGATTGTTGAGCGGCAAGAGGCGACGGCTCAAAAGCAAGCAACACCCACATGGCGATTGCCGCCGCGGCCAAGACCCTGATCCCTGATCCCTGTTCCCTGTTCCCTGTCTTTCTCATTGCGCACCTCCGTTAACCGGAGCATCTGCAGTGGGCGGCGGGCTGGTATCGATCTCGGCGCTGGTGCGGTTTGAGGCGATAAAGACCTTGTTGGCCACGCGCCGGATGTCGGCCTTGGTTACCGCGTCCACCTCCTTGAGTTGCAGGAAGAGCTGGCGCCAATCGCCGTAGCGCGTCTGGAACTCGGCCAGCGAGTTAGCGAGCCCCTGGTTGTCGGCCAGGCCGCGCAGAAGATCGGCGCGGGCTCGCGTCTTGTACATCTGCAATTCAGCGTCGGAGACGTCGGAGGTTTTGAGCTTCTCTATCTCCTTATGAATGGCATCGCGCATCTCGGCCGGGGTGTGTCCGGGGATCGGCACGGCGTAGAAGGCGAACAGGCTGGGATATTTTTCGCCGGGGAATCCCGATAAGCCCTGCGCCACAGCCGCGATTTGCTGCTGCTCAACCAGGCTGCGATACAAGCGCGAAACGCGGCCGTTCGACATGATGTCGCCGATCGCATCGTAGACGGTATCGTCGGGATCGCGATAGCCGGGCCGGTGGTAGCCCTCAACGTAGAAGGGCTGCGTCTGCTCGTGGACAACGATGGATTTCTCGGCGGTCTGCCTGGGCTCGACCGTGGTGAGATCTTCAGGCCGGGGCCCCGCGGGCACGCGGCTGAAGTATTTCTCGAGCATGGGCATGGCGGTCTGGGCGTCGATATCGCCTACGATGGAGACGACGATGTTGGCGCCGACGTAGTACTTACGATGGAAGGCCATTGCCTCGGTGGCGTTAATCTGGCTTACTTCGCTTGGCCAGCCGATGTTGGGCCGGCGGTAAGGGTGAGTCTCATAGGCCGTAGCCACAAACTGCTCCACCAGGCGGCCGATGGGGTCGGAGTCGACCCTCATGCGGCGCTCTTCCATGACGACGTCGCGCTCTTTGTAGAACTGGCGCGGAACCACGTCGGACAGGCGCCCGCTCTCAAGCCAGGCCCAGAGCTCGAGGCGATTCTCGGGCATCGACCAGAAGTACTGCGTGTCATCTAGGCCGGTCTCGGCGTTCAGGCCATGGGCGCCATTCTGTTCGGCAACCTCGGTGAATTCGTTGGGGATGACGTACTTATCGGCTTCGGCCTGCGCCTTGAGGAAGGCCTGATGCAGCTCTTCGAGCTTTTTGGGGTCGCGGCCGACGGGCTTGAGATACTCGGCTTCATAGGCATCGTTGGCGGCCTCGACCTTTTCGAGGGCAACTCTCTCAGCGGAGTAGTCGTTGGTGCCGATTTCGGAGGTGCCCTTGAAGGCCAGGTGCTCGAACATGTGGGCCAGGCCGCTCTCGCCCGAGGGGTCGTCCACGTCACCCGCATCGATGAAGGTGTCGTAGCTGAACACCGGCGCTTCGGGCCGGTAACAGATGATGATGGTGAGGCCGTTGGGCAGCACTTTGGTGGTAATGCGCTGCTCGAAGCTCTTCAGATCCTGGGCGCGCGCGGACGGGAGCGCGAAGAGGAACAGGAGGGCTACGAGGCAGGCAAAGCCTCGATGGATTGAGCGTGGGGAATGCATGATGCCTCCAGGCCGCGCGAGTGGGATGAACTGAAGCGTACACTCCCAAACTAGTTGGCGGGGCGGGGGGTTAGCAAGTTGGGGTGTAGCGGAGCTAGCGGAATTAGCGGTGTTAGCGGAGCTAGGAAAAGCAGCGAGGCAGCGGGTCGGCGGGTCAGCGACTTGGCTTGCGCAACGCGCACGTTGGCGTCGCAGCCGCAACGATGGCGTTGCTGACGCAACGTTGGCGAGTTGGCGGGTTGGGGCTGACGGAAGATGGTTTATCCAAAGGGGGCGGGCCATGGCGATGGCGATTGAGACGGAGCGACTGATTCTGCGGCGATGGCGGGAGAGGGACCGCGAGCCGTTTGCGCGGATGAACTGCGATCCTCAAGTGATGGAGTTTATGCCGGCGCCGCTGACACGTGAAGAGAGCGACGCGTTGGTGGACCGCGCCGAAGCGCACTTTGCGGCACATGGCTTTGGACCGTGGGCGGCGGAGCTGAAAGCTATGGGCAAGTTCATCGGATTCATCGGGCTCTCGATTCCGCGGTTTGAGGCGCACTTCACGCCGTGCGTGGAGATTGGCTGGCGGCTGGCTGCGGCCCACTGGGGCCGGGGACTGGCGACGGAGGGCGCACAAGCGGCTGTGGATCACGCGTTCAGGAATCTGGGGCTGGTTGAGCTGGTTTCGTTTACATCCGTGGGTAATGTCAGGTCGCGGCGGGTGATGGAGAAGATTGGGATGACGCACGACGCCGCCGATGACTTCGACCATCCGGGCCTGCCGGAGGGGCACTGGCTGAGGAGGCATGTGCTTTACAGAAAGACAGGGGCAAGGAATCGAGAGAACAAGGGAACAGCTAGCAACCAATAAGGAGCAGGCAGGAGCCGGAAGCCGCTAGCCTTTGAATTGTGGCGTGGGATTCGCGGTTTCCCACGCGTCTTGACCGGGCGAAGGATGGGAACTATGCTCGGAGCGGCCAGCAAAGACAGTTTGAAGCCACTGGATTTCAGCAAGGACGGAAGCTCATGGTCCGGGAACAGAAAGCGCTCCGCATTATGCAGGTTGTTTTTGTCGTCTTTGCACTGCTTCTGTTTCCGCAGATGCGTTACCTGACACCCGCGCAGCCGCCTGGCCCACTCACGCTCTTTCACAAATTGGTTGCATTGATCGCTATTGCCGACTGCGTTATTGGGATTGTGTTGCAACGGATCTTGATAAAGAACCCCGGAGAATCCCTGCCCATTGGCACAGTTGCCACGCCATCCCAGCGATGGCTCATAGCAAATGTGGTGAGACTGGCTTTTTCGCTTTCGACCTGTCTCTTCGGGTTGGTTATCCACATGACGGGCTCGCCAAATTGGCTGGCGCAGGGGCTAGTGGGCTTAGGGATTCTCTTCATGGTGGTTGTAGCTCCCGGCAAGCCGCCGGCGGACGAGCAGGGCAATTCCCCGTACGGCGCCATCGGATGAGTCGCGCTGCGGAGTTCACGATGAGAAATGGACCGGTTGCGGGGCTCGCGGTCGCATGGATAGCGGTGGCTGCTGTTGTGTTGTTTAACGCAGCGGCACAGGCGCAGAGCGCCGATGCGTTTACCAGCGCCGGGCAGGTTGCGGTGGACGGCACGACGATGTCATATACGGTGAGGCATTTACCGGCGTCGGCGTTTCCGGCGCTGCCGGCAGCGGTGGTGGCGGAACTGAACCGGAGAGGATGCCTGATTCCGCAGACCTATGAGGCGCATAGACCCGAGAACGTAATTCATGGGAGCTTCCGGCGGGCCGGCTCGACTGATTGGGCATTGCTTTGCTCGGTGCGCGGAGTAATTTCGCTGCTGGTGTTTTTCGAAGGGCAGGCGGAGAGCGCGGTTGTGCTTGCGACGGCTCCCGAAACCGAGCGCCTTGAAGCACATGGCGCAAGTGGTGTGCTGGGCTTTGCATGGGGTATCGATGTGGCGTCGCCGGAGCTTGTGCATGAGGCGCAGGCGGGAATGCGGCACAGGCCGGCGCGGCTCGATCACGATGCGGTTGCCGATTCGATAATCGACGGGGCGACGGTGTACCACTTCTACGCCGGAAGCGCCTGGACGGTGGTGGACACGCGGGATTGAGAGGGGAAGCGGAGCTAGCGTATGGACCGAAATCGCTCTAAGTGCTAGTGGCCGTGGTTTACGTGCTTTTGAAAGAGTGAATCCTCTAAACCGCCGTTCACTCCAGCGATCCCGATGGGGCTCGCAAATCGTGGCCAATTGCCTCCGCACTCGCCGGCCCAGCTTTCGCCATTAGCCGGCCACGCCGGGCGCTGTCTGTTTCACGCCATACCCACCAGGACCCGTTTCATGGCCTCAACAAAGGCAAGAAGGTCCTAAGAAGGCAGACGCCCAATGTTGCCGATCCTGAAACAAGGCTCCGCGGGGAGCTTGCCCGGATAGACAATGAATCCAAGATTGCTGAGCTGCTGGTAAAACTGCTCGAAACTCAAGCGCGGGTCTGCAGGATACCGGCATGCCGTGATGATGTAGCTCCGATCCTCCGGCGCCAGATAGGCTTCGAGGACGATCTCATCGGCGCCTGTCATCAGAGCCTGGTAATTCGCCCGGTAACGAGCTGCGCGGCCTATACAGGACGCGGCTGTTAGAAGATCAGAGCCCCTACGGGAGTGCAGTGCCCGGCCAGTCTTCCACGGCTGTCTCATCTCATCGAAATGACGGCGGCCTGTCTGCAATGGCAGTTCCGCGCTGCGTATCCGGTTGCGGCTGGGTACTGAACACGATGCGATTCTGGCCTGCATGCAGCTTTTTGAGCGGCAGCCAGTTACTCGCGTAGGTTACGCCATTCAGCGTCACTTCATGCACGTAGATGCCTTCGCCTTTGCGTGCGATAACAAGGGTTCGATTGCCGGCGAGTTTGAGAGTTGCCCTGCTGAACAGCGGCGTGCCCAACACAACGCCGGCTACGCCCGGCTCCGCAGGATACATGCCCAGCGCATCCCAGACATATACACCTGAAGTGGCGCCAAGATCGTCATTGCCGGGAATACCGTCCGGCGCGGCCTTGAACGTTTCCTCGCCGATGCGCGTCACCACTTCCTGCGTCTTCCATGGCTGACCCGCAAAATCGTAAACGTATGGCACAACAAAGTCCGGCTCGTTTTCGATGTTGTAGCAGGGATCGGCCCAGCATCTCAGCTTGATGAAGAACTTGTCGAGCCGCGGAATGACAACGTCCTCGCCTCCGATGGCCGCAAACAGAGCAGGGTAGTCGTACGGAATCATGAATGTATATTGAGCTGTGTTTCCTTCCTCAAAGCCTTGCTGATCGCTCGCGTTGGGATTGTAACGGCGGCGAGGCTGCGACTTCTCCGCATCGAATCCTGTGAGCCAGCTTCCGTCGCTCAGCCGCGGACGAATCCACTTTGTATCCGGATCAACCAGGTTCTTCCAGCCCTCTGACATTTTCAGGAATCTGTCGGCCGCGTCGTTGTGTCCCAATGCGCGAGCGAACTGCGCAGCAGCAAAGTCGTCGCTGCCGTACTCAAGCGTGCGCGAGGCCGAAATTTCATCCTTTTCGGCAGGCACATAACCGAGCTTGAGATAGTCCTCAAGAAACGGACGCTCGTTGTTGTCCTTTGTCTCGGTGGCCGCGCGCACCATGAACTTGAGAGCAGTCTCGGTGTCAAAGCTTTGCGCCCCGAAGGCATAGGACGACGCGATCACCGGTACGGGCGAGTCGCCGCCCATCACGTAAGTCACGTCGTTGGCAGCTTCCCATCGCGGGAGCTGTCCACCCTGTTCGGCGTCATTCACCAGCGATTGCAGCATGTCGCTCTGGCGTTGCGGCTCCAGCAGTGCCTGCAACTGCACGGTGTTGCGATAGATGTCCCAATCGGAGAAATTCGCGTATTGCGCCTTTTGACTGCCTGTAACGTTATGCACCTTTTTGTCGAAGCCTTTGTAGCGACCGTCGGCATCGCTGAAGGTTGTGGGCGAAAGAAATGAGTGATAGACACCCGTATAGAACTTCGTCTGCTGCGGTTCGGTTCCCCCTTCCACACGAAAACGATCGAGCAGCTGCGACCAGGTTTGGCGCGCCTTTGCGCGCACCCCGTCAAAGCCCCATCCGGCGATATCGTGCTGCAGATTCCCGCGGGCGCCGTCGGTTTCGACGAACGAAACGGCGGCCTTGAGCTCGATCTGGCGTACGTCGCCAAAGTCAAGCCATACCCCTGAATGTTTGCCCTTCGCTTCTTTCCCTTCGCCGGCAACTGTGCCGTCTTGCCACAGCACTGCCCTCTTAAATGGCTTGTTGAATTTGCCCGCGCCATAGATGGTGTAGTGCGAATCGGTCCCGCAAAAGTGCCCTGCGCGGGAATAAGCTTCGTAGCTGTCGTGCCCGTTGAGCGTGATGCCGTTGCCATCTTCAATTGCATCCTGATGCGCAGACGCAGTCTCTCTGATGTTGGCGCTCGATCCGGCGTTGACGAGCAACCGCGCGGGTACTCCCGGCGGGAATGTGAATCGCGCGATTCCCGCCCGCTGGGTGACAGTAAGTTCCACGCGCACCCCATTCGCCAGCGTCACAGCGTAGTAGCCGGGGTGCGTCTCTTCCTGCGCGTGATCGAACTTCACGGCATATTGCGTGATGTCGGCACCGGGGCTCGCCGCAAGTTCGCCGGCAATAGGCAGAACCGCGAAGTCCCCATAAAGCGGGCAGCCTGCACCGCTGATGTGAGTCAGGCTGAAGCCGAGAATCGACTTTACGGCCGCAACTCCGGGATGCGCCTCCTGCGAATACTCATACCAGGCGCTCGTGTTCGTATCGGGGCTCCACTGAATCATGCCGAAGGGAAGCGTCGCGCCGGGGAACGTGTTTCCTCCACCGGCAGTGCCGATCAGTGTGTCAACTGAATCGTAAGGGCTCTTAGCCGTTTGAGCGCCCATGATCTGAGCAACCGTAACCGACCCCATTAACGCAACCACTCGCATGAAATTCAAGGAACTCATGACTTTTCCCTTCCTGGCACCGATATGTTTTGTCGCATTGCAAGCCCGTGAATCAAAACTGCTCGCCTTGCGGGGTATTCGTTGATCGGCTGGTCAATTCACCGTGAGCGTGAATGTGCCGGTTTGATTAAGACTTCCAGATGTCGCTGTCACAGTTACCGTGGCCTGAACTGGCGGAGGCGGCTGACTCTGCGAAGATCCCCCGCTGCCACAGCCTGAAACCGGCGCGAAACCCGCGACCGCCAACAACACAAAAAGTGCAACCCTGATGATGCTCCTTCTCTTCCAACCCAGCAGGAATATGGTTGCGGCCAACGCCGTTTCAGGCATGTAGGGTACAGAGCGGCGCTCGATTGCGCCAACGGTGGAGCTGGCCGTCACAGTCAATTGCGTTGAAGCCGCGCTGCCCGAGGGCGTAACTTGCTGCGGATTGAAGCTGCAGGTAGCACCCGACGGAAGCCCGGAGCAGGCAAAACTGACCGCAGAATTGAATCCGTTGGCCGGCGTGACGGTCACAGTAACGCTTCCCTGGCCACCCGACTGGATGGTGAGAGATGCCGGGGAGATACTCATGGAAAAGCTCGGCGCGGGCAGATTGATGGTGAACGAAGCCGAGCCAACACTGCTGTTTGAGTAGCCCGAGGCGGTGGCAATAGCCTGGATGGTTTCAGTGGTTGAGACGCTGATTGGATTGGCGTATTGCGTTGAGCCTGTAGTCGGCGTGCTTCCGTCCGTCGTGTAGTAAATCAGCGCATTCGGGGTCGTGTCGCTGATGGTTACCGTTTGCACTGATGTGTACGTCCCGCTAGGGGGATTGAATGTTGGAGTGGCCGCCTGCGGCTCCGTCAAGTTAACCGTGTAGGCTGCCGAGGCTACGCTACTGGGCGCGTATCCACTGGCAACAACAAGGGCGTTAATGGTCTCCGACCCGGAGGAGACCGCAATCGCGCCGCCATACAGATTGGAATTCGTCGTGGGAGTGCTTCCGTCAATTGTGTAATAAATGATTGCATTCGGCGTTGAGTCACCGATCGTAACTTCCTGTGCGGAGGTGTAAGTGCCAGCGGCAGGAGTGAAAGTGGGCGCCGATGCCTGCGGATCGTTGGCGTTCAACTGAACGTAATAGTAGCTATTGCCGCTGAAACCAACATAGACGGTGCCAAACACGTCCCAGCTTGCTGCCATGTCGTAGGGAACGTCGAAGATGCCGTACGGGTAATAGGAAACTCTGTTGAAAGTATTTCCTCCGTCGACCGATTGAAAGATGCCCCATTGAGGGTCGCCTGCTAGCAGACCGTACACGTAGATTGCCGGATAGCTTTGTCCCGAGGCTGCCTTGCCCAGCGCCAACTGCCATGCATAAGTAAATGCCGGGCTCTTGGTGAAAGAGCTTCCTCCATCCGCGGTGTGATACAGCCCGTGTTGCGCCGCTCCCTGCCAGCCATCCACAAGCCACATATCGCCAGAGACATTTGGATTCGCGGCCATTCGGCCCCAGTGCGTGTAATTCGGAACCTGCGTGGTTCCTACCGTCTCGGCCCACGTGACTCCACCATCCGTGCTCTTCCAGAAGCCACCATCGTTACTGCCGTTAGGTCCAAAGGTCGTCTTCAGATAAAAGGTTCCGGGAGTAAGTGGATCGGCGATCAACTGATGCTCGGCGAGAATATAGAGCCAATCGCCCATTTGAACTTTCAGGAATGTATAGCTGGTGTTCGACGGGCACTCGGTATACGTTGTTGCGCCGGAAACGCTGTTGAATGAGGCTGTCTGGGTCCAGGTTGTGCCGCCATCTTTGGAATAGAACGGCGCCGGAACCTGGCCGAATTGGGCATTAGGGTCGCCGGCGTTGGTTGGGAACCACACAATGTTGTCAGAGCCCGGCGCCTCATTTTGCTGGCCCGAGGGACGCGCCGAGACCGCAATCTCTCCGCCGTAGAGAATGCAGGGATGCGTGCCGTTCACCACTGACGGAAACTCCGTCCAGGTTTTGCCGCCATCGTTGCTGTAACTCGCGTATTGAAACTGCGGCAGGTATCCCTGGCTCGTCTCATCGTTGACGTCGGGCGCCACAATAAAATTGGGCGCGTTCGGCGCGTACGCGATGTCCTGTGACATGCCCAGCCCGTAGCCACCGTTGGCCCACGTACTGATGGGATAGTGCTGCGCCGTGTAGGTATCGGGATCGGGGATGGAGAATTCCGATTCGTCGGCAACCCCAAGCACCGGAATCCCGCCGGGCGGAATAGTCACGGCCGCGGTCTCCATCTCCTCAATGCCTTCTGCCATGCTTGTCCAGGTCGGCGGATTCGACGATGTGTTCGTGGCGTCATTGGGGGTCGTTGTGATGATGCCGTTATTGCCGCACGGCTGCCACAGGTTTCCGTTGGAATCAAAATAGAGGCCGCTCTCAGAGACGTAGTATCCCTGCGGCCGGAATGACGATGGGTTGAGCCACAGAATTGGCTGGCTCGTGGACCACGTATAGTGGCTCCCCAGGGTCGTCCATGTCTGTCCGCCATCAAGGGAACGCTGCAAGACGTCGCCCGCATCGATGAAGATGCGATTGGGATTGCCCGGATCGACCGCGATACCCCCGGTGCCTCCGCTCGGCGTGGCGACGGTGGTCCATTGACCCGCGCGGCTTAATCTGAAGATGTTGTGGCTTGAGTTGCCATCGGTCACCCACAAATTGCCGGCAGTATCCATCGTGGCCCAGCAGAGTTGCGCCACTGGATTACTGCTGCTGCATATATTGTTCGCAGCTGGGTTTGTTACATCGGTCCAGGTCTGGCCACCGTCGGAACTCATGATGACGCCGCCGCCGCTCACTGCGTCGTTATTCGTCTCATCGTGCTTGATGTAAGTGACATAGATTGTGTCGCTCACTGTCTGGCCGTTGGCTTGAACCGTGCCATTGCCTCCGTCGAAACGCGGAAGCTGCGATTCGTAGCGCACGGTCGACGTATTCGCCAGATAGCCTCCGCCGGTCACCTGGGTCCAGGTCAGCCCGCCATCCATGGTTCGATACAGTCCGTCGCTGGCGCCCGACGCGCCGGGGCTTCCAAAATAGGCCACATTGCCATTATTGGGATCAAAGGCCAGGCGCTCGCCGCTCGTCTCGGACGATATGTTCCCGCTCAGGGAGAGATTCCCGGCCTTGAAGGTCACTCCGCCGTCCCAGCTGGCATAAACGTTCAGGTTGATGCTGGGATTGGTGGAAGACAGGTCGCTCGACGTGGAGAACTGGTAGGCCACGAGAATGTGGTCAGGGTTCTTGGAATCGATCGCGATAGCGCCGGCGCCCGCGTTCGCAGGCACAGCAGTGATGTTCGACGGAAAGGCGCTGGCCAGCTTGGTGGGGACCCAGGTTTGTGCCGCGTTGTTCCATCGGTAGAGGTTTTCAACGTCACCGCGCGCATACATGCGTGTGGGATCGGAAGGACTGATGGCCATACCGCGAATCCATCCGCCTGCTCCGATCTGGACCGGCGCCCAGGTGTAATTCGCCGAGAGGTCCTTATCCTGCGCACGGCAGAAGACAGGAATGAAGATGGCGGCAGTTGTCAAAAGGTAAATGATGCCTCTAAGTCTGCTTTGCCGATTCATGATCTTTCCTTTCATCTTGGTGCCGGCGTTCCGATGTTACGCGCAACCGCACCTGCGGATTTCCGCGCCTCTCAGGAAGGGACGCACTCGACGCATGAGATTTACGGCGTTTTCGGTTCATGTGTTGACAAGCTCACACGGTGCCATGTGGCTCTTTCTTAAGGAAAGAGCCACTCGGCAGCATCGAGTAAGTAAAGACTTGAACCGAATATGCTGCAATGGGCACACTTTTTGCCCTTTGGATGACTCACAGCTTTATATACCTTGCAGGCGTAGTTTTCAACCAAGCCCGCGGATTACGCCGCGGCAGGTGCAGACGGCGCCATGCGCAGCGAGCACCCGCTCGAGCGAAAGGTCGATTGGATTTTTCAGGAGATATGCGCTCAACCACAGCTCTGTTGCGTGCGCGATGCGCAGCGAGGGACGTGCCCCCGCGGATCGGTTGTTTGGATTCTTCGTGAGACCAGCGCTCAAGTACTTTCCTCATTCGAGCGCCACGCGAGCAGCGGCGGCACGTAGTGCTGGTGGAGGCGGCGGGAGTCGGATTATTGGTTCGCGTTGAAAAATAAACAACTTATTGATTCTAAAGGTTCGCTAGAAACGCTGAAGACGGCCAATACGCGGATCTCAAGTACGCTACTAGTACACGGGACTTGACAGTCTTCTCGGGTGCTCTTCGCACTCCCCATCAGAATATGGACGAAGCGCAGGGAGGAACATTCATCGCGTCCGCTCGCCAACGAGCTGGGCAACTAGTCAACTTCTGAGAGTGCAGGAAGAGAAGAAGTGTCGAGGGGTATTCGAGAGGGAAAAGGGGAGCAATATCTAGCGGGTTCAATAAACCGCAAATCCGTGTTCAAGAGAGCGCGAACTCGCGCCGGCGGATGTCATTGCGCCCTTCGCGTTTGACCTCGTACATCAGCGCATCGGCCTGGCGCAGCAGTTCGTCGGGGGTGGCGCCGCTGCCGCCGGTGACCACACCCATGCTGAATGTAATGGGGAGCCCCTGGCGGGCCATGGAGTCCAGCATGTTCTGGCGGACCCCGCGGAGTGCCGTCATGGCATCTTCGCCGTTGGTTTCAGGCATCAGGATGGCAAACTCGTCGCCTCCCATACGGCCAATCGCGTCGGTCCTGCGCAGGCGGGCGCGGAGGAGGCCGGCGACTTCCTGCAGCACCTGGTCACCCACCAGATGTCCCCTGGTATCGTTGACTTGCTTGAAGTGGTCGAGATCTACAAAAGCCAGCGAAAGCGGTGTGTTGGTGCGCTGCTGACGCAGCAGTTCCTCGCTGAGCGACTGCACAAAGGCGCGGCGGTTCTGCAATCCGGTCAACGCGTCTGTGCGGCTCTGGGTCGCCAGTTCTGCCATGAGCCGGCGCAGGCGCTGCAAGAGAAATGAGATGACCAGATACAGGAAAAGGCGGGTTCCGAAATTCCACAAGTAAATCCAAAGGCGGGAATCCCGTTCGCCGAGGAGGAGAAAATTCGTCTGCCAGGTGAGGGCCGAGAGAATGCAGACGATCCACGCGGCCTTCGCGGAGTTCCGCCAACTGACGATCAGCACCGGTACAAGATAAAAGACATTGAAGGAGATCTGCACCGCGGTTGAATAGTCAACCAGGGCGATTGCAAGCAGAATGGCGTAGGCCAGAGCCAGAGCCTGACGCGGCGAAAGCCGGTCAACCCAGCTGCCCGTGGCAATGGTTGTCTCTTTCAGCCTCGGCGCGACTTTCCACATAGCTTTACCGGAGTATAGCCCGTTTCTGGACCGGACCTCAAAGTTGACATCGGACACGCGCAACGCAAGCGCTTTGGAGATGCGACAGCTATTGTCAGCAACTACAAAATGAGCGAAACCTGGAGACAGACGGGATGCCCCCCGGTGCAAAAGACCCGGGCGTACCGTATACGCCAGGCCAGCGGCATCTCTCCAATACGGGATGAACTAAAAGAATACCGAGTCGCTTTCTGCGCAGGATCTGGAACGGCCGTTGTCCCGGATGCATTCTGCGGATGAATCAACGTGCCTGGAAGCGCAAGGAGAGCGATAAGAGTAGCTTATCTCACTTCACTGCGCACTCTTCGCACTTTTGACCTCCAACGCCTGAGTCATGCACACTTTGCATGAACGATTCCAAACCTCGCCTTACACGGCCTTAATCTCAGCCCCGAAGTGTGGGCCACTGCCGGTACGACCGGGCTCGTCGTACTGCTCCTTGATATCTAATATCTCGGGCAACACTTCGTGAAAAACCGGTACCAGTTGGGGATCGAAGTGGGTCCCTTGCAGACAATTGATCTCCGCGACCGCATCCGCGACACTCCATGCTTTTTTGTACGGCCGAGCAGTTGTCAAAGCGTCGAAAACATCGGCGATAGCAGCAATTCGGCCGGAAATCGGCGTCGTCTCACCGCTAAGCCGGTGTGGATACCCGGTGCCATCCCATTTTTCGTGGTGCGACAGCGCAATTTCCTTTGCCATCTTCATCAACTCGGAGCTGTGGTCACCGATAATTCCTGCGCCCATCTCCGGGTGTTTCCGCATAACTGCAAATTCCTCTTCAGTGAGCTTCCCTGGCTTAAGAAGAATGCTGTCCGGTAAGCCGATCTTGCCAATGTCGTGCATCGGGGCTGCGTTCAGAATCAATTCCGACCAGCCGTCGTCCTGGGTATACGCACGCGCGATCAGTCTCGAATAATAGCTCATGCGAATGACATGCAGGCCCGTTTCGTTGTCTCTGAATTCTGCAGCCCGTCCAAGTTGTTGGATCACCGCTAATCGCGTTTGGTTCAGTTCCTGAGTTCGCTCAATGACCTTCTGCTCCAATTCGCGCTGCTGATCTGCAAGAGCCAGATGGGTGCGCAAGCGAGCCAAAACGATTGGCGGGCTGATCGGCTTTGTAATGTAATCGACCGCTCCCAGTTCTAAACCAAGCTTTTCGTCCTCAACCTGGTCACGTGAAGTGAGGAAAATGATCGGTATTCGCTTTGTGACGGGATTGGCTTTTAATTGCTGACATACCTGGTAGCCGTTCATCACAGGCATATCGACGTCCAGCAAGATCAGGTCAGGCGCCGGATCATCTGCCGCGATTCTGAAGGCGCGTTCGCCCGTGCGCGTTGCCTTAACCCTGAATTCCGGCCGCAGCACCTCAGAAAGAACATCGAGCATTTCAGGGGTGTCATCGACAACCAAGACCGTTCGTTTCTCAGTCATTATCTTTCTCATGCCTCCATTACCACCTGGCTAACTCCCGCAGCCCAGAGGCAGCGATGAGAAGCCGGATAAAAGGCCCAGTCCTCCAAAACGCAGAGCGCAGCGGGGCAGTTCATGTCTGCCGCGACAACGAGTCGAGTTCATGCCAGTGCTTCAACGCTAGATCGAACTCATAGCCGTTCAATGCCGTGGAAAGCTTGTCAAGAATTTCACCATAAGGTTGCATGGTCAGGGCAACCCGGAGTTGATTGGCGGCTTCAATCGCGCTTGTGTCGTCATGTTCCAAAAGGTCACGGAGATGGTCAATTTGCAACTTAGCTTCCGCGTCGCTTAGCTGCTTTGCCGGAGTCGCGGCTGGCTCTTCCAGCTCCTGGCATTGCAACAATCCCTTCAATACGATCTCCAGGGCCGCCACCGTGCTTTTCAGCAATGCTTCAATTTTCTTAGGGGCCAATTGCTTGATGCATCCCTGCTCCAGGGCTTTCGCTGCGTTGTAGACCTCCATCGCGCCGAGATTTCCAGCGACGCCCGCCAAAGTGTGCGCGAGACGCGCCGCCGCGTGAGGATCCGTGTCGTTTTGAGCCTTCCCAAAATCCTCTCTAAAATGAGCCTGTGTATTCCTGAATGTCAAAAGCAGTTTTCGATAGAGTTTTGAATTACCTTGAACTGTTCTCATGCCGGTTTTAGCGTCTATTCCGGGCAATCCGCCGGCAGGCGGAAAATCGTTATCGCCAATCGGCGCTCCCGGCGTTGTGACACCGGATTCAGGCTGAATCTTAAGGTTCACGGCCAGCGTTCGGAGTAATACCGCGGGGTTGATTGGTTTGGTAATATGAGCATCCATTCCCGCTGCCAGGCTTTTCTGTTCGTCTTCAGCCATAGCATTCGCCGTCATCGCGATGATCGGAACTCTCGTGTTTGAGGGTTCCGCCGCGCGAATACGCCGCGTCGCCTCATAGCCATCCATTGTGGGCATTTGCACGTCCATGACAATTGCATCGTACGTGGTCCGCTGGACGGCTTCCACCGCCTCGCTTCCGTTTCCAGCAATATCCACGATCAATCCAGCTTGTTGCATTATGTCGGCGGCGATTTGCTGGTTGATCTCGTTGTCTTCTACGAGCAAAATGCGTACACCCTTTCCGGAGAAATCAGGTAATTTGTCCGCCATCGCACCGCTGGTTCTCGGATTTCTCACCGGTCCTCCAAGCAGCTGCGAGATCGTATCGAAGAGCAAAGATGCGTTCACCGGCTTGACGAGCGTGATCCCGATATTCGCCTTCTCTACTTCGTGCAGAATCTCCGCGCGCCCGTAAGCGGTGATCACCACGAAGTGCGGGCGGAGCTTCAGATCTGACGCACGTATCCTGAGGGCCGCCTCTACGCCGTTGATGCCCGGCGGCATGTGCCAGTCAAGGAACACGATTTCGTAGGGATCGCCGCTGGAATCCGCCTTGGCGACTGCCTGCACTGCTTGTTCGCCCGAAGCCGCGGTATCGGCCCGGAAGGTCATCCTCTCCAGCATGTCGGAAACAACGGTCCGGGCGGTCTCGTTGTCATCGACCACCAGGACGCGCTGGTTTCGCAGCTTTGTTTGCGGTATGAATTGCTCAACGTCTTGTTCTCCCCGCGCCAGGCGCGCTGTGAACCAAAACGTGCTTCCCGCGCCCAATTCGCTCTCCACGCCCACAGCGCCGCCCATCATCTCAGCCAATTTCTTTGAGATGGCCAGCCCCAGCCCTGTGCCACCGTACTTTCGCGATGTTGACATATCCGCCTGCTGAAACGATTGGAACAGTCCGGCCTGCTGCTCTTCGGTAAGGCCAATACCCGTGTCCTTCACTTCAAATCGCAGCAAAACGTCAGAAGTCGTTTGCTCAGCAACCCGGGCGCGGATGACAATCTCTCCGGTTTCTGTAAATTTCACTGCATTGGTTACGTAATTGAGCATCACCTGGCCGATGCGCAAGGGATCGCCTTTGAGGGCTCGCGGAACGTCAACGCCGATATCGAAGATAACCTCCAGGCCTTTCTCGGTCGCACGCTCCAGGATCAGCGCACCAATATTGTCGAAAACTCCATCCAACTGAAAGTCAACGGTCTCCAGGCGCAGCTTGCCGGCTTCAACTTTTGAGAAATCCAGAATATCGTTGATGATCCCAAGCAGATGATCTCCGGCATTCTGAATTTTTTGCAGGTAATCCTGTTGCCTCCGATCCAACTTGGTGCGGAGCGCCAGATGGGCCATACCGATGATCGCGTTCATCGGCGTGCGGATCTCGTGGCTCATGTTAGCCAGGAATTCCGACTTCGCTTGTGCAGCGGCTTCTGCAGTACGCACTTGTAGCGCCTTCGATTCCAGCTGTTTGCGTTCTGTAATATCGTTCAGATATCCATGCCAGAGGTATTCTCCATTCGGCTGTTGCGAAAGCGACGAAAGCCCCTCAACCCAAATGACTCCTTTCTCCGGATGGTTCACTCGGAATTCATTAGACCATGGTGCCTTGCGCGCGTATGCATCTGCAATCGACGTCTGAACGCCCGGCAGGTCATCTGGATGGATCAAGCGAAACACAGGCGCGGCGTCGTTCTTTACTACCTCCGGCCCGATGCCGAAAATGCCCCGGAAGCCGGGGCTGGCGTAAGGAATTGCTGAAGTGCCGTCCGGGCGCATCGAGAAGGAATAGATTGCGCCGGGAACTGAACTGACGATGCCGCCTAACTGCTCCTGCAAAGCGAGCTTTTCGCGGAGCGTTTCTTCTGCTCGCTTCCTCGTTCGCAAGGTTTCGATTCCGAACGACAAGTCGGCGGCAAACTGCTCCAGCAATTTGACTCCGTCCTCGCTGAACGCACTTGCGGAAGCAGTGTAGACGCACAGCGTTCCGAAAATCTTTGCGCCTGTCGTGAGGGGGATTGCCATCGCGGAACCAGGCCCACCGCCTGATTGGCCATCCCGCCACGGCACATATGATGGCGTTTCCGGAAGATTCTTGACCATTGCAGGGCGGCCGGTCCGAATCGCAAATCCCACGGGCCCCCTTCCTTCTTCGACGTCAGCCCAGCTTACTCTCCTCTTCCGAAAATTCTCTTCTCCCAGCCCCGCGTATACAACCGGGCGCACCGTCTTGCTCTCGTCGTCCTCGGCGTAACCTACCCACGCGGCGCGATATCCGCCAATCTCAACAATATTTGTGCAGATCGCTTTCAAAAGTTCTTCTTCGCCGGTGGCTTTTGCCAGAGCCTGATTGCACGCAATAATGGTTCGGAGTGTTCTGTTGAAAGCTTCCAGACTCTCTTCGGCATGTTTGCGTTCTGTAATATCGTTTAGATATCCATGCCAGAGGTACTCTCCATCGGGTTGCTGCGAAAGCGACGAAAGCCCCTCAACCCAAATCACTCCCCTTTCCGGATGGTTCACTCGGAATTCATGAGACCATGGTGCCTTGCGCGCGTATGCATCTGCAATCGACGTCTGAACGCCCGGCAGGTCATCTGGATGGATCAAGCGAAATACAGGCGCGGCGTCGTTCTTCACTACCTCCGGCCCGATGCCGAAAATGCCCCGGAAGCCGGGGCTGGCGTAAGGAAATGCTGAAGTGCCATCCGGGCGCATCGAGAAGGAATAGATTGCGCCGGGAACTGAACTGACGATACCGCCTAGTTGCTCTTGCAGCGCGACCTTTTCACGCTGCGTTTCTTCTGCTCGCTTCCTCGTTCGCAAGGTTTCGATTCCGAATGCCAGGTCGGTGGCAAACTGCTCCAGCAATTTAGCTTCGTCCGCGTTGAAAGCATTTACTGAGACGGCGTAGACGCATAGCGCTCCGAAAATCTTGGAGCCTGTCGCCAGCGGGATACCCATTGCGGAACCTAGCCCAAGATCCGATGTGCGGTCTCGCCACAGAGCAAAGGATGGCGTATCCGCAAGATTCTGAAACACGGTGGATTTGCCGGTTCGAATCGCCGTTCCCGTCGGCCCCATGCCCGCTTCGACTTCAGCCCAACTCACCCGCAATGACCGAAAGAATTCTTCTTCCAGCCCCGCGTATGCAACCGGGCGCACCGTTTTGCCTTCGTCGTCCTGGGCGTATCCCACCCACGTAGCGGGATATCCGCCAATCTCAACGATGTTTTTGCAGATCGCGTTCAATAGCTCTTCTTCGCCGGTGGCTGTTGCCAGCGCCTGGTTGCACGCTATTACGGTCCGAAGCGTTCTGTTAATAGATTCCAGATTCTCCTCGGCCTGTTTTCGTTCGGTAATGTCCTGCAGCGTGCCATAGAGCCGGACTATGCGGCCTGATTCATCTCGCGCAGCGGCGCCCCGGGCGTGAGTTTGGCGCCGCTTTCCGTCCAAGCGGACCACTTCCAGTTCCAGGTCGTAGGGCTCGCCAGTCTGCATAGTGCGCCTGGCTGCCTTCTCCAGCCGCTCCCAGCTTTCCGGCGAATAGATCGCGGCACGTTCCGCGTGATTCGGCGGCGGCAGATTGGGGTCCCTGCCGACGATGCGGTTCAGCTCGTCCGACCATATGGTGACGCCGGTTGCCAGATCCATGCTGGCGCTCCCGAAATGCGCGATTTGCTCCGCTTCCATCAAGCGAGCAACATTCTCGCGAATTGCCTCTTCCGCCATTTTGCGTTCGGTAATATCGCGCGCAAAGGCAAAAAGGTACTCCTTCTTCCCGAACTCAATGTAGTTGGTGGTTACTTCCACAGGGAAAACCCTGCCGTCTTTCCTCAGGTGGCAGCTTTCAAGAGATATCCAGCCTTCTGTCTTGGCTTTTTCCCATATAGATCTCCAGGATTCAACAGACACATTCGGATCGATGTCGGGGATCGTCAACGATTGCAATTCCTCCCTGGATCGGCCCAAAGACCGGCAGGCCGCCTCATTGGCGTAGACAATCCTGCCCTGGGAGTCCAGCCAAAACACAGGGTCCGAAGCGTGATCCAGCGAGAATTGCGTCAGGCGTAACTGTTCCTCCGCCCGCTTGCGGCTGGTTACGTCAACGGCGTTTCCGATGACTGCGGGCCGGCCAATTAGATCGACTGCCTTGGCCATCGCCTCGACATAGACCGTTCCTCCATCTTTTCGCAAGGCACGAAATTCGTACTGAATAAGCTCCATCGCGCCGGAGGCCCGTTGGCTCATTTTCTGCGCTACAAATTCCCGATCGTCCGGATGAACAAATACGAGCGGATCCATACCTACGGCCTCATCCGGTTCGTACCCGAGCATCTTGGCCATGGCCGGATTCACTTCTGTTATGCGGCCGTCCTGAATAATGTAGATCGCCGCCAGCGAGTTCTCGAACAGCGCGCGGAAACGACGTTCGTTTGCCCGGTTCAACTCGGCAGTCATCTCGGCAATGGACTCACCTGTTTCCTGCAAGTGGCCGATCATGGTGTCGTGCAGACGTGACAAATCTCCAATCTCGTCCTTGCTAGTTGATCCAATAGGCGACGCGCTGACTGAGAAGGACCTGCTTAGATCGCCCTGAGCCACCTGTTTCGTAACGGCCGCAAGGTTATCGATGTCCGCCGCCATCAAGCGCGTTCGTTCCTGTAGATCGGAAACGGGCAACAACACTCGCTGACGTACCAGCGGATAGGCGAGGACAACAAGTCCCGTGAAAATACCCAAGAAAGACTCGAGGATGCGAAATTGAAATGCGGTTTCTTTGTTGAACTGCTGCAGATCGGAAGCGGAACGGTCCTCGACCATAGCCATGAACTCATCGATGGGCTGCATGATAAGCGCCTTCTGATGGTTGTAGGCAGCATCGTTCATCAGCCGAATCGCCATCGCCTGGTCTGGAGGGCCGGTCTTGGTAAATCTGCCTGATTGGTCCTGGTACTGTCCTTTCATGGCGTGCATCGCAATCTCTTCGGTCTGCACTAATGCATTCGATCTGTCCTCCGCCTGTCGCAGCTTCGCGAGCTCCTGATCGGTAAATCCCGCCTGCTGCATCAAGTTGAGCAACGACACAGGCGCCGTCGCAGGCCGGGGCGAATGCCCCAGGTCGATATAGAGGTCCCAATAAATGCGCTCGTAATTCTCGGGGCGCGGCATCGTACCGTTTCGGATTGCGATTACGTCTCGATAGTCTTGCTCGTATTGGGGATCGCCTGTGACCACATAGAGGCGCGCAAAACGGGTCAAATCGTCTGAGCTCTGCCGGAGTTCGTCGGCCAATTGATATGAAAGGAAGTGCTTTTGCTGGATTTCGACGAAGACGCGACGTTTGTTCGCGGCATTCAAAATGAGTAGCGCCGTGATCGTCGCCATTAAAACCAAAGCGCCGAACAGCAATTTAGCGAAACGCCTGATGGTCATCGCGGATTTTCTCCGAATATCTGCGGTTGCCCATATCGGCCAAAAGTGAAATCGGGCCGGGAACTTGAGTGAGCGGGCTGTTATCCGAATGGCCGAAACGCGGCCTGCGAAAAAGGTCTCGTCATTCCGCTGATCGAAATCCCGGCACAATTCGGCGGTGTTGTCAAAATTGTAGCGATCAATGCCTCAAGAAACTACAGACATCGACAAGAATCGAGGTGGTGCGGTAAACATTTCAATCAAAAGTACTTATTTTTAATGAGTTTCAACTGGGCTCCATATGCGATTCAATCTGTTTTGGGAGCAGAAGGTCACTATCTCAGTCGAATGACATTCGCTGTTTACTTTAATGGATATGCGTAGATTCCACTTATTCTGTGCGCCTAGAGTCTTTGAACACTCTCCCCAAAATGCACAGCTCGACCTTTGGCAAGACAGACACTGTGGAGAATGCTATGCGACCGTCAGCTTTAGCCGTCGTAGTCTTCAGTTTTGCCATGTTCGGGTTCGAATCGGGCAGTTGCCGGTAGTTGCCATTCACAACGAGCGCATTATCAACAATGCACTCGTCGACGGAGACCAGTGACAGTTAGTGTTTACAAAACCAATCCACGTGGACCTAAGACCGGCAATCCGGACAGGACTCGGTGTTAGGCCTACCGGAACGACACGGCTCTTTTCAGGTGAATGCCGACTTCCCAACGAAAGTCCTCCGTGGCTTCCGTCAACTTCCCTGTAAGTTCTGAGCAGTACTTGACAACGCGAAGGATCTCAATTGAGTGATCGCTGACAGCGGATAGTGGAGGCGGCGGAACATCCAAAATCATAAGAGGTTGATTATAAGCAAGATAAATGCAGCGGCAAAGGCAAATAAAGCGAAGTAAGTTGCTTATTATCAATTAGTTATGGTGGAGGCGGCGGGAGTCGCACTCGTGCTGAGCATTGAAAACACGCAACTTATTCATTCTAGGAATGCCCGAAATTCACAGATTTCCATGAGTGCCAAATCTGCGTACAAATCGCGTACAAACAA